>Ga0210040_10000017_pt1 | contig 746326 bp, 640 predicted proteins | sample CryGeyCG12114_NA_FD_185462 | JGI IMG/M metagenome (GOLD analysis project Ga0210040, IMG submission 185462) | Groundwater microbial communities from aquifer - Crystal Geyser CG19_WC_8/21/14_NA (SPAdes) (version 2) | ecosystem: Environmental > Aquatic > Deep subsurface > Groundwater | place... | reverse complement strand
TGCGCCGGATCAGGGCTGCTATGCGCTGGGCTACCGTTTTACTGGCTATCTGCTGGTCGGCATACACCGTTACCGGTAACTTCTCAAACCGGGTTTCCTCTAATAAATTTAATCGAGCCATAAGTAGTTTTAAATTCTTATTTAAACTAATAAAATCATTTTCTCACTTCTTTATTACTCCGGTATTAACTGCCCGCACTTGCCAAAATTTGCCAGAGTTAAAGCACAACCTGCACAAAGCCTTACTCCTGCACAAAAATAACCTATCTCGGCTAATCCACAATAATTTCAGTTCTATTTCGATTAATGTGCTCAGACAAAATACCTTAAATGATACCTACACGAAATTTTCAGGAGAAGAATTAAAACATGAATGTAATAAAGAGGATCGGGACAGGCAGTTAAAATGATTCTGCTTTTTATTTATCTATCCTCGGGCAACTAAAAAGCCATATACAACCGCCAAAATATGTTAAGATATTTTTTTTCAAACCAGGCAGCAATATACAGCTTCTATTTTTTTTGGTATTATCCAAAGAAACCCGCAAGAGGAGCAAGATACCGGAAAAAGATTTGTTCGCGCCAATAGCATTGCTTACTTTTGCCGCCAGATTGGTGATTTATACTGCTTCCGCAGTGTAAATCTTAATAGGGAATCAGGTTTGAAACCTGAGCTGTTCCCGCAACTGTAATCTTCTTAAAAAGTTAGTTTACTCCTTATGCCACTGTTCTGTTTTATCGGAATGGGAAGGCCAAACTACCCGAAGAGAGCCAGGAGACCTGCCAGCTGCATTACACATTTAAAGCTTTCGGGTAAAAAGCCGCAAATATTCTGGTTCTTTCTTCTTTATTTCACCAGTTATCCCTGCGCTTTTTATTCATTGCTTTTGCTTAATCGCAGAAAGTAATTTTAATGCATATAAAGTGAATAAAAAGGCTTTTCCTTTTTTCCTGTTGTTTTGGTCGATCGCTTACCTAGCCCAATCCCAATCCGATTCTTTAGCTGCTAAAGAGTTGCGGATAGTGGAAATCTTTGGCCGTCCGGTAAGCCGCTATGCTGCCGGAAGCCGGGTAACAAGTCTGGATTCTGCCTTCTTAAAAATAAATAATTCCGGCCAATTAAGTGAGATTTTGCAATTTCGGACACCAATTTATTTAAAGAATTATGGTCCCGGTTCCCTGGCTACTGCTGCTTTCCGGGGTACTTCGGCCAGCCAAACGGCTGTTTTGTGGCATGGCTTTAATATCAATCAACCTACGTTGGGCCAGACAGATTTTTCAGTTATTCCGGTTACGGCCTTTTCGCAGGTAGATGTGCAATATGGTTCAGCGGGAGCCAATTATGGCACGGGGGCTGTAGGTGGTGCCATTCTACTTACTTCGCCGGCCACCTGGGGTAGTGGCTTAAAATTAAGACTGCAGCAGGATTTCGGTTCCTTTAACCACGCTTTTACCAGTTTGAATGGCAGTTACAGCACCAAAAAGATCCACCTCAAAACCAATATATTCCGGCAAAGTGCGCAGAACGATTTTGAATTCATCAACTTTACCAAAGCCGGCCAACCGCGCGAAAAACAAGTAAATGCAGCTACCGACCAGAAAGGCTTTACCCAGGATCTGGATCTGAAATTAGGTAATTACCATACTTTATCGTTCCGGAGCTGGTACACAAACAATGACAACGAGAGCCAGCCGAACATGACGCAGGCCAATACCCAGGCCCGCCGGCAAGACGAAAACCTGCGTCTGATGGCCGAGTGGAATCATATTTCTGATAGGATTGGAAGAACAGCCGTACGCATTGCTTACTTTAACGATTATCAGCATTACACCGACGAAAGCAATAATTCTATAGTTAATATCGATACCTACCAGGCGCAAGCCGAGCATACCTTATTTATACAGGATAAATTAACCTTTAAGGGCGGAGCCGAAGCCCAGCATTTTTCCGGCGAAAACACCGGTTATGCGCGACCGGTTCGGGAAGACCGGGCTGCTATCTTTGGCTGGATACGCTACAACCCGGTAGCCAGGCTGAACCTGAGTTTGAATTTGCGCCAGAGTTTTGTAGATGGGTTTAATCCGCCTTTAACACCTACTGCGGGCGTTAATTTTTATTTATTAGACAAGGTGAGTTCCACGCTGATCTTAAAAGGTAACTTATCCCGCGGCTTCCGGGTTCCTACCCTTAACGACCGCTTCTGGCCACCCGGCAATGCTAACCTGAAACCCGAAAGCAGTTGGAATTACGAAACCGGCTTACAACACACCTATAAAATAAACCAGTTCCGGCTTACCTCCGAAGCAACCGTTTACCGGCTTTTGGTAGATGACTATATTCAATGGGTTCCCCGTTTAGAAACAGGACTTTGGTCGCCGTTTAATTTAAAGAAAGTAGTTAGTACAGGCGGCGAACTTTCTTCGGAAGGAAGCTATACATCTCGAAAAACAGTTCTAAATGCCGGTTTCTTGTATAGTTATACCCAATCCAAACAAAGAAAAACTTACTTACCCACGGCCGAGCCGCTAAATCAACAGTTGTATTACGTGCCTCAACACAGCTTGCGCGGCTATACTGGATTTAAATATGATACCTGGTTATTAACCGCTAATGTAAACTTTACCGGCATGCGTTATACCACCCCCGAAAACAATCAGTGGTTGCCAGCCTATACTTTACTGAATGTGGCTCTGGGAAAAAGTATCCGGCTGGGCGCCTATCAGTTTCAACTTATAGGAAAAGTAAACAATGCTACCAATGCTATTTACCAAACCCTGGAGTATTACGCCATGCCCCAGCGGCATTATGCCCTTAGCCTGCGCTTCAACTTAAATTAACCTTTAAACTATTACTATTTCTAATTAATATGAAAAAGAATCTTTTACTAAATCGCTTATTGGTAGGCGCCTGTTTATTTACCAATGCCGTTTTTTTTACCAGTTGCGACTCTGATACGGAACAACCCAAAGGCACTTACGAAAGAGGGGTTTTTGTGGTAAACGAAGGAAATTTTACCAAAGGCAACGGCGCTATCAGTTTTTTAAATACTTCGGCAAATACCGCAGAACCAGATATTTTTAAGGCTGTTAATAACCGTCCGCTGGGCGATAATGTACAGTCGATGTTTATTCAGAACGAAAAAGCTTATGTAGTGGTAAATAACAGTAATAAAATAGAAGTAGCTGATGCCAATACCTTTAATTGGCTGGCTACTATCGAAAACTTAAAATTACCGCGTTATATGACCGTAGCCAATAACAAAGGTTACGTCACCGAAACCATTTCCTATGTTGTTGCTAACGGCCAGGTTTCCGTTATCGATTTAAACGCTAATACTGTAATTAAAGCCATTCCGGTAGGCACGCAGCCCGAACAAATAGTTACTTTTAATAACAAAGTATATGTTACCAACTCCGGCGCTAATACGGTTTCGGTTATAAACACGAGTACCGATGCGGTAGAAGCAACAATTACGGTAGGTGACTCGCCGAATAGTTTAACTGTTGATACCAACGGCAAGCTTTGGGTACTTTGCGGGGGGAATACGGTTTATACTTCCTACCCGGCTTTTGATGAAAATGCCAGCACCGCCGGGAGTTTAGTCCGCATAAATCCGAATAACAATGCGGTAGAAGCAACTTTCACTTTTGCGACCAAAGGCTCCTTACTGGAAGATTTAACCACTAACAAAGATAAAAATAAATTACTTTACAGCTATGCTGGCAAAGTTTACCAGTTTGATATTTCGGCCACTAGTTTACCCGGTGCTGCCCTGATTAACCGCAGCTTCTACGGTATTGGAGTGGAGCCCGGCACCGGTTTTATTTACGGAGCAGATGCGGGTTCTTTTATGGCTAAAGGCAAAGCTATCCGCTATAATGCTAATGGCATCGCCATAGATTCTTTTGCAACTGCAGTAGGCCCGAACGGATTTGTATTTAAGTAGAAAGCCGTATTTAAAATAAGAAAGCCAACCCCGATAAGGTTGGCTTTCTTATTTTGAATTTTATATTCCTTACTGATCGGCAGTGCCATCCAGATCGCGATCGCGCACCCCTTTGTCACCATCGGTTTGTTCGTAAGCATTGTCCATATCTACAGTATCGGTACTGACCTGCGGCTGCGCAGTATTAGGATTATGCTCATTGGGATTCCGGTCTTTGGCATCGGCTTCTTCCACGTTTGTTTCGCCTTCGCTGGTGCCGGTGCTGCAGGCCGTTAAGCCTAAACCAGTACTAAGCAATATAACCAGTGCCCAAACTTTGATTTTCTCAGATAAAATTTTCATTTCTTAAGTATTTTAATTGCCTCTCTAGAAAGTTCAGGAAATAAAAAAAAGTTTTTTTGTCTTTCCAAATCTTAATTAGCGTAGTTTACGCAAGCCAGGCCCGATTAGTTAAGCCCTGCCTCAAGACAGGTTTTTACTTTTTAATTACAGTTTACTTAAAACAAGTATACTTGCGGGTTAAATAAAGAAAAACTCATTCATTAAGCAAAATAAGTGCAACATGGGTAAGCGCAGGATAAAAGCACCAAGCACCATTAAAACCAAAGCAAATAAAGCAAAAGCAAGAAACAGCTTTAACTCACAAGCGCTTCTCCGTAATTTATTAGTAATTTTCCTGATCAGCTTTTTTATTTCTACCGCCCTGATTATTTATTTATTCGGCTGGACCGACGACTTTTTTAGCCGGATGTTCTGGTGCCTGCTGGTGGTATTCCTGCTTATTAGTATAACCGTACTGGGTATAGTGCCTCTGGCAAAACGTGTAGTGAACAGATAAAAGCTTTTTTATGTTACGTATATAAGCAGCAATTAAACTTTTGAAAACAACCTCTTTACATATTAAAAACATGGTTTGTCCGCGTTGCATCAGCACCGTACAGCGGGTTTTAACCAAGGCCGGCTTACAGGTTGAGGAGGTAAGATTGGGAGAAGCTTCTATTCAGACACCGGAAGCGTCTGATTTAGATGCTTTAAACAATGCTTTGGAACAGGAAGGTTTTGAATTGATATACGACCGGGAAAAGCAACTTTCCGAAAAAATAAAAACCTTGTTAATAGATTACCTGGAGCATTATCAGAGCCAATACGAACCCGTAACAACCTCCGCTTTTCTCTCCGAAAAATTAAACATTTCTTACCAACAGTTGAGTAAGATTTTCTCCCGCCAGGAAAACACGACCATTGAAAAGTTTTTTATTAAACTTAAAATTGAGAAAGTAAAAGAACTTTTAAGTTATCACCAACTTACATTAAGCGAAATTGCTTTCCGGTTAAAATACAGCAGTGTACAGCATCTTTCCAACCAATTTAAAAAAGTAACCGGCCAATCAGTAAGTGAATACAAACAAGCCGATACCCCTCCCCGCACCTCGCTGGATGCGCTTATTTAGATTTAATGTTTTTAAAATTGTTATATATCAATACTCGGTAACGTTTATATCAAGTACCGTTCAAAATGTAAGCCGAGCTAAAGTCTGCGAGCCTGCTCAGGAATTACAACCACTAACGCCAGCTTTGGTAGCTTTATTAATTAAGTGATACTACCATTGTATTTAAGGTATTATAAAAAGAATTAGGTATAAATATAAAATTTAAAATATATTTCCTCGCTGAAGCTGGCCTTAAATTTGATTAACTTCTAAATAATTCAGATATTCCTCCCTGATAACAGGCATTCGGAAAATTTTAGTTTACGTATATGATTATCTGGAAGATAAACAAAAAAGAAATGACTGCAAGAGCAATTAAACGCATTGCCGGTTTGGGATTCTTACTCATGTTGGCCGGTGCCGGCGTAGCTGTAGCCCAACAAGGAGGCTCTGCAAACCACGCCGAAGCCTCATCGCACTCGCATAAAGCCCATCATGGTGGCCAGGTGAAAGTTGCCGGTGATTATCACATAGAATTGGTGGCAGAAGCAAATAAGTATATTGTGTATTTGCTTGATGTGCGGGAAAAAAGTATAAATTTAGACGGCGTAACCGGCCTGGCTATCTTCCGCGATGGCGACCAGACCACTGGCAGCCACCGTCTATCCGCCAGCAGTAACGCTTACTTTGAAGTTCCGGTTAAAGGCCAATCGCATACTGCAGTTATTATTACGTTTAAAGTAGATGGTAAGAGTATCATCGCAAAATTTGATAAAGATGCCCGGTATTCTTTCAACTTTTTCTGTCCGCAAAAGTGCACCGGCAGCGACAGTAATTTAGCAGGCAATTGCCCTACCTGCGGCACCTCCTTAGCTGATCGCCGGTTAATTGCTAAAGATTAGATAAACAGGTGTGCTACTGGTGGCTTCTTTACCTTTCAATTCTATCTGATCCCGTAATCCAGCATGTCCCACGATCATCATCATCATCATGCGACCCCAACTAATTTAACCAAAGCTTTTCTGATTGGCATAACGCTGAATATTGTATTTGTTATTATTGAAGCTACTGCCGGTTTTTACATCAATTCCCTATCCTTACTTTCTGATGCCGGCCATAATCTCAGCGATGTTTTTAGTTTGATTTTAGCTTTGGCGGCTATCAAAATTGCACAACGCAAGCCTAACGATAAGTATACTTTTGGTTATACCAAATCTACGACCCTGGTCTCTTTATTTAATGCTATTCTGCTGTTAGTAGCCATGGGTGCGATTGGTTGGGAAGCTATAAGCCGGTTTGGGCAAAATCATGCCCTAAACGGCCAGTATATTGCGGTGGTTTCTGGAATAGGTATCTTCATAAATGCTCTTACGGCTTTTCTTTTCTTGAAAGAAAAAGATAATGATTTAAATGTAAAAGGCGCTTATCTGCATATGGCCGCCGATGCTTTGGTTTCCTTAGGCGTGGTGATATCCGGGATCGTTATAATTTATACCGGCTGGCACTGGGTAGATTCCGTGATGAGCTTGCTGGTAATCGTGATTATTATTTATAGTACTTGGGGTTTACTGCGCGAATCGTTGCGCTTGTCCTTAGATGGGGTACCAACCAATATAGATCTGGCTGCTGTTCGGCACTACCTTATTCAGGTACCGGGCGTTCAGGAAGTACACGACCTGCACGTATGGGCGATGAGCACCACGGCTAATTCGCTTACGGCACATTTGGTTGTATCACCTGAACCAGGACAGAACCTGCTGCCTGTCATCCACCATGATTTACAACGCAAATTCAATATTTCCCACGCTACTATTCAATTAGAAGAACCCGGTAAGGCCAATCAATGCCTGCAGACGCATTAACAAAGCTAAACTTGTAGTTTACCACTACTTTATCGCGATTGAAACCTGTATTGAAATGATTTTCTTTATTTTTGTTTATACCTAAATATTATCTAATTTCGCTTTTAATTTAAAATCAAGCAGACAAACATGGAAACAACAGAAGGACTGCAATTACCATCCGATTATTTACCCATATTAATACAATTTGCCGCCGCACTCGGCTTCGTGCTTTTTGCCATAATCACCACGCACCTTATTGGCCCCAAACGCCACAGTAAAGTGAAAGATGCGGCTTGGGAATGCGGGGTAGAGTCGGTAGGCAATGCCCGTACCCCAGTATCTTACAAATACTTCATGACGGCTATTCTTTTTGTACTTTTTGATGTAGAAGTCATTTTCCTTTACCCGTGGGCGGTTAATTTCCGGGGCCTGGGTATGGAAGGCTTTATCCAGATGATTGTGTTTATGGCTATGCTAATGCTAGGCTTTTACTACGTGATTAAGAAGGGCATATTGAACTGGGAATAGTTTCGGCTTAAATATTAAGTCTGGTAAACTTTTAAGCAAAAAGAGATGTTAAAGATTTAGGATATTTCTTATTCTTAACACTAAAACAGAAACAGACATGAGTGATATAAAAATGGTAGATTCGCCGGAAGGCGTAGAAGGACAAGGCTTTTTTGCTACTTCTCTGGAAAAAGTGGTGGGTATTGCCCGGAGTAATTCGCTGTGGCCTTTGCCTTTTGCTACTTCCTGCTGCGGTATTGAATTTATGGCTACCATGGGCTCGCATTACGATATTGCTCGTTTTGGTTCGGAGCGCCCCAGCTTCTCGCCCCGTCAGGCCGATTTATTAATGGTAATGGGTACGATTGCGAAGAAAATGGCTCCGATTGTGAAACAAGTATACGAGCAAATGTCGGAGCCCCGTTGGGTTTTGGCTATGGGAGCGTGTGCGTGCAGCGGTGGTATTTTCGATACGTACAGTGTTTTACAGGGCATCGACCGCATTATTCCGGTTGACGTGTATATTCCGGGTTGCCCGCCGCGTCCGGAACAAGTTTTAGATGGCTTGATGCAGGTACAGGAATTAGCCAAAAACGAATCTTTACGCCGCCGGAACTCACCGGAGTACCAGGAACTATTAGCTTCTTACAACATTAAATAATCAATGTCCGAGCAAGGGTTAACCAACGAGAAAGTTTTAGAAAATATTACCGCCGTCTTCGGTGAGGCCATTTCGGATGCCCACGAGCCGTACGGCCTTTTAACCGTAACAACTACCCGCGACCAGATTATCACGCTTCTAACCCATTTGTATAACGATGCGGAACTGAAAATGAATTTTCTCACTACCATGTGCGGCATTCATTACCCGGAAAATAAAGGGCAGGAATTGGGCGTTATATATCACGTGCACAGCTTGGTACACAACGTGCGCTTACGCATTAAAATATTCTTCCCGATTGAAGACCCCGTAGTACCAACCGCTACGAAGCTTTACGCCACCGCCAACTGGATGGAGCGGGAAGCTTTCGATTTTTACGGTATTCAATTTGAAGGTCATCCGAATCTGATTCGCATTTTAAATGTGGAAGACATGACCTACCATCCAATGCGCAAAGAATATCCGCTGGAAGATGGTACCCGCGAAGATAAAGTAGACGTCTTCTTCGGGCGATGATTTTTTAGTTATTCGTTGTTAGTTATTCGAAAATATGGATCAAAATATTAAGAACAACAGCGAATAGATATAAAAAAACAACCATGCGTTATTTGTTAATGGTTCGATATAAAAATAGTCGAACAACGAATAACGAGAAACGAACAACGCAAACATGGCAGAACTAACAACCGAGGAGAAAGTGAAAACAAACCAGGGATTAGAAAAAATTCCGGATTCACTGCCTGCTCAATATAACGAAAACGAACGCGAACTTACCACGCTAAACCTAGGGCCTACGCACCCGGCTACCCACGGTATTTTCCAGAACATATTACAGATGGACGGGGAGAAGATTGTTTCGGGTGTTCCAACAATCGGCTACATTCACCGGGCTTTCGAAAAAATAGCAGAACGCCGTCCGTTCTACCAGATTACTCCGCTTACCGACCGCATGAACTACTGCTCCTCCCCCATTAATAATATGGGCTGGTGGATGACGGTAGAGAAATTATTGGGTGTAAAAACGCCGAAGCGCGCCGACTATATCCGGGTAATTGTCATGGAGCTGGCGCGTATTGCCGACCATTTAATTTGTAACTCTATTCTGGGGGTGGACTCTGGTGCTTTTACCGGTTTCTTATACGTATTTCAGGAGCGCGAAAAAATCTACGAAATTTACGAAGAAATCAGTGGTGCCCGCTTAACCACGAACATGGGCCGCATTGGGGGTATGGAACGCGATCTAACGCCAGTTGCCATTCATAAATTACGCGAGTGGATTGCCGCATTCCCGAAAGTAATGAAGGAATTCGAATCAATGTTTACCCGCAACCGGATTTTTGTGGACCGCATTAAAGGCGTCGGCCCCATGACCGCCGAACGTGCCTTAAACTACGGTTTTACCGGCCCTAACTTACGGGCAGCCGGCGTAGATTACGATGTGCGGGTAATGAACCCCTATTCTTCTTACCAGGATTTTGACTTTGAAGTTCCAGTAGGCACCACCGGTGATACTTACGACCGCTTCATGGTAAGAAATGAAGAAATCTGGCAAAGCTTCCGCATTGTGCAGCAAGCCTTAGAAAACTTACCGGAAGGACCGTTTCACGCCGATGCCCCGGAATACTTTTTACCGCCCAAGCAAGCCGTGTACAAAAACATGGAAGCTTTAATTTATCACTTCAAAATTATAATGGGTGAAATTGAAGCGCCGGTGGGTGAAGTTTACCATTCGGTAGAAGGTGGTAACGGCGAGTTAGGTTTTTATTTAGTGAGTGATGGTGGCCGTACGCCTTACCGCTTACACTTCCGTCGCCCTTGCTTTATTTATTACCAGGCTTACCCCGAAATGGTAGTAGGCAGCCAACTTTCCGATGCTATCTTAATTTTGAGTAGCATGAACGTAATTGCTGGAGAATTAGATGCGTAAAAAGGTTAAAAGTTGAGAGTTAAAAGTTAAATTTATCTCATAAAGGTAATCACAAACCCCTCTCCACCAGGGAGGGATTTAGGGAGGGGCAAATGAACTTAACTGAACAGGAAATACAGTTAATCCGGGAATATTTTAAAAAGCAGCCCGTGTTAAAAGCCTATTTGTTTGGTTCCTATGCCCGCGGTGAAGCAGACGCCGAAAGTGATATTGATTTATTGGTTGATTTAGATTATTCGGAGCATATAGGTTTAAAATTCTTTGGGATGTACGCTGATTTAGAAGAACTCTTGCATCGAAAAGTAGATGTTGTTTCTTCTGATGGGGTTTCAAAATATATCAAACCCTTTATCGAAAAAGATAAGAAGCTTATTTATGCGCGATAAATTAGGTGATAAACAACGGCTACAGCATATATTTGAAGCAATTTTAGAAATCGAAGAATTTGTTTCTGAGGTTACTGAAATAGATTTTAGTAAGAACCGCATGATGAAACAAGCATGTGTTCGAAATTTTGGAATTATAGGTGAAGCAGCTAACTATTTCACTGCAGATTTAAAAGATAAATTATAGTTCTGTTAATTGGCTGGCAGTTAAAGGATTTAAAAATATTATAGTTCATGAATATTTCAGGGTGAATATTACAGTAATATGGCAACTAATTCACGTTGATTTACCAGAAATAAAAGTTGTAGTTGAGCAAGCTTTAAAAGATTTTGAAGCAAATAATTAATAAAGAATAAACTCTGTCCCCCTTTGAAGGGGGTTAGGGGAATGACAATTAAATAAACAGGAGTTCAGAGGATATTTCTGAACAACTGATAAATAAAACAAATAAAACCGTTGATGGAATCAACACAAACGCAAAACGAAGTACAATTTTCTGAAGCGGCCATGGCCGAAATCAGGAGATATATTTCACATTACCCGGCCGACCGGAAAAAATCGGCTATTCTTCCTATTCTGCACATTGCCCAGGCCGAATTTGGCGGGTGGGTAAGTCCGCAGGTACAGGACAAAGTGGCCGAAATATTAGATATCCAGCCTATTGAGGTATACGAAGTATCTTCTTTTTATACCATGTTTAACCTGAAACCGGTGGGCAAACACGTGTTGGAAGTATGCCGCACCGGCCCTTGCATGTTACGTGGCGCGGATCATTTGATTGAGCACTTAGAAACCCGTTTAGGTTGCCACGTAGGCGAAAACAGCGCCGATGGTATGTTTACCTTAAAAACGGTAGAGTGCTTAGCCGCCTGCGGAATGGGCCCTATGTTGCAAATCCGGGAAAAATACTACGAAAACCTGAATCCGGAGAAAGTAGACACCTTGCTGGACGAATTGAGCAAAGAATAAACAGTATCAGCTAGTAATTATCAGATATCAGGATTAATACAAAAGAAATTAGCTGAATATTATTTTGAAAAAGCTAATTACTAATCGCTAAAAGCTAATAGCTAAAGGCTAAAAACAATGGGACTAAAAATATTAACTGAACATATAAACGTACCAGGCATCAATACACTGGAAGTCTACCGCAAAATGGGTGGCTACCGGTCTCTAGAGAAGGCCCTGAAAACCATGACACCCGACGAAGTGGTGGAAGAAGTGAAGAAGTCTGGTTTGCGTGGCCGGGGTGGTGCCGGTTTCCCAACCGGTATGAAATGGAGCTTTTTGGCGAAACCCGAAGGCAAACCACGTTACCTGGTATGCAACGCCGATGAATCGGAACCGGGTACTTTTAAAGACCGCGTGTTAATGGAGAAAATCCCGCACGCCTTAATTGAAGGTATGATTACCTCCAGCTATGCGTTGGGGGCCCGTACTTCTTATATTTATATTCGCGGCGAATTAATGTTCGTGCTGCGCATTTTGGAAAAAGCCATTGCCGAATGTTATGCGGCTGGTTTATTAGGCGAAAACATTTTGGGCTCCGGCTACTCCTTAGATTTACACGTGCACCCGGGTGGGGGCGCCTATATCTGCGGTGAGGAAACGGCTTTACTGGAATCACTGGAAGGAAAACGCGGTAACCCGCGGAACAAGCCGCCTTTCCCGGCGGTTTGGGGGCTTTACGGCTGCCCTACCGTGGTAAACAACGTAGAGTCTATCGCTTCGGTGCCCTGGATTGTAAATAATACCGGCGAAGAATACGCCAAAGTTGGCGTGGGCCGCAGTACCGGAACCAAGTTAATATCGGCTTCTGGTCATATCAACAACCCCGGCGTTTACGAAATTGAATTAGGTTTACCGGTAGAAGAATTTCTGTTCTCCGATGAATATTGCGGTGGTATCTGGAAAGGCCGGAAATTTAAAGCTATTGTAGCTGGTGGTTCATCGGTACCCATTTTACCCGGTGAATTATTCCTGAAAACCGCCGAAGGTACGCCCCGGGTGATGACCTACGAATCTTTATCGGAAGGTGGTTTCGTGAGCGGTACCATGATGGGTTCCGGTGGCTTTATTGTAATGGATGATACCACTTGTATCGTACGCAATACCTGGAACTTCTCCCGCTTCTATCACCACGAATCGTGCGGACAGTGCAGCCCTTGTCGCGAAGGAACCGGCTGGATGGAGAAAATCTTACACCGCCTTGAACACGGTCACGGCCACATGCACGACATTGATTTACTAGTAAACGTGTCGAAACAAATTGAAGGTAACACCATTTGCCCATTGGGCGATGCCGCCGCCTGGCCGGTAGCCAGCGCCGTTCGGCATTTCCGCGACGAGTTTGAATGGCACGTGAAACATCCGGAAAAAGCAACGGTTCCGGGTGCGGTTTACAGCGGCGCGGAAGATTTAGCTTTCGCATAGTTAGACACTAGAGTCTAGACACAAGATGTTAAACTAAAAAATCTAAAATCTAGCGTCTAGTATTTAATATCTTGTAAATAATTTGAATATCTAAGTTGAGTAGTTGTTCTAAACCGAACAACGAATAACCATTAACGAATATCGAAATTAAATGGCTAAAATAACTTTTGACGGCATTGAGGTGGAAGTTCCGGATGGAACTTCTATCCTGAATGCCGCGCGTAAAATAGGCGGCAACGTAGTGCCGCCGGCCATGTGTTACTATACACCTTTAAAAGGCAGCGGTGGTAAATGCCGCGCTTGTTTGGTAAAAGTAACCGCTGGCTCTGCAAAAGACCCCCGTCCCATGCCTAAACTGGTAGCATCTTGCGTTACACCGGTGCAGGATGGCATGGTAGTAGAAAATACCTTATCGCCGCAGGTGTTAGAAACCCGCAAAGGCATAGTGGAAATGCTCTTAATCAACCACCCGCTGGATTGCCCGGTTTGCGACCAGGCCGGCGAGTGCGACTTGCAAAATTTCTCTTATGCCCACGGTACATCGGGCACCCGTTTCGAAGAAGAGCGCCGTACCTTTGAACGCAAAGACATTGGCCCCTTGATTCAGTTGCACATGAATCGTTGTATTCTGTGTTACCGCTGCGTGTACACCGCCGATCAGATTACGGATAAGCGGGTGCACGGCGTATTGGGCCGGGGTGATGCTTCCGAAATTGGCACTTACATCGAAAATGTAATTGATAATGATTTTTCTGGTAATGTAATTGATGTGTGCCCGGTAGGAGCATTAACCGATAAAACTTTCCGCTTTAAGAACCGGGTGTGGTTTACCAAACCGGTAGATGCGCACCGCGATTGCCCTAAATGCGCCGGCAAAGTAGTACTTTGGACCCGGGGTAGTGATGTTTTACGGGTTACCGGCCGCAAAAACGAATACGGCGAACTAGTAGATTTTATCTGCAATGAGTGCCGTTTCGAGAAAAAAGAAGTGTCTGACTGGACGATTGATGGCCCGCGTCATATTCCGCGAGCGTCGGTTATTTCGGCTAACCACTACGAATTACCGGTGGTAAATCCGCAAATTATTGCTGATTTACCCGAAAGTACCATGAAAGAACTAACCATTATTCCAAGACCATTCTAAAAAAGCATGGAGATTTCCGCATTAGCCGTACAGGGCCTGATTATTATTGCCATTTTTGGGATTACGCTTTTAATTGCCACCTACTGTACCTGGGCCGAACGTCGCATTGCGGGTTACCTGCAAGACCGTCCCGGACCAAATCGCGTAGGCCCTTGGGGTTTAGGTCAGCCCCTGGCCGATGCCGTGAAATTATTCTTTAAAGAAGAATTTATTCCGGCTACCGCTAACAAATGGTTGTTTATTGCCGGTCCTTCTTTGGCCATGTTAACGGCTTTAATGAGCAGCGCCGTAGTACCTTTCGGTAATACGATATTTTCCGATGCTTTTGGTGTTACCCACATCCAGGGTATTGAAGTAAATATTGGTTTGCTGTATATATTTGGCGTGGTATCGCTGGGGGTATACGGCATTATGATTGGCGGCTGGGCCTCTAATAACAAGTTTTCTTTGTTAGGAGCTATCCGGGCGGCTTCTCAGAACATCAGTTACGAAATTGCCATGGGGCTTTCCATTATAGCCATGCTGATGATGACCGGAACGCTTTCTTTGCGTGAGATCGCCTTGCAGCAATCAGAACCGTTATTGGGAATTTCGGGCTTTAACTGGAATATATTTTATCAGCCGGTTGGTTTCATTATTTTCTTAACCTGTGCTTTTGCCGAAACCAACCGCACTCCTTTCGACTTACCGGAATCGGAAGCCGAACTAGTAGGTGGTTATCACACCGAATATGGCTCCATGAAGCTGGGATTATACCTTTTTGCCGAGTACGTCAATATTATTGTGGTATCCGCGGTAATGAGTACTTTGTATTTTGGAGGCTTTAACTTCCCATTTCAGAATGAGATAGGCGCTTTAATTTCCAACGATCCGCAGGTAGCCCATAATGCTATTACTATTATCGGCATTGTGGTTTTATTCCTGAAGATCTTCGGATTTATTTTCTTCTTTATGTGGGTGCGCTGGACCTTGCCGCGTTTCCGCTACGACCAATTATTAAATCTGGGCTGGAAAGGATTGATTCCTATTTCGATTATCAATATTATATTAACCGGCGCCGCTATATTATTATCCGAGCATTTGGGTGGGTAAAAGCAAACTGGTTTTGTTTAAAATTTAAAATTAATGCCAACTGTATTAAGATTTCTTGGTTTCAGGTTTTTCTTTTACAGTAACGAAGGTTTGGAACCGCCGCATATTCATGTGGAAAAAGAAGACAATAAGGCAAAATTTTGGTTAGAACCGGTTGAGTTAGCTAGTTCAAATGGCTTTTCGGCAAAGGAAATAAATCAGTTACGAAAGATTACGTTAGAATATCAACAACAATTTAAAAAGTCTTGGCATGAATACTTTGGTTGATAAAATTGCGGACGCATCTGCGATAGATGTATGGTTCGATGAAACCAAGCTGTATGTAAGATTGGTTGATGGTCGAGAATTAGGTGTGCCCCTTGATTGGTTTCCGCAATTAAGAGATGCTTCAGAAAAAGATAAAAAAAACTGGCGGTTTATTGGCCGGGGTACTGGCATTCATTGGGAAGCTATTGACGAAGATTTATCAGTAGCTGGTTTGTTAAGCACCCGTTAATATTGATTTTTAAATTAAAAAGTGTTTAAAATATTATTCTCAACACAGCTTCTTAACCGAAAGCTACAAGAGAAATAGATAATAAATATAAATGGAATCCTTATCAAATAGAAAAAAAGTAATGGAACAAAAGCCGATGACGGTGGCGGAGAAGATGTATCTTCCGGCTATTTTCAACGGGCTTTCCATTACCATGCGTCACTTCTTTAAGAAAAAGCCGACCATTCAATACCCGGAGCAAACCCGGGAATTTGGCCGTGAGTTCCGGGGCTTACACGTTTTGCGCCGCGATGAGCAAGGCCGCGAGCGTTGCACCGCTTGTGGTTTATGTGCCGTAGCCTGCCCGGCCGAAGCGATTACCATGGTGGCCGGGGAACGCAAAAAAGGCGAAGAAAACCTGTACCGCGAAGAAAAATACGCCGTGACGTACGAAATAAATATGTTGCGTTGCATTTTCTGCGGCCTGTGCGAAGAAGCTTGTCCGAAAGAAGCAGTATTCCTGCAAAATGATAAAACGGCGCCACCCCGCTTCGAGCGGGATGAGTTTATCTATGGTAAAGACCGTTTACTGCAGCCGCTCAACCAAGCTGATGGGAAAGAAAATATTAAATACAGATATTAAGTAGTCCACAGTCGATAAACCATAGTCCACAGTGCAAAAAAATATATAGTCCACGGTCCACAGTCCATAGTTCACAGCAATATTTTAAACTGTCGACCGTGGTCTGTGGACTAAATAACTAACACAAATGACTGGTAACCTCTTTTACTTCCTGACTTTTATTACCTTATTTGCTGCTTTGGGGGTAGTTTTCTCAAAAAACCCGGTTTACAGCGTACTTTGTCTCATCCTGACTTTCTTTAGCTTATCCGGCCATTATATTTTATTGAATGCTCAATTTGTGGCCGCCGTAAATATTATTGTTTATGCCGGGGCAATCATGGTTTTGTTTTTATTCGTGATTATGTTCCTGAACTTAAACCAGGAAACCGAAGAAACGCAGCATAAATCAACCTTAATGAAAGTAGCCGGGGTAATTTCGGGTGGTTTGTTATTGGTTATCATGATTGCCGTGTTAAAAGATGCCGAATTAGGTGCCGTTGACACCGCTAACTTTAACTCGCAAATTGGTTTGGTAGAGAACCTGGGACAATTATTATTTACGAAGTATTTGTTGCCGTTTGAGTTGGTATCGGTGTTGTTTCTATCGGCGATGGTAGGTGCAGTAATGTTGGGTAAAAAAGAAACACAGCAACGGCATTTTTAAAGTTTATAATTTATGGCGACAGTACGTGTCGCCATTTCTATTTACATAAAAGCCCGATTTGTTGGGTAAATAGCAAAATGGCGGTAAATTGCGCCGCTTTTACGCAAGCTTTATCTCATATTAAAAAGCTACTACGGCTCCGATAAAATGAACGAAATTCCTGAGGTAATCAGAACCATTCCTTTACAATACTATCTATTTTTTAGCAGCACTTTATTCGTTATTGGCATCATTGGCGTTCTCACCCGCCGCAATGCCATTGTTATTTTCATGTGCATCGAATTAATGCTGAACGCGGTTAATTTATTGTTAACCGCTTTTTCCGCTTACCGCTCTGATGCTAACGGACAAGTCTTTGTATTCTTTATTATGGCGGTGGCTGCTGCCGAAGTTTGCGTGGGCTTAGCTATTATTGTAATGATTTACCGAAACCTACGCTCTACGGATATCAATATTTTAAGTAACCTGAAATGGTAAATTTAGATGCTAGTAGCTAGACACTAGTATCAAGACTTTCTTTAATTAAAATATATAAGTTGATCCAAACAATCAACAACAAACAATCGACAATTAAACAAGGATGCAAACAAACTTACTACCGGTCACGAATTCAGAGATGGCCTTGTTCTGCTTACTTATTCCGCTTTTACCTTTAATCGGATTTATTATTAATGGCTTAGCAAACCGCAGTTTCGCCAAAGGTTTGGTTAGCTTAGTTGGGTGCGGCTCTGTACTGGCCTCTTTTTTGATTTCGCTTTACCTTTTTTTCAACTTTAATGGTCAGCCTTACGTGGTTGACTTATTCGATTGGATTAGCGTGGGTAACCTGCGCATTCCGTTTTCTTTCCAGATAGACCAGTTATCGCTGATTATGCTGCTGCTGGTTACCGGCGTGGGTTCCGTTATTCATATTTATTCGGCCGGCTACATGAGCCACGATGTAAACTTCGGTAAATTCTTCTCTTTCCTGAATTTATTTATCTTCTCCATGTTGCTGCTGGTACTGGGCTCTAACTACGTGATGATGTTTGTAGGCTGGGAAGGAGTTGGTTTGTGTTCGTACCTGCTGATCGGCTTTTGGAACAAAGTTACGCCCTACAACAACGCCGCTAAAAAAGCTTTCATCATCAACCGCATCGGCGACTTAGGCTTTTTATTAGGTATTTTCTTATTATTTATGACTTTCGGCAGCATCACGTATGCCGATATTTTCCAACAAGCGGCGCAGTTGCACGAAGTAAATCAGCCGGTAATAATTACCATTACCTTGCTCTTATTTGTAGGCGCCATGGGTAAAAGTGCCCAGCTGCCGCTTTATACCTGGCTACCCGATGCCATGGCGGGCCCTACCCCGGTTTCGGCTTTAATCCACGCCGCAACCATGGTTACCGCCGGTATTTATATGGTTATCCGCTCAAACGTGTTGTATACCTTAGCGCCAGCTACTTTAGAATTTATCGCCATTATAGGTTTAGCTACGGCGGTTTTTGCCGCTACCATTGGCTTAGCCCAAAACGATATTAAAAAAGTATTGGCTTACTCCACCGTGAGCCAATTAGGTTATATGTTCCTGGCGCTGGGCGTAATGGCTTACACCTCTTCCATGTTCCACGTGTTAACGCACGCGTTCTTTAAAGCTTTATTGTTCTTAGGGGCGGGTAGCGTTATTCACGCCATGAGCGGCGAACAGGATATCCGGAGCATGGGGGGCTTACGCAAAAAATTACCTATAACATTCCTAACCTTCTTAATTGGAACGCTGGCCATTTCGGGTATTCCGCCGTTTGCCGGTTTCTTTTCCAAAGACGAATTATTGGCGCAGGTATACGAACACAGCAAAATCATGTGGGCCTTCGGGTTGTTAACCTCCTTCATGACGGCTTTCTACATGTTCCGGTTGTTTTTCCTGACATTTTTTGGTACGTTCCGGGGCACGGAAGAGCAGCGGCATCACCTGCACGAATCACCGGCCAGCATGACCATCCCCTTAATTATCCTGGCTATTTTATCTACCATTGGCGGGTTTATGGGCTTGCCGGCGGTATTCAGCGAAAATCATATCTTATCTAACTTCTTAGAGCCGGTATTAGGTTTCTCCCGCTTAGCCGTACCCAGCGCCTTTGCCGAAGCGCATTTAGACCACAGCACCGAATACCGGCTGATGGGTATTTCGGTAGCCGTAGCGGTAATAGCTATTATTTTAGCTTATGTGATGTATGTAAGTAAAAACACGGTTCCTGCCAGTGACAGAGCAGAAACGGGCGGCTTGCACAAACTGGTTTACCATAAATATTACATCGATGAACTTTACAATGCGCTTATTGTGCGTCCGGTTATGTGGCTTTCTACCGGCTTGCACCGCTTCGTAGAAAGAGGCGTAATCGACCCGATTGTAAACGGTTTTGGTAAAGTTACCTTAGTGGGTGGCCGCAACCTGCGCTTTTTACAAACCGGCGCCATTGGCTTCTATATTTTCGCCATGGTAATCAGCATTGCCCTGATTTTAGTCCTGAACTTCTTTATCAGATAAGTTACTCCCCAAATATGTCGAACCTTACCCTCTATTTACTCCTTTGGCCTACTTTAGCTGGTTTTCTGATCTTGTTTATAAAGGGTCAGAATGCAAAACGGGCAGCCTTTGGAGCCGCTATTGTTGAATTTACCCTGGCTTTACTGGCGCTGATGCAGTACGAGCCAAATGCAAACGTGCAGTTTCCTTTCTTTCACACTTGGATTGAAAATTTCGGGATAAACTTTTCGATTGGTATGGATGGCATTAGCCTGCTGATGGTTTTCCTAACCACATTCCTGGTGCCCCTGATTATTCTTTCGTCGTTCCCGCATTCGTATAAAAACCCGAACGTTTTCTACGCCTTGGTTTTGTTTATGCAAACTGGGTTAATCGGGGTTTTCACATCGTTTGATGCGTTTTTGTTTTATTTCTTCTGGGAAATAGCTTTAATTCCGATTTACTTTATTGCCGGGGTTTGGGGCGGCGAGCGCCGCATTCCTATTACCTTTAAGTTTTTCCTGTATACCATTATTGGTTCGTTGTTCATGCTGGTGGGCTTTGTTTACTTGTACTTCCAAACACCGGGCACGCATACTTCCGATATTAACGCTTTTTACCAGTTAAGTTTAGGCACTACCGATCAAAGCTGGATTTTCTGGTTTTTGTTTATTGCCTTCGCCATTAAAATGCCGGTGTTCCCATTCCACACTTGGCAGCCCGATACGTATACCGAATCGCCTACGCAAGCAACCATGTTACTGTCGGGTATTATGCTGAAAATGGGTATTTATGGCGTTATCCGGTGGTTATTGCCGGTAGTTCCGCAAGGTGTTAGCCAATGGGATACCTTGGTAGTCATTCTGGCTATTATCGGTATTGTTTACGGCGCTATCATTGCTATTCGCCAAAACGATTTAAAACGTCTGGTGGCATTCTCCTCCATTTCGCACGTTGGTTTAATTGCCGCCGGTATTTTTACTTTAACCGAGCACGGCCTGCAGGGAGGCATTATCCAGATGTTAAGCCATGGTATTAACGTTGTTGGTTTATTCTTCATCATCGATATTATTTACCGCCGCACCAATACCCGCGAAATATCTGATTTAGGCGGTATTACCCAAACCACCCCGGCCTTATCTATCTACTTTTTAATATTAATATTAGGTACTGTAGCCTTGCCATTAACTAACGGTTTTGTAGGCGAATTTCTATTACTTTCCGGAGTATACCAATACAATAACTGGATGGGAGCGGTAGCGGGTTTAACCATTATTCTGGGGGCGGTTTACATGCTACGCATGTTCCAGGGCGTAATGTTCGGAGAGCAAAGCTCGGCCGCCATAAATTTTACAGATTTGACCACCACCGAAAAAGCGGTTCTGATTCCTTTGGTGATTATGGTGTTCTGGATTGGTTTACACCCCAACACTTTCCTGAGTTTAACCGAACCAACCGTAGGTCATTTACTAGGGATCATAAATAGATAAACATTAGATACTGGATTTTAGCTGTTAGACAGAATTCTTAAAATCATTTCTGGAAATTTGTAAACTAACTACTAATCACTAAGACTAAAAAGCTAAACGCTAATTGCTAAAAGCTAAATAAAACATGAATTCAATAATACTCTTAACCTCTTTTGGCATTCTGAACTTATTTGTCGGATTCCGGAAGTCCAATAAACTAGTACTACCGCTGGTATTCTTGTTTTTGCTGATTGTGCTGGCGGTTAATTTCTACGACTGGAACAACACGCAAACGTACTTCGAGCGGATGCTCGTTATTGATAATTTTGCCGTGGCCTTTACCGCCGTCGTGGTTTTAACCACGGTGCTGGTAATTCCCTTTGCCAAACGGTACGTAGATGAGCAAAACGAAAGCTTGGCCGAGTTTTTCTCTATCTTATTGTTCTCGTTGGTTGGTGCTGTTATGATGGTAGCTTACGAAAACCTGTTAATGCTTTTTGTAGGTATCGAAATATTATCTATCAGCATGTACGTATTGGCGGGCAGCGACAAAAAAAACCTGAAATCAAACGAAGCCGGTCTGAAATACTTTTTAATGGGTTCTTTTGCTACGGGTATTTTATTATTCGGAATAGTTTTGATTTACGGCGCTACCGGCACTTTCTACATCACCGAAATTAGTACAGCCGCTACCGCCAGTTCCGGCAATGCTTTAACTTCTCCTTTGCTGGCCATGGGTTTACTATTTACATTAATTGGTATTTCCTTTAAAGTTTCGGCGGCTCCGTTTCACTTCTGGACACCCGATGTGTACGAAGGCACACCTACCCTTTTCACGGCTTTTATGAGCACCGTGGTAAAAACCGCTGGCTTCGCTGGTTTCTATAAACTCATGTCGGTTTCTTTTGCCGGGGCTTACGATATCTGGTTCCCGACTTTAGTAGCCATGACCGTAATTACCTTGGGCATCGGCAACATTGGTGCGGTAGCGCAAAACAGCTTTAAGCGGATGATGGCTTATTCCAGCATTTCGCACGCCGGTTATTTAATGATTGCCTTACTTTCGTTTAACGACCGTTCCGAAAATGCTATCTTCTTCTATGCGTTAGCTTACTCGGTGGCCACCATTGCGGCGTTTGGTATTTTGAAATTAGTATCAGACCAACGCGAAGATATCTCCTACAATGCTTTCAACGGCTTAGGTAGCACCAATCCCTTATTAGCCGCCGTCATGACTATTGCCATGTGTTCTTTAGCGGGTATTCCCTTAACCGGCGGTTTCTTTGGTAAACTATTTATCTTCAGTTCGGCCTTAGAACAAAATTTACTGTGGCTGATAATTGTAGCTATTATTATGTCGATGGTAGGGATTTACTATTACTTCCGGGTAGTTATTGCCATGTACATGCGCGAACCAAGTGGCGAACGCATCGTGGTTGGTAGCAGCGCGGCATTTGCTTTAATCTTTATGGCCGTATTAACCGTTGTAATGGGTATTTTCCCGGGCTTACTAAGCAATTTACTTTAAAACTTCTTTATCCAGGCAAAAAGGACAGGTAAGATACCTGTCCTTTATTATTTACGCTTTGCTGCATATATTTGACTAATTATCGTTATCTGGTTTATTTAAATTTTCTGTTTGTTACCACAAGCCATATCTAAAATAAGCAACCGCGTTCGGTTAGACCGGAATGAACTGGCTGGTGCCTTTGGTGATATTGGCACTGATTTGCCCTTGATTATCGGGGTTTTGGCCGCTTCTGGTGCTGATACGGCGAGTGTTTTAATCTTGTATGGTTTAATGCAAATTTGCTCCGGATTTTGGTACGGCATGCCCATGCCGGTGCAGCCTTTAAAAGCATTTGCTGCCTTGGTTATTTCTAAAAAAATTCAACCAAACATTATTTACGGGGGCGGATTAACGATTGGCATCAGCATGCTTCTGCTCTCGGTTACCGGGTTAATAAACTGGCTGGCCCGCATTGTGCCCAAAGCGGTGGTAAGAGGAATACAACTGGGTTTAGGTTTTCAATTGGCTACCCTGGCATTAAAAGAGTATGTTCCGGCCGAAGGAATATCGGGTTATATATTATCGGGGCTATGTTTTGTGGTGGCCGTAGCGCTTTGGGGTAACCGGAAATATCCCGCTGCTTTGCTGATCGTGGTAGCCGGCTTAATCTTTTCTTTCTTTTTTCATTTCTCCTCTTCTCCCCTTACTTCTCCTTTAAGCTTAACTTTTCCGCAGTTTCATATTCCAACGCAAGCCGATATGCTAACTGGTTTTGTACTCTTGGCCTTACCGCAAATTCCGCTTTCGCTGGGAAATTCTATTTTAGCTACAAACCAAATTGTGCAGGATCTTTATCCGGAGAAAAACATCAACGTCCAGAAAATTAGCTTTACCTATTCTTTGATGAACCTGGTGAGCCCGTTTTTCAGTGGTATACCGGTATGTCATGGCTCGGGCGGTATGGTTGGGCACTATACTTTTGGCGCCCGTACCGGTGGATCGGTCATTATTTACGGTAGCTTATTTTTAATTACCGGTTTGTTGTTTAGCCAAAGCTTCCAGGAATTAGTTAAAATATTTCCGATGCCGGTTTTAGGCACACTATTATTTTTTGAAGGCCTGGCTTTGGCTTTATTGGTCCGGGACGTAACCACGCAGAAAGAAGATTTATTTATAGCTGTATTAGTGGCGCTTGCCTGTTTGGGCTTGCCTTATGGCTATTTGGTTGGTTTGATTCTCGGCACCGCAACTTTTTATCTAATCAAAAAATATAAGCTAATTAAATAAATCTCCCGGCAAGGTAGATTGCCAAAGTTTCAAAAATACGCTTCTAAAATCCGGAACTACTTCGATTTAAAAATTCGGAAGTAAAACAAGGGGTTGGTTAAAAGCATTTTCTGATCGATATTGGCCAGTGCCTCCGTAAGAAATTGCTGTATGTAATTACTTTGGTTACCGCGGCTAATGATAAAAGTAATTAGCCAGGAATATCGGCAAAGCATTTGTAACGTCCGGCTCACCTTTAATTCCTTCCCCATCCGCCGGTAAATTTCCAGATCATAAGCTTTATTATATTCAGTCGAAGGAACTGCATCTATAAAGAATAGAGATAGCAGGATGGAAAATAAGAAAATCAGATAGATTAAAGAAAGCGGTGAATCCGCTGAAAAGAGTTCTTTCCAGAATAAGACAACAAGAGGAAAGAGGAGAAGTAAAAAAGCTTAAAAGGTGTTTGCTAAACTAGCCCCCAATGGAGGACATAGATTCAAATACCGGTAATATAAACTGCCGATTTTGTTCCGCCTCGTAACCATCTTTCGCCCGACTGCCAAAGGCATGTAGTAAAGCATTCTCTAAAGTTTCATCGGTAGCGTTGGTCCGTAAAATATCCCGGATGTTTAGCACATCTTCTCCGTAAAGGCAGGTTTTTAAGCCACCCTGGGCCGTAACCCGAATGCGGTTACACGTGCCACAAAACGTCCGGGTAAAGGCGGCTATAATACCAATATTACCCGTATGACCGGGAATTACATATTGTTGAGCCGTGGCATTGGGCCCACTTTTAACCGCCTGAATTCTCGGAAATTCTGCTTTTAAGGTATTTAGAATTTTAAGATAATTCCATTCCAAAGTAGGGTGCTGCACTCCCCCACCATTAAAAGGCATTTCTTCAATAAACCGCACCGAAACCGGGAAATCTTTGGTTAGCTGCGCCAGCGGAATAATATCTTCTGTGTTCTGCCCGGCCATCACTACCGCATTAATCTTTACCGCAATGCCCTGTTGCAATAAAGTATGAAATGTATCCATTACTTTCGGCAGTTCATCCCGCCGGGTAATCTTAAAAAACCGTTCCCGGTCCAGCGTATCTAAACTTAGATTAATAGATTTGATACCCAGTGCTTTTAGCTCCGGAATAAAAGGCGCGGTTAAAACCCCGTTGGTGGTTATGTTAATCTCTTCTATGCCCGGAATGGCCTTTACGTGCCGCAAGAAAGGCATTAAGTCTTTACGCAGAAATGGTTCACCGCCGGTAATACGCACTTTGCTGATGCCTAAACCAGCTAATACCCGGAGCATCCGCTCCATTTCTTCGTAAGTCAGGAGATGTTTCTTGGGTAGATAATCAATTCCTTCCTCGGGCATGCAATAAAAGCAGCGCAAGTTGCACCGGTCGGTTACCGCTAACCGCACGTAATTTAAAACCCGACCGTGGTTATCAATGATCATTTACTTTGTTTATTCCGTTATCTGAAAACTAATAGCAATAAGCTTAAGTTCAGGTTTACGTATTAAAGGTAAAACAATTGACGTTAAAAGTAGTAACTTGAATTAAATTTAAAGATTTAACCCTATGCAGGTAAAAATTGCCTTGTTTGGCATTACCAAAGAAATAATCGGCGCTTCTAAATTAAACTATGAATTGGGCGAAAAAGTGGATGTAACTTCTTTATTAACAAAACTTAAATCTGATTTCCCGGCTTTACAAAATCTTAATTCTCTATTAGTTGCCGTTAATGATGAATATGCGGAATCAGGACAGTTAATTTCAGAACACGACGAAATTGCCCTTATCCCGCCGGTTTGCGGAGGATGAGTTTCGATTATTCAATGTTCGAAGTTTCGATGTTCGATCGTTGCCTATTTCCAGCCCGAATAATCGAATATCTAATATTTAACATCTAAATAGTATCTAAGACTATGATTGCCATAACCGAAGAGCCCATTAATACACAAGCTGTAATTGCAGCAGTACAAGCTGATGGAGCCGGTGCGATTAATGTATTTATTGGCACAGTGCGCAATCAGACGCAAGCCAAACCGGTTACGAAGCTCGATTTTGAAGCGTACGATTCGATGGCGGTGAAAAAGATGCAGGAAATTGCCAACCAGGCGGCCGAACGCTGGCCTATTCAGAAAGTAGCGATTGTGCACCGGAAAGGTTCTTTACAAATTGGAGAAGCCGCCGTGGTAATTGCGGTTTCTACCCCCCATCGGAAAGCTTCTTTCGAAGCCTGTGAGTTTATTATTGATACTTTAAAACAAGTAGTACCGATCTGGAAAAAAGAAATATTTGAAGACGGCGCCGTTTGGGTGGCCGCTCACCCGTAAGAGTTACAGGTGGTTTAAAGTTGCTTTATTTTTTAGAGTTAAAAAACGGCTGAGGTTTAGTAATAGTAAGAACTCTTTGTAGTCTTTGTCTATTGCCATTACTATCGGTTAAATGTTGGTTGCGCAAGTATTCTAAGGCATAAATTCGCTCTTGCGGCGATTTGGTCATCCAAAACTTATAATCGTTTTCAGCAGCATTTAAAGCAAAAAATTCAATCTTTTTCTTATCCATAACTTTCTTACAACAATATTAATCCGGAAGTTTAACCTGCAATTCCCGTAACGTTTGCTGATAAGCTGCCGGATCGTTTACATTACGTAGTTCCGTTATATCCGGAATAGTAAGCAGTTTTACATCCGAATTAATTAAGGCTTTACGCGGGCAGGAATAACCTAAACTTAAGAATTGCAATAAAACCGGATAACTGCGGGGTTCCCAGATAGTGAGCAGTGGTTCCGGAAACTTCCCTTCCGCATCGTAGAAAGCGGTAGCCATTTTAGTCGGGTCACGATGCTGTACCAGGTACTGCAGGGTTTCGGAAGTTAATAAAGGTAAATCGCAGGCCACCGCTAATAAGGCAGCATTGGGATTGTGTTGTAAAGCGGTTAAAATGCCACCTTTGGGTCCCAGATTTAAAAACTGGTCTTCCAGGTAAGGTAATTTTCCATCTAATGCCGCCGCTTGGGCAGCATTACACGACACATACACTTCCTGGCAAACTGCTTGCAAAAGATGGTACACGTGCGTGCGCTGGTCTAAACCGTAATATTGCAGCGAGCCTTTATCTTGTTGCATACGCGTACTCTTGCCACCGGCCAAAACCAAGCCGTGCAAAGGCGGCACCAACAATTGGTAGTACTGCGTTATGAAATGAGATATTTGCTCAATATCCTGGATGCTACAAACCGGAATCTCGGCAAAATCAGATAAATGCGCCTGGATAAAAGCTGGAACTTCAGATACATTTTCCAACAGTAAAATCAACTTTACATTCGTTAATTTATCCAGTTTTTTCTCCAGCGGCTTGGCCGGATCAATTACAATAATTTGCGCCTGCGCCGGAAAATGATTACCGTTAACCAAAATCAGGTCGGCTTTCTGAAAAAATGCTTTTTGCTCCAACTCACTAAACGGTTGTTGGTAATCAAAACGCTGAAACGTAATTTTATCAGTATATTCCAGAAAAGCGCCGTTGCCCAAAGCTGTTTTCAAATCTGCTCCGTTTTCGGCTTCATTATCAGCATTTATATGATCGGCATCCACGTAAGCCACTTTTAAATTAGCCGCCAGCTTTTTGGTAAGGGCAAAAGCCAGCTTTTTAATATTGCCACAGGGTGTGCCCAGAATAGCTAATTCGCAGCGGCCAAAGTTTCCGTAGGTTGGCCTTACTAACTTGGTATGCTTTTGATGCGCTGCCTTATTTTCGTTCGAAGTCATTTTTACCGCCGGTTTTGCTTACTAGTTTAGTTTCTTTTATAACGATATCGTGCGAAAAAGCTTTGCACATATCGTAAATAGTTAAAGCGGCAACAGTAGCGCCGGTTAAAGCTTCCATTTCCACTCCGGTTTTGCCGGTAATAATGGCGGTGCAATCAATTACTACTTCCTGGGCTTCGTTTACTTCAATCTGAAACTTACAGCTTTCTAAACCCAGCGGATGGCAAAGCGGAATCAGATCGGATGTTTTCTTAGCACCCATGGTGCCGGCAATAACGGCGGTTTGGAAAACCGGGCCTTTTTTAGTCTGAATATCGCCATTGCTTAAGTGCTGCATAATTTCCGCGCCCAACACCACAATGCTGCGGGCCTGGGCCGTGCGTTTGGTTTCGGCTTTGGCACTCACATCTACCATGGCCGGGTTGTTGCTTGCATCTAAATGCGAAAAGCTTTTTTCTTGTTCCACTTGTTGTAAAAAGTAATAATAGGTTATATAAAATTGAGCGGATTTTGGGCCGGCACATGCGTAATTTTCAAACCCGGCAACTTAGGTTTTAACCAGTTTACCAGCCATTCCGAGCCGGGTTCTTCGCTGGGGATATGTCCCAATATTACCAACGCTAATTTATCGCCTTTGGTGCGGGCATCCCGTACATATTCAACGGTTTCCCATTCGGGGGCTTCGCCGCAGATTAATACATCGGGCTGCTCTTGTCCCATTTGCTCAATGTGTCTTTTTCCGCCGGAGGCGCCGGGCATAAACAATACGCGTTGGCAGGATTGCGACAAATCGCCGATATACCTGACCATCTGCATGTTTAACTTTTCCTTCGTAAGCGCAATTAAGGTCTTTAAAGTAGTAGGCGGTATTACAAACCTGTTCCGGTTTTCCGGGTTATAATATTTTCCCCACCCTAAAGCAGCAACTAACCCGGTTTGTACGCCATCCGGTTTATGCTGATGGATATAGTCGTGATTGCGCCAAATAGCAATATTATGCTTTTTCAGCAGGTCTGCTTTGTAGCGATAAACTTTATCATTTTCCAGCCAGGTTGTTTCGTCCTGATGATTGTAAAAAGTAGGCTCGTGGGCAATGATAAAGTTTGCGCCCAGGGAAATGGCTTTTTGAATTACTTCTAAACTGGCGAACATGGAAGTAACGATACCGGTAACTTTCTGGTCTAAATTACCGGATTTCAGGGTATCTACCGTTTGTTCGAAAGGTGCACCGGGCACTTCCTTTATAAATAAATCTATAATTTGCCTGACGGTAAAAGTTTTTGCTTCGGCTCCTAAACTACTGGCCAAACTTACGACTGGTGCGGCTAAAAACACGGAAGTACCCAAGACTTTGGTTAGCGAAGTTACAAATGCTCTTCTCCCGGTATGACTAGAGAAAGCATTAAAATTCTTACTATTTAATTTTATTTTCTTTGGCATCAGTAAAAGGTAAAGGCTTTACTTTTTGCGTAGTGTAACCAATAGTTACGGAAAATCATAAATTAAAAAGAAGTTTATTCTGAATAAATGCTTTTATGCAGGACAGGTGTTTTCATATTGCTATTTTTCTGAATCCTGTTCTATATTTTGGGCAGGTTAGCGCCGGAAACTAGAATAACAATTCGGCAACAATAAAACTGACAACCGAAATAACAAAGCCAAACATAAAAAAACTGTAGGCGAAGCTTAATTTCCGGTATTTGCGTTCCAGTACCTTGCCCAGGTTATAGTTATCACGGATTATGCTACTTTGTAAATAATCTTTATCTTTTATCATTTCCTTTATACCGGCTTCGTAATCTTCGTACTTTACACTATGGAAAGAACCAAAAAAAAACAAATTTACTTTCCGGTTCTGCACATCTTCGGCAGTGAAATGGCCCCGGTTAACCTTAGGACGAGTAACTAAAATAGCCGATACCAGCGTAACGAGCGAAGTAAATAAAAAAGACAGGGCTGGTATCAGCAATTTAGATTCGGTTTCGAGCTTGCGGAAAATAAAGGAAATCAATACGGATATGATAACAGAGTTTATGGTAAGCAAAATATGCGCTTTGTTATCGGCCATATCGCTGAGGCGCATTTGGTTAGCAGCGTTAATCCGGAACATGGTTTGCACGCTGCGGTTACCTTTCTTTTCTTTTTTCTTTTGCTTTTTAGAGCCGGCTGAAGCAGGAAGCGGTTCTTTCACTAAATGCTCATTTGTTTTATCCCGGTAAGCTATTGTTTGCTGCCGCAGCTTTTCCAGGTTTTCGTGTTTACCGGCATGCAAAAGCTTCTGACAAAAATCAGTATGATACTCGTGTATTTCTATGAGTTTCATGCTGATATCCGACCACACATCGTCCGAGATTAGCTGGTTAATGCGGAGTTCCGTTTCTTTTTTTACTTGCCTATCGGTGTTTTCAAATTCATCGGTACCCAAATGAAACAAATCGGCATCACACAAAATTTTCTCAATCGGGGTAACCGGGTTCTGGGGCATTTTTGTGGCTTTAATGGTATCCTGAACCATATCAATTATTTCCGGAGAAAGAGATTCCTGCTGCAAAAATTCGGCGGCCATTTCCGCACTTTTTTCTTCGTGATTTTCCTGAGAAGCGAACAGGTACCCGGCATCGTGAAACCAAGCGGCCAGAATTAAAGCCAAAAACTCATTTTCGGGTAAGGCATAATGGCCGGCAATGTAACCCGCCCGCCGCACCACCTCTTCTACATGGGCTAAATTATGGTATTTAAAATCTGGCCTCGGATTGGAATTGTACAGTTCCCGAATATAGGCCGATGTTTTATAAACAAGTTCAAGGGTACCCATTAAAAAAGCATTAAGAACCATTAAAGTTACTCTTTTAAACTTATTTACAGGTTAAGTATTGTACAAAATTTATCTATCGGGCTTTAAATGCTTTTATATATCTTACAACTTCTTCAAAAATTAATAAATGCAAAAACTTTTTTTATACTATGCAGATATGAGCACGCATTAAATTCCAGGCTGCTCAGGAAGAATATTTACTTGTTGTGAAGCGATAAAAGCTTTCTCCCATTCCAGCTGTTGCAAATCTTTTAAATTAGTTTCACCAACACACCATAACTGTTTCTATTCCGGAAAACATAGCTGCTGAGTGGGTAAATTCCGACTTAAATGGTTTAGAAGCTATTATCTCTAACGGCCAGGAGAAAGGATTAAAATTATTAATTGAGAAAGATTTAGATAGCTTCCATTTAGCAGAAAAATAGCGGTTTTACAATCTTATCAGTTCCGAAAAGATATAAAAGAAAACTGCTCTCCTGCGAAGAACTCCGTCTTATCCCGGGGTAACTCCAGGAAACCATCTGCTTCCAGCAAGGCCGCAAAGTCGCCGCTGCCGCCGGTACTTAAAGGTTGAGCTACATACGCTCCCTTGGCATTTACCTCTAGTTTAACTGGCAAAAAATAAGTTAGATGGGGTTTAAAGGTAACTTCCTGCGCCAATACTACCTGGGGCAATAAAGCCGGACAGGCCCCTAAACTGGCCCGTAACCACAGCTGCACGTATTTATACTGACAAACAAAAGTAGATACCGGATTGCCGGGCAAAGCAAAAACCACCGGGCCATCTGGCAACCGGCCAAACCAGAAAGGTTTACCGGGCCGTTGAGCCACTTCATGCAACAATTTTTGTACCCCTAATTCAACTAAAACATCCGGGATAAAATCAGCTTTGCCTTTCGAAACGCCGCCGCTTAACAGCAGTACATCAAACTGGTGCAGTATATTATTAACTTCTTTTAAGAGCGCAATTTTATTATCGTGTAAATGAAACCGTTCGGCCTTAATGCCTTTCTGCCCCAAAGCAGCCTGCAGCATGTAACTATTCGATTGCCGGATTTGGTGGGGTAAGGGCTGTTCCGAAACGGCTACTAGTTCGTCGCCGGTAGCAATAATGGCTACCCGGGGCCGGACAGTTACTTTTAGCGAGGTTTTACCTACCGTAGCTATTACGGCTATTTCGGCCGGCGATATTAAAACACCTACCGGTATAAGCAAATCAGTTGCTTTGCGGTCAGAACCTTTTTGATGCACGTTTTGCCAAGCTCTTTGGGGTGCTGCCGTAATTTGAGCGTAACGCTGCCCCTTTTGTTCAATTATCTGTAAATCTTCGTAACGAATCACGGTATCAGTGCCGGGAGGTAGAACAGCACCCGTCATTACTTCCAGGCAGCTTTCACTGTTTACTAATGTTTTGGGTGCATCGCCGGCTAACTGGGCATCTGCTATCGGATAAGTATCTTTACCCGCCCGAAAACTGGAAAACTGAATAGCAATGCCGTCCATCATGACCCGGTGAAAAGGCGGAAAATCACGGTCCGCATAAACTGGTTCGCGCAGAACCCGACCAACGGCATCAGTTAACGCAACTTCTTCTATAGGTAAGGCAAGTACATTATTTTGGATAATCCGAACCGCTTCTGCAACTGTAATCATAATATATATTTAGTACCCGAAATTACAAGATAATTTTCTTATTCGGGCAGAGCCGGCGCAAAGTGCTTTTGTTACGCCATCATATGCCGGAAAATACTGTCTTGGTTTAAACCTGATCAAGCTTGATTGAACATAACTGCTATATAACTAAATTTAACACCTAAAAAAGAGGCCGGTTAGTAATGTCTAACCGGCCTCTTTTTTAGGTGTTAAATTAAAACTTTAAAACTGTCCCAGCCGCGAGAACTGTTGTACCCGCGCCTGAATTTCCTCGGCGGTTAAGTTTTGCAGGCGTTCAGTTCCAAATTGCTCTACACAGAAAGAAGCCATGGCCGAACCGTGGATGACCGCATTTTTCAGGGTATAAAAATTTATTTCTTCGTATTCTGCTAAGTAGCCAATAAAGCCACCCGCAAAAGTATCGCCGGCGCCGGTGGGGTCAAACACTTCTTCCAGGGGCATAGCGGGCGCATAAAACAATTCATCTTCCTGGCCAAACAACAAGGCGCCGTGTTCGCCTTTTTTGATAATCAGGTACTTGGGGCCCATTGCTAATATTTTTTTAGCCGCTTTCACCAGCGAATACTCCTGGGAAATTTGCCGGGCTTCTTCGTCGTTAATCGAAAGCACATCCACCAGAGCAATGGTTTTAATTAATTCATCGTAGGCAATATCCATCCAGAAATTCATAGTGTCCAGCACGATTAGCTTGGGCCGCTTGGGCAGGCGCTCTATTACCTGGCGTTGTACCTGGGGCGACAAGTTGCCGAGCATCAAGTATTCGCAATCCTGGTACGCTTCCGGAATAACCGGGTCAAAATCAGCCAGTACGTTAAGCTCAGTTACCAGCGTTTCGCGGCTATTCATGTCGTTGAAATAGCGGCCCGACCAGAAAAAAGATTTTTCGTTTTCTTTTATCTGCAAGCCCGTTGTATCTACGCCGTGCTCCTGGAACATTTGAATATCGGCTTTCGGGAAATCGCCGCCTACTACGGCTACCAGGTTTACCGGTTTTACAAAATAAGAAGCAGACAAAGCTATATAAGAAGCAGCCCCGCCTACAATTTTATCGGTTTTGCCAAAAGGCGTTTCCAAAGCATCAAAGGCCACAGACCCAATTACTAATAAACTCATCGGTATGAATTATAAATTATGAATTATTTAAACACTTACAAGTAAGAAGCTAAAAGCTAATTTTATCTTTTACAGTAAGATTTAGATTTTCTGATTCAGAAGTGGCAAAATTAGAATAAATATTTAACTTAAAAGAACTTATCTGATTTTGGTTAATAGCCAGAATGTATTTTGGAGGAAATAAAACGAATGGGCCATTAGAAATCTAACGGTTCTTGGGCAAGTGGGTAATAGCAGCTTAAGGGGCAGTTTTCTCCAATATAACAGCTATAAATTAAGCTTTTAACCAGGCTAAAGCCTGATCTTTGCTTATAAATTCCCCGGTCTCGTAACTAAACATATTTTCGGAGCGCATTTGCTGATCATAGTTTTGCAGGCGCGCTTCGCGAAAAGAATTTTCGGAAATTACCCGGGCCATGCGGTACAAGCGGGTACTTTTTAATCGGTTTATAAAAGAAAACACCAGGGGCCGGTACACTTCTTCCGGTATTTCGACACTGCTGGTGCTGGAATCAATCAACAGTTTTTTTATATCGTAGTGCTTTATGGCATCCAGCAATGCGTTAAAGGCAATATCTAAATAAGTAATATTAGCTTCCGTTAAGTTGGGCCAGTGCACGTATAATACATCCGAACTAACGTCGTAGTCTAGCTGCAGCAGCGAATCCTGGTATAAAATCATGTCGTTAGTTAAGTAGTATGCCGTTTTTTATAGTGGAATTATTTACCGCTTGCTAATTATTATTCGCGTTCAACCAAGATAGCGCCTCGGCTTTATCCGTGAAGAACTGGTAATTAAAAGCGAGATGTAGAGCTGCCTCGTAATTTAATTTTTGAAAAAGCACTTTCGATTCAAAACTGGCATTATCCGACACCAGCCGGGCAACTTTTTTGATGGGTGTAGCTGAAATTACCTGTACAAAATAATCCATAATTGCTTTGTCGGGCGTTTGTTTTTTAAATACGGTAGTACTGGCATCTATTAGCATATACCGGGCCCGCACTTGGTTACTGCAAGCAGCAATAATATCGGCTACAGGTTTAAAATCGTTTAAGGAGGCGCGCTCCCGCCAGGAAACCCACAAAATGTTATCCTCAAAATTAATCTGTAATACGTCGCTATGGTATAAATTCATTTTCGGGATTTATATACGTAGCGTGCTTGCGTTAGCCGACTGTAAAGGCTAAACTAATTTGGAGTTAAAGATATTGCCTTTTACTGAGCTTCTGGTAATAACCCTGATGTTATATTTTTGTTTCTCTTATTCTTTTGCAAGGCCTTATTTATGAAGCAGGATTAATTTATAAGCTTCAGGCTTACTTAGCATTATATATTGGCCCATAAAGAATAGAGAGTTAATTTGAATCTTTATCGCTCGTTAACCATTCCAAAGCACTTTCTTTATTGTCGAATTCTTTGCTTTTAAATTTAAAGGTCATCGTGTTTTGCACTTCCTCATTATAGGCCTTGGTTCGGTTTTCCCGCAATTGATCTTCGGATATAACCCGGGCAATTTTCGTTAAAGGAGCGGCGGCGAAACCCATTATTAATTGCATAGCTAAGGGTTTATATTCTTCGTCCGATATACTCGTAACGGTACCTTTAGAATCTATGAGCAATTTGGTGATGTGGTAATGGTTGATGCTATCTACCAACTTCGAAAAAGAATGCTGAATAACCGAAACCGGCACATCAATCAGGTCCGGCCATTTCACGCTTAATATATCGGTTTTTGGCTCGTACACTAACTCCATCAGGCTGTCGGTATGGATAATCATTTATTTATATTATTGTTTTGTTTTCTGTCTTACAAAATATTAGTTTTTAACAGGCAAGCAGGTATTTTATTTCTGCTGGTCTTATTCTACAAACCGTTGAATAACTTTTATGTTTAGGCGCACGATTCTATTTGTTTTATAATATCTGTCTGATCCACCTATTGAGATCAGACAGATACAAGACTTGTAACTACAGTAAGGGAAAAGTGGTTTCAGGAAACCTTAATACGGAAATAGAGAAATTGGCTATGCTGTATAAATATGATAGTTAGTACTTTACCCAATTTTACTCTTAAAACAAAAGATAGCATCCATTACTTTTATTCTTCAACTAATATCCCTCAATTATTATATCCTGAGGAAGCCCAACTCTCATAAAATATCTAGCAAAGGCTTGAGACAGATGTTCTCGGTATGGAGAAAGAAGCCGTGTTCTTTCGGGTAATAAAGTAATTAAACTTTTCAGCATTGAAATATGTACACCGTACACATTTCTAAATTCTACAATTTGATAATCACCAAAACTGTTAGTTTCAGTATCTTTATTAAGTAAATGATAGGCTGGTAAATAACCTTTTTTCAAATTATCAATTAGTCTAACAATAGCCTTTTTGCTGTTTCTTTCCTGTTCTGAAAGCGTATTGTCGATAAAGGTTTTAAGTGGATAATAAGGACAGACCAATACTAACTCAACTTTGCTATTAACTAGATCGCATGATTGAGATAATATAATAGAGTCTATTTGTTTGATATTAACTTCTATTTCTGAATCCTCATTAATATCTACAGGAGGAATTACGATTGTGCAATTAGGAATAAAGTCTCCTTGTTGCAAGTCATCAGTTGTTCCGAGAACCTCATACCAAGGATATTCCATTTAAATATTAATCTAAATATGGTTGAGGGTTAAACTTTGATATTGTTTTTACTTTGGCTTTAATAATAAAAGACTTTTTAACAGGAAGACTAAAATTAACCTCATAATCACGTGTTAATTCATTAGAATCCAAATCAGTTTCAGACAAATCAGCTTTAGGCATTTCATCTATTGAAAGGCTTGTATAAATACTTTTATTTATTTTTCTGAATGGAGCTACCAATTGTTGTTCCTGCTCTTCGAAGACCGGACCAATAGTTGTATAACATCCTATAGTATCGTATGAAAACTGTTTTTTTTGAATAGTTGTAGAACTATTTAAATCTACAATCGGTAAGACTAAAAATTGTAGCATAGCTTTTTTTATTTAAAAGATTCGTAAAGTTTTCCTTTTGTCATTTCCTTAAACATTTTACTGCAAAAATCTTGTGCAGTGCTTAGCCAAGCTAAAATTTGTTCTGGGTTCCCTGCAAATTCAGGGCCATTTAACCTTGTTTGTAAAATCAAACCATTTCCTTGTTTAACATTCGCTAATCCAGTACTTAATAATATATGTAACTGTCCGTACTCAGTTTTATAGGCTAAATCTAAATTAAATCCACTTGCTGGACTTTGCTGTCTATAAAAGGTTTGGTTAATGTTAATATGTAAATTTTCAGTTATAAAAGATAAAACATCTTTTTCATTAAAATTAAACTGGAAGAAGTCAATAAACATTAGACTAGGTCTAAATTTTTCATCTTTACTATACTGATAAACTTCAAAAAAAGATTTTGTTAGACGCTCAGCTTCTGTATAATATTGATCCCAATAATAGCTGTCATTATCCGTGTTAAATGTTAAAATACCAGGTCCTGTTTGGTAAAGTGGATATCCATTAGCAACTCTTCTAAAACGATGAATAGCCTTTTGAATTAATAAATCTAAAGGTATCTCTGGTGCTACAAGTTGTTCTCTGGTAGTAAAGAATTCTCTTAATTTTGCATATAAATCCCCATGCAAATATTGATATTTACCTAAATCTTGGTTATTTGTAATGTTCCATTTGAGTTCATAAATAACTTCCAATAATGGTGCATTAGGTAATTTACTCATGCTACAGTAACGAAATTTAGGTACACAAAGATATAGATAATTAAATACTAGTTAAAATAAAATATTTTCAAACACTTATCTAAAAGATTTCAGATCACTAAGTAATACAAAGTCTAACTTTTTTGTATCAATACATATTGCTCTTTTACTGCTTTTCTAGGGTGTATATATTCTATGTACTCTTAAAATATTGGCTAAATGCCAAAACCTACCACTTTAATTAAGTTTATTGTGAGTTAATAGACTGAGATCGAATATACTAAAAACAAAAAAGCCTCTGCTTTCGCAGAGGCTTTTTAATGGGTGGGAGACGGGGCTCGAACCCGCGACCCCCAGAATCACAATCTGGTGCTCTAACCAACTGAGCTACAACCACCGTATTTAATTAATGATGCAAAGGTAACATACAATCTTTTATATTTCAATAGTCAGAGCATTTTTTTTCCGGCTTACCGGTTAAATAACAGGCGCTCACCCAATTTACTTTCGTCGAAGCGGCCTTGGGCGTAAGCTAAATGCCCCGAAACAAAGGTGTGCGTTATTAAACCCGGCAAAGTAGTACCCGCCAACGGCGACCAACCGCACTGGTACAGGATATTATCGGCACTTACCTCTTGCTTTTGCGTAAGGTCTACCAGTACCAGATCGGCCCAATAGCCTTCCCGGATAAACCCGCGCTTTTCCAAAGCAAAGCAAACGGCCGGCGCGTGGCACATTTTTTCGACTAGGCGTTCTAAAGTTATTTTTCCTGCTTGGTAGAAATGCAGCATCAAGGGCAAGGCGTGTTGCACCAGCGGCAAACCCGAGGGCGCTTTTTTGTAATTGTTTTGCTTTTCTGCCAAGGTATGCGGCGCGTGGTCGGTGGCAATAATATCTAATTTATCGGCTAACAAACCGGCCAGTATGGCTTCTTGGTGGTGCTTTTCTTTTATAGCCGGGTTACATTTTATCTGGCTACCCAAGCGTTCGTAATCTGCTTTTTGGAAGTACAAATGATGCACACATACTTCGGCCGTGATTCTTTTTTCGGGCAAAGAAATGGCATTATCAAAAAGGTCCAGTTCGTCGGCGGTAGAAATATGCAGAATGTGCAGACGGGTACCGTGCTTTTTGGCCAAAGCTACCGCCATAGCCGAAGATTTATAGCAAGCCTCGGCACTGCGAATTTCCGGGTGGCAGTGCATCGGGATGTCTTCGCCGTATTGCGCTTCGTATGCCTGCATATTTTGCCGGATAGTTACTTCGTCTTCGCAATGTACCGCCACGAGCATGGGCGCTTCTTTAAATATTTTCTCCAGCGTAGCCTGGTTATCTACCAGCATATTACCGGTAGAAGAACCCATAAATATTTTAATACCACATACCTGCTGCGGATCTGTTTTCAGAACTTCTTCCAGGTTATCATTGGTAGCGCCCATATAGAAAGAGTAGTTGGCTAAGGAAGTTTGGGCACCAATTTCGTATTTCTCTGCCAGCAAGGTTTGGGTAACGGTATTGGGCACGGTATTGGGCATTTCCATAAAAGAAGTTACCCCACCCGCCACGGCCGCCCGCGATTCTGAATAAATAGTTGCTTTGTGGGTTAAACCGGGTTCCCGGAAATGTACCTGGTCATCAATTACGCCCGGCAGCAGGTATTTACCAGTTGCATCAATCACCTCATCCGCCGTAATATTTATCTGGGGAGCAACCTGTGCAATAAGCCCATCCTGCACGTACACATCGCCGGCAAATATTTGTCCTTCGTTTACAATTTGGGCATTTTTTATGAGGTAGGTTTTCATGTTTCAGATACTAAGGTTAGATGCTGGGTATTGGATATTAGACTTTCTGTATACGAATAAGGACAATCGGAATCGATAAAATCTATTGCCGGATATTGCTGATTCAGATTTTGAGCTTATGAAATCGGATACGAATAGCAAATCAAGCAAAGATGTGCCTACAAAACAAATCAACACTTAAAACAAAAAATTTTATTCCTAAAAGCTAAAGGCTACTCACTAACAGCTAAAAGCTAATCGCTACCAGCTAATTTACGTACCTTTGTAGTAAACCCGAATACCATGGCCATTACCTTCCAAGATTTTAAGCTGAATAAACAATTACTGAATGCGGTAGCAGAAGCCGGTTACACCACTCCTACCCCTGTGCAGGAGCAAACCATTCCGCTTATAGAAGCGGGGCACGATGTGATGGGCATTGCACAAACCGGTACGGGTAAAACGGCGGCGTATGTGCTGCCTTTGCTCATGAAAGTGAAATATGCCCAGGGAACGCATCCGCGCGCTTTAATTCTGGCGCCAACCCGCGAACTGGCCATGCAGATAGAGGAAAATATAAAAACATTAGCGAAGTATACCGATCTCCGGTTTCTTTCTATTTACGGCGGCGTAGGGCCTAAAACCCAGATCGAAACCATACAAAAAGGCTTGGATATTTTGATTGCCACACCCGGCCGCTTGATGGAGATTTACCTGAAAGGTGATTTGGTACTGAAAGAACTAAAAACCCTGGTGCTGGATGAAGCCGATAAAATGATGGACATGGGCTTTATGCCGCAAATTCGCCGCATCCTGGAAGTAATTCCGCGTAAACGCCAGAACTTGCTTTTCTCTGCTACTATGCACGAGCGCGTCGAAAATCTTTCGGCAGAATTCCTGGAGTTCCCGATGAAGATAGAAGTGTCGCCGTCGGCTACGCCCGTGGAAACGGTTTCGCAGGTATTTTACCGGGTACCCAACTTGCCTACTAAAATTAACTTGCTGGCGTATTTATTGAAAGATGCGGCAGCTTTTAACCGGGTTATTATTTTTACTAAAAGCAAGCGCAACGCCGAAAACGTTTTTAAATTCCTGACCCGGAAAGCCGTCGGCGAAACCCGCGTCATTCACGGCAACAAAGGCCAGAATACCCGCATCAACTCCATGGAAGCTTTCCGGAGCGGTGAGATTCGGTTTCTGGTGGCCACCGACGTAGCGGCGCGCGGTATTGATATCAGCGATGTGAGCCACGTGTTTAACTTTGATGTGCCCATTATTTACGAAGATTACGTGCACCGTATTGGCCGCACCGGCCGGGCCTTAAAAGAAGGCAGCTCCATTACGTTTGCGAACGAAGCCGAAATGCACCACCTCCACGAAATAGAAAAAGTGATAAAAATGCAGATTTCGGAAGCGCCCTTACCACCCGAAGTGCCGGTAGTAGCAACCGATACGGAAGAAAGACAGGAAATAGCGCAGGAACTGGATAATATAAAACGCAAAGCCGATCCGGATTTTAAAGGTGCTTTTCACGAGAAAAAAGAAAAACTGCACGAGGGCGTGATTGATAAACGCACCGGCCGGCCCTTTCAGGAGAAAAAGCCCACCAAAATCCGGGGTTTCCGGCGCAATAAATCGTAAGCTGCGTATTGCTTGAACAAGGCTGCTAACACCTGAACTGATTAGATAGCAGAATCCAACTTCATTCTTTTTCAGTTAATTAATTAAGATGACTCAAATTACAGAAGCCACCAAGCAGGGTTATACGCTTATTCAACAAATTGCGCATCAGACCTGGCCCCATACCTTTGGCAATATTTTATCTAAAGAGCAAATAGCCTATATGCTGGAAATGATGTACAGCATTCCGGCTTTAACGGAGCAGATAGAAGAAAAAGGCTATATCTTTTTATTAGCCCAAGACAAAGAAAAATACCTGGGATTTGCGGGTTACGAACTTAACTATCAGAGCTTAGCCAAAACGAAGCTCCATAAAATATATATTCTGCCGGAGGCGCAAGGTAAAGGAGTAGGAAAATTGCTTATTAACCACGTAGCGGAGATGGCGGTACAAAACCAAAATGAGGTATTATCTTTGAATGTAAACCGAAATAACCCGGCTATTAACTTCTACGAAAAACTCGGCTTTACCAAAGTAGCGGAAGAAGATATACCGATTGGGCAAGGTTTTTTGATGGAAGATTATGTGATGGAGAAGCCTTTAGCTGCCGGTGTTTAAAAATATAAACCAGGCAATGATTCATTCGGCCCAGATAGTCCCGCTTTTAATTCCGATATCTAACGTTATTTATGCAGGAAAGGCAGATCCAGGTGCCGGAACTGCATAATTAAAAAAGTAAAGGCCACTCCCCAGAACAAAGCGCTCCATAACATATTCAGGATAATTTTTCGCTGCGACACGCCCAAAACAGTAGCCACAATGGTACCGATAATTGGGCTGAATAGTACCGGCGTTAGAAAAGCAATACCCGTCATACCGAAGCGTTGCCAGATTTTTACAATATTCCGGCTTCTTTTGGTAAATACCGGCTTTTGTTTCAAGCGGCATCGCGCCGCATACCACTCCGATAAAGTACATCCTAGCCAGGAAAAAATCAGCACGCTGGTCATCATGCCCGTAACGGTAAGCGCTAAGGTAACGCCAAAAGACAAACCCATGGAAACACCCGCCAGCGGTCCGCCAAAAAACTTAACCATGCTTAAAAGAAATACGGAAACGTATTTAAGAATATCAGCTGTCACTTTATAAAATAACTTTATGCTACTATCGATCTTTTTTTACGGAAAGTATCTCTCTACGAAATAATTACCGGATAAAGTTTTATTTATGGGGCGGCAGCAAAACAGAAGCCCACTTACCGAAAACTTATTTTTATATTTTGGCACCAAAAGCCAGGTCACCGGCATCGCCTAAACCCGGCACAATGTAGGCCCGCTCGTTCAATTCCTTATCTAACGCACCCAGCCAGATTTTAGCCTGCGGCAACTCGGCCTGCACGTGGGCTACGCCTTCCGGACTGGCAATCGCCGCGGCAATATGCACCTGCCGGGGCGTACCAAATCGCAACATGGCCTTGTACGTTAAAGCCAGCGATTTACCGGTTGCCAGCATCGGATCTACCAACAGTAAGACTCTGCCTTCCAGCGAGGGCGCGGCCAGGTAATCTACGTGCACGGTAACCTCCGACGTAGCTTCTACGCGGTAGGCCGCAACAAAGGCACTTGGCGCCCGGTCAAAATAATTCATAAAGCCCTGGTGAAAAGGCAATCCGGCGCGTAAAACGGTAGCCAAAACCGGAAAGTCTACCAGCAACTGCTCTTCCGATACGGCCAGCGGCGTTTGGACGGACTTAGCCTTATAACTTAATTCGGTGGAAATGCGGTACGCTAATATTTCGCCTAATCGTTCCAGGTTGCGCCGGAAACGCATGCTATCGTTTTGCACGTTTACATCGCGGAGTTCCGAGATAAAATGGTTCGCGATGGACGGTTCTTGGTTGAGGATATAAATCATTTGCTGAGCCATTAAAATATCGGAAGAATAGATTACTGCCCAAAGTTAAACAATACCCGGAATTCACCCCAAAAATTATCTGACCGGCAAATCCGGAAAAAAACCGGTGCTCCCCTCCCGAAAGGCCGGGCGTTTCTAATAGTTATATCGCGTATAAACAAGTCAATATCATATCTATTGATTAGCTGTTAACGAATACCGCCCATTAAAATTTTGGCAATTTTGTATTGATGATTCTGAAATAAAAAAACGCTTTTTACCGGTATTTAAATTATTTTTGCGGCCTATGAAATTTATACGTTTTTACTTTTTGCTTTTTGGCCTGCTTCCTTTGGGGGCTTCTGCGCAGGGTACTTTTGTGCCGCTCGACCGTGATACGTACCACCTCATCGACCGGTTTCATATAAAGTACAGCAACGAGTTACCATACGGCGAAGAATCGCCGAAACTGCATACCGGCATCCGGCCCTACCGGCGCCAGGATGTAGCGGATTTGGCCGAACAGGTAGGTACGCACGCAAACGAATTATCCGCGCAGGATCAGTTTAACCGCAATTATTTATTGAACGATAACTGGGATTATACCCGGCGCGAATCAAGAGGGCAAGGCCGGCCTTTTCTGAAATATTTTTTCCGGAACCAGGCCGATTTATACCACGCCGAAGGCGACGAATACAGTGTACGCATTAATCCGGTGTTGCACTTGCAAGCCGGTTTAGATAGCGATGCGGAAGGTTTACGGTACATCAATACCCGCGGCATTCAGCTAGAAGGCACCGTAAACAAAAGATTAGGCTTTTACACCTTTCTAACCGAAAACCAGGCCCTTTTTCCGGAGTATGTAAACGAACGCATCCGGCGCGACACCATTGTGCCCCACGAAGGATACTTTAAACCTTTTAACCAGGATGCCCAGGATTTCTTTACGGCCCGGGGTTACCTGAACTACGGCATCAGCAAAAATATAAACGTACAATTAGGGCACGACCGCAACTTTATTGGCAACGGCTACCGTTCGCTTATCTTATCGGATTACGCCGCGCCTTATTTTTTCCTGAAACTGAACACGCAGTTTTGGCGGGTACAATACATGAATTTATTTGCCGAGATGAACGCCGATTTTGAATTGCGCGACCAGCTCTACCCGAAAAAATATTTTGCCTACCACCACTTAAGTATTAATATCACCCCGGCTATCAATGTAGGCTTGTTTGAATCGGTGGTTTTTGCCCGGGGCAAAGGCCGCTTTGAGTTGCAATACCTGAACCCCATTATTTTTTACCGCAGCGTAGAACAACAACTGGGCTCCAACGACAATGCTTTGCTGGGGATGGATTTTAAAGTAAATATTGCTAAAACGGCGCAAGTTTACGGGCAGGTAAGCATTGATGAGTTTTTGTTAAGTGCCCTGCGGGCCCGCAATGGCGGCTGGGAAAATAAGCAGGGCGTGCAGTTAGGCGCTAAATACATAGATGTTGCCGGCATCTCTAACCTGGATGTGCAGGGCGAGTTTAATGTGGTGCGGCCTTACACTTACCAACACGAAGACCGCTATACCAATTACCAGCATTACCAGCAGCCCTTAGCCCACCCGATGGGCGCTAATTTTTACGAATACATTGGCATTGTGCGGTACCAACCCCTAAATAAATTATTTCTGACCGGTAAAGCCATCTATACCAAGTACAGTGTAGATACGGATAGCACCAACTATGGGTCTAACGTACTTTATTCTTATAATGCCCGTCCTTATTATCCGCCCAATCAACAAGCAGAAGGCCATTTTATTGCGCAGGATAATCCCACTAACCTCATCCATCTGGATCTGACCGCATCCTGGCAGTTACGGCACAATATGTTTATTGATGTAAAGCAAATTATCCGGCACCGCACCAGCAGTTTAGCCGCTTATAACAACAATACTGCTGTTACGTCGGTAGCTTTCCGCTGGAATATTCCGCAACGCTTGTATGAGTTTTAAATTAATTTAAAAGTACTTTCCCCAAAAGCCTGCTCTGTAAAAGACAGGCTTTTTGTTTTTAGTACTTGATACCTTTGGAACGTAACTCCACCTTCTTAAAAAACTTAGCCAAGGTTATCATAAAAGGCTTGTTCATGAGGTAATTAAGCAAGGTACTTTTGGAAATAAACATATTGGTACAGGTAGTCCGGATATAACGGGGCGATAAGGATTGGGCATATTTTTGAATTAGCTGATGCCGGGCCTGGTAAAAGCTTTCGTTCATGTTGCCGGTACTTTTGTGCAACAAATGAAAATCGATTACATAACAAGTATAGCCCTTTTGTTCGGCCACCAAACAAATATCGGTGCCGTATAAATGAAAACCTTTTAGATCGGAGGAGAAACGCAGACCGGCTTGCTTTTTCAGCAAAATAAAATTTTCGTCAACCGAAATAACTTTTTGCGGAAAAGGACCTTGATTTAGACTATCGTGCGGGTGCGATATGCGCCGGTACACTCTTTTTACATCTGCCCCGCCGGCGTTAGCCAGCACGGCCCAGTTTGCATCCAGCTCGTTTATTTCCTGTATTCGTCGCCGCAGATCCGGTTCCTTATCGTAAATTAATTCTACATCCTGGTGGCTCAATATCAGGTATTCCCCGGAAGCCTGATCCATTAGTTTATTTAAACCAGCAAACGCATCGTATTTATTTCCCCAGGAATTATCTACGTATAAAAACTCGCACAAATCAGGGGTAAAACCAGCCTGCACGTACGAATTTACCATAACCGTATACTCTGTGTAGTCGCTTACCAGCGAGCAGACCGAATACAGCACGGTACATACAGGAATAATCTGGTCAGTTTCTATTGGTTCCGCCATGGTAGGCAAAGTTATAATATAAATACTCGTTTAATAAAAATTAAAACCGCCAATAATTAGGTTAATTCTAAATTTATATAAGTAATTAGACAAAATTAGATTTACTTATTAGCCATTTAACGAGTTATCTTGATCTTCTATAAATCAGTAAATTATCGTAAATAAATCCTGATACTTATATCATGATACTGGTATCCGTTTACTTAAACTTAACTAAGCTTTTCCTGCTGGTAAAAGTCAATTTCCTTCATCCATATTAATTGCCATAAAAACAATAGTATACAATTTGGTATAAGTACACTTCTTTATTTGGGTTACTGTGCTGGTACACTTACTTTTGCCTGGCGATAGCTTATATAAATTTGAAATTAATTTATTCACTCGATCACCAGTTCCAAATCACCTATTCATAACCTATTCACTCATTTTAACATTCAAAAAATCACTCCATTATAAGTGTGCGGCATTAACCTGATTATAGATAAAAAGGGCAGTTTACCGGAAGCTGCTATCCGGCGCATGACGGCGGCTACGCACCACCGGGGGCCGGATGCTACCGCTTATCATCAGTGCCCGGCCGGTAAAGCGCAGATCTATTTTGGGCATAACCGTTTAAAAATCATTGATTCTTCCGACGAAGCCAACCAACCTTTTTTTTCTGCTGATGGCCGGTACGTACTGCTTTACAACGGCGAAATATATAACTACCAGGATTTAAAAAAAAGTTTGCAGGCCCGAGGCTTTTACTTTAAAACCCAATCGGATACGGAAGTAGTTTTGCAGGTACTTATTCGGGATGGGCAAAGCGGCCTGGCACAATTAAACGGCATGTTCGCGCTGGCTTTTTACGATACCTGGGAGCAGCGCCTGCTCCTGGCCCGCGACCGATTTGGCATTAAACCGTTGTTCTACACCGAAACGGAAGATTATTTTGTAGTGTCTTCGGAAATAAAAAGCCTTTTAGCTTCCGGCGTAGTTCCTAAAGTATTAAACCAGGAGCAAGTCTACCATTATTTAAAATTCAAACACGTGGCCAAGCCACAAACTTTCTATCGGCAAATTTTGGAGTTACCGGAAGGCACCGCTTGCTGTTGGGAAAAAGGCAAAACTTCCTTACGTTCTTATTTAGAAAATATCTCTGCGTCTAATACCCGGACGGATGCCCCGTTGGTAATACCGCACGTAGAAAACTTACTGATTGAAAGCGTACAAAAGCATTTAATAGCCGATGTACCCGTCGGCTTATTCCTGAGCGGCGGTATCGACTCTACTTTGTTGCTGGCCTTGTTGCAAAAAGCCGGTCACCAACATTTCCCGGCATTTTCTGTTACCCACCCGGCCACTGCCGGTTCTTTCGGTACTGCCGATACCCATTTTGCTGCTTTAGCCGCCCGGCAATACCGGGCGGAACACACCTGCTTTGAGATAAACGAAAGTATTCTGGCCGGAACAGATGCGTGGGTGCAAGCTTTAGACCAGCCAATTGCCGACAGTGCCGGTTTACTCACGAGCTACCTGGCACAAAAAGTAAAACCTTATATTAAAGTAGCACTTTCGGGTGCCGGGGCCGATGAACTTTTTGGCGGCTATAACCGGCACCGGGCTTTTTATTTATACCACAAACGCCAGCATTTAGCGGCCGCATGGCGCCTATTAATGCCGCCGTTAAAATTTTTACTGCCCACGGGATTCGATCATCCGTTACGCAAGAAGTTTTTGCTGATGCGCAAGCTGGCTGCCACAATAAAGAAAAGCCCAAGCGAAACGTTTCTGAACTTTACGGCAATGGACCAGGCTTTAGCGGAGTTGTGGCAGTTAGAAAAAACAAGTACCGTATTTCCGCCGGATGCGCATCCAGACTGGCTACGCTGGATGTTACAGCACGATCAGCAACATTATCTCATTGCCGATATTTTAGCCGTAACCGACCAGGCCGGCATGCAACACAGCCTCGAAATCCGGACGCCTTATCTCGAAAACACGCTTGTAACTTACCTTTCGGGTTTAAATAGCCAGGAAATATTCCGGGGCGGGCAAAAATGGATTTTAAAAAAAGTACTGGCCGCCCAGAACGGGCAAGCTTTTTTACACCGATCTAAAGAAGGTTTTGGTATGCCTCTGGGCAATTGGCTACGCAATCCGCCATCAAACTTTTTGTTTACCGAACTGCTGAATTCCCGTCACCAGGTATATGAATTCCTTAACTTTACCCAAACCCAAAAGCTGCTGCAAAAACACCGGCGCCAACGCCAGGATTACAGCACCGAGATTTGGGCTTTAATTGTGCTGGCCAAATGGCTAGAACATAACTTTGGTTGATGAAGATTTTATACATCCATCAATATTTCCGGAAGCCGGAGCAAGGCGGCGCTTTGCGCTCTTACTATTTAAGCAAAGCTTTGGTGGATGCCGGTTATGAGGTAGAATTAATTACGGCTTACGATGGCGCTGGCTATTACCAGGAAAACGTAGAAGGTATTCTGGTTCATTACCTGCCCGTAGCCTACGCCAATAATTTTGGATTTGCCCAACGCGTACTATCTTTCTTAAAGTTTACCCTGCAGTCGCTGCAACTTGCTTTCAGGATAAAAAACATTGGTTTGTGTTATGCTACTTCCACGCCCTTAACCGTAGGTTTAGTACCGTTGCTGCTAAAAAAAATAAAGCAAATACCTTATTTCTTCGAGGTACGCGATTTATGGCCCGAAGCCCCCGTACAGCTGGGCTATATTCAGAATACATTCGTTAAAAAAATGCTTTACGCTTTTGAGCGCTTCATCTATCGGCAAGCCGATAAAATAATTGCGTTATCGCCGGGCATTGCGCAGGGCATTAAACCGTATAAATCTACTTCCGCCCTGGCCCTGATTCCGAATATGGCGGATTGCGATTTTTATTACTGGTCTGCCTCAACCAGAAAAAGATTTGGCGAACCGTTTATTATTGGCTATTCCGGGGCCCTGGGCAGGGCTAATCACCTGGACTTTCTCTTGAAGGTGGCCCACGTTGTTCAGGAAAATAATTTACCCCAGGTAAAATTTATTATTGCCGGGGCCGGCGCCGAAGCAGAACGCCTGCAAGCCCAAGCTAACCAACTGCAGTTGCGCAATATTACCTGGCTGGGACAACTTAACCGGGAAGAAACCCGCATCTGCTTAAGTTCGGTGCATGCTACCTATACTTCGTTTCACGCCTACCCTATTCTGCAAACCAACAGCCCGAATAAATTTTTCGATTCTTTAGCCGCCGGTAAACTCACCATCGTCAATACTCACGGCTGGTTGCAGGAACTGGTAGAAAATAATAATTGTGGCTTCTACGCCGACCCGCAAAAACCAGAAATTTTTATACAAAAGCTACTGCCTTACCTGCAAGATCCGGTTTGCTTACAGCAGGCACAGCAACAGGCGCGTAAGCTGGCCGAAACGCAATTTGCGCGGCAGCTTTTAACGCGCCGATTTTTAACTTTATTTCCTCCGCCAACTTCCCGGGCAGCTAATTAACTTAGAGCATGTTTAAATTTTAGAATTAGGATGAATACGCTGTTTTAAGGCATACTCAATAAAGAAAACAAAACCACCTATTCCCATTCATCTCCGTCATTCTGGAAGAATTTTTTGGGTTACCTACTCAGAAGATTCTTCTGGAATTCTCTGAATTCTTCCAGAATGACGGAGATAAGTAGGGGTTTTCAAAATTTAAACATGCTTTTACCGTCGTTTAGGCTTGTACCGCGATTGGGTAAATATTTTCTGGGCATCGGTTTCCTGCATTAACTGTTGCAGCGTTACTCCGGGGTTTTCGGCCATGTATTTTCGTACAATTTGCCAGCCTACCCAAGTTGCAATCCGGCCGGGGCATTGTTTTCCTATTTCCGGGATGTTGGGGCGCTCTCCGGTATATTTTATTATTTTAAAATGGTTGGTTTCGTATAGCAAACTTTTCTCGATAAAATGCGCCCATATCTTGCCTTCATTGTAATGAATATCGGCCATTTGCTGATCGGTGTAACCAATAATAACCGAATCGGGCGTGCACGGCAGCATGCGTTGGGTAAAGTAAAAAGACTTGCCGAAATCAATCATTTGTGCCAGCATAGTTCCCTCCGGCTGGGTTTTGTTGTATTTGGCGGATAGCTGCAAAAACACGGCCGGCACCATATTGGGCTTTTCGTAGCGCTGCAAAATATATTCGGGTTGTTGGGGCCGGTAACTTGCCTCTTGACCGGCAAAATAATCAATACCCAGCACCACCAAACTATCCGAAACCAGTAAATCGGCACCCAGCAAACCCGAAATAAAGGTTTTTACAGCTGGTATAGCCGCTTGCGGATAATAGTATTTCAGGTGCTTAAAGCCAGTTTCCAGCTCGGTTTCTATATCGTTCATGTTCCCGAACTTTTCTTCGGTTTGTTGGGCAAATTGCGCCAGATTAGGTTCCTGGGTTAATTTAAATAAAGAACTTACCAGGGTAGCTTCGTCCGGGTACTGGCTAGGTTCTAAATACTTTTGGGTAAATATTTTATTCGAGTTTAAAAAGCTACGTATATCATTTTCGTTACGCGCACCGAAAAAAGGCTTTTCTAACCGCTCTAATTTTATATCGGCTTCAACTTTGGCTATTTCGGGGTTTATTTCACATTGTTTCCGGTTACAACTTAAAATAACAAATAGAGTTAACAGGAATACTATTGGTTTTCGCATGAAGTGTTTATTTTTACATCAAAATTAAAAACGAATCTTTTACTTAAATAATATTCTATTTTTTATTTACCTGACTATGAAAAAAGTTTTCTTCTTTGCCGCTTTTTTTCTGATGACCAGTGTTGCTTTTGCGCAATGGGAAATTGGCCTAAAAATAACGCCTTCCATCTCGGGTAACCGGGTAGTGGCACCCGATGAATTTAATTTTAAGTCGTTGAATGCCAAAACGCATTTCGGCGGCGGCGTTATTGCTGATTATTTTTTCAGTGAAAACTATGCTTTTAGCACCGGTCTGATCTATAATGCGCGGGGTGCCGGTGTTAGTTATAACTATTCTCCTACAACAGGTAGTACCCGTCAGCAAGGATCCGACGAATTTAGCATTCAGTATCTAGAGATTCCAATTACCCTTAAGTTGTATACCAACGATATAGCCACCGATACTAAACTGTATTTTCAGGCCGGTGGTTCTTTAGATCCCCGTATTTCGGCCAAAGTTAACAATGATAAGTTAGATGCCGATGACGAAAGCAACACCAGGCACTTTAACTTTATGGATATAAGTGCCCTGATTGCCGCCGGCGCCGAGAAACAAGTAGGCGAAAGCACAAAAGTATTTGCCGGAATTTCTTATCACCGGGGACTAGCCGATATTGATAATTACTACGAAGACCGGTTTAACAACAAAAAAATTGAAATCAAAAACTCGTATTTCGCCCTTGATTTAGGTTTGAAATTCTAAGTTTTTCCTTAGCCATAAAAAAGCCCCGGACAGACACCTGTCAGGGGCTTTTTTATTTTCTTGAATGCCGTTCTTACTCTACTTCGGCCGCCATATACTTTTCTTGAACGCCGTTTTGCTCAGTGGTGCTGGCGCGCAGCTCAATTTCTTCGCCCCGGTCATCGGTTACCCGGAAATCGGTAATACCCAGCGACGTATCCTGCACAAACTTAATCCACTTGTAATATTTGAAATACAACTTACGCTGTTTCGAAACCAGGCCTTTGGTGTAATAAGAATGCACAAAAGGATGGACGTACAACGTAATACTTTTCTGATTTTGTACCGTTAACAAATCATCAATAATGGCTTCAATCTGGTCGGTTACCAGAATGCTGGCGGTAATTTTACCGGTGCCGCCACAAGTAGGGCAAACTTCGCCGGTTATAATATTCTGCTCCGGCCGCACCCGTTGCCGGGTAATTTGCATCAGTCCGAATTTAGAAATGGGCAAAATCGTGTATTTCGACCTATCCCGTTTCATTTCTTCCCGCACCACATCAAATACTTTCTGGCGGTTTTCTACCGATTTCATATCAATGAAATCGACCACAATAATACCGCCCAAATCGCGCAGCCGCAACTGGCGGGCTACTTCTTTGGCAGCGGTTAAATTTACGTTTAAAGCGGTGTTTTCCTGATCGGTTTCTGAGTTGGACTTATTACCGCTGTTTACATCTATTACGTGTAAAGCCTCGGTATGCTCAATAATCAGGTAACCGCCGCCGGGAATACTTATGGTTTTACCGAAAAGCGATTTAAGCTGCTTCTCAATGCCAAAGTGTTCAAAAGTCTTTATTTTGCCCGTATAATGTTTTAAAATATTTACTTTATCGGGGGCAATCTGTTCAATATAAGTTTTGATCTCTTCGTGCATCTGCGGGTTATCCACCACAATGCTGTCAAAACTTTCGTTTAAAATATCCCTCAGGATGGAGGACGAGCGTCCGAGTTCACCGATTATTTTATCGCGTTCTTTTGCTGTTTTCAGAACCTGCACACCTTGTTCCCAACTGGAAACCATGTTGCGCATGTCCCGGTCGAGTTCGGCTACTTCTTTGCCTTCGGCCACGGTTCGGATAATAACTCCGAAATTTTCGGGCTTGATAGACATAATAAGCCGTTTCAGACGTTGCCGCTCTTCTTTGCTGACAATCTTTTTCGAAACACTTACGGTGTTTGAAAAAGGAACGAGCACCAGATAGCGGCCCGCCAGCGATAACTCGCAAGACAAGCGCGGTCCCTTCGTAGATATTGGTTCTTTTACAATTTGCACCAATAGCTGCTGGCCTTTTTTCAGCACATCGCCCACTTTGCCGAGTTTATCTATTTCGGGCTCAAACTTAAAACCATTAAGTTTAGACGAAACATTCTTCTGGGTTTGAGCAACTTTAACAAACTTATTCAGCGACTTTATCTGGACGCCTAAATCGTGATAATGTAAAAACGCATCTTTCTGATAACCAATATCAATAAAAGCAGCGTTTAAACCCGGCATTACTTTTTTAACGGTACCCAGGAAAATATCGCCTACGGTATAGTTGGTGTCATTTCGTTCATGATGAAACTCCACCAGCCGCTTGTCCTGCAACAGGGCAATCCGCTCTCCATCTTGAGTAGAATTAATAATTAATTCATTACTCAACGTCGTAATTTTTTAGGTGAAAGAAAATACCAAAACCCACCGTTGCTACGGGCAACGTGGGTTATTTAAGAGGTAGTTTAAAACTACTTCTTCTTATGTCTGTTTTTACGAAGACGTTTCTTTCTTTTGTGAGTAGAGATCTTATGTCTTTTTCTTTTTTTTCCGCAAGGCATGATGTTATCTTTTATGTTTTATTAAATATTTTATTTATAATTATAAGCCGGATTAACCCGGCAATTTTTGCTTTTAATTAATTTAATTTAGCCAGCTCCGTATCAATGGAAGCCTGAAAACCCGGATCCGCATCCAACTTACGTGCCCGGTTAAAAACCTGTTTGGCCTCTTCTTTCTGGCCGGTTTCGGCGAGCGAAACGGCTAAATAAAAATTACCCTGCACGTGTTTCGGGTTTACCTGGGTCAGGTGTTGAAACCGTTCTACGGCTTTATCATATTGTCCGGATTGAATAGATAAAATACCTAGGTTAAACAAGGCCTTTTCGTTATCCGGATCAGTAGTAATAATTTCGCGTAACAAATTTATCCCCTGCATGGGTGCTTCGCCTACGGCAATGTACGTCATGGCCAGATTGGTTTTAGCATCCAGGTTGGTGGGGTTATTCTGCAGCACCTTATCGTATAAACCCCGCGCCTTAGCTCCGAGTTCCTTTGCCCGTTCTTCGGTGGCGGCAAAACTAAAAGCTTCAAAGTACTGGTCGGCCGCCTGCTGGTAAATCTTTTCGCCGGGCCGCACCGCTGCTACTTGCTCGTAATAATAACCCGCACTGTCGAACTTAGAAACTTCGGTGTACTTAGCAGCTATTTCCGTAGCCAGTTTTACCCGGTTAGCAGGATTTTTTTCCTGTTGGTATTTCTGGCGCAATACGTTTAAAGCGCTCAGTTGTTCGGGTGTAGCTGCCTGGTGCGCCGCATTGGCGTCCTCGTGTCCTTCCCCTTGGGCGTGGCCGTGGCCTTCGTGGCTTTCTTCTCCACCCGCTGCTTTGTCGCGATTGGCCACCGCAGTGCCGGAGAAGGTATCTTTTTTCTCTTTGTTTATGATTATTTTAGGCAAAGAAAATAACAGGCCCACGAACGCCAGGGCCACCACTACTACTATTATTTGGGAACGAAACGTTTTCAGATGCTTTTTAAAATAATTACCGTTAAATGTTCTGCGGCGGCAAAGGTATTAAAAATTAAGAAACTACTTCTTCTTTAATCTTATTGCTGTTTTTAATTTTGTTTACAAACGATTTAGATGGTTTGAAACTTGGCACAAAGTGCTCATCGATGATGATGGAAGTATTCTTAGAAATATTACGCGCTACTTTTTTAGCACGCTTTTTATTTATGAAGCTACCGAATCCCCGCACATAAATGTTGTTACCATTGGTCATAGAGTCCTTTACCACTTTAAAAAAGGCTTCTACGGTAGCCTGCACATCAGCTTTTTCGATTCCTGTTTTGTCGGCAATCTCAGATATTACTTCTGCTTTAGTCACTTGCTGTATTCTTTAAATAAGTTAATAAAAAAAATTTAATTCTCCGGTTCAATCATTAACAAATTGTTAACTAGTATGAAACGGGGCACAAAGGTAGCTTCTAATTTAGTTAACTAAAAACTATTTAAATAAAAAAATCTTTATAATTACCTCATTTGTTATACGTTTAACTTTTTATACTTTTCAAATATAGCATGCCCACTCCCGAACCTTCTTTTTTTGCCCGTGCCCTCCTTAACTGGTACGATCGTCACCAGCGTAGTTTACCCTGGCGGGAAACAAAAGATCCGTATGCAATTTGGTTATCCGAAGTAATTTTGCAACAAACCCGGGTTGCCCAGGGCCTGCCCTACTATTTAGATTTTATTCATAGCTATCCTACCGTGCAAGATCTGGCCCAGGCGCCCACCGATGAAGTATTGCGTCACTGGCAAGGCCTGGGTTATTATTCGCGGGCCCGCAATATGCACCATACGGCCCAGTACATTGCTTCTGAACTAGGTGGTACATTTCCTACAACGTACCCGGAACTCCTGAAATTGCGTGGTATTGGCCCCTATACGGCTGCCGCTATCGCTTCTTTTGCATTTAAAGAAAAAGTAGCGGTAGTAGATGGTAATGTATTCCGGGTATTGGCCCGGGTGTTCGGGATAAGCGAGAATATTGCCTCTCCGGCGGGTAAAAAAGCTTTTCAGTTATTAGCCGACACGCTGATACCAGCCGATGCACCCGATACTTATAACCAGGCCATTATGGAGTTTGGGGCCATCCAATGCACCCCCGTTATGCCCGATTGTTTATTCTGCCCCTTGCAGCAACAATGTTTTGCCTTTACGAATGGTTTGGTGCAGCAACTACCGCATAAATCTAAAGCAAAAGCTTCGCGGGAACGGTTTTTCCACTATTTGGTGTTAAACTGGGATGATCATTATTACATGAAGAAACGTACGCAAAGCGATATTTGGCAAGGTCTTTATGATTTTCACCTGCACGAAGCCGATAATTTACAGATTGATGCAGCGACTATTTTTACCGAAAGTTTATTCCCGGATGGTGCACCGGAAAAAATAAAGGTGGGTCCGGCCTCTAAGGTATATAAACACGTGCTCACCCACCAAAAAATTTATGCCTGTTTTTATCTGCTGCCGCTGCAATTCCGTTTAAGGAAAGACACTTTGGCCAGTTTGGATTTAAAGCTTTTTACCAAAGCCGAAATGGAGCAGTTACCCAAAGCAATTATGATTGACAAGTATTTGAAAGATGCTGTATTTTAGATATATTTACCTAAATATCTAAAGTATTTCTCTATTAAAACCAAAAACAAGTACTTTATACGCATAACTTAACAAAACCAAATCCACCTAATTTTATACCAGCATGGCAAGTATTAACCGCGTTATACTAGTAGGCAACCTGGGAAAAGATCCGGAAATCCGGCATACCGAAGGCGGTATTGCCGTAGCCCGTTTCCCGATTGCTACGTCCGAGAGTTTTAAAGATAAAGCCGGCAACAAACAGGAACGCACCGAGTGGCACAACATAGTTGCTTGGCGGGGCCTGGCCGAAGTTGCCGAAAAATACATGAAAAAAGGCCAGTCTATTTATGTAGAAGGCAAAATCCGGACCAACAGCTACCAGGATAAAGAAGGCATACAACGTTACAGTGTCGAAATTGTGGCGGATAATATTACCATGCTGGGCGGCCGCAGCGAGGGGACAGGTAATACCTCGGAACCCAGCGGCGCGGGTTACGGCAGCAACGGCGGTATAGATGCCGGCACCCCTGCTCCTGCTGCTTCCGGCAAAACCGGCATGACAGCTTCGGCCGGTTCGGCATTCGACAATGAGCCGGATGACCTGCCGTTTTAAATAATGTTGCACTTAAAACAAATATTTTGGCAAATATAGATGCGGGAGACCCTCCGAGTTACTTAACGGTTCTGGTTTCTGCTTTTTTTAATACCTCCTTAAGCCTGGATCTGGTGCTCTCCGTAGCCGGCATCCTGTTATTATTGCTGCTTTCGGCGCTGATATCCGGTGCTGAAGCAGCTTTTTTCTCTTTATCCGACTCCGAACTGGAAACCTGCCGGCAACGCCCCCAGCGGGCTTACCAGTATATTCTTTCGCTGCTCCAGCAACCCCGGCGGCTGCTTACCACCTTGCTGGTAATGGATAACCTGATTAATGTCGGATTGGTTATTATTGCCATGAACCTGGCCATCCGGGTTTACGGCAGCAATTATCTTAACTTTATTACGGTAATTAGCCTGGCTTTATTATTAACCATTGCGGTGGCCTTTTTTGGCGAAGTATTACCTAAAATACGCGCTACCCATAACCGCCTGGCTGCGGCGCGGCGCATGGCCTGGCTCGTTTATTTAGCCGATATTCTTTTAAAGCCGGTTACTTCTTTGTTACTAAGTATCAGCAATTTTATTGAACACAACGTGCGTAACAAACCAAGCTCACTTGTTCTGAACGATTTGCAAAACGCCATTGATGCTTCAATTACCGACGAAACTACCGTAGAAGAAAAAGAAATACTAAAAGGCATCGTTAATTTCAGTACGATTACGGTAAAGCAGATCATGCGTTCCCGGGTAGATGTAGTGGCTTTTGATCACGATCTTTCTTTCCCGGAACTGATTGCTTTAATTAACCAGGAAGGATACTCGCGGGTGCCGGTTTATGCCGATACCATTGATAAAATAGAAGGCATCTTATACATTAAAGATTTATTGCCGCATCTGGACGCGGCGCCGGAATTTGCCTGGCAGCAGCTTATTCGTCCGCCTTACTTTGTACCCGAGAGTAAGAAGATTGACGACTTGCTGCGGGAGTTTCAGGAAATGCACGTGCACATGGCTATTGTGGTAGACGAATACGGCGGCACGTCGGGCCTGCTTACCTTCGAAGATATTATAGAAGAAATAGTGGGCGAAATAAATGATGAATTTGATGAAGAAGAGCCCCTGGAATACGAGCAACTGGACGAAAATACTTATATTTTTGAGGCGCATACTTCTTTGTCCGAATTTTGTAAGGTAACCGGGATGCCTGCCGAAGTCCTAGAAGCGGTCCGGAAAAACAATGAATCGGTGGGAGGGCTCATGCTGGAGCTTTTTTCCAAGATTCCGCAGGAGGGCGAAGAAGCAGTATTAGATAGCTACCGGTTTAAAATAGAAGCCGCCGATAGCACCAAAGTAAAACGCGTAAAAGTATATGTGGGCGATGCGAATGAAAATACATCAAATGTGGCGTAAATACACTTTTTTTTTAACTGGTTTATGCCTGTTGGGAATTACGGCTTGTCAGGAAGAATTTACCCCTAAACCCAAAGGCTATAACCGGATCGATCTCCCAACACCCAAATACCAGCCATTACAGGAAAATCATCCTTATACTTTTGAATATTCGGTTTACAGCAAGATTTTAAGGGATTCTTCGCGGGTAGCTTTACCCCATTGGATCAATGTATATTACCCCAGGTACCAGGCCAACATTCAACTTACTTACCGCCCGCTCAATAATAGTCCGCAAACTTTGAATGCCCTGCTGGAAGATGCGCGTACGCTAACCATTAAACACCAGATAAAAGCCGAAGCCATTGAAGAAGGTATTATCAAAACCCCGAAAGGCTTACGCGTAAGTGTGGCGGAGTTATCCGGCGAGGTGCCTTCCCAATTTCAGTTTTATGCAACCGATAGTACCCAACATTTCTTTCGGGGCGCTTTGTATTTCCGCACCGCTACCGCCAACGACTCTTTAGCGCCCGTTATCGATTATATCAAAAAAGACATTATCCATCTGCTCAATACGCTTGAATTTAAGAAATGAGTTATAAGTTAAGAGTGTTGAGGTAAGAGTTAAATAATTAAAACGAAAGAACTATTTATTTGCCTTTCTTTATTCCATCCCAAGCTGCTTAACAACATTTAGTTTTAGTCAAAAACATAAAACAACTTTCAACTCTTAACTAATCCAGGGTGTCCGGTTTCTTTAATACGAAAATTGAATTTCTGAAAGGTATTGGGCCGCAACGGGCCGCTTTGCTGCAAACGGAACTAAATATTTTCACGTACGGCGACCTGATCCAACACTACCCTTTCCGGTATCTCGACCGCACGCAATTTTACCAGATCGGCGAACTGCACGAAGATCTACCTTTTATCCAGGTTAAAGGCCGCATTAAGCGTAAAGAATTATTAGGCGAAGGCCGCAAGCAACGTTTATCGGTTATATTGGCCGATGCTTCCGGCGAAATTGAAATGGTTTGGTTTAAAGGCGTGAAATGGATGAATACCAGCCTGCAAGTTGGGCCGGAATATATTGCCTTCGGTAAACCTACTTTGTTTAACAGCCGCCTGAACATGGCGCATCCCGAAATAGAAGAAGCATCGGAGGTGAAACAAGGACAAAGTTATTTGCAACCCGTTTATTCTACCACCGAAAAGCTCAAAAATCACCGGATTGATAGCAAAGCTTTGGTGCGGATTATGGCGGAGCTAATTAAACTGGCCATCCCGCAAATTACCGAAAGCCTCACGCCCGCTATTACGGACCGGTATAAAATGCTGCCGAAACAAGAAGCACTGGCGCAAATTCATTTCCCTACGCACGCCGAAAGTTTACAAGCCGCCCGGTTCCGGCTTAAGTTCGAAGAATTATTTTATGTGCAGCTAAAGCTCCTGCGGCAAAAAAATGTCCGGCGCGCCGAATTACAAGGCCAGGTATTTAGAAATGTACCTACCCTGACCGAATTTTATAACCATCACTTAACTTTCGAACTGACGAATGCCCAGAAACGGGTAATCAAAGAAATATACAAAGATTTATGCGCCGGCAAACAAATGAACCGGTTGCTGCAAGGCGATGTGGGCAGCGGCAAAACCATCGTGGCCTTTATTGCTATGCTTATGGCTGCCGACAACGGGGCGCAGTCGTGCCTCATGGCGCCTACCGAGATTCTGGCCGATCAGCATTATACCGGCCTGAAACAATTCGCCGATTTACTAGGCATTAATATTGGTAAATTAACCGGCTCCACGAAACAGCGCGAACGCCGGATTATCCACGAGCAGTTGTTGTCGGGAGAAATGAAAATGATTGTGGGCACGCATGCTTTACTGGAAGATATCGTGCAGTTCCAAAACCTGGGTTTATGCATTATAGATGAGCAGCACCGTTTTGGCGTGGCCCAACGCTCTAAACTCTGGCAAAAAAATCCCCGGGTAATTCCGCACGTACTCGTTATGACGGCCACACCTATACCGCGCACCTTAGCCATGACTTTGTACGGCGATTTGGACGTGTCGGTAATTGACGAGCTCCCCGCCGGCCGGAAAGAAATAGTAACGGTGCACCGCTACGATGCCAACCGCTTGCGGGTATTTGGTTTTATCCGGGAGCAAATCCAGGCCGGTCGGCAGGCTTATATCGTGTATCCGCTCATCGAAGAATCAGAAACCATGGATTACAAAGACCTGACCGACGGTTACGAGAGTGTAAAAAGAGCTTTTCCGGAGTATAATATCAGCATTGTACACGGCAAAATGAAGCCCCAGGACAAGGACTTCGAAATGCAGCGCTTTGTAAAAAACGAAACCCAGATTATGGTGGCTACTACGGTTATTGAAGTAGGCGTAAATGTACCCAACGCCAGCGTAATGGTAATAGAAAGTGCCGAACGTTTTGGTTTGTCGCAGCTGCACCAGTTACGGGGCCGGGTGGGCCGGGGCGCCGAACAGTCATACTGCATTCTCATGACTTCTTATAAACTGAGCAAGGAAAGCAAAATAAGGCTGGAAACCATGGTCCGGACGAACAACGGTTTTGAAATAGCTGATATTGATTTAAAGCTGCGCGGTCCCGGCGATTTAATGGGCACCCAGCAAAGTGGGGTATTAGATTTGCTCATTGCCGATATTTCGAAGGACGCTAAGATATTGCAGGAGTCACGGGCTGTAGCCCAGGATTTACTGGAACAGGATCCGACCCTAAGTTTGCCCGAAAATGAAAATATCCGGCGGCACATTCAGTCGTTAAGCAAAAACACGGTAAACTGGAGCCGGATTAGTTAGTAAGTAAAATTTAGTATTGCAAATGCACTAAATCTTTCCGCAGGTTGGCATTTACTTCTTTAGGAGCTAAGTTATTACTTGCATTTTGGGTATAAACCGGATAAGAAATACGCTCCGTTTGTTTAGAAATATTGAAAGAATTGTCTCTTTCCCATTTACCAACTGCAATTAATCCAATTAGTACTAAAACCTTAAAAATCAATTTCATGAGTAAAAAAAATGCATATAAGCCAGTTTACTTCTGTTTTGCAATATTACTATTTAAAAAAAATAGAAAGGTTAAGAAATTTTAAAGTTTATGTTACTATCAACTTTTAAGGCTGCTTTATTTCGTATTAACTTTATTTTATAAAAAGTCTACTTACAAAGCAGATGCAAAATTTAAGTATACTTACTTCAAATGATTCATTTTTACTATACCTGACTAGTTTTAACTAATAGCAAATTACTGGTACCAGAAGTCCGATATAAACTTCCGGGATCTAATTTTCTGTAATAATACAATTAATTTAATTAACCGCAAACTTTATTTTTTGGATAAAATATTGTTTTATCTTGATTATCATACAAATTTATGGAATATTTCCATTTACATATATAAATTCAGATTTTTATAAACGTAGTATAATACAACATTAATAAAATACTATTCTTTTTACAAAGCAGCAATAGCATGAACCAGATTTATATTATTAAAAGGAGGTGGATTTTATTCTTTATCCTGATCTTTCTGGCGGAAGTAAAACAAACCGCCTTGGCGCAGGTTAAAAGCAAACTTATTCCTTTTACGTACCTGCCGGATATTTCCGCAGATCAGTACAACCAACGTATTCGCCGGAAAACGCTACCGGATGCAGCGGGCAACTTTGTGTGCCTGGGCAGAAAATCAACCACAGAATACGAAGTAGCTTATTATACCAGCGACTTAAAGAAGCTGTGGCAGACCAGTATTATACTAGCCCCTTCCGAAGACTTGGAAGCTTTTGACCGGAATGAACAAAATATATGGGTACTCACCCACCAAAAATCATCCGACGGAACGTCGCAGCAATTATACGGACACGTAATAGCGCTAAAAAACGGGCAGAAAAGCGAACCCCAAAAGCTATTTGCAGCGCCCGGCAAAAGCCGCCGGATTGGTACCGCTGTTTCTCCGGATGGCAGCAAACTAATGGCTTACCAGTACATTTATGAACAAGACCAGCTAAAAGCTATTTCGGCCACCGTTTACGACAGCAACCTAACCAAGATAAAAGATCAAAATTATTCCTTCCGGGACTTAACCGGTATCCAATCTGCGAAGGTGCAACTAGATAATGCGGGTAACCAGTACGTAGCGCTTGTCACGAATAATGCCACAAAAATTTCGGTGCGCCGCTACAACAACACGGATACCCAGATAAACGGCCAGGACATACAGTTGGGCGGCGTGTTTAATGGGGAAAAGGTTTACATTTTGGATGCGCAGTTTATTGCCCAACCCGATAGTACCGTTTACGCGGCCGCTATTTGTGCCGACGACAAAACCGGTGCCTACCATAGCCTGAAAGTAGTAAAGTTTGACTTTGCCAAGAACGATCTCAAGTTTGCCCCCGAATTCCGGTTTACGCCGCAATACCTGGCCGAAGTAAATAAACTCCTGCCCGCAGGAACTACCCCGGTAAAAAAACTGGAAGATATCTCTTTAGCGGAGTTGGTAATAAGTACAGATAAGGATGTGTTGGTAATAGCCGAGAAGAAATACAACGAAAGTTTAAAGCAACCTTATATAGCCCAGGAAATGCATTTATTCGCTTACGATAGTTTTCTAAACCCCGCCTGGCATTCCGTTATTGATAAAAACCAAAGCGCACCACCTGCGGCGGGCTTTGCGGGTATCTCTTATAGAAGTCAGCTTTGGGGCCAGGAATTGCAAATTTTAACCCTGGAAACCAGGAACGGAAAAACCGATTTGTTTAACCGGACGATCAACTTAAAAAACGGAACCTCCGGAAAGCTGCAGGCCCTTGGACTACAACTAAACAGTAACGACGAAACTACCTATTTAAAAGACTATACCGCCTGGCTAAATGCCAAAACCTTGGTAAGCGTAACAAAGGCTACAAAAAAAACCGGCACTTTACAACTCAGCCGCTTGACTTTTAAGTAAACAGACATAAGTATCAGGACCCAGATATTAAGACGGCTTTTTCTTTTCTTTTCTTTTAGATTATAGTATGGGCACCTCATCAAGTAAGGCTTCCTTTATATATATCGGCTAATAATTATCGAAGATTTTCTTTACTCCATTCCCGGCCAGCGTCTTCGGCAATGTTAAAAGGCACGGAAACGGCTGTCCGATTTAATTGAGAGATAAGACCAAACTTTTCCATTTGGAAACAGCGCGGTAGTTTAGTAAACAATTTTGGTTAGCTCCATCGCCTCTTACCAAACCTTGAGTTCTTTAAATTTGTGCATTACTCGAAAAATCTAAAATCTAACCTCGAATATCTTAACTCAAAAGCTCATAAATCCCTGCTACTCCCTGGCCTCCGCCTACGCAAGCCGTAACCAGACCGTATTTCTGCTGGCGGCGGCGGAGCTCGTGGAATTGCTGGATGCTGAGTTTGGCCCCGGAGCAGCCCAGCGGGTGCCCGGTAGCAATGGCGCCGCCGCTAACGTTTAGTTTCTCTTCCGGAATACCTAAATGCCGGATAACGGCTAAGGTTTGCGCCGCAAAAGCTTCGTTTATTTCAAAAAGATCGATATCATCGGCCTTCATGCCGGCTTGCTTCAGGGCTTTGGGTACGGCAGCAATGGGTCCCATGCCCATGATGCGCGGATCAACGCCGCCGGTAGCGTATGTTACCATGCGGGCAATCGGCTCCAGGTTTAGTTCTTTTACCAGCCGCTCGCTCATGACTATGACAAAAGCGGCCCCATCCGAAGTCTGGGAGGCATTCCCGGCAGTAACAGTACCGTTCTGGGCAAATACCGGTTTTAATTTGGCTAATTTCTCGGGGGAAGTATCGGCCCGGGGGCCTTCATCGGTGTCTACTACATAACTTTTGGTTTTCTTTTTGCCGTCTTCATCTACGTAGGTTTCTTCCACGGTAATGGGTACAATTTGCTCTTTGAATAAGCCGTCCTGAATGGCTTTAATGGCTTTTTGGTGCGAATAAAAAGAAAACTCATCCTGGTCTTCGCGGGTTACGTGGTAATCTTTCGCTACCGCCTCGGCGGTTAAGCCCATGCTTAAAAAATATTCGGGATGCTTCATGGCCAGGTTATAATTAGGTGCCGTTTTGTAACCAATGGTGGGTACCAACGACATGGATTCGGTACCACCGGCAACAATGCAATCCGAAATACCAGCGGCAATTTTACTGCAGGCAATGGCAATGGTTTCGATGCCGGAACCGCAATAACGGTTTACCGTCATACCCGATACACTGGTAGGCAGCGATAATAAAGCAATCATCCGGCCCATTTGCAAGCCTTGTTCCGCTTCGGGCACGGCATTGCCCACAATCAGGTCGTCTACCCGTTCCGGGTCCAGTTGCGGCACCGCGGCTAGCAAATGGCGGATTACTTCGGCCGCCAGGTCGTCGGGGCGCGTAAACCGGAAGCCGCCCCGGTTGGCTTTGGTAATAGCCGACCGGTAACCGGCTACGATATAAGCATTTTGCATATTTTTAGACTTTAGATGTTCGGTTATTCGATTTTCGATTATTCGACGTTTAGATTTTCTACTAACTTTTATTTTGCTTTCTATAATCTATGGCTCCCTGTCATAAACTTAAAGGATTTCTACTAAGCCTAACTTTTATTGCTAAATTCTCCCTCCTGTCATCCTGGAAGGATCTATTGCATTGATTAGAAAAGCCAATGCTGACTAAATGCATTATGACCTTCATAAATCAATCAGTGATTTTAATCTCCAATAAGTATGGATTTTCATTCTTTATCAACTGCTCTTTCGCTTCTTTGCTCATAAGTTTTATTTCCTTTTCTCGCTCTATAGCATGATTTACATTAGCATGCCTTTCATAATAAACCAGGTTGTAACAGTAGTATTTCCCGGAAAATGTTTACGGTTTACCTTTGTTTTCCCGATGTTCTGCTAACCGTCTTTCCAGATCATTGGTCATACCCACATTGAAAACAGTTTTCCGTGGATTGGTCGTGATGTAAGTAAAGTAATTATGATTCCACATTCTTTAGCGATAATCAACTTTTATACAGTTCAACTCTGCGAATTTTCCTCTTAGCTAAGGCAATTACCAATTCTCAATAGATCCTTCCAAGATGACAGAGGAGAAAGTCTTTCCTGAAAAAAGAAAGGTGTAAAATGAATCTTTTATAATAATCAACTCATCCCTTCTCTCCTTTTACCAAATCCCTATTTAAAGCTTTCAACTTTTAACTCACATCTCAATTCCGTAACGGTTTACCCAACGTTAAAATGCTTTTAATGCGCTCCAGGGTTTTGCGTTCGCCAGTAAGGGATAAAAATGCTTCGCGTTCCAGGTCGAGTAAGTATTGCTCTGATACCAGCACCGGGGCCGACAAATCACCGCCGCACATCACATAAGCCAGTTTGTTGGCAATTTTCTGATCGTGTTCCGATATATAGTTACCATCGAACATGGCGTACACGCCGGTAATAAACATGCCCAAAGCGCCGCGGCCTAATACCTTGATATCTTTGCGGAGCACCGGTTGGGTGTAACCGGCTTCGGCCAATTCCATGGCCGCTAATTTAGCTTCGGCAATCAAGCGGTTGTTGTTGATGGTAATGGCATCGCCGGGGCGCAGGTATTTTAGATCGAAAGCTTCGGCGGCAGAGGTAGATACTTTGGCCAGGGCAATATTGGTGAAGGTGTTGCGCAACGAATTATATTCCGGATCGCCTTCTTCAAAGGCATCGGCGGTGCGCAGGGTCATTTCTTTGGTACCGCCGCCGCCCGGAATTAAACCCACGCCAAATTCCACCAGGCCCATGTAGGTTTCGGCGGCCGCCTGTACTTTATCGGCGTGCAAACTTAATTCGCAGCCGCCGCCTAAAGTTAAACCGTGCGGGGCCGCCACTACCGGAATGGCACTGTAACGCATGCGCATCATGGTATTCTGAAACTGCCGGATCATGAGGTTCAGTTCGTCGTAATCCTGCTCCAGAGCGTACATATAAACCAAAGCTAAGTTTGCCCCCGCCGAAAAATTAGGTGCATCGTTGCCTACTACCAATCCCCGGAAACTTTTTTCGCCAATCTCTACGGCTTTATTTAATCCCTGAATAATTTCACTGCCCAGGGTATTCATTTTGGTATGAAACTCCAGGTTCAGGATGCCCTCCCCGATATCGAATAAAGTAGCACCGGCATTTTTCCAAACCACATTGCTTTCTCGGAAGTTATCCAGGATGATAAAATTTTCGGTGCCTGGAATTTGCTTGTAAGTTTTGCTTAGAATATCATAATAGAGGCGCGTTCCTTTATCTATTTTATAGAATGAAGTATTGCCCGTCGCTAATAAGTCGTACACCCAGGCAGCGGGTTTCTGGCCTTCAGCTTCCATGTCTTTTATGATATCGGTTACACCCAGGGCATCCCACATTTCAAAAGGCCCGATTTCCCAGCCAAAGCCGGCCCGCATGGCATCGTCGATGCGGTACAGTTCATCGGAAATTTCGGGAATACGGTGAGAGACATATTGGAATAAGCCGTGCGAAGTAGCGCGAAAAAAATCGGCGGCTTGGTCGTTCTGGTCGTAAAAAGCTTTCAAACGTAGCCGCAGGTTATCAATGGCCTTGAGCGGCTCCATGCTGGCGAACTTTATTTTTTGCTTGGGACCGTACTCCAGTTTTTGCAGGTTAAGCGTTAATATTTCGGTTTCGCCCTGCGCATTTTTAGTTTTCCGGTAAAAGCCCTGCCCGGTTTTATCGCCCAGCCAGTTTTTCTCCAGCATTTGCTGCACGTAAGGCGGCAATTGGAACAAATCACGGGCTTCGTCTTTTTCGCCGGTGGCGTATAAACCTTGCGCTACTTTCGCTAAGGTATCCAGGCCTACTACATCCAGGGTGCGGAAGGTAGCCGATTTGGGCCGGCCAATAACCGGACCGGTAATGCGGTCTACTTCGTCAATGTTTAAACCAAGCTTTTCCATTTGGCGGAAAACATCCATGATACCGAAAATACCAATGCGGTTAGCGATAAAAGCCGGCGTATCTTTAGCCAGCACGGTAGTTTTACCTAAATATAAATCGCCGTAGTGCAGCAAGAATTTTACTACTTCCGGGTCAGTGTCCGGCGTAGGAATAATTTCCATTAATTTTAAATACCGGGGCGGGTTAAAAAAGTGCGTACCGCAGAAATGTTTTCGGAAATCTTCGGAGCGGCCGGCGGCCATTAAATGAATAGGAATACCAGATGTGTTGGAGGTAATTAAGATGCCGGGCTTGCGATACTGCTCAACTTTTTCGAACAGGCCTTGTTTAGTTTTCAGATGTTCAACTACAACTTCTATTATCCAATCGCAGCCCGCAATATCTTTAAAATTATCGTCGAAGTTACCGGTAACAATGAGTTTGGCATCATCTTTCCGGTAAAGCGGCGCCGGATTGGAACCAACCGCCGTTTGCAAGGCACTATTTACCATCCGGTTTTTTACGGCCGGGCTATCCAGCAATAAGCCGTGTTGTGCTTCTTCGGGCGCAAGCTCTTTAGGAGCGATATCTAATAAAAGTACTGGCACCCCAATATTGGCAAAATGGCAGGCAATACGGGACCCCATCACACCAGAACCCAGAACGGCCACTTTTTTGATTATTCGTTTCATAGTTTATGCGTCTGCTTCATAAATTTCTTTATTACTAATCATCCGGTTTATCTGGGAGATTACTTTAAAAAAAGTTTGCAACTGCTCTTCCGTAATCTGCTCAACAAAACCATATATATATCTATAAGAATGTATTATGCTTGCATACTATATTCTTATTTTAATCCGCCTGTAATCTCTTATCCGGTACATCCGGTAAAAAACAAAAGGCTGTTCTAGGGAACAGCCTCTTTTGTTTTTACCGGATGCTGGCGGTTTTATTATGAGATAAAGATCTTCCAACAAGGTTTCCAGAATTAAAAAGAAGAAATTGAAGCTTTATAATACTACTTACTTGCGATAAATACTATCAATTAACGCCCGATATTTATTGGCTATAACTTTGCGTTTTATACTTAGTTTGGGCGTAAGTTCGCCATTATCAATACTCCATGATTTCGGCAACAAGCGGAAGCCTTTTAATTGCTCGTAATTGGCAAGTCCTTCGTTATACCGGGCTATTTCTTTCTTAAACTTATCGCGCACTTGGGGGTTATCTATCATTTCGGCGTTGGAGGTATACGGAATATCGTGCAAACGGCACCAATCCTGCAAGCCGCTAAAGTCAGGCACAATTAAGGCACCCGGAAATTTCTCTCCTTCCCCCACTACCATTACCTGCTCTATAACCAACGATTCTTTTAGTTTATTTTCAATGAGTTGAGGAGCAATGTATTTACCGCCGGAGGTTTTAAACATTTCTTTTTTGCGGTCGGTAATTTTTAGGTATTTCCCGTGCACAAATTCGCCGATATCGCCGGTATGAAACCAACCATCAGCATCAATTACTTCGGCGGTGAGGTCCGGGCGTTTGTAATAGCCTTTCATCACGCTGGCGCTACGGGTTAATATTTCGCCGTCGGCGGCAATTTTACATTCTATATCGTTTACCAAAGGTCCAACGGTACCAATTATATTTTCTTCCGGGTTGTTGCGGTTAAAAGCAATAATCGGGGAAGTTTCGGTTAGGCCGTAACCTTCCATCACGCGGATTTGGCCGGCCCAGAAAACGCGGGCCAAGCGCGGCTGCAAAGCGGCACCACCCGAAGCAATAGCAATAACGTTGCCACCCAACGCTTCGCGCCATTTATTAAAAATGAGTTTATTGGCTAAAGCCAGTTGCAGGTTGTAAAAGGCGGTGCGATTCTGGTTGTCGTACTTCAACCCTAAGTTTAAGGCCCAAAAAAATAGGTTTTTCTTCACGCCGGTCAGTTCCATGCCTTTGGACACAATCTTATCGTACACTTTTTCGAGCAAGCGCGGCACGGTGGCAAATATGTGGGGTTTTACTTCTTTTAAATTATCCCCGATGGCCTCCATGCTTTCGGCAAAGTAAATAGAAACGCCAAACATCATGTACACACTGGTAAGCATGCGTTCGTAAATATGGCACAAAGGCAAAAAGCTTAAAGCAGTATGCCGGTGGTCGACGGGCACAAAAGGGCTGGACGAATTACAATTACTCATCAGGTTATTGTGCGTGAGCATTACGCCTTTGGGCTTGCCGGTGGTGCCGGAAGTATAAATAAGCGTTAAAAGATCTTCGGACGTAATAGAAGCTTTTATTTCTTCCAGTCTTGGCAAATCCTGGTTATCGGCCAGGGCAGTTAGTTCGCTCCAATGCGGCGCGCCTTGCACCCGGTCGAAGGTGTACACCGCCTGAATACCGGTTATATCGGCGGTTGCAGCCAGCACTTTGCGGTAAAGATTTTCGTCCGACACAAAAACTATTTTCACATCGGCATCCTGAAAAATATACCGGTAATCATCTACCGTAATGGTCGGGTACATGGGCACCGAAACAGCTCCTGTCTGCTGGATACCATGATCAACGATCAACCATTCGGGACGGTTCATGGAAATCAGAGCAACTTTATCGTCTTTCTTTACGCCTAATTTTAATAACCCCAGGCTAACCTGGTTCACGGCGGCTATTACCTCTTGGGTACTTTGCTTTACCCATTGCCCGTTTATTTTGGCAGCCAGGCAGTCGGTTTTAGGATATTTATTTAGCTGGTAAGGTAATAAATCAAAACCTCTTTTAACTTCCATTCTAGTGGTGGTGGTGCTACTTGAAACAAAAGGCTCAAATAAAGTTTTTTTCAGCAATTATCCAAGTGAATCTGGTTAGTATAGCCTAATATCATGCGCTTATTTTGTTGTAAGCCGGGCATTGTTTAATCCTGTTTAAAATTCACTATTTTTGATTCCTGTAACTTCTGTTTATGAATTTATCTATTTTCTTTGCCCCGCTCCGCGATTTTCCGGATACGTACGTCCACGATGTTAAATCGGTGGGCAATGCGGTATCTATCTTTGTGCACAAGTTCCCGGATTGGCGAAGTGCCGATATCGCTTTAATTGGCGTTAATGAATACCGGGGCGCCAACCTGGAACCTACCCTGCTGCACCCGGCCGATGAAGTACGGAAGAAATTTTACGCCCTTAAAAAAGGCAACGGGGCCTACAAAATAGCCGATTTAGGCAACCTGCTCCCGGGTATTTCGCTTGAAGATACTTACCTGCGCCTAAAAGAAATAGTAGAGAACCTGATTCATCACCAAACCATTCCGGTTATCATCGGGGGCAGCCACGATCTGGATTACGGCCAGTTTTTAGGTTACGAAAACCTGGACCAAGCCATCAACCTGGTTACCGTGGATGCTTGCATTGATATGACCGAAGGAGCAGACATACCGCAGCACCAGCAACACCTGCACCGGATACTGATGCACGAACCTAATTATTTGTTTAGTTTAAGCCATGTAGCCTATCAATCTTACTTTGTAGCCCCCGAGGTTTCTACTACTTTAGAAAAACTGCATTTCGAAACTATTCGGGTTGGAGAATTGCACCAGAACATCCAGTTGGCCGAGCCCGTAATCCGGCACGCCGATTTGCTTAGTTTTGATGTAAATGCCATTAATGCGCAAGCCGCCCCTAATACTACCGGCAGCAATCCCTTTGGCTTAAGCGGGGAACAGGCCTGCCAGTTATGCTGGTACGCCGGTTTAAACGATCAGCTAACGTCTTTTGGCCTCTACGAATATCATCCCGAAAAAGACCACTTAGGTATTACCGCCATGACGCTTTCGGTTATGCTTTGGTATTTTACAGAAGGATTTTATAACCGGAAAAACGAGACTGATTTTAAAAGCAAGAAATTCACAAAATACGCTATTGCCTTTCACGACAACCCGAATAAAATGATTTTCTACAAAAGCAAAGTCAGCGACAAATGGTGGATGGAAGTAGAAGCCTTGGGCAAAGAAAAAAAGGTAAAAATAGTACCTTGCAGCTACGACGATTATTTACTGGCCGCCAAAGGCGAAGTTCCCAATCGCTGGATTCTAACCCAGGGCCGGATGGTGTAGTAAGTTAAAAGTTATGAGTTGAGAGTTATGACTTAAAAATTTGCAGCTTACATTATTAATAAATATTTATCCGGACCTCTCCAATATATATCAAAGGTGGAAATACAGTTACCAACCTATACCAAATCCCAATTAGCCCTACGCAATGGCCAGGACCGCGACGAAATCTGGATTGCATACCAGGGTAAAATTTACGATGTACGCAAATCGCGCCTTTGGAGCCGGGGCAATCATTACGAACATTGGGCCGGGCAAGATTTAACCGCAGAACTAAAAGATGCGCCGCATACCGAATATGTTTTCGATAAATTTGAGGTGATTGGTTTGCTGAAAACTTAATCTGTTTATACCACCTAACTTAAACTAATCGTCAAAACAAATTGAGATTAAGGAGCAATAATTCATAATTCATAATTCATAATTCATAATTCATAATTCATAATTCATAATTCATAATTCATAATTCATAATTCATAATTCATAATTCATAATTCATAATTCATAATTCATATAAATGATATTAATTGCGGATAGTGGTTCAACTAAAACAGATTGGCGGTATTTATTACCCAACGGCGAAGTGCAGGCAGCAGCTACCAGCGGCATCAATCCGAACTACCAGCATACAACCCACATCCGACAGGTATTAGAGCAGAATTTACTTCCGCAATTACCAGGCATGCAACCGCAGCAAATATACTTTTACGGAGCAGGTTGCAGCACCGAAGCCAAGTGCGGTATGGTGGCTAATGCCTTGCAAGCTCTTTACCCCGCAGCCCAAATAGCGGTTATGAGCGATGTGGTGGCGGCCGCGCGGGGAACCTGCGGGCGCGAGTTGGGTATTGCCGGTATCCTGGGTACCGGTTCTAACACCTGCTTGTTCGACGGGGACAAAATAACGCAGCAGATGCCTTGCCTCGGCTTTACCTTAGGCAACGAAGGCAGCGGCAGCTACTTGGGCAAAAGCTTAATTCGCCTGTATCTCAACAACGAATTACCGGCCGATCTGCACCAGGCTTTTCAGGAAAATTACCCGGAAACGCCCGCCGAAATACTGCAACGGGTATACAACGAAACCTTCCCTAATCGCTATCTGGCCTCGTTTGTGCCTTTTTTACACCAGCAACAACATCATGCCTGGGTAAGCCAACTAATCGGGGAAAGTTTCCAAGAGTTCTTCCGGCTCACCGTTTGCAAATACCCGGATTACGAGAAAATACCCACCCATTTTGTAGGCTCAATTGCTTTTTACTTTGCCGATCTCTTAACTGAAACCGCGGCGAACGCACAGATACAAATCGGCAAAATTTTACAAAGCCCTATGGCCGGTTTAATCCGGTATCACCAGCAAGGGTTAAACACCTAAGCGCTTTACTCAGTTAAGGATTACCTTACCGGGCAATTTTGTTTCGGCGTAGACTATCAACATCGCTCGGGTCTTTTATGCTACCATTGATATTCAGGCGCTTGCAATTCAGGATAAAAGTTTGGATATATTCCTTTGCTTACGCCTTTCTCGCAATTTTCTGGCTTTAAACCTTATAAAGCAATATAATTTTTATAACTTAGCTTCTAAACTAAAACATAACAAACAATGGCCCAATATAAGCTGCAAATTAATGGCCGGAGCTACCAGGCCGACGTAGAACCCGACACCCCGCTTTTGTGGGTTTTGCGCGATCACTTGGGATTGGTCGGCACCAAATACGGTTGCGGAATAGCCCAGTGCGGCGCCTGCACCGTACATATAAACGGCGAAGCTACCCGTTCCTGCGTTTACCCGGTATCGGCGGTTGCCAATTCTAAAGTAACCACCATAGAAGGGCTTTCAGAAAAAGGCAATCATCCGGTGCAACTGGCCTGGGAAGAAATAGATGTAGCCCAGTGCGGCTATTGCCAGGCTGGCCAGGTTATGACCGCAGCCGCCTTACTTAAAAAGAAACCCAAGCCAACTGCGGCCGAAATAGATGCTACCATGTCGAATAATCTTTGCCGTTGTGGTACTTACCACCGCATTCGCGAAGCTGTGAAATTAGCCGCTACTAAACTTTCTTAAGTATGTCTACAACCCAAACAAATAATAGCAGACGCAATTTCCTAAAACTGGCAGCCCTGGGAAGCGGGGGTTTGTTTTTAGGTTTTAACTGGATTGGTTCGGCTGAGGCAGCTCCTGCCCTGCTGAACGGTGCCAGTGCTGCGGCCGGTACCATCGACTTTAACAGCTATTTATCTATTGCTACTGATGGTTTAATTACTATTTATTCGCCCAACCCGGAAATTGGGCAAAATATTAAAACTTCTTTCCCCATGATTGTGGCGGAAGAACTAGATGCCGACTGGACGAAGATAAAAATTGTACAGGCGGTTCTGGACAACCAGAAATATGAACGCCAGGTAACCGGTGGTAGCGGGGCCGTACCGCATTCCTGGAAAAGATTACGCCAGGCTGGCGCCACTGCCCGTCAGTTGTTAAAAGAAGCCGCAGCAGCTAAATGGAAAGTGCCGGTAAGTGAATTAACCACTAATAACGCCGTGGTAACGCATACCGCCAGCGGCCGGAAAGCTACTTACGGTGAACTTGCCGCTGATGCTTCTAAATTACCTGTTCCTACAGATGTAAAATTAAAAGACCGGAAAGATTTTAAACTGATAGGAAAAGCCATAAAGAATGTTGATAACAAAGATATTTTAACCGGCAAACCTTTATTTGGTTTGGATTTTTACCGCGAAGGCATGTTGTTCGCCATGATACAACGCCCCAAAGCTTTTGGTATGAAGCTAAAATCGGTAGATGCGGCAGCAGCTAAAGCCATGCTGGGCATTGTGGATGTGGTAACATTTAAAAACAATGTGGCGGTAGTAGGTAAATCTACGTGGCAGGTAAAAAAAGCCAAAGACGCTTTAAAGATAGAATACGAGAAAGATAAAGACCTGGAAAGCTCCTCGGACCACGATAAGATATTTCAGGATTTATTAAACAGCGACAAAGCTACCGTGCGCCGGAAAGACGGCGACGTAGATACTGCTTTTAAAAATGCGGCCAAAGTAATTAAAAGTGAATACCAATGCCCGTTTTTACCGCACAACCCGCTGGAACCCATGAACTTCTTTGCGCACGTGCGCGAAGACGGCGTGGAACTGGTAGGCCCTACCCAAACCCCGGACCGGGCGCGCGGCGAAGCTGCCAAATTACTGGGTATTCCGCAGGAAAAAATAACGGTACAAATGACCCGTATGGGCGGGGCTTTTGGCCGCCGCCTTATGGCTGATTATGCGGTAGAAGCCGTGGAAGTGTCGCGGCTGGCAAAAGCACCGGTAAAAGTAATCTGGACCCGCGAAGACGACATGACTGGTGGTAATTACCGGCCGGCGGTACGTTACCGTTTTGAGGCGGCATTGGATGGGCAAGGCAACATGATCGGGTATAAACTACGCGGCGTGGGCATGAACTCCGGTAATCCTACCCGGGAGCACAACTTCCCGTCGGGTGCGGTAGATAACCTGCTCATTGATTCGGTAGAACACGAGTCCCCGATTTCGACGGCTCCGTGGCGGGCTCCGATCACTAATTTCCTGGCCTTTGCCGAGCAATCATTCCTGGACGAAGTAGCCCAGGCGGCGGGCAAAGATCCGGTTCAGTTCCGGTTAGCCTTATTGGATAAAGCCAAAAAAGCACCCGTAGGCGACATCAAATACGATATTGACCGCATGAAAGGCGTGATTGAACTGGTGGCGGAAAAAGCTGGCTGGGGCAAGAAAAAAGATATTCACCAGGGCTTCAGCGTTTACTTTTCGCATGCTTCTTATGTGGCGCAGGTAGGCGAAGTAGTTATGCAAAAAGGCAAACCGGTACTGAAGAAAATATTTGTCGCCGGCGATTGTGGTATCGTGGTAAACTTAAGCGGTGCCCGCCAGCAAATGATGGGTGGTATTGTGGATGGCCTGGGCCACGCCATGTACGGCAACTTAACCTTTAAAAACGGCACGCCGGAACAAAATAACTTTAACTCCTACCACCTGATCCGCCTGAACGAAGTACCCGAAATTGAAGTGCATTTCGTAGATAACGGCATCGACCCAACCGGTTTAGGAGAGCCGGCTTTGCCTCCTACGGGTGGAGCCGTGGCTAATGCTATTTTCAAGGCATCCGGCAAGCGCTTAAGAAACCAACCATTTACGGAACAGGAACCTTTTAAAGGTATTTCGTAGCGGTATCTTTCTCAATAAAAAAGCCCTGACTAAATAAAATTTGGTCAGGGCTTTTTTTTGTGCGGCAAGTTATAGCTTAGCCGTATATTTCGTTTAGCAAACCCGCCAAACGGACGCCACCCTGCAATAGTAAATGCTGCACCGTATTAAAATTGTCGTACGAGTACCGGTAACTTAATTTATTATCGGCGGGCAAGTTATATACCTGCGGGCGATACACCATCATGCCATAGGCCCAGTCTCTTACGGTAGGTGCCTGCCATTCTTTTACCTGGGCTTTGGTAGGTTCGCCTAAAAAGTTAGCCAGTTCGGTATAACTTAAATCTTTTCCATCAATCATGTCGCTGTCCCAAACCCGGTGCAGGTTAGAGGGCTGGCCAAACCATTGCAGTTTAACGGCATTGCCCCCGGTATCGTCTTTGCCGCCTACGTGCAGCGGTTGGTGTAAATCGCCCACCAGGTGAGCCAGGTATTTCAGGTTTTCTGCTTCTTTTTCAGGAGATAAATTATGGGTTTTTAAAGCGGCTACAATCTCTTCAATCTTCATCAGTAAATCGCCTTTGGGATTTTTTTCCGTTTGTTCGTACTTCATACCATCCGGTATGGTTACCCAATGCCAGTCGTGGGTATGATTATAAGCCGCATCCGATTTTATATCATCCATCCAGTTAGCCACTTCGGCCAAAGAATTGTTTTGCAAAACCTGCATTACTTTCTTCTGCGCTTTTTTATTTAAATGCTCCTGGGCCACTAAGCCAACTACCCGGTGCCCGGTTTGTCCCCACGCCATGGCCTGGCTAACAAAAAGCGGCACTATTAAAATCAAGCTGATAATCTTTTTCATTTTAGCTTTTATACTTACGCAACAAATCTTTTTAATTTCACCCGGTAAAGATAAAAGTAAATTTTGCAGGAATAAAAGCAAGTTTTAAGTTGAGAGACCAAATAGCGAACCTACAAAGCAATGAAGCGGCTGCATGCGGGTTATTGAAAAGAAAAACTGTTGTATTTTAAATGTTCTGCTTATCTTTAAACTATTTCACTCTTAAATTACCCAAAATCATGACCACCACTATCTGCCGTTGCTTACTTTTCTGCTCTGCTTTCTTTTATAGTCAATTTGCTATTGGCCAGACTACTAACGCTTCTAAACCCCAGGTGCTAACGCTTAACCACATTGCGGTACACGTAAATAACCTGGAAAAAAGTACGGCTTTTTACGAAGATGTTTTACAGTTAAAAAAGATTCCGGAGCCTTTTCATGATGGTTTACATACCTGGTTTAGCATTGGAGCAGCGGGTCAGTTACACCTGATACAGGGAGCCGCACAAACCACCGACCATAATAAAAACGCGCATTTGTGCTTTAGCGTGCCCTCCATCGAAGATTTTATCGCAAACCTGGAGACACGTAAAATAGCCTATACAAACTGGCCCGGTACCGCTAAAGCGCCCACCGTACGGGTAGACGGCGTAAAGCAAATTTACTTTCAGGACCCGGATGGCAACTGGTTAGAGATAAACAATGATAAATCTTTAAAATAGTTCCGGCTACAAGCTTGTGCTAACTAATACTTAAAGGCAAAACAATTGCGGTATTACAAACTATCATTAATGGCAATGGGTTTAAACCCATTGCCATCCAGATGAAGCAATATCTACTAAACTTGCGTAATATCAGTTAAAAAGTGCCGGGCTTTTTAATATAGTTTAAACCCTTAATTCTTATTAAACCCTTAATTCTTAATAATGCGGGTTATTAATTTATTCTCGGCCGAGCGCGCTATTACCAGATAAGTACCTGCGGGTAACCTTTGTAAATCCAGGTCGGTTTCGGTAGCTTTATTATCCAGGTCAACTTGGTTGGACAAGAGTAATTTACCGGTTAAATCCCGAACTTCTACAGTATAAGCAGCCGGCGAAGAACCAGAAATTACGAGCTTGGCTTTGTCTCTGGTTGGGTTAGGGTAAGCAAGCAACTGTGTTAATATTGTTTTAGCATTATTATTTACCGCTACTATTTTACTGAAGGTATACGTACCAGCATAATCTGCTTGTTTCAGGCGATAATAGACGGTGCCTTGCGGAGCTTTGCTATCGGTAAAAGTATATTTTTCTACCTGTATGCTATTGCCAGCACCGGTAACCTGCCCTACTTTCTGAAAGGTGATGCCATCGATACTTCTTTCTACCTGGAAATAATGACTGTCTTTTTCAGTGGCGGTTGCCCATACCAATTGTACTTGGCTATTTATGTATTTACCGGTAAAATAAATTAGCTCTACTGGCAATACTGTTGGCGGTGTCCGGTAGATGGTACTTTCGGATGCTGCGGGGTAAAAACTCAAGGTCACCGGAACACTGGTCGTTTTTTTAGAAGCATCGGTAGCGCTAATGCTTAAATTAAAAGTATAACTAGGGCCTTTGTAAGCACTTAAAAGACTGCTGTTGGATATGTAGATAGTACCGGTAATTGGGTTCAGAGAAACCCCGGGCGGTAAAGTACCCGATTCTAAAATAAAGTTGTTCGGACTGTTTTTATCGAAGCCTTCTGTGTCAAAGGCTTGCGCCAACATATCATTGGTTTCGTAACCGTTTACGTAATAAGGCGAGCTTACCGTATAAGTGGTGGGGCAGTTGGCATTAACAACCAACTCTTTGTAACTGGATACAGTAGTACCACCACAAGTTTGGGCAATGGTCCAGTAAAAAACGTAAGCTCCTGACTTTAAACCTGTAACCGTAGCATTATACTGGTTTACATTAGAAAAAGTAGGAGTTGGTGCATTAGCGGGCTTGCTTTCTACGGTCCAGGTACCCAGGCCGGAGGTAGGTTTGTTCCCGGTTAAAGTAGCGGAGTAACAGGCGTCAATGGCCGGGCCGGTAGTAGCTACCGTAGCTGTTTGCCCCACCATTACGGCTGGCGATTGGGCCAGCAATATGTTAGAACAAGTTGCGGAAGAAACTCGAACGGTATAGGTATACGTGCCACCTGTAGTAATAGCAGGGGTAATGACTGATTGCACCAATCCGTTACCGGTTAAGTCAGAACCGACCTGGGTGACAGTACCACCTTCAGAAGACTGAAATACCCGGTATGTGTACGGAGTAGCGCCGCCATATTCGGTAGCTACCCTGATCGTTACGGATTCGTTTGTACAGATAGAGTTTTTATTTACGGTAACACTTAGGTTGTTCGACGGGCCTTGCGGACCAACGGTAACGACATCAGAAGTAGCCGTACAGCCGGTGGAATTTTTATGTATAACCGAGAAAGAGGTAGTGGTGGTAATGGCTCCCGTAGAGAAGCTTAAGGTACCTGAACCATACGTTACTTCGACACCTGTTAATACCCCGTCTCTTTTCAGTTGATATTTATCGTTGGCTACCAGGCCGGAGGTTACGTTTATGGAAGTACTGGCATTATAACAAACCGGGCTGGCAGCCGCCGAAATCACTGGTTTAGCCGGAATCGGTGTAATTACCTTTACCGTGGCGCTGGCGCTTAACGTGGTTTGGCAGGAGGCAGTAAAGTTTTTCCGGGCTGTAATGCGTAAGGTTCCGTCAGCAGTAATTGGTCCGGAAGTAACGGTTATTGTGCTGCCATTACCCATGGTTACATTGCCGGTTGCCACCCCGTTTAAAGTAATCTGATACGCTACGTTTACCTCCGAATTAGAGATAGTGGCGCTTACGGTACCCTCGTTACACACCGACAGCGTTGCAGCACTAAAGGTAGCACTTACCGGAACTGGTGGTGAACTACACATTACGGTGGTACCATTTACCGGAGCGCTTTCGCATAACCCGCCGGTGGCAACGGTAGCGGTTATAAAACCTCCTACATATAACTCCAGCGACGAGAAACCAGTAACTGACCAGGTGCCGTTAGCCTGCGCAATAGCCGTACCCAAAAAAGAACCATCTATATACACCTTTACGGTAGCATTAACCGGTGCCGTGCCGGATACGGTGCCGTCGGCACCCGTACTTTCTTTTATCGGGGCGTTGATAGTTAAGCCGGCAGTAGCAGTTTGGGAAGATACCGTTACAGTATTAGAATTACTACTGCTGCCCGTTCCGTCAGCTGCCGTGGAGCGGGCATAATAATTATCCGGCGTAATGCCGCTAATAGTTACCGACCATACACCGTTAGCGTTTACCGTGGCAGTAGGTGTTAACTGAGTAGCTGCTGCATTATACATCCGAATGGTGGCACCCACTTCGGAACTGGTACCGGTAAAGGTAAGTGTAGAACCACCATTAGCGGCACAATAAGAGCCCAAAATAATGGGAGCCGTTCTGGCTACGGTTATACTAGCTGAATTAGTTCCACAACTTCCTTCGGCACTTGCTCTTATATACAAGGTCTGGCCACTTTTGAGTTTAAGATTGGTAAAGGTATAAGTGGTACCGGTAACGTTACTTTCGGCGATTTCAACATCATTAGCAAATAAAGTATTATAAGTGTTGGCGGTGGTTGTGAATGTAATGCTGGTAGTAGCGGATGTAATCGGAGAGCTAGTTATAACAGGTGCAGTTAAATTTTTAGTATTGGCCCCGGTACATTGGGAGTTAGAGCGGCCCGATACACAGCTAGGGTTATTTACATACGCAATATCAGCATAATATTCTCCGTGAACAGTTAAAGTACCTGTATAGGTCCAGGTGGTAGTACTAGCAGCAATAGCTGGCGAAGTTACAGTGAGTACCGGACCGGCTTCCGTAATACGGTAAAAACGTATATAGAAACTGGAGGTAGTAGTATTGGGGATAGTAACTGGTATATTTTTGCCGCTATTCGGAATTGCTTCTAATGTAGGCATAGGGGGAGGAGAAGCACAAGCCATTTGGCTAGACTGCCCTGCCTGCCCCACAACAACCGCATTAGAAGCATTGGATAAACTATTAGCACCATTTTTTGCTTTGGCGGTAATGGTGCTGTTAGCAGTTAAGGTATTGGCCGCAACCCAAAGTGACCAGGTACCATTTGCTGCGACGGTAGTTGTTCCTACTAAAACAGTGTTCTGATAAACTGATATAACGGTGCCCGCAGTTTCGTTAGAGGTACCCGTTACCCCTACATCCGTTACTGCAATAGGACCTCTAACCACTGGCGCACGCGTCAGTATTGGATTAAATTCTCCGGCCTGTATATCATTGAGGCTGGTAGGTGCAAAGGAATTAATAACCGCGCTCCAAGCCTGGTTGCGGTCGCTGTAACTTAAGTCATTCAGCCCACCTATATCGGCAGCGGTGCCGGTAATACCACTTTGGGCACTGGTTACCGAAATTCCTGATAAGCGTAAAGGAGTGGCCGCCGTAATGCCGCCGTTAAAAGCCGTTAATGGCACATAATAATCAATAAAATAATCGGGGCTCCCGTTGGAGGTAGTTAAGGCAACGGATCTTTGCGAGTTAGACAGATAAGATGCCGAATACATAACAGTGTTAGTAACGGAATTGATGATGCGTACATCAAAGTTGGTGGCTAGTAAAACCTCGTACTCAAACCCCGGGTTAGTGCCGGTTCCGGCAAAAGTATTATCCGCGTCTATTAAAACACTAAATCCTTTGGAGGCCGCAGAGTTATCTCCTACCCGCACCCGAAACAACAAGTTAGTGCCATCGAAAAAGGCGTAATAAGGGTTCTCCATTAAGTCGGTAAAATTGGTAGAGCCCCCGGTTTTTAAGTCAGAATGAGGTTCTGTTAATACTTGCGGAAACAAACGGTAAGTAATTTCACTATAACCTGCCCCTATGTCGTTGCCAATAAAGCCAGCCGTAGTTTTAGAAGTATAGCCATCATTATTCGGGTCCAGAACCCTGCTGCCCTCGTTCGTTGCTTTTTGAATAATAAAGCCTGGGATTTGCGCTAACCCAACTGCAGGAAGAAGAATAATCAGCAGAAAGACAGAGAAAAAACACCTTAAAAAAGTAAAAGCTACTCTTCTTTTTTTTAATATAACTAAACTTTTTGCAGGCAAAAAGAATTGGTTGGGTAGTAAAGGTAGTTTCATTAAAAAGTAATTACTCTGGTTAAAGTTAAAACTCCAAGCATCCTGTATGCTTAGAATAAATCCGAACCAAAATTACTTTTTGTATTATGCGGACACAATCGGACAAATATCCGATACTCTATATATTATATTTATTTTAATTATAATCTGTTTTTATCCTCTGCTTTTATAAATCATTCAACACAACACATCAATTCCCAGTCTTTATAAAAATAGTTACAAAATAAATAGATATTATTAATTAGATTATCATTAGATAATTTTAAGTTATCTGGAGGACTTCAAGTATTTGGCTACTGCTTCGGCTTTACTGTTAACTTCTAACTTGGCATAAACATGCTCTACATGCGTGCGTACGGTACTCATGCTGATATTCATTTCCTGGGCTACTTCTTTGTAAGAAAGCCCTCTAACCAAGGCACTTAGTATTTCATTTTCGCGGGCGGTAAGCTCGTCGTGGGAAAGTTGGGCAATGTTATTTTGCCGGAATACCATAAACAATTGAGAAGCCACCTGCGGGGTAATGGGCGCCCCGCCTTTGTAAGTTTCAATAATGGACAACTCAATTTCGGAGGCCGGCGTACTTTTTAAGATATAACCGCTAGCCCCGTGAGCAATGGCTTCGAATAAGTTTTCGTTATCGCTGAATACCGTACACATAAGTACTTTCATGTGTGGGAAAGATTTTTTAACCAGTTTCAGTCCGTCGATGCCGCTGAAATAACCCAGGTTAATGTCCATCAGCAACACGTCGGGCTGATGTTTTTTGCACAAATTTACAATTTCTTCTTTTTCGAAGGTAAAGAAAACTACCTCTATTAACTCGTTATCCCGAAAATATTGCCGAAGCGATTCGATAAAAATACTATTGTCTTCTACTATTCCCAGCTTTATTTTTTTTTCCATAAGCTTTTAATAATAACCCGATAGCAACTTCTCCTCTACTTTAAGTTCAAAACGAAACCTAGAACCGGTTGCATCACTTTGAATATATAATCCTCCGCCGCAGTACCGGACGCGCTTTCTTAAATTAAACAAACCATTACCAGTATTAATATTTTCCGGTACAAATCCTTTGCCGTTATCCCGGATGGTTAAAATTAGTTTTTGATTGTCTAACACTAAACTTACCCAGATGTTTTTACAATCGGCATGTTTAACAGCATTGTGGATGCATTCTTTAGTAAGTAAATATATATTTTTACGCACTTGCAGGTCTAAAGGCAATTTTTTAGCCTCCTCCGAAATAGTAAAGTTAAGGGTGATATTTTTACCCTGCACCGCTTCGGCGGCAAACTGATAAGCTTTTTGCCACAGCATATCCAATTCATGCTGCTGTAACTGAATCATCCACACAATATCCTGCACTTCATTTACCATTTGGCGCGCCGATTTACCAATTTGCTCCAGGATAGCCGTTACGCCCTGGGTATTTTGCTGCTGGTTGTGTTTAAGACCAATATCGCTGTAAACCGAAATTCCGGTAAGGGTAGCGCCCATTTCGTCCTGCAATTCTTTTGTTACTTTAGCTTTTATATCCTCCAGCCTTTCTTTTAATTTCTCATTCTCTTGCATTTGCCGCAGTAGCTTTTGCTGGGCAGCAGCCCGGTCTTGTTCTACTACTAAAGATTTATAAGAAAGGCCGGCAGTAAAACAAAGTACTTCCAGTAGTACGCCCAATTCGGTTAAGAGAAGCGAATGCTCAAAATTAGGCAAAGTACCATTTATATGCAAAACAGCAGTAAGCAAGCTCAGCAAAGCACCCACCACGTACGCAATGCTGCCCACCAGAATGTAATTTACCAGGCGGTTTCGTTTGCGGAACATTTGCCCGATGAGTACCATACTGATAGCTCCCAGCATAGCCGAATAACCATACTGCACATTAACCGGCAGCAAAGATTGGTATAAAACTAAAGTAAAAACATTAAGCGCTATAAAAAGGCAGATGAACTTCTGGGTAAGCTGCGCGAGCTGGTGTATTCTGGGATAATGTTCTTTGGTGTTGATAAAATATTGAGCAAACTGTAAATAAGTAAGATGTATAACATTGGCCAATATATAATTAAGCCCATTGTGCGGAAAAGGATAGGCGCCGTATTTCCAACCCATTTTATAGGCCATAATGGTTTTATAAAGAAAATAAAAAATAGCCGTTAAGAGATAGGCGGTATAAAATAAATAATCTTTCCGCTTTTGATGGTTATAAAAAGCTACAACCACGTTAATGAATTGGGTAAAGAGTACCCCCTGAAAAAAGCATTGAAAGATAAAATCCAAATAATTTTTTTGGATGAGCATTAGCAAGAGTTAATAAATAAATGTAAGCTTACAGGAGTACCGGATAATTGTATAAGAAAGATATTAATACCTTCTTTCTAGCTGGTAATTAAGCATAGCTCATTGCTTCTTTAGATTTCGGAATGGTGTCTGCTGCTATTTTGGGCAAAACAACGGCAAAGGAGCTGCCTTTACCTTCTTGGCTTTCTACCGTAATCTGCCCCTGAAGCCCTTCTACCAATTCTTTACATAACATTAATCCCAAGCCGGTACCCTTTTCTTTGGAGGTACCTAAGGTGGTAAAGCGCTGTTCGGAAAACAGTTTGTTTAGGTATTTATCCGGAATGCCCCGCCCGTTATCGCTCACTATTAAGGAAATGGTATGCGATTGTTCTTGCACATGCAAATGTATCTCTCCCCCGCCCGGGGTAAATTTAACGGCATTGGCTATTAGGTTGCGTATAATTATATTTACCCTTTCTTTATCGGTCAGGATAATAGTATCATCCGGAACATGATTAACAAGCCGGATATTCTTTTCTTTTGCGCCGGCAGCGGCCAGATCAATGTTTTCTTCGGCCAGAAAATACAGGTCGGTAAGCGCCATATTTAATTTATCACCGTCTAGCTGGGCTTTCGACCATGCCAACAAATTATTAATCATATTGGTGATAATAGAAATGTCCCGGCCAAATATATCAATAATAGGCTGCGTTTCCGGTGAGATGGCTTTGTTTCCCTGCATCAGGTTAATGAAAGCCGACATAGACATAAATGGACTTCTTAAATCGTGCGAGATAATAGAAAAAATTTTAGTCTTAAAATTATTATTTTTCTCTAATTGCTGATTTTGCTGTTGCAGCATAACTGTTTGGGCAGAAATTTCTTCTTTCTGCCGCTTAATTTCCTTATTCTGGAGATACATCCGGTTGTTCGCCTCCTGTAACTTTTGGTTTGTACCTCTTAAATGTTGCTTATGCTTATACAACACCAACAGCAACACCAACATGACTATTAATAGGCACACGCCAAAAATTAATTTCATCTGCTGATTTTGGAGTTTTACCGCTTGTTTTTCTTTTTCCGCTTTTAAGGTTTTATTTTCCAATTCCTTTTTATGCGTTTCGTATTTGATCGTGGCCTCTGCGGCTATTATTTTCTGTCTTTCGGGTTGTAACTTTTCGGTTTGTTCCTGGTAAATTAAAAGATATTGGTAAGCTTTTGCGTAATCTTTTCTGGCTGCGTACAGTTTATGTAATAAATTGGCCGACGTGGCTATCCGTTTACCGGAAGCAAACTGAAGGGCCAAGGCATAACTTTGCTTGGCATATTGCAAGGCTGTTTCGTCCTGGCCCATTAAATCGTAAATTTTAGCGATACTGCCTAATATGCCTATCTTAATAAGTTCATTGTGTATTTCGTCGGTGATGCGTAAGGCTTGAAATAAATAAGGCAATCCTTTTTCCGGTTGCGGTAAATGAGCATGTATATTACCAATATTGAATAAACTTATGGCCCAACTCCGTTTATCGTCTAACTTTTCCTGTAATGCAGCGGCTTTTTTAAATAATACCAATGCTTCCTCATACGATCCTTTATCTTCGTAAATGTTGCCTAAATTATTGTAAACTTTAGTTATAGCTAACAAGTCGTTGTTTTTACGGGCATATTCTAAAGATTTTTGATAGGACTGAATAGCCCTGGTTGGATCGTTTAATTTCCGGTAAATTACGCCTAGGTTTAAATGAGCTTTGGCCACAACCGCCATTTCGCCAATCTGTTCACCCAATTGAAGTGCCTGATAATAGTATTTCAGGGCCTTATCATATTCTCCCGCTACCATGTGGGCAAAGCCTATTAAATTTAAAGCGTAAGCTTTGCCCGCTAAGAAATTGATTTTAGTGGCTAATTTAAGAGCGATCAGGCCCTGCTCCCTGGCTTTTGGGGCATCCGTTAATAGATAATAATCAGCTAAATCGCAGATTATTCTAACTCTGGCTGAATCTGTTCCGGCTTTGGTTAATTGATTTTGCAAATCTTTTTCCAATGCATGTTGTGCCCGCAGCAGACCCGGGAAAAGCAAGAGTAAAAGTAATACTATTCTCATAACATTGAAATAAGCCAAATAAAACTTAAATAAGATAAATCTTCTGATTATAGATAAACTAACTACAGAAAAAATACATAAACCATCAGATTTGGCCATAAAAATAATTATATTATTTTAAAAATCAACTCCATGGATAATTAAATCAATATGAAACGTGGCCGAAATATTCGCCAAGCAGATTTGTACTTTTTACACAACACCAGTAAAGGCACATCAAATATGCTGCCTATTGCGTATTTCATCTAAAAAAGCGTATTAGAGTTAATAAAAAGAAAAGCTATGGATCCAATGAAAATAATTACTGTTTTAGCAATTCCGGCCGCGGTAGTGGTTTTGGGATTAAGAATTACCCGCCTTGTTCTAAACAAAGACAAAAAATCTGTAACAAGCTAAATGCTTCACCTTTCCGGCTAAGCTATTTTAAAAGTGCTTCGCCAGAAAAGTTATTTTAAATTATAAATAAGGGCCGGTACCACGTAATAGAATTAGCCAGCACCCGCACACCAGTTAGTATTAGAAAATTTTAGATTACTCGTCCATCATTGCTTGGTACACACCCGAAATAAAAAAATCCCTGCTTTAGGGCAGGGATTTGGGGTTAAAATCAAAAAAGGAAAGGTTTAGGCTACTATTTCGCCGTAAAGGTCAAAATCGGTAGATTCGGTAATGCGCACCTGGGCAAAATCGCCGAGGCGAACATAGGCGTTAGCGGCGGGCACCAACACTTCGTTGTCTACTTCCGGCGAATCGTACTGGGTACGGCCTACATAATACCCGCTTTCCTTCCTATCGAATAATACTTTGTAGGTCTTTCCTACTCTGGCCTCATTCAACTCCAACGAAATACCTTGCTGCAGTTCCATAATGGCATCGGCACGCTCTTGTTTTACTTCGTCGGGCACATTGTCGGTTAAGCTATAAGCATGGGTACTTTCTTCGTGCGAATAGGTAAAAATGCCCAGGCGGTCGAAACGGGTTTCTTCCACAAATTGGTACAAATCTTCAAAGTCCTGTTGGGTCTCGCCGGGATGACCGGCAATTAACGTGGTACGCAAAGCAATATCGGGTACGCGTTGCCGGATGGTATCAACCAGCTCAATGGTACGGCGCCGGCTAATGCCGCGACGCATGGTTTTAAGCATATTATCGGATACGTGCTGCAAAGGCATATCCAGGTACTTACAGATATTTTCGCGTTCGGCCATTACATCCAAAGCTTCCAGCGGAAACTGCGACGGGTACGCGTACTGCATCCGGATCCACTCAATGCCGTTTACATCCGATAAATTGCGGAGTAAATCGGCTAATTTGCGTTCGCCGTATTTTTCCAGGCCGTAATACGTTAAATCCTGGGCAATTAAGATTAATTCTTTCGTACCCATAGCCGCTAATCTTTTGGCCTCTTTCACTAAGTCTTCCATGGAACGGTCTACGTGCTTGCCGCGCATCAGCGGAATGGCACAGAAAGAACACGGCCGGTTGCAGCCTTCGGCAATTTTGAAATAAGCATAATGCTTGGGCGTGGTTAAAAGCCGCTCGCCTACCAGTTCGTGTTTGTAATCGGCTTCTAAGGTTTTAAGCAGTTGCGGCAGTTCCAGGGTACCAAAAAATGCATCTACCTGCGGAATTTCGGCTTCTAAAGAATCTTTGTAGCGCTGCGATAAACAACCGGTTACGTATAATTTATCAATATTACCGGCTTCTTTCTCATCGGCGTATTGCAGAATGGTATCAATGGATTCCTGCTTGGCATTGTCAATAAATCCGCAGGTATTAATAACAATAATATTGGAATCAGCTTTGTCTGATTCGTGGGCCACCGCAATATTATTACCCCGCAGCTGCCCCATCAATACTTCCGAATCGACGAGGTTTTTAGAACAACCCAGGGTAATAACGTTTACTTTATCTTTTTTTAAACTTCTAACTTTCACGCTGTTTTTACTATTGGTACGGCAAAATATATATCCTAAACCATCTGCTATTCAGAATGGTTCGTTTGGCTTTGCAAGTACAAAAGTACAACTTGTTTCGTTATAGCGGTAGTTAATTAAATTATCTGTATCGACCTTCACCTGTTTCCTTGGTGCACAAAACGGGTGCAATGCCCAAAGCCGTTATTAGTAGCATCATCTATAATTTGGTATTAAAGGAAGCGCAACGCGTCATTGTAATATTACACCCGGTTGGGGATTAAATGGCGTTAAAATAATGTTTAACCCGGATTAACTGTTAGTTAATTTGCTGACGATTATTTCACAGATTTCGTGGGTGCGCAAGGCATCGCGGGAAGAGATTTTAGGCGTATGCGCCGGATTATGCAGGGCCTGCAGAAAATCATCTATTAAAAAATCGAAACCGCGCTTGTGCAGCGTCGATTCCCAATCGCTGCCGCCTAGGCGGGTTGTATGCCGGGCCTGCTGAATTTCCAGATCTGCCACGTTGTAGGCCACTCTTTTTTCGGTGGCGTTCATTACTTCTACTTTTTCTTCGGTAGTACCCGTATCGCGGTTCATAATACCAATGGCAATGGCTTGGCTGTTTACCAACTGTACGACCAGGTGGTGCAACAAATCGCCGTTTCTTTTACCGTGTACCACGATATCTTCGATGGGATACGGAAATAAATACCGCAATGTATCTACCACATGAATAAAATCTTCTACCACAAACCGGCGTACGTTATCCGGCAAAGCTTGCCGGTTTTTCTGCATTATAATTAAGGTTGGGCTGGTGAGCTCTTTTAATTTTTGATAAACGGGTGCGTACCGGCGGTTAAAACCTACCTGCAACAACAAGCTATTTTTTTCTGCTAAAGCTACGAGGCGTTCGGAGGCGGCGTAATGCATGGTAATTGGCTTGTCTACATACACATGAATGCCGTGCTGTAATAGCGTTTCTACCAGTTCATAATGCGCATCAGTGGCCACGTGCACCATCGCGCCGGTAATGCCGCTGTTCAGAAAGGCTTCAAGTGTAGGGTGCAAGTTCGTAAAACGGTATTTCTGGCCCAGGTCGGCTAATTTCGTGGTATTACTGGAGTACAGGTGCACTTCTACATCAGCCCGGCTACTGATAATTGGCAAATACGCTTTCTGCGCAATATCACCCAAGCCCACTACTCCTACTTTTACCATACGCTTATTTTTATTCAATTATTTATTTGGTCCGGAGTCGCCTTTCCTTCGTTTATCCAGGGCAAATAAACCGGTAATATACTTCTCATACAACTCTTATCAGCCCCGAAACCATTCTTAAGCAGTAATTTTTGCATTGATAAGCCGTTTAAATTCCAAACTCTTTTGGCCAAAATTAATTAATAGCCCGATTTCTAAACGGTAGGCTTCTAAATAATTGATAGCCTGCGCCAGATGCACGTCTTCCAATTTAACCAATGCTTTTAATTCTACGGCAATTACCGATTCTACTAAAAAGTCTACCCGTCGGGTGCCTATTTGTTCTTCTTTGTAAAAAATAGGCATTTCAAACTCCCGGCTAAATATCAATCCATTTAAAGTCATTTCTTTGGCCAAGGCCCGCTGGTAAATTACTTCCTGAAAGCCATTACCCAGAATTTTATGTACTTCCATGGCACAACCAATAATTTTACCGGTAAGCTCCGAATATTTATATTGCCCCTTGACCATTAATTTTTCGGCTTAAATTGTCTGCACTATGATTTATCTGATTGTCTGCACTATGATTTATCTGATTAACTGTGTTTGTCTGCACTATGATTAACCTGATTTATTTGATTAGCAGGATTATCAAAAATTATTAAAAATTAAACGATTAAAATCAATGTCAATCATATTAATCAGGCAAAATTTATAGTTAGGAAGCAAAGCCAATCAAAATGATCAGGTAAAATCCGCGGTCAAGAATCATAGTTAATCAAATTAATCAGCTTTAATCCGTGGTTTAGACTTCTTCTCTTTCACAAACAAACCGGCGGTATGTTTCTCGTACAGCTCAAACAAAAACTCCATGCGTTTGGCTTCGGAGGCAAAAACTTGCGGACGGTAACACAAATCGACGGCTTTGTCTAGTTCCTGGTGGGCTTTTACCAGGGCGGGCGGCATGGTGAGCGGGTCGTAGAGGTCGGCAAGGGAACTGGTGGGGAAGGCGGCGCGAGCATCCAGCACTTTTTGGGCGGCGGATTCTACGGCTTTTATTTGCTTTTCGCTCGGGTTCTCCGGCCAGGGGAAGTTATTGTAAACAACGGTCCCAGAATATCTAAAATCGCTTTTGATTCTTCCACAAATATTCTTTACCCAAGCCATATGCATTTCAGAAGTTAATATTCCAAAATGAAATAAAGTTGCATTTGGTACTCCGTAAGCAGAATCTGCTAAAATTACCGATTGGTCTACATAACCAATTGGTATATATTTTCTTCTTTCAGAAGAATGTCTTGGTATTAAAAGATAATTCTGCCCAGTTGGTTGCCTATTATCTCCAAATAACGCAGGAGTTTTTGCTTTGCTCTTTACTGATTGTCCTTTACTATTTATTCTAAAATTATAAACTTTTTCAATCCTTTCTTTTAAGAAAATATTTTTTCTAATTAATTCAGGGTTCGCATCTTTTAGCCATAAGCAATACCTCCATTTATTATTAATTAATTCGTAAGACCCTCCATATATTCTTATATAATTTGTTAATTCTGGATATTTCATTTTTAAATCTGAAGCTTCAGATTCGTCTAATAATAAAAAACCATTATCATAAGGTATACTTCCTCTGATAAGTTTTGGCACCTTACAAATTGGATTTGAATTTTTAGTTATAATAAAATTATTTGCATCAACAAGATAAGGATTAATGTTCCTTGCTTTTAACTCAAGAGGTTCACCTTTTATATTTTCATATTCAAAAATTCTTTTTTCTGAAACCTCATAATTTGCAAAACCAATAATTACACAATAAACAGCTGCATTACCTTTGGCCTCATTACTCCACTTGAATGTCCGATGTGCAAAATGAATTCTTACTCCAAATTTGTTTAACATCGGTGCCCAAAGTATGCTAGTTTGCTCTCCTTGAACTATTGAATTAGTCGAAACAAAAGCTGCTTTAATACTAGTATTCTGAATATATTGTGCCGCTTTAATGTACCATGCACTCACATAATCTAAAACACCAACTCCATCTGAATTTCCAAATAAATTAACCAATTCATCTCTCTGGTTTTGTTGCATTATTCGAGCCCCAATAAACGGCGGATTACCTAAAATATAAGTAAGTTGGTCTTTGGATACTACGCTTTCCCAGTTTATTTGCAGGGCGTTGCCGTGGGTAATATCCGCGGATTTTTTAAGGGGCAAACGCGCAAAATATTGCCCGAACTCCTGGCTGATGCGCATGTTCATCTGGTGGTCGATGAGCCACATGGCTACTTCGGCAATACGGGCCGGGAATTCTTCGTACTCAATGCCGTACACCATATCCACGTCCAGCCAGATTATTTCGCGCACATCCAGCCAGCCCTGGCCGCTTTTGTTCAGGGCGCGCAATATTTCTATTTCCAGGAGGCGCAGCTCGCGGTAGGTAATAATTAAGAAGTTGCCGCAGCCGCAAGCCGGGTCCAGGAATTTTAAAGTACTTAGCTTTTTATGAAACTCCGGCAGCTTGTTTTTATTGGTTTTAATGCTTTCGAACTCCTGCCAGAGCTGGTCTAAAAACAAAGGTTTTATAAGCTTTAAAATATTCTTTTCGGAAGTGTAGTGCGCGCCCAGGTTACGGCGTTCTTGGGGGTTCATTACGCTCTGGAACAGCGAACCAAAAATAGCCGGCGATATTTTGCTCCAGTCCAGGGCGCAGCAATTGAGCAACACCTCGCGCATTTTCCGATCAAAACTGGCCGGGGATAAATATTCCGCAAACAATTTGCCGTTTACGTACGGAAACTGGTTCAGGTGCTCGTCTATGTTTTTGAGGCGTTTCTCGGGCGGCGTGTTCAGGATATGAAACAACTGGGCCAAATGCGCCGCCAAATCGTAGCCGTCCTCGGCAGTTTTCTGCTCAATATAATCCTGGAACAAACGCTTCTCGAAAATACTGGTGTCTTCGGCGAACAAGCAAAATAAGATGCGCACCAAATATACTTCCAGTTCGTGGCCTTCGTAGCCAATTTCTTTGAGCTGATCGTGCAGTTTGCCCATGCGCCCGGCGGCATCAATATTTACCGGGTCCTCACTTTTGTAGCTTTTGGTTTGGTAACCCAGGATAAAGCCAAACAGCTTTACGTTTTGGTAGAAATCTTTTAACAGGAATTCCTGCTGGGTGTTTTCTTCCAGGTCGTATAACCGGAAACGCTCAAAATCCGAAACCAGAATATATTTGGGTAAATCGTAATCTTTCAGGCCCGGAAAATAATCGATGGCTTGCTGGTAAGCTTTGCTTAAATCTTTGCCCCGGCTTTTCATTTCCACCAGAATTACACCTTTCCAGAGCAAATCAATAAACCCGTCTTTGTCGCCGGCCTTTTTTACGCGCTGCTCAAATTGGGCCAGGCGCCGGCGCGTAATGCCAAACACGTTAAAAAATCCGTCCAGGAAAGATTTTGCTTCCGCGTCTTCGCTGGTTTCGTTTTCCCATTCTTTGCTAAACCGCACGGCGCGGTCTTTTACTTCGTTCCAGCTTAAGGCAGCCATGTATAATTGCTTTTCAGGTAATTACTGTTTGGCAATATAGTATTAATATGGCATTTTTGGTAGAGGTACTATCGGCCCGGTTGTTCTTCTTTTTGCTTTGGTTGCAATGCCGATCAGGAAGGCGTTAGCGTTATTTTGTTTTGATTAATAACTGGCGTTATAACTAATCACAAATTCCACCAGCGTCAGGCGATCGGCTACTACCTCCACCGGAAATATATTCCCGTCGCCGTCAAACTGATTGGCATACAGGCCTTGGGGCTCTTGGGAAAATACAGAATACCGGCCCGGCTTTAGAAATACCTGGAATATACCATCTTCTCCGGCAATTGCTTTGGCAACCGGTTTGGTTTGCACTTCGGTATAAAAAGTACCGTTGGCCTTTACCTGCGATAAGTTGGTGAGTTCGTAGATGAGCAATTCCCGGCGTTGGGTTATTCCTTTGTTGTTTGCTTTGGGTTTACCTGCCCGACTGGGCGCCGGCATCAAATTGCCTTCCCGCACCACTACGGTTCCTAATATGCCTTGTTTAATATTATCATCCAAAGTTTGGGCAACCGTTAAGCCGGACATAAACAGCAGACAAATCAGGAAGGAAAAGAAAAATTTCATTAATTGCCGGTTAATGCTGCTAATACTACTTTTTGCTGAATAGCGAATCTACGAATTCGTGTTTGTTAAACACCTGCAGGTCATCAATCTTTTCGCCAACGCCAATGTAACGCACCGGAATTTTAAATTCGTCGGAAATACCAATAACCACGCCGCCTTTAGCGGTACCATCCAACTTGGTGATGGCCAGGGCGGTTACATCGGTAGCTTTGGTAAATTCGCGGGCCTGAATAACGGCATTTTGGCCGGTGCTGCCGTCCAAAACCAGTAATACTTCGTGCGGGGCAGCTTCGATGAACTTCTGCATTACCCGTTTAATTTTGGTAAGCTCATTCATGAGGCCTACTTTGTTATGCAAGCGGCCGGCGGTATCGATAATTACCACATCTGCGTCCATTTCTACGCCTTTCTTTACCGCATCAAAAGCTACCGAAGCCGGATCGGTATTCATACCGTGCGAAATAACCGGCACGCCGACCCGATCACCCCAGATAATCAACTGATCCACAGCGGCGGCCCGGAACGTATCGGCAGCGCCCAGCACTACTTTTTTGCCGGCTTTGTGAAACTGAGCTGCCAGTTTACCAATAGTGGTGGTTTTACCCACGCCGTTTACGCCCACCACCATAATTACGTATGGTTTGGCCGTAGCCGGTATATCAAAATCAGTGTTGTTGTTATTGGAGTTATTTTCTTCGAGTAAAGCCGCAATTTCGTCGCGTAAGATACGGTCCAGTTCGCTCGTACTTACATATTTATCGCGGGCTACCCGGTCTTCGATGCGGTGAATGATTTTAATCGTTGTTTCGGCGCCCACGTCGGAGTGTACTAACATTTCTTCCAGATCATCAAGCACCTCTTCGTCTACCTTAGATTTACCTACAACGGCTTTACTAAGCTGGTCAAAAAAACTGGTCTTGGTTTTTTCCAGTCCTTTATCCAGCGATTCTTTTTTTTCTTTGCTGAAGAAGTCAAAAATACCCATATCTGAATGACAACGTGATGCTGTTGAAACGTTAAACTCTTAAATAATCTACAAACCAAAAAAGTCCCGGTTTTATCGGGACTTCCTAATCTATGTTAAATTTCCGGTGCAATTACTTGGCAGCCAGGAATTCCTGTACTTTATCAACAGGCACCATTTCTTCTCTAAAGGTGTAAGCGCCGGTTTTTTCGGATTTTACAGCTTTAATTACCTTTGCCCAATCTTTACCGGTAGCGGTTTTCAGGGTCGCAACTACTTTCTTAGCCATGGTTATTTAATTTCTTTATGTACAGTAACTTTTTTCAAGTTTGAATTATACTTTTTCATTTCCAAGCGTTCCGGCGTATTTTTCCGGTTCTTGGTAGTAATATAACGTGATGTACCTGGTACACCGGAATTTTTTTGTTCCGTACATTCCATAATTACCTGTACGCGGTTTCCTTTTTTAGCCATCTCAACTCAATGTTTTATTTGGGACTGCAAATATAGCAGAATAAGTTTGCAATTACAAACATCAATATTTAAAAACTTTAGGTAATTATTTTGTCCAAATTTTACAGCTTTTAAGTTCTGATAATCAAGTAGGTTAAATCTTATGGTCGGGTAAAATATATTTTTGATTATACATATAACTTTATCTTTAATTTTAGGTACTATATACACGCTTGCACTACACCAGAATATCTGTAGATTTGTAACCGCTTTATTTTTCGTGATTAGAAAACTTTAAAGAATTACGACTAAAAATATGATAGGCACTCTATGCAAATAAATGCTCATACATCCTGTATAATCCCTTTTTACAACGAAGGCTACCGGATTTTTCAGGTTTTAGAGGTTGTTACCCAAATTAAAAGTATTTCTCAGGTAATTTGTATTGACGATGGTTCTACCGATAACACGGCGGACCTGATTGCGGCGAACTGGCCGATGGTAGAATTGCTCCGGTTACCCGAGAATCAGGGCAAAGCCGCTGCCATCCGGCACGGGGTAACCCAGGCCAAACACGAGAACATTTTATTAATGGACGCCGATTTGCAGTCTATCGACCAGGCAGAGGTTGAAAAAGCCATTCAGGCTATTGTCCAGCATAACCTGGATATGATTATCCTACGCCGCATTAATGCGCCCTGGTTTGTTAAATTCGACCGCGGCGATACCTTACTCTCCGGCGAACGCATTGTCAAGAAAAAAGACCTGGTACACGTATTAAACCAGGATGTGAGCCGCTACCAGATTGAACTGGCTATTAACTTGTACATGCAAAAGCACAAACGGAACGTCCGTTGGATGCCCTGGTCGGCTACGAATACCTACAAAGCCGCCAAACTGGGTTTAGTAGAAGGCTATAAACACGAATTTAAAATGTTTACCGATATTGTTTTATATGCCGGCTTCACCAATATTGTAAAACAAATTACCCGATTTGCCACCAAAGAACTGGAAGTAAAATAAATAACTAGCTCTCTCGTCAGGAGTATACGTTAACAAAAAAAGGCTTGTAATCTACACGCCTTTTTTTGTTAAACGGGACTGCGATAAACAAAAAAACCACCCAAAGAAAACGCAGCTCTCTAAAAGCTAACGCCCACTCGGGGTGGAAAAAAATAAAAATTAAACCAGCTTATCGCCGATCAAAATTGTTGTACTGCCTAAAATTCCTTTGTATAGACAAAACGGCAAGCAATACAATCTTTTTAATGCTTAATAAACGATGTACCCGTCAGCTACGGCTTTTTTCAAAACCGCTGAGATACCGTTTTTATTAATGGTCCGGATAGCCGACGTAGATACTTTTAAAGTTATCCAGGCATCTTCTTCCGGGATGTAAAATCTTTTCTTTTGCAGGTTGGGGTAAAACTTGCGTTTGGTTTTGTTATTTGCGTGCGAAACGTTGTTACCTACCTGTGGTCTTTTTCCGGTTATATCACAAACTCGTGCCATCGTAATTATTTAGTTTATTCTAAAGGGACGCAAATGTACGATTTTTCAGACTAATTGCAAAACAGTTTAGATAAATTTCTACGGCGTTGGTTTTTGTGGCCGGCGTTTAAAGCCATAAGGACAATGTTTACAACCGTTTTTGCAACAATAACCCCGTTTACGGTGGTATTTTTCTGTAAAAACCATCAGCCCCTGTTCATTAAAATAATAATCGTCCGGTTCTAAAGCCGGCAGTTGAGAAGCGTTCAAAATAAAAATATATCTGGTAAAAGTAAGTAATTGTACCACATTGGCTACTTATCCGGGCAAAAGATCTTAACGTAGCCCTTAACTGCATCTTACTAAACTACGTATTTTTTATCCCTGCGGGCTAGTTACTTTTGCCCAGTATTTCGTTTATAAAACTAGAGCAGTTTGTTTTAACCTTAACTAAAACCCGGAATTATATGATCCCTGCCATCAGCATTACCAGCAGCGAAGAAGCCATAGCCCTCGAAGATCGGTTTGGCGCGCATAATTATCATCCTTTGCCCGTCGTATTAACCAAAGGCGAAGGCGTTTTTCTTTGGGATATAGAAGAAAAAAAGTATTACGATTTCTTATCGGCTTACAGCGCGGTAAACCAGGGGCATTGTCATCCTAAAATCATAAAAGCACTCATCGACCAGGCGCAACAGCTTACGCTTACCTCCCGGGCTTTTTACAACGATAAACTAGGAGCCTGCGAAAAATACATCTGCGAATATTTTAACTACGACAAAGTACTTTTAATGAACTCCGGGGCGGAGGCGGTGGAAACAGCAATCAAACTGGCCCGGAAGTGGGGCTACGAGCAAAAAGGCATTGCGAAGCACGAAGCCGAAATTATCGTGGCCGAACATAATTTTCATGGCCGCACCACCGGTATTATTTCTTTTTCCACCGATCCGGACTCTACGGGTGGTTTTGGCCCCTATATGCCGGGCTACCGGGTAGTACCTTACAACGATCTGGATGCTTTAGAAGAAGCCCTGGATAATCCGCACGTTTGCGCGTTTCTGGTAGAGCCTATTCAGGGAGAAGCCGGGGTGGTAGTACCGGATGCCGGCTACCTCGCTACCGCCAAAGCGCTTTGCGAAAAACACCATATTTTATTGATTGTAGACGAAATACAAACCGGCATTGGCCGTACCGGTGAATTATTATCCTCCGATTACGAAGAAGTAAAACCCGATATTCTGGTTCTGGGCAAGGCTTTATCGGGCGGGGTATTACCCGTCTCGGCAGTTTTGGCCCGCGACGAAATTATGTTAAGCATCCAACCGGGGCAGCATGGTTCTACTTTTGGCGGCAACCCGCTGGCTTGCGCCGTAGCTACTGCTGCTTTAGAAGTAGTGCAGGAAGAAAACTTAACCCAAAATGCCCGGCACTTAGGTGAGATATTTCGGCAACGCATGCAGGCGCTCCAGGAACAATACCCCACAAAAATAAGTGAGGTACGGGGTAAAGGCTTATTAAATGCGGTGGTTATAAAACCAACTGGCGATGGCCGGACCGCCTGGGATGTTTGCGTGGCTTTAAAAGATAACGGCTTGCTCGCAAAACCTACGCACGGCGATATTATCCGGTTTGCCCCGCCGCTGGTTATTACGGAAGAACAGCTACGCTCTGCCTGCACCATAATAGAAAAGGTAATTGCCGAATTTTAACAGACTTATTTTTGTTAAGGAAAAAGTGCATTTTCTCTTGATTACTACAAACTTTAAACTATGAGCAACCTGACCCGGCGCCCTCGCCGCAACCGTAAAAACGAAGTAATCCGGAATTTAGTCCAGGAAAACGCCGTTACTTTAAACGATTTGATATTTCCGATATTTGTGATAGAAGGCGAAAATAAAACTGTCCCCATCGACTCCATGCCGGGCATCAGTCGGTTTAGCATCGATCGGATGCTGGACGAAATTGGCGCCTGTGTTGATTTAGGGGTAAAAGCCTTTGCCCCTTTCCCGGTTATCGACGAAGCGCGGAAAGACCGTTTTGCTACCGAAAGTTATAATGGCGAAGGCCTCTTTGTTAAATTTATAGAAGCGGTAAAAAAAGCTTTTCCCGAAGTAGTACTTATGACCGATGTGGCCATGGACCCGTATAGTTCCGATGGCCACGATGGCATTGTAGATAACGGCGAAATCCTGAATGATGCTACGCTGGAAATACTAGCCAAAATGGCTTTAGCCCAGGCCCGTGCCGGTGCCGACATTATTGGTCCTTCGGATATGATGGATGGCCGGGTTGGTTTTATCCGGGAGTATTTAGATAGCAATGGTTTTCAGAACGTGGCTATTATGGCTTACACCGCCAAATACGCCAGCGCTTTCTACGGTCCTTTCCGCGATGCCCTGGACTCGGCGCCTAAATTTGGTGATAAAAAAACTTACCAGATGAACCCGGCTAATAGCCGCGAAGCTTTAGTAGAAGCCGAACTAGATACCTTAGAAGGCGCGGATTACTTAATGGTGAAACCCGGTTTACCTTACCTGGATATAGTAAAAACTTTGCGCGACAATTCCAGTTTACCCATTGCAGTGTATAACATAAGTGGCGAATACGCAATGGTGAAAGCCGCCGCTCAAAACGGCTGGATCGATGGCGAACGCGCCATGCAGGAAATTTTACTGGGCTTTAAACGGGCCGGTGCCGATATAATTCTGACTTATTTTGCGAAAGAATACGCGCAGTTGTTAAAAAGATAAGGCACCGGAACGCAAGTATCAAGATACAAGTGTGCGGCCTAAAGCAGAACGGCCGGCAATAATGCCGGCCGTTCTGCTTATTTATTATTTACGCAGTAAAAGCATGCGTTTGGTTAGTTGCTTGTCATCTACCTGTACGCTGTACAAATACATACCGTTAGGCAAAGGCCCCCCTGTACTACTGCGCCCGTTCCATCTTACCCGGTGTACGCCCGCCGATTGATCGGTATTTAAGAGCGTTTCTATTTGTTTGCCAATTGCATCAAAAATTCGGATGGTAACGTGGCCGGATTTACTTAAATTATATTCTATGGTGGTAAAATCGGCTTCCCCAAAGGGATTCGGATAATTCTTAAGCGTAAATCCTTCTTCGGGCAACTCTACATCCGGAATCGGTTCGTTGTAGTTATAAGAATAAACGCCGTTGCCGTGGGTGCCTACTACTACCAAATTATCGGTGGAGCGGCTTACCACCATATCTACCGGCACATCCCCAATGGTGGTGGTTCCTTCTTTTATCCAGATAGTAGAGGTACCATCAAAAGTATCGGTGGCGTACAGCCCGGTAGTGGTACCCACAAAATATTTGGTTTCTCCTCCCGATGAAGAAGGTAATATATTTACCCATTTCACGGCCGGGCCGTTTCCGGAACCATCCAGATTTTCTTCCAGGTTTCCGGCAACTGCTGTCCAAGCATTGGTACCGGTGCCACCGGTAGTTGTCCGGAAAAGACTGATAACCCCGTAGTTGGAAAAAGCAACAATTACATTATTGGCATCAGCAGGATCTACCGCAATACTGGTAATATACGCATTAGCCGGGAAGTTTGTACCCGTAATCGCCGTACTGGTGGGCCGGTCCACCGTTAGGGCATCGGTAAGCTTATATAATTTACCTGTGCTCGTACCGTAATATACTACATTAGCCGGAGATTTACTCACCGCTACGGCCGAAATAACTTCGTTGGCCGCCGATGGAGACAAGGTGCTAATTATTTGCCAGTTCCGGTTGGTTTGTTCACTAAACTGATCACCCTCACCTACCGGTATAGCATTTAGGTTATTATTGCGCCACAACGAAACCCCGGCGGGCAGGTACATTACATATTGATTATTTGGGTCTATTACGTAAGGATTAACAAACAAGTAATCTTCACTATCCTGGTCTAACGGATCAATGCGGGCATATCCCTGGAAATCACCGTTATTTTCAAAGGCGTACCGGTATATAAAACCGTTCTGAGCCGATACAATCAAGGAATTGGCTACGGCAGCACCATAAGCGCCATCGCCACTTAACAAACTCTCCCATGCTGCGTTTTCATTTGCCCGGCCATTATTAAAAAACGTACCGTTGTCCTGCATGCCCCCTAATATAAGATTATCCGTCTCATCTAAATCTATGGCCACGGAGGTGAATTGCGTAGTTAAATAACCCCGGTTCAGGGAAGTCCAACGAACGGTATCGCTCGCCAATACATTATCCGTTCTGCTCAAGCCGCCATCATGGGCCGAGAGGAGGCGACTAGTATTAGAAGGATAAAAAGCTAACTCGTGCTGGTCCGGATGATGATTTGGATACATGCCGGCGTTATTTTCCAAGGTATAACCCCCGATCCATTTCGTATTTCTGGAAGTGGCAAAACCAGTTGTTGATTGGTATAAGTTAGTGCCACCAATAATAACATGATTACTATTATCGGGTTTCACCTTTATTACCATGTTATAATTACCCTGATGGTCGTAATTACCTACCTGGCCGCCAAATGCAGGAATATTGCCCGAACGGTTTTCCCAGGTTCCACCAGTACCCGTACCATTGCCACTCACGTAAGTATATTTCCAAAGGCTGGTCCAGATATCCTGATCGCTCCGTTTACCGGCACCGGGTGTGTTGGCTAAGAAATAAACAATATTCTCGTTGTTGGGCGAAATATCCAGTACCACGCGCTCGTACGTTGTCGGCCAGTTAGGTGGCGTAATATCGGTCCAGGTAATGCCATCGGTCGAACGGAAAATTCCTTTTACCGGAGCCGGGTCAGAATTCAGGCTGTTAACACTACTGAGCGTTGCGTACATTACCCCGCTGGGCGAAATATCAATATCGGTAAAGCGGGCCTGGCTCGTAGCCGTGGTACCATTTATAGAACCTAAAGCATTGCTCCAGGTGGCACCACCATCGGTGGAGCGCTGAATACCGCCCAAAGTAGCCGCAAAAACCTGGTCCTGATTAACACTACCCGGATTAGTAGCCACTCGCCATACCCACTGAAATACATTGTTAAACGTGGTCAGGTCGGAAGTAACGGTGCGGGGTAAAACCTGCCAGGAAGCGCCATTGTCGGTAGATTTATAAATGCCATTACCGCGGTATAAAGCGCCCACCGCCGAGGCCGAATTGCCTACCAGTTCGCCGGTACCGTAATACCAGGTGTTGGTTTTACCGGTTCGTTTGTCCTGGTCTACGGTAGTAACACTCTGCAATAAATTCGGATCGGTTGTTTTCGTCCAGGCATTACCGCCATTAATAGAACGCCACATACCGCCCGACACCCCACCGGCCAAAATAATGTTTTCGTTAGCTACATCAATGGCCAGAGCCCGCGTACGGCCGCCTACATTATACGGGCCGCGTCTTTGCCAATCTTCTGCCTGGCCCCGGGCATTTCTGCTCGTACCCGCAAAAGTACGGGCTTCGGCTACCGGTAAAGTAGCCGAAAAAGCCAATTCTTTTTGCCGGATATTCTCGGGTATTTTTCCGGTGTAAGGGTTGCGCAAACGTCTATACTCATACATATAGCGCGCCTGCGGGTCTTCGGGACTGGAGATGGCTGATTTAATTTTTTTCCGGACTTTTTTCATGGCCAGCGCCGCCGCCCGGATATCTTTGGATCTTGCTCCGGAAACGCCCTGCGGCTGCATACCGGCCAGGATGTAAACGCCGCCGAATAATAACAATAAAGAAAAAGCTACTATTAAAATCCGGGTATTTGTCGAAATATGCATGTATACTACCTTAATAATCTATTTTAAGATACTTAAACGAAATCAGAATGTAAATCTGGTACAAATAAATCAGAATATTATTTACTAATTCTTAACCTCTTTAAAATACGGCTTTGGGTATGTTTACTTTAATCAAATCTGTGTTAAATTTAACTGCAATAGTAGCTTGCGACTTATTACATCCAGGTGCTTTCTAGAACACAAATTGTTGGAAACTTAACAGTAAGGAACAATATTTAAAAGCTTTTTCTTTAAACCATTACTTTATATATAAGTTTTACGAATATTAACCGTTAAGGGCATATTGGGGTATATGCCGGAACAAGCCAAACGTACAATTATTGCTTCACTACTTATAAAACAGGATTTAAGGCGAAGCCATTTCTTTCAATCATAATTTTTCTATTTTAAGTTTTATTGCCTTAACTATAGTTACATTATATCGTTTCATTTTATATTTTACAAACCCAAACCAAATCCATTTATCATGAAAAGATTACTACAATTTATAATGCTCTTTTTTGCAATTGCATTCGTTCAGGCATGTGAAGGACCGGAAGGTGAAGTAGGGCCACAAGGAGAACCAGGACCACAAGGAGCGACTGGCGCGCAAGGTCCTGCTGGTACTTCAGCACCTACGCCCACTACTTATAACATTACTGGTTGGAATTTTACTGCAGATGATGACTGGCAATTAGGGATAAATTTTGAAGATATGGAGATGGAGGTAAATGAATCTGACGCTATATTAGTTTATCGACTTTATAGTGCTTTCGAAGATGATAATGGTGAAGTAATACCCGTTTGGCAACAATTACCCGCTACTTATTTCCTTCCTGCAGGTATGTTTCAATATGGTTTTATACATACCCCGTATGAATTAGCTATTTATATGCAAGGGCAATTTGACTTAAGTACGCTTGAAGCAGATTATACCACTGACCAGATATTTAGAATTGTTGTAATTCCAGCCGAATATAAATTAAGAACCGACGGCACAAAAGTAAAAGTGGATTTAAGTAAATATCCGATCAACTTCAAGAACTATGATGAAGTAAGTAATTACTTTAAAATCAAAGAACAAGACGTTAGAAAAATTGAGATCAAAAATTAAATTGAAGAAGAGCTACCCACCAGGTAGCTCTTCTTTTTTACCTTCTTACCTTCATTCAGATTCTTTTCTCCGGAAATATATTCCAAATCTGCATTTCAATTATTAATCCCTCCTTTCGTAGGCACTTTAATCCATTCTAATCTATACCCCGGATAAGTACTTATATTTCTTATTTCTGAACTACAGTTTTCACATTAGAGACTGGCAAGATGAACATAATGCTTTTCCAGGAATAATTTGAAAAATAATTTCCATATTTCTGCCTAATCTTATTTGTTCCAACGACTTATTAACTAGTTGCTATAAGTGTTCAACCATTACTCTTGTTGAGTTTTCACCGCTCAATACCAGATCATCTTATTTGCCTCTCTAAATACCTTGATTTACACACTTATAAATAAATTATACCCAGCTATAAATTTGAATAATTTTAGTTAATTTTCATCGTTTTGATTCAAAATTTAAAGAGATAAAACGAATACATAATATTTTATTTAAAGAGATAGAACGAACACTTAACTTATTTTATGAATGACACCTTCTACCCGAAGATAAAAACCAGCTTTTCTTGTCTTTTCTTAGCGTTGCTGCTAACTGTTGGTTTTCAGGCCCCGGTTAAAGCAGCAACTAAAAAATCAACTTCTGTCTTCCAGCCTGATATCGTGGTGCAAGGTACCGTGCGGGTGCCAAGCAACAACGGCGCAGCCGCCGAGAATATGGCCGGCGTTACGGTTTTGCAGAAAGGCACCAATAACGGCACCGCTACCGATGCCAGCGGTAATTTCCAGCTCACGGTACCGGATAACGCTATTTTGGTTTTTTCCATGATCGGGTATAAACCCCAGGAAGTAGCCGTAAGTGGCCGCACTACCTTGGTAGTTTCCTTAGCCCTGGACGAAAACTTTTTGAAAGAAGTAGTGGTTACGGGTTACCAGGAAGTAGACAAACGATTGTTTACCGGTGCTGCCACTACCTTAAGCGGATCGGATGCGAAACGGGAAGGTATTACGGATGTAAGCCGCATGCTCGAAGGCCGCGTAGCCGGGGTGTCGGTGCAAAATGTTTCGGGTACGTTTGGCGCAGCGCCTAAAATCCGGGTACGGGGCGCTACTTCTATTACCGGCGATAACAAACCGCTTTGGGTAGTAGACGGCATTATCCTGGAAGACGTGGTAAATATATCCAACGAGCAGTTATCTACCGGCGATCCGGCTACTTTGCTGGGTTCTTCGGTGGCCGGTTTAAACCCCGACGATATCGAAAGCTTCCAGATATTAAAAGATGCGTCTGCCACTTCTTTGTACGGGGCCCGGGCCATGAACGGCGTAATTTTAATTACCACTAAAAAAGGTAAAGTAGGTCAGCCCACCATCTCATATACCGGCAACTATACTACTTATTTAAAACCTTCTTACCGCAATTTCGACATCCTGAATTCCTACGACCAGATGTCGGTTTATGCTAACATGGAACGAACTGGCTGGCTCAATTACGGTGATGTCGTTAATCAGGCCAATGGTGGGGTTTACCTGAAGGCGTACAATTTGCAGGACTACGCCAATGGTTCCGAAACACCTGGTTTGTATAATTCGCCGGAAGCGCGGGCCGAATATTTAAATAAATACGCTTACGCCAACACCGATTGGTTTGATGTTTTATTCCGGAATTCTTTTCAGCAGGAGCATTCGCTGAGTTTATCCTCCGGCACCGAAAAAACCCAGATGTATTATTCTACCAGCTATTTGCAGGATAATGGCTGGAGTTTGGGTAGCGGCGTCCAACGTTTCACGGGTAACGTACGGGCTAATTTTAATGTCTCCGATAAAATACAGTTCGGGCTTATTACCCAAGGTTCCATTCGCGACCAACGCGCTCCTGGTACGCTGGGCCGCAACAGCAACCCGGTAACCGGCGAATTTTCGCGTGATTTTGATATCAACCCGTTTAGTTATGCTTTAAATACGAGCCGCGCTTTAACGGCTTACGACGAAAACAACAACCGGGAGTTTTTCCGGATGAACTACGCGCCTTTTAATATCTTGCACGAATTGGAAAACAATACCCTGGATTTGAATGTGATAGATTTAAAAGTACAAGGCGAATTCCGGTATAATATTCTGCGCAACCTGAAATATGCTTTCGATGGAGCCTACCGTTACGTCTCAACCGGGCAGGAACATAAAATTCACGAAAATTCCAATATGCCGCAGGCGTATCGGGCTGCCGACAATGCTACTATCCGGGCTGCTAACCGGTTTTTGTACACCAGTCCCGAAGATCCGGACGCCCAACCCGTTTCGGTATTGCCCGCCGGCGGATTTTATATAACAGACGATGATTTTCTGAAAAGCTATTATTTACGCAACAGCCTCGACTATAACCTCAACTTTAACGACGTACATACCCTGCGTTTATTTGGCTCTCAGGAGTTACGTTACATCAACCGCACCAACAAACAATTTACCGGCTATGGTTACCAGTACGATAAAGGCGGTGTACCTTTTATCGATCCCAATGCCATTAAACAAGCGGTAGAAGGTAATTTTAATTATTACTCCATGAACATGGGCTATGACCGTTACCTGGCTTATGCCGCTAACGCGGCTTATTCGTACGCCGGCAAATACCAGTTAAACGGTACGGTACGGTACGATGGCTCTAACTTACTGGGTGCCGCGCGCAGTGCCCGCTGGTTACCTACCTGGAACATCAGTTCGTCCTGGAATGTGGATGAAGAAGGCTTTATGAAAAACCTGCCGGTGATTAGTCAGTTAACCTTACGGGCTACTTATGGCCTTACCGCCAGCATGGGGAACGCTACCAATTCCAGCCTGGTTTTGCAAAGCGGCAGCACCTTGCGGCCCTATCTAACCGAAGTTGAATCGGCTATTGGCATCCAGTATCTGGAAAATTCCGAACTGACCTGGGAAAAACAATACGAAACCAACATTGGCCTTAATTTAGGCTTGTTCCAGAATAAGATAAACGTAACAGTAGATGCTTATAACCGCGACGGCTTTGATTTGATTGGCCCTATCCGTACCTCCGGTATTGGCGGCGAAGCCATTAAAATTGCCAATTATGCCGATATGCAATCGCAGGGTATAGAAGGTACTATTGGGGCCAACATTATCCAGGAAAAAGATTACGGCTGGCGCACGCAATTAACGTTTGGGTATAACAACAGCACCATTACTAATCTGAAAAGTGAGCCGATGATCTGGGATTTAGTGGGTGCCAACGGCGGCCCGCAGCAAGGTTACTCTTACCGGGGCTTATTTTCGATAGATTTTGATAAATTAAATACCGAAAACGGGTCACCCATTTTTATCGATGAAAATGGCGAAGCAGGCAATAATGTTTACCTGCAAAGCAACGTAACCGATTATTTGATATACGAAGGCCCGGTAGATCCTATTGTTAACGGCGGTTTCTACAATGCTTTTAACTACAAAAACTTTACGTTATCGGCTTTGCTGACTTATAGCGGCGGTAATAAAATCCGCCTCAACCCGGTTTATAAAAACAGCTATACCGATTTGGATGCCATGACCCATGATTTTCTTACCCGGTTTCTGTTACCTAACGACGAAGGCACGCCTTCAATCATTGAATCCCGGAATCAATCCGGTTTAAATGGTGCTTATCCTTACAATGCTTATAATTATTCCACCGAAAGAGTAGCCAACGGCGAGTTTGTCCGCTTAAAGCAAGTTTCCCTGGGTTATAATTTACCCACTATTTTGGTTAGCCGGTTTCACCTGAAAAACATGTCACTGAACTTGGTTGCTAATAATTTATGGCTCATTTACGCCGATAAAAGACTAAATGGCCAGGACCCGGAATTTTTTAGTACCGGCGGCGTGGCTATGCCGGTGCCACGTCAGTTTACTTTATCTTTAAAAGTGGGCATTTAATGTACCGATCAAAAATGAACAAAAAGTTTAAATATATATTGCTCTTATTTGCAGCCTTAGCCACCAGCAGTTGTAAAGATTACCTGGAGCAGGCACCCGACCAACGGGCTACCCTGGATTCGGTGGAAGATGTTGCGGAATTGTTGGTTACGGCTTATCCGCAGGCCAATTACATTACTTTTACCGAAGCCATGTCGGATAACGCCGATGATAAAGGCAGCGCAGCCGGCGGCGGCGAACCGGTTAACCGCGACCCCTGGTATTTTGAAGATGTGCGCGGACGCGAAGAAGACACCCCCGATTTTTACTGGAATGCCTGTTATAAAGCTATTGCCGCCACTAACCAAGCTTTGCAAGTAATAAATACAGTTGCTAATCCGCAGGAATACAATGCTCAGAAAGGCGAGGCTTTGGTAGCCCGGGCTTACGCGCATTTTATGCTGGTATCACTTTTTTCTAAAATGTACGATCCGGCCACGGCCGCTTCCAACCCCGGCATTCCTTACGTAACCGAACCGGAGAACGTGGTAATAAAACAATACGAGCGCAAAACGGTAGCGTATGTATACGAGCAAATCGAAAAAGACTTAACCGAAGGTTTGCCCCTGCTTAGTGTTGGCCAGTATACCGTACCCAAATATCATTTTACGCCGGCAGCCGCCCACGCCTTTGCCAGCCGGTTTTACCTGTTTAAAAAAGATTACGAAAAGGTAGTAGAGCACGCTAACTTGGTATTTACGGGCGGCAACATTTTACCTAACCTCCGTCCTATCAACGATCCGGCTTACCGGGCTATGGAATACCTGAACCGCCAGGCAAATTATACCCAAGCTACCAATCCGGCCAATATTCTTTTAGCAGAAACCAGATCGGTTTGGGGCCGGTCTTTTGCTTCTTACCGTTATGGCTTTACTTATAATACTTTATACGAAACAATATGGGCCCAAAACGTAGCCAGCGGACAATGGGGACAGCAACTTTACGGTCAGAATTTAAACCTGAACATGCCCAAGTTCCGGGAACACTTTGTCCGGGAAAGTCAGAACGCCAACTTTGGCGATCCCTACAATATTATTCCTTTGTTTACAGCCGAAGAAGTTTTGTTTAACCGGGCCGAAGCCAACGCCTGGCTGGGCAATAACGCAGCTACTTTAAAAGATTTAAACGATTACGCCAGTACCCGCATGATTCTGAGCGAGCAAGAACCGGTATACGACCCGGCAGCCTTAAATATTACCACCGCTAAAATCCGGAGCTTTTACCGCATCAGCTCTGTGCGAGACGGTTTAATTGCCACTATCCTGGATTTTAAACGCGTAGAATTTTTATTTGAAGGCTTACGTTGGTTTGATTTAATGCGCTATAAAATTCCGATTGTACACACCACCGCCGATAACGAAACTACCATTACGCTGGGTCCGGACGATCCGCGGCGGGTTTTTCAAATACCACAAGAAGCAACCTTGGCGGGCATTGCGCTTAATCCCCGTTAGTACTTATTATTTAGATTTGAGAATGAAAAAGACTTTCATAAAATTAACTTTCTACTGCTTCAGCTTTCTTTTCCTGGCGGGCTGTTCCGAAGAAGAAGTACTGCCCGATACGCCCATCGTGGGGTTGGGCGGCGATACCTGGGCAAAAGGCGAAATAGATAACTACATCAAAACCAACTTTACCGATCCTTACAACATCGAAGTAAAATACAAGTGGGATCCTTACGAGGTTCAGTTTAATAAAAATCTCACGCCGGTAATGGAAAACAAGGTAACTCCGGCTTTGGATGCGGTTTTAAAAATCTGGATGACGCCTTACGAAAAGGTAATCGGTAAATCTTTTTTAAGAAAGTTCTCGCCGCGGCAATTTGTGTTGGTGGGCAGTGCCGAGTACAATTCCGATGGTACCATTACCCTGGGGCAAGCAGAAGGCGGCAAAAAAATAACTTTGATGGTGATTAATGATTTCGATAAAAAAGATGTAGCCGAAGTAAAACGCATGCTGCACACCATCCACCACGAGTTTGCCCATATCTTACACCAGAATATCTTGTACCAGCGGGAATTTAAGCAGCTAAACCCGGAATGGTATACCGCCACCTGGTTTAACAGCAGCATCGCCGATGCCAACGCCCAAGGCTTAGTAACCGATTATGCCAAGGCTTCGGCGGATGAGGATTTTGTAGAAACCATTTCTTACCTGCTGGTAGAAGGGCAAGCCGCCTTCGATGCCCTGGTAGAAGCCAATCCGGGGAAATCAGCTACTATTCTGCGGCAAAAAGAAGCTATGGTAGTGGCTTACTTTCAGAATACTTACCAGATCGATTTCCGGGCACTGCAAGCGGAAACTCAAAAAGGATTAGCCGAGATAACCCAATAATCCCTTCTCCGGAAAAGGAAAGAAACAATGAAAATGAACAAGATTTTATTATACCTATTGCTGCTCACCACCGCTGCTTGTACCCAAGATAACCTGGAGCCAGCCGAGCGGCCGGACGAGCGCCTGGCGGCAGCCTTAAACGATTACCAGCAGAAATTAGCCGGAGCGGAAAACGGCTGGTATGGCTACTTATTTCCCACTGGAGGCGGCGGCGCTACTTTTCACTTTCAGTTTTCCGCTAACAACCGGGTTATTAGTTACGCCGATATTAATTCCAATACCGCCAACAACGCCCTGGAAAGCTCTTACCGTTTAAAAGCCACCCAATTACCCTCGCTCTATTTTGATACGTATACTTATCTGCACATGCTCGCCGATCCGGATCCGGATGTGCTGGGCGGCACGCAAGGAGTGGGATTTGCTTCTGATTTTGAATTTTCTATTTTATCCGCCAGCGACGATACCATTAAGCTCAAAGGCAACTTAAATAACAGTAACTTAATTCTGGTAAGAGCAAAAGAAGCGAATGCCGGCAGCCATGTTGCCCGGGCGTATGCCACCAACGCCACCTTGCGCCGAACGGCAGCGTTTACATATTATTACAATGTGCTCACGTTGGGCAGTAAACAGTATCAGATTGCCATCAATCCCGAAGTGCAAACCATTAGCTTTTATACCAATAATAATGGTTTTAGTCGCTTTTCTACGCCCTATGCGGCAACCAGCACCGGCATTCTCTTAAAAGAGGCTTTTGTAGACGGCGATTTACGCATTTCTGAATTCCATGACCTTAATGTGAATACCGGGCAAAACCGAATAACCTTAACGGCGGGTAATACCCCTGGTTCTACCGCCAACGTGGCTACTGCTTTAGCCATTGATGTGGGCGCCCCCACCCGCATGACTACTTCCGGTAATTACTTTATCAGCGATGCCGGCTTTACCCTGGCTGGGGTTACCAATGCCCACGATTTAACCTCTATTCCGGGATTCGACGGCCTTATATATTACCCGCAATACAGCAGTGGGTACGATATCTTATACTTTCCTTTCGATAACAACCAGGCTTTTCTCCCGGCTTTTACAAATCAGATAAATACCAACGGCAGAATTACGTTCCGTTACCGCGGTGATTTCAACGACACTTTACCTGGTGAGCCGCACGACACTAACATATTTAACACTATTACTCAGTTTACCAACACCGGCGGTTATTACGTTTATCAAACCGGTGAAAGCAGTTACGATCTGGTAAGTGCCACCAATGGCCTGAACTGGATTCGTTTCCGTTAACTAGTATTATTAAATCGTTACTAAAAAAAATAAATATAATTATGTAAATTAAATTGTTTATTTTTAAAACCATTTTACTAAAAGTTAAAACAAAGAAAGGTACCGGAACAAATAATTGCTAAGCCAGTTAAGTTTATTGCTTTGTCTCCCAAAACCGGCATACCAGCTTAGCATTACGCTACCTGTGCTTTTTAGGCATTTACCGTTATGCTTTTTTTAACTAAATAAATAGAAGAAATATCAAACTAATTCGGGATTGAAAAAACTTACTTATAGAACTTGTGCTCTAATTTATAGGGGTAGCAACTTGTTTGGGATCAGGTAAATACGGGTACTATTGGTTTTCCTTACCTCTTCTGAAAGCAAGTGTAGCGGAATATAAATATAAAACACTGTAATTCTATTATGAATTGCACTATATCTATTTTAATTGAATTATTTATGATTTAATATTTTGAAAATTATATATTGTTTTTTATCTTTACGAAAGTTATTGTACCAGAATCTGTTACTATCACAATTAATAATCTTTCGATATAAGGTTTAAAGCAAAACATTAATCCGAGTAAATATTTTTAAATTATATTATTTTTAGATTTGGGCATTTGTGTGCACCAAAACCAATTCTTTTTGGCAAAAATCTTTTGAAACGTATGAAAGTAGTTGTAATTACCGGCTCTGCTGGTTTGATCGGGAGTGAGGCTGTAGCGTTTTTTGCAGCTAAGTTTGATTTGGTTGTTGGAATAGACAACAATTACCGGCAGGTTTTATTTGGCAAAGAAGCTTCTACCGAGTGGAGCAAAAATATGTTAGAAGAGCAAATATCTAACTACAAACATTATGCAGCTGATATCCGGGACTTTGCCGCCCTGGAAAAAATATTTAAGCAGTACAACCAGGATATAGCCATGATTGTGCATACTGCTGCCCAGCCTAGTCACGATTGGGCCGCCAAAGAGCCCCTCACGGATTTTACCATTAATGCGAACGGGACCATTAATTTACTTGAGTTAACGCGGTTAAACTGCCCTAAAGCAGTTTTCATTCTTACCTCTACCAACAAAGTATACGGTGATAATCCGAACTACCTGCCATTGGTTGAATTGGAAACCCGCTGGGAAATTGATGCTGCACACCCGTACTTTGAGCGCGGCATTGATGAAAACTTAAGTGTCGATCATACCAAACATTCACTTTTTGGCGCGTCAAAACTGGCCGGCGATATGGTAGCCCAGGAGTATGGCCGGTATTTTGGCATGAACGTGGGTGTTTTCCGGGGTGGCTGCCTTACTGGTCCTAACCATTCCGGTACGCAACTTCACGGCTTTCTTTCTTACCTGATGAAATGCGCCATTACCGGCGACCATTATACGGTGTTTGGTTACAAAGGCAAACAGGTGAGAGACAATATTCATAGTTACGACTTGGTGAATATGTTCTGGCATTTTTACCAAAACCCGCGCCAGGGAGAGGTTTACAACGCCGGTGGCGGGCGGCACTCCAACTGCTCTATGCACGAAGCTATTGTTGAAAGCGAGGAGATTACCGGCAAGAAAATGAACTACTCTTACTCCGAAAACAACCGGATTGGCGATCATATCTGGTATATCAGCGACGTTACCAAATTCCAACAACACTACCCGGACTGGACCTGGAAATATAATCTGCAAGATATCCTGGTGCAAATTCACGACAGCATGCAGCAACGGGTGCATTCTGGTACAGTAGCTTCCTAGTAAAATAAGTTAGCCTAGCCGGATATCTTAGCCGCTTAAGAAAATAAGATTGAGAAGTAATAGCTAAATAATTTGAGCAACGCAGCGTTATGGGTTTGGCATTTGCTTTAAAACAAAGCATCTTTTTATTGTTTATTTACGGATGATTTTATTGTTTTCAAAAAAAATATTGGTCTGGGAATAGACCCGTTTGGGCTCAGGTTACAATTTAAAATTGGTAAATTCTTGCGGTTTGCACCCCCTATTAGTTCTGCCAAAAAGTTATACAAGAAAAGAAAAGCTTTTTATTTTGGGTTATTATATGTTTTTATTTTAATTTTATCTTTATATATTTAAATTTAATAGGTAATTTGCTCAAGTGTAATATCCTAAATGTTAGTAGTAGAAGAAAAATCAGAATCAATTAAAGTCCTTGGTCAGCGGGAGCAATTACGGGATAGTTCCTGGCAGAAACGTGATCCGATTATTATGGATCGGCTCCGGTGGCGGGCGCAAACGCTCCGCCATTTAGTACATTTACTGCCTGGGCAAACTATCCTGGAGTTAGGTTGTGGTCAGGGGCTATTTACACAAGAGCTTTATACTATTTCCCGGGGAGAGAACCCCATAACCGCCGTCTCTTTCCTTGATGGTCCTCCTGCTTTCGAAAATCCGAACTCTTCTATAGAGTTTCTCAACCTTTCTTCTTTGCCAGGTCAGCTGGAGGGTAGGGAGTTTGACTTTGTGGTAGCCATGGATATCTTAGATAAGAATAACTGCGCCTGGACTTTGCAGCAGATATACAAAATGCTAAAGCCGGGCGGGCAGATTATCTTCTTTGAAAGCAACCCTTGGAATTTATTTCTGAAGGGTAACCGGTTAGTATCGCGGTTGTTCGGGAAAGCAGATCAACGGAAGCTTCTAAACCGCTCTGAGCTGTACGAATTAATATCCGAATTAGGCTTTATCAAGATATTCTCCACGTTCAATGATTTTGTATATGCTCCGCTAACCCCCAAAGGAGTTTGGTGGCTACGGAACCTTTCGGTGCTGCTCGAGAACATGCCCTATGTTCGCACCTTGGCCGGTTCCATTATTCTCCATGCCCAAAAGCCGCCGCAGCGGGTGCCCCGCCCCGAAGTTTCTTTGTGTGAGCATGAGCACTTAAGAGGCCGTATTTCGGTGGTAGTACCTTGCCACAACGAAGAAATGAACGTGCCGCCATTGGTATCCAAACTGCTAACTTTATACGGTGATTACCTGCACGAAATTGTGCTGGTAGATGATAACAGCCGGGATAATACCAAAGAAGTAATCAGGCAACTGGCCGAGCAGTATCCCCTGATTAAACCTGTTTACCGCACTCCGCCCAATGGGGTGGGCCGGGCTATTATGGATGGCTATAAAGCGGCAACCGGCGACTATGTTTTATCTATGGATTGTGACTTTCAACATCTCCTGGCCGAGTTACGCGATATTTTTGACGAAACAACTAAAGGCAGGCGATGCGATGTGGTAGTTGGCAGCCGTTTTTCCCGCGACAGTGTTTTATTAAATTATCCTTTTCAAAAAATTGCGGCCAACCGGGGCTTTCATATGCTGGCCCGTATTATGCTGTGGACCAAGTTCCGGGATTTAACGAACAACCTTAAACTCATGCGGCGGGAAGTAGTGCAGAACCTGGAACTGACCCAACCCGGCTTTGCCATAAACGCCGAAACAGGGCTATTACCTATTATGATGGGCTACGATGTAAGAGAAGTACCTATCTCCTGGATTAACCGCACGCCCGATATGGGAGTGTCTTCTTTTAAGCTCGTTAAAGTAGGCGGCGGGTACTGGCAGGTATTGCTTCGGCTTTGGATGAAAAAAGTAATGAAGAAGTCCTATTATCCTAATACAAAATTAGGCAAGATCAGCAAATACAAACGAATGAAGTTGTAACTGTTGGTTTCAGGGCATTGGTTTAATCTGATAAAACTCACTTAAGTTTTATCCAGCAATTGTAAAATACTTACTCAGCTATTTTATGCCGGGGAAGTATTTTACAATTGCTGAGTAGAACTTTTTTAAAAAATAATCACGCGCTGCTCCGCAATGCAAGCAGCATTCTTCACAAACAGGCATGCGATTGCTTACAAGATTTAACTCTATTCCTGCAGTACAGATAGCAGGAAATAATATAACCCAATAATAGTTGGTCACTTTAGATAATTTAAGCAGATAATTGCGCTGGGATAGAAGCTGCACGGCAGAATATAGGAAACATCTACTTTCGGCTTAAAATAATTTCCAGTAATTAGTTTGAAATACCAGCTATACAAGCCCGTATTTTTCCCAGAATGATCCAGATTAGGTCTATATACGGAACATTTTCAACGGGACTTTTCATACGTTATCAGCACAATAGTAAAAAACATGAACTTTCTTAGTAAGCAGTCAAAATACCAGAAGTTACAGTATCTTATTCCAATCCTGGCCTGTGCATCTTTAATTATTTCCTGCATCATTATCTCTGCAAAGAAGATCTACTGGAATGACGAACTTTATTCTTACTATTTTGTCTCTGATCCTTCTTTCTCCAAGATGCTGGTTGCTTTTCATGATAAGATAAATAATACACCCATCCTCTATTTTGCCATAGGCTGGGTCTGGGATAAAGTATTCGGCTCTTCTGAAGTCTCCCTTCGTTTGTTTTCTTCAATGGGCATGTGTCTGGGCCTGGTAGCGGCATGGGTCACTTTACGGCGTACGTATAGCTTCTGGGCCACTGCTTTCGGCACCTTGTTTATATTTTGTACTTCCCATATTATTGTGTTGCAAAATGCAGAAGCCCGGATGTATGGTCTTTTTCTAGGCTTGTGTGCGGTAGCATTTTGGTTCTACGATCAATTTTGCCGAAACAGGGAACCCAGCACTAAATTGTTATGGCTAAATGCTGCTGTTCATGCTGCTATTCTGCATACGCACCTTTTCGGCGGCTTTTACAGCGGGGCTATACTGGTGTGTTTGATCCTTTCAGACCGGTACTTTAAAATGTTCAGACCCCGGGTCTACCTTTCCATTATTCTGAGTTGGCTCACCATTCTATTTTATATTCCTTCTTTTCTGAACCAATCCGATGCGGGTAAACCCCGCACCTGGATTTCGGCACCCTATCTAGTGGATTTAGGGGATATGCTGAATATAACTTCCTCCCCGTTTTTTAAGCGGGCCTTTATACCTTTACTGCTTTTCTTTTTGATTCTTTATTATTTCAGGACCCGTAACAATAGTTTTGGCACATTATTGAAAAAAGAAAACTTATTTTCAAACTCAGAAATTCCACTCGTGCTATTTGCTTTTGTTTTCCTGGTTCTTCCGATCTTTATATGGCTTTTTTCACTTACCATAAAACCAATATTTTACGACCGGTATATGATTCCTACTGCTTTGGGATGGGCAATTTTATTTGCACATGTTTTTCAACGCATCTTAACTACTCCTATAACTGATTTATATTACGATTTAAAACTTAAAACACGAGGGACACTAAGAATACCAGTTGGCATTATATCCATCTTTGCGGCGATAGCCATTTTCTTGGCTTCTCCCATTGTGAAAGCTAAGAACTTCAACAGAACCGGTCTTTACGATGAATTTGTTGATCTAAGTGCATATTCCAGTCTGCCTATAGTCGTGCAATTATCTTCCAATACCTTTGTGTCAAATTTACACTACTCCACTACTCCTGATAGATATTATTTTGTCATGGATTGGGAGGCGGCCGTGGATGAAGGAAGTGGAACTTTCGCGCCTCAGGAATTTAAGCACCTAACAGCTTTGAAGCGGAATTATCCTAAACTATTCAAAAACGTGGTAACAACGGAAGAATTTTTAAGCAAATACGACCGGTTTTTGGTTTTGGATTATTATGAATATACCCGAAAATGTCCCCTGAAAATACCAGGCTTAAGACATGCCAATTTCGATATGCTTTGTCCGCAATGGGTAGAAATGCGAATACTCAACAATATTGCCTATAAGGTTACTGAAGTAGATAATCTTAAGGGCTGGTTTTCTGTTTTATTAGTAGAGAAACAAAATGGAAAAACAACTGCAATATCTTCTTCTGAATAATTCCATTCGCCGCTACTCCTATTTCTTAAAGACCAAAGGATTGTGCCACAGTTCTAGCTCCTGTGCGCCTTTTTAGCGAAAAGCATTGGTTAATTTTTACCTATAAGATAAGCTAAACAAAGCTTCTGAAAAGAAGATGATGAAATAAGAGACATAAAAAACGGCCAGCTTCTATTTTTTAGACTGCTCAAATTACCCCGTAACCCAGTAACTTTAAGCAAATCAGCATCAAATTAACTTACATCATCCTCCCGTACCAACATTAAAACCGCCGCTTGGGGAACAATAAAGTACTTTTCCCCGTGGTAAATAATTTCTATAGCGTCGCGCTGCAGGTAAATAGCCAGATCGCCGGGTTTGGCTTGTAACGGAATGTACCGTACCTCCTCTTCATCTTCCTGGTTCCAGGGCTCCTCCTCAAAGCCATAATCGGCCGGAATTGGGTAGCCAGGGCCAACTTTCATGATGTAGCCTTCCTGTACTTTTTCTTTTTCCTGTACGCCCGGCGGCAAAAATAAGCCACTCTGCGTTTGGTCTTTGGTTGTTTTAGGCTTTACGAGTACCCGGTCGCCAACAATAATTACTTTGTTTAATTTGTTTGAGTCCAATTTGCTTTACCTTTAAAAAACCGGCCGCAAAGATAGGAAATTTCTTTATGCTAACTTGCTTATACCGGTTAAACTTAATACTATCGGCTGAAGTTGCTGCTAACTGAAACCAAAACAAAGTTTCACCTGTAGCAAATAACCGCAAGCAACCATTTCCTAAGGGCACCAATTAGATAAGCAAAAGTAAACTTCTATACTTAAGTAAGTATTGATTTAAAAACTACTTTTTAGCGCTTATTTGAAAATAACCTTTGTGAGCCAACTGATTAGCCTGACCAAAAGATTTTAAGGCTTGCTGAAATTCGTTGTCTTTCTCGTGGAAGATCGGGTAAGAGCCTTCGGCACCGAACAAATTACGGGCAATGTAGGCTTTAATATTATTTTTCAGAAGGCTTTTTGAGCGATTAAAATCCTGCGGCTGATAAGTAATTTTTAGCGCGGTAGCCTCTTTTACTAAATCCTGCAGCATGTTATCGGTTACATTAAAAGAAGACCGGTAATGGGTATAGCTCATTTTTTGCAGTTCGGCTTTATGATCGCGGTAATAATTTAAGGCATATTCCCGCACCAGGTTTTTGGCGTACAACTGGTTTAAATAAGTAGAATACTCGGTGGTGTCGCGGGCCACAAATATATCCGGCATTATGCCGCCGCCACCGTACACAATCCGGCCTCTGCTGGTTTTGTATTTAAGCGAATCGTTAAAGCGAATACTGTCGGCATGAAAATCTTCGCCGCGCTGATACCGGTTCTGAATGTCCATTTCGTAATCTTCCGCGCCGTCCGTATAAGGTTTCTGAATAGAACGGCCGCTGGGCGTATAATACCGCGAAATGGTCAGGCGTAATTCTGAACCATCGTTTAACGGAATTGGCATTTGCACCAGGCCTTTACCAAAAGAACGGCGGCCCACAATTAAAGCCCGGTCGTTGTCTTGTAAGGCCCCCGCTACAATTTCGGATGCCGAAGCGCTGCCTTCGTCCACCAATACCACTAAGGCACCTTCTTCAAAATCGCCCCGAACCTGGGCAAAAGTTTCCGAATCGTACTTGGTACCTTTGCCGTCGGTGTACACAATTTTTTTATTACCGGAGATAAACTCATCGGCCATTTTGGTAGCCCGGTCCATGTAGCCGCCAGGGTTGCCACGTAAATCCAACACCAAACGCTGCAGGCCTTTTTGCTTTAGTTTTAACAAAGCCGCTTTAAACTCATCGTAAGTATTGGCCGCAAACCGGTTTACTTTAATGTAGCCGGTTTGATCGTCTATCATGTAACTTACTTCCACCGATAAAGAAGGGATGCGGTTACGGGTTACTACAAACGTAATGGGTTTCTTTTCTTCTTTGCGTTGTACCGTCAGGTTTACTTTAGAGCCTTTGGGGCCGCGCAGTTTCTCAAATACTTCCTGCGTGGAAATTCCTACCCCGGCTATATTCTTACCATCTACTCTTATAATTTTATCGCCCGCCTGAATGCCCACCGTTTCGGAAGGACCACCGCTGAGGGGCGCCACCACCTGAATGGTATCGCGAAAAATATTAAACTCCACTCCGATGCCTTCAAAATCGCCTTCCAGGTAAGAGCGGGCCATGTCCATTTCGCTGGCCGGAATATAAGCTGTGTGGGGATCTAACTTTTCCAGCATTTTAGTGATCGCCATATCGGATAATTCTTCCACATTTACCGAATCCACGTAATCCCGGTCGATGTAACTTAAAATATCCCGGAATTTGAGGTAACCTTTGGCCGTGCCCTGGGCATTATTGCCGGAAGCTTTAAAACCATTGGCCCCGATTAATACCCCGGCCGCCAGAAACAAAGAAAAATACAAAGGCAATCGCACCTGAGCAGCGGAATTCTTACGGGTTTGTGGCATTACCGGGTTACCCGGCACTACTTCTGCCTGCTGCGGAACGGGATTATCTGGCGTGGAAAGGTTATCAGGATTAGTATTCATATGAAAAGAAGTACAAAACTAAGGTCTACTCTCTAACACAAGGTTACGCAAAATTATTCAAAATACATAATAATAAATTTTATTACTTTTTCGGGGTAAATATACTTCTGCATTAAAACAATTGGGTCTATTTCTTGCCCAGAAAAGATATGCTCCAGCAAATATCAACTGCGCTCCGCCTGGTTTCAAGCCATATAACATTATTATTTAGTGGTTTACTTACTAATTTTGATCTTAGGGGCACCCTATTGCTCAACTCTAGCGCTTATTAATACTTTGGTAAAACAATAATTCCGCAATCCGATTCCAGCTTACCTAATTAAAGTATTTAAAGACACACAGATTTATCAGTTCTATATTATATTAAATAAATCACATTACAAGCAGCTTATTTCCAACGCAACACCTACCTGCTTTCCCGAATTAAATAATATCAGTAACGTTGTAGCTACGTAAAAAAGTACCTGGGCAAAAGCCAGGAATGCAAACTGCTTATTTGATTAATAAAGTAACCTTACCGACCACAGGAAAATACCGCTACGTTTGTAAAAACTAATTTAAATTTGATTACCAGCCTGGTTACGTGATTCTGCCGACAAAGAGTTCAGAAATTTTCTTTAATTTTGCCTCAGCATAACATGTATACGAATATATAAATTTAGTGGGCCGGGTACTAGCCATTGATTACGGGAATAAACGAGTGGGCATCGCCGTAACCGATCCGCTTAAAATGATTGCTACGCCCTTGGATACGGTACACGCTAAAGATATTCTGGACTTTTTGAAAGCCTATACCCAAAAAGAAGCGGTAGAAGCTTTTGTGGTGGGCATGCCCAAAAACCTGGATAACAACCCGACGGATGTGACCAGTGCCGTAGTGGGCTTTGTTAGAAAACTAAAAAAAGAGCTGCCTGGTATTCCGGTACATACCGTCGACGAACGCTTCACGTCCAAAATGGCTTTTCAGGCCATGATTGATGGCGGCCTGAAAAAGAAAGACCGGCGGAACAAAGAAACCGTAGATAAAGTGAGTGCTACTATTATTTTACAATCTTATTTATCTCAGCATAATTTATGATTTATCCTATTGTTGCTTATGGCGATCCGGTATTAAAAGTACCGGCCAAAGATATACCGCAGGATTTCGCAGACCTGCAAAAGTTAGTAGCCGATATGTACGACACCATGTATAATGCCCACGGCGTAGGTTTAGCGGCCCCGCAAATTGGCAAAAGCATCCGGTTGTTTATTATTGATTCGGCCCCTTTTGAGGAAGATGAAGAAAAGAAAAAAGCCGCCGTTAAAAAAGCATTTATCAATCCGCAGATTTTAAAAGAAGAAGGCGAGGAATGGGCTTTTGAAGAAGGTTGTTTAAGCATACCAGGCGTGCGGGAAGATGTATTCCGGCCCGAACGGGTTACCATCCGTTATTATGACGAAAACTGGCAGCAACACGAAGAAGAGTTTGATGGTCTGGTGGCCCGGATTATCCAGCACGAATACGACCACATTGAAGGTATTTTATTTACCGATCACTTATCCGGATTTAAAAAGCGTCTAATTAAAAGTAAGCTCACCAAAATAACCAAAGGCGACGTAGACGCTGATTACCGCATGAAGTTTCCGATAGCAGGTAGGCGATAAATTGTAAGTGAATAATTTAACAGTAAGGCCAGCGAAATGCTGGCCTTACTTTTTCGGGGTAGCATATTTTATCTTCTTTTCTGCTAAACAATACTGCTGCCCTGCTACTAATAAGTGCATTACCAGGTGCTCTACCGAGATGGGTAAGCCATCGGCTACTTCGTCTATATTAGTTTTTTTGATTTCCGCACCATCTATAATAGTTGCTACGCCAATCCCAAATACTTTTACCAGGTTTCCTTCCCGGATAATAATACCGGTTTCTTCGCCCAGGCCAATGCCAATATATTCCGGGCATTGCGACACCGCAATAGATAAACGGCCAAAGCGCCCGCGCTCCGTAAAATGCGTGTCGATATAAACTTTCCGGATAAACGATAAGCCGGCACTGGTCTTGGTCCTGCCCTTTTCCAAAGAATAAGGCCCGTAACCTTCGTAAATCATGCGGTTGCTCATGGCAGCCGACCCGGCACTGGTACCGGCAATTACCAAATCTTCTTTTTTGTAGCGTTGCTTTAATATTTTGTTTATCTGCGTTTTTTTCAGAAACTTTAAAAGCCGGCGTTGGTCGCCGCCGGTAAAAAATACCACATCGGCTTTTTTTATCCGCTCCAGATACTCCGGCTGATCTGCTGCATTTTGTTCGTCGATGTGCATAAACTGCACGTGGGGCAAACCTACTTCTTCAAAAGCCTCTACGTACGCCTGCCCCGATTCTTGCGGCTCCGGAGCTGCCGTGGTGATTACCTCTACAATAGATTTGCTGTGGCAATATTCCGATCGGATCAGTTTGATTAATACATCGTCGCCGCCCCCGCCCAGCGCTATGAGTGTACCTTTTGGTCTTTTCATCGTTAATATTTAGAATATAGCTGTCTCAACAAAATGCCGGTTCTTACTTACCGGGTAAAATAATATAACAATTACACCGGATCGTGTAACAAAATCCGGTTGGCACTAAATTACCTTTGTAATGGTTAAAAATATAAGAAGTATTAAACTTCGCGATAAATATTATGAATACTGCTCTAGAACCCACTACTGATCAGGCCACCATTATCCGGGATACTTTTCCGGTGAACGGCATGACCTGTGCTTCCTGTGCCGTTAGCGTAGAATCTATGCTGAAAGCGCAGCCCGGCGTGGCAGAGGCAAATGCCAGTTACGCCAACCGGTCGGTCGAAATACAATATCAGCCCGAAGTTATAGCTTTTAAAGGCTTACAAAAAGCCGTTAGCCAGATTGGGTACGAACTTTTAGCCAATACGGAAACATCAAGCGAAGAGCTGGAACTGGCTGAAAAACAACATTACGAAACTTTAAAAAGACGCACCCTGGCCGCCTTTCTCCTCACTTTACCGGTGGTCGTGATTGGTATGTTTTTTCACCACGGCTTTCCGGGCTCTAACCTGATTATGATGGTGCTGACGGCAGTGGTAATATTCTGGCTGGGGCGCGACTTTTTCGTGAACGGTTTTAAAAAGGCCCGGCACTTATCGGCGAATATGGATACCTTAGTAGCCCTGAGTACCGGCGTTGCTTTCTTGTTTAGCGCTTTTAATACCCTGTATCCGCAATATTTTACCAGCCGGGGTTTAACGCCGCAGGTATATTTCGAATCGGCGGCGGCCATTATTGCCTTTATTTTAACCGGCAAATTAATGGAAGAACGTGCCCGCACCGGTACCTCGGCGGCCCTGAAAAAACTGATTGGTTTGCAACCGAAAACTGTGCGGGTCATCCGCCCCGATCAGGAAGAAACCGAAATTCCCATTAGCCAGGTACAGCCCCAGGACCGCATTCTCATCCGCCCCGGCGAAAAAATTCCGGTAGATGGCACAGTACACCGCGGCGAATCGTTTGTGGATGAAAGCATGATTTCCGGTGAACCGCTGGCCGTAGGCAAGAAACCCGGCGATACAGTTTTTGCGGGTACTTTAAACCAGAAAGGCAGTTTTGAATTAGCGGCGCAAAAAACCGGTTCCGATACTTTACTGGCCCAGATAATTAAAACCGTACAACAGGCTCAGGCCAGCAAGCCGCCGGTGCAAAAATTAGTAGATAAAATAGCCGGTATATTTGTCCCCGCCGTTATCCTGATAGCACTGCTCAGCTTTGCCGTCTGGTATTTTTCGGGCGTAGAAAATAACCAGACGTATGCCTTACAAGCTTTGATTACGGTACTGATTATTGCCTGTCCCTGCGCTTTAGGTTTAGCAACACCAACAGCTATTATGGTGGGCGTGGGTAAAGGTGCCGAAAATGGTATTTTGATAAAAGATGCCCAAAGCCTGGAAACCGCTTATAAAGTAACCGTCATTGTGCTGGATAAAACCGGTACACTCACCAAAGGCCAACCAGAAGCCGAAGACCTGATCTGGGCCGATAACGTACCGGATAAAGCAGAAATAAAAAAGGCTATTCTGGCCATTGAAACCCAATCCGAACACCCGCTGGCCGATGCGATTACCCGGAAATTACGCTCCGAAACGATATCTTCTGTTTCAACAGATGCGTTTACCAGTATAACCGGACAAGGCGTAAAAGCCACCGTGGAAAGACTTACTTATTACCTGGGCAACCAAAAGTTAATGGCTGGTGCGCAGCTTACTTTCCCGGATACTTTACGCACCCTGGCCCAGGAACAGGCTGCCCTGGCCAAAACGGTGATTTATATAGGCCGGGAAAAACAAGTAGTAGGTATTCTGCCGGTAACCGACCCGGTAAAAGAAACTTCGGCCGAAGCCGTCCGGAATTTACAGCAGATGGGCCTACACGTGCACCTGCTCACCGGCGACACAATGCAAACGGCCCAGGCAATTGCCAAAAGCGTAAACATTACCGAAGTTGCTGCCGAAGTATTGCCCACCGAAAAAGCCGCGTACATCCAAAAACTCCAGGCCCAGGGAAATATTGTAGCGATGGTAGGCGATGGCATTAACGATTCGCCGGCGCTGGCTCAGGCCGATATTGGTCTGGCCATGGGCAAAGGCACCGACATTGCAATGGAATCGGCGGACATGACGTTGATGCAATCGGACTTGCGGCATATTGTTACGGCTATGCGCTTATCGCGGGCAACGGTCCGGGTTATCAAACAAAACTTATTCTGGGCTTTTATTTATAACCTGATCGGGATTCCGGTGGCGGCCGGCGTACTTTACCCGTTTTTCGGGTTTTTGCTAAACCCGATGCTAGCCGGAGCGGCCATGGCCCTGAGTTCCGTATCAGTGGTGACCAACAGTTTACGGCTGCGCCAAATTAAATTGTAAAATAGAAATAACTACAGCAGGGCTCCAGAAACAAGATATTGTTCATTAATTTTTCCTGCTATTCATTTATTTCATAATTGTTTCTAATCTAAACTAATAAAACTCGTAAATAAATTAGACTATTGATTGAATGATTTTAGAATAATAGACGGAAAATGCTTTTGCTAAAGCTATCCCGGGTAATGCTGTAATCATTTATCAGATTAAATAATTAAAATTCAGAAACCATGAAAACGCTAAAATTTAAAACCAATATAAACTGCGGCGGCTGCATTGCCAATGCTAAACCTTACCTCGATACCGTACCCCATGTAGATAGCTGGGAAGTAGATACGCAGAATCCCGACAAGATCCTGACGGTAAAAGGAGATGACATAAATGCCGTTGACGTAATAACCAAAGTACAACAGGCTGGTTATAAAATAGAAGAGAAAAAAGGATTATTAAGCGGTTTATTTAAGTAAAAGGCAAGACGGCAGGAAAGTATTCCCGCCGTTTTTTTGATCAAACCCATCCTATTTTCCTTATTTTCGTTCCTTCATAGGGTAATAGCACAAGCTTTAAAACCGTAGGCGCATCATGATTATAGAACAGTTTGAAGATAAAGGTTTGGCGCATTTCTCTTACACCATTATGAGCGAGGGTGAAATTGCCATTATTGATCCGGCCCGCGACCCGCATCCATATTATGAATATGCCATGATGCACGATGCCCGGATTATAGCGGTAATAGAAACGCATCCGCACGCTGATTTTGTAAGCAGCCACCATGAAATATACGCTACGAAAGAAGCTGCGGTATATAACAGCCGGCTTACCGGGGCCGATTATCAGCATATTTCTTTCGATGATCATGATTCTTTTAAAGTGGGCGAGCTAACATTATACGCGATTAATACCCCCGGCCATTCGCCGGACAGTATTTGCGTATTGGTAAAAGATGCCCAAAACAAACCAACAGCGCTTTTCTCCGGCGACACCTTGTTTATTGGTGATGTCGGCCGGCCCGACTTGCGGGAAAATGCCGGGCATACTACCGCTGACCGCGAATCGCTGGCCCGCGCCATGTACCAGTCTACGCGCGAAAAATTAATGAATTTACCAGATGAAGTTTTAGTTTATCCCACGCACGGCGCCGGTTCTTTGTGCGGCAAAGGCATCAGTAATGCCCATTCCAGTACCATTGGGGCAGAGAAAGCCAGTAATGCGGCCTTACAACCCATGAAGGAAGATGAATTTGTAAATTATCTGCTCGCCGATCAGCCGTTTGTGCCTTTATATTTTTCTTTCGATGTTGAATTAAATAAAAAAGGAGCGCCCATTTACAAAGACAGTTTACTGCGCGTACCCCACTTAGCTTCGGATTGTGATCTCAATAAAAAACATTTATTACTAGATACCCGACCGGCAGCTACCTTCCGGAAAGGCCATTTACCAAACGCCATTAACCTGCACGACGGCCTGAAGTTTGAAACCTGGCTGGGTGCTATTGTTGCCCCGCACGAGAAGTTTTATTTATTTTCCAGCGACGAAGAAGCCCGGGACACCATTATTGCTAAAACGGCCAAAATTGGTTACGAAAAAAATATAGCCGGCGCTATTATCAACCCGGAATCGGCCACCGAAACCTCTCCGGAACTGGATGTTGCTTACTTTAAAGGCCACCCGGATGATTTTACCGTTATTGATATCCGCAACCGCCGGGAAGTAAAAGAACAGCCCATTTTTGCCCATAGCCTGAACCTGCCCTTACCCGAATTACGCCATTACTTAAAAGAAATACCCACTGATAAACCGATCGTGGTGCATTGTGCCGGTGGTTACCGCTCGGCTATTGGCAGCAGCATTATTGCTACCGGTATTAAAAATCAACCGGTTTACGATTTAGGCGAGGCCATTAAGGAGTTTTCCTGATTTCAGTAAACAGTAATCAATAAACAGTCGTTAGTTTTGATTACTTTTAATTTAATAGCTTACACTAAAGACAATATCAGCTTACTTTTATCTCAATTTTCATTTAGAATCAAATTTCTACTTTCCGGGAGCAGCCGGATTGGCAAAAATCAAAAAATGGTGCCGGTACATTTACTTTGATTAAAGTTAATAATCCTGGGGACGAATGCGGCTGCGGGAAGCTTTCTTTTCGCCTTGTTGTTTCTTTCCCAAAATACGTTGCTGATGCGCCGCTTTAGAAGGCTTGGTGGGCTTGCGTACTTTTTGCTGCGCAAAGGCCTTGGTTAATAACTCGTAGAACTTCCGGATGCAACTTTCTTTATTGCCTAATTGGTTGCGTTCGGTTTGGCAAATTAATTGCAGGTAACCTTCGTTGGTTATATAACTGCCCAGTTTTCCATTAATCAAAGCTTTTTCCTCGTCGGTTAATAAAGCGGAATTGTTTACCTGAAACCTTAACTCTACTTTCGACGATACTTTATTTACATTCTGTCCGCCGGGGCCACCACTGCGGGAAGTACGAAACTCAAATTCTTTGGTAAAATCCTGCACGATAAATTTAGTTTAGGCTTAGCATACGTAGTAAAGGTACCGGTTGGCGGCGTTTAACACCAAACGTTTTCCGTGTACTTAACTTACTGGTTTCTTAATCTCTTAAAATAAATATAGTTAAAGAATAGATCTCTTTGCTAATGAAAATTTTATTACGTATTCATCATTACCCGCTGCACCTAATAAGCCCGAAAGCTTACCTAAAAAACTGGCACCTTATTTTTATGGGCCTCAGTTTATTTTTATGGTTGGGCTGTGAAAGCCGCCAACAAACTACTAATAAAAAGAAAGTTACCGCTACCAATACTACCCGCCCAATGCACGTCAACATCATAAACCAAAAGCTTCTTACCGCTATACCGTCGGCTTCCGGCATGGAACTAGTCGGCGATAAAATTTACGTTATTGGCGATGACTCCCCGTATTTGTACCTACTTAACCGGGAGAGTTTTGAGCTAACAGCTAAAATTAAACTCTTCGATACAGATTTATTCAGCACGGGCCGGATACCCAAAGCTTTTAAGCCCGATTTGGAATGCCTTACTACCCTGCAGGTAAACGGGCAACCTTACCTGGCGGCGTTTAGCTCGGGTTCAGCGCCTACCCGTACTAAGTGCTATCTGATATCTTTAGCCCCCACCAATACTACCCCGCAGGTGCAGGAATACGCTTTAAAAGAACTTTATACCACCCTGCAAACGGAAGAAGAATTTTTACAAGGCGATTTATTAAACCTGGAAGCCGCTGCCACCGAAGCAGACCAACTGTATTTATTTCAACGATCGGTGCAGACGGGCGCCAATGTACTGTACCGTTTCAGCTTGCCGGCATTTTTACAACATCTTACCAAGCCATCTTCCCATATTCCTTCTTCCGAAAAAATACGCTTTCATTTACCGCAGCTAGCCGGCTTAAAGGCCCGCTTTTCCGGGGCAGTTACCTTCGGGAACAAATTATTTGTTACGGCTTCGGTAGAGAACACCAGTAATGCCATTCTGGACGGGGAAGTTGCCGGCAGTTTCGTCGGCTGGACAGAACTAAGCGCAATCAAGTCCGGCAGCGAACCGGTAAGTCTCTATACGGCTTTAATTACCGATTCCAAAGGGCAAACGTACAAAGGTAAAGTAGAATCTATGGTAATTACCGGAAATACGGCCCCTAATATGTATCAGGCCCTGGCTATTACCGATAACGACAACGGCCCATCGGAGCTATTGGTACTGGAGCTTACTTTATAAGGGTGACTTTTAGTAATATGCCAATCGAATAACAAATATTAGGTATAATAAATAAACTTAGGTTAGATATGCTGGATATTGTAATAGCAGCCCGAAAAGCGGCATTAGGTCCGGGAATGGACGTGCGTAGAATTCTTCCTTTTCGCCTGCGCCGGATGGTAGGCCCTTTTATTTTTATGGATCATGCTGGCCCCGTGGATATACAGCCCCAGTTAGCACCTGATATGGATGTATTGCCGCACCCGCATATTGGCTTATCCACGGTTAGTTATTTGTTTGGCGGGCAAGTCACGCACCGCGACAGCCTGGGGGTAGAACAGGTTATTCGTCCGGGTGAGGTAAATTGGATGACGGCCGGTCGGGGCATTGCCCATTCGGAACGGTTCGAATACCCGGCTGCTTTGGCCGGCGGACAACTGGAGATGATCCAGACCTGGGTGGCCCTCCCGGAAAAGGATGAAGAAGCAATGCCGGCTTTTGATAATTATAAACCGGAACAGCTACCCATCTTTACTGATACCGGAGTATGGATGCGGTTAATAGCGGGAGATGCCTTTGGCTTAAAAAATAATATCAAGACCCACTCTCCTTTGTTTTATTTGCATGTGGTTCTGCAGAAAGGAACCCGGTTTGGCCTACCCCGGGAACATTCGGAACGGGGCATTTATATAGCCAAAGGCAGTGTAGAAGTTAACGGCCGCACCTATGCGGCCGGGCAAATGCTGGTCTTCACGAAGGGCGTAGATCGGGTAATTTTAGCGAAAGAAGTTGCTACGCTTATGTTATTAGGCGGCGAACCTTTGGGAGAACGTTTTATCTGGTGGAATTTTGTCTCGTCCCGAAAAGAACGCATTGAACAAGCCAAAGCCGATTGGAAAGAAGGCCGGATTCTTTTACCGCCTACTGATAACCATGAATTTGTGCTGCTGCCGGAGGATAAAACCCGACCGGCCGGAAGTCCGCCACCCCAGGCGCTTTCCTGAAGTAAGTAGATATAAAAAGTACCTAACAGCGTGTCGGAAACTCTTTACGGCGTAATTAGAGAGAAATTACCTTATGAAGAAACTAACTACTCTTTTAAACGAAATTAATAAACAGATAAATGAGCAATAGCATAAGTTTTTTGCGCCGTGTTCCGGGATGGTTTATTTGGGTACTGGTTTTAGGCAGTTTGTATTTTTCAGGCTGGCATACAGAAGTAATTGGTCAGGTACAACGTATAATATTAGCAACCGGCCTGATTAAACCAAAGATTGAACAGGTAAATAAACCAACACCCGCCGGCCCAAACCCGGAAAGTAATTCGGCCGCGGCGTTGCCTTGGGCCAGCTATAACTTTTCGTTGCGAACCCTGGCGGGGGAAATAGTTCCGATGGAGTCACTGAAGGGCAAGGTGGTTTTTATGAATTTTTGGGCTACCTGGTGTCCGCCTTGTATTGCCGAAATGCCTAATATTCAGGCATTATACACCAAAGTAAAATCAGATCAGATTGCCTTTGTCATGATATCGGTAGATGAAGACCCCGCCAAAGCTCAAAAGTTTATTCATAAAAAAAAGTTTACCTTCCCGGTCTATCAACTTAATGGCGCTTTGCCTTTAGTTTATAAAGGCAAAGTTATTCCAACCACTTTTGTACTTTCCCCGGAAGGGTGGATTGTAGCCCATAAAGAAGGCATGGCAGATTATGATAACCAGGAGTTCCGGAATTTTCTCTTAAAGCTGTCGAAAACTGGTCAGATTACTGCTCAGGCCATTGAATAAGTAAGCGGACGAAATTAGATTTACTTATATATTAAATAACTATTCGTCTTGCTTTTCTTTGCATCAACTTATTTTTGTAATTCAGTCCTGATACTTATATCTTAATGCTGGTGTCCGTTTACTTAGTAACAACTAGGCAAAATGGAATGTTGGATGCTTTCTGTTTGTTTTAAAGTAGCAGGTTTAAAATTTCTTCGGCCAGGGTATAATTATATTATTTCCCAGATCACTTTGCTCTATATAATCAACCAAAAATGAATTTAAAGCTTTTAAGTTGCAGCGTTTTTATACTAGTACTAAATAGCTGTAGCCAACCTACAGAAAGTGCCGAAACTACGGGACAAGTACCACCGGAACAGGCAGCTTTCCCCATAAAAATGTTAACCAGTCAGGAGGCAAAAGCTTTATTGGCGAAGCAGCCGGAGATTGCCCTCTTGGATGTACGTACAGATGAAGAATATGCTGGAGGGCATTTGCAGGAGGCGACTAATTTGGATTACAAGGCTCCTGATTTTGCAGCCCGGCTTTCTAAATTAGATAAGGCCAAGCCCTACCTGGTTTATTGTGCGGTAGGTGGCAGAAGCAGTAAAGCAACTAAACTAATGCACGAAATGGGCTTTATTAATGTTTATAATGCAACCGAAGGATTTAATCAGCTAAAAGAAGCCGGCATTCCGGTGGCAAATTTACACTAAGGATAAATCCGGCCACCCATTTAGTAAGCTATGGAAAAATATTGGCATATATTTATCAACTCTTTTACCGGATATGGTAATTACCTGGTGCAAGAAATATTGCATCCGCATTGGGGAAATTACTTTTACTGGCTGCTGGGCCTTTCGCTATTCTTTTGGCTTTTGGAAATCATGATGCCCTGGCGGCAACACCAGGCTAAAATCCGGCAAGACTTCTGGCTTGATGGCTTTTATATGTTCTTCAACTTTTTCCTTTTTTCGCTGATTGGCTTTAATACTATTTCCAATATTGGGGTAGAAGCTTTTAATGATTTCTTAAGATTCTTTGGCTTAAAAAATATTGTGGCCTTAGAGATTAAGTCGTGGCCGGTGTGGGGGCAGCTGCTTACATTATTTGTGGTGCGCGATTTTATTCAGTGGAATGTGCATCGCCTGCTGCACCGGGTAGATTTTCTGTGGGAATTCCATAAAGTGCATCATTCGGTGCAGCAAATGGGATTTGCCGCCCATCTTCGCTTCCACTGGATGGAAACTGTAGTTTACCGGACCTTAGAATATATTCCCTTAGCCATGATTGGTTTCGGCATCCAGGACTTTTTCCTGGTGCATATTTTTGCTACTGGCATTGGTCATTTCAACCATTCTAATTTCCGGGTACCGTTAGGCCCCTTGCGTTATTTGTTTAATAATCCGCAGATGCACATCTGGCATCACGCCAAAAAGCTGCCCTACCGGTATGGCGCCAACTACGGTATAAGTCTGAGCATCTGGGATTATATTTTTAAAACCGCTTATATACCAGTGGATGGGCGGGATATTGAATTAGGCTTTGAAGAAGTAGACGAATATCCAGCTACTTTTTTGCAGCAGCAAAGCCATCCGTTTAAAGATAAACAACTAACTTCCGGCATTTTTTTTAAAAAGCAAAACCTGCCCAACTAGTTCTGTTTCGCAAAGTATATTCCCAAACATCCAGGCCTTTTCTGCTAACAGCAAATATTATTTTTTATAAGTAAGAAGGCCGAATTAAGTTAATATATCAACCTGTTATAATCTGGATATACTTATCAGTAAATTTTCAGGTTGATGACACATGTAGTTTTGATACTAATATCTTACTACTTGGGTCTATTTATCGATATTGATATTATCCTGGTTAAACAAAAGCCGGAAAAGTACCTGAGCATCCACCGGAATTTAGGTTAAACTAAAATTTTAATTTATTACTCATGGTTATGATTAGCCATTTGGCCGGCGCCATTTTTTAAAACATTTTCGCTGTGGAGTAAATAAGCCCCGGTTACTACCACTGTGTCGCGGGGGCTTAAACCGTTGGTAATAGCTACCTGGTTCGCGCTTTCTGCGCCCAGGGTTACCATTTTGGATTGAAAGGTATTGGTGCCGGTTTTAACCCAGACGTGCGCGCCCTGGGCATCGCGGATTACGGCATCGAGGGGCACGGTGGCCGCCTGATTTGCCGGAGCCGGCAAATTAATGGTAGCCTGGGTGCCGGGTATCAGCTGTCCATTCGGGTTAGGCAGTTCGGCCCGTGCTACTACCACCTGGCTGTTTTGTCGATATGCCGGGTTGATAAATACTATTTTGGTTTTGATAGCATTTGGTAGGCCGGGCACCGTTACCGCAACCGGTGTACCTACCTGTAATTGACTGGCTTCCTGCACGTATAATTCGGCTTCTACCCAAATAGTATTAAAACGATTTAAGCGGTAGAGCAAGCTCCCTTCCGTCACGTAAACACCTTCGGCCGCAGCTATCTCAGTTACAATACCGGAAGTTGGGGCCAGGAACGTGATGCGGGCATCTAACTGACGGGAACGGGCTACCCGATTTACCTGGGCATTCGATAACCCCGTTAACAAAAGTCTTCTTTTGGTCGCCTCCAGAATAGAGGCAAACTGTTTTTCTGCGGGGAAAGCTTTTACCTGATCCAGGGCCAATAAGTATTCCTGTTCCAAGGTAAGCAACGATTCGCTGTACAGGTCGTAGATGGGTTGGCCTTTCCGGATGGCGTGGCCGGTTTCTTTTACGTACAGTTTTTCAATACGGCCGGCGGAGCGGCTACTGATTAAATCAGCCTGCGTTTGATCCACTACTAAGCGACCTGTCAGGATAGTATTACTTCCAACCTGCCCCATCTGAACCGGCCGCGTAGTAATATTGCCGAGCTTTACTTGAGTATCGCTAAGCATAATGCTGCCGGCGCTTTTTTCTGTAGCCGTTTGCTTTTTAACCGGAACTAAGTTCATGCCGCAGATAGGGCACGAGCCCGGCTCGCTCTCAATAATCTGGGGATGCATCGGACAGGTGTAAGTAGTACTGGGTTCGGAAGTTCCGGCATCGTGGTGCTCGTGTTTATCCATGTTCGTGCAAGCAAGAACCAACAGCGTCACCAGCCACAGGCTTAATCGCAGGAGTTTCTTAAATTGATTTTTCCAAGCCCTAAAGTCTCCCTCTACCCTCTTCGCAGGAGAACTTTTTACTGGTTTTGCTGAATTCCCAAAACTATTAAATATCTTTTTCATCTGTTATTCTCTTCTACCCGAATAAAACTTTCACTATCTACCAGGAAATGAGCGTTGGTCGCTATGGCATCGCGGGCATTCAGCCCGGATAGCACTTCTATCTGACCACTGGCCCGTTGCCCCACCTGCACCGAAACTGGTTTAAAAACTCTGTTCACTTTCAGAAAAGCTACTGATTGGGTACCAATGTCCAGCACGGCCTCTTTCGGCACCCACAGCGCAGCGCCGGTACTGTAAGTAACTTCTCCCGTAATTAACTGGCCAATCAGCGCTGATTTATCCGGAGCCGGAAAAGAAGCCCGTACGCGCGCAAAATTCTCACCGGCTTCATAAACCGGTTCCACCAAACTTACTTCAGATGGGATGGTTTTGCCGGGCAGTTGGTTAAAGGAGATGGCAATGGAGGTTCCGGGCTTTAGCTGCCCGGCCTGGCCACTGGCCACATTAAACTGGGCCCAAACCTGCGAGGCATTAATTACTTTTAATAGGGCCTGGCCCGTGGTTACGTACATGCCTTCCCGGATAGCAAAGCCACCGCCCGGCGTGGTTGGGGAAGAGTTGCTTCCGGCCCCCATCGTATTACTGGTACTGGCCGTAGCCCCCATGCCGCTCATGCCACCGCCACCAACAGCCGGAGTCCCGGGTGCTGACGCGGGAGGAGCAGCAGTTACTGCAGGGTCCAGTACATAACCGGTATAAGGGCTGTATACCGAAAAAGTATAAGTTTCCCGTCCACTGCGGGTTAGTTGATTTATCTGGCCCGGAGTAGCGCCCAGCAATTGCAGCTTTTGTTTAGCCCCGTTAATCAGGACCGTATTGGTTGGGTCGTTTTGCAAGAGATAAAGCAATTCTTTCTGCGCCGTCACCAACTCCGGGCTGTAGATATCGTAAAGCTTTTGCCCTTTGCGCACCGGCTGGTAATTAAACTGCACGTAAAGCTTTTCAATACGTCCTCCAAAACGAGCCGGGATGATATATTGCTGCCGTGTATCATAGGTCACCACGCCGCTCATGGTAATACTGTTTTGTACCTGTTTTAGCACCGGCTGCGTGGTATTAATATTGGATACCACGGTTTGGTTTACGGGTTGCAGTAAATAATTCAGGTCCGTTGAAACGGTTATAGCAGGTGCGTTCGCGGTTTGTCTGGGCACCAGTGTCATGCCGCAAATCGGGCAGTCACCGGGCTCATCCCGGACAATTTGCGGGTGCATCGGACAGGTATATTCCAGGTTGTTAGCGGCCTCTGCTACTTCACCGGCCTGTCCGTGTTTGTCGTTACAGCCGGTAAAGGCAAACAGAATTAATATTAAAAGCAGGGTTAGCACTTTCGTTAAGTTCGGGTGATTCTTTCTTAATTTGCTTACAATAATTTGTAAGTTCATGCTATCATGAGCGAGGCCGCTTGCGGCAGGAGAAACAGCTGTATTCCCTAATAATCTTTCTCCTACTATCTCCAAAAGAAGTTTTTCCAACCTTTTAGTGAAAGTCATCCCCACGTTATTTTTCCAGTTCCTTTTCATAATTCACCCCAATCAGGTATAGTTGTTCCAGGTTGTTCAGGTATTCCATTTGGGCCATGTTCAGGGCTTCCCAGGCATCAATCACCAAAGGCAATTGGCCCGTATTCTGTTCGTAACTGAGCAGCGTGGTTTCGTAGTTGCGCCGCAGGGCCGGGATAATTTTTGCCCTGTAATTCTGTACCTGGGTTTGCTTAGTTTTTAATTCCAGCGCCATGCTGCTAATCATATTCCAAGCTTCGTTTACCAAATTAGCCCGGCTTTTTTGCATGGCCTGTATTTCCAGGTTCATCGCCTTGCTATTGGCCTTATACATTTTAGCCGACCAGGGCACAATCGGAATGGAAACCATGCCCATGGCGGAAAATTGCTGCGGCATCATGCCGGTACGTGGCGTCATGTGGTCGAAACGAATGCTGAAGTCCGGTTTGCGCGCCAGGTTTTCCAATTGTAAATTCAACTGCATTTCTTCTATGCGGCGATTAACCTGTTGAATATCGCTGCGGGCGGTATTTATATACGCCATATCAACGGCAGCTATTGGTTCCGGAACTTTTACCACGGTATCAATGGCAAAACGGGTATAGGGGGAGAGACTCATGAGCATATTCAGGTCGATGTTCTTCATGGTAATCTCGCTACTGGTCATGAGCAACATGTTCTGGATTTCGCGTTGGCGGGCTTCGGCGGCGTAAATATTGCCCAAAGTGCCCTGATTATAAGGATAGCGCACCTGGGCTAGTTTAAGCATAAATTGCATGATGCGCTCGCTTTCCTGCAACACCGCTTTTTTCTTTTCCAGTACCACCCACTGGTAATAGGCCGCTTTGGCTTTGGCCCGGATTTGATTCAGCATTACTTCGTGGCCTACTTCTTCGGTAGCTGCCCGCGACAGCATATATCTTTTCCTGACCCGCAGCTTGGTCGGATTGGGGATTTCTTGTTGCGCCGAAAGCATAACCATTCCTTTATCCCGGCCTTCCATTTGGCCTTGGCCCGGATAGGGGTACATGAAAACGCCACCACCCGCCATAGGGGCCATCCAGCTTTTGGCACCTTTGGCGTACTCTCTTAAAGCTTCGCTTTGCAAGCTGTGTTCCTGCAACATGAGGTTGTTGTGGTGCACATAATGCATCACACTATCGAGCGTTAACACCCGGTTTTGGGCCTGTAAACTAAATGCGGCCAAAAGCAAGATACCGGTAAACAAATAGCTTTTATAATTAATGTTTAACATCGTAAATTTTAATTTTGCCATGTTTCTTCCATTCGTATTCTTTCGTCATTTCAAACACCACCGGGGTTACCAGCAGGATGTGGATGGAGGAGGTAAATACCCCGCCAATCAGAGGCAGCACAATAGGTAGCATTACATCCGTACCTACGCCGGTTGCCCACAGCACCGGAATTAAGCCGAACAGCGAAACCGAAACGGTCATGATTTTGGGACGTAAGCGCTTGGCAGCACCCCTAAACACATAATCCCGGATATCCTGTTTCGTAATGGTCTGGCGGGAATTACCTTTATCGGCTACCAGTTGGCTCATGGCTTCATTCAGGTACACCACCATCACCATAGCGGTTTCTACCGCTAAACCGAATAAAGCAATAAAGCCCACCGCTACCGCTACCGATAAGTTGATGCCGTAGAAGTACACGATAAAAACCCCGCCAATCATGGCAAAAGGTATGGTTATTAAGTTCAGCAGCGCTTCTGTAAAAGAGTTAAAAGAGAAGTACAGAATCAGGAAAATTATAAGAAGCACCAAAGGGATGATAATTTTCAGGGTTTGGTTGGCGCGAATTTGATTTTCCCACTGCCCACTCCATTCCAGCCGGTAGCCATTGGGTAAATTGGTTAATTCGCCGTTCAATTTCTGAATAGCTTCCTGCACCGTGCTGCCTAAATCCCGGTCGCGCACGTTAAACAAAACCGCTCCCCGCAACTGGGCATTTTCGGAGGCAATCATGGGCGGGCCATCTACAAAACGTACATCCGCTACCGCCGAAAGCGGCACCGTACCCGCTGCCCCGGATTGAATAGGAATGCGCCGGATCCGGTCGAGGCTGTTGCGGTACTCCTGGGCCAAGCGCACATTAATGGAAAAACGTTGTCTTCCTTCAATGGTATTGCCAATCGGCATGCCACCCAAGGCTGATTCTACCACCGTATTAACCGCATCTACCGAAAGTCCGTAACGGCCCAGTTCTTCGCGCCGGGTTTGGATTTCCAGGTATTTGCCCCCGGTTACGGGCTCAATGTATAAATCCTTCACCCCCGGAATATCCTGCAGGGCATTGCGTACGCTTTCGGAAACCAGGGCAATGGAATCCAGGCTTTGGCCGTATACTTTTACGCCCACATCGGTCCGGATGCCGGTAGCCAGCATGTTGATGCGGTTGATGATGGGCTGTGTCCAGCCGTTAATTACGCCGGGTATCTGGAGTTTCTGGTCGAGCTCCGCAATAATTTTAGCTTTAGTCATGCCTTCCCGCCATTCCGCTTCCGGTTTCAGTTGAATAATGGTTTCGATCATGCTGATAGGCGAATTATCGGTGGCGGTGCTGGCCCGGCCGGCTTTGCCTAATACCTGCGCTACTTCCGGAACCGATTTGATAATTTTATCCTGTACCTGCAAAATGCGCTTGGCTTCGGTATTGGATATATCCGGTAAAGTAACGGGCATAAATAAGATGGAACTTTCATCCAGCGGCGGCATAAACTCCGAGCCTAACCTGAACAGCATGGGTATACTGATAAGCAGGGCTACTATATTAATGCCAATGGTTGTTTTTCGCCATTCCAAACACCAGCGTAAGATGGGGCCATAAACCCACTCTAAACCCCGGTTGATGGGATTGCTGCTCTCTGGCTTGAACTTGCCTTTGAGAAAAAAAGAAAGCAGTACCGGCGTAACCGTAATAGCAATAAAGGCATCAACAATTAAAATGAAAGTTTTTGTCCAGGCCAAAGGACTGAACAGCCTTCCTTCCTGACCAGTTAATAAAAAAACGGGTAGAAAAGAAGTAATCGTAATAATAGTGCTCCAAAACACGCTGGGACCAACTTGTTTGGAAGCTTTTTCGATTATTGACAGACGCGTTTCCTTATCCATGATTTTCTGTTTGTTGCGCTTCGGCCAAGTGTCGATAAGCATTTTCTACCATTACAATGGCATCATCTACAATTATTCCAATGGCTAAAGCAATACCGGTGAGGGACATGATATTGGAAGAAATGCCAAAAGCATTTAATAGGATAAAGCCGATAGCTACCGATAAGGGCAGTTGAATAATAATAATTAAAGCGCTACGCCAGTGAAAAAGAAATAGAAATACTAAAATAGAGGCCACCACCATTTCTTCAATCAAGGTGGTTTTCACTGAATCGACCGATTCGTTAATCAGGCCGCTGCGGTCGTACACAATATTGAATTTTACGCCTTGGGGTAAGCCGGCGGCGACTTCTTTCATTTTAGTTTTTACATTGGAGATTACTTCGGCCGCATTTTCGCCGTAACGCATCACCACAATACCGCCTACTGCTTCGCCTTCGCCGTTTATATCAAAAATACCCAGTCGGCTTTCACCGGTCATTTGCACGGTGGCAATATCGCTGACCCGAATGGGAATGGTATTTTGCGTAACAATGGGGATATTCTCAATTTCTTCGGTAGATTGGAGGTAACCGGTGGTTTTAATAATATAGCCGATATCACTCATTTCAAACTTACGGCCGCCGCTTTCGTTGTTGTTGGCCCGTACTGCCGCCATTACGTCCGGCACCGATAAATTATAGTAAGTTAATTTGTTCGGGTCCAGGGTAACTTGATATTGTTTTTGAAAGCCGCCGAAAGAGGCAATTTCACTTACGCCCGGCACATTCTGCAGCGAGAACTTCACGTACCAATCCTGGATAGCGCGTTGCTCGCCCAAGTCCATTCCGGGTGCATCCAACGTGTACCATAAAATATGCCCTACCCCTGTTCCGTCCGGCCCCAAGGTAGGAATAGCACCTTCCGGCAGTAAGCGGTTGGCGTAGTTGAGCCGCTCCAGTACCCGCTCCCGCGCCCAGTAGATATCGGTTTGGTCGTTAAAAATGACGTAAATAAAACTCATTCCGAACATAGATGTTCCCCGCACATATTTCACCTGGGGCATGCCTTGCAGGTTCGTTACTAAGGGATAGGTCACCTGGTCTTCGATAATTTGCGGGCTGCGGCCCATCCACTCGGTAAAAACAATCACCTGGTTTTCCGACAAATCCGGAATAGCATCTACTTTATTGGTGCTCACCGAATAAATGCCCCAACCAAACAAACCAGTTGCAATGAGCAGCACAATTATGCGGTTGCGGAGGGAAAATGATATTAAATATCCAATCATAAAACTAAAGGAATTTACCTTCCCGGCTTTTGTAACCGGGAAGGATTAAAGAAAAAGATTAGTGCTGTTCGCCGGCTTCGTGCTGGTGCGCATCAGCGGTTACCTTCTCCAGGTTCATGCCGCATTTCGGACACTTGCCGGGCTCATTGCTGATAACTTCCGGATGCATGGGACAGGTATAAGTTACCCCGGCTACTTCTTGCCTAGTTTCGGTTTGCTCCGTCGCGTTTTGGTTTGCTTCGCCGCTGTTACAAGCCGTAAATAAGGATAAGCCAAAAATAGATAAGCCAATATTTAATATAAGCGCTTTCATAATTAGATTTAATTAGAATAAATAAGATCAGAATATTATAAAATCAGAAAATAAAAGCCACACGAGCTTTTAAAAGCCAAAAGGGCTATGGTAAACTATTATCCAGAGGAGAATATTCGTCTGGCCGGACGCAATGGCTAACTAAAAAAATCAAGGTGATTCAGGTCGTAAAACCCTAGGCAACAAAACTTTAGCACTTAGGGCTAAAGCAAAATAATAGCAAGAAAGAGCTACAGAATACCCGCACGGGCTATAAAAAGCTACTCCGGTACTGATTTGCTAAAGTTGTATGGAATTTACGTGTTAGAAGGCAGCATCCTGAGAGTAGAATAGATAGGCTGTCACTTCTAAAAAGAAGGGGGAATTAAATAATAAAAGTCTGGAGCAGAATACCGATAAACCTACCGGAAGTTGGAGGTGGAAAAGTAAAGTGAGGAATAGCTTCTAGAATAGCCGGCCGGATGCTGGTGCTAAAGCCAGGATAGGTGGTCGGTACTTTTAGAAACTTAGCAGCTTGTTGCGTAGAGCTGTTTTGGATAACCTGGTAGGTACCCTGCTGCGTGATACAAGTCAGGTCAGCGCAAGATTTGCGACTGGTTTCAGCCTCTTTGTGGCAGCAGCAGGCCGGCTTCGAAAACAAGCCAGAAGCCACATCTTTTTCTTTCGCACAATGCGATTCATTTACCCGAAAGCCCATAGCAGCCAACAAAATGGCTACGGTTAAGCTAAGGTGAATAAATTTTTGCATTGCCTTCATTTGAACTTGGCTAAAGTACGAATTAATTAGTGATCAGATTGTTATCTACTGATTAGTGTTGTATAAAGTTATTACTTTTACAATTACAAAACTAAGCACAATTTTACATTTAGCAGTTATATAATTTCAATTTAATGTTATATAAATTGGTTTAAGTACCCATAGCAGGTTTAAACCCGGCAAGTATTTAAATGGCCTGGTCAGTTTTACTTAGAATTTAATCCTAAATATAACAAACCGGCATAAAGCAAAAAAGCAGGATAAAAGTGCCTACGCAACTAATACCCTGCTTTAAACAAAAGCTATGAATAATACTACAATTACTTTGCCAATTTAAACTAACCCGCTATTTCTCCGGCTAATATTTGCTCGATGGTAGCGCTTAGCTGTTCGTATGGCGTAAAGCCGCGCGCTGCTAAATAAAGTTTATCCCGAGACTGGCAAACTACCGCCGGAAACCCGGTTATGCCCCAGCTTTGCACCAACTCAAATTCCTGCTGTGCTTTTAATTTGTAGTCATCGCTGGTAAATTTATGCCGGAAGGTTGCTTCGTCTACGCCGTAAGCGGCCGCCAAAGGCAAATACGTTTCTACCTCATTAAAATCGCGGCCTTCTACAAACTGCAGTTTTTGCAGGTTATGGGCTAACGTAACCGGTTGCTCCCCGGCTTGCTCTTTTAAAATGCTTAAAGCTACCGAGGGTGGTTCGGAATTGCTGATGTAGGTGCCTTTGCCTAGAACTTCGGTAAAATAAGCTTCGCCAAATTTTACTCCTGTTATTTCGGTTAAGCGCGGTGCGGCATGCCGGATGTAATCGGCCATATTGGAAATGGGCCCTACTCGGCTCCCCACTACCATACCCCCGCTAAGCACTTCCAGCTGTACCCGGTCACGGTAATTATCTTCAAATTTTTGTATAACGGGCCCAAACCCATAACACCAGCCACAAAGGGCATCGTACACATAAAATATTGTTGGTTTCTCCATGTTTGTGTTCAGTTATTAATTGTCAGTTGTCAGCCAACTGCTCTGGTTTAAGTTACTTAAATTTATCAGTGTAGAGCCCCCGGTATTCTAAAAAAAAGTTGGTTCCCGAAGCATCTTGATTCCGGTAGTATTTTTAGTTTATATGCATTTTAGGCAGCAGACGCTTTTAGCATGACAAGTTGGATACATGACGATCTTCCTGGCCACTACTGATCTAAAATACGTTTTACGAGTTGTTACCACGACTGTTCGGCGGGGTAATGAGCCGCAACAAAAACAAAAACCAGGTACAACCAACAACGTGGCCGACCTGGCTTTTGCAACAGAAAACAGGAAAAAAGAATTAATGCGTTGCGCCTATTTCCGACAGTACCGGGTAATCAATAAACCCTTTGGTGCCACCAGTATAAAAAGTGGCCGGATCGGGTTGGTTCAGGTCGGCATCTTGGGCAAAACGTTCCACTAAGTCCGGATTGGCAATAAAAGGAACGCCAAATGCTACTAGGTCGGCATAACCACTGGCAATCACCTGATTACCGGTTTCACGGTTAAAACCTTTGTTTATGATTAAAGTACCTTTATACAAAGGCCGGAAGTGTTTGGCTATTTCTTTTACCGCGTACGGCACGTTATCTACGGGTGCAAAAGGCTCCGACAAGTGCAAATAAGCTAAGTTGTAATTATTAAGGCCTTGCACAATATATTCAAAAGTCGGGATGGTTTCTTCATCCACGGTTATCCCAAACTGGTTATGCATCGATGGATTTAATCTTATGCCTACTTGGTTCAGGTCGATTACTTCTTTTACAGCGTCCAATACCTCGAACAGAAAACGCGCCCGGTTCTCAATAGATCCGCCGTATTCATCGGTACGCTGATTGGAGCACTTGTTAAAAAACTGCTGAAACAAATAACCATTTGAAGAGTGAATTTCTATCCCGTCGAACCCGGCAGCTACCGCATTAGCGGCCGCTTTTTTAAAATCCTGTGCAATGGCTTTAATTTCCGATACTTCTAAAGCCCGGGGCGTTACCGTTTCTTTAAATCCTTCCCGGGTAAATGCTTTATCGTGCGGATTGATAGCCGAAGGAGCCACCGGCAAATCGCCATTATGAAAATCGGGGTGCGACATCCGGCCTACGTGCCACAACTGGGCAAATATTTTACCGCCTTTGGCGTGTACCGCCGCGGTTACTTTTTGCCAGCCGGTTACCTGCTCGTCAGAATAAATGCCAGGGGTATTAATATATCCTACGGCTTGTTTGCTGATTTGCGTGCCTTCGGTAATAATTAAGCCGGCGCTGGCCCGTTGCTCATAATACTGCACAATTAAATCATTGGCCACATTACCGGCATTATCGGCGCGACTGCGCGTCATGGGTGCCATTACCAGCCGGTTATTCAAGTTTATATTACCTAATTTATAAGGCTCCAATAAAGGTTGATTTTTCATAGTTTAATTAAATATATGTTATAACAAGTTTTGTATATACAACTGTTGAGTCAAAAAAATATTACTGACGTACCTTGTCTAGCAAATTACCCAGTAAAGTAGCTTCTTCGGTGGTTAAATGCGCATACCTCTCTGTAATTTGCTGCAACAAATTGTTGGTTTTTAGCAGCAACTCCATCCCGGCCGGGGTAATAACAATATCTACCTTGCGGCGGTTTTCCGGACATTGGCAACGATCAACGTAGCCTTTTTCCAGTAATTTATCTACCAAACGGGTAGCATTACTCATCCGGTCCAGCATGCGCTCCTGAATTAAACCCAACGTACTCGGATTAGGATACTGTCCCCGCAAAATACTCAGCACATTATGCTGCTGCAGCGAAATACCAAAAGGCCGCAGTTGAGCCATCAGTTCCTTTTGCACCCAATTGCCCGTGAACATAATGTTCACGACCATCCGGTGGTACGGACTGGCAAAGCTTTTCTGCTTGATTTCATCTTCTAGTTTCACGGTGCAAAATTATAAGGCAAATTTAAATCTAATTATTGTATATACAACAGTTGTGTTTACAAAGTTTCATCGTATCATTATTCTTGTTACTAATACCTCAGATATGCTAAATATCTTTTCCCACCTTGAGCTTCGTTCTAAAACGCCAGTTTTCGCTTGGCCGGCGACTGGGAAAAAAACTGCATCAGCTATAAACAAAATTGGCTCCAACTGTAATTACCAGCGGAGCCACTCTTATTTTATATCTTGAAATACCAGTATTACACCACCGGTACATCATCTGCGTTTGGTTTTGCCGCTTAAACTCCTCGATACTGCCGCTGCTGTCAGGCCGCCCAGGAGGTATAAAGCAACTGTCATGGCTTTGGTAGCGGTAGTACGGCCGCTTGGTTCTTTTCCCAGCCCCATGGGTCCGGGCAAAACCACCCCGCCTACTCCGGCTGCTAAACCTAAGGCCGTTCCCCGCCACCAAACATGGCGACCAGTACCTATTAGCGTATAATACAAAGAATTTGAAACCAGATCGCCAATAATGGAATATTCGAAAAGCTTGTCTTCTTCCGGCGGACGTTTATTTAAATGATACATGCCCCGGGCAATGGCTCGCATTCCCAGCACATCCATCCGGGGGGCCTGCGGAATATACCGGCGAATGGTTTCGTGGGTAAGGGTTAAAGCCACAGCCCCCGTAATGCCACTCACCAAAGCGACTATAGGTTTCTTAACTTGGTACGTTTTCGGTTTTTTCATAATCCTGTCGGGAGATTAATTATAACTTAGGTAGAACAGAAAAAGGATTAATATACAATTTATTTTTTAGTAATAATGCTGATACTGCCATTCCGTTCCAGGTAGGCCGTATCAATTTCCTCTATTTTAAGCGGCTTACCATTCAGGCGCATGGCTTCATACAAATCGTTTTCGGTAATCTGGCGTTTGTTCATTTCGTGGCGCAGCATTTCGCCGTTTTTCACCAATTGTTGCACGTTGCCTTTTACCAGCTGGCCTAGTTTACTGTGGCAAGCCCACTTCGCTAAAAGCCAGTGAAAAGCTACCATAACCGCGCTGGTAGCCATAGCCCCAAAAAAAGGCGCATTACCCGTAATGGCCCGGCTCAGAATAGATCCCAGAATAATACCCAGTACAATATCCAGCGCGGCGTTCTGACTAAATATGCGTTTATCGCCGGACCGGACCAGCGCCAAAGTAAAAATAAAAATCAGGATACCCCTAATTACCATCTGCCACCAGGCAATGGCATTGGAATCGGGTCCGATTATATCCCTTATTGCTTCTTCCATTATTAATGATATTTAAGCTGCTGCCAAAACGATACGACCGCAGCAAAAGTTATCTGTTGGTTATTGAGGGCTGGCGGGTTGTTTTGCCTCCGGTAAAGTTAAAAAGTACCGCAAACAAAAAAGCCCGGCTAAAGCCAGGCTCTCTTGTTTTACCTATCCGCTGACTAGTAATCAGTACGGGAAGCGTGGGCGGCAGTAGTATTATAATTGCCGTTTTTAGATTTGTTAGCAATATACCAGGCGCCGGCCGCTAATAAAGCACCACCTACTACTTTTTGGGTAGTGCTCATGTTTTTTACTGAAGTAGCAGCGGTATTTCCGTATTGTTTTAAAGAAGTCGGAATTTGCTTCATGTCTATGTTGCTAAACATAGAAGCTGCTTTACCCAATATGCCACCTGACTGTGAAGTAGCTTGATTTTGGTTATCGAAATTATTGTCCATAGTTCTAAATTTTAAAAAATTGTGTAATTTATTTCTGTTTCCATTTAACTTGCCTGCAGCCCTAAAGATTATGCCAGCCAGGCAAAGCGAGTTATAATATCGCGAAACAGCGCATTTTGTTTCGCCAGCCCGTACTTTATTTCATATATTTTTTAAAAATTACCTTTAAGCGCTAAATTTAAGGAATGCAACTATTTAAAAGCATAAGACTTATCTGGACTTTTTACCGGAGCTTTGTTTTAGTTTCGATGGTAATAACAATAAGTTGTGTAAGGGTAATCTGGGATACTGGCTTTAACTGGTTTGGACTGTTATTCTGGGGTAAACTGGCCACCCTGGGCTTGCTATTTTATTTTGTAAACAGCTATAAAAATAAAGAATACTACTATTACCAGAATTTAGGTATTTCTAAAATTCTGCTTTGGGCCACCACCCTCACTTTCGATTTTTCTTTGTTCTTATTTCTCACGGTTCTGGCTTATAAACTGAAATGACGCACAAACTGGAGGCCGACAGTATTCAACTGCAGTTTAGTGGCCGCAGCATATTATCAGACATTTACCTGAAATGCGAAACCGGGAAGATTACCGGTTTATTGGGCCGCAACGGACAAGGGAAATCTTGCCTCATGAAGATCATTTATGGCAGCCTGTCCGGCGAAAAATCAGTTCGTTTTGATAATAAGGTACATTTTGAGGCATTTAAGCGGCCCGACTTATTGCTTTATCTGCCGCAATTTAATTTTATACCCACCAGTCTTTCTCTAAACAGGATATTTAAGGACTTTGAACTGGATTTTGCAACTTTCGGAAAAAGATTTCCGGAGTTTTCGTTACGCTATAAAGCAAAGCTAAATAGCTTATCGGGCGGTGAGCGCCGGCTGGTAGAATTTTATGTTATAGTAAAATCGAAATCGCAGTTTGCTATGCTAGATGAGCCTTTTACCCAGTTAAATCCAATTCAGGTGGAAAAAGTAAAAGAATTCCTGCTGGAAGAAAAAACAAACAAAGGCTTATTCATAACCGACCACATGTTTAGGCATGTTATGGAGATTTGCGATAATTTAAATTTGCTGGTAAATGGCAAAACGCACTTGGTAAAAAGCTTGGAAGATCTTGAAGATCTTGGCTATGCCCGGCTTTAATCGTTAGTGATAAGATTCCGGCAGGTACGGCTAGTTTACTTCGGCGCCTCCTGGTCAACGATAATAACACAAAAGATCTGATCGATGGGAAAAAATCAAAAAACAATATATTACCAAATAGCCCACCTGGGTAGTATAAGGGCACGGAAGTAATTTCCGTGCCATCTTAAACTGTTTTTATTCTTCCTCGGTCTTTAGCTGTTATAGCTGCCCTGCTTTACTTAAATCACAAAGCAGATTAGAAACCAACGGAAACTTATTCGGTTTTTGCAGTGCCCCGGAGGGCATCTGCCACCACATCCGACAAAGGCGTGGTGGGCTGTCCGGTCAGGGCCGAGAGTTGGTGGCTATCACTAAACAAATCGTCTTTTGCGGCGGCCGCGTCCCAGCCGGCAATGGCCTGTGCCAAGCCTTCGGGCAAACCGAAGCTGGTGAGGGCGGCGGCGTACTCGGCCTCCGGTAAATTTTTGTAAGGAATACCTTTTCCGGTCTGGCGGGAAACTTCGGCCGCCAAATCCCGGAGCGTGTAGGCTTCATCTCCAGCCAGTTCATAAACTTTGCCCTCGTGTCCTTCGCCGATTAAAACGGCAACGGCAGCATCGGCAAAATCGGCGCGGGCAGCAGAAGAAATTTTACCTTCGCCGGCACTCCCGATAAAAGCACCACCCGCGAGGGCACCCGGAATGGAACCGGTGTAATTTTCGGTGTACCAACCATTGCGCAGGAGGGTGTACGGAATGCCGGAATCTTTTAAAGCGGCTTCGGTGGCGAGGTGTTCTTCGGCCAGGCTAAGCGACGAGGTATCTGCATGCAGCAGGCTGGTATACACAATCCATTTTACTCCGTTTTTCTTAGCCGCGTCAATTACATTTTTATGCTGCGTAGCCCGTTTTCCTACTTCACTGCCCGAAATCAGCAGCAAGGTATTAATGCCGGCTAAGGCATGTTCCAGCGTTTCCGGCTGGTTGTAATCGGCTTCGCGGGCTTCCACGCCCAGATCCGCGGCCTTTTGCGGCGAACGAACCAGCGCCACAATGTTATCGGTAGCTGTTTTTTCTTTCAGTTTGGCTACCACCAGGCGACCCAGTTGCCCGGTAGCGCCGGTAATTGCTATTTTAGTCATGGTTTTATCTCTTTTTAGATTATCTAATTATGCTGTACGAAAAGTTCATATAACGAAGCTGGACAGAAAAGGTAATTACCGGAAATAACAAGATGCTTTTCGGCAAAATACAGGAACTTTATGAAAGTCACGGAAGTAAATCTGCGCCATATTGTGCCTTTCCTTTTACATTACCCCCGCTGTTTGTAGTCTTCCGCAGGAGACTGCAAACTTTTGATGAAGATGGGAAGTCTCCGACTTACTGGTTCCTACAAGAAGGTTACAGAAATTAAACCTTTACCCCCGGCATAATCTAAGGCACTGGAATAAATATAATGATGTGCTTCAGCTACCAATCCGGCTGCAACGGGGTTCTGGTGCAGGTAATACAGCTTTTCTTCTTTAAACCGATTGGATTCTAATGCTATTGGATGATTATCCTGTTGCCAGAACTGGTATTTTGTGTTTTTACTGTTCTTTTCCCCGGCGGCCCTAAATAGCCATAACATCCAATTCCGCCGGCTTTCCTGGGGGTTCTGCTCCATGGCTTTCAGAATAGAGGAAGCCGTAAATTTTTTAAAGTCGCGCAGAATAGCCGATAAGGTAAACCCGGCGGCGGCGGAAACAATCAGGTGCACATGATTTGATAGGATGCACCAGCCGTATATAATTAAGCCTTTTTCTTTTTAACAGTACGGCAGGCTATCGACCACCAGGTTGGCATAGTCTTTCCGAGTAAAAACATCCACCCACTCTACCACCGCGAAGGTGATAAAATAAATCCCATTCTGGTCTCGGATTTGGTAGCCGCCTTGCATGTAGTAACTTTTACTGGTATGTACCGGAACAGAGTTCCTCCGGTTTCATTAAAAGTTTTAAGTCTCCCTTCGGAAGACTCAAAACAGCGGGGGCAATAACCAATATTATCTTTTAGATGAAAAAATAAGCCAAAAAGTTATTTTAATGGGTATACATATTTTTGAATTAGCTAAAAAGAATAATAAAAGCTTTACTCCAAACAAAATTCATGATTATGACATTAAAAATTCTTTGTGGTTTCAGATTTTTCAAAATAAGTGAGAATAATGATTTTAAAATAAACCCTTTTATTATAACATCAAATCTTGAAATACTTAAAAATGAATACTCTTCAAAAGAATTTTTATCTATTATTGGTATACATAGACTCAGAGTTTTTCGAAGTGAACCTTCATTTGGATACAATGTTTTAGAGCATCCAAATCCCTTAAATTATAATATCCAACAGTTTCAGCAAGATTCAGTGAGAATGGTTAATAAAATAAATTCTTTTATTCCATTCTTATGGTTTGTTAAAGATTGTAGATCACACATATCAGAAATAATATTTTATTCTCCAGATAAGAATTGGATTAATATAATTCCTAATAATGATATTTTTAGCAGTGCTAATGGTGAATCAGAATATTCAACATTTAATTCACAAGAACTAAGTTATGCTGAGTCCATTTGGAAAAAGCTTTCAGAAATTACTAAATCTCGGAAAACAAAAATACCTTATCCTTACCCAGTACGAGGAGTAGTTATTCCAGACAGTAGAAACCTACTTCCTTACAATGAAAGTTCAAGAATAGAAAAGAGCCTTGATTTTTTTAATATTTGCTCGTAGAGCCTCCTTTATACCGATGAAGATTGCTATGTATATTCCAATATTTGAAAGTCTATTTTCATCAGAGAATACAGAAATAAGTCATAAAGTAGCAGAAAGGTGTTCTTATTATTTAGGTGGGTCAAGAGAAGATAAAATTAAAAATTATGACACTGTTAAAAAAGCTTATGATATAAGGTCAAAATTATTACATGGAGATAAACTTACAGAACATAATAAACCAGAAAGGAATCACAATAGATTTGAAACTCAAATAGAAATTAGCATAGAAATTGACAACTTAACTCGGATACTTTTAACTAAGGTAATAATGGAAGATTCTGAAAAATTCTTAGCAAAGGATATGAGTGCTTTTTACAAGGAGCTACTCTTTTATTGAATTAAACCCCAGCTGTTTGTAGTCTTCCGCAGGATGACTGCAAACTTTTAATGAAATTGGAAAGTCTCCGACTTCCTGCTGCTGTCCTGCAAAGTTTGGGTAAAACAAAAAAGCCGCTAGAAAGCGGCTTTAAAGAGTACCAGGGGCGGGACTTGAACCCGCACATTCTAATGAATACAAGATTTTAAGTCTTGCGTGTCTACCAGTTTCACCACCCCGGCAACATGAAGGACAGGCCTTCAATAGTTTTGGATAAAGAAAAGACGTTGCGGGGCAACGTCTTATTCTAGTTATCTAGTGGAGCGAAAGACGGGGTTCGAACCCGCGACCTCGACCTTGGCAAGGTCGCGCTCTACCAACTGAGCTACTTTCGCTTATACCGCCGTGTTTTTCGTACTTTGGTGATGCAAATCTACGCATCTTATCTTTTATGTCAAGCAATTTCTATAAAAAAATTTTAGTTTGCTCTTTTATGATTGATAATCAGGGAGAAAAATTAGTTTTTAGTCCACAGTCGATAGTCCACTGTCCACAGAAAATTAGTCTACCGTCGACAGACTACTTCTTTGCATCATCGGCCAGCATTTTTAATTCGTTTAATTTCAGCAAAGCTTCTACCGGCGTAATGGTGTTAATATCCAGTTTATCGAACAACTCCCGGATCCGGATCATGAGCGGGTCGTTGAGTTCGAACATATTAAGCTGAAACTTTTGTTTGGGTAGCTGCTGCAAACTTTTTTTATCGCCCTGGCTTATTTTATCCTGCTCCAAATGGTGCATAATTTCGCTGGCCCTTATTACCACGCTGTTGGGCATACCCGCCAGCTGCGCCACATGAATACCAAAACTATGTTCGCTGCCGCCCGGCATAAGCTTGCGCATAAACAAGATTTTGTTCCCGGCTTCTTTGACCGACACGTTAAAATTGCGCACCCGCGGGAAATCTTCGGCCAGTTGGTTTAGTTCGTGGTAATGGGTGGCAAATAAGGTTTTGGCGCGGGCTTGGGGCTGGTTATGCAGGTACTCCACAATGGCCCAGGCAATGGAAATACCGTCGTAGGTACTGGTGCCCCGACCAATCTCGTCCATCAACACCAGGCTGCGGTCCGAGAGGTTATTCAGGATGCTGGCGGTTTCGGTCATTTCCACCATAAACGTACTTTCGCCGCGCGATAAATTATCCGAAGCCCCTACCCGGGTAAAAATTTTATCGATTACGCCTACTTCGGCGGCTTCGGCGGGCACAAAACAACCAATCTGGGCCATGAGCACAATTAAGGCCGTTTGCCGCAGCAAAGCACTTTTACCCGCCATATTAGGTCCGGTTATTACCATAACCTGCTGTTCGTCGGTATCCAGGAAAATATCGTTCGGAATATAGCTTTCGCCGGGCGGTAACTGCCGCTCTATTACCGGATGCCGCCCTTTTTTAATATTTAAAACTTTGCTGTCGTTTACCTGCGGTTTTACGTAGTTAAACTGCCGGGCCGTATTGGCAAAAGACGTGAGGCAATCAATCATGCCCAGCACTTTGGCATTTTGCTGAATTTGCGCCACATAATCGCCCACCGATAATACCAGTTCGTTAAAAATGGTTTGTTCGATGGTATAAATGCGGTCTTCGGCGTTCAGGATTTTTTCTTCATAGGTCTTGAGTTCTTCGGTAATGTAGCGCTCGGCGTTTACCAACGTTTGCTTCCTAATCCATTCCTGCGGCACTTTGTCTTTGTGCGCGTGCGTCACTTCCAGGTAATATCCAAACACTTTGTTATAAGCAATTTTCAGCGACGAAATACCGGTATTTTTGGCTTCGCGGTGCTGCAACTGCAACAAGTAATCTTTGCCCGAAAAAGCAATGCTCCGCAAATCGTCCAGCTCCGCGTGAATGCCCGCATTAATAATATTGCCCGTATTGGTGAGCATCGGCGCATCCGTCTTGATTTTGGTTTTGATTTCTTCCCGGATAATTTCGCAGGAAGTAAGCTGCGCCGCCAGTTTTTGTAAAGCCGGAATGTTGCTGTAGGCCATCAGTTCTTTAATGGGCAGCATGGCTTCCAGGGCCCGGCTGAGTTGCAACAACTCGCGCGGGTTAATGCGGCGCACGGCCACCTTCGATATCAGGCGCTCCAGATCGTTTATCTGTTTCAGGTAATGGACAATATCCAGCAGTAACTCCGAATTTTGCATTAAAGCTTCTACGGTATCTAAGCGCCGCTGAATCTGGGCGACCTCTTTTAAGGGCAGCACTACCCATTTTTTAAGTAAACGCGCGCCCATGGGCGTTACCGTTTGGTCTAAGATCTGGATGAGCGGCACGCCTTCGGTATGCTGCGGGAAAACCAGCTCCAGGTTGCGCACCGTAAATTTATCGAGCCAAACGTACTTATCTTCTTCCAGGCGCGATATGGCCCGGATGTGCTGCGTTTCGTGGTGCTGGGTTTCGGCGAGATAATGCAAAATACAACCGGCCGCAATAATACCTTCTCTTAACGTCTCGATGCCGAAACCTTTGAGGGATTTGGTACCAAACTGGCGCGTAAGCAATTCAAAGGCAAAGTCGTAGCCAAAAACCCATTCGTCTAAGGCGTAATGGCATAAATCCGGTCCGAAGGAAGTGAGGAAATCTTCTTTCGAACGCTTGCAAAACAAGACTTCGGCGGGAGCAAAATTCTGCAACAGTTTCCGGATATATTCGCGGTTGCCCTGGGCCGTAATAAATTCGCCGGTAGAAATATCTAAAAAGGAAATGCCGGTTTCGTCTTTGCCAAAGTGTAGCGCGGCCAGGTAATTGTTGCTTTTCTTTTCCAGCACCTGGTCGTTGAAAGAGACGCCGGGCGTTACCAGTTCGGTTACGCCGCGTTTTACAATCCCCTTCACCATTTTAGGATCTTCTAACTGATCGCAAATGGCCACCCGTTCGCCGGCGCGTACTAATTTAGGCAAATAGGTATCCAGGGAATGGTGCGGAAATCCCGCTAAGGCTACTTCCGAAGCCGTACCGTTGCCGCGCTTGGTTAACACAATGTCCAGTATTTTACTCGCTCTAATGGCATCTTCCCCGAAAGTTTCGTAAAAATCGCCGACCCGGAACAACAGCAAAGCACCGGGATGCTTCACTTTAATGGCGTTATATTGCTTCATGAGCGGCGTTACGCTGGCTTCTCCTTCTTTAGCTGCTTTGGGGTTGCCTTTCTTGCCGGTTGGTAAATCCAGAATATCCTGTACGTCTTTACTTATTTCCACTAATCGTCCCTTTTCCGAAATGATATAGCAAGTTACGCTCTATTCTGCTTAATTTTGCAGGCTATAAGCATATTTTTTAATAGACACACGCTAAAACAGGAAACATGCGCAAGCTGAAAATGGACGAACTGAACCGGGTTTCGGTAGCAGAATTTAAGCAATTACCCAAAATACCGGTGGTGCTGGTGCTGGATAATGTGCGCAGCCTGCACAACGTGGGCTCCACTTTCCGGACGGCCGATGCGTTCCGAGTAGATAAAATATACCTGGGTGGTATTACCGGCACGCCGCCTAATAAAGAAATAAATAAAACGGCTTTGGGCGCTACCGAATCGGTAACCTGGGAACACGCCCCGGATACTTTGGCTTTGGTGCAAAGCTTAAAAGAGGCCGGTTACGTTCTGATTGCTTTGGAGCAAGCCGCCGGCAGTACCTTGTTACAGGAATTTACTCCTGATCCGGAGCAGAAATATGCTTTTGTATTTGGGAATGAAGTATTTGGGGTGGCTGAAGAAATTATGGCTATTGCGGATACTGTATTGGAAATTCCGCAGTTTGGCACCAAACATTCGCTTAATATTTCGGTGACGGTTGGCGTGGTGGTCTGGGATTATTTAGCGAAAACGGAGTTAAAGTAAGTTAAACAGAGTATAGCGGTTTCTCTTTTGCAAGATTGCATCTTTCAAGGTGTTGGTGCTATCTGTCTTTAACAGCCTAAGTTTGCTCAAGGCCGCCGGGCCCCGTTTGGGCATTCGGGCGGGCTACGCTTCCTTTCCTCGTGAAAAACTCGGAATGCTGCGCACCGGAACCCTAGCAGCTATGCTGCCAGAAGGCCCTCACTGCCCAAACTGATGAAGTTGCCTGCGGTTCTGCGGTTGCCCATCCTAAATAACTGATGTAAAGCAAAAGAAATTTTATTAAGTCGTACTCAGCTATTAAGGTTCTTATTAAAAACTTGTTGAATGAAAAAAGTCTTAAAAGCAGGCGGACAATAAGATTATTTAAAAAATTATCTTGTTGATAATAGCTAAACCCGAAGCTACGCAGCAAACTACATCAGTTTGGGCAATGAGGGCCTTCTGGCAGCATAGCTGCTAGGGTTGTGGTGCGCAGCATTCCGACGAAGGAGGAAAACAAACTTAGACAGCCCGAATGCCCAAACGGAGCCCGGCGGCCTTGAGCAAACTTAGGCTATTAAAGTCAGATAGCACCAACACCTTGAAAGATGCAATCTTGCAAAAGAAAGACCTTTGATTAAGCAAAACATACTTCCAAACGCTTTTCTGAAGAAATACAATCTAATAGTAGGCAGCTTACGTCAGGAAACTTTATCTTTGCGTCAAGTGATGAAAACCACTAAAAAGCCCTGATAACGAAATTACCAAGGCTTTTTATTATTATCAATTAAATATTCTTTTAATCGAATTCCGAATCCTTTAGTTTAACGGGTTCTGAACTTTTCCGCAAACGCATATTTAGCATTTCTACTACCAGCGAGAAGAACATAGAAAAGTAAATATAACCTTTTGGTACGTGCATGTGCGCCGCTTCCAGTACCAGCATTACCCCAATCATAATCAGGAAAGATAAGGCCAGCATTTTAATGGTGGGGTGCTTGTTCACGAAGTCGGCAATGTATTTAGAGAACGTCAGCATAATTCCCATGGAAATAATTACGGCCACAATCATGATGATCACGTGGTCTACTAAACCAACCGCCGTTAAAATAGAGTCGAAGGAAAAAACAATATCTACCAGCACAATCTGGAAAATTACTTTACCAATACTGTGCGGCGCATTGGTACTAACCGTTTCCGGATCTTCACCTTCCAGTTTGTGGTGAATTTCGGTGGTACTCTTGCCTATCAGGAACAAACCACCGGCTAATAAAATAATATCCCGACCGGTAACCCCGAAATCATCTGCTCCCCAAGGCAAATTAATGGTAAACAAAGGATGTTTCAGGCCTACAATCCAGGAAATACTTAGCAACAACAAAATCCGGAATACCAGTGCCAGCAGTAAACCAATGGTGCGGGCCCGGCCTTGTTCCGAGGCGGGTAATTTGCCGGCTACAATCGATATAAATATAATGTTATCAATCCCCAGCACCACTTCCATAAAGGTCAGGGTCAGTAAACTAATCCAGGTATCCGGACTCGCGAAAATATCGAACATGTTTTTTTCTTTGCGTTAAGCGTTTAAAGTTATGAGTTAAAAAATTATAACTATTAATATAGAGATTACCTGCGTTATGAATTATCCGTAATTAACTTTGAACTCATAACTTTAAACTAAGATTTACGATTTCATGTTTATGTATTGCAAGGGCAAACCTAACTCGGCTCGTCGCAGCAAAGCAATCACTTCCTGTAAATCATCAATTTTCTTACCGGTTACGCGCACCTGATCGTCCATAATAGCGGCCTGTACTTTGGCTTTGCTGTCTTTTATGAGCTTCACTATTTTTTTCGAAGCTTCTTTATCAATGCCGGCCCGTACTTTTATATCCTTTTTTATCATAGGTCCGGACGGATATTCTTCGGCGCTAAAATCCAGGGAAGTAGCATCCAGGCCTTGCTTCACCATTTTGCTCATAATAATATCTTCAATTTGCCCTACTCGCATGGAGTTCTCGGAAGATACTAGTATCACGTTATTTTTTTTATCCAGTTCCACTCCGCCCTTGGTATCCCGGAAATCGTACCGGTTCTGAATTTCTTTTTTAACCGTGTTAATGGCATTTTCTAAGGTTTGCGGATCTACTTTACTAACAATATCAAACGAAGCCATAGGTAAATTGCTCTAAATTTTTAAATATTGGCGCGATAATAAGACGTGTATCGTCCGGTAAAGTTAGTATTTTGATTAAATTTTCAGCATACTGTTAAAAGAAACGAACGTTATTCCTGCTACCATGTACCTGAAAGCCCCTGAGTCGCCGGCTGATTTTGAGAAATATTACCAATTACGCTGGGAAGTGTTGCGGGCACCCTGGCAACAACCCCGCGGCAGCGAAAAAGCCGCTGATGATGCCTCCGCCACCCACGCCTTGCTCCTGAACGAAAAAGAAGAAGCAATAGGTGTTTGCCGGCTGCACCTCCAAACACCCGCCGAAGCCCAAATCCGGTTTATGGCCATTCGCCCGGATTACCAGGGCCAGGGCCTGGGCCAAAAGCTCCTGCAATACTTAGAAGAAAAAGCCCGGGCTGCCGGCGCCCGTTTTATTACCTTACAAGCCCGGGAAAATGCGGTTAGGTTTTACGAAAAATGTAACTACACGGTACTGGAAAAAACGCATCTGTTATTCGGCAGTATTCAGCACTACAAAATGCAGAAGGAGTTATAAGGCAAAAGCCTCTTTGTTCTCTACCCAATTTCAAGCTTATCATTAAGTTAAATTACCGACGCTACAAGCACCAATTTGTATATTGAGGCTGGATCTACTTATCGGTATTTAGCTTTCTATATTAATTTACGGAGCACACCCGACGCATTTACAAAAAAATAGTGCCACTACAGTAGTGGCACTATAAGCAAGTATAATTTGTAAAAACTTCTCTTTAAGAAGATTTGGCCATCTAAACCAAAACAGGCTTGTTCGTGGTTTTACAGCACAAAAAAGCTGTCGGTATTTATTTTCTCGGGGACTTTCTGGTCGTCTATCATTTGTTTCAGGTTACGCTCAATAGTGTTGGCAATGGCAGTTACCGGCGTATCGGTTGGCTTGTTCTCGAAAGGGTCTTGTAAGTGAATTGCCATTTTTTCGATCAGGAAGAAAGATGCGGCAATAGTGGTAACCATAGGAATTACCAAAGCGCCAAACACTTCCAGCAAGGCAAAAGGCAGCAATAGCACAAATATAAACAAAGAAAAATGGATGTATAAGCTGTACGTAACCGGGAAAACCGTATTCTTAATGCGTTCGCACTTACCCATCGAATCGCAAAGGCGGCTCAGGGTTTCTTCCATTTCCACCTGCTGAAACTTATTTAATTGTTTTTCCTGCAACAGCATTTTCAGGTCGCGCCCGTGCAATTGCAATAAAGCATTGGGTACGTTATCGTGTTTGCTAACAAAGGCTAATTCTTCAGGGTTTAGGTATTTATTGAGCCCACCAGTCGGCAATTCACCCCGTAGTGCTTGCCCCAGGCTATAACACCAGGCAATCTGCCGCATGGTAAATTGCTCCTGAAAATTTTTAACGTTTACCGAAACATAAGGGTCGGCCATAAAACTGAGCAGTTGCCGGATAAGGCTACGGGAATCGTTTACAATGGCGCCCCAAACAATTCTGGCTTCCCACCAGCGGTCGTAAGCCTGGTTAGATTTAAAAGCCAGCAGCAGCGAAAGTACCGTACCCAGCACCATGGGCACCCCTAGCGGAATAGAAATATTAATAACATGAAAGTATTTATCCCAAACGCCAATAACCGTGGCATAAATAACCACAAAAGTTATTTCGTATTTTATTTTTCCAAAAGTATAGGATAATGGAATATTCTTTTTTAATAGCATGGTTATTCTGATAATAAGAGATACAAAAATTTTTAATCCAAGATGAGTTGCACCTAAGCAATAGTGAGAAAAGGAACCCGGGTGTGTTTGGCCACATCGCTCGATATGCGCTTGCGGGAAAAGATATTCCCGAACATACTTTTCTTCCGGCCGGTTACCAGTAAATCGGCTTTAAACTCTTCCACAAAGGTGTAAACGCCGCCGGTAAAGTCATTTTCCTGAATCAAGTGTACCGAGCAGTTTATTTGTTTTAGTTTGTCGTTCATATACACCTTGTTCAGCACGTATTCCAGCTTTTCCATGTTGGTACCCGGTTTAAAAATTACCAGAAAAGTGATATAATAATCGTTGTCCGAAGTTAGATTAAGCAGCAAGTCGTCGAGTAGTAAGGTATACCGGTCATCGGTGTCCAGCACGTAGGTAATTTTGCGGAAATGACTGGCCTCGGCGTTATCCGGAATATAAAGCACCGGACAGGAAATATCTTTTGCTATTCTGGTAAAAGATTCGAAAGTATCATCTTCGGTATTTCCCCCGGCTTTTACGGGGCATAGCACGAGGTCTATACCTTTGTGGTCGATGAAGTTGCGGACTTTAAGAGAACTATCGCCGTAAAGATGCACTATTTCCAGGCTGCTGATTTCTACGGCATAAGATTTCCGGATGCGGTCCAATGCTTTGCTAAAAGAGGTATTAATTTTTTCCAGGCGCTCTTCTTCGCGGGGCAACAGCAGCAGTTCCGGAATAGAATCGGGCAGCGGAATAAGGTGCAGCAATATAATCTGGCAAGTTTCGCCTTTCATTATCTGAATGCCATATTTAATCAGGTGCAGCGACTGATTCGTCAAGTTGGTAGGAATAACTATTTTTTTCACAGTTGCAGTCGTTATAGTCTAACATGATAATTTACACTGCAAAAATCCAACCCTGTAATTAACCTCTGGTTAAAATGATATTAAAATACCATTAATATAATTTTACATACAAAACCCTATATTTTAACTTTGTTTTAAGGTAGATACATAAAATACAAAGCCAGTTAGTTTGATTTCCTCTGCTTAACGCGGCCATCACCCTATTCGCCCTAAGTGAAATCAGGTTAAATTTTGTATAAAACAGATTAAAGCAACATTAAAATACTACTACCGGACGTAACAGTTGCTAAGCTTTACGCAGCCGCTCGTAAAACAAAGTTCAGCCTTGGCTTAAGATATGGAGGGATACAAAATAGCTAATTTTCTATTCTTTTGGCATGCAGACGCAAAAATGGCAAAGGCCAAGGCGGCAAAACACTCCTGATTGAACTTGTTTCTGGTAGTTAAACCAGGATTATATAAGGTGAGAGAACTTGTCGGCAACCAATTTAAGGAAAACAACTACCCCTACCTCCTTAACTAAGGCGGGGAACTAAGTTACCTTTTTGGGCCATAGATTATGCCGATAAATGGCGATGTTATCTATAAAACAGTCTCAACTTTTTAATAAACTTCTATATTAGATATAACCGGACAGGCTTTAGCATCCTTTATATTAATCCGAACCCGATCGGTACTAACCGGATTGTTTAGTTTTAGAATGCGTTTATAACCAATGGTGGTAGCCTGTGCGGCTGGTTGCCAGGCATTATCCTGCCATACATCTACTGAAAAAGATTTTACCCGTTGGCCCAGTTTTATATATTCCTGCAAAAGCACATATTTTACGGGCTGGGTTTTACCTAAATCAAGAATTAAACTGCCCGTAGTTTTCTGGTCGTCGGTTGCCCAATAAGTTTCTTTATTGCCGTCGGTTACATGAGCAGCCGCAAATGCTTGGGCATTTCCCCGGTAAGAATCGGCGGTTACTTTTGCTTTGGCGGCCAGGTTTGTCTTAAATTCTCTGTCCGATAGTGCTTTCCAGCCTTTTAAAGCTTGTATATCATGCTCATGAAAAAGCCCGCGCTTATCGGGCGGCACGTTTAAAAGTAAGTTAGAGCCCCGGCCTACCGAGGTCAGGTAAATTTCGAAAAGCTTTTCCGGGGTTTTTACCTGGGCATCTTCTTTCGCATGATAAAACCATCCCGGCCGAATAGAAACATCCACTTCAGCGGGAATCCATTTGGTACCATTTTCAGCTCCTTTACTTAATAAATCTTCAATGCCGGCTTTTCCGGCGTAAAGGGTATCATTGCTGATGGAGTTCCAGTTGGTTTCCCCCGCTAGCCCTTTTTCGTTGCCTACCCAACGTATATCAGGCCCGGCATCACTAAAGAATAATACCTGGGGCTGCGGTTGTATTTTCCGGACCAGTTCTAAAGTAGTTGGCCAGTTGTAGTAGGTTACTCCGTTTATTTTGCGTTTCTCGCGGGCACCACCATAAAAGCCATCGCCGCCGTTGGCCCCATCAAACCACATTTCAAAAACCGGTCCGTAGGCGGTAAATATTTCGTTTAGTTGCTTTCGGTAATATTCAATATAAGAGGCTTGTCCGTAATCTGCCCGGTTTCTGTCCCAGGGCGACAGGTAAACGCCAAACTTTAAACCGTGGCGTTTGCAGGCATCGGCTACTTCTTTTACCACATCGCCCTGTCCGTTTTTGTAAGGACTATTTTTTATTGAATGTTCGGTATACTGGCTGGGCCATAAAGCAAAACCATCGTGATGTTTACAGGTTAATATTACTCCTTTAAAACCAACTTCTTTTAAGGTGCGCACCCATTGCTCGGCATTTAATTGGGAAGGGTTGAAAATAGTTGGTTTTTCATCGCCATAGCCCCATTCCAGGTCGGTAAAAGTATTGGTAGTAAAATGAATAAAAGCATTCATTTCCATTTCTTGCCAGGCTAACTGCGCGGCGGAAGGCACCGGAAGAACAGCCTGGGGAGCATCCACGTTTTTTTCTACTGCAAATTTGCTGCTCGTTGAACAGGAGAACAGGAAACTAACCCAAACAGCAACTATCAATAACCGATTTAAATATTTCATTTAATTAGATATAGAACTTTCGCGAAGCTAAAGATAGGAAAAAAACCCGATGCCGAGGAAACCAGCGCATTACAAGCAGTATTTAGGGCGCACGCCGATCAACTTAACCTGTACCTGATTATTTTTAATAGCTATCACCATTATTTCAGCTTCTAAAATGATAATAGCTTATAAATCAGCCGCTAGCCATTAAAAATATTTGTTTGCCTTTCTTATTTCATAGTTCCGGAGCCCGGACTACCGCCATTCGCACATCTTCTCGCCGGTATATTTCCTCTGGTTCCCTCCTACCCTGGTATAAGTAATAAGCGGAGCAGAGCACCAGTAAGTATAAAAAAGGAGTTAGAATATTAAAATATAAAAATTTACGATGCGACATGTGCCGGTGCCGGCCGGATACAAAAAATGCCGTGAGAAAAATAAGACTTAGTACCAGGAGCGGCAAGGTTAAAAACAGCATAATGGAAGTACCCCACCAGTTCTGAAATAGAAAAACCAGGGTAATACAACTTAAAGCCACCGTTAAGCTACAAAAAGCTCCTAAAAAAGCTAAGGCCGCGTTCGAGAAAACGTAAATAAAGGAAATACCGGTTTGCAGCAGGAACAAAAAAGAAATAAGCGCCATCGAAAAAACAAACAACACCAAGCCGCCAGGCAGGTGCAGTAATTTTAAAGTAACGCTCAAAAACACCACCCCTCCTATCAGGTACAAAATACGGGTAAAAGCTTTTATAAAATTCCTGAGCCGGGCATTAATGGCTGCCGCCGGGATAGTTGAACCTGCTAAATCCGTATAAAAAGATCTGTGGGGCATATAAATATATTTGGCTTATAAACACTACGCTATATTTGGGCAAAATGATATTAGATTGATATTAGATTGTTTCAGAAACCACATTAACCCGGAAGGAGTAAGAGCATAAATATTGCTTATCTTTGCAGTAGAATAGTTTAAAGAAGCACCAAAACCTTTGAAAATTAAAGATTTCCTGACCCTTTACCGAAACGATGCGGTGGTGCAAACCATTGCCGAACGGTTAAAAGCTGCTCCTTCGTTTCATGTACAATTAAAAGGGCTTATTGGCAGCCAGGACGCCGTGGTGGCGGCCGCTGTAGCCGGTATATTGGATGATAGTCACCACGTGTTTGTCCTCCACGATAAAGAAGAAGCGGCTTATTTTCTGGCCGATTTATCGAACTTATTCGATGGCGAAAAAGAAGCTTTGCTGTTTCCGTCGTCGTACAAGCGGGCTTACTCTTTTGATGAAACCGAGAACGCCAATATTTTGCAGCGCGCCGAAGTACTGAACCAGGTAAACCACAAAACCGGTAAAGGCTTACTTATTGTAACGTACCCCGAAGCGCTCACCGAAAAAGTAATCAATAAAGTATCGCTGGTAGCCAACACCTTTGCCGTAAAAATTGGCGAAAAGCTGGATACCAATTTCCTGACCGAAGTATTATCGGAATACGATTTTGAGCGCACTGATTTTGTGTACGAACCAGGCCAGTTTGCCATCCGGGGCGGCATTGTGGATATATATTCCTACGCCAACGATTTGCCCTATCGTGTGGAATTATTTGGTGATGAAATAGAAAGCATCCGGACGTTTAACCCCAATACCCAGCTTTCGGTAGAAACCAAAACGCATATTTCCATTGTACCCAATGTACAGACTAAACTGCTGCAGGAACGGCGCGAGCCTTTCCTGGATTTTATTTCCGACAGCACCAAAATCTGGTTTAAAGATGCGCGGCAGGCCTTCGATGTCATTGATGAATCTTTTGAGAAAGCAACGCAGGCCTTTGAATATTTAATGCTGACCAGTGGCGGTACACAGGTAGTGTCAAAACCCGAAGATTTGTTTGAAAGCAGCAAAACCATAAAAAAGCAGCTCGAAAAATTTGTAACTGTAGAGTTTGGCAAACGCTTTCATTATAAAGCCAGCGAAGTTATTACGTTCCAGTCTAAGCCGCAGCCCTCGTTTAACAAAGATTTTCAGTTACTGGTAAATAACCTGCACGAGAACCAGAGCCACGGTCTGGTAAATATTATTTCTTCGGATTCGCCGCGCCAGATCGACCGGCTCACTACCATTTTCGATGAACTGGACCACGACGTAAAATTTCAGCACCTGGGCATTTCGCTGCGCGAAGGCTTTATAGACGAACAAACAAAAATTACCCTGTACACCGATCACCAGTTATTTGAGCGGTATTATAAATACAAAACCAAAGAAAAGTTCTCTAAATCAAAAGCCTTAACTTTAAAAGAGCTACGCACGCTGCAACCCGGCGATTTTGTTACCCACGTCGATTATGGCATTGGGCGTTTTGCCGGTTTAGAAAAAGTAGATGTGGGTGGCCGTTTGCAAGAAGCCATCCGGCTGGTATACCGCGACGATGATTTGCTGTACGTCAGCATCCATGCGCTGCATAAAATAAGTAAATATACCGGCAAAGAAGGTACCCCGCCCAGCATGAGCAAACTAGGTTCGCCGGAGTGGGAAAACAAAAAATCAAGGGTTAAGAAAAAGGTTAAAGATATTGCCACCGAGCTCATTAACCTGTACGCCAAACGCAAAACCGCGCCCGGTTACGCTTACAGTCGCGACGGCTTTTTACAGGCCGAGCTGGAATCGTCGTTTATTTACGAAGACACGCCCGACCAAGGCAAAGCCACCGAAGACGTAAAAGCCGACATGGAGCAACCGCACCCCATGGACCGCCTGGTGTGTGGCGACGTGGGTTTCGGGAAAACCGAAGTAGCCATTCGAGCGGCTTTTAAAGCCGCCTGCGACGGTAAACAGGTAGCCGTGCTGGTACCAACTACCATTCTGGCGATGCAGCACTACAAAACATTCCGGGACCGGCTGGAAAAATTCCCGATTAATGTAGAGTTTATCAACCGGTTTAAAACTACCAAGGATATAAAAGAAACCCTGAAACGAGTAGCCGACGGCAAAACCGAAATTTTAATTGGTACGCACCGCATCGTGAGCAAAGACGTGAAGTTTAAAGACTTGGGGCTCATGATTATTGATGAAGAACAGAAGTTTGGGGTAAAAGTAAAAGAGCGCCTCAAAGAAATGCGGGTAAACGTCGATTCATTAACCCTGACCGCTACGCCTATTCCGCGTACGTTACACTTTTCGCTCATGGGCGCCCGCGACTTATCGGTAATTGCCACGCCGCCACCTAACCGCCAGCCCGTCACCACCGAACTGCACGTATTTGACCAAACCATTATCCGGGATGCCGTGATGAACGAGTTGAAACGGGGCGGGCAGGTGTTTTTTGTGCACAATCGCGTGGGCGACCTGGACGAAATGGCGAACTTGATTTTAAAGCTGGTACCGGACGCGAAAGTAACCTTTGCCCACGGCCAAATGGATGGCGAGCAACTAGAAAAACGCATGATGAAATTTGTGGAAGGCGAATTTGATGTGCTTATTTCTACCAATATCATCGAATCCGGTTTGGATATACCCAATGCCAATACCATTATTATTAACCGGGCGCACATGTTTGGTTTAAGCGATTTGCACCAGATGCGCGGCCGGGTAGGTCGCTCTAACAAAAAGGCCTACTGCATTTTGCTAACGCCACCGGTTTCTAGTTTGCCTTCTGATGCCCGCAAACGCTTAAGTACGTTAGAAGAATTCTCCGATTTAGGCGATGGCTTTAAAGTAGCGATGCGGGATTTAGATATCCGGGGGGCCGGTAATTTACTGGGCGGCGAGCAAAGTGGCTTTATCAACGACCTGGGTTTTGAGATGTACCACCAGATTCTGGATGATGCCATCAAAGAACTAAAAGAAACCCAGTTTAAAGACTTGTTCTTGAAAAACGATGATCTGCAGGAGTTCCTGGAAACGGTACGGGAATGCACCATCGAAACCGATATGGAAATATTGATTCCGGATAACTACGTCAGCAATATTTCGGAACGGTTAAACCTGTACAGCAAACTGGACCGTGTGAAAGACCGCGAAAGCCTGGACAAAATCGTGAACAGCATTACTGACCGTTTCGGACCTTTGCCGCCGGAAGTAGTACAGCTGGTAGATATTGTGAAGCTCCGTTGGGATGCCCAGAAGCTAGGTTTTGAGAAACTATCGATTAAAAAAGAAACCATGCGGGGCTATTTGCCCACCGAGAAAAACGAAGCTTATTTCCAGGGCGAACTGTTCGGAAAAGTCTTGAAGTACGTGCAGGCTCATTCGCGCGGTGCCCGCCTGAAAGACACCAAAGATAAGCTAGTCGTTATTTTTGATGATGTAAGCTCCGTAGAAAAGGCACAAAATATTTTTAAAAGTATATTAGAAAATTAACCAAAAAGCAAAGCGGAGAACCTGGATTCTCCGCTTTGCTTTTTAACCCGACTAAATATTAACTCCGGCTTTTCTATTTCGTAAAACGTTTTCATAAATTCGCCATCCATTATAAGCAAAGGCTTATTACGTAACGCATTATAATTACAAATACCAATCAGCTTACCAATGCCAGCTCTTATTTCTGTTGCTGCAGCCACGATTTAGCTTGCGTTGCATCATAAAAGGTTTTTACAAAACCTTCGTTCGTATGATTAAGGGTTTTATCAGTTGAAAGTTGGCTGAAAACGCTCGGCGAATAAACCCAGGCAAAACAAGTCATGCCGGCCGTGCGCATTCGGGGAAACCAATCGACCGCAACCCATTCCGAAGCACCCGACCAAATTCCCTGCACCTGCGTGTTATCGTTTAAAACTTTTGCATAGCCTTTGCGTTCTAAGGCCTGCAGTATTTTTTCACAGCCGGCTTTTACAGTTGCTACGGTCTGAAAACCAATCCAATTAGCATAAATCCATTTTTCCTCTTCTTCAGAAGAAACTTCTATATATGTTTCCCGATATAACAACTCCTCAGCCATTTTATAATTTAAATTTATACGCTTAATAAGCCAGGCCTTAAAGAGGCTTCTGGTACTAAATAATCAATGCGCCGGATAAAGTCTTATCCAGCACTTATCTTTTATAAATACAACGCCTACTATAGCAATGGCTGCTTTTATAAAGTTCTCTATGTATTTACCCCTTCCAAAAGATTTAGTTGCATCCGTATTTTCCGCAACCGGGCATAAAGCTGCTAATAAAGTTTTATTTTATCCTGATATTGTATAATTTTACAGCTCTGACATTAAGATAGAAAGTCAAATGCTGCTATGCTGGGCTACAGTCGTACAAGTGGTTTTAGCCGGCAACTAGGCAACATTCCTTATCCAGAAATATAGCTTTTACCCCTAAAATGAATTACTTATAAATGAGCAACTTGAAAGCAGAATTGGGGCGTTGTTTACCAAAGCAGACTATTATTTAGATGTTGGCTGTTCTTTGCGTATTTATTTCTGATTGCCTTTAAAAATGATTTAAATTTACGGCATGAAACCACTTGATCTTATTTTATTGGTTGACGATGATGATACGACTAATTACGTTAATCACCGCACCTTACAAAGAACCAAAGCTGCTCACGAAGTAAAAATATTTACCAATGGCGAGCTGGCCATTCAATATTTAAAAGATGCAGCCTGTGCGCCCGGCCAAACCGGCAAGGAGAAATGCCCTGATATGATTTTCCTGGATATAAAAATGCCCATCATGGACGGATTTGAATTTCTGGAAACGTATAAAAACCTGGGGTTAAATGTAGCTGCGCCAACCAAAATTATGATGCTTACTTCTTCCGCCAGCTTTTATGATTTAAAGCGCCTGGAAACTTACAGCGAAGTAAAACGCCATTTCTCCAAGCCTTTAGCCGATCAGGATATCAAAGAAATTATTCAGGAGTATTTCCCGGAGAAAGCAAATTAAAGATAAAGATTGGGCTTCGGTTTACCGGTTGGTTGTGGCAAATTTAATAAACAAAGGCTTGCTTTATGAGCCTGACAAATAGTAAGTATTAAATCAAATTTGATTGACGTTTTCAATCAAATACGAATTTGGCTGTAGGCTAATAATTAAAACACTAATTACTAATAACAACTTGCAGTTGTACAAATAATACCTGAAAAGCTATTTACCGGGAAAGCTGGTAAAGGTTTAAGCTACTAATATATTAGCTCTAACAAACTGCTAATACCTGCTTAATGAGAAACTTTCCTGACTTTGGAAGTCATTTCTGATTTAATTTTATACATTTTAAAAGCGAAAAGCAGAAATAAAGCCGATTAAAAGTAAATAGCAAAAGTCGGCAGCAACAAAACTTGCCACTAAATATTTCTAAGCCAGTACCATTAACTAATAATATGAAACCGAGATACGATGTAGTTATTGTAATGCCCATAGGGCCTAATGCAAAGCTAGCTTTTATAGAAGACACCATAAATAGCTTTATATATTATACTTCCTGCAGCTACAAAATAGTAATTGCTGATGATTCTCAGAAAGGGTTAGGATTAGAAATTAAAAAAATATTTCCTGACATAGATATTCAGGAGAGAAGCAGAAATTTTGGTATTGGCGCGGCCCTTTACATTAACCTGGCGCTTGCGTATAAATATGTTGTAGAGACCTACAGCTTTAGTGCCTTGTTTAAAATAGATGATGATACCCTTATTATAGGAAAAGATCCGGAAGCTGCTGCATTAAAGCTTTTCAGAGAAAAACCTGAAATAGGCATGGCGGGCCACCACCAGTCTGGTCGCTATTATACAGACAATTTCGGTAATGTTATTGATAACTACTGGCATAGGCAACAGCTTTTAAAAAATACTTGTAGTTGGAAACTTATTCGTCGGCCTATTGCCAATATGACGCTACGGAAATTATTTATTAAAGCGCTGTGGAATGGCTATGAAATTGGCGAGAACATCCAGGGAGGTGGCTATTTTATGAGTGAGCGCTGCTTGATAAAATTGAATGAGGCCGGGCTTCTTCCGCAGCATAATCTTAAAACTGTTAAGTTCGAAGAAGACCACATCTTCAGTTTACTCACAAAGTATATAGGAATGGAATTAAGAGATTTGCATAACGGGGATCTTCCTTTTGCCATTAAATGGAAAGGATTGCCAGCCTCTCCAGAAGTTTTACAAGATAAAGGGAAAAAAGTTATTCACTCCGTTCGTTACTGGGAAAAGATGAATGAAAGCGATATCAGAGCCTTCTTCAAAAATGCTAGAATACGCCCTTATGAAAAAGTTTAAAGTGAACTTAAGTATATACAGCCTTAATTACTTTAATATTTATTTGTTGGAAATATAAATAACAAACTACATTTAACCAAGGCCTTTAAACTTATAAATAGCTGCTCTTTAATATAATAGAATAATAGATAATTACTACAACTACTTATTAAAGAATACTACTATAGGTCGCCGAGGCGGTACAAAATACCAGCAATGAGCATATCCTGATCCCGGAGCTTTTCCTTATATGATTGAATCTTGTATCTTACTATCCTGATTATCTTTATACCTACTATGGTATGCTCAATTATTACCCGCAGGCTTGCCACCAGTTGGTTATACCACTTCTCATACCCTGCTAATTCTGGATTACCGGGCTCTTTAATCAATCCGCTGGCCTGATACAAACCAATATTTTGCCTAAATTAAAGCTTAAAACCGACAAACGCATGCTTACCTTCCCCGATTCTAAACTACCGGCTGTCGGCAACAGCATATTTACCACCATGACCCAACTGGCGCAGCAGCACGGCGCTATTAACCTTGCGCAGGGATTTCCGGATTTCAGTTGTCCGCCGGAGTTGGCCGAACTGGTAGGTTATTACACCCTGCAAGGATTTAACCAGTATGCGCCCATGGCCGGCTTACCCGCATTGCGGGAAAAAATCAGCCACAAAACGCATTTATTATATGGTATAATGCCTGATCCCGAAACCGAAATAACCGTAACCTCCGGCGCCACCGAAGCTTTGTTCTGTGCTATTGCAGCCGTGGTACGGCCCGGCGATGAAGTATTGGTACTGGAACCAGCTTATGATTCGTACGTGCCAGCAATTGTACTAAATGGCGGTATACCGGTATTTGTGCCGCTATCTTTTCCTGATTTTACCATTGATTGGGATTTGGTGCGAAGCAATATTACACCTAAAACCCGGCTTCTGATCCTGAACTCGCCCCATAATCCGACGGGTGCCATTATTACCGCTGCCGATTTACAACAATTAGCCGAGTTGGTACAAAATAAAAATATTTATATAATTAGCGATGAAGTGTACGAGCACATGGTTTACGATGGTCGCCAGCACCAGAGTTTGTTACGACACCCGGACCTGGCTGCCCGGAGCTTTGTTATTTCTTCATTCGGCAAAACTTATCATACCACTGGCTGGAAAGTTGGTTATTGTGTAGCACCCCCTATGTTAACCCAGGAGTTTCGCAAGATTCACCAGTATCTTACTTTTAGCACCGTAACGCCCATCCAATACGCCCTAGCCGATTACCTGGACCACACTGAGCATTACTTGGGTTTGCCGGCTTTTTACGAACAGAAGCGTAACATATTCAACCAGTTAATTTCTGATTCCCGCTTTACGCTTGTACCATCGGCCGGCACGTATTTCCAGTTGCTGGGATACCAGGCCATTACGGATGAACCGGACCAAGCGTTTGCCACGCGTTTAACTAAAGAAATTGGTGTAGCCGCCATACCTGTATCGGTTTTTTACCACAATAACCAGGACTATAAAATACTAAGATTTTGCTTTGCGAAAAACAAAACCACCTTGCAGGAAGCAGCCCGACGTTTATGTTCTTTATAAATTGACCTATAAAATAAATTATGTCTAATCCTGAAGGAGAGATGGAAAACTTGACCGTAACCGTGGTACAAACAACTTTGCATTGGCACCAACCGGAAAAAAATCGCGCGATGCTGGACCAAAAGCTTAGTTCTTTAACCCAACCAACCAATTTGATTATTTTGCCGGAAATGTTTACCACCGGTTTTTCTATGGCCGCTCCAGAATTGGCCGAAACCATGGCTGGCCTTACCCTGCCCTGGCTTGCTGCCCAGGCCGAAAAATACCAGGCTGTAATTACCGGCAGTTTAATTATAAAAGAAGAAAATAATTATTTTAACCGCCTTATCTGGATGCAGCCGGATGGTAACTACCAGCACTACGACAAGCGCCACCTATTCCGGATGGCCGGGGAAACGGAGATATTTACCGCTGGCCAGCACAAATTAATTCTGACGTTGAAAGGCTGGCGCATATGCCCGCTTATTTGTTACGATTTGCGTTTCCCGGTTTGGAGCCGCAACCGCCAGAATGAATACGATCTTTTATTATACGTAGCTAACTGGCCCGAAAAACGCCGGTTAACCTGGCAAAACTTTTTACCAGCCCGCGCCAACGAAAACCAAGCGTACGTAATAGGTGTAAACCGCGTCGGAATAGATGGTAATCATATTTCATATTCCGGCGATTCGTCGGTCTATGACTATTTAGGGCAAACCCTCTGGCAGCAATATCAGGAGGAAGCAGTACAAACCTTAACTTTAGACGGCACCGCCCTGGAAGCTTACCGGAAAGCTTTCCCTGCTTACCTGGATGCAGACGATTTTATATTAAAATAATGAACTAGCGTTATAGCTATTAAATACCAGATTTAATTAGTTGGTTAGTCTCGAAATGTATTTACCTGTTGTAAAAATTAAGAAAGAATGAGATTAGTTTACCACAACAGTCATTTTCCATAACCAGCTAAGTCTTCAGCAACAAAGAAGTTACATAAGTCTTTAAATGCACTTAAATTACGTGCACTACTCAAGTAGTTTTAATTCATTACTAAATATTTAGACCTAGTTCTATAATGATAAAATATTATATTTGTCTATTAAAATTACACTTTCAATTCTCGTAAAAAGTAATTAAATTAATCATTTAAAACTTAATCATTTAAAAATCACGTAACTAACCTACCTATATATCGGTAAAATATTCTTTTTATTAGCATTGTATATGCCATGAGAAAATAAATATATTACCAAAAATAAATTAATCTGCTCGTAATAATTACTTTTAGAAGAGGATAAAATTCAGGTTTTCTGCTGTATCTTATTTATTCTAAATTGTAGATTACCGCCTATACTTTACTATATGTTCCTGGTAAGGAGTGCCAGTAAGTTGCGTTTTTCTTCTTAAGCTATTTGTATAGAATAAGGAGTGAGTACTAACTAACAAGTAAATGGTTTATAAAACAATTTACCTGCTTTGTTTTAATCTAGGTTTAAATAATGGAAAAAAAGTTTGATCTGGTTATAGTTATGCCTATTGGCCCCAATTGTAACTTGAATTACATTGACGATACGATTGATAGTATTAAATATTACTTTACCAGTAAGTATAAATTAATTATACTGGATGACTCCCATAAAGGAGCCGGAGCAGAAATTAACCGGAAGCATCCGGATGTAGAGGTTCTTAAAACAAAAAAAAATCTGGGCGTAAATGCTGGTCTATATTTAAATCTTTGTTATGCTTATCAGCAAGCCTTAGAACAATATGATTTTGAGCTTTTGTTAAAAATTGATGATGATGCACTGATAACCGGCAAAGGTCCCGATCAAGATGCGCTGCAATTCTTTAAAGAGATGCCCCAAGTAGGCATGGCAGGGTTATACCAAACTGGCGAAAACTTCACAAACTTTTTAGGAAACCAAGTTGATAACTCCTGGCCTAGAAAACAATTAATGAAAGATACCTGTACCTGGAAATTAATTCGTCGGCCAATAGCAAATTTAACCTTACGGAAGCTATTTTTCAAAGCCATTCGCAAGGGGTATGAAATTGGCGAAAATATCCAGGGTGGTGCTTATTTTATGAGTAGAGCCTGTTTAAACAAGTTAAAAGAAGCCCAATACCTTCCGGTTGATAATTTAAAAACTGTTAACCTGGGTGAAGATCACCTTTTAAGCCTGCTGACGAAGTTAGTTGGGTTTAAGCTGGGTGACTTAGCATCCGGAAATTTGCCTTTGGGAACCACCTGGAAAGGATTACCCGCATCACCGGAGGTTTTACACGCCAAAGGGAAAAAGATTATCCATTCCACCCGATCGTGGCAAGACATGAATGAGGAACAAATAAGGGCTTATTTTAATAAATACAGAAAACATGAAGGTGCCAGACAAGATGCTATAATCCGCTAAAAAAATAAAGCAAATGGCGGTAAAAATTAATAATATTATATAATGAAACAGAACTTTGAGGTAGTAGTAGTTATGGCTATTGGGCCAAATTCAAAACCTGATTATATTTTAGATACATTAAATAGTTTTCAATACTACACTACCAGTAAGCATAAAGTTATTATTATTGACGATTCTCAAAAAGATCTAGCACTAGAAATAAAACGTTCCGTTCCGGACATTGATATTTTAAAAACCAAGAAAAGTTCCGGAAGCATGGCAGGGCTATATATTAACTTGGCAAATGCCTACCAATATGCCCTAGAAAACTATCATTTTGATGCATTATTAAAAATTGATGATGATGCCCTGGTAATTGGCGAAAATCCGGAGAAAGAAGCGATTCAGCTTTTCAAGGAAAATCCCCAGATTGGTATAGCCGGCCGGCATGTGCAGGGCCTGTATCCCCAAGATTTTGCTGGTAATAAATGGGATAACAATTATCCAAGACAAACTTTATTAATAGGTACTAGTACCTGGAAATTTTTAAAACGCCCGCTGGTAAATTATACTTTACGAAAGTTATACTTTAAAGCATTTTTTAACGGGTACGAGATAGGAGAATATGTATTTGGCGGATCTTATTTCATCAGCGAGAATTGCCTCAGAAGATTAAAAGAAGCCGGATTTCTTCCCCTGCTTAAATTAAGGAACGCTATTTTAGGAGAAGATCATTTGTTTAGTTTAACGGCTAAAGTAGTGGGCTTAGAACTTGGCGACTTAGCTAGCGGTAATTTGCCCTTTGGAGTTGCCTGGAAAGGACTCCCGGCCTCGCCGGAGATGTTGCAGCAGCATAACAAAAAGATCATACATTCTACCCGCATGTGGGAAAACATGAGAGAGGATGAAATCAGAAGTTATTTTAAAAGTTTTAGGCAAAAGAATAAAAAGGGAACTCCTTTGATATAGATTTATCCGAATAATGTTGCCTGCAAAAACGGTTTAAGATCTTCCGCTGTTTCTGCAACCTGAAAAGAGAGATGCGGCCGGGCCGGTAGCATTATTTGCAACCGCCGGTGCTTACCTTCCAGCAAAACGGTGCCGGGTTTGTCTTTCCAGATTAATTCTTCCACTATTTTTTGCGCCGCCCGGAAGGGCACTTCTGCATTTTCGGCTTTAAAATAAACCACAAATTGCGTTGCTTCCTGTAACAAACGGCAAGCCTGTTGCACGAGCAACTCCTCCGAAAAGGTATCCAGATCAATCGTTAGAACCAGGGGAGCTACTGTTTTTACCGCTTGCATTACCGGCTGCTGATAAGAAAATGCCGGAGCATCGGTTAGGTTAACGAATAAAAAAACCTGCATCTATCTCGGAATAATTAGTTTGTAACTGGCCTGCCGGGCATCCGGCGTAGCTACCTGCACCAGGTACATACCGGGAGCTAAATCCGCAACATTTACCTGGTGAACTTTATCGAAATCCGGATTGAAAATTATTTGCTGCCCCGTTATGGTATAGATGGAAAACTTAATCTTTTCCGGACTTTGAATAGTAACCCAACTTGTAATCGCCGGGTTAGGAAATATAGTTAGGGGTACCGGTGTTGCTACCGGATCGCTGGTGCCCAAGATGCCGCGGGCCTGTTGGTTGAAGAAGTGCAGTCCGCCTCCCCGGCTACCCGCTATTATTTCGGGTTTTTGGTCTCCGTCCAGATCAGCGGCGGCCAGGGCAATAGCCCCGCCCAATTTGCTGGCCGTGTAAAGATTAGTGTTGAGGTTAAGGAACAGATCCGAAACGGCTACTAAGGAGTCGTTCAGGTGCTGCACCACATTAGAATAAATGCGCAGTTCGCCGGTATCATCGCCCAATAAAAGCTCCGGTTCCTGATCCTGGTTTAAACTAACTAATAAGGGGAAATTGTTACGGCGGGTGAACTCCATCGGGATACTGCCCCAGGCATTGTTTACCAAAGTATAAGCGGGGTTGGCAGCGGAACCAGTATTGCGGTAAAATTGCAAGATGCCACTGGTAGCCGAATTGCTGGTACTACCAGCCAGAATTAAATCTTGATCGCCATCTTTATCTAAATCGTAAAAAGTCGGCACGCTACCCACCGTTGGGGTTAAAGGCAAGGTTTTAATTTGCGCCACCGGAAAGTTCATGGCCTGGTTGGCCTCGGCCGTATTTAGTATATATTTAATAACACTGGTGGTACCGGTGGTTACCATTAAAACTAAATCCGGTTTACCGTCGCTGTTTATATCGGCAAACTGCGGTTTCATATCACGAAAGCCGGAAGCCGCTAAACCTAAATAATCTTCCGACTCTTTATTAAATACGGGTTTGGTGCGGGTACCGGTATTCCGGAAAAACCAGATAGTACCTTGTCGGTTACCTACTAATAAATCATAATCGCCATCTGCATCTACATCGGCCAGGGCCGGAACCGAATTTTCACCCACATCTACCATTTCGGCCTGCAGAAAATTGTTTTGTGCAAAAGTAAAATTGGGTGTAATAGCCGTACCGTTATTTTTGTATAACCACGCCGACGCCTTAAAATCAATATTTTCAGCTGTATTGCTTTCGGCAAACGGGGCTACGAGTAAGTCCGGTTTCTGATCGAAATCTACATCTTCGTAATAAGCCTTGGGGTACAGATTAAAGCTGGCCTGCGTGGTATTAGCCGGAAAGCTAACCTGTAAATCGCTGCCCGACATGGCTTCCTGCGTAGGCGTACCGCTGTTATTTACTTTTACCAGATCCGGACAGCCTTCACCACCCAGTAAAAGATCTTTGTCGCCGTCCCCGTCTAAATCAAGGGCCAGCAAGGAAATGCCATCGTTGTGCAACGTGCCGGAGGTGCGGCAACTGCCATTAAAAACGTACCCGTTGCACACGTGTTCGCACTTTTTAAGGTTGCCCCAGTTGGCGTTTCCCTGGGTAAATTTCAAGGTAGCGGCGGATAGGTTTTCTTCTTTTTGCAGGTTTTTATAATACTCCAGTTTGCTGAGCGTCGAAAAATCAAAAGTCAGGATATCCAGGTCACCGTCGTTGTCCATATCCACAATGGCCGGCATACTGGCCACCTGCAGGTTAATGGTGTTATTAAATTTGAGGTAAGATTCCGCTTCGGTAAAGGTTAAACCACCCTCCGGCCCGGTGGTGTTGCGGTATACTTTAATGCCCAGGCTGGTCTGCGTAAACAAATCCCGGCGTCCGTCCTGGTCGTAATCGCGCAGCAAAACCCAACCCGAGAGATCATTCGGGAATAAATACTCGTACGTGGGCGCATATTGCCACTGCCATTGGCCGTTTGTTTCTTTGGCCAGAAAGGTAAATATTTTGCCGTGGGTGCGATCAAACGCAAATAAGTCTTCGGTGCCATCCTGGTCCAGATCAATCTTGGAAAAAACCGGACTATTTAGCCCGCCGGCACCCGGATGCTTTATCGTATCAGAATCAATGACTATTTTTACATCGCTCCGGTAACGGAATTCATATTGCTGCTGGCCAAAGCCTAGCTGGCACCAGCAAAAAAAGAAACCGAGTAGTGCCCAGGTACACCTGTTTTTCATAGAATAAAGAAATAATTTACGCTTAATACCAACTAGTATGACGGAGGCAAATTTAGAAGCGCTTTACCAAAAATACCTGCAATGCCAGTACGTAAGTACCGACTCGCGCGCTGCCCAAAACAACACCCTGTTCTTCGCCCTGAACGGCCCCCACTTTAAAGGCGCTACATTTGCCAAGTCGGCCTTGGATAACGGAGCTTTGTACGCCGTAATCGACGATGCTACTTATGCCACCGATCGTTGCATTGTAGTAGAAGACACCTTGCTGGCCCTTCAGGAACTGGCCCGCTATCACCGGCAAAAATTACAGATACCAGTAATTGGTATTACGGGCAGCAACGGCAAAACTACTACCAAAGAGTTAACCAATGCGGTACTGAGTCAAAAATATAAAACCCTTTATACCAAAGGTAATCTCAACAACCACATTGGCGTACCCCTTACCGTACTAAGTATCCGTCCCGAACACGAAATAGCCATTGTGGAGATGGGCGCTAACCACATAAACGAGATAGCAGCGCTTTGTAGTATAGCTCTTCCCACACACGGCCTGATTACCAATATTGGCAAAGCGCACCTGGAAGGTTTCGGCTCTTTTGAAGGCGTTGTTCAGGCCAAAAGCGAGTTATACCGGCACCTGGAGAAAACCAACGGCACTGTATTTGTAAACAGCCAAAATGAGCTCCTGATGCGCTTGGTCGGCCACCTCGCCAATAAAGTTTTGTACCCCGCCCCCGGCAATTTCTTTCAGCTTACTTTTGGGCAAGCGGCACCTTACGTAGTTTATACTTCCGAAAACAACGCACAGGTTACCACCCAGATTATCGGGGAATATAACCTGGAGAATATAGCGGCCGCATCCTGTATAGGCAAGTATTTTGAGGTTCCCCTAGAAGATATAAATGCGGCTATTGCGGCTTATACACCGGCCAATAACCGGTCGCAGGTGGTACGGCAAGGCACTAATACCATTTTGCTGGATGCGTATAACGCCAACCCGTCTTCGATGAAAGCGGCCGTAACTAATTTTGCCCAAGCCCCGGCAACCAAAAAAATAATTATCCTGGGCGATATGTTTGAACTAGGCACCGATAGTACCGAAGAACACCAGCGCCTGGCCGATTTAGCCGCAAACTTTAAATTTGACCAGGTAATTTTATGCGGAAAAGAAATGCAGGTAGCTACTCAGGCGCATCCGGAATTTACTTTCTTCGAAAATAAAACAGATTTACAAAATTGGCTCCGTGAAAACCCCATCCAAAACGCCCAGGTGCTGGTAAAAGGCTCGCGGGGCATGGGACTGGAAAGTTTACTGGAGGTCCTTTAGCAGAAATTTGACTTTATACCAAGCGGAGACTTATTTCATGCTGCTTATCTTCGCTGCTATAGATTTATTAACTGACGCAACTTGAATCATTAACCAAACGCTTTTTGTAAAAAATATCGTGACAGTCCTTATTCCCACATTACCTTTGCACGGTATTTTTTAAAGCTTTCGTCTTTTGTCAGGATAGTTAATTTATCAGCTAATCCTTGGGAAATAATTATTCTGTCAAATGTATCCCGATGGTGATATTTTAATTTCAGTAGCTTTTGTAAATGTATTAATGTAATAGGAAGAATTTGAATATCATTATCGGCTAGTAATTCCGCTATTTTATTGAAGTCTGCTTCAAGCTCAAGCTTTTTAAGACTAATTTTAATAGCTATTTCCCACAGGCTGGCGATACTGATGAAACATTTATTGTCAATGTTCTTGATTTCAGCTTTTACATTGTCAGGCAAGGCATTATCGCCATTAATAAACCAAATAAAGGCATGCGTATTAAGTAATAATTCCATTACATATATCCTTCAAAATCATCTAATGGTTCATCAAAATCAGGCGACATTTTAAAAAAGTTTTTTGCACAACCGAATTTGCGTTCTTTGATTTCTTTTTTTGTCCTTGATTTCTGTTTAAGAAACTCGACAAAATCAGATACTTCTTTCTTTAAATCGGTCGGCAAAGAAGATATTTTGGTATATAATTGAATATCTGTCATAATACTTTTATTAAAATACGAAAATCTATTGGCTCTGGATATATTGCCAAACCAATAGCCAACGTCTTTAAAAGACCAATTTGATCCTGTCGGTAAATATCATAATGCCTTGTTAGAGAACTAAAACGCCGACAGGCTCAAATAAACCTGAATACACGGCTGCAAATAGTTGCTTCTACTCTAAAACGGCGAATCTAATTCTGCTAACCGGGGTAACACCTGGTCTTTAGCGGAAATTAAAGGATCAGAAATATTCCAGTCAATATTCAGAGCCGGATCGTTCCAGATAATACCACCTTCCGAAGTTGGCTGATAATAATCGGTGCACTTATACAGAAAAGTAGTACTATCTTCCAGGGCCACAAAGCCGTGCGCAAATCCCGTTGGAATATAAAACATATTGTTTTGTTCGGAGCTTAACAAACAGGAAACGTGTTGCCCGTAAGTAGGCGAATTTTTCCGGATATCCACCGCTACATCCAGGGCACTGCCGGTAGTTACCCGCACCAGTTTACCCTGAGCGTAGGGTGGCTTCTGGAAATGCAGGCCGCGCAAAACACCTTTCTGGGAGAAAGATTCGTTGTCCTGCACAAACGTAGCATCTATACCGGCCCCGGCAAATATTTGCTGACTATAAGACTCAAAAAAATAACCCCGGGCATCGCCAAACTTGCGGGGGATTATTTCTACTACTCCTTCTATTGCGTACTTTTTAAATTCCATTTCGAGAAAATATATAAACACAAAGCTAAATTATTTTTTTTAATCGGGCGGTTAAGCTTTCGTAATAGCATGAATGGCATCTAAATATTTTTGAATAACATAGCGCTCATCAAACTTTTCTTCGGCTAACCGCCGACTGGACTGACCCATCCGCTGCAAATCTGCCTCCGCCAGTTCGTACAACCGGATCATCTTATTAGCCAGATCCGGCGCATTTTTTACCTCGCATAAAAAACCATTTTCACCGTCGGTTACCGTTTCTTTGCAGCCTGGCACATCCGTAGTGATGATAGGCTTACCCAGGGCGGCGGCTTCCAGCAACGTTTTAGGCGTGCCTTCGCGGTAAGAAGGCAATACCACGGCATCGGCTGCCCGGATGTGGGCTGCTACATCGTCGGACGTACCCAGATATTCTATGGCCCCTTCTTTTACCCAAGGGTCGAAGACGGCGTGTTTAATACCAATATTCCCGGATTCGTCTATGCCGCCCAGCAATTGCACCCGCACTTCCGGGTACTTTTGGCGGATAATACGGGCCGCCTCTACGTACTCCACTACGCCTTTTTCGTACAGCACCCGGGCGATCATAAGAAACGTAAACCGGGTATTACGCGTGAATACCGGGGCTGGTTTAAACCGGCTTATGTCGATGCCGGAGCCGGGTAAAACATCGGTAATGCCGGCTTTTACGAGTTTATGCGCCAGGAATAGTTGGCGGTCGTCGTGGTTCTGAAAAAAAACTTTAGCCGGAAAACGGAACGCCATTTTATACAAACCTAAAGCTACTTTCGACACAAAATTTTTAATTATAAAAACCGTACCCAAGCCCGACACATTATTAATGGTAGGAATACCGGCCAGGCGAGCGGCCAATGTGCCGTAAATATTGGGTTTAATGGTATACTGCAGAATAATATCGGGCTTTACTTGCCGGTAAACCTGGTAAAACCGTTGCGTTAGCGCCAAATCCTGCAGCGGATTGGTACCTTTATTTTCCATTTCGATGGGTACATACCGGCAGCCGGCTGCTTCCAGTTTGGGGGAATATTCGTCGGGCGGAGCAATGGCTACTACCTCGTAACCCAACTGCAGAAAAGTCTGCACCAATCCCATCCGGAAATTATAAATATTCCAGGATTTATTAATAACAATGGCAATGCGCATATAAACCGTTTCACTCTGGTAGGCAAATATAAGATGCTCGGCTTAATTATCTTTTTTATCTAAGTAAAAACCGGCACTTATATTTAAATCGTGCAACTAACCAAGTCTGGACAGCTGGTAGCTTAGGTTACTATATTGATCTAAAACAAACCGTATCAGAACAAAAATTATATTACAGGCTACTGGTTATTTTTGCTTTAAATGAAACCCGGATAGTTAACGCTAAACTTTAATTATTTTAAGCTATACTAAATTCTACAAAAAGACATTGTAACTTACAACGTCAACGTTTTATAAATTAGAGATTTAACTGTAAATTTCACCTAACAATATGCAGGTTTACTCTCTAGTCATTATTTTCAACCCATCTCAGCTATCTTTACCTCATGCAACCCGGATTTAAATACAAATACTGCTGTTTCTACGCCATTCTTTTATTATCTCTGTTTTCCTGTGAGGACATCCTGGATAAAAATAATACTTACGTATATAAAATAAAGAATAATACAACTAAACCTTTAGAAGTACATTTAAGATCTTTAGTATTAGGCGATAATGCTATTCGGAACAGTACCATAGAAGCTGGTGCCACCAAGAGTGTATGGGTGGATACGGGGTATGATGATGACTCCTACATAGATAACCGGGAGAAATACACGACAGAAGTAACCGGATTCCGTATAAAATCTTTATCAAAAGAAGGTATCTTAATAAATAATAATCCTAACGTTTCCAAGCGCTGGAATTATGAGAAAACAAAAAATGCTAAGGCAACTTATACCTTAACCGTAGAAGAAACGGACTTTTAGTAGTTCCGAAATAGTTGCTCTCGAAAAGGAAAACCTGTTTTTAGAGATAGTTAAATTTGAAATTGCTTGGTGCTAACGTTTAGTATATGCAAAGCCCGCAGCATAACAAGGGTTTTGTATATACTAAACGTTAGGCGTAGAGCTTCTTTTTTACTTCGGCTGATGCTTTTCCGAATATTCTTTTGGCTTTGTACTTGTCCATTGTGAAGTCGTTGGAGTTACCTGTAATCAGATAATTTGCTTTACTTTCTTCTGCAAGTTCTAAAAGTCTATTGTCGTCTTGGTCGCTTATCAGGGATATTCTTGTTTTAGGGTAACACTTCGTGCCTTTTGTCTCCACTATAGCTAAAAGCTTTTCCGCCGCGTTCATAAAATTGGGATATTTGGCAAACTTCTTACAATTCAGAACTTAATCGTATTCTGACATGAGTTCGTCAGAAATGCAAAGGGTGACTTTATCTGCAATGAAAAGTTCGCTTATGATTAAGTAAGGAAAGTTCCGTTGAATAAGCGCTGATACTAAGACATTGGTGTCAAGAACTATTCTTTGCATTTTTTCTCACAGCCTTTACTTCTTTTGTTATGTCTTCCATGGTTAATTTGGAAAGTCCATACTTTTCTGCAAGTTTAATACTTTTATCCAGATTTCGTCGGGTTAATTCTTTGCTTATATATCTACAAAGTCGGAGAAGCTTAATTTGTCGGTCTTTATACCAAATTTATTAAACTCAAGGTCAGATATTGAAATGCTAAGTGTTCTTATAATTTTACTTCTATAACTTTAAAGTTACAAATTTTCTTTTAGGCAAGCTTGACAAAATTGTCCTCAAGTTTTACATTAAAGTTTATCTCGGCCTTAAGTGCCTTAAATACTTTTAGAACTGTGTCAATTGTTGCGCTGTTTGCGCTACTCTCAAGTTTGGAGATTTGAGATTTCTGCACCCCAATCAGCTGTCCTAATTGTTCTTGCGTCAGGTTACGCTCTTGTCGGGCGGTTTTTATCATTTTCCCCAATACGTCCATTCGAAGTTCGTATTCGTATCCGTCTCTCTCCTCTGTGCCAACTTTGCCTATGTATTTGTCTTTCATCTCGGCAAGAGTGTAGGATTTCATTTCTTGATTTGCCATATGATTACTTTTTCTGTTTATTTTCAAAATACCTGGTTCTGATTTTCACGGCTCGTTCTATTTCGTTCAGTGATACTTTGTCCACTTTCTTAATGAAACCGTGAGTTGCGAAAACCAAGGTCTCTTTGTCGTCTGCCTTGTCCCAAAATGCAAGAAGCCTTATTTGCAGTCCCGCATACTTTGTCCGAAATTCCCAAATATCCTGCTGAAGTTTCTTGAAAAGCTTTGGGTCGTTAGTCTGCTCCGCGAGGTCAATGTTGTAAAAAATCTTCTTAATTGTCTTTGGGTCAAGTCCAGCGATGAACTTGTCGGCTTCTTCTAAAAACTTTGTCTGAAAATATTGCATTACAATCCATCCTTATCTAACGAAACAAAGATATTAAAAGTTTCCAAATTTAGAAACCTCATTCTTTAAGCTATTTGCTAATCAAGTTTTTAAGCTGACGCCCAACATCTTGGCTATGGTGCGTTTATGCACTATAGGTTTTGTTGTGAGAAGTAACTTCTTTTACTACGTTCTTGAAATCTTCACTCCATTGTTCATCAATACCATGCTTGTCGAAATATTCTTTGTATCTACTCACCAGTTCATTTAAGTTTGGATTTTCAATAATCTTAGCAGCAATCAATCCATGTGAGAAACGAAGTGGATTTAAAACACGATGCTTAGAAAACTCAGCTTTGTCATTAAGGACTTCTTCTATTTTTTCAATTGAACCATACTTTTCAAAATAGGGAAGTGCAACTACGTCTACTGCTTCAACAATTCGTGGCACCCATTCCTGAATATCTCTTTCATTACGTATTGACCACCTTACTTCGCCAAAGTCCTTGTTATTAGGGGCATATTCTTCTAATTGGTATATTTCAGTAAAAGAGTTACCTAAAGCGTTTTCCTTACCTTTTATATACTCTTTTGCCCATGCAGAACACTTCTTATAGACTTTCGAAATTGCTTTGTTTTCCACTGAAAGCCTTGGCTCTATTTCAGTTGAATTGTCACCTATGTGATAGTAGTAGAAGTTAAAAACAATTTTCTCCACTCTGTCATCCTATGTTTGCAAGCGAATCTATTGGCTGTTTACTTTGAGATATTTATAACTCAGAAGGAAAAAAGAGAAAGGAGCAAACAATCTTCTGTCATTAGGCTAAAAGCCCGTCCGGAATGCAAGTGCCTTTCTCTTTATACAACTAAAACCTGAACAGTTCACTAGGCGTGGGAGCCAGCATACAGGATTGCTAGGTGAAGAGTTGTTTCCTTCTTTAACCCTTTTAAGGATGTACAAATATACGGGAATTGACATTTCAAAACAGACCTTTGATGCCAGTATTACCACCGATAAAGGGGTAGTGAGCAAAAAGATCAACCATGATGAAGCAGGTTTCAGCAAGCTTTTAAAGCTATTGCCAGTAGATGCCCATGTGGTGATGGAAGCCTCGGGGCCTTATTATTACCGGCTGGCTTTCTTTTTACACCAACACCAGGTGCGCGTATCGGTGGTAAACCCCTTGGTGATTAGGCGTTTTTGCCAGATGCGGATGGTGCGGACCAAAACCGATAAAAAGGATGCGGCTATGATCCGGGAGTATGGGTTAACAGAAAATCCGGCTATGTGGCAACCAGATCCGCCGATGATTACCAAGCTCAAACAGCTCAATGCGGCCCTGGACTTACTGGACAAGCATATTACTAGTTCAAATAACCAACTGGAAGCTTTTGAGCAAATGCCCGATGCGGATGCTTATACACTAGAGCGATTACAACATACGATTAAGGAAAACAAACAGGTACGTGACCAACTGGAGCAGGAAATGGAAAAAGTAATGCAGCAGCATTATCGGCAAACTTACCAGGCTTTACGTAGTATTCCGGGCATTGGGCCTAAATCAGCCGCTATGCTGATTGCTATCAGCGGCAATTTTACCAAGTTCAGTTGCTATCGGCAGTTGGTCGCCTACATAGGCTTAAATCCTCGCGTGTTTGAATCAGGAACAAGTGTGAAAGGCAAAGGTAATATTTCCAAGATGGGTACGGCCCGGCTCAGAAAGCTCTTGTATCTATGTAGTTGGTCGGCTAAAAAATATAATGCGCAATGTAAAGAAATGTATGTGCGGCTCAAAGCTAAAGCTAAGCCCGAAAGAGTGATTAAAATCGCTATTGCTAATAAACTCCTCCGACAAGCTTTTGCCGTTGGTAAAAACTTAACTAATTACAAACAAAATTATCAGCCAACATTTGCTTTTTAACACAGTTCATTCCGGGTTCTTTTTATAGCGTCATCAGACTTGACATATTTGAATCCCGTCGGCTAAAACTTATCAAGTAGTGCTTTGAACAGAGCAGATTTTATTTGTTCTATATGTGGTTTAGTCATTCTTATTTCTCACAACCATTGTATATACGCACCACTAGTGTTTATATCGCTAACGGTGGAATGTTATATGCACCTGAACTAACGAATATACTATATATTAAATACAATATAAAGTAAAACATCCTAGAAAATTATTTATATGTAGCGGTCTTTAAAATTTAATTAATGCTGGGTAGAAAGATTTATTTACGAGATTGGTATAGGTCTGTTGTTATTTGAAAACAATCAGCTTAAAGTAAAACTCTTGGCTCTTATTAAACAGCAATCGTTCGTTAAGCGGCATTAAAGCCTATCTCCCGCCATGTTTCTTTTCGTCTATTAGCTTTACATTTTTATCCAATATTCCCGTATATAACCTATTCCTATTAAAACTGGTAGATACAAACTGACAAAACCAAAGGTGAATCATTTAATTATAAATGAACTAACTGGCCCAAACCATAAACTTTACATGGCAAAAAAACTGTACGAAACCGCAAAAGAACAAGAAACGGCTATTCTGGTAGCGGTACCAACCAAAATTCAGCCCGACGAAAAAACCAATGAATATTTAGACGAGCTGGCTTTCCTGACCGAAACCGTAGGCGCGGCCACGGTCAAGCGTTTTGTGCAAAAACTCGACAAACCCGATATCCGGACGTATGTGGGCAAAGGCAAGCTGGACGAAATAAAAGCGTTTGTAAAGCACTATGCTATTGATATGGTTATTTTTGATGATGACCTGACGCCTTCGCAGGTCCGCAACCTGGAGCGGGAACTGGAAGTTAAAATTGTAGACCGCAGCTTACTTATTCTGGATATCTTCGCCATCCGGGCTAAAACGGCGCAAGCCCGTACGCAGGTAGAAATGGCCCAGTACCAATATTTCCTGCCGCGCCTTACCAACCTCTGGACCCACTTATCCCGGCAAAAAGGCGGCGTGGGTATGCGCGGTCCGGGAGAAACGGAGATCGAGACGGACAGGCGGATTGTGCGGGATAAAATTGCTTTGCTGCGCGATAAACTGGAGAAACTGGATAAACAAAATTTTCAGCAACGAAAAGCGCGGACCGAAATGGTGCGGGTGGCTTTGGTGGGTTATACCAACGTGGGCAAATCCACGATCATGAACCTGCTCTCCAAATCAGAAGTATTTGCCGAAAACAAATTGTTTGCGACGGTAGATGCTACGGTGCGCAAAATGGTAATCGATAATATTCCTTTCCTGTTGTCCGATACCGTAGGATTTATCCGGAAATTACCTACCCGCCTCATCGAAAGCTTTAAATCTACCCTCGATGAAATCCGGGAAGCCGACTTACTGGTACACGTAGTAGATATTTCGCATCCTTCTTTTGAAGAACATATTGAGGTGGTAAACGACACCTTAAAAGATATAAACTCCGCCGATAAACCGGTGATGCTGGTTTTTAATAAAATAGACCAGTACCGGATGCAGGAAGTAGACGACCTGAACGATATGGGAGAAGGCACTACCAAACCCACGCTCGAAGAGTTAAAAGCCACTTACATGGCAAAAGAACACGCACCCGCTATTTTTATTTCGGCCGTGGAAAAAACCAATATCGATCTTTTGCGGGATGAACTGATAAAACGGGTAGCAGCTATTCACTTTGAACGTTACCCAAATAACGCCGCGCCGGTGAACAGTGAACAGTGAACAGTTAGTTATGAGTTAAGCGTTATGAGTAAATAATAAACCGTAAACCGTGAAACATTCGTTTGTAATTGATAAATAAACATAATCTGCTAAGTTGATTGTAAGCGGTCGGAAAATACGCTTAATACCATGTATTATACTTCAGAAAGAATTTAATCATATTCTTTACTATTGACTAAGTAAGCGGACAAAAATAGTTTAAACAATCCAAACCAGTCATGCTGAAAGCATCTTATGAGTTACTTGCAGTTAAACCAGAAGATTCTTCTGGAATTCTTCGAATTCTGCAGAATGACGGAGAGATAAGCAGGAAATAGTTAAAACTAAATTAGTCCGCTTACTTATTAACTCTTAACTAATAACTGAATTAAGTCAGAACCAGTAAAAGCATTATACCAATAAACTACCCTTTACAACTACTATGAAAAACCTGTATCTCATGCGGCACGCAAAATCGAGCTGGGATTTTGAAGACCTTAGCGACCATGATCGTCCGTTGGATAACCGGGGCCGGAAAGACGCACCGCTTATGGCGCGTGAGCTGGTATCCCGGGAAATTACCATTGATTTATTAATGTCCAGCACAGCGGTGCGGGCGCTAACTACGGCTTCTTTAGTAGCCCGGGAGTTGGAATATGAAACCGACAAAATAGCCCTGGAAGAGCAAATTTATAAAGCCGATAAGCAGGAATTATTAGAAATTATTAATGGCATCCCGAATCAGTTTGATAAGGTTATGCTGATTGGGCATAACAATACCATTACCGAATTGGCTAACTTATTATCACCGGATCTTATTCCAGAAATTCCGACAACTGGCGTAGTAGCCCTTAGTTTTGATTGTACTACCTGGCGCGAAATAAGCAAAGAAAACGCTACGCTAGAATTCTTCGATTACCCTAAAAACCACAAGTAAATTTCTAAATCAATTAGCTCATCTGTTAAAAATAAATAGCGAATACAGCAGGAATCTAGCCTGTTACCATTTAAATAAAATAAAAAAAGCACCAGTAAAATTACCGGCTGCTTTTCAACAATAAGCTCCTGCCTACATACTATTATGGAAAAAGAAAAAAAACTACTTAACCGCGAACTGAGTTGGCTAGCCTTTAATTACCGGGTACTGCAGGAGGCCAAAGATGCTACGGTTCCCTTGCTGGAGCGCATTAAGTTCATGGCCATATTTTCTTCTAACCTGGATGAATATTTTAAAGTGCGGGTGGCTACCCTAAAGCGGCTGATTAAACTAAAAAAGAAAACCCTGGATAAACTGAAACACGATCCGGCCCAGGAGTTAGAAGAAGTATTAACCGAAGTAGACCGCCAGCAGCACGAACTCGGCGAAATATTCCGGGACCAGATTGTAGCGGACCTGCGCAAAGAAAAAATATTTTTGCTCACCGAACAGGAACTCCAACCCGAGCAACAGGAATTTATCCGGAGTTATTTTGATGAGCATTTAAAAAGCCTAATTACGCCGGTTATGTTAACGGATGGCCCCGGGCATATTTTCCTGAAAGATCAGGTAGTTTATTTGGGCGCCCGCTTGTTGCAATCGCAGAAATCAGACTTAGCCCAGGAAGCATTCGCGTTGTTAGAAATGCCGGTAAAAAAACACGGCGGCCGCTTTGTAAAATTGCCGGATGCGGGTGATAACCACTTCGTCATGTTTCTGGACGATGTAATCCGGTTTTGCCTGCCGCAGCTTTTCCCGGATTATAGCAGCGCCCAAGCATTTGCCGTGAAGATTTCGCGCGATGCCGAACTGGACCTTGAGGAAGAAGTATCCGGCGACCTGATGGCGAAAATCCAAAGAAGCCTGAAAAAAAGAGAAACCGGTTACCCGGCCCGCTTGTTGTACGATCCGGCTACGCCTGCCGGCCTGCTGGACATAATACAGGAGAAAACCGGTATTACCCGAAACGAACTAATACCGGGCAGTAAATACCATAACTTCCGGGATTTCTTTGGCTTTCCCGATTTTGACTTGCCGCACCTGAAATACGAAGCCCAGCCTACTTTGCCGCACCCGCAGTTGCGGTTTCATAAGAGTATGCTGGAGGCCATTTACCACCAGGATTTCCTGTTGCATTATCCTTACCAAACGTTTGATTATGTTGTCCGGTTTTTCCAGGAGGCCGCCGTGGACCCGGCCGTTACTACCATCAGTGCCACGTTGTACCGGGTAGCCGATAAATCAAAAGTGGCGAAAGCCCTGGTAAAAGCCGCTAAAAACGGCAAGCTGGTAACGGTAGTAGTAGAACTAAAAGCCCGCTTCGACGAAGAATCGAATATTTACTGGGCGCGTAAGCTCGAGAAAGCCGGGGCTACCGTAATACACGGCGTTCCGGGCCTGAAAGTACACACCAAATTAGGGCTGGTTACCCGCCAGGAAGGCCGCAAAATGATTAGCTATGCATACCTGAGCACCGGCAACTTTAATGAGGTAACTTCCTACATTTATGCCGACCACGCATTATTTACGCGCGATACCCGGCTAACAAAAGACGTGGAAAATATATTCCGCTTTTTTGTGGACGGCGTACCCAATAAACGGTTTAAACATTTACTGGTAGCCCCCTTTACCATGCGCGAAAAGTTTGTGGAATTAATCAACCAGGAAATCCGCAACGCTAAAAAAGGGCTACCGGCTTACATGATTTTAAAAATGAATGCCTTACAAGACGAGCGCATGATTATGAAATTATACGAAGCCAGCAAAGCCGGGGTAAAAATAGAGCTAATTGTGCGGGGCATCTGTAGTTTATTACCCGGTGTGCCGGGTTTAAGCGATAACATTACGCTGCGCAGCGTTATTGATAGGTACCTGGAGCACGCGCGGGTGTATATTTTCGGCAATAACAACGACGAAAAATTGTATGTTGCGTCGGCCGACTGGATGACCCGCAACCTGAACCGGCGAGTAGAAGCCGCTTTCCCGCTTTTTGATGAGGCGCTGCGTAAACAAGTACGGGACATCATCGAACTGCAACGCACCGACAATGTAAAAGCCCGTAATGGTCGCAATGTGTATATCCGGCGCTCCACCGAAACCCCGGTACGTTCGCAATATGACACGTATGCTTATTTACAGAACCTGAACCCGGCTTACGAAAAACCCGAAATACCGGAATCTTAAATCACTTATGCACTTGTAAGACTTACATTTTTGGATACCAGAATAGAAGAAATAAACTTCTTCTATTCTGGTATCCAAAAATGTAAGTACTAAAAGCAAAAACTTAGTTTTACATTATGATATTTGATAGACAGAGATTTTACAAAGGTGGGAAATATATTAAAAATTTAGTTCATAAAATTTTGAACTAACAAAACCTATTTATACCTTTGAGCGGTTGAAGAGGAGTAAAGAAATATTTACTCCTGCTAGTAGCAGAAAGATTAAAAATGACCTTAACTGATAAACAAAAAACATTAATTGAAAAGATAGGAATAGCCATCGAAAAAGAAGGCATGCAACCAGTTTCAGCGCGTATTATTGGGCTGTTATATGTTTCGGATAAGCCGGAGCTTACCTTTGAAGAAATAACCGAAGCCTTATATATTAGTAAAAGCGCTACCAGCAACGGGGTAAATTTGCTTTTACAAACCGGCCGCATCGAATACATTACTTTTTCCGGGGACCGGAAACGTTATTTCCGCTTAAAAGTATCAAATTGGCGGGAGGATTTTACCAGTAAAATAGAATCCATGACTAAATTTAATGTGTTACTACGGCAAGTATTGGAAGTGCGTACCAAACAGACGCCGGAATATAACAGGAGCATTACAGAACTGATTGATTTTCTGGATTATGTTTTCCAGAATATGCCGGTTCTGCTGCAAAATTGGGAAACTAATCGGAAATAATTTTTTTCTTTTAATAGTTCTTTAATTTCTGAACTAACCAATTAAAACTTAACTAATTAAACATTACTGTGAACAAAAAACCCTTATTACTGGCACTGATGCTAATTTTATTCAGATCAGCCTTTGCACAGACCGAACCCTCATCCGCCAAATTAACCTTACCAGAAGCAATAAATTTTGCCCTCGCCAATAACGAAAGCATAAAAAAGGCATTACTGGATGAAAAAAGTGCCGAGTACAGAATAAAAGAAACCAAAGGCTCCGGTTTGCCGCAGTTATCTGGCACTGGAACCCTAACGCTGAATCCAGCTTTGGCTACGCAGCTTTTGCCGGGTGAGTTAGCCGGGCAGCCGGGCACAACTATTCCGGTGCAGTTTGGCACCAAGTACGTTGCCCAGGGTGGCCTGGATCTCCAGCAAATGCTCTTTCGGAAATCGTTTTTTATTGGTTTGGAAGCGGCCAAAACCACCCGGGAGTTATACAGCTTACGCACCCAAATGAGCCAGGAAGAAATTATGTACAATGTCAGTTCGGCTTATTTACAAGTATTGCAAACAAAGCAGCAGTTTGATATTATTAATGCCAATTTCAGCCGCCTCGAACAATTAGAAAAAATACTCACGCTCCAGTATAAAAATGATGTCGCTACTAAAGTACAGCTGAACCGGGTTACGGTGAATAAAATTAACTTGGAAAATCAGCGGACGACCTTAACTAACGCGCTAAAACAACAAGAAAATGCCCTGAAGTTTTTTATGGGCATGCCTCTGGAGCAAAATATCGATATTTCGGATTCGCTAACCGTATTAAATATCTCAATTCCTACCGATGAAAACGCGGCGGAGTTTATTGCTTCCCGACTTGATTTTAAAGTTTTAAATACCCAAAAAGAGCTCAATAAGCTTAATGTGCAAAATATAAGGGCTGGATATGTTCCCACTTTAAATGGCTTTGGCAATTATGCTTACAATGCCCAACGCAACGAATTTAATTTTCTGAATGGAAACCAGCCTTGGTTTAAAGCGGTGAGTTTAGGCGTACGTTTGAATGTTCCTATTTTTGATGGGTTTCAAAGAAGAAACCAAATCCGGCAGGCTCAGGTGGAATTAGATAAACTAGACCAGGACTTAAGTTTACTAACCCGCCGTACCCAGATGGACCTGGATAACGCCCTTACCCAAATAAAAACCAGTTTAGCTTCCATTCAAGCGCAGGAACAAAATGTGGCATTAGCCCAGGAAGTTTACCGGAATACGAATGAGCTTTACAAAGAAGGATTATCGCCCTTAACCGATGTATTGGATACGGAAGTAAGCCTGCGGGAAGCCCAAACTAACTTAACGAACGAAAGATTGAAATACCAACTGGCGCAATTAACATTTTTACAAGCCAAAGGAGAATTAAACATATTAACAAAATAGCATAAAACAGAAAATGAAAAAATTTATTTATATCCTCATTGCCTTAGGGCTTGTTGGTTTAGTAGCTTACAAATTAGTAGACAACAAAAAAGAAATGGCTACCGAAGCAGCCGTAGCCGAAATAAAAAGCGACGCCATTTCGGTGCAGCTAACCGAACCGAAGGTGGGCAAGATTGATAAATCCTTTACCGCCCAGGGAAATTTCAAACCTATTCAAACTTTAGCCCTGATGTCGGAAACATCTGGCCAGATAAAACAGGTGCTAAAACGCAAAGGTGACCGGGTACGGGCCGGGGAATTATTGTTAACGGTGGAAGCCAATACCATGAATGCCGATTTAGCTACTGCCCAAGCCAATTACGAAAGATCCCAACGGGATTTAGGCCGTTACGAAAACCTGGCGGCCGGCGAAGCCATCACGAAACGCCAGTTAGAAGAAGCCCGCTTAGCCGTTAAAACCAGTCAGGCGCAGTTAGTAGCGGCCAGGCAGCGGGTAAATAAAACCCGCATCACTTCACCTATTAACGGAGAAATAAATGAGATGTACATTGAAGTAGGTTCTTATTTGGGGATGGCTACTAAACTATACGATATTGTGAACGTGGATCGGTTGAAGTTAAATGTGAAGGTAGACGAAGCCCAGGTATTGCTAATTAAAAAAGGAAACAAGGTTGACGTGAGAGCCAATGTAAACTCTACCCAGGAATACCAGGGAACCGTAACCGCTATTGCCGCCCAAGCCGATAATGCATTAAAATACGACGTAGAGATAGAGCTTAAAAATCCAGGCAACAACAGTTTACGGGCTGGTATGTATGGTACGGCTGCATTTGAACTAGCGGAGCAACGTGATGCTTTATTATTGCCGCGCGAAGCCATCGTGGGCAGCTTACAGGACCCATCGGTTTATGTAGTAGAAAATAATGTTGCCCGGTTAAAGAAAATAAGAATCGGAACTGTTACGCAGGGCCAGGTAGAAGTTACAGAAGGTTTGGCAAACAACCAGAAAGTGGTGCAAAGTGGCCAGATTAACTTACGCGATGGCCTGAAAGTAACCGCCATGTAAGTTTTAGTCTCTGGTACAGATTTAAATAAAAAAAGAAAATGAATATTACTAAAATATCAATTCAGCGGTCAACCATTGTGGTAGTGGTATTTACCATCCTTACCCTGCTGGGTGTGACCGCTTATAACTCCTTAAATTACGAGCTGCTGCCTAAGTTCAGCCCGCCGGTACTTACTATTTCTACTTTATATCCGGGCGCTTCCCCATCGGAAGTAGAAAACTCGGTTACAAAAGAAATAGAAGATGCGGTTTCTTCGCTGGAAAATGTAGAATCTATTAAGAGTACTTCGCAGGAAAGCTTTTCGGTTATTGTAATTAACTTAAAGCAAGGTACCAATGTAGACTTAAGTTTACAGGATGCCCAGCGAAAAGTGAATGCCATCTTGTCCCGGTTGCCGGAAGATGCGGATGCGCCAACCCTGGGTAAATTTGACTTTGATGATTTGCCCATTATTAAAATGGGGGCTACCGCCAATATGCCGGCCACCAAATTCTTTGATTTGATTGATAAGGACATTACCCCCCAACTTTCTCGGGTGCAGGGTGTGGCCGCTATAAAAATATTAGGTGGGCAGGAAAGGGAAATTAAAGTTAATATTGATGCCAATAAACTGGAAAGCTACGGCATTTCTATTCTGCAGGTGATGCAAACCATCCAGAATTCCAATCTCGATTTCCCGACCGGAGAAATTAAAGATGCGAACGGACAAACCCAGATTCGTCTGGCGGGTAAATTTCAATCCTTAAACCAGTTAAATAGCCTGATTATCCGGCAAGATGCGAATGGTCCGGTTCGGCTGGGTGATTTGGCAGAGGTGCAGGATTCTCAGAAAGATATAGATATTTTGAGCCGGATCAACTCTAATCCTTCCGTTGGTATCACCATTCAAAAGCAATCGGATGCTAACGCTGTAGCAGTGAGTGAACAAACCCGGGCGGCCCTGACTCAGCTGGAAAAAACGTATGCCAACGTAGGCCTGAAATTTAATATTGCCAACGATAGTTCTACCTTTACCTTAGAAGCTGCCGATTCGGTGCTGCACGATTTATTACTGGCGATAATTTTAGTTGCTGTAGTAATGTTATTGTTCCTGCACAGTATCCGAAATGCGATTATTGTAATGGTTTCTATTCCGGCTTCTTTAGTAGCTACTTTTATTGCTGTTTGGTTGTTCGGTTTCTCCCTGAACTTAATGTCGTTGATGGCCTTGTCCCTGGTAGTAGGTATTCTGGTGGATGACGCGATTGTGGTCATTGAAAATATTTACCGCCATATGGAAATGGGCAAAAAACCAGCTCAGGCGGCTTACGATGGTATCCGGGAAATTAGTGCTACGGTAACTTCCATTACTTTAGTAATTGTGGTGGTATTCGTTCCGCTGGCGCTGTCTACTGGTCTGGTATCGGATATTCTGCGGCAATTTGCGGTAGTAGTGGCGGTGGCTACTTTAATAAGTTTGTTCGTTGCCTTTACCCTGATTCCGTTGTTAGCCAGCCGGTTCTCCCGCCTGGAGCATGTTTCTGATAAAAATTTATTTGGTCGTTTTATCCTGGCCTTCGAGCGCTTGCTCGACCGGATCATTGACGGATTTACGGCGGCTTTAAAATGGTCGTTTAACCATAAATTTATTGTTATTGTCCTGACGGTGGCGGCCTTTATTGGTTCGGTCATGCTGATACCCGGCGGTTTTATTGGCAGCGAATTTATCGGGAATGGTGACCGGGGTGAAGTGAATTTCCAATTGGAATTACCAAAAAATGCCACGGTAGAGCAAACCAACCAGGCAACTACCCAGGTAGAAAGATATTTACAAAAATATCCGGAGGTAAATAAAGTATTTACCACCGTTGGGGCCACCTCTACTTCGCAGGCAGGCCAAGGCAATGCTTATGAATCAGAAATATTTGTGGCTTTGGTGGATGTGGAAAAAAGAGATTTCAGTACTGAGAAATTCAGTAGGATAGTAAAAGCCGAGGTAGAAAGCGAGATTCCCGGGGTAAAAGTAACGCCAGTACCAGTCGGGATGGTGGGTAGCTCGCAAGCTCCCATTCAGATAGTTTTATCGGGGCCCAACCTGGATACCTTGCTATCTTTTTCGCAACGTGTAATGGACCAGGTAATTGCCGTGCAAGGTACTTCTGATGTGGAAACTTCGGTGGAAGGTGGTAATCCGGAAATTGAAGTGGCGGTAGACCGCGACAAAATGGCTAGCTTAGGCTTAAGCTTAGAAAGCGTTGGGGCCGGCATGCAGGTAGCCTTTAGCGGTAACACCGATGCGGAATACCGCGAAGGAACCAACAACTACGACATTAATATTCGCCTGGACATTTTTGACCGTCGGAACGTAACGGATATTTCTAATTTGTCCTTTGTTAATAACCAGGGTCAGCTCATCCGGTTAGGGCAATTTGCCGACATCCGGCAATCTTCCGGCCCTTCTAAATTAGAGCGCACCGACCGGGTAACTTCTGTTAATGTTAATTCGCAGGTGGTGGGCCGCCCGGCTGGTTCTGTTGGTACAGAAATTCAGGAACGGTTGGCTAAAATGAAATTACCCGTCGGCGTAACCATTGGATACGAAGGAAATATGAAAAACCAAGCCGAAGGTTTTGGTACTTTAGGTGTTGCTTTACTGGCCTCTATCATATTTATGTACCTGATTATGGTGGGTTTATATGATAGCTATGTGTACCCGTTTGTAGTATTATTCTCTATTCCGCTGGCTATTATTGGTGCTTTATTGGCGCTAGCTTTGTCATCGGAAACCTTGAGTATTTTCTCCATTCTGGGTATTATCATGATGATTGGCCTGGTAGCAAAGAACGCCATTATGGTGGTGGACTTTACGAATAAACTAAAATCCGAAGGCGTACCGGTAAAAGACGCCCTGGTAGAAGCTATCCAAATTCGTTTCCGTCCGATTCTGATGACCACGCTAGCCATGGTAATTGGTATGTTACCGATTGCCTTAGCCGGTGGTGCCGTAGCGGCTTCTAAAAACGGTTTGGCCTGGGCTTTGATCGGTGGTTTAAGTAGTTCTATGTTCTTAACCCTGATTGTAGTACCAATAATCTATTACTTGTTCGACCGGGTTTTAGCCAAATTTGGTTTAGATAAGAGTACCAAAATTGAGCTGGAAGAAAAATCATTAGAGGAATTGGAACACGAGACTGCTTTAATGGAAGAGAAGAAATTAAGCCACGCTATATAATTTCCCTTTTTACTTACTTTGACGAGCTGGGTTTATGGATTAGTTAAAAACGAAGGCTTAGATCCAGCTCGTTAATTTTATTCCTTTCTTAAAGAATCAAAAGTACTTTCCTTTAGAATATTCTAACTGTTGAATGGCGTGAGAAAGAATATTGGCTCGTTCTTTTGCCCTTTTTAAGCATTTCGGCCTAAAAAGTATATCTATGGGCAACATTGCGCAGAACTTAGGAACTTCTAAAAAAAACTATATATAAATGGTTTGATAACCAAGACTAGCTAATAGAAGAAGCTTTATCCGCTTACCTGATACTGTTAATTATTGCTTACTTACCTACTAAGAAAAATAAATTAAATAACTGTATCCCGGTTTAATGCCTTACGCGGGAGTTGCGCTCTTTTAATACGTCGTTCCTTTATGATTCAAAGCATTATCATTTTTCAAGCTTATTACATTGGGAATAATTACCAGCAACAAAATATTATTAGTTAAAAGCCACCCTGGAGAAAGAAATTAAAGGAAAGGCAATATAATAGGTATTAAATATAATAATCAACCTCAATGATCTAATTTTTTCAATTTATATGATTTCTACTAATTACCAGGCACTAAGGCAGGAGTTGGTGCAATTAATAAAAACTCACAAAAATATCAATGTTTCGCGGTTATTAACTCAAAATTTTGACCAGATTGGTTTCGATTCTGTTGACTTGGTAGATATAATCCTGGAAGTCGAAAAGGCTTATCATATCTATATTCCGGATGAAGTTCCTTTAAATAAGATTGATGATTTCGTTCAGTTCCTTTCCTCTCGAAATTTGGAAATGAATGTTTGAGTAAATTTCTGTAACTTTTAAAAATACAAAAATACGCGCTATTCTTTTACAGACTTTTCCTGGCTATAAGTTAGTGAATAGTCTTATTTGAAAAATCCTGAAAGTAAAGAGCTTACGCCGGATAATTTCTGAATTAATAATTTTTAATGCCGGCACGCCTACAAGGATAAAGTTTTAGAATTTACTTTTTTAAATATAAATCATGAATACCATAATTACCCCTACTCTTTCTGAAAACAAGAGAAAAACAGTATTGCTAACGGGGTTAAGAATATTATTTTACTGTTTCGTACTAGCCGGTATTTCGGGAATAGTTTTTATTGATGCCCAACATCCGGATTTTGAACACCGGTTTTCCGAACAATCGATGACGGAATATGCCCAGGAACTCTTGCTGCTCTTAACCATATTGGTGTTTCTTCTTTGTTTTAAGTTTTTTCCTCATCAGGAAGTAATTACTTATTTGGTAGGCGGCTTTTTAGGCATGGCATTTATCAGAGAATATGATGCTTTTTTAGACAGTAACGTAGCCGACGGTTTTTGGCCGGTATTAGCTTATTCCCTTGCTGCTATATGTGCTTATTTAATTTATAAACAGAGAAATCAATTTTGGGATCAGTTGGAGGGCTTTATTCAAAACCGGGCATTTGGTATATTTATTACCGGTTTAATGATTGTTTTTATATTCAGCCGGTTGTATGGTTATAATTTAATGTGGGAGACAGTAATGGGCGAAAATTACATGTATGTGGTAACCCGGGCAAGTGAAGAAGCTATTGAGTTATTAGGATACACCTTAATCTTTTTAGGTGCTACCGAATACTTCTTTTCCTTAAGAAATTTACACGAAAGATATCCTGACAAAGCCGATCAGTTATTAAACGCCTAAACTACTTAGAATGGCATAATTAAAAGAGAATAACAATGAAAAGACCTAATTTAAAGTTCCATAAAGGTACTGTCTGGATTTCCTTGGCTATCTTTTTATTGTTTCTGATCATTACCCTTTATGCTTTAAATAATAGTGCAAAGCGGCATCATAGAAACTTAATACCTTCTAAACAGCAATTATCAGCAATGTAAAAAGGCAATTAACCAAAAACATAAAGAATAAGCAATAAGAGCGGCCCAGGTTTAACAGAAATGCTGATTAAATAGCATTTAATCAGCATTTCTGTTTATTACTAAAGGCACATTTTACTCCTTTTAGCCTCAAGCAACTGTATTTCCCACTTACCTGAACAATACAGTTGCTTGCGGCATAAAAGTCCTGATATTTAAATTACTTTAAAACTCCTAAGGATTTTCCTACTTCCGTAAAAGCCTGAATGGCTTTATCCAGATGCGCCTGCGTATGCCCCGCCGAAAGCTGCACCCGGATGCGGGCTTTGCCCTGCGGTACTACCGGGTAATAAAACCCAATCACATAAATGCCTTTGTTTAAGAGTTGAGCCGCAAATTCCTGCGATAGTTTGGCATCGTACAAAATAATAGGTACAATCGGGTGTTCACCCGGTGTAATATCAAATCCGGCAGCGGTCATTTTCTCCCGGAAATATTGGGTATTCTTCTCTAGTTGGTCGCGCAACTCCGTGGTTTCGGAAAGCATATCTAATACTGCAATAGAGGCGCCCACTATGGCCGGAGCTAACGAATTGGAAAACAAATAAGGGCGGGAACGCTGGCGCAGCATTTCAATTATTTCTTTCCGGCCCGAAGTAAATCCGCCCATGGCGCCGCCTAAAGCTTTGCCTAAGGTACCCGTAATAATATCAATGCGGCCCATTACGTTCCGGTACTCGTGGGTGCCGCGGCCGGTCTTACCGATAAAACCCGAAGAATGGCTCTCATCTACCAATACCAAAGCTTTATACTGGTCGGCGAGGTCGCATATTTTATCTAACTGGGCAATGGTGCCGTCCATCGAAAAAGAGCCGTCGGTAACAATAATCCGGTGTTTTAGTTGCTGGGATTTTTGTAATTGGACTTCCAGATCGGCCATATCGTTGTGGTTGTACCGGAATCGCTGGGCTTTACAAAGGCGCACTCCATCAATAATAGAAGCATGGTTCAGCGCATCCGAAATAATAGCGGAATCTTCGCCCAGCAACGGTTCAAAAACACCGCCGTTCGCATCAAAAGCCGCCGCATACAAAATAGTATCTTCGGTTCCTAAAAACTCCGCTAGTTTGCGTTCCAACTCTTTGTGAATATCCTGGGTGCCACAAATAAACCGTACCGACGACATGCCAAAGCCGTGGCTGTCGATGGTTTGCTTAGCGGCTTCTATTACCCGCGGATGCGATGATAAACCCAGATAATTGTTCGCACAGAAATTCAGTACTTCTTTGCCCTCGGTGGTTTTAATCTCGGCGCCCTGCGGGGTGGTAATAATGCGTTCTTGTTTAAAAAGACCAGCTTCCTTTATATCGGCTAACTGTTGTTCTAAATCTGGTTTTAAAGTTTCGTACATATTTTTAGTTCCTGGTTCACGGACGATCATCCGTGCTTAAGTGGTTGATAGATACATTGCTTTACTGCTTGATTATTCCAAAACAGCTATCTTTAATTTATACTGATTATTGTTCATTGTTTACTGTTCACTGTTATCTTCCGGTTTGGCAGGCCTTTTAAATACGGGCCGGGGCCGCAGGGGCTTGGCGGCGGCAGCCGGTTCAGCCGTTGGCTTCTCTTCTGCCGGCTTAACTGCTGATTCCAATGCCGGGGGCACATTCTCTTCTGCCGGGGGCTGGGGCCGCCGCATAACAGGCCGGGGCCGGGGCGGAGTAGCTTTTACGGGTTCATTCGCCGATGTAGGCACTTCCGTTGGCATTTCGCTTTCGGGTTTTGTTTCAACTGGCGGCACCACCGTGGCACTTACGTTCTCCGTTTCTGATTTAGGAACTGGTCGTTTAATAACTAACCGCGGCCGGGATGGTTTTGGGGCCGGCACTTCTGTTTCCGGATCAGGGTTGGTATGAAAAGGTGCGGCATGGTTTGTTTTATCTTCCGCGATTTGCTCCTGATTGGCCGTTGGTTCTTCAGAAGACACGGCTGGAGTTGGTTTACGGAAAACCGGTCGGGGCCGGGGAGCTGGTGTTGCCGGAGAAGTTTCGGCCGGCACGGCAGGCATAGCCGGTGGCGTAATGTCGGTGGCGTTTGTTGCTTCCGGGCTAGCGATAGGTTTGCGAATAACTGCTCGTCCCCGGGCGGGAGCCGCTGGTGTTGGTTTACTTTCGGGTTGTTCGGTTGGTTCTGCTGCCGGAGGCACCGACACGGCCGGTTTAGCTGCCCCCGGAATGGTTGCCCGGCGGGCTATTGGTTTGGCGGGTGCATCTGCGGTTACGGCTACCGCGGGCTTAACCGCTTCTGCGAGCCAGAACTTACGCCGCACGTCGTTCAGTACCATTTTAACGCTTATATAAAAGCTATTAGGGTGCATTTGCGCGTACATTTGTTGCCATTCGGCAAACCGGTTTGGTTCTCCGGCAGCAAATGCTGTTACATCTATGCGTCGTTTTGTTAAGTCTTCTTCAAAAGTCATGTTACCGCATTCTGGTTACTTATACTTGTTTTACGAAATATTTACTTACATAGCTTTCATTATCTAACCTGTTGCTATATTTCGGCTTGTATTCGCACAAAGATATTAAAACAAGCGCTTTGGTTTTTATTTTATAACTGAAGACAAAATTTCCTACTTTACAAATATAGTATGACTCTACAAAAAGAAACGATCCTGGTTACCGGTGCGGGCGGACAGTTGGGTTCGGAACTGACTTTAGCTTTAAGAAAAATTTACGGCCCCGATCAGGTTATTGCCTCGGATATTGCCATTCCGAAAGACCCCGAACTTACTCAATCCGGGCCTTTCGAAACCCTGGATGTACTGGACCGGCATAACCTGGCCGAGAAAGCTTACCGGCACAACGTTACCCAGATTTACCACTTGGCGGCGGTACTTTCGGCTACCGGCGAAAAACGCCCCAAATTTACTTGGAAAGTAAATATGAAAGGCCTTGAGAATATACTGGACCTAGCCCTTGAAGCGGGCATAAAAAAAATATACTGGCCCAGTTCCATTGCTGTTTTTGGGCCTACTACCCCCCGCCAGCATACGCCGCAACATACCATTATGGACCCCAACACGGTTTACGGCATCAGCAAACAAACCGGCGAACGCTTCTGCGAATATTATGCTACCCGTTATAAGCTGGATGTGCGTAGCCTGCGTTACCCTGGTTTAATCGGCTATAAAGCTTTGCCGGGCGGCGGCACCACCGATTACGCTGTAGATATTTATCACCAGGCCATTGCCGGTACACCTTATACCTGCTACCTGAAGGCAGACACTTATCTGCCCATGATGTATATGCCGGACGCCCTGCAGGCCACCCTGGACCTGATGCACGCGCCGGCAGAAAATATAAAAGTACGGTCGTCTTATAATTTAGCGGCCATGAGTTTCTCGCCGGCCGAAATTGCTGCTGCTATCCAAAAATATGTACCTGATTTCCGGCTTACCTACGAACCGGATTACCGCCAGGAAATTGCCGATTCCTGGCCCCAAAGCATTGACGACAGCCTGGCCCGCCAACATTGGAACTGGCAACCTCAATATGACCTGGATGCCATGACGGTAGATATGCTGGCGAATTTACGCCGGATGACTTAAGTCTTTTCTACTTTATTTTTTCGTTAGAAAAGAGCCAATATGCCGAAAGAGGTTGCTGAAATTTTGTTTTGGCAATCTCTTTTGCAATACGCATGATTGTGTCTTACCAATATTAATTGTTTAGCGGTTATTCTTTCCAGAATGAGACTTTACTTAAAATACCCAAAACCTTTTGTTTCTTTTCCCGCTTATTCACTCGGGCCTTATTTAAGCTATGATTGTTAATACCGTACCAGAAGGTTGGGAAATTATTTACCAACAGGCACACGCCCTGCTGGCCGCCCAGATAGCGTTTGCATGGCGCGCCAGCGACCGTCCCGAACGTTGGGTAGAAACCCTTGCGGCCATTGCCCAACACGACGACGGGCAGCGCGGCTGGGCCGGAAAAATTGGTTTAACGCCGGCCGGAGCGCCCGCAAATTTCACCATGCTGCCTTTCTCTTTCGAGCAAGCCCGGCAGGTAATGGAAGAGGCCGCCTTTCAGGGCCGGTGGCGTGCTTTACTTACTTCCATGCACTTATCTTTTCTGTACGAGGAATTACGGGGTAAAGAAGAAAAAATAGATACGTTCCTGGACGAGCAACTAGCTAACCAAAACCAATGGCGCCGGGAACTGAAAGTAAGCAAACCCAAAGCTCAGCAAGCATACGACCTGATGCAATGGTGCGATCGCTTCTCATTGATTTTATGCCGTAGGGAATTACCCGAAGCCGAACGTGCCCTCGAAATAAGTGCTGGCCCCGATGGTGTGCGTTACGAAGTTATTCTGCAAAAAAACAACAACGTTCAGGTTAATCCCTGGCCTTTCCAGCAAAAAAGTTTTAGCGTTTCGGTTGAGGCTTCTTATCTTTCTCAGCTACAATTTAAGGATGAAACCGAACTAACCCAAGCTTTACAGCTGGCTCCTATCCGGTTCAGGACCTGGCACATCGGCAAATAAATAAGGTAACCAGCTAAAGAATAAACCTGGCAGAGCTCCGACTCAAACTTCTCTCAGAACTAAATGTATACTGGGCCTGTTTATATACTCAAGGTAGGTACGAATTACAAAAACGTATATTACTGGTATTTAAATAAATTACTATATCGTAGTGAAGTTACTTCAAACCAGCCGGCAATTACCGGGCATTATTGTTTGCCTACTCTTGTTTCTACAGGCTTGTACCAGTTCCAGCAGCCTGGCGCCAACGGCCCCTACCCAGGAGGCCGGACCAACGCCAGTCTTTCAGCCTAAATTATCTACCATTAATATTCCGGTTAGCTTTCGTTTAACTACCCTCGAAGATAAATTAAACCAGGAATTTGCGGGTATACTGTACAAAGACGAAGATTTAACGGGTGATAATGTGGCCGTTACCGTAAGTAAAACGGGTAAAATGAGCATGCAGGCCGAAGGAAACAAAATTTTCTTTACGGTGCCTTTACACGTTTATGCCAAAGGCCGCTGGATGTGGGAAGCCTGTAAAATTTGTCCTACTTTCCAAAAAACCGAAGACACGGAATTTGATTTAGTGGTAAAAAGTGAAAGCATATTATCATTTACCGAAGACTACCGGGTTAAAACCATTACTTCCGGCAATTTTGAGTGGGGTACTACCAAACCTTACCTCACACTGGGTCCGCTGAAAATAGGTTTAGCTCGTTTTATAGAACCGCAAATGCGGAAACAAATGGCCACCTTAACGGCCCGCCTGGATACCGAAATTCAGAACCGGCTGCTCTTAAAAGAATACGTACAACAAGCCTGGCTGCAATTACAGCAGCCCATTCCGATTGATAAGAAACTGGATGCCTGGCTCACGATAACGCCCCAGGACATTCGGGTATCGCCGCTGGTGGCGCATAACGGCGAACTCGTGCTGCAAATAGGTTTAAACTCTTACCTGCAGACCGTAACGAACGGCAAACCTACTATTAATCTTAATACTGTTTTACCTAAACTGGTAACCGATACCCGGATGGCGAACAACATTCAGATTGGATTAGCCAGCGAAATAACTTATGACCATGCTACCAAATTGTTAAAAGAGCAGTTGGTAGGCAAACGCTTTACTTCGGCAGGAAACAAAGACGAAATACTGGTGCATGATCTGGCGCTGTCTACCAGCAACGATAAAATGGTATTGATGCTGGATGTAACCGGTAAAACTAAAACCGGCTTTTTCACCAAAAATATCACCGGTAAAATTTTCCTAAAAGCAATGCCTTATTACGATGCCGCTACGGCCAGTATTAAAGTGCGCGACCTGGATTATGACCTGAATACAAAAGACCGGATACTCCAGACTGCCAGCTGGCTCGCTAAAAACAGGTTTGTGGAAAGCATTCAGGGCCAGATTAGTTTCCCGGTTAAAGATCAACTAAACAATGCCCGTAACCTGGTCCAGAAAACTTTAGATCAATCGGAGCGAATACACGAGTCGGTGGTGCTGAAAGGCCAGATAACCGAAATGGTGCCGGACGCCATTTACCTGACGCCTACTTCTATTAAAGTCGTGGTAAATGCAAAAGGCAATCTTACTGCCTTTATCGATAAATTGTAGGCAGATAATCTCCTGTGGCTGTTGCTCAGCCAGGTAAATGCAGGCTCTAAAGTAGCGGTAACCTATTTTAGTTTGGTTATCGGGGTTGGGCTGTTAAAAACAGCATCGGGTACTTTATCCAATACGGCAATATTCGTTATGCCCATTTTGGCCTCGCCCCGGCCCACTGGTATTTTTATTTTGCCGTACGATTGATAATCGGTCCAGGGCATGGTAAAGCCGGGCTTTTCATCGGCATAATTCTGGAAATACGACCACTCGGTTATTAATCCTGTTTTTTGATCTACCGCTAAAATATACCGGTTATCTGGCGTAACCCCTACCTTTTCAAAGGTCAGTTCGAGTAAATCGGCGTTCTCGCCGACCTTGGTAGTACCGGTTCCTTTATATTTTAAGTTTACGCCGTTGTCTTTCAACTTAAACGGCATAATAAACCAGTAAGAATTATTGGCCCAAACCGGGTACATATTCTGGACTAGTTTCTGTCCGGCCGCTTCGTTGGTAATGTCTTTACCTTTGCTGTAGGCTTTGCCCTGCCGTGTATTCAGGTTGGCAATCACGACTAAAGTATCTTTTTCCCAACGGAAATTATTTTCCGATTTGTCCCAAACGTGGTACTGATCGCGCCAAGTCCAGGCCAGAAAGCGGGTATTGTTCCAGGCTTTTTGCCCACCCATATTTTTTATCACTTTATCCGCAATAGCCGTTGCTTTGGCATCAGCGCCAGTTGCCCCTTGTTTTTGCTGGCACATGCTGAGTACGGGCAGCAAGCATATAAACAGAACAGTACTTATTTTGGCTTTTAAAGACGCACCATTAGAAAAATATTTCATGCGATAAGGCTTAGGGGTTAGAGGTACAACAGCAATGGCAAACAGTAGTTTAAAAAACTAAAAGTAATGATTTACATTGGTGTTACACTACTTAAATAATTGGAACCTGCTCTTAAAATAGTTACGTAGCACACATACGTAAGCTAATAGAATAGTTAAACCGGTTTTAACAAAAGTAGTTACCTCACCGTAACAAAGCCAACATGTAAAGCATTTCGCAATAAATCACTTCCATTTAACATGGCAAAATATACGGCAAAAGATATCTGGTCTTTAACTAAATCTACAGTAGGGCAATTCATGGAAAATAATTCTTTCCGGTTAGCGGCGGCCCTTGCTTATAATACGATATTCTCGCTCCCGCCTTTGTTGCTTATTATTATTGCGGCAGCCGGCGCTATTTGGGGAGAAGAGGCATTTTCCGGCGAATTAGAAAATCAGTTGCAAGGCATATTAGGAGAAGAAAGTGCCCAGCAACTGCAAACCGTTATTCAAAACGTAAATAAAAGCGGATCGGGCGGCATTGCTTCGGCCGTGGGTATTGCCACCTTAATTTTTGGGGCAACAACCTTTTTTATCACTTTGCAAGACTCACTTAATACCATCTGGAATATAAAAGTAAATCCTAAAAACGGATTCTTGCAAATGGCCAAAGACCGCTTTCTTTCTTTTGGTTTAATATTAAGTGTTGCTTTGTTGCTATTGGTTTCTTTGGTTATCAGCACCGCGCTTTCTTTTTTTGGCGGCTACCTGCAACAGTTACTCCCCGGTATAGCGGTAGTATTTCTTTATATTCTGAATTTTGTCGTTTCGTTAGGCTTCATCACCTGCCTTTTTGCCCTGATATATAAATACCTGCCGGACGCCATAATCCGGTGGAAAGATGTTTGGGTAGGATCTTTTTTAACGGCCTTGTTATTTGTTTTAGGTAAATTCCTGATCGGGTTTTACATGGGCCAAAGTGATCCCGGCTCTGCTTATGGCGCGGCCGGTTCGGTTATTATAATATTGGTGTGGATTTATTATTCTTCTCTGATCTTATTTTTCGGATCGGAATTTACCCAACAATATGCGGCCATGTTCGGCCAAAAAATACGGCCCAAAGATAATGCCATTCAGATTCAAATTAAAGAGTTAGGCCACGAGGAAACAGACGATTATGCCGCCGGAAGGCCAAAAGCCGAAGGACGTTTCCGGAAAGGGTAAGCGAAATTTAAATCTGCTGAGTAACTAGTTTTCCATTTATAAACCGGTACACTGCTTGCAGCTTACCAGCCGGGGTGCGCCTTGCTTATCCATACAAAAACAAACTACAGTTTCTTTGTAAGAACTTCTGGGCGCAACTTGCCAGTGCAGCCGAGCAGAAGCTTAACCCGCCTAATCTGGAGGCGTTTAACCCCATTCTACATCAGCCATTAGCTATTTAAAAACCAGAACCTTTAATAGCTAATGGTACAATTAATTTTTCTTATTATAAAACCGGCGAATAGTTTTTAATCAATTGCCAAACATCATTTGTTAAAAGAAAAATTTTACCAGTCATGCAACTGCTTTGCTGCTTCGTGGGTCATGGGTATAGAAAACCAATCTTTAGTACCTATGACCAAACTATCTACAAAACAGAAACGAGAAGTTTACGCCCTTTCTAATCTGCTGTTGCACGTACTGGTATTTGTAATATTACTGCTTTCATTAAACTCCTGTACGGAAAAAGATTTGTCCACCGTTACCTGCTCCACCCCGGCTACGGTAAAAGATATGCCGGGCCAGGATGGTTGCGGCTATGTTTTTGTTTTAGACAAGGAACAAAAATTAAAACCTATTTTTATTACCGGCTAGTGCCGCACCTTTTCGGTTGCCACCGAACCCACTTACCTTGGCAATATCTTACTTTGAAAATGGCCAGCGGGTAAGTATAGGTTCTAAAAAATGAATGCGGGCTCTTTTTGCCTGGTAAGCCAAACCGTAGAAATCACTTGCACTCCCGGAAGAGCAACTATTAGCGCTTCTCATTAATAAGGACCATCGGAACCGCACCAAAATTTAAAATTCACTCCTGGTTTTTACAATCAGGTTTTTCCTACCAGATTAACCATACTTAAAATATCTTAAACCCACCCCAACTACTACTATCACCTAAACAAATTTGGCCTATGTCATTTTTAACAACTACTCGGAGATTATTTATTTTGTGTTTCCTATTATTTACCAGCTTGTCTTCGTGTACGGATGAATGTGAAACGACCATTACGTACACCGTACAGGAACCTATTCTCATGAGGCGGTCGGAATTAGCCCAGGCGGTAAAATCAGAGCCGGCCCATTCCTTACAAAGTACAGGCAAAATATACACCAAAGAGAACTATATCTATATCAACGAGGCCTTCCGGGGCATTCATGTAATAGATAATACCAATCCGAAAGCCCCGCAAAACATTGCCTTTATTTCTATTCCGGGCAATGTGGATATGGCCATCCGGGATAATATATTGTTTGCCGATGCCGGCCCCGATTTGCTCACCATTAATATCGCCGATCCGACACAGGCCGTTTTAATTGATCACCATTATAATCTTTTCAACCAACCAGTTTCTACTGCCGGCATTCCGGTTCCCAACTTAGCCGATATGGTTACCGTTGGCTATAATACTCGCCTTGTAACCGATGAACGGGCTTGTGATGAGGGCAACTGGGGCGTGTGGCTCGAGAACAGCGATTTGGTTAATTTCAGTTCGGCGTTTCCAAGTTCCGGGGCGGTCGGCAGCACCACCGGATTAGGTGGTTCTATGGCCCGATTTACCATTAGTGGTGAGCATTTATACGCAATTAATTCCTTTTCTATGCGGGTGATGGATATCAGCAATCCGGCTGCTCCCCTTCTGGGAAACCTGGTGCAAATGCCCGGCGGTATCGAAACCATTTTTCCTTATCAAGATAAGTTATTTATCGGTTCTACGGGTGGTATGTTAATTTACGATATACAGCAGGCGGCCACGCCTACGTACCTGGGCGGCTATTCCCACATTACCCGCTGCGATCCGGTAGTAGTTTCGGGTAATTATGCCTACGTTACGCTGCGGTCCAACCCTTCCGGATCGTGCGGAACCGGTAATTCCAACCAACTGGATGTGGTAGATATTTCCAATCCGAGCTTACCGGTTTTGCGGAAAACGTTTCCCATGCAAGGCCCTTATGGCTTAGGTATTGATGCAAACACCTTATTTGTGTGCGAAGGCGATTATGGTTTAAAAGTTTTTAATGCTAAAAATCCTTTAACCGTAGGCAACAACCAACTGGCCCATTTTAAAGATATAAACATGTTTGATGTGATCCCGCTCGGCAATACCTTACTGGCGGTAGGAAGCGACGGCTTATACCAGTTTGATTACTCCGATCTCAAAAACATTAAATTATTGAGCAAAATACCCGTAACCAAGTCGAATTAGGTCTTCAGAATCAAAAATCAGGTTACAAGTATTAAAATTAAATTTATCGATTCATTTCGCTCTCCGGCAGCTATAAGCCTCTTTTTATCAAGAATTTACTTTAATTTTTTTCTCATTGAAACAATTTAATCTTTACCATTTTTTACCGGTTTTTTTCTTATTAATGTTGTTTACCTCTCCCCTGCTGGCTCAGAAAAAAGGCTGGCAGGATGTGGTATATCTTAAAAATGGCAGCATGCTGCGGGGAGATTTGCAGGAAGGCAGTACGGCCGGAGACGTAAAAATAAAAATAACCGGCCAAAATTTGCTGGTGTTTAAAGCCGAAGAAGTGGCCCGGGTAACGCGGGAATACACCCATTCCGGCTTCGAATATCCTTACGCATCCGGCTACCTTAATATAACCGAATTAGGCCTCAGTATGGGCTACCGGGCAGCAAACCCATCATTTGGTAGTGCGAGCCGGGTGGTAAATTTTTCGGTACAAACTTTTAACGGCTACCAGTTTTACCCGGCTTTTGCTTTGGGCCTGGTTACCGGTATTGATACCTACGAACAAATTACGTTGCTGCCGGTGGGCATTGGCGTGCGCGGTGATATTAGTAAAACCCGCATTCGTCCTTTTTACGGCCTGGATGCCGGCTTTGCCTTAGATTGGCTCAATAACCCTAATTTACCCGCCGACCACGACGGGGGCTTTTTCTGGAGCCCAACATTGGGCATTAAATTTAACTCCCGTAAAACGCATGCTTTTATCGTTAACCTAGGCTACCGCAGCCAGAAAATTGTTAGTACCACCCAGGATGCCTTCCAAACCCGTACCGATAACAGACATTACAAGCGAATGCTTTTCGGGGTTGGCATGAGCTTTTAATCTTAAGATTGTTTTTACAGATTGGTAAAAACATCTTGAATGGGCGAATATCGCTTAAATCTGCTTACCCGAAGTTTAACCTTCAGAAAGAAGTGTTTGTGCCGGTAGCACACTGGTGCCTGCTGAAGCACATAGGTATTTCCATTACTTGGAGCAAGAAGGTTTTTAGGTTTATGAATACAAGAACAAAAATAGATTAAACCATAAAGCTTATTTATTCTGTACTCCTGTAGAATCTAAGGGAAGACGAACACGAATAATATAAATTAGTTATTCCTCCTTACTTAGAATAAAATAGGGTAGAAAAAAAACCAGATTTTCTGTTAAAAAATCTTCTTTATTAGCTCCATAATTCGCCTTCTTGTTTAAAATACAAGCTCTAAAAAGTATCGATTTTAAGAATTTACTAAATCTTCAAATTTTATATTAAAAAATATGCAACATACTTGTCCCTTTTTTAAAAACTACCGTATATTTGTACAGGTTTTAGTAGTAAATATCTATTAAACAAAGGCAATCATTAAATAACCGTTAGGCCATATTTGCACTACCGGTTTATACAAGAGCCTTTTAAGAAATAAAACCAATAGGTTAGCTGGCCTTTAGTAGCTTAACTTAATGGTTTACCGATCCTAGATTTAGGGTGATTTAATTATTTGTGGTGGATAATTAAAGCAGAAAAAGCAGCTTACCTTTGGTGAGCTGCTTTTCTTTTTTAAATCAAATCTAAATATCAAGGCCAATAACTATATTATTGCATCCTCATAAAAAAAGCGTTGGTTAATCTACCAACGCTTTTTCTTTTGTTGCTAATTGTCCGCAAGCGGCATCAATATCTTTACCCCGGCTTCGGCGCACGTTTACCTGCACCCCGCGGTCGGCCAGGTAATAAACAAATTTAGATAAATGATCATCATCGGTATTCCGGAAAAGCGCCGCGGCAATCGGATTATATTCTATCAGGTTTACTTTGCAAGGTATTAAACGGGTAAACCGTAATAACTCTTCCGCATCCTGTAAAGAATCATTGAAGTTCTCGAACACAATGTACTCGTAAGTTACTTTGCGGCCGGTTTTCTCGTGGTAATACGTAAGGGCTTCGGATAAGGTAGCCTGCGAGTTGGTCTCGTTTATCGGCATGATTTCGTCGCGCTTTACGTCGTTAGCGGCGTGCAAAGAAAGTGCGAGGTTCGCTTTTACGCCGTCGTCGGCCAGTTTCTTAATCATTTTGGCAATACCGGCAGTGCTGATCGTAATCCGGCGGGCCGCCATATTCAGTCCATCCGTTGCCGTAATCCGCTCAACGCTTTTTACCACGTTGGCATAGTTCAGCAAAGGTTCGCCCATACCCATGTATACTATATTGGTCAGCGGAATGCCGTATTGCTGCAGACATTGCTCGTTTATCAGTACTACCTGGTCGTAAATTTCGGCGGCATCCAGGTTACGTTTCCGTTCCATGTACCCGGTAGCACAAAACTTACAGGTTAAAGAACAACCGACCTGGCTCGAAACACAAGCCGTCATGCGCTCTTCGTGCGGAATTAATACGCCCTCTACTAAATTGCCGTCGAACAACCGGAAAGCCGATTTAATAGTGCCGTCTTTACTTATTTGCTGGGTAGCAACCGTTACCCGGTTTATGACAAAATGCTGATCTAATTTTTCGCGCAGTGGTAACGAAACATTATTCATTTCGGAAAACCCCTGGGCCGCATGTTTCCAGAGCCACTCATATACCTGCTTGGCCCGGAACGGTTTTTCCCCGTTTTCAACAAACCAGGCTTTTAAATCATCAAGCGATAGTTTGCGGATATCTTTTTTAATTTGTGTGGCTTCCATACAGCAAAATTACAAAAATTATAGCGCTTTAGTTTCATTATGACGGTAAGAAACCCCTTATTATATATAATGCGGCATTAGATTAAGAAAGTACTCGTAAGTATAACCTAACCAATTTATTATTTTAAACCACCCATTAATTTTTCTGGTACTTCGGCGGGCAAGGAAGAGACCTTTCGAGTATTGTAATCGAAGCAGAGCAGACCGGTTTTAGCCAGAGAAATCAACCGGTTTTCCTGGTTTGTGATTTGGTAAACCACATCAAACCCGTATTTGTTAAAATCTTGCGCGGCTACCCGGATGGTTAACAAATCGCCATGAAACCCTTCGCCTTTATATTCAATAGCCACATCTGCCATAATCAAGCCTTTCCCGGCCAGATCCAGTTCCGAATAGCCATAATGTTGCAAAAACCTGAGCCGGGCTTCGTGCAACATAGAAAGTACGGCATCGTTGCCTAAATGGCCGCCATAATTAATATCCGAAATGCGAATTGGTAATTGCGTAGAAAAAGTAAAAGTAGTCGGCAAATCAATCTTAATACGGCCCATGTTTTTGCTTCTTAGCGATTAGCTATTGGCTTTTAGTAATTAGTTTTTACCCGATTCTTAACTTTTATTTTTAAGATTTTGTTTATTCATGTCCAACTGATGAATAGTCCGTTTAAATAGTTGTTACATCCGGTAAAAACTTTAGTTTTGATGCTTGTGTCGTTCCTATACAGCAGATACAATCAGGCGGGCAATATCGTTATCAAACCTAAATTATCAGAATATAATTACCAAATTCGCATTTATTGATCCTTAACAGCTTTTTTTAACTATGAAAACGGAAATCAGGCAAACCAAAGACGGATCTGCTACTTTATACGTGCCGGCACTGAACGAGCATTATCATTCTGTTAACGGCGCTTTGCAGGAGTCTTTACACGTTTTTATTCGGGCGGGCTTAGATTATAAGCTGACGCAAAAAGAGGAGGTGCGTTTACTCGAAATTGGTTTTGGCACCGGGCTCAATGCTTTGCTAAGTTTGCAGCAGTTTAGGTTGCACCCGGTACGGGTACAGTACGATACGTTAGAAAAATACCCGCTTTCTGCTGACCTGATCGCGGATATGCACTTTGAAAAGTTTATTTTAAACCCGGAACTGCTGGACTTTTTACCTTTTCTGCACCAGGCGCCCTGGCAAGATCCGGTTTCCATATTACCCAACTTCGAACTCCGGAAAATACAGGCCGACCTTACCACCTACGATTTGCCGGAAAATTACTACGACCTTATTTATTTTGATGCTTTTGCTCCGGAAAAACAACCCGAACTCTGGACCGATGCTATATTCTTAAAGTTATACGAATCGTTGCAAGCCGGTGGCGTACTGGTGAGTTACTGTGCCAAAGGCAGTTTTAAGCGCAGCCTGAAAGCAGCCGGATTTACCGTGGAGGCATTACCGGGGCCGGTTGGCAAAAGGGAAATGACCCGCGCCGTTAAGGCGTAATATCACTTTTAAAGGCATACACTTTTTCCGGCGTTACGGCATAATCCAGCACCACATCGCCGGCGTGCACGTCGGTGATTTCGGCTAAGGGCGGCTCCAGCGATAAACCTATTTTTAGCGCCCCGGGCCGGCAAAGAGCCAGAAACTGATCGTAAAAACCTTTGCCATAGCCTACCCGGTGCCCTTTTTGGTCAAAAGCTAGTAAAGGTATCAGAATCATATCAATAACCGTTTCGGCTACTGGTTCGGCATTTTGAGGCTCCGGAATACCCCATTTGTTTTCGGCCAGTTGGGTGGTAGCAGTAAAGCAGTAGTGGCTTAACGTCTGCTCAGGCAGGTTCGTAACCGGAACAATCAAGGCAATACCCGGATAATTTTGCTGCAGCTTACGGATAATGTACCAGGTATTTATTTCGTTGTAGCGGCTGATGGGCAGAAAAACGTGCAGGGCTTTTATTTCCTGTAAAGAAAAAAAAGCAAAAAACCGATCGGCAAGCTGCTGGCTCCGGGCGTTTACCTCGGTGGCCGTGTATTGCAACCGCTTTTGCAGCATTTCTTTTCGTAAGGCCGCTTTCAGCATGTTTACTCTTCTTCCAATACGGTAAATTTACCTGCCAAGGGCTCGAAAGCGGCTACTAAGTCCGGAATAAACTGAGGATTGTTGGTACTATAGGAAAGCAGATTATCTACCCGCTCCTGCAAGGTACCACCCGGAAACAGCTTCTCTTTTAAGTTTACCAACTGATTAAAATAAGTTTCGTATTTCGTGTCGTTGGCTTTTACCAGCTTTTTTTCCAGTACCTCCAGCGCATTCTGCACTTTCTGGGCTTCGGCCGCTACGGTTTTGGTCAGGGTGCCGTCGATGGCCGCAGCTAATTGGGCAATTTGGTCGAAGACGGCGGTTATTTGCTTTCTCTCGGCGGTCAGCGTTATTTCCTCCTGTTCAAACTGCGCAGTAATTTGCTTTTTCAGCGTAGCAGTATCTTTAAACATATCGCCGGCTGTTAAGCTAAGTTTTTGCAACCGGTTCGCGTTGGGTTTACTGATATACAAGGCCGAATTCCGCAGCAATATAACCGGGTAAGTAACCTCGAAAGTGCTAAACACGCCTTTCAGCTGAAACCAATAACTTACTTCTGCCCCGCCGCCAATGTAAGCCAGGTTGGGCAATACCATTTCCTGGTACAATGGCCTTAAAATAACGTTCGGGCTAAACTGCTCCGGCTTTTCTTCCGCTAACTTTTCTATTTCGGGCAAAGAAAAAGTTAGGTCGGTATTCAAAACTTTATAGGTTCCCTCCTCCAGCACAATACGTTCGCGCAAGCCGGCGACCAGGTAAAACAGGTTTATTTCCCGCGACATCACCTGGGGCTTGTAATATTCGGCTAGTTTTTCGCTTACCTGGCTCACCTGCCCGTGGGAAATTTGCGTTTGTAATTCTTTTTTTACCACCGGCGCAAATATCTGCTTCAAAGCCGCATTATCACCATCCAAAGCCACTAATCCGTACGCCCCGAAAAGCGCATGGGTGATCGCCCGCGTGGCATCAGCCAAATTTTTATGTTGCGTATAGGCCTCGGTAAAAACCGGATCAATTTCGGGCAGCGCCGCCAGCAAAGGCGCCATATCGTGCAGGCCAAACCGGCCTACGGCGCCTTTTTGCGCTGATTCCCACGTGTAAGGTTTACCAAAAAGGGTAAAATGATTTACCTCGGCAAAATCATGATCTTCGGTAGCCATCCAGTAAACCGGCACAAAATCATATTCGGGATACGTTTCTTTTAGCTGCCGGGCCAGGTTAATGGTAGTAATAATCTTGTAAACAAAATACAAAGGGCCGGTAAAAATATTAAGTTGATGCCCCGTTGTAACGGTGTAGGTAGTAGGCTGGGCCAGTAAATCCAGGTTTTGTTGTACCGCCGGATGTATTTCTGCTACAGTGCTATATTGGCGCGCTAATTCCCGGCAAAGAATTTCCCGGTGCTCCGGATGAAACTGTTTTTCCTTTATTTGTTCGCCCAGGGCTTTTATATCCGGAAACCGGTGGTAAAAAGCTTCTAATTTTGGGTCTTGGGCCAGGTAATCGGTTACCAGGGCAGAAAAGGCCCCGGTAGTGCTGTAATTTAATTTGGTAATTTTCATGCGCTGCGCAACGGTTTATTGTACCTACAACAATGCAAAGTAAAGGTTTATATTCGACAATCGCAGCTAGAAATAATTTTGATATACTGCTACACGTAAATCTACACCCTAATAAGCCTTGATGTTTACGCACTTATGGCCAAAGAGGCTTATTCTTTCGTACAGAAAACATTTGCTATTTCAAATTACAAAAAGCAAAAAGCTGACCCAAAGAACGAAAATCAGGCTGGCTGGAATATTGTTTACCGGGCGGCCAAGAACTTTACATAACAGTTATAAACAAATTCTTATAAGCACACCGGGAAAGAATAACACACAACAAGGCCACCCTGCTGCTATATAATCAGCCTGGCGGCCTTGTTTTAAGCGAATACTTTATTTTTTATTTATAAACCTTGTTCAGGGAAATCAGCTTGGATATAATCAGGCTGATGTTCCGTAGCTTTTGGGTAAGTTCGTATAAAGCCGGCGAAGGAACCGCAGAAGCCTGATGCGGCAAATCAGATTGCCTCGACCTGGTATCAGCTTGAATAATCTTTTTTATATCGCCTTCCACTTTCCTGCGGTACGAATACAAGCTATAGTACAAATATCCTACTTCCATTTCTTTTAAATCCTTGCCCCGCATAACTTTCTTGTTTAATTAACACCTAGCTTCATACGTATTTATTCTGAGTTGTTTTAAATACGTACATACTTTTTTCTGGTTATTTAAATTTTACCATTATTTTACCTTCTTAAAAACACTTATCAATAGTACTGTATTAAATTAGTTATAAATCAAGTAAATTTATACTATTATAAGCAGCAAACCCGAAAGACCATATTATATTACATAAAATCCCTCAACTATAAATTTTCACCTAATTATGAGCCCTTATCTATTCACTTATATTTAAATATTCTATGATCCTGATATTACTAAATGAAAAATTCCTGTTTAAACAGGAGCGCCGGCAGCAAAGATTCTTTATATAAATAATTATTTTTACTTTAGAAGCTTAAATCCAGAAAATCAACGCTAACCTGCCTTAAAATTTGGTACACCTATACACATCATGAATCAGGGCTTTAAGATTTTTGTAGTAGAAGACGATATTTGGTATTGTAAACTATTAGAATATCACCTTTCTCTTAATCCGGATTACGACATAAAGAAAATGCATTCGGCCCAGGAATGCCTGGCCCATTTGCACGAAAACCCAGCCATTATTACGTTGGATTATTCTTTACCGGATAAAAATGGCGTGGCTTTACTGCAAGCCATTAAAACTTTTAATCCCGATATACAGGTAATTATAATTTCCGGCCAGGAAGACGTAGGCACCGCGGTAGAATTATTAAAACTAGGTGCCTACGATTATATTGTTAAAAACGAAGACACGAAAGAACGGCTCGGGAATACGGTTAACAATATCCGGCAAACCTGCTTGCTGAAAGAAGAAATCGATTCTTTAAAAGAAGAGTTAGGCGCTAAGTACGACATCAGCAAAGCTATTATTGGCAACAGCGATTCCATTAAACGCATTTACACTTTAATTGAAAAAGCGGCCAAATCCAACATAACCGTTTCTATTACCGGCGAAACTGGCACGGGAAAAGAACTCGTGGGTAAAGCCATTCATTATAACAGCGATCGGCGGCAAAAACCTTATGTTACCGTAAATGTAGCCGCCATACCGCACGAATTGCTCGAGAGCGAATTATTTGGCCACGAAAAAGGGGCTTTTACCGGCGCTATTACCCGGCGCATCGGCAAGTTTGAAGAAGCCCACCAAGGCACGCTTTTCCTGGATGAAATTGGTGAACTGGATTTAAGCCTGCAGGCGAAACTATTGCGGGTTTTACAGGAAAAAGAAATTACCCGGATTGGCGGCAACAATACCTTAGCCGTAGATGTACGCATCATAGTAGCTACCCACCGCAACCTGCTGGAAGAAGTTAAAAAAGGCAATTTCCGGGAAGATTTGTATTACCGGCTGCTGGGCTTACCTATTACCTTACCTCCCCTGCGCGACCGTGATACTGATATATTAATTTTAGCTAAACATTTTACGGATGCTTTCTGTAAAGAAAATAAGTACAGCAAAAAGTTAATAACTGCCGGCGCGCAAAAAAAATTAATGGCGTATAACTTTCCCGGTAACGTACGGGAATTGCGGGCCCTGATGGAACTGGCGGTGGTGATGGCAGAAGGAGATATCATCGAAGAAGAGGATATCAGTTTACCAGCAGTGGATGCGCTGGGTAATTTACTAGACCAAAACTTAACCTTAAAAGATTATACAACCCGTATTATTCAACATTTTTTAGACAAGAATAACGGCAATGTAATTGTAACGGCTAAAAAGCTAGATATAGGAAAATCCACGATTTACAAAATGGTACAGGAGCGGGAGCTACAGGTAAATTAATATTTACATTCCGTTTTATAGCATATATTACAAATTATGGAATCCTTAGGCAGTACAAACCCTATTTAAACAGTATATTATAACTTTTCTAAGTTGGAACCAATTTTGCAACGTACACCCTAGTGATCCTATCTTAAATAAAACCAATTTACTTAAGAGAAAGGAATTTGTATTAATTCACTATGGATGATTTAGAAAATTTACCTAATTATTTACTCAAAGAACAGCAAGCCCGTACGCAGGTTGAGAAGATATTGCTTTTCACTAATAAGCGTTTAACGAGTACCGCGTCGAGTATGGCTTTAATGCAAGAGGCATTAGAGGAGCAGCAGACCGAAAAATCACGGGCAATTGAAAAAGCTAAAAAAGAAATTTTCATGGCAAATTTAAAACTCTCTTATCTCATTCGTAATTTACCTACCGGTGTTATGCTGGAAGACGAAGAGCATAAGGTACTACACACCAACGAAAAATTTTGTCAGATTTTTGATTTACTCACGCCTCCCGCCATCCTGGAAGGATTGCTCGCGAACGATATTTTTGATTTGGTGAAAGAAAGCTGCGCCGAGCCCCAGCAGTTTGACGAAGAAATGATTCGTATGTACCTGAACGGTTCGGAGGCAGTAATTCCCGCTATTGCTTTAACCAATGGCAGGGTGCTGGAGTGCTCGTACGCTCCTATCCTGGCCGATAACGAAATAGCCGGCCATTTATGGCAGTTTAAAGATATTACCGCTTCTACCCAAGCCCGCCAAGACCTGATCCGGGCCAAAGAGCAGGCCGAAGAATCGGTAAGGGCAAAAGAAAATTTTCTGGCGAATATCAGCCACGAAATGCGTACGCCCATGAACGGCGTGCTGGGTATGGCCGATTTACTGGGTAAAACCCAACTCACGCAAGAACAAAAAAATTTCCTGCACCTGATTAAATCATCGGGGCAAAGCTTGTTGTTTATTATTAACGATATCCTGGATGCCGCAAAAATAAAATCGGGCAAGCTGCACCTGGAGCGCATCCCTTTTAACCTGGAGGAAGTGGTCTCTACCGCTTTTAGATCTTTGGTATATAAAGCCGAAGAAAAGCAGCTGCAATACCACCTCGATCCGATTGAAATCTCTTCCCCAAACGTAGAAGGCGATCCGCACCGGCTAAACCAGGTTTTAATTAATTTGTTAAACAATGCCCTTAAATTTACTTCTCAGGGCGAGGTGCAACTTAGCGTACAGGTTTTAAACGAAACCGATTCTAACTTGACCTTAGAATTTCTGGTTAAAGATACCGGTATTGGTATTGCGGCCGAAAACCTGAACATTATTTTTGAAGGCTTCACGCAGGTGCATGCCGGCTCGGACCGTAAATTCGGCGGTACCGGCCTGGGCTTATCAATCTCTAAGAGTTTAGTACAACAAATGGGCGGCGATATTTGGGTAGAAAGCAAACTGCACGAGGGTAGCGATTTCCGCTTTGTGCTTACTTTTGTTAAAGCCCCTAAACCAGTAGCCGAACCTACCGAAGAAGTAGATTACAGCAGCTTAGGAGATATTAAAATTTTATTAGCCGAAGACAACGAAGTAAACCTGTTTTTAACCCAAACCCTAATGGAAAACTGGGGGTTCCGGGTTGATGTTGCTATAAACGGCCTGGAAGCGGTAGAAAAAGCTACTGCCCAGCTCTACGACCTTATTCTGATGGATATTCAGATGCCGGAAATGAACGGCGTAGATGCCACCCGCCAGATCCGGAACCTGCCGGAACCGGCCAAAGCCCAGGTCCCGATTATTGCCTTAACGGCCAATGCCTTTCCGGAAGATTATCAACACTACCTGGTTAATGGGTTAAACGATTACTTATCCAAACCCTACAAAGAACATACGCTCTTTCAGAAAATAAGTACCAACCTTGGTAATGCTCCGCGGGTTACCGGTGCGCCCACCAACTCGCTGCCAATCAATAAGCCGGAAGAAAAACTCTATGATTTAACGCACCTGTATACCATGTGCCGGGGCAACGAAGCTTTCTTTAACAAAATGTTGCAGGTATTTATAGATACTGTTCCCACTTCCATTGTGGCGTTAGAAACCGCTATGCTGCGCCAGGATTGGCTAGACGTGGCAGAAACGGCCCACAAGCTTAAAACTTCTTTTGATACCATGCGGGTAGCCCGCCTGAAGCCAATGATCCGGAAACTGGAAGCTGATGCCAAAAAGCGGGAAAATTTAGATACGATTCCGGCACAGGTAGAGCAAGTTACCAATATTACCCGGACCTTACTGGACCAACTACGCGCCGACATAAAAAGTTAATTTTTTAACCCTACCTGCAAACAAAAAAGCACCTTGCCCCGGTAAGGTGCTTTTTTGTTTAGAGGCGACCGGTGTTTAGTAAAATATAATGGTCTTATTTTGGTTCACGAAAACTTTATCGGCAAATACCAGCTTTAGGGCCTGGGCCAGCACAATTTTTTCTACGTCGCGCCCGGCTTGGGCCATATCGCGGGCGCTTTGGGTATGGTTTACCTGAATTACATTCTGGGCAATAATCGGCCCTTCGTCTAAGTCGTTGTTTACAAAATGGGCCGTGGCCCCAATAATTTTTACGCCGCGTTCGTAAGCCTGCCGGTAAGGATTAGCCCCAATAAAAGCCGGCAAAAACGAATGATGAATATTAATAATCCGGTTCGGAAATTTTTGCACAAAAGCCGGGTTTAAGACCCGCATGTATTTGGCCAATACCACGTAGTCCGGGGCGTACTGTTCGATAATCGCCTGTATTTCATCATCGTGTTCGGCGCGAGTTTTACTTTCGTGCGGCACTTCGTGAAACGGCACCCCAAACTTCTTCGCTAAAGGTTGCAGCGTGGCGTAATTGCCGATAATAGCCTGAATTTCCGCATTTAAATCGTTGTACTGTTCGCGTAGTAAAAGGTCGCCGAGGCAATGATGTTCTTTGGTAACCAAAATAACAATTTTCTTTTTCTGCTGCGGCAATAAACTTATCTTGGCTTCCGGCGGCAATGCTTGCCGTAAATCTGCTTTTAGTTGCGCGGGAGCTATATTTTCAACCGAAACTTCGGCCCGCATGAAAAAAAAGTTATTTTCTTTATCTACAAACTCACCGTTGCTGATAATGTTCAGGTCGTGCTGAAATACTACCTGAGTAATATTATAAATAAGGCCCTTCCGGTCGGGGCAATGAATCAGTAAAGTATATACCAGCATCTGGATTCGCTTTATTAGGATGTCGATTATACGGATATTCAATCTAAAAAACTCCGTACCAAGGTTGTGTTTATAATAACTGCCGTAATATTACATTAGGTGTAAATTAAAACAAAAAGCCTCTGCAGAACAGAGGCTTTTTGTTTTAGAATGATCTATTTATTAAAATGAACGAATCACGGCCGGTCCGGTTTTCTCGTTGTTTTTGGCTTTTTTCTTTTTATCTTTTTGAGCAGCTTCGGCCGCCGGAGTAGCTGGGGCTGGTACCGGTATAGCTTGAGCCGTTACGGCATTGCCTTCACTATCCAGTTCTACCACCTCGTACCCCAATTTTTCTAATCCTGGTTTTATAGCGGCTTTATCTCCCACCAACATTATATTCATTTTTTCAGCTGGTAAATACTTTTTGGCTAACGCATGAATGTCTTCTTTGGTGATGTTCTGCAAAATTTCGTTTTGCTTTTTCACATAGTTCGGATCAAGGTTATAGCGGGCAATATTATTCAGGAAAGCCGCTTTCTGGAAAGCCGTTTCGTATTTACGGGCATCGCTTTGGCCGATAGCGCTCTTCAAAAAAGCTAATTCTTCGTCGGTAATGCCTTCTTCACGCATGCGTTTAATTTCTTTCATAAACTCTACTACCGAGCTATCCGATACGTTGGAGCGTACGCCGGCATAAGCAGTATAAGGTCCGGCCGATTCCGTTCCGGAGAAGTAAGAACCGGCACCGTAAGTATAACCTTTGTCTTCACGTAAGTTCAGGTTAATGCGGCTGTTAAAAGCACCTCCTAAGATAAAGTTCATCAGGTTGGCTTTGTAATATTCGCCGGTAGCATCGTAAGGTAAAGCCATATAACCAATCCGAATCTCGGATTGTGCAGCTTTCTCTTTATCCACAATAAATATTTTAGTTTTGTCGATGTTGGCTACTTTGGCATCAGCTGGAATCTCTACCGGTTTTGCTGCCCATTTGTTCAGGAAAGTTAGTTTCGGCATAATTTTATTCTGCTCTGTATCACCCACAATAACCAGGTTGGTTACGGATGGCGAGAAATAATCGGCGTAGAATTTTTTCACATCATCCAGGCTGATATTATTTACACTGGCAGCCGTACCAATTACCGGAATCGCCATGATGTTATTGTTGCCGTATAATAATTTGTTGTACACGTTGCTGGCTACCACCGTTGGCTGGGTACTTTGGTTCGCAATGGCTTCCAGACGTTGCTTTTTCAGACGGTCGAAATCAGCTTGGTCAAAACGTGGACGGAACATCCGCTCTTCTAACAAAGCTAAGGTGGCATCCAGGTTTTTAGCTAAGGATTGTACCGATACGGTGATCTGGTCGGAACTGCTGCCGAAGTTAATAGAACTGCCCAGCTTTTCTAATTCGCTGCTAATTTCTTCGGTTGTATATTTCTGCGAAGCTTCGTTTAACAAGTTAGCTGTTAAAGAGGCAATTCCGGCTTTAGCCGGATCTTTGGCTTCCAATTTGTGCCCTCCTTTAACGCTGAACAACATGGTAACTGTTGGAATTTCATCGTTTTTAGTGCCGATTACTTTAATGCCGTTCGCCAGATTATCCGTCCAGAAAGGAGGCACGTTTACTACCGGGTTTTTACCGGCACCCGGCTGCTTGCTGCGGTCGAAAGAATCTTTGGCTTTTACGTATTTGATATCAGCCGTAGAACTAACCGGAGCTTTAAAGCCGGCGGGTGCTGCATATTTAAAGTTATCAGCATGGGCTACGGCTTCCGGTTTGCCTTTAGGATATACACTCAGAATAACCGCTTTCTTGCCTTTAATATATTGGTTATAAACCCGGTTTACATCAGCTTTGGTTAATACCATATACCGTTTTAAATCAATGGGCAAATAATTGGGATTACCGGTGTACGTTTGATATTCGGCCAACTGCGATACTTTACCCGATACACTGGCTAAGCTGTTAATGGTCCCGGATTCAATCCGGGCTTTAAAGCGGGTTAAGGCATCGTCGGTAACGCCGGTTTTCTCAAACTCTGTAAACGCCGCCCGTACCTCTTTTTCCATTTCAGCTAAAGTTTGCGTCGGGAAAGGCAATACCGTAACCATAAATCCACCACCCAGTTCTAAACCTAAGTTAAAAGCATTGGCTTGGGTCGCTTTCTGCGCTTTAATCAGGTTTTTGTACAGAATCGAGTTTTTGCCGCCGCCGATAATATCGGCTAAAGCTTCCAGAGCGGCTTCATCGGCATGGCGCGCCTGCACGGTTGGGAAGGTCATCCGCAGCATTGGAAAACGGATATTGTCTTCGTAAGACACGTAGCGGTCCTGAGTTAAATTAATTTTTACCGGCTGCTGGTTTTTAACTTCCGGACCCCGGTTAATCGGGCCGAAATATTTTTGGGCTAGCTTTACTACTTCGGCCGGAGTTACATCGCCGCCCACGGTTAAGGTAGCATTATTGGGGCCGTAGTACCGCAGGAAAAAGTTCTTTAAATCGTTTACGTCTACCCGGTCCAGGTCTTCGATGTAACCAATCGGCATCCAAGAATAAGAGTGGCCGTAAGGGAATAAATTCTTGAACACCATCTCAAACGACTTGCCGTAGGGCACGTTATCAATGCGCTGGCCACGTTCGTTTTTAACGGTAGAGCGTTGTACTTCAAATTTCTTTTGGGTAACGGCATCCAATAAAAAGCCCATCCGGTCGGCTTCCAGCCAAAGGGCCGTTTCCAATTGGTTAGCCGGTAAGGTCTCGAAATAATTAGTGCGGTCAAAATCGGTAGTACCGTTTAAATCGCCGCCGGACTGCGACACAATCTTAAAGTGCTGCTCATCGGCTACGTTATCGGAACCCTGAAACATCATGTGCTCGAAGAAGTGCGCGAAACCGGATTTACCAAGTTCTTCGCGGGCCGAGCCAACGTGATAAGTTACATCAACGTGCACAATCGGGTCCGAATGATCTTCGTGTACAATAACGGTTAAGCCGTTCGGAAGCACATACTTCTCGTAAGGAATTATTAATTCACCCGGCTTGCGGGTAACTTTCTCTATTTGTTTGGCTTTAGAAAAAGCTTTCTGGGCCTGGGCTGGTATTTGCCACGTTAGGGCCGCACAACCTATAAGCGCGAGTTTAAATTTGTTTAACATAATAGTGTTTGGGCGTAGAGGGATATTTAAAGTAATAATAGTAAATTTCTATTTATTCCGGGTTTTATTCACTGCTTTTTTTAAACAATTGACCCTAGTTATTCAACAGTTCATTTTATAAGAGCTTCATTTGCGGTTATCAGCAAACTATAAAACTTAATATCTCGGCTAAGGCGGGCTTTTTGCTACCAGCAAATCAACCTCATCACTTAAAGAAATTCAGCCTGCTACTTACCTGAATATATAGACCAAACGCGTTTATAATGCGCGGCCACCTTTTATGATTTAGCAAACTACTAGCGGAATTTCTTACCTAAAATGCTCGAAAAAAATATCTGGAAAGCGGAAAAAAAAATACCAGAACCGTTTTTTTTTAAACCAAGGTACTGCAAACCGGGTATCTACTTATATTAAAAGATAACACATTAGCAGGCGGATAAGCTAAACCGGACCAATGCCCTCTAAATGCCTTGCGATAAACTAAATTAAACCGATATTCTTTTTGAAATAATGCTTTTTAAATATTAACAAATGAAACGTATAAATATAAATATTATATTCTGGAGCCTGCTGCTGGTATTCCCCTTAACCTGTTGCGATAACAGCAAAGCCGGTAGTGCGGAACAAGCCGAGACACAGCAAGACGCTAAAAAAAATAAGTCAGGTAAAAAACAGAACGAAGGTACCTCCTCGCAAGTCAAGATTATTGAAAAGTGGGACATGCCCGGAATCTTAAGAGAAATATCGGGCATTGCTTACCTGGGAAAAGACCAGTTTGCCTGCGTGCAGGACGAATCGGGGGTGATCTTTATTTATAATACCGCTACGGCTAAAATAGACCGGCAGGTTACGTTTGGGGCTACCGGTGACTACGAAGGAATTGCTTTGGCAGGCCGCACGGCTTATGTGTTACGAAGTAATGGTAAGTTATTCGAAGTAAACGATATTGATACCCGATCACCGAAAATAAAAGAATACAGCACCGCCTTAACTGCCAAAAACGATGTAGAAGGACTTACTTACGATGCCCGGAACAACCGTTTGTTATTAGCCATAAAAGGAGCCGAAACCAACACCACTGATTACAAAGGCATTTATGCTTTCGATTTAAAATCGAAACAACTTTCAACTGAACCGGTAATTAAGTTAAACTTGTCGGATCCCATGCTCCAAAACAAAAAAAGTAAGAAAACAAGCAATAACTTACAGCCTTCGGATATCGATATAAATCCGGCAACCGGGGAAATTTATTTAACTGAATCTGCTAATTCCAACCTGTATATCCTAAATACCGATGGAAGTATTAAAGAACGCTTTAACTTAAGTAAAAAAGATTTTAGTCAACCCGAAGGCATTACCTTTAGCCCCAGTGGCGAGTTATTTATTTCGAACGAAGGGAAAAAAGATAGCGGCAATATTCTGCAGGTACGAGTAGAATAAACACTTTAAGCCGATTTTACTTTATGCCGTAATAACCGGCTGGCCGCTTGTTTAGCTCATCTGTTTTGGTAAACAGTACCAAGAACTTGAACTAACGATTTAAAATTATTTAGTAAGCTTTCCTTTTAAAACAGGTTGGCTTATCCCAAAATACAAGCCCTGTTCCGATACCGTAAATAGCGTTATAAACTATACAACTTCGTACAAAAAAGCCCCAACTGTGTCGGGGCTTTTTTTGTTTCTTAAGATGTATAGCCGAAATAAATAACGGTTTAAACTTTTATAAAACTAATCGTTGATATCTAAATACTACTAACTAAAGTGAGGTAAGCGTTAGAAAGATCGGATAACAGCCGGACCGGTTTTTTCGGTATTTTTGGCTTTCTTCTTTTTATCTTTTGCTTTATCTACCGGCAGGTTTACTTGTTTCGTAGATTCCGGAATGTCAGAAGCTTGTTTTACTACGTTACCTTCGGCATCCAGTTCTATTACTTCGTAGCCTAACTTTTCCAGACCGGGTTTAATGGCTGCTTTATCTCCTACCAGCATAATATTCATTTTTTCGGCTGGTAAATACTTTTTGGCCAAAGCGTTTATTTCCTCTTTGGTGATGGTGCGCAGAATTTCGTTTTGTTTATTCACGTAGTTTTTATCTAAGTTATAACGCAGAATATTGTTCAGGAAAGCTGCTTTCTGGAAACCGGTTTCGTAAGACCGGGCTTCACTTTGGCCCATGGCACTCTTCACAAAAGCTAACTCTGCGTCGGTAATCCCTTCTTCGCGCATCCGTTTTATTTCTTTCATAAACTCTACCACCGAAGAATCGGAAGAATTAGACCGTACACCGGCCGAAGCGGTAAACGGACCTACGTATTCGGTACCGGAAAAGCCGGAGCGGGCACCGTAAGTAAAGCCTTTGTCTTCGCGTAGGTTCATGTTAATGCGACTGCTAAACGCGCCACCCAACATATAATTCATAATGCGGGCTTTGTAATAATCGCCGGTGGCATCGTAGGGCATGGCCAGGTAACCAATCCGGATCTCAGACTGGGCGGCTTTTTCCTTATCTATAATAAATATTTTGGTCTTGTCGATACTGGCGGTTTTAGCTTCGGTCGGCATTTCTACCGGTTTAGGGGCCCATTTATTCAGGAAGGCTATTTGGGGCATAATTTTGTTTTGCTCCGTATCCCCCACAATTACCAAATTGGTTACCGAAGGCGAGAAGTTAGCCGCATAAAAAATCCTCACATCATCCAAAGTAATACTGCTGACACTGTTAGCAGTACCGGTTACCGGAATGGCCATGATATGGCCTTCGCCGTACAGCATTTTGTTGTACACATTATTGGCCACCACAACTGGCTGCGTACTCTGGTTGGCAATGGCTTCTAAGCGTTGCTTTTTCAGGCGGGCAAAGTCGGTTTCGTCGAAGCGGGGATGCAGCATTCGTTCTTCCAGCAGGGCTAAAGTAGGCGCTAAATTTTTAACTAAAGCTTGTACCGATACCGTCATTTCATCCGCATCACTATCAAACCGGATAGAAGAACCTAGTTTTTCCAGTTGGCTGCTGATTTCTTCGGAAGTATATTTTTCGGAAGCTTCGTTGAGCATAGCGGCAGTTAAAGAAGCAATACCGGCTTTAGCCGGGTCTTTGGCTTCTAAGCGGTGACCACCTTTAATGGAGAATAACATGGTTACTGTAGGCACTTCTTCGTTTTTGGTACCAATTACTTTCATGCCGTTCTGTAGTTTATCGGTCCAGAAAGGTGGCACTTTTACCACCGGGTTGGCACCGGCAGCCGGGCGTTTGCTCCGGTCGAAATTATCTTTTGCTTTAACGTATTTTAAACCGGCATACTGGTCGGCAGGTGCTTTATAACCGGCGGTATTTACCTTGAAGTTATCAGCGTGAGCTACGGCATTGGCTTGCCCCTGGGGCACTACACTTAAGATTACCGCGTGTTTACCTTTAATGTACTCGTTATAAACCCGCATTACATCGGCTTTGGTAAGCGACTGAATGCGTTTTAATTCCTGGGGTAATTGGTTGGGGTTACCAGTGTACGTCTGGTGAGCAGCTAAAGTAGCAGTTTTACCGGCTACGCTGGATAAGCGATTAATCAGGCTGGCTTCGGAAGAAGATTTAAAGCGGGTTAAAGCATCATCCGTAACGCCGGTTTTCTCAAATTCAGCAAATGCTGCCCGGGCCTGCTTTTCCATATCGGCTAACGACTGGCCGGGGAAAGGCATAATAGAAACCGTAAACTGACCGGCTAACTCCGAAGTACTGTTATAAGCGTTGGCACTATTGGCTTTCTGGGTTTTCACCAGGTTTTTGTACAAGATAGAAGTACGCCCCCCCCCAATAATATCGGCTAAGCAATCCAAGGCCATTTCATCTTTGTGATAAGCAGGAACCGTAGGGAAGTTCATGGCTAACATAGGGAAACGGACCCGGTCTTCGTAAGAGATATAGCGGTCCTGGGTCAATACCGGCGCCGCAATCTTTTCATTTTTCACTTCCGGCCCGCGCGGAATAGACCCAAAGTATTTCTCGGCTAATTTTACTACCTGGTCGGGTGTAACATCGCCGCCTACGGTAAGTGTGGCATTGTTGGGGCCGTACCAGCGTAAAAAAAAGTTTTTTAAATCCTGCAAGGTTCCCCGGTTCAAATCTTCCAGGTAACCAATGGTAGTCCAGGAATACGGGTGGCCGTACGGATATAGGGCCGCCGACACTTTTTCGTAAACCAAACCATAAGGTCGGTTATCGTAGTTCTGGCCACGCTCGTTTTTAACGGTAGAGCGTTGGTTTTCAAATTTCTTTTGGGTAACGGCATCCAATAAAAAACCCATACGGTCGGCTTCTAACCAAAGGGCCGTTTCTAATTGGTTGCTGGGTACGGTTTCGTAGTAGTTGGTGCGGTCGCGGTTCGTAGAGCCGTTTAAAGTACCACCCGTTTCCGATACAATCTTAAAATGCTCATCATCGGCCACGTGATCGGAGCCTTGAAACATCATGTGTTCAAAAAAGTGCGCAAAACCCGATTTACCTACTTCTTCCCGCGCCGAACCTACGTGGTACGTTACATCTACGTGTACAATCGGGTCAGAATGATCTTCGTGCACCACTACGGTTAAGCCGTTTGGCAGCATATACTTCTCGTAAGGAATTACCAACTCGTTGTTTTTCCGGGTTACTTTCTCTACCCGTTTAGGTTGGGATGCTGCTTTCTGAGCTTGCACCGGCAATTGCAACGCCAGCAGAGCAGCAACACCAAGGGCTAATTTAAATCTTCTCAACATGTTTCAATAATTGGGTTTGTTACTATAGCAATAAGATATTCTAACTATAAATCATTCAACAAACAAGTAAAACTTTACCTAAACCTATAAAATTTTAGCTTTAAAGTAAAATTTACTACGGAATGAGTTAAAAGTGGCGCTGATTAAAAGGCATTCCGGAAATTCTTTTTTTTAACGAACTACACCTAAAGATTAGGTTTTATAATCCGGAGATAAAATATATAATTGAAACAAAGCACCCGCATTTAAGCCGGGTTCCTTATTTTTGCAACTATGAGCATATTAGCGGTTATGAGAATAACTGTTGCTATTAGCTAAACGATAAAAATCAAAATGGAAAACCGCTATCTCCGCCGGGGAGTTTCAGCTTCGAAAGAAGACGTACACGCTGCCATTAAAAACATAGACAAAGGCTTGTTTCCGAAAGCATTTTGTAAAATAATACCGGATTTGCTCGCCGGCGATCCTGCCTACTGCAATATTATGCACGCCGACGGAGCCGGCACCAAATCAGCGTTAGCGTATTTGTACTGGAAAGAAACCGGAGACTTATCGGTTTGGAAAGGCATTGCGCAGGATGCTATTATCATGAATGTGGACGACTTGCTGTGTGTTGGCGCCTTGGATAATATTTTGCTTTCCTCTACCATTGGCCGGAATAAAAACCTGGTACCCGGCGAAGTAATTGCCGCCATTATTAACGGTACCGAAGAAATACTGCAACTACTCCGCGATAACGGCATTGGTATTTACTCTACGGGCGGCGAAACCGCCGATGTAGGCGATTTGGTGCGCACCATTATTGTAGACAGCACGGTAACAGCCCGGATGCGGCGCGACGAAGTCGTCTCAAACCATACTATCCAGCCCGGCGACGTGATTGTGGGTTTTGCTTCTTTTGGGCAGGCTACTTACGAAACCGAATACAACGGCGGCATGGGCAGTAATGGTTTAACCTCGGCACGGCACGACGTATTTGCCAACTACTTAGCAGCCCATTATCCCGAAAGTTTTGATCCGGGGGTACCTGCGGACCTGGTATATAGTGGCAAATATAAACTGACGGATCTTATTCCCGAAGTAGGCTTGGATATGGGCAAATTGGTTTTATCCCCTACTCGTACTTATGCCCCGGTGGTGAAAGAAATACTCCAGCAATACCGCTTCTATATTCACGGCATGGTGCACTGCAGCGGCGGCGCCCAAACCAAAGTATTGCATTTTACCGAAGGCGTACATATCATTAAAGATAATTTGTTCCCGGTGCCCCCCTTATTCCGGATTATTCAGGAAGAAAGCCAAACCTCTTGGCAGGAAATGTACCAGGTATTTAACATGGGCCATCGCCTGGAAATTTATATCGCGGAGCAATACGCAGCAGACTTAATTCAAATTGCTGCCAGCTTTAACATACCGGCCCAGGTGGTAGGCCGCGTAGAAGAAAGTGCGACAAATCAATTAACTATTACCAGTCCGTTCGGCCAGTTTACTTATTAGTCGATGGTCCATGGTCTATTCCATGGTCGATATCCGGTGGTAGATAGTCGATAGTCCATAGGCTTGAGATTGTAAGTTAGTTTGATAAGAGAGGGAAGCTTTGATCTTTTCGGCTTAAACTTCAATCCCTTAATCTAAAATCTTGAAAGTCTGTGGACTATCGACTATGAACTATCGAATATCGACTACCGCAAGCGGTCTACGGAGCGTACTAAATCTTCGTCCCGTTTAATAAACCGGTTAGCCAGGGCATTTACAATTAATCCCAATACCGGTAAATAAAAGCCAGCTTCGTAATCGCCGGGCCGGTTGGTTTTTACCAGCTCATCGCCTACATAAGAAGCAAAGTAAAAACTGGTACCCAGTAAGGCGGCTAACAATAAAGAATTTAATAAGCCCAGCTTAATTTGGGTAAAGCGGCTCCGATACTGGAAAATTTCGTACAGGGCTACCAAGGCAATCAGGATAGCTAATCCTCCAATTACCATGGTGTTCTGATCTACCGCGCTGGCAGTGGCGGCCGTAGCACCATCGGTAATGGCTACAGGTTCGGCGCGGAGGGCAAAAGCGGTTAATACGAGTTCTTCGTTGGTTTGGGGATTGGTTTTACTCCATAATGGTAAAAATAAAAGGCTAATCATGGCTATAACCAAAATCAGTAAAAAAACACTTTGAATTCTTTGTATCATAATCTCATTAATTAACTAAATGTAATGGTATTGCAAAAGTATTACAAACCATCCAGAAGTAAAACCATGCCGCCCCTTAAAAGATAGCGCGGCAGAACTTCTTAGGGTGCAGGTAACATTTAATTTATTGCCCTTAATTTAAATCTCGATGGTAGCTTAAACCTGCTTTGGCGGCTAATAAAACAAAAGACTTTTATTCTCTTATTCGGTTACTCCACCCATCTTTAAAGTTTACCCGTAAGAACATGGCAGAGAAAATTAGATTTAGAAGCAGGAGTTTAAAATAATACTTGCAAAAAATTTACAACTACTTTCCCCGTTATAACCGTAAAAGAATTTGTTTGAGTTAGGTTAGTAAATCCGGATTACCCGGAAAGCCGTAGGTTTTTATGCGCGGCTGACTCTAACAGAACAGCATTATAATAGTGCAATAAGCGTAACATTTCTGTGCTTTAAAGCACATATGGCATGGCCTTTGAGTTCAAGCCTGTTTATCTCTTAATTTATATTATTAACGAAAACATGGCACACTATCAGCATACCATTGACTTACCTATGCCTTCACCGGATTTATCGCCGGGCGAGGTAATCCGGTTAATAGTAGAGTCGTTGCAGCAAAACGATGCCACGGACCTGGGAATAGAAGTAACCTTTAATTTTGCCTCACCTGGCAATAAATCCGCTTCAGGGCCTTTAAACAACTTTAAGCAACAGGTAAAAGAACCTTTGTTTATGCCGATGCTTAATTTTAGTTCTTATAAAACCAGCGAACTGGTGAGCGATGGCTCCCAGGCCCAGCAAATCATCATCACGCAGGATCAAAACGGCCTGGATGCTGGTTTCCTGTTTACGTTAACCAAACAATCCGAGTCGCTTTATTATGATTGCTGGATGACCGATAGTGTGCGGCGGGTAAACCCGGAAGTATACGGCATTGCCGTATAGATACCCCGTTATCAATATCCAGAAAAAGCTTGTTTCTGAGGCTATTTAGTTGCTGTTGATTGGCCGTGCGAATTTAGTGTAACGCCAGCTCCATTTTAATGTCGGCCCGTTGGTAGCCGTTAGGCGGGCAAGGTACTTCTTTAAAACCTAGCTTACGGTATACGTGCAGGGCCGGAATTAAACTGCGGTGCGAATACAACATTAACTGAGTTGCTCCTGCTTCCCGGGCTTTAATTATAGCGGCTTGGCCCAGCAACTGCCCTATTTTAAGTCCCTGCGCTTTTTCCGTTACCGCCATTTTCCCGAGTTCAAATACCTTATCCGATACTTTAATCAGGGCACAGGTACCTACTAACTCCTCTTGGTAACGCGCCATCAGGATAAACCCACCCGGTTTTAAGATATAACTTTCCGGATAGTCTAATATCTGATGATCCAGCTCTTCCAGGGCAAAATACTTGGTTATCCATTCGTGGTTCAGGGAACGGAAGGTAGCTTTATGAACTGGTAAGTAATTTATTATTTCTACCGCGGCCGCTTCTTTAATTTTGTTGCGCATGGATGCAAATATAAGCGAACAGAATAAAAAATTAAGTTATAGCGTATATAGCTGCTTCGATGCTGTTTTCGTCGGACTTACGCGCGGGAGTAGGCGTATCAAAAACAATTAAAACTTGTTCCGGATCATATAAAGCCATGCCCTCGGCCTTATCGTGGCCGCTGGTTTCGCCTTGTCCGTGGGGCACATCAAAGAGACGTTGCAAATCTTTCCGGTGCACAATAGCTTCTTCCGTTTGGTTCAAAGCATTTGGCCAGCGGTAAACCGCAATGGTCCCATCCAGGTCCATGGTAGGGCCAGCCAAAATCAGCATATCTTCTTTTACCAAAAGTAAGTCCCGGATGCCCATGCCTTCGAGGTGCAGAAAATGTTTTTTGTATAAATGCTTGCCCGCTATGGGCTTTAACTCAAACTCACCAACTTTCTTTTCTCTTATTTCCAGCTCCAGTATAGAGGACCAACCCCGCAAGACCGGCCCCCGGATGCCCAAAAATATCTTTTTTTCACTTATGGCCAGGCCTTCAATATCAAAACCATTGTCTTTGCCTGGTATCTTCATGAAATCTTTAAAATGAATATCACTACTTAGTTCTTTCATTAATTGGTTGCCTTTTTTATCGGTAGCCAATTGCGAAGCGGTTAAAGGTTTATCAGGATTGCGCGGATCGGGGCAACTTTTGTAAAGTTTATATTCGCCAGTTTCCGGATCGGGCACCAACGGAATACGAGCCAGTAAATACCGGTTATTATCTTCTTTTACTTTTGCCAGCCGCTTTATTTGCTTAGCCGGGCTTTCTTCTTTGCGGGGCTTTTTACGAGCCAGGCTATGCGATCCTACCAGCCACAAGTAATATCCATCGTGGCCCAAGCCTTCTATATCAACTTCGCAGGCACCTTTGGTAGGCAGGTTTAAATATTTATTCAGATCGAACGATTGGTGTTCCCCGAAATTACCGTCCGGCAATATCTTCAGCCGTTCCAGCGTACTGCGCTCGTCGCAGCTTACCCATAAATAATCACCCGTCCGGATAGCGGCCGAAAGCCCGTCGCGAACATGCTTACCGGCTTCGTTAAAGCTTTTGCTGGGGTCGAAAATAAGTTGCCGGGGTTCTTTGTTCATGTAGCATCCTTTTTATATAAGATTACCTACTTACGTACCGCTACAATTTTTAGAGATCGATTTTTATATAATTATTTTTGCATGTATTATCCAAAGCAGCTATAAACAAGAAAAGAAAGATCAGCCTAAACTAACCTTTCTTATTCTAACAAATTACCACTCAGCAGCTAATACTTACAATTGTAAGCAGCAAGCTGAACTACTTCTGTTCCCGGATACGCTTTCTCTTTCTTATCCTTCACTGCCAATTCTTTCACTTTTACCTTATCCCAGACGCTAGTAAGCACCCAGGTATAGTTAGCATAATGAAGGTGACCAGCTTTATTCTTTAACCAGGTGCAAGGTTTGGGAAAAAGTATTACTTCTTATGCGTACCAAATAGTTTCCGGAAGATAAGCTACTAATATCAACTTTGTTATTATTACCAGCGGCTATTTCCTTATGGAGGAGCACCTGGCCCCTTATACTGACGATTTCTACTTGCACCAGTTCCGGCGGAAGCGCCGTTAAGTTAAGATAAAAATAACCGGCCGCTGGATTGGGATATAAGGTAACTTGTAGGTTTTTACGATTTTGGTCGGCAATTTTTACGGCCACTATTTTGCTGTACTCCCATTTACCGTCTACATCTACTTGCTTCAGGCGATAGTAATTAATATTAGATTGGTACTTAGTATCGCGGAAAGCATAGTTTAAAAGCTGATGGCTGTTTCCGGCTCCGTTTAGTTTACCAATTTCCGTAAAATTAAGTCCATCGGAGCTTCTTTCAATTACAAAGTGCTGGTTATTTACTTCCGAAGCAGTTACCCAGTTCAGCAATACGGTACCGGCTTGGTACTTACCAGTAAAGGTTACCAGGGTAACCGGTAATATGACGAGTCTGGTTGCGGAACGGAAGCTATACTGGTTATCAGTTTCAATTGTTTGTAGCGTAACTGTTCTACCGCCCGTTTGCGAATCGAATAAGTCAACCAGCCCGTTTTTGTCGCTGTCGTGGTAATAGGCGGTACCGTATTTTAAATAGGCTGGCTTACCATCCACTAATTCCATCCAGTCGGGTACGCCATCGTTGTTGGCATCGGCGGTAGTATAATAATTTTTCTGCTGTACCCTCTCAAAATTAGCGGCTCGGGCTTTCAGGTCATCTATGGCAAAACCGTTCTGGTTGTCGTCAAAACCTTCAATGTAATCCGGCAATTCATCATTGTCGGTATCCAGATCCAGGTAATCAAAGTTATCGATGCCGTCAAAATTGATGGGCATTACGGCAAACCCGTCGGTACCGCAGCCGCAAGAAACATCGTAAGCATCATCCAAGCCATCTACGTCAGTATCTCTCCCCCACCGGGCAATAAACGGATTGCTTACCTGGGCTTCGGTGTTATCCGCTATGCCATCGTTATCGGCATCAATATCCTCGTAGTCACGGCGGGTATCGCCATCCGAATCTAAGCCCGGCACCACCGACTGATTATTGGTGCCGCCTTTCAGAATAGCCAGCGGAATACCAAACTCATTTACGCCTCCTTTAATTTTTCCGGTTAAGGGATCGTATATATTACCAGCTGGTATTACGCCTCCGTACGCTTCAATTATATTAGGTATACCATCCCCATCAATATCAATATCAAACCCCCTGAGCAAACCATCTAAATCTATATCAAAGGCATCGTTGATTTCATCGTTATTTATATCTCTGAATACCCCGAACACCGGATGTATAAAGTCTTTATCCAGGAAATTATATATACCGTCATTATCATCATCACCGGTAGGGTTAACCGCACCGGTCTCGGTAATAATACCATCATTATTATCATCTAAATCAATATCATCGGGTACGCCATCGTTGTCCCAGTCGTTAGAAACAGTATAATTAAGGGTATTTTGCGTAACACCGCCGTATTGGTCTACTGTTTTAATAATTACAGAATAGGTGCCCGGCTGCAAGGCAAATTCATAAGCTACCTCCAGCATACCGTTATTTTGCAGGCGGGTTCCGGCTGGTAAACCGGTTAAAGCTACTCCATTTTTAGTACCACTTACAAAGGTAGTATTCTGAATGGGTCCGTCCGGATCGGTGATGAGAGCTATGTTTTGCCCTGTATGAAAGAAGAAATAATGCTTGTTATTTAAAAGCACCTGGGCAGTAGCCGGTCGATCTGCAACTGTTAAGGAAATAACGGTACTATTGTTGCCATTGCGGGCATTGCCACCATTAGGATCGTATTCGTTAGCGGCCTGCTTATAACCTAAATTATTCTGAACCCCGGTCTGAATTGGTTTAAATAGTAATGTTAAATTCTTGGATTCGTTTACGCCTAAGTTACCGATGGTCCATATACCGGTGGCGGGGTCAATAGAGGTACCGGCATCCGGTGTGCCGCTGCCGGGTACCAACATTAAACCCGGGGCCACTACCGCCGCAACTACTACGCCAGAAGCCGGATCAGGTCCGTTATTGGTAGCAGTTACGGTAACGTTATATGTTTCTCCGATATAATAAGGTCCCACACCAATGGTGCTGCTTAAGGCAATATCGGCCGTAGCGTTTCCTTGTATAGTAGCGGTTTGGCTATTATTTGCCGGCACATTATCGTATTCATTTATCGCAACTACTTTAGCCGTGGTGCTGTAAGTGCCGGCAGACTGGGGCTTTACCGTTAAGGTCATGGTTTGGGTGTTAGCCGCGCCTGCTAACAGATCGGTGCCTAACGTCCAGATGCCATTTGTATAAGTACCGGAAGAAGTTACAGCATTTACCAAAGTAAGGCCGGCCGGTAATATATCTTCTATTTCTAGATTAGTGGCGGCATCCGGGCCGTTGTTCTGTACGGTAACGGTAAAAGTAGTTGTTTCGCCGTTGTTAAAGGTGGCCGACGCAGTATTAGTTACTACCACATTGGCTACCGGCAAGGCAATCAATAAAGCTAACGCATTGTTATTTTCCGAGGCCCCATCGTACTGATCTGCGGAAGCTACCTGGCTATTTAAACCAATACGGCCGGTGGCATTGGGGATTGTTTTTACGGTTAATGTTTTAGTTACACCGGGTTCCAAATCACCTATGGTCCATAAACCAGTAGCAAAATCATAAGTAGTACCAGTTGGATTATCATAACCAGTAAACTTCAGTCTGGTATTATGGGGACTCTGCACCTTGAGGTTGGTTACCCAATCTGGTCCGTTATTCGTAACTGTAATCTCAAAAGTAGCTTCGGTTATATTGTTATAATATAGTCCGTCAGGAGAATTTCCTGAAACAGAAATGCTGGTACTAACATCGGCATGCTTCTGCACGGTAATATCTGTGGTATGGCTATTATCGGTATTATCATTATCTACCTGATTAAGCTTAACCATGCTGGCGGTAAAAGCATAATTCTTATCGCCGGAAATAGTAGCATCAGCATTAAGCCTGCCTACTAAGATTAATTCGGTAAAGGTGCCACTGGCCAGATTAGGGATAATCCAGGTGCCGGTACTCTGATCGTAAGTACCTACTTTAGGGGTACCGGATACATACGTTAACCCAGTTGGCAAAGCGGCCGATACGGTAACGGCGGTGGCTTCATCGGGGCCCTGATTGGTAACTTTTACGGTATAAAAAACCAAATCACCGGTATGGTAGATAGTAGCATTGGCCGAGGTCAGCACATTTAAATCGGCAGTAATAACGCCCGAGCCCGATTGAATACTGTTGGAAGCACTGTTGTTCCCATTCACATTGTCAAACTCGGTATGAGTTTGGGTAGCTGTTGTAGTAATAACGGCACTCTGGTTAATAGTGGCATTAATGGTAAGCGTGGCACTGCCGCCGCTAGCCAGCGTACCTACCAGCCAGGTTCCGGTTCCTGCATCATAAGCGCCCGTACCCGCGGAAGAAGTGAAATCAAGGTAGGTTAAAGCTGCCGGTAACTGATCAGTAATGGTGATATTAGTAGCAACACCAGGACCGTTGTTGGTAACAGTTACAGTATAAGTAACTTGTTCTTTATTGACATAATTGCTATTGGCCGGGGCAGAAACCGTATTGGTTACGGCTACATCGGCGGTGGGCGCTACGTTTATGGTAACTGAGGCACTGTTGTTATTACTTACCCGGTCGTATTCGGTATGAGATTGGGCAGAGGTAAGGGTCAGGGCTCCTGTTACGGTGGGCCGGGCATAAACAGTTAAGGTTTGGGTGCCACCGGGGGCAATTGTTCCTACGTTCCACTCTTGGGTAGTAGTATTAACCGTACCCAGGGTAGTACTATAACTCCTGATTTCCAAGCCAATTGGTACCTGATTGGCCAACTTTACATTAGTAGCCGTATTAGGCCCATTGTTGCGAACCGTTAGGGTATAAATAATATCTTCGTTCTGATTAGGGGTAAGGTTTGAAACCGTACTGCTTACCTGCACATCGGCCGCAGGCATTACCATGATGGTATTGGAGGCAGTGTTATTACCCGAATTTTGATCTAGTTGCAAACCGGAACGATCGCCCAAAGTAGCCGTGTTGGTGATAGAACCTAGCTGCGCAACCGTGCCGGTAATGGTAATGGTTTTAAGTTCGTTTATCCCTATGCTTCCTACAGACCAGGTGCCGGAAGCAATATTATAGGTAGTACCAGCTGGTGTTACATACGTGATGGTATTACTGGCAAATGCCGCTGGTAATTTATCATTTATCTCTACTCCGTTTGCATTATTAGGGCCTAAGTTTTGGGCCGTAATGGTATAAGTAACCCGATCGCCGTAATTATAGGTGGTTTGAGGTACGGTATTCGTAACGGCTATATCGGCTGCCTCCACCACAAAAATGGTAGCCGTAGCCATATTATTATCAGGCACATTATCCGCTTCGGTATGGGTTTGGGAAGCAGTGGCCGCAATAGCGCCGGTTACTAAGGGTTTAGCCGTAATAGTTAAAGTACGTGAAGCGCCTACAATTAAAGAGCCAACTGTCCAGAGGCCGGTAGCACTATTATAAGTGGCATCGGAGGCACTTATAAACTGCAACTTAGAAGCATCCAGTAAGTCCGTTACCGCTACTCCAGTGGCAACCATAGGTCCGTTGTTGGTTACGGTTACAGTATAATTAAACTCTTTGCCGATAGTGTAAGGGCTACTTGCCGCCGTATTGGTAACAGCTACATCGGCACTACAGTCGTAAGTAAATGTTGTTGCCTGGGTTATCTCGTTGGTATAACCGTACGACCAGGTATTTACGGTTTTCAAATCCCCGGCATTGTAATTAGCCGCTGTAGAAGCTAAACTGCCCCAGCTATGTACGCCAGTGGTGTTACTGGTAACCGGAGCAATACCGAACAATTGCGATTGCGGAACCGGGAAAGCAGTAGTGGATAAGTTCGTATCATCCCAAAATAACAAACCATTGTAATTAGAACCGGCAACCGGACGCACATCTTCTACCCGAAAACCATTATTAACTTCCGCATCCCACATCGGGAAATTAATGGGCGCACAACCGTTGCGGAACATGTAACTAATCACCGCATTTTTAGGAACCGGATTTCCCTTTCCATCAAGTCCGTTCCATTCCAGGGTCCGGGTTCCCGCAGCCCCGGTTTGCTCCAGCAAAACATCCTTCGTACCGGCTTGGTAACCGGCCGTGCCGTCTAAATCTATTAATAAGATAAAATTACTGCGGTCGCTGGAGTATAAGGTAAAAACAGATTTTCCCCCCTTAGTTGCCGTATTACAGTAATTATTAATACTGGATACACTAAAAGTAGGCGTAGTCACGCTGGGCCATTCTGCAAGGTCGGGGCTATTCACAAAACTAAAAAATTCGGCATAATCTTTCTGACTGGTCTGGCTTTTTCTTCTTTCTTCAAAGGTAGTCCCTACGGTGGCATCCGAACCAAAGGCATTGGTAACAAAACGGAAGAAGTTTTGGGGGGCAATACCAGCTAACTCTACTTTCTTTACAAAATATTTATTCGCCTGATCCTGGCTCGGGATAAGCGGAAACATATTAAAATTTTTAGAGAAAACGTTGGTTGTTCCTCCCGAAGAAAAAGCCCATAATTTACTCCGCATCCGGCCTTGTTTTTCGTTGCCGCTGGCGTCGATAACCGTGAAATCCCAAAAGTCATAAACCGAAAAGCGCTGGCCATCAGCCATGTTCGCTTCGCCCACCTGAGTAAATTCCACGTAATAGTCGTAATCAGTAGCAGTGCTATTAGTAATTTTTAAAGCGTTGTAACCGGCAGTTACAGCTAATTTCCCACCCAGTGCAGGTCTGTTTGGACCATTTTCTGCTTCTGTTGCATTATCTATAACCCCGGATTGGTTAGCAACTAGTAGCATTTGCCGGGTAGACTTAGTATCCCGAGTAAGGGTAGCAGGATAATTATAAGTCTCATCGTCTGCCCCAGTGATAGCATTTGTCCGCCGTACCGTAATTATCAAATCGGCCTGATTAGCCGTTGTTTGATCATGAATTGCCCGGTGCACGCCGTAATACATTGTTTCGCCGGCTTTTACCCGAATGTACAGTCGGTGATCTTTGGAGTAGGTAGCGCCATTACGGGCAAAACCAACAGGCTTTAAAAAGCTAAGCGACGAAATAGAAACCCCATTAGCACTGGGAAAGTTGGCATCGTGCGCCAAATAACCGGATTTGTCATTATTAGGATCAGTTAAAGGACTTGCCGATTTATTGGGGGTAAGTTGCTTGGACCCTTCACCATACAGCGAAAAAGGAATAAGCAGCAAGAAAATCACAAATAATTGTAAAGGTTTAATCATACTTTATACCAAAAGATATATTTTAAAATATTTTTAACTTAAATTACAATAATACATCTCTACTAATTGAAACTTGCTTACCTACCGTTCAAAAACAGAATAGTACTTTAAAAAACATCTATCAATAGCTAAATTATTTTTATAGTTTCTATTTAGCTATAGACCAACCTTTATTCAATTCCTGCTTTATAAAATAGCATTACCAGACATAACTGAATATAAATATTAAATTAAAACAAATTTATATACTTTAGATATGTCACCCTAAAATACCTAATCTTAATTTTAGAATTCATGTAAAAATTATAATTTTAATGTATTTATTATTACTTACTTACACTTTCAATAATCCTATTGTAAAGAAGAACAACAAATTTATTTGATCAAAATCAAGTCTGAATAATGGGAGTTTTATAACCTTTTTAAAAACAAACTTTTAGAACAGTTAAAGATTTTGATGTGGAGAAAGTAACTTTTAATAAGTGTAAATGAGTGTAGATAGCTACCAAAAATACCTGAACTAATTTTAGAGATAAGGGAGGGGAAATACTGGTAGTGTTTATTCCTTATAACTCCCACAACGCGCCTAGAGCGCCCTAGCTAGCCAAAAATGTAAGAATTTCCTTTTCGGCGGGGTTAATGGTGAAAGCAGACTTGCACTAACTGTGATTAAAGTCGCTTAATTAAATTATGGATGAAACTGCTCTACATTTTAATCCCAAAGCTACTAAATACTTGTAGGCTTATGAAAAGTAAAAAAGACAGGATTGCGGTTGTTACCCTCAGAAGAACTGTTGGGATCACTTAAGTAGGTGCAATAAACATGGTATTATCGGGCAAATTTCATTATTCGGTTTCTCACAGTTGTTAATGGCCTTACCTTTTCCCAAATAGAGGTATACCGATCAGGTTAAAACAAAAGAGCTTAAAAGCTGGGGGCGTATAACCACAGACTTTTAAGCTCTTTTTAGATTTATGTAATTAAAGCGAAATGCGCTAATTGATTCTTATTTAACCAATTGCTTGTACTCCGGCCTCCGCCACGGCATGATCGTCTGCAACGGTGCTCCCGGAAACGCCGATGGCGCCAATAATTTCACCGGCGTTGTTTTTAAGAGGAATACCTCCCGGAAAGGTAATCAAGCCCATATTAGAATGTTCTATGTTGTATAAAGATCCGCCGGGTTGTGAAAGTTTACCAATTTCACCGGTATTCATATCGAAAAAGCGGGCTGTTTTCGCTTTTTTAATGGCAATATCTACCGAACCCAACCAAGCACCATCCATTCGGCCAAAGGCCACTAAATTAGCACCGCTATCTACTACGGCAATATTCATTTTAACCCCCATTTCCCGGGCTTTTTCTTTCGCTGCTTTAATGGCGACTTCAGCTTGTTCTAGTGTTACATTCATATTTTTATGTTTAAGTTGGATTATAATTCCTGGTTTTTACCTGACAAAGTTCAAACCTGTTTCAAAGGCATTTGTTTCCGCCAGCCTTATTTTTCCAGCTTTAATGTCAAATATAAAGTATGTAAGCAAGCTTCAGCAGAACCAAATTAGATAGACGCTCCCTTAAATATGGATCGCCCGGTTTTCGGAAGCGGCCAAACATGCTTCTTTCATGGCTTCGGTATATGTGGGGTGCGCGTGGCTCATGCGGGCAATATCTTCGGCCGAAGCCCGAAATTCCATCGCTACTACCGCTTCGGCAATTAAGTCGGCAATACGCGGCCCAATCATGTGAACGCCCAGTATTTCGTCGGTTTGCTGATCGGCCAGTACTTTTACAAAACCATCGGTATCCATAGAGGCCTTGGCCCGTCCGGATGCTTTAAAGGGAAAGGAACCGGATTTATACGCGCGGCCTTGCTCTTTTAGCTGTTCTTCGGTAAAGCCAACGCCAGCTACTTCCGGCCAAGTATATACTACGCCCGGAATCAGGTTATAATTAATGTGCGGCTTCTGGCCGGTAATATATTCGGCTACCAATACGCCTTCTTCTTCGGCTTTGTGGGCCAGCATGGCGCCCCGCACTACGTCGCCGATGGCAAATATGCCCGGCACATTGGTTTCTAAGTGGTCGTTTACGGCAATCATACCGCGTTCGCCCATTTGCACGCCGGCATTTTCCAGGCCCAAGCCTTCGGTATACGGTTTGCGGCCAATCGATACTAAGCAGTAATCGCCTTCAAAGGTAACTTCTTCGCCTTTGGTATTCTGGGCCGTAACTTTTACGCCTTCGCCGGTATTTGTAGCGCCGGTTACTTTGTGTTGGAAGAAGAACTCAAATTTCAGGGTTTTCTTCAGAATGCGCTGCAGTTCTTTGCCTAAAGCTTTATCCATGGTCGGAATAATAGAATCCATGAACTCAATCACCGATACTTTAGCGCCTAAACGGGCATATACCGATCCTAATTCCAGACCAATTACCCCACCACCAATAATGATTAAATGTTTTGGTACTTCCTGCAGGTTTAAAGCTTCCGTAGAAGTAATAATGCGTTGTTTATCTACGGGCAGAAAAGGTAATATAGTGGGTTTGGAACCGGTAGCAATAATGGTTTTATCGGTTTCAATTTCCTGCGTATTACCATCGGTACCAATTACTTTGATACGGTTTTTATCAACAAAAGAACCCACACCAAAGTAGGTATCAATTTTATTTTTTTTCATCAGGAAAGTAATGCCATCATTATTTGATTTCACCACCTCCCCTTTCCGCTTGATCATCTGCCCGATGTTCACTTTCAGGTTCTCCAGTTCGATACCATGGGTAGAAAATGTATGAGCAGCATTATGAAAATGCTCGGAAGAATCCAGCAATGCTTTAGATGGAATACAACCTACATTTAAGCAAGTACCACCCAATACATTATATTTCTCAATGATCGCGGTTTTAAGGCCTAACTGGGCACAACGTATAGCCGCCACATAACCCCCCGGACCCGAACCAATAACTGTTACATCGTATTTCATTTTGATTGAATTTTTATAGCTGACTAAAATTGCTAGCTGTTACTAAATATGTATAAAAACAAAGGAGGGAAAATATCAAAATCCTCCCTCCTCTTCTATTTTAAATTACTTAAACTCCTAATAATAAGCGCATCGGATCTTCCAGTAACTCTTTCACTCGTACTAAGAAGCTTACCGATTCGCGACCATCGATAATGCGGTGATCGTACGATAGCGCTACGTACATCATGGGTCTGATCACTACTTCGTTGTTAATAGCTACCGGACGGCTTACAATGTTGTGCATACCCAAAATGGCCGATTGCGGCGCGTTGATTATGGGCGTAGACATCATAGAACCAAATACCCCTCCATTGGTAATAGTGAAGGTACCACCAGTCATTTCCTCTAAGGATATTTTATTTTCGCGGGCTTTTTTAGCTAACCGGACAACCTCTTTCTCAATGCCATCTAACGATAAAGACTCGGCATTCCGGATAACTGGTACTACTAAACCTTTTGGCGCGGAAACGGCAATGGAAATATCGCAGAAATCGTTGTAAACAATTTCGCCTTCATCAATCATGGCGTTAACGGCCGGCCACTCTTGCAGGGCCACGGTACAAGCTTTTATAAAGAACGACATAAAGCCTAAGTTTACTTCGAATCTTTCTTTAAACTTGTCTTTGTACTTTGCCCGGATATCCATGATCGGCTTCATATCTACTTCGTTAAAAGTAGTAAGCATAGCCGTTTCATTTTTAACCGATACCAAGCGGCGTGCTACTGTTTTCCGTAAGCTCGACATGCGCTCGCGGCGCTGATTGCGGTTACCGGTAACGGATTGTTGGTTGTTAGTTGCAGATTGTTGACCGGAAGAAGTTGATGTAGCTGGCGCAGCCGCTACGGACGGAGTGGGCGAAGTGGCGGCTGGTTTAGCCTGGGCATTTTGGGCGTCTTCTTTTGTAATACGGCCATCACGGCCGGTTCCGGCAATCTGATCCGGAGCAATGCCTTTTTCGGCTAATATTTTACCAGCAGCCGGCGAAGGGGTTCCGGCAGCATAAGTCGAAGTTCCGCCAGTCGTAGCAACAGCAGGTTGGGCCTGAGACGGAGCTGGGCTTGCTGTTGGTGCGGCGGCAGCAGATCCGGCACCGCTACCAATTGCAATGGTGCAAATAACAGCACCAACCGGTACAGTAGAACCTTCTTCCGCTACAATTTTTAAAGTTCCGGCTCCTTCGGCGGGTAACTCAAAAGTTGCTTTATCCGATTCCAGTTCGCATAAAATTTCGTCCATGGCTACTTGGTCACCATCTTTCTTCAACCATTTCGATATGGTTACTTCCGTAATAGACTCACCTACGGCCGGAATTTTTATTTCTTTTGTTTCACCGGTACTCGCAGTTGCTTGTCCGCCAGCAGAGCTATTTTGCGGTGAAGCTACCGTTTCGGCGGTAGGCGCAGTACTGGTTGGTTGTCCGGAGCCACCGTAGCCGGATTGGGTATTAGCTTCGGGGGCTTCTGCAGGTGCGGATGCGGCAGCAGGAGCAGAAGGTGCCGTAGCAGCACCATCAATAGAAATTTCACAAAGTACCGTACCGATCGGAATGGTTTCGCCTTCGGCTACCCGGATCTTTAAAATACCGGCTCCTTCGGCAGGCAATTCAAAAGTTGCTTTATCCGATTCCAGCTCACAGATTACCTCATCCATGGCCACCTGATCACCATCTTTTTTAAGCCATTTGGCAATGGTCACTTCTGTGATCGATTCGCCTACAACCGGCACTTTTACTTCAAGACCCATAGTTTTTTTATTATGAATTACGGATTATAAATTCTGTATTGACTGTTTTCGGCAAATTAGGAAAACGAATCAAAACCACCATTTATACTTTTATATATTTCTTTCTTATAAATAAAAAATTACTACCCCTCCTGAATGAGGAGGGGAGCTTTAGGCTACATTTTAGCAGTTACGCTATAATATTATTACCATCTGAGATATCAAGATCGGCTAAAGACCAACAATTAGCTACTGGCAATTAAATCAAATGCTGAACGCTTTCTCGACAATTTCGCGCTGTTGCTTGTTGTGTACTTTATTATAACCGGTAGCCGGCGATGAGCTGGCCTTACGGGCAATAACATCTTCCAGTATATTTTTAAGACGCAAAGCCCGCAATACATACGCCCAATAACCCATATTAGACGGTTCTTCCTGTACCCAATAAACTTTGGGGTTACTGTATTTGCTTAATTCAGCATCAAGCTGGGTATGCGGGAAAGGATGCAGTTGCTCTATCCGAATAATTGCAACATCGGTACGCTTATTATTTTGCTGCTCTTCCAGTAACTCGTAATACAATTTACCTGAGCACAAAAGTACTTTATCTACCGATTTTGCTTCGGCGTAGGTATCCCCAATTACTTCCCTGAATGAACTATCCGTAAATTCGGTGAGCGGCGAAATACATAAAGGATGGCGCAGCATAGATTTAGGCGACATTACCACCAACGGTTTCCGGAACGGCCAGGCCAGCTGACGGCGCAACAAGTGGAAGAAGTTAGCCGGTGAGGTAATGTTAGCAACCACAATATTATACTCGGCGGCTAGTTGCAAGAAACGCTCTGGGCGGGCATTGGAGTGCTCCGGCCCCTGACCTTCGTAACCGTGGGGTAATAACATTACTACCCCGTTCATCCGTTGCCATTTCGATTCGGATGGCGTTACAAACTGATCAATCATTACCTGGGCGCCGTTAGCAAAGTCACCGAACTGGGCTTCCCAAATTACCAAGGCATTGGGATTGGCCATGGCATAACCAAATTCAAAACCCAGCACCCCGTACTCCGATAACAAAGAATTATAAATGCGCAGCTTTTCCTGGTTGGCCTCAATGTAGTTTAAGCTATTATAAGGTTCACTGGTTTCAGCATCGTGCAACACCGCGTGGCGATGCGAGAAAGTACCCCGCTGCACATCTTGGCCCGATAAACGCACAATTTTGTTTTCCAGCAAGATAGAACCATAAGCTAGCAATTCTGCCGCCGCCCAGTTTAACGTTTTCTGGTTGAAGAACATTTCCTGGCGCTCTTTCAGCAGTTTTTCAATTTGCTTCAGAGGCTTAAATCCGGTGGGTATGGTGCTTAAAGCTTTTCCTACTTTCTCTATTACTTCGGCCGAAATACTGGTATTAGGCGAAGCTTCAAAATCCTCGGGCGTAGACCGGCGCAACACTTGCCATTCTTTTTCCAGGTTCTGGAAATTATAAGGCAAGGCTTTTTGCTTAACTAAGTTCAGGCGGTCTTGCAGCGTGTCGCGGAACTCTTTGTCCATTCTTTCGGCCAGTTGAGCGTCCACGTCACCGCGGCTGATTAAGGTTTTATTATAAATTTCCCGGGGGTTCGGGTGCTTCGAAATTAAGTTATACAGTTGTGGCTGCGTAAACTTCGGCTCATCGCTTTCGTTATGACCGTGCCGGCGGTAGCACACCATATCAATAAAAATATCATTATGGTACTGCTGCCGGTATTCGGTAGCAATGCGAACGGCAAACACGACCGCCTCGGGATCATCGCCGTTTACGTGCAATACCGGCGCATCAATTATTTTAGCTACATCGGTACTATAAATAGACGAACGGGCATCTTCAAAATCGGTGGTAAAACCAACCTGGTTATTAATAACAAAATGAATAGTCCCCCCGGTTTTGTACCCTTGCAGGTTCGACATCTGGGTTACTTCGTACACAATGCCTTGTCCGGCCAGAGCCGCATCGCCGTGTATTAAGATCGGCAGGATAGACTTGTAATCGTTCGCATACATCGAGTCGATTTTGGCCCGAACAAATCCTTCCACCACCGGATTTACCGCTTCCAGATGCGATGGATTGGGTGCTAGTTTTAGGTTAACCATATTGCCGGACGAAGTTTTTACTTCGCTGGAATAGCCCATGTGGTATTTTACGTCACCATCGCCCATGGTTAAATCCGGTACGGCGGTGCCTTCAAACTCACTGAATATCTGCTCGTAAGTTTTACCCATAATATTGGCCAGCACGTTTAAACGGCCTCGGTGCGCCATACCAATCACTACTTCTTTTACCCCCAGTTGCGAACCCCGGTCAATAATTGCATCTAAAGCCGGAATGGTAGTTTCGCCACCTTCCAGAGAAAAACGTTTCTGGCCTAAAAATTTCGTATGCAGGAAGTTCTCAAAAACTACTGCTTCGTTTAGTTTAGACAGGATACATTTTTTATAATCGTCCGATGGTTGGAAATTAAGGGACTCATGCTCAATTTTTTGTTTAAACCAATCCAGGATTTCCGGATCGCGGATATACATGTATTCGAAGCCAATACTGCCTTCGTATATTTTTTTCAGGGCGGCTACAATATCGCGCAAAGTGGCTGGCCCGATACCTATTACCTCGCCGGTTTTAAATACCGTATCTAAATCAGCCTCCGATAAATTAAAATCAGCTAAATCAAGCCGGGCTTTGCGATCTTTGCGGGGCCTTACCGGATTAGTTTTGGAACGCAGGTGTCCGCGGCTGCGATAAGCATAAATTAAGTTGCGCACCTGTACCTCTTTATCGGTGTTGGTGGTAGTAGCTATTGGGGCTGGCGCAGGCTGGGTGTCGGTTCCATTTTTTTGGCCGTTACTTTTAACCCCATCAGCGGCGTATTTCACCGAAAAATCATAGCCTTCAAAAAATTTGCGCCAGCCAAAATCTACCGATTCCGGATCTTGCTGGTAATTTTTATATAATTCATCAATATATGCAGCGTGGGCATTTGCGATATAAGAATAATTATCCATCAGAATTTATTTTTAAATTCAGCAAATATAAGGCAAAAGTTGAAATTGTCTTAAACCTAAATTCGCATAAACAAATATTATTGATTTTCACTCGTTAGTTTTCCTATTTAATAAGGCTTTATACCATAAATTTTAGAATTATTTAACGGGTGCATTATGAGATAAACGTACCTTCCGGTGAAAAGATTAATAAAAATTTAATTTCTAACTTTTAGCTTGAAAATGGAATTTGTGAAAATTCAATCCTATTTCAACCTTTAAAATCTAAGAAAGAATCTTTTTTTCTTTCTTAGACTTTATGGTGACTTTTGAAAAGAACCAACAGCAGAAAACCACTCAAAAGCCTTCCCGGTCATAATGATGTACGCTTAAATCGGTGGAGGTTTTATCCAGAGTGCCCTCACCCCATATAATTCTATTTCCTTTTTTTGTATCGTATACGATTGTTTTCCCGGTTTCTTTTGTAACTAAAGCATTGTCCTGGATATAATCGGATCCCCTACCGCCTACAATATGGATGGTACTGCCGGTAGCTACTTTCCCTTCAACCGTAAATCTATCTTCTCCGCCTAAGCCGTGCAAGGTAATTTCAGTCGTCTGCTTATCGGTAAATAGCCGCTGATACAGTAATCTACCTGTGGGGTTCTCGTCGGTTAAGGCATAAATCCGGACTTTTGTCTTGCCTCCGGACAAACGAACTACTTCAAACCTTTCTTTTTCATCCGAACCGGCCACAACTACGTGTTTTGCCAGAATTGCGTAATAAGCATCGGCTATTTCTAATAACTCATTACGCCGGCTTTTCAGGGTTTGGGCAGTTTCAGCGCCCACCAAGCGGTAAACGGGCAGAGGAAAACGTTTTACGGCCTGATCAATTACTTCATCAGTAAGGGCAGCTTTTAACTCCCGGGCGGCTTTTCTAAAACTGTTTAGGGTTAGCGCATTTAAGGCCCGCTCGTCCAGAAAAGAAGCATTAATGGTGTAAGCCACCGCGTCTTTAGGATGATTATCGAACTGGCCGAATTTGCGCAGCGAGAAATTACGGGTTAAAAGCCAGGGTATTACTCCATCCTGGTATTTACTAAAAGCCTGATCGCGGTCTTTGGGTATGGGTTTATACAAAACACCAGTTAGGGTGGTATATGCCGCCCAGTTCCACTGACCTTCGTGCCGGTCCCAGTCGCCGATCAGAATATCGAACAAGCGGCAGCGTAAGAAAAGGGTTTGATCAATAGTGTGCGCATTAAAACGAAACCGCTTATCGAGCATTTCTACACTATTCAGGATGGCAGTTGCCTGGCCAAATTGATGGGGAGCCGACGGGAGATGGGAAAATTTTTCTTCGAACAAAAATAGTTTATCTCCGATTGGTTTTACCACCGGCCGCATGTTTTTATCGGTTGCCGAAACAAAATAAAGACGGGGGTTAGTATGAAAAATACCGGCCGCCCCAGCCAGCGGTGAAACCACCAGAGCGGCATAAGGATTAGCGGCCGCTATCTGATCACGGATGAAATCGGCGACAATGGTTCGGCGCCAGAAAGGCGGCAGCACCCCAATGGGATCTTTATTCAGGGAACGTAATACATAAGCATTATTTTGCTTGTCTTTTAAATTCAGGCTAATGGTTTGCATTCCCCCGCCTAATTTCCCCGGCATAAGGCCGCCGTGTAGTTTATTTATATCTATTACCGGTACTTTTACCGGTACCGCCCACACCGAACGGTAATGCTTACCTAAAAAAAACGCCCCTATTGTACCCCGGGTGTATTGTGCGCCGGCCTGGGCCCAAACAAACCCGGGTTCGGCCTTGCTGAACGCACGGTCATTAACCGGCAAATTGGCATTGCCGGAAAAGAAAAGGCCTTTCACTACCACGAGCAAAACAAGAAACAATAAGCTATACTTTGTAACCTTTTTAATCATGAAAAGAGCAGCAGAGCATTTCTCTTAACGGAAAATCAGCCTAAAGTTTTTTTTCAGCTGAAAAAATATCCGGTTTTGATGGCTGATCTACTATATCTTGGCTTGTGTAGCTTTAATTTATTAACGAATTTACACCCTTAACCTATTCCAATAACCTGTGAAATTGTACCAAATTCATCATATTGCCATTATTTGTTCGGACTATGCTGCCTCGAAAGATTTTTATGTAAATAAATTAGGACTGCAGGTTGTACAAGAAATTTACCGCGCTAACCGCAACTCGTATAAGCTGGACTTGGCAGTAAATGGGTTGTATCAGATTGAATTGTTTTCTTTCCCGGAGCCACCAGCCCGGAAGAGTAACCCCGAAGCAGCTGGTCTCCGGCATTTGGCTTTTGCCGTAGATAACATAACCGAGGCTGTGGCCGAACTGAACGCGCAAGGCATAGAAACCGAACCCATTCGGGTAGATGAATTTACCCAGAAGCAATTTACATTTTTTGCTGATCCGGACGGATTACCACTGGAGTTGTACGAAGTATCATATACTTCTTAATAGTAATCAAACTAGATATCCTGCCTCACTCTTAACTGCTTAGATTTTTTATGCTGATTCCGGGAGAATGGTTATAAGCTGATTTTTTAAGTATAAAAGGTTTATTAACTTGCCGGGGCAGAATAAAAGCAACTAAAAATTAATTATAGATCTGATAAATTACTAAAACTAAAAACTATGGCAAACAGCGCACAGTATTCTAATATTTCGCCAGAAACGTATAACAGTTTAAAATCTAAGTTGTCCGGCTTTGGCATTAACATGGCCGGTAACAGCGGCCGCATCTCCGAAAAAGGGGTTACGGCGGAATACGCTTACGATGAAACTTCGCAAACCCTGGCAGTTAAAAATGTTTCGGTTGGTTTTCCGGCCAGTATGATGTACAGCCCCGATAAAATTATTTCTACTATTACGGGCGAAGTACAAAAGTCTGGAGGGCAGATAGCTTAAATTTCTTTTATTGGGAGCATATTTTTGTAGCCACCGGAAATAGTTTTGCGTATAGCAGGTAAAAGTTGCTGCTGGTAACAAAAAAGGACCAGCAAAACGTACTTGATAAAGAAAAACTATAAACTATAAAAACTATGGCACCAGAACCAAGTAACAGTCTTATTAAGCCAGCAGATTTTTCCAGAACGGTGGAAAACATTATGCACGTATTTAAAGAAGGAAATCATGATAAATTACCTGACCTGCTGCAGGATGCGGGTAATCTTTTAATGAAAGCCAGCAAAAAATTAACACCTACGCAGTTGGTGTTGGCAGTAGCCGGGGTTGCCGTAGCTGCTATTTTTGTGGTTTCCAGAATTGATGGCGATGTTGATTTCCATCGGGATGCTGCTTAAGCTAGCTTAAAACAATAAAACAAAAAACGCTGCTTTTATATAAAAGCAGCGTTTTTTGTTTTAAGGCGTTACATCTTCCGGGCCTTCCATAATAATATAATCGGCGGAAGCCCGGTTTAAAGCTATGGGCACGTTATTTATAACGGCCGTTCTTATTAAGGTCTGAATATCGTGCTCATGGCCGTGCGGATTTTCCGAATCGATAAAGAAGATTACTTTATGCACTTTGCCGCGCAAAATTTTAGCCGAAAGCAAAATATCACCGCCAGCCGGTCCGTGGCCAAAGGGCTTCACTTCTAAGCTTAAAAGGCTGTTTATGAGGCGGGCAGTATTAGAAGTACCAATCAGGTTATATTGGCGCAGCGTAGTTACATTCTGTTTGGCCCACTCCAGCAATTCGTTTTTCTTTTCGTTATGCGCAATTAAGGCTATTGTTTTCATAAATTCCGGTAACAGGAGTTTTATTGGGTAAATATAGCAGACCAAGTACGCCTGCTTGCACCTATCCGGGTTACAGAAACAATTTAATTTTCCGCAGGAAAACCAAACGCTAACGTAAAATTATATCTATACCACTTTTAAATGAATGGTTTCGAGATAAGGCTCCAGCGACGGTTTACCGGTAAGTACCCGAATCAGGCCAATGGTTTCGAGGTTATGCAGGTACCAAACTTCCACGTAAAAAGAATGAAACCAGTACAGATCTATTTTACACCAACCCTTAATCCGATAATGCATATAGTGGCCATACGTCCGCAACACTTCTACTTGTTCTTCGGTGGAAAGTATCTTAAATTCTTCTTCGGCTAACATACGCGTATCAGGCTTTCTCCAACAATAAATCGTTTCTGCACCTACGAAAATTAATTTAAACAGATGCTAAAAATTTCGAAACGATGCGAAGCAAAGCTCCAGTGAGAAGGAGAAGGATGTATTTCGTCCCCGGCGGTATCCACAATGGTTACAGCAAAACCTTCGGTTGTATTTAGAGGTTCGGTATAATGTTTTACCTGGTAAATGCGGCCGGCTTCAATCCATTCTTCGGGTTCAAAGCTAGGCAAAGAATCATCGATGCAATACGCATAAACAGCTATGTATTTCGGAGGTATAATTAAGTTTACCATGTTTATAAAACTCCTTTAAAATATAAATAGTTTCCGACTAATTGTTTCCGTGGCTTTGCTACTAATGCTTTTAACGTATACAAAACGACTTCCGGTTTAATGTATTATAAAGAAAATAAAAAAGGGCCATTTTTAATAGCCCTTTCTCTTATTTTTATTTCAATAGTTTAATAACGTTCTATTTCAATTTCCCGGCCTTTCTGTTGCCGGTCTTCGCTGTAAGGCAACTCTACCTGTAACTGGCCTTCGTTGTAAACAGCCCGAATTTGCTCTGTATCAACGTGAAAAGGAATTTTAACTACCTGGCTGAATAAAGGTAAAGCTAACCCTGGTTGCGCCAGATTACTTTCGGCCGACTGGGGTAACAAACCATATACCACTAAGCGGTTATATTCTACCATCACGTGCATCGCATCCGCAGAAACACCCGGTGCCGTAACGGTTACTACCATTTTATCTTTTTGCCGGTCTACCCCCACATACGCCAGGCTCACGCCACCACCCAGGGTATTAAGCTGGTCTATCTGCTGGCTAATTCCTTTTAATAATTTTTTATTTTTTATGATATTCATCTTCTTTTCCTTCCTGTCTTGATACCAGCTAATATACAAAATGCATACCATAAAAGCCCTCTACCCAGATAAGGGTTTTAAAAGCCCTTTGTTGCCATAATGACACTTTTTGCAACTAAAAAAAACAAAAATCAGACATAACAACCGATAAAAAAGAACTATTCAGATAATAATGCGCACCAGCAAGTATATTAAACTAGCCAGTTCGGCATCTCTCCTTAACTATAAAGCAAAGCTTCTGCTCCGAAATCAGATTTACAGAACTACTTACAAGTATTTTCGACTATGCTTTTATTTCTAAATCTATTTCCCCTAAATCTTCTTAACTACTTACGGTTTAATATGAAACATTATCCTAACTCAAAAAGCGAACATACGTAAAATACAAAATATGTAATAAAGTTTTAGCCTGATCAGGATAGATTTGAAATAGGTATAAACTTTTGTTTCACTTAAAGAATAAAAATATGGAATCGAATAGAAGAAGATATCCCGTGGATGAAAACCGGAGAAATGAAGGTAACCAGAGGAATAATAATAACCCCAGAAATCTGGAAGAAAACCAACGATTAGGCCGGGATATAGCACGGGACCGGGGCAATCAGAACTGGAACGAGCAATACCGCAGCGGACAGAGCTATCATAACCAAAACGAAGGTTATGGTCCGGAGCAAACCCATTATGGGGCTCGGCCCGATAGTGCTTACCGCAATCAAAATGCCATTAATTACGGCAACCGTTCAAACCAAAACAATCAAAATAACCAGAATAACCAGAACAGATACGGGCAAAACCGGTACGATGCCAGAAACAGCCAGAGTTCTGAAAGATCCGGTCAGGGTTTTGAAAGATACAGTGAGAACAATTTCGAACGCAGCCGTAACGGGTTCTCTAATCAAAACCGCAACCCCAATAATAATTACCACGAGCAAGACTCCGGTGACCGGCACTATAACCGAGAAAGAGACACGTGGCCGGAGCGTAACGAGTATAAAGATGATGATTACCGTTTCCGCAGTGGTAACCGGGGTGATTGGCATGCGCCCGAAGGCTTAGGCAATCCGGAAAACGACCGTAACCGTAACCAACGGGATTACCGGAATCAGGATAATTATCGGAACCAAGACCGTAACCGGAATGATTACCGGAATATAAATCAGGACTATAACCGGAATAACTATCGGAATCAGGACCAGGACCGTGACCAGGGTTTCTTTGACCGCATTGGCAACTCAATTAGTAATACCTGGAATAATTTAACCAATCCGGATGATTACCATCCAGCCAACGAAGGCCGTAATTACGGTGCGCAAAACCGCAACACTCCCCGCGGGTACGAATCCGGACCAAGATGGGCAGATGAAAGCGATCACCGGGCCCGGGAAGATAAAGATTTCCGCGCCGATCTGGAATAAAAGATTTAAAATAAGCAATATTTAAAATAAGAGAATAAAAAAGCCGGTTAATTAGCCGGCTTTTTTATTCTCTTATTTTATTGTATTGTTTTAGAATGAAAGTATTTAGTTTATTACCTAATCTTCAACCCTCCTCTAAGAAAAGGAAGTAAGTAAAATCAGAAATAATTGAAGTCTATCTCCTCTAGAAGCTAACTTTAAAATAATTACTCAAAATAGTCTCTCAGCACTTATTCAAAGCAACTTCTATTTATCATTCTCCGATTTCTCGTTTAAGATATCTTCTATGGATACGCGGTTTTTACGATTTTTAACCGCCAAAGCGGCCAATCCAGCCAAAGTTACCAACCCTACTCCCGCCATTATTTTGGGGAACGGATCCGAAATGGGCGGTGGCACCGATATTACCCCGGTTTCATCGGTTTCGGCGGCCTGGTTTACGTACCGGCCTTGCGCAGGTATAGCTCTTTCGTCAAACTCCCGTACCAATTGCTCTAACTGGTGCAGCATATCTTCGCCATACATGGGCAAACCGTGACCGGTAGCAGCCACCGTAGGCCGTAGCAACATCAACCGCTCAATCGAACGCTTAGAAGCTTCCCAGTTGGTGGTAAAATAAGTAGGCGGACCGTGGATTTCCTGCTTTTGGGTAATAACCGCCAGCATCGATTCCTGGTTAACGGTAATAAAAGCATCGCCGGCAATTAGTACCTTATCACTTTCCCGAAAAAAAGAAACGTGGCCGCCGGTGTGGCCCGGCGTATGCAGGTAAGTCCAGCCGGCCAGGTGCGGCACGTGGCCGTCGCTCGGTAGTTTTTTCACCCAAATACTCACATCAACCGGTTTTTTAGGATACAGGAAAGACATATAAGCCATTGCGCCCCCGCCTACGCTCGGATCTGGTGGCGGATACGACGACTTACCGGTTAAATAAGGTAATTCTAATAAGTGAGCATATACCGGCACATCCCAATCGTAAGCCAGCGTGCGTAAACCACCTACGTGGTCGAAGTGGCCGTGCGTCATGATAATGGCTTTGGGACGGGCACCTTTGCCGTATAATTTTTCGGCGGCCCGCTTAATGCGGTTGGCTGATCTTGGCAAGCCAGTATCCACTAAAACCCAATCGTTGGGCTTGCCTTCCAGATCGCGGACAAAGTAAACATTTACCATCACGATCTGTAAACAATGAATTCCGGGCGCCACCTCAAAAAGATCATTTTTCTTGAGGTTTTCAAAAATAGAACTTGTTTTCTGCATCCTTTTTCTTTTTTAAACCGGCATTTATCCGGATTGTGTAACCAAAATATTAATGGTTTAGGCTAAACCTATAGAATTGGTACGAGCCGGCTGCGGTATTAGTTTATCTTGGTATTTAATTTTGCTGGCTTTAGCTTCGGGTTACTACAAATGAATAATACTCCAGTAAACTCCTTTTACTACTTCCGCCATTTTATCGAAATCTAAGGTATCAATCGTATCGGTGGGCTGGTGGTAATTGGGGTTCCGGTAAAAGGACGTATTTGTAATCATAATGGCCGGGAAGTCGTATTTCCAATAGTTCAAATGATCGGAAAAATCGACACCCGGCACCGATGCCGGCGCGGTTAACGATTCTACCGGCATCTGGCTGCCGGCTTTTATATGATTTTTTACGTGCTTTACTAATGCACCCTGGCCCATATTGCCCACCACCGAAATAAAATTAGCCTTATCAGGATATATAGCTTTCATAGCCGCTACGGGGTACCGCTGCGACTCTTTTTCTTCGGAATAGTAACCAATCATTTCCAGGCAAATCATGCCTTTTACTTTTACGTTCGCTGCTCTTAACGATTTGGCATGCACCGCACTGCCCATGGCGTCCGTTTTAAAGTAAGGAGGTTCTTCCAGGGCAAAAGCTACAAAATCGAGGCGGTATTTCAATTCCGGATTTAGTTCGTGTACCAGGCGGGCAATGGCCAGCAAACCGGCTACCCCACTGGCATTATCGTCGGCGCCGGGCTGATCGCCGCACACATCGTAATGTGCGCCCACAATAATGCGCTCCCCCTCTTCCGGTCCCAGGCTGCAGATAATGTTTTTGTATTCCTGTTCTTCTACCATAAAGGCTTGGTACTGCACCCGCGGCGACATTTTTTTAAACTCCTGAAAAATATAATCTGCGCTTTGGTTTAAAGAAGCTACATTAAAAGCATTGCGGGGTGGATTTTGTTCGGTCAGGTATTGTACATCGGCGTAGAGTTGCGCTTTGTTTACCGGCAAATCAGGTTTATCCATTTCTTTATTTTTTACTATAAAAGACCAGGTTAACAGGCCAGTTACGAAAATCAGGACGGCATAGATTACTATTTTTATCATGTTAAGTTTGTTTCTCTACCACTATGCTGTTTTTACGTTATTTATCAAGGTGCCCCGTTCGGTTTTACCTTACGGGAAAGCTTACATTTGTTTTACCTGCCTCCCGAATTCCGTATATATCTGTTTTAAAATACGTACATATCTCTTTGTACAAAAACAGGGGCTCACGTATTAAACCGAAACATTTTGAAGCAGCGACACCAGAAAAATATTTTAATGGACTTAAAGAATGATATTGAGGTAAACAGTTGGGAAGAACTGCAAGCGGCTTTATTCCATAATTCATGGGACGAACAGATAAACCGGTACCGGTCGCCTTATATTTACCGGGGCATGTGGAACAAAGATTTTGATCTCAAAACCAGCCTTATCCGCTTGGGGGGGGCATACGGAGAATTAGAACACCATCTTTTGCGCAATTTTCGCAAATACGCCCATAAAGACGCTTCGCCGGGTAACTCTATCTGGAATTGGCTGGCCGTAGCGCAGCATCATGGTTTACCTACCCGCCTCCTCGATTTTACTTATTCGCCTTATGTAGCCTTGCATTTTTGTACCAGCGATTTTATGCAATACGATCAGGATGCGGCAGTCTGGTGCGTGAACTATGTGAAATCAGGTGAATTGATCCCAGAAGTACTGCGCGATGCCATCCGGGCAGAAGGCTCTAATGTCTTCACCCCGGAAATGTTAGAGCCGGTTTGCTCGTCTTTAAAAGAGCTGGGTTCTTTACAGGAAGAAGACTTTGTGCTGTTCCTGGAGCCGCCTTCGCTGGATGCCCGCATTATCCACCAATATGCTTTGTTTGCGATGATGTCGAACCCCGGTGCGGTTTTAAGCGATTGGCTTTATGATCACCCCGAGTTATTTTTCCGGATTATTATACCAGCGCGCCTGAAATGGGAAATACGCGATAAACTGGACCAAGTAAATATTACCGAACGGGTATTGTTTCCGGGCCTGGCGGGTTTAAGCCAATGGCTGCGGCGGCATTATACTACCGTGTAGTTACCTTGATACAAATATCAGGATATTAGTATTAAGATTGAATTCTCTTTTCTATTTTATTTGAAGATTGATAAAAAAGCCAAAGTTAGGACCTTAAGCAACTACAGTGTACTTCTATTTATAAAACCAATTTTTAAATATTATGGTAAGGATACGTAATTCATCATACCTGATTTTTTGATTCCTTGAATAAACACCTTCCGTTCTTGCAACAAGGCTTAAAACGCATTGGTTTAGATGCTTTTATATTAGCCTTACTCGCCGCTATTTTGCTGGCTTATTTTGTACCGGAACTAGGCGTAGAGGAAAGCCCTTTACCCCTGGGCGAAGTAGCTACTTACGGGGTTTCGGTTATTTTCTTTTTCTATGGTTTGCGTTTAAGCCCGGCCAAGTTGTGGGCCGATCTGCGCAACTGGCGGCTGCATTTGGTAGTGCAACTTAGTACTTTTGTTTTGTTTCCTTTACTGGCTTTAGCGGGCAACTACTTTTTTTCGAACACCCAAAATGAATGGCTCTGGCTGGGGGCTTTTTACTTAGCGGCCCTGCCTTCTACCGTATCCTCGTCGGTGGTAATGGTTTCGATTGCGGGTGGCAACTTACCGGCGGCTATTTTTAACGCCAGTATTTCGAGTTTGCTGGGCGTTTTTATTACGCCGCTTTGGATGGGATTTTTTATGCAAACTACTAACGGCACTTTTGATTTCTGGCCGGTAATCGGGAAACTGACAGTACAGGTTTTAGTACCGGTGATTTTAGGTATTTTACTGCACGCCCGCTATGGCGCTTTCGCGGAGAAAAACCGGCAAAAGCTCCGTTTATTTGATCAAACTATTATCCTGCTGATTGTTTTCACTTCTTTCTGCGAGTCTTTCGCCCGGAATATATTTAAAGATTTTAGCTTGCTCGATATCTTTTTACTTGGCCTATACTTAACCGGCTTCTTCTTTCTGGTATTCGGACTGATTTACTTCGTAACCCGCTTAATGGGTTTTACGCCGGAAGACCGGATTACCGCTTTATTCTGTGGTTCAAAAAAATCGCTGGTTCACGGCACGGTTATGTCTAAAGTTTTATTTCCGGCTACCGACCTGGCTGGTATTATTTTATTGCCGCTCATGCTCTACCATGCTTTGCAATTAATTGCGGCTAGCATCTTGGCGCAAGCAATGGCCCGCCGGAAAGAAAGTATACACCAGACAGCAACGAGTAAACAACAAATGTAACTTTCTCTTATGTATCTGCCGCGAGCGTCCACGCTTGTGGCTTAGTATTGCTCAGGCCTCTGTTCTGTATAAACAGACTACAATCAATTTTTCCCAAAGATCTTTTTTGAGGCCAGAGGCCGGAATAATAGCATCGCGGGTGGGGCGTGCCCGCGATAGAAACTTCATATATATTACATGTACTAATATTAATCTCTAACTGATTAATCACCTTTACTCCGCGAAGGGATATAACTCCGGTGGCTGGGTATGATCCTGGTAAATAGCCAGGGGATGCAACGCCCGGGTCGTATCGATGTAAGCAAAAGCATCGTAGCGTTTCGGCACCACAGTGGGCACGTAGTTACCATAGCGTTCCATGCGCGGATGATATACCACGCCAATGGCCCGGTGCCCGATTTTGTCTCGTAAGGCTTTCTCTTCCGTTAATTCTTTCGAAAATAGCAGTTTGTTTTGCGGGCTGATTTCGTGCAACATGTTTTCCCAGGTTCCGGACGGAGCGGGCGGCACTTCCATTATTTCCATGGGCTCACCCCATTCATCGGCCGCAATAACCGATCCTTTGTAAGAACCGAAGCCTACGATAAAAGTATTCTCTTCGCCGTACTGTTCCCGCACCAGTTGACCTACGTTTACCATGTTGTTCCGGGCCATATCGGTGTAGCGGGCATCCCCTACGTGGGTATTGTGCTCCCAAATTATGGCTTTGGAGTCGGGGCCGTGTAAGTCCAGCAGCCGGGTTAAGGTTTCCATCATGTGGCGGTCGCGCACGTTCCAGGAACTACCGCCGCCCCGAATCATGGCCCGGTAATAACGTTCGGCATTTACTGCTACCAAGGCATTCTGCTCGGCATCAAATTCGGCCGTGCGGTCTGCACCGCTATCCAATCCTTTCTGGCGCAAAGCCTGCAGCATATTTACTACTTCGTCTTCACAATCCTGCGACACAAATGCTACCGCCCGAGCATATTCCTGAGGGTCTTCGCTGTAAGGTTCAAAGCAACGAAAGGCTTTTTTGGCCGCTGCTGCGGCTGGTCCGCCCTGCTGCTCCAGGTAATTCAGAATCTCCTGTAACGAATCCCAAAGGCTGTATACATCCAAGCCAAAGAAACCAGCCTGCTCAGCTTCGGATTTGCCGGCATTAAATTTTTTCATCCAGTCCACCAGTCCGGCAACTTCCCAGTTACCCCACATCCAGGTAGGCCAGCGGTTAAATGTTTGCAATAATTCCGGGGCCGTAACCGCCTCTCCCTGGCCTTTTATGTACTTATTCACCTCAAAGCAATCGGGCCAGTCGCCTTCTACCGAAATAAAATTAAAGTTTTTTTCCTGAATTAACCTTTTGGAAATAGCTGTGCGCCAGGTATAATATTCGGAAGTGCCATGCGAAGCTTCGCCTAATAAAACAATACGGGCATTGCCGATTTCTTCCATTAATAAATCTAAATCCTGCGGGCCTTGCAGCGGGTGATGCGGAATATTTGCCATAATACTTTCTTTTAAACCAGACAATTGCGTTTACGTTATTTTTCCCGCGGGTTTTCGTTTAGAACAGATATTTGCGGGAGTAAGCAAGAATATTTCTTTCTATTTCGACCCTTTCGGGATATACCCCGTAAAAGAGAACCTATAAATGAAAAATTTCTAAAAACCTAAATAGATAAAACTATGGCACAGGAAGGAAAAGACCAACAAGACCAAAAAGAAGCAGAAAATAACAGCCTGGAAAACCTGGCAAATAAATCGCCGGAAGAGCAGGCGAAATTTGCCCAGGGTGGGCAACCAGCCGGGCATACCCAGGGCGGACAAGGCGGTAACCAAATAGCCGACGATGGCAGCGGCCGTAATCCGCGCCACGATGAAGGTGACGAACTAAGCGAATTTGCCCGCGAAGACAGCTAAGTTCTTTCTGAATTTGGATTAAAATAAAAATCCTGCTGCGTTTTTATACTCAGCAGGATTTTTATTTTTTAATATCTTGCGTAAACAGTTGTTAGAATACCCTTTGTCTCAAGAATATTCCATAGCAAGCTTAAGGCTTTAACTTAGCACCCTTATCAAACCTAAAGCCGTCCTTCTGGAATTCTTCGAATTCTTTCAGCAGGACGGGGTTGGGCGGCTTGGCTACGAAATCCTTTTTTTACTATTTGGAACAGCACTGGTGTGTTGTGCCCTAATCTAAGGCATACTAACTGTCTCTATATAATTACCGGTTTCATCGTAAATATAGCTGAGCGGCTCGCGCGGGTTTTGCAGTATCTGCTCCTGGCTGATGTTCCATTGCTGCCACATTTCGGCCAGCAACTTGGCGTAAGCCTGTTGTTCCCAGGGGTTAAAAACCGACATGGTAATATCATCTACCAGGGTATCATAAATCAGGAAATCTTCGCCGGGAGCCGGGCGGCGCTCAAAATACTCCGGTATCAGGTTAAACAAATAAGCCGCATAATAAGCCCGGGCAGTAAACTCGGCAGCTTGTATGGGGTGCACGGGCTTTTCTTTTAAATCGTCGTAAACCGGTTTCAGGGCTTTCTGCAGCATATTATTATCCAGCAAATGGCAAATAAGCTGCACCGTACCCATTTTAATGCTAAACATCATGGTGTTCAGTTCATCGCGGTAAGCAAAAGTATCTTCACTTTCTTTTACCTCCAGTATAAACAAAGAAAAAGGGGTAAAATCGTCGAATAAAATGGGCACTCGCAAAGCTTGTAACAGCTTAAAAAAAGCTTGAAACTTTATAAACATTTTCGGGTTTTCGCCCACAGCATGTTCGGGTTTTATTAAGGGGTTCTGTTCATTTAACAGTTCCCGTACCAAAATGCCGTAAAACATTTTCGCCAGCCACAAATAAACATCGCGTTCATCGGCTGCTTTAAAACCGTTTATGCCTTTCTGATGGGCTTTTTCCAGCCGTTGTTCCAGTGGTTCTACGTGTTGTTGCCGACAAGCCGTACAGCATGGTATCGTCAGATCTTGGTATTGGATAATGCTTTTATCGAGTAATAACAATTGCTTTGCACCAAAGCCGTAGCGCTGCATCAGCCAGTTAGAAAAAACCGGTACAGTTTGGTGGTTATGGATGGAGGCACCGCATAAAAAACAGGTTTCGCTGTTAAACTGCATCCTCTCGAAGGGATCGTATAAAGAAAGTGGATTCATACTTTTAAAGATAAAACACAAAGATACGGCAGGTTCCTTTAAAATCGGTGTGCTTAATATTTATCAGGGTTAGTATAATAAAAATATTAGTTATAAAGTTAAGTATACAAGAGTCCTATATAGATCAGGCACGATACTTGTTTAAAAAGAATCTATTCAGATTAGAAGTCTTATGTATATGAAACGCTTTTTTCTTTTTTTCCTTTTAAGCCTGTTCTTATTAAAATGTGCTTCGGCTCAGGTAATGTCTAGTTTACCGCCTCTGGTAAGTGTTACCGGAGTAGGAGAAGTAAAAGTACAACCCGACGAAATAGTTTTAAATGTGGGAATTGATGTGCGGGATAAAAACTTAGATGCCGCGCGTCAGCAAAGTGAAACCCGGGTAGCTGATTTATTAAAGTACCTGAAAAAAGCCGGTATTGAGGCCAAATATATTCAGAGCACCAATTTAAATGTTTACCCGCAGTACGGCGAATTTGGTCAAAACACGCCGGAGGCTTATATGACGCAACGCTCGGTTACGGTTACGATAAAAAATATAAACCGCTTCGACGAAATTCTGACGGGCATTTATAAAACGGGTGCTAACCGGGTAGATGGCATTGAGTACCGCACCTCGGAGCTGCAAAAACACCGGGAACAGGCCCGGAAACTGGCCATGCAGGCAGCTAAACAGAAAGCCGTGGCATTAACTTCCGAGTTAGGCGCTAAAGTTGGCCGGGTGTATAATATAACTGAGACTTCTGCGGAAGGTTATCCCAGCCCTTTGTACCGGAGCCGGGTCTCTAATAAAATGATGGAATCGGCAGTGGCCGATGTTAGTGGCTCCACGATCTCGGTAGGTCAGATTACGGTTTCGGCTTCGGTAGATGTAAGTTTTGTGATTGAATAAGTTTGAGTTTGTTTGTTGTGTTTGCTTACTGGCCGGCTCCTGCACTGGAGCCGGCCTTTTTTTAGTAATCCAAATAAGTATCCGGATGACGAAACAAACACCAGTATTAAGCTATCAGACTCAAGGCTTTTAAAACAATAATCAATTTATTTACAATAGCTTAGCAACTAAACCAATGCTTATTAATGGATATCTAATTTTATCTTTTTACTTAGAAATACATTTAATTGTATCGTTTATAATCAGCCAGAACTATTTATGGGTAGAATAAGTAGCTCCAGATTATTTAATCTTGATATTTGTGTCGTGCTACACTTGTCTGTTTACTTAAAATAATTTACTTACTTTAAGCCTTACTAAACCTTATTCCTATCCCGATGAAATATATTCTCTATTCGCTTCTACTCACGGGTTTGCTGGCCGGCTGTAACGAAAACAAACGGCAGGTAGCCGGAAACACCAATTCCACCGCTCAGGATACTACAGCTTTTGTAGCTCCGCCGGAAGCCCTTAATAGCTTTTCTGCTGACAGCTTAACCGAACACATAAAAGTACTGGCTTCGGATGCCTTTGAGGGCCGCAGTCCCGGTACGGCCGGCGAAGACTCTACGGTGGCTTACCTGGAGCGCCAGTTCCGGAGAATGGGTTTAAGGCCTGGCAACCCGGATGGCACTTACACCCAGCAAGTACCCATGGTAGGTTTTACCGCCCAGCCTACAGGTTCTTTTACTGCCGGAGGTAAAAAAATAAATCTTGCTTTCCCGAATGATTATGTAGCCGTTTCGCGCCGGTTTGTGCCGCAGGTACAGGTTTCTAATTCCGATATGGTATTTGTGGGTTACGGCATTGTGGCCCCGGAATATAACTGGGATGATTACAAAGGTTTAGACGTAAAAGGCAAAACCATTGTGATGCTCATCAACGATCCGCCGGTGCCGGATACCCAGGATACTACTAAATTAGACCAGAAAATATTTAACGGACGGGCCATGACTTATTACGGCCGCTGGACTTATAAATACGAAATAGCCGCCGAGAAAGGAGCTGCCGCTTGCATTATTGTGCACGAAACCGACCCGGCCGGGTATCCTTACGAAGTTGTTTCGGGCAGCTGGAGCCGCGAAAATTTCGATATTAACAATGCGAACAAAAACAGCGATAAAGTAGCCGTTGAATCTTGGATTACCGAAGCCAAAGCCCGCGAACTTTTTGCAGCCAGTGGTAAAGATTTTAATACTTTAAAAAAACAAGCCGGGCGCCAAAACTTTAATCCGGTAGCGCTAAATGCCAAAGCCAGTTTTACCATTAAAAACACCTTACGGGAGATACAATCGCGTAATGTAATTGCTAAACTCCAAGGTGCCGATCCGGCATTGAAAGATGAATACGTGGTTTACAGTGCGCACTGGGATCACCTGGGCAAAGACTCTAAGCTAACCGGCGACCAGATTTATAACGGGGCGTTGGATAATGCTTCCGGCACCGCCGGTTTACTGGAACTGGCCAAGGCTTATACCCAACTACCGGCAGCACCGAAACGCTCTATTTTATTTTTGGCCGTAACCGGTGAAGAAAAAGGTTTGCTCGGATCTAAATATTACGCCACCAACCCGTTGTATCCTTTAAAAAATACTTTAGCCAATATCAACATGGATGGCTTAAACCCTAATGGGCGTACCAAAGATGTGGTAATTATTGGCTACGGCAATTCTACGCTGGACGATATGCTGGCCCGCGCCGCCGCTACCCAAAACCGGAAAACTGTACCGGAAGCCACCCCGGAAAAAGGTTCTTTTTACCGCTCCGATCATTTTGAATTTGCCAAGCAAGGTGTACCCGCTTTATACGCCGAATCGGGCGTACAATCAGTAGACCAGGGACCTGACTATTTGCAACAGAAAGCCGATGAATATACCGCTAACGATTACCACAAAGTGTCCGACGAAGTAAAGCCAAACTGGAACTTTGCGGGGGCCGTAGAAGACTTGCAGCTTTATTTTCTGGTAGGTTATAACGTAGCCCAGGGCAACACCTGGCCGGAATGGAAACCCGGCACGGAGTTTAAGCAAAAACGGGAAACTATGTTGGGGCAAAAATAAATTTCTCTAAGGATTCTTCTCCAGCCGGAACAGAATAGTTCCGGCTTTTTTATGCTATTTGGTATATTACTCCTGCCAAGTAAAGTTATAAAAGGCTGCTTTTTGCGCAGCTATCATCTGCTGTTTAGCTCTTGTTCTGATTTAATTAAAATAATAATTTGGCAGCAGCCATTAGCGCTCTTTTAATATAAATAAAACCATATATTTACTGATATATTCTACCAATGCTGTCTGCCTCATTATGGAAACGGAACCCTTTTATAAAAAGAGCGCCCATATTTTAATAGTAGTTACCCTGTTTGTGTATATTCTTTATGTCATGTCGGATATTATCATTCCGTTTGCTTTTGCCGGGTTGTTTGCCACCTTGCTCAACTCGCTGCAAAATAAATTTATGCAGCTGAAGATACCCAGAGTTCCTTCTATTGTGCTTACCATTATTATCGCGGTGCTGATAGTAGCGGCAATTTTATCTTTTTTATCAATGCAGTTAATTCAATTTGGCGAAATGCTGCCGGAACTAAGGTTGAAATACAAAGAAGTTATACTGGATTTGGAGACTTCTATTTACCAAAAATTTGGGGTAAGTATAGCTAAACAAACGCAGTACTTAGAAGAACTCACGAGTAAAAGCAAAGGGCTAATTGGCTCTACCGTTTCCAGTGCGCTGGGCGTGTTTAGTATATTGTTTTTAATTCCGATTTATATATTCCTGCTGCTTTACTACAAAACGTTGATTTTAAATTTCTTATACGAAGCATTTACGCGCGAACATTCCGAGCACGTGGCCAGTGTATTAAAAGAAACTAAATCTGCTATCCAGAGTTACGTGGTGGGCTTACTAATAGAAACCATCATAATAGCCGTTTTAAATTCCGGAGCCTTGCTTTTGCTGGGGGTAGATTATGCCATTTTACTGGGTGTACTAGGCGCTTTATTAAATTTGCTGCCGTACATTGGCGGCCTGGTGGCTATAATTTTACCAGTGCTAATTGCTACCGTCACCAAAGACGGGTACAGTACCCAACTGTATATTGTGGGCGCATACGCTATTATTCAGTTTATAGATAATAACTTCCTGGTACCGTTAATTGTATCGTCTAAAGTGCAGATAAATGCCTTGGTTTCTATACTGGCGGTTTTATGCGGGGGAGCATTGTGGGGCGTATCGGGTATGTTTTTATCAATTCCGTTTATAGCCGTGCTCAAAATTGTTTTCGACCGGATTGATGGCCTGAAGCCCTGGGGTAAGTTATTTGGCGATCAGGTACCCACCCGCCACAAAGGTGAAATCTGGCGCTTCCGGCGCAAAGCAACCGTTAAATCTTCGTAACAGCTGCGTTTACTTTGCCAAGTTATAAATATAATTAAAAACAAAAGAGCCCGGCAAAGCCTGGCTCTTTTGTTTTTAATTACTACTAATTACAATCACCATAGAGCAAAGCAAAAAGCTGCCCACTGGTAATCTTATAAATATCGGATATTAGCTTTCTTTGCTGCCGTTGTAAGTACTCCATTGCGCTACCCCGTCCGGCTCCGCACTGGTTATTTCGGCACTCTTTTCCTTGCTCAACTCTTTATTAAGTTTCTCGGTAGCTTTCAGCTCTTTTTGGGTTTCTTTATCGGTTTGCTGCAGTCCAGCAGTTTCTTTTACGTGGGCAATCGGGTCGGCTACATAATCCCAGCTTTTGCCGGTTACCGGCATTTCGCCCTCGTTCCACGGTCCGCGCACGCTTTCGCCCTGCGATAAGTTAAAATACTGATTGGTGAAACGCGGATCAGCTTGTAAAACACCCGGCGGATAGTTCGGGGTTATCGTACTCAAAGCGGCTTCAAACATTTCAAAATGCGCAATTTCCCGGGTCATTAAAAACGAAAGGGTTTCTTTTACATACGGATCGTCGGTAAATTGCATCAGGTATTCATATACCAGCTTTGCCCGCGATTCAGAAGCAATATTGGAGCGGAGATCAACCGTTAAGTCGCCATTAGAATGGGTGTAAGAAGAACACCACGGAATGCCCTGGCTATTGGTTAAGCGCGGCCCACCAGCGCTCAAGGTAGCAAACTGCGGATTTACCAGCGCCTGATGTATAACGTTTTCTTTAGCCGCTTTACCATTCAGCACTTCCATTATTTCCGATTGATCGGCTGCATCTTTTAATTCGCCATTTACGCCTTTTAAGAGCATCTGGATAGTAGCCCCTACAATTTCCAAGTGACTGAATTCTTCGGTGGCAATATCCATCAACATATCATATTTATCCGGATAAGGCTGTTTTGCCGCAAATGCCTGGGTAAAATACTGCATAGCGGCGGCCAATTCGCCATTCTCTCCGCCAAATTGTTCTAAGAGCAAGTTGGCAAACCGCGGATCTGGTTTAGATACCCGCGCATTAAACTGCAATTCTTTTACGTGATGAAACATATCTTCTTAGTTTTAATTTAATTGTTCTTAAGTTAAGAAAACGGGTAAGAAAAGTATTTGTTGGGGATGATCTTAAACCAGAATACCCGGTAAGTTTTAGCATTTATTTTTTTACACACCTAACTTATTCAAAAACAAGGCATACCGATTTTTACTGATACATTAAGTATTTATACTTTAATAAATTTTATTTTTTCTATTTGCTAAAAAAGCATTTTTTTAGATAAAAGCCCAACCCTTAACCCTTAACCCTTAACTAACTTAAAAACATAGCACCTGCTGCCCAGACCTGCCCAAATTGATTTAAAACAGGTAATAGAATAGCAAGCTAATAATAAATTTTATCCGTTAGATTTTAAATTAAGTCCCGAAAAAAAGGCCGATATATTTAACTTTTAAGAAATTTATACCTTTGTTTATCAAATATTTACAAGCATTTGCGAAAAAACTTAAAAACATTTTTAAAATAGCGGGTTACCTTCTTCACACGCTGGTATTAAGGGCATATCAGAAACAAAACCCTTATAAAAACACACCAATGAAAAACTTATCCAGAATCGCTTTATTTGCTTTCGCTGCTGCTTCTTTCACTTTTGCTTCTTGCGAGTCTAAACCAGCTGAAACTACTACCACTACAGAAGAAACTACCACTACTACTGATGCAATGGGCACTGAAGCTGATACTACTGGTATGACTACCGACAGCACTACAATGACAACTGAAACTCCTGCTGCTACTCCAGCTCAGTAATTAAAACCGGAACCCTGTTCCGAAAGTATTTATTTTAAAAGAAATAGAAAAGCCTTTGCCACTCCCGGCAAAGGCTTTTGCTTTATATATCCCGTTCCGGACTAATTTATAAGATTTATCCGCTTAGATTTTCTTCTCCTTCTTTTATTTCATTACGTAACAAGGGTTACATTTGGTATATCTCCGTATTAAGGTTTAAATCAGGTTTTAACTTTATCTTTTTGGTATGAAATATATTTGTAAAATTACGGCATCAGCGTTCGTGGTGGCATTATTTACCTTTGCTTCCTGCAGCGACACTAAACCCGCCGAAACCACAGGTAACACCAACACCGAAGACTTGGTAGACGGAGCCGATGGCGGATTGGACTCCCTGGATTTGCCTACCGACTCGACGAATACTTCCGGCACAACGGTGATTGAATAAATTTTAAATGGAGGTACCTTCATCTTATTGCCTGCTTTACGATGAAAGGCCTTAGTCTGCTGGCAGCAGCTATTTACCATAAGTTCTTACTAAAAATCTTTCCATTAGCCCAAAGCATAGTTTACTATTACTCTTTTTAACATTGTATAAAGAGGAAGAACAGATAATAATTTAAAAGAAAATCACATGAAAAATATACTTAAAATCTCCGTTTTAACGGTTGCATTGGCCTCGTTTACTTTAGTATCGTGCGAAACGAAACAAACCGGAACAGCCGAACAAGGAACCGATGGCCCCACCACGATTGATGCTACCGTAAGCGAATCAGAATCCGGTCAAACTATTTCCCCGGACGCCGCAGCCGAAGCAAACGCCGCTTCCGGTACCGCCGATTCAGCCGCTGCGGCCGGCTCCGGTCAGCGCCAGAACGATTAAACAGCACTACTAACTACCTACAAAAAGCCTTTGCATTTAAAACGCAAAGGCTTTTTGTTGTAGTTTACCTTGCCGTCAACCTTTGTTAAGGTCTATTGCGTTCTTAAAATTTTATTGGGCCTGGCATAGCATCTACTTTTAAAGAAGTAATGATCAGGATTGATTAACGTTTGCTAATTTTGCAGCTACTGGTCCTCCCCGGGTTAACCCACTAAAAAGCTAGCTATACTTTTACCAGTTGTCCTCTAAAATACATCTCTCTTTGAAGCAACCGGCTAACTAAACAGGTGAATTGTACCTGACGCGGGTGGCAGAAAATAATAAAAAGTTTGGGTTACCTTTTTACTGCGGCGGTATTAACACCAAAACAAGATAAAACAACTAACAATAAATATCTTATGAAAAATTTATCAAGAATTGCCTTATTTGCTTTTGCTGCTGCTTCTTTCACTTTTGCTTCTTGCGAATCTAAAACGGCAGAAAACGTTGAAAATGCAACGGAAGAAACCATTGATGCCGCTGGCGATGAATTAGACGAAGCTACCACTCCTAGCGCTGGCGATACCGCAATAGTACAAGATCAACCCGTACAAGACGGCGTAGTTGATTCTACCGGCACTAAATAAATTTTATTTATATACTGCTAAAATAACAGCCTTTGTTCCGAAACGAACAAAGGCTGTTTTGTTTTCTTCCGTTTTCGTTTATTTTTCCCCGGTTAATTTTTCTCCTGTTACTTCCCCAACCTCTTTACCAGTAATCTCCCCCTTTAAGCCGTACTAACGCAGATTGCAAAAATCATTGTAAAGCTGGCACTTTATAACTGTTGGGTATTTAGTAAGCAGGGGAAAATAGGTTTAACTCTATTTGCCCTTATTTACCAAAACTATTTGGCCTCTTATAGTAATAATTCTTTAATTTACTTCTCCTATATAGTATATTCGTTAGTCCAGGTGCGTTTATACTGCTATATTGGTGGTATAAAGCCCAGTGGTGTATACAAAAACAAGTTAGCTGTGATCTTTAAAAGACAAAACCTATGAAACTCATTTTAACTGCAATTGCAACTTACATTTATATCAGTTTCTTCAATTTTGAAATTTCTGGAAATTTTAAAGCAGTTTTTGAAAAAAAATATTTCAACGAGAAAGAAGAATTCTCAAACCTAATATTAGAAGGGAACGATTTTACAATTACTTAAAAAAATGGATTTAAAATAAACGGCAAAATTGAAAAAGCGAAGACACTTATCCATCTAAGTTTTACTTAAAAACTGAATCTTTTGTCCAACCGAAAAGATTAAGCGATAAATTAGGCAGGAAATATGATGACGAAAGAATTATAGAAATAGACATAGATATTTCCGACACTTTATATTTTAGGACTACAATTGAAAACAAACCCAATATAACTGTAAATAGGGGAAAATTAATTAGAATTAAATAAAACTTCAGCTAACAGCCGCTAAAAAAAATGGCTAGTTTACTGTTTGTTGAACCTCTAACTTCCATTACTTGATTTATGTTCGGCTGAGAATAATTGCTCCATATTCCGCCACTTGCTTTAGCGACGTGACGTTATATGGCAATAAAATAGACTTTCCAATATGGTTAAATTCTTTATTGATACTTGTGTTTGGTTGGATTTAGCAAAAACAACCAAAGGAGAAAAGGTATTAGATTTGTTAGATGAATTTATTGAAAGAGAAGAAATCAGCTTAGTCTTACCTGAAATTATTGAAACTGAATTTCAAAGGAATAAAGACAGAGTAATCACAGACGCAGGTAAAAGTTTATCAAGCCATTTCAAAAAAGTAAAAGAAATGGTTGTTGCATATGGTGACCAAGATTTAAAAGATAGCATTTTAGCTCAACTAAATAACATTGATAAGAAGATTCCCACTTTAGGTGAAAGTGCTTTTAATTCTATACAACGCATAAAAGAAATTTTAAAGAAATCAGAAATAATAAATGTCTCTGACGAAATTAAACTAAGAGCAACGCAAAGAGCAATTGAAAAAAAGGCTCCATTTCACTTAGCAAAAAACAGTATTGGTGATGCAATAATAATTGAGTCATTTTATGATTATAAAATAAAGAACGCTGCACAAGAATTTAAGCTAATTTTTATTACCCATAATGTAAATGACTTTAGTGTAAAAAATGGGAATCAAAAACATCCACATGAAGATTTTACAGAAATTTTTAATTCTCCTAAATGCCAATATTTTATAAACCTTCCAGAAGCATTGAATTATGTTAATCCTGAGCTAGTAGAAGAAGTAGAGTTCGAGAACGATTGGGATTTCGAACCAAGAGGATATTCAGAAATAATGGAAGTAGCACAGGAACTTGAGCAAAAAATTTGGTACAACAGACATAAAGTCCGAGAACAGATGATTGAGAGGGGCAAAATAAAGTTAATAGATAGAAAGGACTTTAATATAAAGACTGCAAATAAAACAATTATAAAAGATATTTGGGAAGGTGCTCTAAATTCAGCTAAAAGGGTTGAAGAAAAATACGGTATAGACAATCTTATTTTTGATGACTTTGAATGGGGTATGTTAAATGGGAAATTATCTGCACTAAGATGGGTAACTGGAGATGATTGGGATAATTTAGACACATAATAAAAATTATGCCATATAACACCACCTTAAAAGCATTTAAACGCTTTTTAGCCCAACCACTATTAAGTAATTAAAAAAATAAAAATGGCTCGGAAATCATTAGCAGTATTGGCAATCATGTTTGTGGTGCAATCTTTATTTTCCTGCATTCCCTGCGATTGCCCCAAGTCCCAAATCTATGATGTAAAATATAAGTCAATTACATTGACGGCGTATGACACTTCCGGGTTACAGGATAAAGTAATGGAAGACACCATCAATAAAAATGCTTTTGGTATAAGCGTAGCAGTAGATTTTGAGTTGGAGCAAATAGCTAAATCACTGGATATAAAAGGAAACTTTGGCTTTAATGCTGCTATGGCCTGCGATTGCGTTGGTAATGAATACAACTATTCTGATCCTATCGACCGCATAGAAATTTTCGTTACCGACAGTAAAACTTCCCAAACCCGTGAGATTACTGATCATTTTGCCACTTATGGAGATGCTAATGGCGGGCTAATCTCCTTGAAGCAGTATTTTAACAACCGACATGTGCCGTACGAAAATTTTAGGTTGAAATTAGTTAAATTTGATCTAATTCCCAACACCGCCACTTTCACAGTTAATACTTATTTAGAATCAGGAAAAAAGCTTTCTAAACAAACCGGCCAAATAAATTTCTTTTGAAAACACGCCTAACAAGATGTATATGGAAGGCTTATAGTTGCCGTAACTTAGGTTTTTTCGGCTATGCTGAAACAGGAAGGATAAAATTCAGGCCTAATAGATATAAACCTACGGGATGCTTTAGCTTATCTGGAACGGGTTATGTTTGTCAATAAGACCGGAGAAGCTTATAAGCCAGTCAAGTACAACTTTAAGTTTATTATGCTTTTAATTAGTTTACAGCTCTTCTTTAAGCGCCTGGCCTCTTTGCTAAACTATTTTCTACACCAAACCGCCTCCTATACCCGTACCTAACCAAACCTATTGCGCCTACAACCAACTTATATCAGTAAATTATTGGTCTGGCAATCATTTTAAGGCAAATACGTATAATTCCAAATCAGTATAATAGCCGGGTTGTCAAGAAGAAAATACTTGCCTGCTAAACCAAGATGTGTCCGGCATAATATAGGAATTAGCCGCCGGCACACAATCGTGTTTAGTAGAGTAGAAAGTTTTATTTTTCTAAACTCTTAGTGTAAACCCTTGGTATCTTCATTTAAACCATTATTAGAAGATCTGCATAAATTGTATGGAATATAAAGATTATTATAAAATTCTGGGAGTAGATAAAACGGCCTCCAAGGAAGATATAAAAAAGCAGTACAAAAAACTAGCCCGCAAATATCACCCCGATGTAAACCCGGGCAATAAGGAAGCCGAAGAAAAATTTAAAGCCATTAACGAAGCCAACGAAGTTCTCAGCGACGACGAAAAACGAAAAAAATACGATGCTTTGGGTGCCGACTGGAAGCGCTACGAGCAAGCCGGTGGCCAGGGCGGCGGTTTCGACTGGAGCCAATACGGCCAGCCCGGTGGTGGCAGTTACCAAACGTATTCCGGCGATTTTGGGGGCGGCGACTTTTCCGATTTCTTTAGCTCCATATTTGGTAACATGGGCGGAGGCGGCCGTAGTAGGCGGGCTTCCATGGCTTCTAAAGGTCAGGATTACACCGCCGATTTATCCTTAAGCTTAGAAGAAGCTTACACCGGCGGCAGAAAAACCATTACGGTTAACGGTAAAAACCTTCGGATAAATATAAAGCCGGGCGTAGAAGACGGGCAAACCATCCGGCTGAAAGGAAACGGTGGTCCGGGCGGGCAAGGCGGCGACAATGGTGATCTTTACCTTACGTTCCGGATGGTGCCCGATCCGAGCTTTACCCGTAAAGGCCACGACTTACACTTGGAAGTACCGGTGCCGGTTTACCTGGCGGCTTTAGGCGGCGAAACCATGGTAAATACCCTAAGTGGTCAGTTAAAAATAAAGTTAAAACCAAGCACCCAGAACGGGACTTTGCTGCGCCTTAAGGGCAAAGGTTTTCCGGTTTATAACCAGGAAGGCAGTTTTGGCGATTTGTACGTGAAAGTAAACCTGCAATTGCCCGAAAACCTGACCGACCAGGAAAAAGAGCTATTCCGGCAACTGGCCCAACTGCGCGGCGAATCTTTGTAAATTGCTTAAACTTAATATTTGGTAGTGTGAAAGAGTAGGACTTGCTGATTTAACCTAATAGATAAAGGCAAAAGAGATGAAGTACATAGCAATAGAAGAATTTTCGCGGCATCATGGCATTGAAGTTACGCTCATAAGAGAATTCGCCGATTTTGGCCTGATGGCCTTAATAGTAGAAGACAACCGGGAGTTTGTATCGGATACCGATGTAAAACAGTTGGAACGCATGCTGCGCCTTACCCAGGATTTAGGCATTAACAAAGAAGGCATCGAAGTAATTCTGAACATGCGGAAAGAACTGAAAAAACTACGCCGCGAAAGAAAAACCCTGCATTACCGGTTATCGCAATTAGAGGCAGAAAACCACCGTCGCCTGGTAAACACGCCTTTTGCCACCAGAATTATTGTTGACTATTCAGATAACGTTAATTATCCGGAACCGGAGTAACGGCTTTGTTACCTTCGGCGTAATCTTTTAAATACGCGTACCGCGGCATCAAATTCCCGTTTTTGGCAATGATAGCTCTTTCGATAATACCTTTCGTATCTTCCCCGATTAAATAAGGAAATACTTCATCAATTAACTGCCGGCCAAAATCGCGGGAAGCATTACGCGGCAGTTCGCAAGGCAAGTTATCTACGGCCATCACGGTTATGTTTTCTCTTCGGCTAAAGGCCGGCTCCAGCTTTTCGGTAATTGGGTTATAATCATAAACCGGATCGGTAATAGAAGAGGCTTTTTTGGTGCTCGGCACCGATCCGTTCATGTCGCAGGTTATATCGGCAATGGTATTTATTTTAAAGGTTGGGTCTCGCATCTCGGCTAAGGTAAATAAGCGCGGTGCGGCCGGATGCCAGTAAGCCGCTGCTATCAGCATATCAGTTACCGCGCTAAACTTAGCAAAAGTAGATTGGTATTCCTGCGGGTGGAGGTAAAAGTCAGCGGTATCCCAAACCTTGCCGTCCTGCCGGGCATTGTAATCCGAAGAACGCAACTGGGCAAATACCGGTTCCGGGAACGCTTTGTATAAATAATCGAATACACTTACCTGCCGGATACCCATGCGGGTGAGCAGTTCCATGGCGCCTTTGGTAACCCGTCCCCCACCGGTAACCGCAATTTTAATCGGCGGCAAAGCTTTTACTTTAAAAAACTCTTCTTCCATATCGGCCATGTCCAGGCACTGCCAGGCCGGTTTCAAATCAAATAAATGCCATTATTTACCGTAGGTCAGCAGCCCGTTGTAAGCCCCTACCAAGCCGGCATAGAAGCCAAAGGCTACCAAGCGCTCCCCTTTTTCATTCGTCAGGAGTTCATAGTCTATCAGGGTAATATTTTTCTTTAAAATTGCCTGCAATAACAACCGGTTATGGGGCTGTTTTTTTATGGTATGGGAAAAGAAAAGATACGTTTTATCCAGCATCAATGCTTCTACGGGTACTTCCTTTACGCCCATTAACATGTCGTAACTGCTCAAATCTTCCTGCACCGCAAAACTAAATCTTGGTATTCCTGGTCGGAGTAGCTGCGTACCGGGCTGGGCTGAATAAGAATATCTACGCCGGGAAAAGCCGCTGCTGTTTCTTCGCATTTCAAGGGCATTAACGGAACCCGCTTATCCGCGGGCACCCGTCCTTCCCGAATAATACCAATTTTAACTTTTTTCATGCTGAACGGCTGTTTTAACCGGTAAATAATTAAGAGATTAAAGATCAAATTATAATTTCTCTCTCTAATTTCTAAATTATTCAGGTTACTTTTGTGTTATACAAGCTACAAAATAAGCGCTCTACGCAAAATAACTTACACTTAATTTTCCTATATGCTATTTAAAAACAAGCCTGCTGATATTTTTAAGGAGCGCCACAATGGTCCGGTAAAAAATCAGATCCAGGAAATGCTAAAAGCAATTAAGGTTGATTCCCTGGACCAATTAATTGACGAAACAGTGCCGGCGGCTATTCGCCTGAAAAAACCTTTAAATATACCCGGTGGCCTGACCGAACGCGATTTTTTGAAAAGCTTCCGGAAGATTGCCCAACAAAATAAAGTATTCCGTTCTTACATTGGCTTAGGTTACCACGATACTATTTTGCCGCCGGTAATCCAGCGTAATATCCTGGAAAACCCGGGTTGGTATACCGCTTACACGCCTTACCAGGCCGAAATTGCCCAGGGCCGCTTAGAAGCCCTGATTAATTACCAAACTATGGTAATGGACCTGACCGGCATGGAAATCGCCAACGCCTCTTTATTAGACGAAGGCACCGCCGCCGCCGAAGCCATGGGCATGTTTTACAGCCAGCGCACCGGTTCCCGTAAAAACGCTACCCGCTTTTTTGTTTCGAACCAGGTATTGCCCCAAACTTTAGACGTACTAAAAAGCCGGGCTACTCCTATTGGTATTGAACTAATAGTAGGCGATCACCGGGATTTTAATATAAGCGACGAAACTGTTTTTGGCGCCCTGGTGCAATATCCGGCCGCTGACGGGGAAGTATTTGATTACACCAACTTTATTCAGCAAGCGCACGCGCAAAACATTTTAGTAGCCGTAGCCGCCGATTTACTAAGTTTAACTTTATTAACCCCTCCCGGCGAAATAGGAGCCGATGTAGCCGTAGGTTCGAGCCAGCGCTTTGGCATACCGATGGGTTATGGCGGGCCACATGCCGGTTATTTTGCCACTAAAGATGCTTTTAAACGGAATATTCCGGGCCGGATCATCGGGCAATCGGTAGATGCCCACGGTAACAAAGCCTACCGCATGGCGCTGCAAACCCGCGAGCAGCACATCCGCCGCGAAAAAGCTACTTCTAATATTTGTACCGCGCAGGTTTTACTATCGGTTATGGCGGGTATGTATGCCGTTTACCACGGCCCGCGCCGCTTAAAATATATTGCTTTAAATGTACACTTGCTCACCCAACTACTGGAAAAAGCAATACAGGACTTAGGCCTGGAACAGGTAAATACCCAGTACTTTGATACCTTAAAAATACGGGTCGAAAGCACCGAACTTAAAAATGCTATCCGGCAGGAAGCCGAAGCCGCTCAGATTAACCTGCGTTATTTCGAAGATAATTTTATTGGCGTATCCATAAACGAGAACACCGATTTAGCCGATCTGCAGGATTTAATTGCGGTGTTCGCGAAAGTAATGAACCGGGAAACAGCGGTGGCCCAAATAACAGAAATGCCGCACGAAACCGAAATTACCTGGCCCAAGGCCCTAATCCGGCAAAGTACTTATTTGCAGCACGATGTTTTCAACCGCCACCACTCCGAAAGTGAGATTTTGCGGTACATGAAGTACCTGGAAAACAAAGATTTCTCTTTAACGCACGGCATGATTCCGTTGGGTTCCTGTACCATGAAACTCAACTCCACCGCCGAAATGATGCCCGTTACCTGGCCCGAGATTGGCAACCTGCATCCTTTTGCGCCCCTGGATCAGGCCCAAGGTTACCAACGCATCTTCACGGATCTGCAAAACTGGCTGTGCGAAGTTACCGGTTTTGCCGGTATATCTTTACAACCTAATTCGGGTGCCCAGGGCGAATACGCTGGTTTAATGGTTATCCGGGCGTATCACGAAGCGCGCGGTAATGCGCACCGCCGGGTAGCGCTTATACCTACTTCGGCCCACGGCACCAACCCTGCCAGTGCCGCCATGGCCGGCATGAAAATAGTACTGGTAAAATGCGATGAAAAGGGCAATATCGACGTAGCCGATCTGCGCACCAAAGCCGAACAACATAAAGATGATTTATCGTGTTTGATGGTCACGTATCCGTCTACCCACGGCGTTTACGAAGAAAGTATTATTGAGATTTGCCAGATTATTCACGAGCACGGTGGCCGGGTTTATATGGACGGTGCTAATATGAACGCCCAGGTGGGTTTAACTAGTCCGGCTAATATTGGGGCCGATGTATGCCACCTGAACTTACATAAAACGTTCTGTATTCCGCACGGTGGTGGCGGACCAGGCGTAGGCCCGATTGGGGTAGTTGCCGACTTAGTACCTTTTTTACCGGGCCACGCGGTCGTTTCAACGGGCGGCGATAAAGCAATTTCGGCAGTATCGGCGGCTCCCTGGGGCAGCGCCAGCATCTTGCCTATTTCTTACGCTTATATTGCCATGATGGGCGGCGAAGGCTTAACCGAAGCGACTAAAATAGCTATCCTGAACGCTAACTACATCAAATCGCGGCTCCAGCAGCATTATCCGGTTTTATATACCGGCACCAACGGCCACTGTGCCCACGAAATGATCCTGGATTGCCGGTCGTTTAAAAAAGCGGGCGTGGAAGTAGAAGATATTGCCAAACGCTTAATGGATTACGGGTTTCATGCGCCTACGGTATCGTTCCCGGTGCCGGGTACTTTAATGGTGGAGCCTACCGAAAGCGAACCGAAAGAAGAACTGGATCGTTTCTGCGAAGCCATGATTTTAATCCGGGAAGAAATCCGGGAAATTGAAGAAGGCCGGGCCGATCAGAAAAACAATGTTCTGAAAAATGCCCCTCACACGGCGCAAATTGCTTTAGCCGAAAACTGGGACAAACCGTACAGTCGCGAAAAAGCGGTTTATCCGTACGCCCCGGCCCGGCAAGCTAAATTCTGGCCGACGGTAAGCCGCGTTGATAACGCCTACGGCGACCGCAACCTGATTTGTAGCTGCACGCCGCTGGAAGCTTATGCCGAACCGGAGGCCGCGGCTACTACCACCGGCATCGATTAGAATTATTTTTATATTTAAAAAAAAGAAGCTCCCGCTGGTAAATTACCGGTGGGAGCTTCTTTTTTAACCTCAATTCTAATTAAAAAACATCTCCTTTTACGTCAGACAACCGTAAAACAGATTATAATCATAATTAAATTCTTAACAACTTATCAGTTTGAAAATGGCCTAAAAATTGCTAAGACAATAGTATAATATATATTCAAACATAAAACAAAAATGAAGAAGCTACTATATTTCATATTACCTGCTATGGTGCTGTTTAGCGCTTGTAGCCCCGGTATAAATGTTAGTACCGACTATGATATTGCCACTAATTTCCGGCAATTTAAAACTTATGGCTGGTACCAGGAAAAAAACAAGCCCAAAACTGATACTGCCGGTTACGATACTTTCTTTGACAAACGCATGAAGAGAGCCATTGAAACGCAGTTGAAAACCCAGGGACTTACTTACTCCGCCTCTAATCCGGATGTGTTAATTAACTATAGAGCCGGTTTCTCCAATGAGCAACGGGTGCAAAGCAATTATCCTTTCCGTTACGGCTATTATGGCTATCCTTTCGGCGGAGGCGCTGTACAACAATATAAAGAAGGTACCATTACCATTGATTTAGTTGACCCCAAACGGAATGAGTTATTGTGGCGCGGCGTTGGTGAGATGGAAGTAGACAATCGCAACATCAGCGAAGAAAAAGTACACGCTGCTGTAACCAACATCTTGCGGGAATACCCACCAAGAGGCGATCGGTAATAATTTAATGAATTAAATAAAAAGGCTTTACTATACGGGTAAAGCCTTTTTTGTTTTATAGTATTGCTTAACATATACCGCTATTTAAGGCTTAGTACGCCTAAGTCGCTAAAGAGCTATGCGCAGATTAAACCTATCAAGAATTGATAAAAAAAGTAAAAGCAAGCACGTCTGCGAAATCAGGTCCAATTTTCTAAATCCTGTCTAAATCCAGTATAATTATTCGTCAACCTTAAATTGATTTCCGACAGCCACCGAAGAAGGTTGTTTGCTGTCGCCGGCCAGCGATAAACCGGCCTTAGTATTACTGAGTATCCATGAGGAAGATTTGGGTAAAACGGCCGGACACCGGATCAGAACCGTACAGCAACAACTACCCAACTCGGCCATTATTGTTTTCTCTGCGGTAGAATACACCAATGTGATACTGGATGCTCTTCGGGCCGGTGCTTTGGGATATTTACATATTAATACTTCTCATTCTCAAATTAAAGAAGTTATTGTTCAGGGTGTGGCAGGAGGCGCTTTTATGTCGTCGGCAGCAGCCCGTAAAATTACCGATTATTTCCGGCTAAAGGAGCAACCAGCCCTATATGCTTTAACAAACCGGGAAAAAGAGATTGTAACTTGTTTAACCGAAGGCTTAAGTTATAAATTAATTGCTTTAGACCTGGGGCTTTCCATCGATACAGTCCGGTTTCATCTACGCAATATCTACAAAAAATTACAAGTAAAAAGCAAAGCCGAAGTGATTGCCAAAGTACTAAAGCAAGAACTGCTAATCCGCTTATAAATATTCATTTTTTAAATGAATACCATCGTTATAAATACTTATTTTTTAGAATTTTTATTTTTTTTTTACCGCGTACCTCCAGACAAACCTTAATAACTGATATATAATAATTTTAATAAATATCTAGATTATACTAAATCCTGTCCTTATTGATTATGTTGGTTTTATTGATTAAAATATAGCGTTTCCTCTTTGCAGTTGCTCTCTTTATAGTATAAGCTGCCGACTTTGAAAAACATTTAAATTCTTCTAATATTAAATAAAAATATAAATATATTATAAGTATAATAAAAAATATATCCCTAATTAAATATATGTTGATATATTTTAAAGACCCCTACCCAAAAATGCAACTTGACAATTTGAAATTAAAAAATTAACTTTAGTCATTAATTTTTAAACAAAAAGTAGTTACATCTGATTCTATCACAATTTTCTAAGGTTAACAACTTATAAAAACCAAACAACTAATCATATGAAAATCAAAGGCAAATTCCTTAGCTACATCTCAGAAGAAAAAAAATTGAGAAAAAACCAATCCCGGGATGGAAAAAGCACCGGTTCTAAAACTAAAGCTGCTTTGCAGGATGCCATGTATTCTGCCTTAAATGAAGGCGGTTTATCCGAATTAGCTATGAGATAACATTTACTTTTAGTAGCTAAGTAGTCAATTAAGAAAGATTGTTGCGCTTCTTATCTGTAGGTAGCATGCTGATTGATTAAAAATTAATAGCGCCTTAAGAAGAAATCTTTAGTACAAACGCTTATTTGTTATAAGGTAAAGGCCTTATCCAAAATAAAATAAAGCCTTTACTTTATAGCAAAATGCTTTTATAACTTCTTCGTTAGTTCGGTTATTCGGGCGCGCAAATCGGCAACCTGCGATTTGTTTCTTTTTAGTTTCTCTATTTCGTCGAGTTTCTCTAAAAGCTGTTGCATCTCCTGCAAATGCTTTAACCGGTTTTTATTAATGGCTTGCCCATCGGTAGGGAGCGGAGCTTGTTCATCTTTAAAGATATTGCCTTCGCCGTAAATTACCCAGTGTGGGTTTAGGTTAGGAATATTCTTTAGAACTTCCAGCAAATCGTCCATGCTGTAATTTTTGCCGGCAATAATATTGGAAATCAGAATGGCCGAAGTATTGGTAAATTCACCTAAGGCAAATATATCCATGCCTTTCATCTTCATGTAAAAGCGGAGGCGGGTGCCTATTTGTTCTAAATTAGCGGCCATTATTTTTTTCTTCGATTTGGATGCTCATACCAGTAATGTTTTTTTCCGGTGCTTACAGGTTACCGGCATATTTTTTTTCCGGGATATATCGGGGTTTATTTTCTTAATCGGTTACATCTTGTAACCAGCATGAACCTCCCGCCCGATTGCTGTATTATACGTAAGCCTACCCCCAAGTAGTTTACCCCGAAAGCACGGCAATCACTATTTATTTACCGAGAAGCCCTAGGGACAAAAATCAATCAGTTACTCAAAAGTACTTTTATTTTATAGCTTGCTCCAATGTAGTTCACGTTCAGTTATCCAGGGCATATCTTACGCAAAACAGGTACTGCTACTAAAACGCAAGCTTTCAGTAAATTAAAACAAAAAGCCCGACAAAAGCCGGGCTGCTCGCATATTACGTATAGTTAAGTACCGGCAAGTTTAGGCTTACAAATAACGGTTACTACAATATTAGTTGTCCGAGAAATTGTATAACCCAAAATCCGGAATAATAATATAGGCATGAAAACGGCATGCTTCCGGTGTTTCTATTTCTTTATTGTATAAAATTTTTGCCATAAAATCGTTGCGCAAACGGTTGCTATAACTTAACTCCTCCGGCACCTTAATTTCTTTCTTCATAATATAGTGGTGTAAATTAACCTGAATTATTTAACCAGTTTTCTAAAATTTTAAGCTTTTACCGGCTGGTTCTTAAAAAAGTTCTCTTGCCGGGTAAGCCATAAATGCCGCGTTTAACTTGCAAACTGGAAGGTTATATACGAAAGGCAACAGGTATAAGGTAGAATTATTTAAAGAATTTAATAGGACTGGTGAAAAAAATATGACAGAGCTGTTTTATTTTATAAAGTTTTTTTTCACTTTACGAATATAGATATAAGAACCCGCTCCAGGTAACATATTCATAATGAGGAAGCAATATTGATTTATAAAGATTTTTACACCAGCTGTAAACGGGAGTCAGCGGTTTTAATTATAAACGACGGAAGCCGGCAAGTAGCGGTAAAAAAGCGCTTACCTTATCTTTCAGAAGAAGATTATCCGCCGCCGGCATCTTGTTCTACCAAAAGACAAGGTAAGCTTTAATGGAGGTCCAAAGCCTTTTAAGCTAGCGGCCTAGTAAGGTTCGCCTCTTTTCTTCGCTTCTTTTGCCACATAAATAGCCCGGCCTACTAAAGTTAAAATAGTAACGGCTACGCCCGAAAAAACAATAATGCCCATTTTATTTATTTTTTAATTGTGTTTCTAAACCTTGGTACGCAAACAACCCGGATAGCGATACTTTGCTGTTTTAACCAACAACGGCTTACAATGGCTTTTCCCGCTTCGGGATGGAAATATATTAAATTATTTTAATATTCTAGTAAACGGTAACCTTAATTTAAAGAGGTTTTCTTAGTACCGCAGGTTTTTCAACAGTAAATACTTGTAAACCGGCTCTAAACCGATAGGCAAACGTTGCCTTTATTCAGAATTAAAACTACCTCAATAATTTTCTCTGCTAACTCTGGGTTCAGGTCCAGGGCCGAATGCAGGTACCTGATCAGTTCTTCTTCTTTATCGGTCACGACACAATCGGCCATTACTAGTTGGATGGTAAGCGCAAACAAAGTGGCTCTGTTTTCCGGCGTTATTTTTTCTACACTGTTATCAATTATGAGTTTGCTGCCCAAATGGGCCTGCGCCAAAAATACTTTTTTACTGTAGGCCAGAATATCGTGGCCTGCAAACATAGCTTTGTTTACCAGGGTTTGCGTTAATTCTTCCAGTTCTTCATCGGCTACGTCGCCATCAACGGCATTGCAGGCGTGCATAATAGCTATCCAGGCTTCCTGCTCGTTTTGCGGTGAATACGTTACGAGGGTGGAGTCGCCGATCGGTTTAAATATGCCTTCCATGGGTTTAAGTGCTTTAAGGTACGAAATCAGGAAATGTTACGCTTACTGAAGTTTTACGTTATCAGGGGTTAAAGGTAAAAAGATTAGCGGTAGAAAAGTTACTTCTAAATACCAAGGCCGCTACTATATTTTTTTCGCAGGACATCCAGTTCTTCTATTTTTTCCATTATTTTACTTTGCAAATCGTCCTGTAAAATGTCCTGCTGTATCCCGGACAAACCGGGTAGTTGCAAGTCTATTTCCATTTGCTTTACCTTAAACATATAAGTATCTATATCGTCGGTGGCTTTTACTAAAAACTCTTGGCTCTGCTCGTTCATTTCTTCCATCAGGCCTATTTTCATATTTTCCGCGGCCCGTACTTCTTCGTAGAAGAAAGCTATTAAGTTTTTAACGTCTCCCCGCGCCTGTACGGCAGCTAAACGCTGCTTAAATTCGGTAATATCTAAATCCATGCTGTGATTCTGCTTTTGCTTATGGCGCTGTAATAACGCAATTATTTTTTTGATTCAATTAGGGGTTATTTAGCTTTTTACGGGGTTTCTTTAGGTCTTGATATAACTAAAGGATTTCTTATACAAAAGTCTAAATAAGGTTTAAAAACATAAATTCGTTTACGGCTTTAACCAGTCGTTTCTTTTGAAGTACCTATTTTTCGAAATTCTCTATTAATTCGCCGGCTGCTTTTTGCTAAACTGACAAACCCTTTGTACTTCTTTTACATTTACTGCTGGGTGCACGAATAATACTCGCAGTAGTTTCAAAGCAGATTGAGTACGTCTTCCCCAATTTTGGGGTATTTCTTTCTATTTCGTAGTCGGTGGCGCACCAACGACCACTTTGCCTGGAACAATGTTTGCCTAAAAAAGCTTCTTTTAATTTATTTTTATTTCAAATTTAAATTATAGCAAAATTAATATACTCCCCAGTTTTACTATTACAGCCTGTAGATATATTCTACAATTATAATAACCATCATCTAAATAGAATTATTCATAATATTTTACTTATCAAACAATTAGCCTCGATTCTTGAAACTGGCATAGCATTCGTATACTTCTAAACATAATTTATTAAAGTTTAACTTAAATTTTAGAATGATGAAAAAAGTTAATTATGCTGCCCTGGCCTTATTTGTTATGGGACCTCTTTTTGCTTCTGCGCAAACAGCACCCCAAACCACTACTCCTGCTGCCGACCAATCAACCACTCAAACTCCGTCTCAGGTAGGCACCCAGGGTACAGCTCAAACAAATACAACCACGACTGCGCCAGCTACTCAAACAGAAGATAAAACCGAGGTAACGATAGAAGAACTACCAGAAGGCGTTAAGAAAACACTTAGTGGCTCAACCTTAAAACCATGGACGCCAACCGAGGCCTATTTAATAAAAACACCAGATGGCAAAGAATACTATGCTATCAATCTTAAAAAAGAAGAGGAAACCGGTAGTGTTAAATTAGATAAAGAAGGCAAGCCCGTTAAATAACCACCTCTGAGTAGGTGTAGTTTTTGCATTGATTCAACCATAATGGCTAAACATAAAGAAGAGCTGGCATGCTAGCTCTTCTTTATGTTTAGCCATTATCATGTTTAAGACTCACTACTTTATGTGAAATAAAAGCTTAGATTTATTAAGGCAATTCTTGTAAACCAACTTTGGATAGAATAGATACTATGCTGGTGGTAAGTTTCAGAAATTGTTTTCCTGGATAATCTGCTAAAGCTCCTTTCCCGTGGGCGGTGGCGCACCGGCCACTTTGCTAAATGCTCTTTAGATATTGATTGGTGAGCCAATGTTTCGCTTTGTATTTTTCGATCTGAATGGCCATATTTTTCGTGCTTAAAAGTAAACTACATATATCGTCAGTTTACTTTCGTGTACTTTTTAAGGCATTGATTAAGCAGTATTTTTGTAAAATAACACTTGTCCTCGCCGGTAAACAGGCAGATAAAGTCCTTCAGAATTTGCCTCTTCATCTGAGGAACTTAAATAACTGAAATCGTGATTGTGTCATTTACTTGTGTCTGGAACTCCTCGCAGATGTATTTAACTTCTAATGTATAATCTCCTTTTTTTAAAGGAACAAAAGATAATACAGTAGTGGATTCTCTTGTATGTAGTAAACTGGCATATTCAATAGTTACTTTATTATTTGCTATTCTATAATTCAAACTAGAATAAGGTCCCATGTAATGCCTAAGCTTCCTCCTAAATCTTTCTCTAGCAGAACCTAAAGTCAAATACAAAATTGGGTTCTCTGGTATTTCTGCAGGCCATTTTGGTATTTCAGCATCACTTGATGGAGTTCGATCAACAATCAATAATTCATTCGGAAATTGCACTTCATAAATTACATTATTTGCCTTAGCTGTGCCTTTATTCTCTAATGTAAAAGAAAGTTGAACCGGGGAACATTTTCTTAAAAACAACTCCATTTCCTTATTATATTGATCTACAAGGCCTTGACGGAAGCCTAACTTTCCATTATAATCATCAAATAGAGGTAAATACTTGCCTAGCCTTTTGGGGATAGGCAAATCTTCTTGAGAGACATTTTGGATATAATCCAAGGCTTCTCCTATATTTTCCTCAAAGTTAATTTGCGGGTTTTCACTGCCATTTATTAATATATTGAATCTTGGTTTTTTATCTATAGCACTTTTCTTTACTAAGTCTAGTTCATCCCTTAGGTCTCTATTTTCTTTAATTAGAGCCGCCAACTGTTCGGTAACTTGTGATGAAGTGGCTTGATCACCTCTAACCCAACCAATGCGTGGGTTTTTGGCGAACGTTTTAGTTAACGCAGTGCTTACTTTTTGACCTAGATCAACTTCAGTTTTCCAGAAGTTAACTAATATGCCAGTAGTTACTTTTTCCCTGAATTTAGCAAGTTTTTGAATTAACTTCGGGTCAGTGTCTCTTTCTTCTGGTGTAGTAGATACATTTGAGTCTCTAACAAATACTAGGACAGGTATCTTATTTTCTCTGGCATAGTCAAATTCCTTTTCAGTATAGCTAATTCCTTCTTTAGTTAAAGATCCATATCTATGCCCTACAATTAGAAGATAATAATCGCTACTATCTATAGTGTGCTTAATTACATCCCATTGGTCATCATTATCAGCACTAAACATCTCCATGCCAATGGGAACTTGATAAATATCAAGTATAACTTTTATAACTTCTTCTCTAGCTTTTACTAAGTCCTTATAAGTAGAACTTATAAATATTTGATACTTCTTTTCGAATATATTCATTGATCTTTAGCTAATTATCCTTTACCTTTTATAGCTAAAATTATATCCTTAACCTTTTCTAGTAGCTTTGGATCATGGTCTTCTACAGTGCCCGGCATAAAGGATGAATTGCCATTGATATTCCATTCTTTAAAAAGCTCATTTAATTCTTGGTACTTGATGGGGTCTTTTGATACTTTTAAAGCAAACTCACCAAAAGAGATAGCATGTTTTCGGTCCGATATTTTTTGAGACTCATTCATGTATGACCTTCCTAAATTTGATGCATATTTCGATAATGAAATAGCTAGCAAAACAAACACTACTGATTTAATTGTATATAAAATTAGAGAAGGATAATCTTCTGAACTTAAGCTATTGGTAAAAAACAATATAATAAAGGGTGCTATTAATGCAGCAATTAAAAAAATAAAACCAGCCACAAACCAATTCTGAGCAGACTTTTCTAGACTTGTTGCACGTTCTTTTAAGTCTTTTCTTATTGGTTCAAGATGCTGACTTGAGGAATCCTCAATAGTTTTCTTTAATTCAACTATTCTTTTATAATTATTTTGACTTTCTAAAGTGTGCTTATCAAAGCTTGCTTGAATTCTAGTTGTAAGTTCATCAGTGTTGTTTAAACTTGGATTGTTATTAAATATTATATGTTCAAAGAATGGCAGTTTTTGATACAAAGAATCAGACCATCCTTCATTTGTAAAGAATGAAATAATTAGCTTATAGGGATGTCTCAAGTAAAAGTCTCCAATAAAAGAAATTTTATTAAAAAAATCACTTTTTTCAAGAGAGCTGGAAGGAACTAATAAAATTATTGTTTCAAATTGATTTAATGTTTCTTCATTAAAAGTTGAAAAATGATCGACATCAAATGACCAATTAGGTATAATATCTGTGCTTAAACTTTCCAAAAGTTTTTTTGCAACTGGGTAAAGAGGTGCTCCATATATTAGAAGAGTTTTGTTAGTATCTATTTTCATTATTTTCTACTAATTAATAAACTTATCCTTCAACTGTACTTCCTTATGTGACTTTTTCTGAGCAATATAGCTCTAATTTGTGCTGAGATTTTATAGATTCATAAATTAACCTTCGGAGCCATTATTTTATACTTATCACAAACCTAATTTAAAGCTATTATCTAAAGAGGTATAACCTGAAAAGGACGGAGTAAGATAAAAGATTTTCTATAATTTCCCTAATTATCAATCACGCTGAACCTTACCCAAGACAACAGAAAACAAAAAAGCCTCCCATCTCTACAGACGAAAGGCTTTAAAAGTCGGGATGGCCGGATTTGAACCGACGACCTCCAGCACCCCATGCTGGCGCGATACCGGGCTACGCTACATCCCGAGCGTGGCGCAAAAATAAACATAAAGCGTTATTTCCGCAACCAAGTTTTAAAATATATTCGGGTTACTCCAGGTCTTCGGTTTGCAGCTGTTTTTCGTAAAGCGCTTTGTATAGGCCTTCCTGCTGCATCAGGTTTTCGTGGGTACCGTGCTGCACTACTTCGCCGTCGTCCAGTACCAAAATGTGGTCGGCCAGCTTCGCCGACGAAACCCGGTGCGAAATAATTATGGTAGTGCGGTCTTCCATAATGCGTTTCAGGTTATTCAGAATGGCGTTTTCGGTTTTGGTATCTACCGCCGAAAGCGAATCGTCGAGCATTAATATTTTGGGTTCCCGTACCAGCGCCCGCGCCATCGATACCCGTTGTTTTTGTCCGCCCGAAAGCGTAATACCCCGCTCGCCCAGCTTGGTTCCGAACTGGTCGGGGAAGCGCATTATATTTTCGTACACGTCGGCATCTTTAGCGGCCTGCGCCATTTGTTCGTCGCTCATTTGGTCCAGGCCAAAGCCAATGTTGTTCCGGATGGTATCGGAAAACAAAAATACATCCTGGGGCACGTAGCCAATCTGGCTGCGCAAAGTCGCAATGTTATAGTCGCGCACATCAATGCCATCAATGATAATGCGGCCGGAAGTAGCATCGTACAAACGGCACATTAAATTAGCAATGGTGCTTTTACCCGAGCCGGTATTACCAATTACCGCCAGCGATTCGCCGTGTTTAATCCGGAAATTCAGGTTTTTAAGCGCGTGGATACGCGTATCGGGGTACACAAAGTTTACGTCCTCGAACACCACATCGCCGGCTATTTCTTTCTGGATATCTTTTTGCGAAACAATATCGGTTTTGGTATGCAGAAACTCGTTAATGCGGGCCTGCGAAGCCGCCGCCCGCTGCACCAAACTGGTAGTCCAGCCCAGCGAAGTTACCGGCCAGGTCAGCATGTTTACGTAAATCAGAAACTCCGCAATGGTACCCGTAGTAATAGATCCGCTGATTACTTCCAGCCCGCCCACGTATACTGTTATAATGGTGCTTAAGCCAATTAAGAATAAAATCAACGGGAAAAACAGAGCGTTTACAAAATTCAGTTCCAGCGATTTGTCTTTGTACTGGTTACTGGCAACGGTAAAATTCTGGTGCGAATCATCTTCCCGCACAAACGATTTTATAACCCGGATACCCGAAAAAGCTTCCTGTACAAAGGTGGTAATACCGGATAAGCTTTTCTGAATCTGGTCGGACTTCTGCTCGATAATGTTGTTGACGTAAAATATACTGATGGACAGCACCGGCAGCGGCAACAAGGTATACAGCGTCAGTTTAGAGTTTACCGAAAACATATACGGCACCACCATCACAAACAGCGCCACCAGGTTTATGCCGTACATAATGGCTGGCCCCAAATACATGCGCACCCGGCTTACATCTTCCGAAATTCGCGCCATCAGGTCGCCGGTGTTGTTCTGGCGGTAAAAGCTGAGGGGCAACGTTTGGTAGTGGTGGTATATCTCGTTTTTCAGGTCGTTCTCAATCAGCCGCGACATCACAATAATGGTCTGGCGCATGTAAAAAGTAAACACCCCTTTTAATAAGGCCATCACCAAAATTATAACCGCATAAAAAGTCACGTTGCGGGCAAACACATTGTAGATAGCCGTTTGCCGGTCCAGCCCCGCGTATTGGTTGTGCAGCGTAATACCTTCTTTTACCAAATCGAAAGCATGGCGGACGATCTGGGCCGGAATAATGGCAAAAACGTTGGAAAGCACTACAAATAAAATACCGAGTAAAAACCGGTATTTGTATTTAAGTAAATATTTATTGAGGTAGCTTAATGATTTCACAAATTAGTTTTCTGGTGGAAATCCGGAATAGTTTTATAGAATACTTATTCCCGAAAGCAGTTCCGAAAGTTACATTTTACAGGACGCTAGTATCAGGGAAGTAGATATTAGACTTCTTTGCTTCTACCCTAACCAACTTGCCTTATTAAAATAAGTAATTTCTGCGCTCCTTTTAGGTATTTAAGAGATAAACGTAAAAACAGAATTTTCCGGCATTGGGCTTCTCAAAATAAAGCTGTACTTTTGCACCGCTTTTTAAGAATTGTCCGCTTAAGATTGCTGCAAAGATACCAAGTAAGTTTTAAGATATAAGATATACGTTGTTAAGTTTTACGTTTTCTGATAATTTAAAACTGGTTAGCCAGGTAAATTTGGGCAATTTGTGAAAATAGTGGGGGGGAATAAATATACTGCCTCTCTGAAAACAGTAGGAAAGCTTTACCAATACTGATTAAGGCAAATTTCGCAAGCGTCGTCGCGCGGGCAGGTTATTTCAAGGTCGCTGGCCCGCAAAAAATAACCGGCTTTACGCCAAGTTTAGGCACCAGTTTAAAGCTGGCCAGAGTCCAGAGTTATAAAAGGCACAAGCGAGGACGCCCGCGCCATTATTAAACTCTAATTAAAATTAAAATAGGAAAGCTTAACAGTCTTACCTCATTTGCAGAAGGACAGAAGCTACGAAGCAAACTACATCAGTTTGGGCAATGAGGGCCTGCTAGGGTTCCGGTGCGCAGCATTCCGAGCTTTTCGCGAGGAAAGGAAGCATAGCCCGCCCGAATGCTCAAACAGGGCCTCGCGGCCTTGAGCAAACTTAGGCCGATGTAGCCAGTTAGCACCATTACCTTGAAAGATGTAATCTTTCAAAAGAGCAACCGATAGTATTAAAAGCAAGGCTAAAGCCATTCTAAATACATTTTGAATAATATATAGCGAGGCAGAAACATGAACTTCTGTACGCTAAATGCAGTAACCTATAAAAATACACGTTCTTTAACATACGCTTATGCTTAACCGCAGAACATTACGAATAAAAGCCATGCAAGCCATTTACGCCTACCAACAGGCCGAAGGCTCCGATTATTTAATGGCTTTGGATACCATAGAAGAAACCTTTGCGCCGGATCTGATGTCGATGGAACCCCAGGACCGCAACAAGCTGCAGGGACGGAAAGAAATTGCGGTTATCTTATTTAAGGAGTGGTACCAAACCCGCCAGCGAGATATCGAAGAAACCGATACCGCCATAAAAGCGGCCGTAAACCAGGCCATTGTCTTTTACCAGAACCAGGTAAAAAATGATTATAAATTCTTTGGCAACCAAATGCTGCAGGCCGTAGAAAAAATTTACGACCATTACCTGAATACGCTGCAAATACTGGAGGTTTTTGTGCAACTGATCCAGGAAGAGCACGAGCGCACCACCAACCGCGTCCGCTGGACCGAATCTACCGAAATCAGCGCCACGCCTTTCCTCGAAAACCAAGTACTGCAAAAGCTGCTGGCTAATAAATCGTACCAAAATTACCTGGTGCGCCGCAATATTAAATGGGAAAACGACGACCTGGACGTGATCCGGCAGTTATACAAAACCGTTTTACGCAAAGACGAGGAGTTTTTAAATTATATCTCCACCCGCGAGCACACCTACGAGCAAGACCACCAGCTTATTAAACACATTTTTAAACAAATTATTTTTAAAGATGCCAATGTGCAGGCTTTGTTTGAGGAGCGCGATTTAAACTGGGAAGAAAACAAGGTAATCGTAAAAAACCTGGTTAATAAAACGGTAAAATCTTTAGATGAAGCCGCCGACGAAAACCTGATGCTGCTGGATTTATCGGCCAACTGGGAAGACGACAAAGCTTTTTTTGAAGAGCTGTACCATAAAACCCTGGAAGAAGACACCAAATACGAGCAGATTATCACGGATTATGTCCAGAACTGGGATGTAGAACGGGTAGCCGTAATTGATAAAATTATCCTGAAAATGGCTATTTGCGAAATGCATATCTTCCGGAGCATCCCGGTTAAAGTAACCATTAACGAGTACATCGAAATATCCAAGCTGTACAGCACCCCCAAAAGCAAGCAGTTTATAAACGGCGTGTTGGATAAACTATCTCAGGAACTAACCGATAAAGGCGAAATTCGTAAATCGGGCCGGGGGCTTATCGATAATAAATAGAACTTTATAGCTTTGTACTGGTTAATAAAGGGCAAAAAAAAGGAAGAATAATGGTTCTTACCCGATATTTTTGTAATCTTACTTTTTATTACCTGTATCTGAAAAGAAGAATAACGCTTAAAACTTATGAGTAAGAAGTTAAACTATACTATCCTGGGTTTTGTATCCGGGGCAGCTACCGGGGCGGCCATCGGCATTCTGTTTGCTCCGGATAAAGGCCGCGAAACCCGCGACCGCCTGAGCTACCAATTATTCCGTTACCGCGACATGCTGGTAGATTTAACCGATAGCCTGCGCGACAACAAAGATGGTGTGCCGTCTGCCGCTAAATCAGAAGGGCAACGCGTAATCGACGATGCTAAAAACAAAGCCGAAAAATTGTTAGGTGACGTTGATTCTCTCATTAGCCAGATCACTAGACAAAAGGAAATATAAAATTGTTGATTGTTAATTGCTGATTGCTTTCCTGGTTTAGAGATCACCGACCAAATAAAAATAAACGAAAAAATTTCGCCTTAGCGCTTTCAACAACAATTAACAATCAACAATCAACAATTAAACTATATGAAAACTGTAACCTTAATACCCGGCGACGGCATAGGCCCGGAAATTACAGCGGCGGTAAAAGCTATTTTTGAAGCGGCCCAGGTACCTGTTGTATGGGAAGTACACAATGCCGGCCAGGCCAGCGTAGAAGCCGGCGACGAATTAATTCCGCAATCATTAATTGAATCGCTGAATAAAAACCGGGTAGCTTTAAAAGCGCCCATTACTACCCCGGTAGGCAAAGGCTTTAAAAGCATTAATGTGCAGTTGCGCCAGATGTTTGATTTATACCAGAACATCCGGCCCGCTAAATCTACCGCCGGCATCCAAACCCGCTACGGCAACGTGGACCTGGTTTTATTCCGGGAAAACACCGAAGGCTTGTATTCCGGCCTGGAACTGTACGACGAACGCCTGGGTATTTCGGATTCCATTGCCCGCGTAACGCAGGTTGGCTGCCAGAAAATTTGCGATGCTGCTTTTGAATACGCCCACAAACATAACCGCAAAAAAGTAACCATAGTGCACAAGGCCAACATTCTAAAAACGGCCGGCAAAATGCTTATTGAGGCCGGCATGAAAGCGGCCGCCCGTTTCCCGGACATTAAAGTAGACGATAAAATTATCGATAACATGTGCATGCAGTTAGTAGACCGTCCGGAACAATTTGATGTAATGGTAACCACTAACTTATTCGGCGATATCTTATCGGATTTATGTTCGGGTTTAGTGGGCGGCTTAGGCGTAGTAGCCGGCGCCAACATTGGCAAGGATATGGCTATTTTTGAAGCGGTGCACGGCTCGGCCCCGGATATTGCGGGTAAAGGTATTGCTAATCCTACGGCCTTGTTACGCTCCGCGCTGATGATGCTGCACCACATTGATGAGCACGGCCAGGCCTTCCGGATAGAAGCGGCGCTGGAAAAAACCTTACAAAACAAAGAGCAATGCACCGGCGACTTAGGGGGCAAAGCCAATACAATGGAGTTTGCGCAATACGTTATCAATAACCTGGCGGCCTACGCCGTAGGTGGTATTGAAGTCGAAAATCCCGCCGAATAGCTTTTGTTTCCGGAAAATCAGCCTTAATTTTAAATAATATTATTTCTGGAATCCTATTTGCTGTAAATTTAGAAGTAATAAACCTGGTTTAAATAAGTTATAACTAAAATGAAAAAGAATATATTATTAGTAGCCGCCTGTGCCCTGTTCTGGACCACCAGCTGCGAACAAAAAAAAGCGGCTGAAGATTTAGCCAATACCGAAGTAGCTACGGAAGCCGCTCCTACAGCGGTAGTAAACAACCCCAATACCACTAATCCGGAAGAAATTGCTACTACGGCAGATGCCCCGGCAATGACCTTTACCGAGATGAGCCACGATTTTGGCACCATTAAAGAAGGCGAAGTAGTAAACCATACTTTTGCTTTTAAAAACACCGGCAAATCGCCGCTCGTAATCGAAAGTGCTTCGTCTACTTGTGGTTGTACTGTTCCGGAAGTTCCCAAAGAACCGATAGCGCCGGGCGCCGAAGGTAAAATATCGGTGCAGTTTAACAGTGCTGGCAAAGGCGGTACGCAGCAAATGAAAGTAATCAGCATTAAAGCGAATACCCAGCCCGAAATTACCCAGGTAAACATCAAAGCCAACGTAGCGGCGGCGGCTGGTGCCAACGGTCCGCTGGCTCAATAATTTTTAAATACGATACATGCTGCAGATATTATTACAGGCACCGGCCGGTGGCGGGTATTCCAATATTATATTTATTGGCGCCATTATTCTGGTTTTTTACTTTTTTATGGTACGGCCCCAGCAAAAAAAGGCCAGCGATCAGAAGAAATTTCGCGAGTCGTTAACCAAAGGTGCCAACGTTATTACCATTGGTGGCTTACACGGTAAAATAATTGCCGTGGAAGGTACTACCGTTGTACTGGAAGTAGACCGGGGCACCCGGTTAACCTTTGAGAAGACGTCTATTGCTTCCGCGGCAAGCGAAGAAGCCGTAAAGTAAAACTATATTAATGTGCCGGTTGCCAACACTAAAAATTTCCTCTTATGGCTGGTAAGGCCTTTTTATTCCAGAGATAAACAATACTGGAAAGTAGTGCTGCTGTGTCTGGCAGCAGCATCTACTTTCTGGCTGTTAAATGCCCTGAATAAAAACTATACCAATATCCGGACAAACTATCCCCTTTCCTTTATTTACAACCCGGAAAAATTTATTTCGCTTAAGCCGCTGCCCGAAGAAATTGAAATAAATGTGAGCGGCAAAGGCTGGAAACTCTTGCGTAAATACCTGAAGTTAAATGTCCGGCCCGCCGAAATTATCATCCAGTCGTTGCCCCGCCGGGATTACCTGCCAGGTTCTGTTTTGCGGCCGCAGGTGGCCGGGGTTCTGGACGGCCTACAGCTTAATTTTATTGTTACCGATACGGTTCATTTTTCTTTTGACCGCCGCATTAAACGCCAGGTGGCCTTACGGGTTGATTCGGCCGCTATAAAAACGGCAGACAATGTATTTATTGCTTCGCCGGTAGTAGTGGCACCCGATTCGGTGTTATTTGACGGGCCGGCTTCTATTGTGCGCGAATTTCCGGCTCCTTTCCCCGTTGACTTACCTCCGGCTGCTTTAGACCGGAGCTTTAATCGCTTTATACCGCTGGATTACCCAAATAAATCGTTGGTAACAGCCAGCGTAACCGATGTGGAAGTCTCCGTAGCAATTAGTCCTTTAATCTGGCAACAGGTAACCGTAAGGCCCCTAATCCGGAATGCACCGGCAGAAGCGCCGTTGTTGCTGCAACCCGCCACGGTTACCATTCATTGTGGTTACGGGCAAAACAATGCCGCTCCGCTTACCCCCGATCAGTTTGAAGCCGTTGTGGATTATGGCACTTTTAATTTCGCTGACTCAACGGCAGCGGTGGAACTAACCCGTAAACCGGTATTTGTTAAACGGGTAACACTGGAACCCAGAAGAATAAAACTACAACCCACTCCTCAACCTGCCCTATAACATGTTAAAAGTTGGTATCACCGGTGGCATTGGGTCCGGGAAAAGCATCGTGTGCCGGGTGTTCGCCTTATTGGGTATTCCGGTTTACGATTCGGATGAACGGGCTAAATGGGTGATGCAGCACGATGCTATTCTGAAGGCACAACTGCTACAAGCCTTTGGTGCGGCAGTATATCAGCAGGCGAATGGCCAGCTAGACCGGGCTTACCTCGGCAATATAGTATTTCACCAGCCGGAAAAACTAAAGCTGCTCAATAGCTTGGTGCATCCGCGGGTAAAAGCAGATTTCGAAAATTGGGTGGCAGCGCAGCAAAATGCCCCTTATCTGTTGAAAGAGGCCGCTTTGATGTTTGAAAGCGAAGCGCATAAGCAAGTACAACAGGTCATTACCGTTAGTGCCCCTTTAGACGTGCGCCTAAACCGGGTACTGCAACGCGACCAACATCGCCAACCCGCCGATGTACACGCTATTATAAACAAACAACTCCCCGAAGAAGAACGCCAGCAGCGCGCCGATTTTATCATTAACAACAACGACCAACAACTGGTTATTCCGCAAGTACTGGCCTTACACGAAAAACTGGTTGCCCTGAGCCAAGGTTTTTAGCTGGTTTTCTCCGCCCCCCTTACCAGTATACGTTTTCCTACCCCTATTCATTTAGTTTTACTGAACTGGGTTTCTCTTCTCCGCCATTAATTGTTGCACTGCTAGTTTCAGTTTTTCGGGATCACGGGCGTATTTTTCCAGGTTTACAATTTCTACTTTCCTAAAATCAATTGGATGGCTTTCGCTTTGCAAGGCAATGGTACCGCTTTTAATCAGTTTACCCGCTTTCTCCCCGGCCTGCGGTTCGGTTTGTGGTTTTTCGTACTGTAGCACCAATTCGCCGTTGGCAAAGTGCTGCACAATAGAATCGCCCAACACCAAGGCTTCAACCCGCACCCACTGGTCGCCGGCAAACGTTTGGGACCAGGAATCGACGCAGTGCTTTTGCAGCAGGTTGTTGTAGTAAACCACTTCGGTGCCGGGGGTACACAAATTAGCCGTATGGCGCGGGTTTTTACCGTCGCCTCCTAAAAACTGTACTTCAATAGAATGAGGAAAATCCTGGTCTTTCGTCATAGATTCGGGTGTTTGGCCATGTATCATCGCCCCGCTGTTCCGAAGCGCCCATTCTTCTCCTCCTGGCGCCTGCTCACCCACAAAGCGGTATTCTACGGCTAACAAGTAATAAGAAAAAGGCTGCTTATAAAAAAGGTGCCCGTATTGCTGATCGAACTGCGTGTATTGGTCATAACGTACCTGGATCTGGCCATCCTGCACCCGGAAAGTATTACCAAAATTATCGTTCAGATCGTGTTTGCTTATTTTTACGCGCCAGTCATTTAAATCTTTGCCATTAAACAAAGGCGTCCATTTGAGATCCAGATTTGCTTCTTGGTTCGTGCAAGAGCCGCATATCCCTATTAATAAACAGATTAGAATTTTTCTCATAAGGTTATCCAAAAATTTCATTCCGGAATTTTAATGTTAAAGTAGAGGCGCAAGTTATCTAATTTAAATTATTATGGCGCTGCTGTTTTTTAATTTGCACTTTTGGTTTTAACGCTTAAAAAATTAAGCAAATCTGGTGGCTTTAAAGGTTCTTATTTTATTTCGTAAAGGTGTTTCGATCAGCAAAAAGCTTAAAGCCGATAAAATAAGCAAGAATAACACAAACACATAAAACGCCACGACGGCATGGGTTACGTGCAGAAACTTAACTAAATCCTGGGCCAGCAGAAAAGCCGGGTATTGCAATATGTAAATACCATAACTGATTTCGCCTAAAAATATAAAGAGTTTACCCCGGAATAAAGAAGAAATCTTACCGGTGTTTAAGCAGATTAAAAAAATAAAGGTTACAAAAATAACTGCTAACAACCCGTTGTGAAAAATCCGGGGATTTGGTACCCGCAGTAAAGCCACTAACCCTAAAATTAAAGCTATTAGTCCTATATCATAGTTTTTGGCTTTAAAAGAGAACTGCCGGAAAACCAGACCAGCCAAATTGCCCACTAAAAACTGGTTAAGGTGCAGCACCGGAAAGTGAAAAAGAAAATCGTTACTTTTGGAAGGAAAACCTTTATAAAAGCTGGAATAAAGCAGCAAGAGAAATATTAGCTGGCTTACAGCCCAAAAGCTAAAAACAAAAATGGCTACCGATTTTAGCTTGACCCGGGTATAAAAACGATTAAAAAGCACCGGGAACAAAGCATAATAAAATAACTCTACCGCTAATGACCAGCCAGTATAATTTAAAGACAAGGGATAAGGCGGCACCCAAGCCTGAAGCACGAATAAATTTAACCCGAAAGCCTTAATATCTACTTCCCACCCTTTAAGCAAATAATAACCGGTTACTAAACCTAAAGCCAGGAAATAAACCGGATATATGCGGCTAATCCGGTTTTTAAAGTACCCGGCAGCATTTACTTGCTGTTTATCGCCGTAGGCAATCACCATCACAAAACCCGACAATATAAAAAAATAACTTACGCCAATATCAGCGGCTTTAAATAAGTAAGCAATGCTTTGCCGGTTGAAAGGAAAAACGTCTCCGCCGTAGTGGTAAACTACAATGGCCATGGCCGCTATAAACCTGGTAAAAGTTAATTGTTCTATTCTCATTCCCGGTTTTAAGATTTCCCAGAAGTGTAAATTGTTGTAAGCAGAAAAACAGTTATTCTAAATATAGCAAAGTTTAGCTATTATTATTTCTTGTTCGCTGTTTTTAATTTCAGGTTTGTACGCGGCATAAACTTCTGATCTGAATCTTTAAATTCGGCCGTATTCACGCTAATATTTACCCGCTGCTTCAAGCTATAAAATTTAATGCTAATCAGGAGTAGCTGGGTACAGCCAGGTCTTAATAATACTTTTCTAAGTGCTCAAATATTTCGTCGTCGGCTTTAGCGTGCAGAATGCGGGCACCCGACAGCGCCGGAAAAATAGTATTGAATTCGTTAAAAGAATGCTCAACGCCGCTCTTAGACAGAATAATATTGGTACCGCCAAAGTAACTCGCTAAAGCCGCAGTACCGCCGTGCACCGATATAAAGTGGTTGCAATTAGCATATACCAGGAGTTGCAGGTGATTAAAGCTGTTAACCTCGGCCTTATGTTGCTGATACAAATCGTTTAACAGTACTACCTCTGGGTGTTCCGCTTTAATCCAGTCGTACTCGTCTAAATCTAAAATATCGCTGTTGTCCATCACAATATGGCTCACCAACGGCCGGTTGTAAATAATTTGATATTTGTTTTTGTACGTCTTAATAATTTTATCCAGAACCGGCGTATTAAAAAAATTAAGCGGAAAGTTCTTCCATTCTATATTAAATTTATTGGCAATAATGAGCAGCGGCTTATCGTAAACAAAAGTATTATTTTTATAATTTTCTTTTAAAGGTACTGGGGCCCACTTTAAGGTACTAAAATTAATGGTATGCGTCATGTTCGGAAACTGGAAGGAGTGCGTGCCATAATCCAGGGTTCGCTGCGTATAAACTTCCGAATGGTTTTCACTAAAGAAATAAAAGTCCTTGGTATCCAGGCAGGAAATAGTCTTTTTCAAGGTACCGTTTAAGTAATGCCAGTAAGCAAAAGGCAGCACAAAGGTTAATTCCTGCTGAAACTCTCCTTTATATTCAATTACCTTATACTTTTCTTTAGTTACATAATCTTTAAGCAAATATTTGGTTTGTACTAGCCGGCTAAAGTAATTATCTCTGATATAATAACGTGAACTTTTATGCTGAGAAGGATATCTTAAGAAAGTAACAAGAGATAAAAATTTTAAAATCAGTTTTTCCACATGTAGTCCATTATTAATTTTTAAAGATACATAATCATCTTAGACTTCTGCAAAGGTTTATGAAGGTTTAGTAAGAATTAATGCCGAGAAAACATTTACCTAAGCCATTCATCTCCCTACCAAAAACCCGTAAAAACTTGCTTAACCAATTAATTAGGTAGTATCTGGGGGGGAGTACAAATTTAAAACCGGGCTTGTTATTAACCTCCCCCCTATTAACCCGCTCTCGTATTTTATCTAATTTACACTATTTCATTAATCAGAATACCAGCAAATATTTTATAGATTACCGTATCAGCGCACATCTGGTATATGCCGGTAAGTACATTATAAGTAAGTGATTTTGGAGTACTCCGATGCCTAAATTTCCGCCGTTAAGCTCAGGTCCGATCGCATTTTACCTGCCAGAGGCTTTTACTGATTAAGAACCACATCAACGTAAAACACAAAATTTTTTTTATATGTTTACATTTATTTAAAAAAAAAGGAATTATATTACCAAAAATTATAACTTTTTAAACTATAACATAAGTAATATGATTTCGAGTATTTCGATAAAAAAGTTGGTCAGAGGGTTTAACGTTTTAAAGAATTATACTATTTAATGGAAAGCTCATTTCTTGGTGACATCGAATTAAGATATTACCAATCAGATAAAATTCTTGCAATTAACTGGCCTGCTTTTATAGATATTTATTCCAAAGAATTTCGGGACGCGGTGGTTTTGTTTTTTAAATTATTAAAGAAAGTAAATATTCTTAAATTACTCTTAAACACTGGTGAAAATACGTCTGCCTACGAAAAGTTTATACCAGAAGATCTGCTTGATTTAATCAGGAAAGTAATGGCCGATGTGGAATTAGAAAAACTTGCCCGTGTGGAAACAACGGATACACTTTGGGAAATTAACCTGATGCAGGTAATAAATTACTTAAAACAAGTTTTAGATTTACATTTTGAAGTTGCCTTTTTCCCGGTTCAGGAAAGTGCTTTAAACTGGCTTATAGAAAGTTAAAACGGGCAGCCTTCTTAGTTTACTTATAGCGTTAATCATTGCGCGGGTAAATTGCTTTGTAAAGACTGCTTTAAGGAAGAGCGGTAATAGCCTGCAGGCATAATGTTTAAACTGTTAGTAAAATAACTCGCCTTAAGCTTTTATGTATGGGCTTTATGTTTACCAAACGCCAATAACTTAGACCAATGGCCCAATTTAAAGCAAAAATTACTTTTACTTTAAATTGGAATAAAGTAAGAAGGGTAAAAAAGAAGAATATGAAAAACTTTGTGATTTTGACAAAAGAATATGCTATATTAGAACTTTTTAATACATTAAAATTTGAGGAGTAAAAAAACAGATATACCCAGCCTTACGCAACTGCTAAATAGTATGGTTTGCTCTTTCTGTATTTACTTTGTGCCCTTACTAACATGACCAAAAATTATTACCAGTTATTAGGAATAGAAAAAACCGCTTCCGCTTTAGAAATTAAAGAGGCTTACCGGAAACTATCAAAAAAGATACACCCTGATTTAAATCAGGGAGAAGCTTTTTTTGAAAATTACTTTAAAGAGGTAAAAGAAGCGTACGAAACCCTATCTGACCGGTATAAAAAAAGGATGTACGACATAGAAACGTACATTTCGGCGGGCTTGCCGGAAGAAAAAACATCGGGGTACTCCAAAATACTTAATTACCCCAAAATTAAAGTATTAGAGCTTAAACTATCCGGCTTAGAAACCGATTTCCGCGAGCAAGCTGCTTTGCTGTTGCAAGCTGAAGCCCAAAGAGAAGCGCTAAACCAGGAATTAAAACAATATACGGCAGCATTAACGGTCGCAGAAAAGTATAAAGAAAAGCTGCTCAACGAAATGGAGCAGTTACAAGCCTACAAATTAAAACAAGAAACCGAAGAAAAAGCCATTGCGCTTCACCTCCGGGAATTGGCTAGTAAATCGCAGGAGCAGCAGCAGGTAATTTCCGGCCTGGAAACAAAGCAAATTAGTTTAACGGATGAGTTACAAAAATACCGAAACGAAGAAAATCAATCGGCTCGGGTTATCTCAGACTTAGAAATAAAGCTACAAGCGCAAAATCAGCTTATCGCGGCCATTCAGACCGAAAAGAAAGCTTTAGATCAGCAATTAGAAACTTACCGTCAGCAGCTCTCCGAAACCCATGCGCATACAACCATTCTGAAAAGTAAAATTCAGGAATTAGAAAAAAATAACTTAGCTAATGCGGTAAAAGCAAGCCAGCCGCAATTGCCAACTCCCAACCTAAACGCCGGTGAAAAGAACCCAAAACCACTTGTTCAGGCTGATGCGGAGAAAAAAGCTTTAAAACAGGAACTGGAAAGCTACTTAAAGAAATTAGCAGAAGTTGAGCATATTAAGCAAGCCCAACAGCATAAAATAGAAGAATTAGCCTTGTATAAAGCCAGCCAGGACGCAAAAGAAAAGCAGGTTCAGGGCATGGTAGCAGCGTTAGAGCAACAGCTACAGGAGCAGCAAACCCTAATGGCTATTGGGCAAGCCGAAAAAGAAGCGCTGGCGCTGGAATTAGAAAAGTATACAAAAGAGCTACGGGCAGCAAACAGTTATAAAACTAGTCTGGAAGCAACGCTGCAGGAAAAAGAAAAAGAAGCAGAAAAGCAACAGCGCGAGGAAAAAGAGATCAGGCTTCAGCTTGCGCACCTGGAAACCCAATTACAAGAACAGCAAACTTTGCTCGCAGCAACTCAAGCCGAAAAGCAAGCCTTAAAACAAGATTTAGAACAAACTAAATCCGAATACAACGCTAAAGAAAGCGGCCTGTTTAGCCAAATCTCCGGGTTAGAAAGCAAACTGCTCAATCAGGATAAATTACTGACAACGTTTAAAGCAGAAATAACCAGCGCACAATCCGAAAAAGAAACGCTGGCGCTGCAATTAGAAGAGTATACAAAAGAGCTACAGGCAGCAAACGATTATAAAACTAGTCTGGAAGCAAAGCTGCAGGAAAAAGAAAAAGAAGCAGAAAAGCAGCAGCGCGAGGCAAAAGAGATTAGGCTTCAGCTTGCGCACCTGGAAACCCAACTACAGGAACAGCAAACTTTGCTCGCAGCGGCTCAAGCCGAAAAGCAGGCCTTAAAACAAGATTTAGAACAAACTAAATCCGAATACAACACTAAAGAAAATAGTTTAGCTGCTCTGATCACCGGGTTAGAAGAAAAACTCGCAACCAAAAATACTTTAATGGCTACGAGCCAGGCAGAAAAAGAAACGCTAACGCTGGCCTTACAAGAACGCACCACTGAGTTGCAGCAAGCAAGCGACCAGCAAAACAGCCTGGCGTACAAAATTCAGGAATTAGAAGCCTACCTGGCCGCTCAAAAGACAAAAGAGCAGGAACTCACCCATCATCTTACCGAATTAGAAGCTACTTTACAGCACCAACAAGGCTTGCTGCTGGTTATGGAAAACGAAAAAGAAGCGCCACTGGAAATAAACCAATCTGCAGCCACCAAACCGGTAAACAAAGTTAAAAACGCAACCCTAACCGTTAACTTTAAGCTTAAAGAAGAGGAGAAAAAGCAAGCGGCTTTAGACAATGCTTTAAAGAAAGAAATGGGCGTGCTTAAATCTAAGCTGACTAAAATAGCAACCGAACAACCCTTTATTATAGAAGAAATTGATTTTTATACTTCTAAAGACACCGAGGAAGGAGGGCACTCTTTTGCCGCCCACAAAATTAAATATGTATTTCCCCGCTTGCGGGTAATTATGCTGGCCGAGCAACCCGGCCAAATAAAATTGCTGGCTAAATATTTAAAACCCAACGGCGAATTAGATTTTGATATGCGTATTTCGCCCCGGGGATTTTCGTTTTCGGAAACTATTACTTATAAACCCGGAGATGAGTACATTTATTTAGCGGGCTGGGGAACCGATAAAGAAAACAACTTTGCCATCGGCGAACATACCTTGGAAATTTATAACGAGAGCGGGCGGCAGATTGGTAAAGCCAAGTTCAACATTGTAAAAAAACTGCTGCGCTTTACCGAGATGTTTCAGAAATAATAACTAAAAACCTAGAGATAAGTAATGCCGGTTATTATACAGCGTTACTTATCTTTTAATATATTTTACTCTATTTTAAACCAAGCTTTACCCCTGCCCACTAACAACACCAATAAATAGCTTTCTCCATATATAAGCCTGCTTGCCTTTTTGTTAAAAGCAACAGTAAGCGTTATTATTGTTTAACACGTATTAACTTAAGCATTTATATTTTTGCGCTCTTAATTATGACTACAACCTTTATGTTTAAGAATATTTCCCATACCCTGGTTTCCTTATTAATTTTATTCTCCTCTTGTACCAGTACCCAAAAAACCGCCGATCCGGTGATGGAGAAAGTTTCGCCCGAAGAAGCTGGCATGAACAAAGAAATGCTGCAGCAAATGGAGCAGGTAGCCGAAGGATTTCTAAAGGAAACCCAGAACCCGGGGGTTATCGGTTTTATTGCGCGGCACGGTAAAGTGGTGTATCACGAGGCAATTGGCTACGATGATATAAACGCTAAAACCCCGCTTAAAGAAGATGCCATTATGCGCATTGCATCACAAACCAAAGCCATTACAAGTGTGGGCGTTATGATGTTGTATGACGAGAAAAAAATTCTATTGGATGATCCCATTTCGAAGTACCTGCCGGCTTTCCGGAACCCTACCGTGCTCGTAAAGTTTAACGCTGAAGACACGACTTATACTACCAAACCAGCTCAAAAAGAAATTACCATCCGGCAGTTGCTTACCCATACTTCGGGTATTAGTTACCCCACTATCGGATCGCGCGAAGCCACCGCTATTTACGCCAAGGCCGGCATTCCGAGTGGCATTGGTACCCCGCAAGGCAAACTGAGCGAAGCGATGAACAAATTAGGGAAGCTCCCTTTGATGCACGAGCCCGGCGAAAAATTTACGTATGGCCTGAGTACCGATGTTTTAGGGTATTTAATAGAAGTAGTTTCGGGGCAATCGCTCGATGTTTTTTTCCGGACCCGCATATTTGATCCGTTGGGTATGCAAAATACTTATTTCTACCTGCCCCAGGAAAAACAAAGCCGCTTAGCCACTTTGTACACCGAAGATGCCAATCATAAAACGGAGAAAGTATCCGCCTCACGGCACCCCATTAACCCGGATTACCCCAAAGTAGCCGGCACGTACTTTTCCGGCGGCGCCGGCCTTTCTTCTACCATTCAGGATTATGCTATTTTCCTGCAGATGATCTTAAACGAAGGCGAATACAACGGCCAACGGTTGCTACGTCCCGAAACCGTACAATTAATGGGCACGAACCAGATTGGTAACGTTAACAACGGCGACGATAAATTTGGTTTGGGCTTTAGCATTACCTCTGCTAAAACGGCCGCCCGCCTGGGCGTATCGGAAGGTAACCTGGAATGGGGCGGCATTTTTGGTACTACTTACTGGATCGATCGGAAAACTGGTATTATTGCCTTACTCTACTCCCAGAAATACCCCAATAGCCAGGCCGGCCTCAGCGATAAATTTAAGTATTTTGTTTATTATGCTTTAACGGATAAAGCAGGAAACGCTAAATAGGCAAAACTAAGTTTTACGTTTAAAGTTGTAAGTATCAGGGGCGAGATATGCCTACCCTTATAATCTACAACAGGTTACGATAATTAGTTAATTTACTGATACCTAAATCTAATTTTGCTTACTTTCTTAAACTATGCATATGAACAAACCCGGTAGGTTTTTAAACTTACCGGGTTTATTTATATAGCAGCTTGTCTATACGCTCTGGATACTACAGTAAAAGTAAATTCTATCTTGCTACTTGTGTCTATTTAAGTGCTACTACTTTGGTCACAATTTGTCCGTCGCGCTCGTAGGCACATACCGCCTGCAGGCCATCAGGCAGCAGCGCTAACTTAGGAAAAGCACCTTTGCCTAAATCGGTAATTTCAGCAGCATTCGGCGCCAGAAAAACAAGATTACCTTCGTGCTGCCACACCACGGCCGGTCCTTGCGCCGCCTGGACAATTGTAGGTGTTTTTCCGGCACCTAACTTTATTTCGGGTTTGCCCGGTGGTGCCAGGAAAATATTACTTTCGCGCCGCCAAACAGTAGTTACGCTGCCGGCAGCATCCGCAGCCAGGTCGCCGCCATCCATCGGGCAACCTTTTAGCGGCCAGGAACCCCGGCCCAGCTTTTGCGCCGGTCCGAAAGTTTGCCCGTGGTCAGCAGAAGAAATTAAATGTAAATCGCGGTTGCCGAGTAGCCAATTCCGGAACTGAACGTGAACATTACCTTTAGCATCGGCAATAATATTGGGTTTACAGCACTGGCACACGGTTGTATCGGGTGAGCGGTAAATGAGTTGATTTTTCTGCCAGGTGCGGCCGCCGTCTCTGGAGCGGGCGCCGTATATTTTATTTTGATTATCGGCTCGCATGTCCAGCCAAACCGCATAGGCATTATTGTGGGCACCGGCCGCTACGGCCACGAAACCTTCTTTGGCTACGGTATCCGCATCGTTAACCGGCACCGGCTTTCTCCAAACAGCATCTTTTTTGTTTCCTAAAGCATAGGTAAAAATATTACCCTTGGTATTTACCGCCGTTATAAAAGTATAATCTTGGGTAGCGGCCACCTGGGGTCCGCAGCCCATGCCCAAGCTCAGCTTAGTTAAAGTACCTACTACCGTTGGGTCAGAAAATGTTACTCCTCCATCCACGGAAGTAGTATAATAAATTTGATTCCCGGCGCCGTAAGTTAGTTTAATAGCGCCATTTTTATCAACACAAATATCCGGTTGCTTCCCTGTTCCTAAAACATTTTCCGGTTCTGTATTTATAGGTACAAAGCTTGTTTGTATTAGCACCAACAGCCCCATTAATACTTGTCCTATTCTTATTTTCATGCAATAGTTAAATTAATATCGAAGCAGTTAAATGGTACAACGGAAATAATAAAAAAGCCCTGTAGATCGGGGCTTTAGGGAGAAAAGTTGTTTAAGCTCTTCTTCTGATTTTATGTCCGGAAGCAGCAAAGTACCAGATAAACAAATAGCAAGGTACCATAATCCAATACGCTTGCTGGGTACTGGTCATATCGGCTAACCAACCGTAAAGCAAAGGAATTAAGGCGCCACCCGCAATGGCCATAATCAGGTAAGAAGAACCTATCTTAGTAAATCGACCTAAATCTGCAATGGCCAGCGGCCAAATGGCTGGCCACATCAGCGAATTAGCTAAACCCAGCAGCGCAATACATAAAACCGAAACATAGCCACTGGTAAAAATAGCGGCCAGGGCAAAAACAAAGCCCAGTATGGCCGCTACTTTTAAGGCTGCCGCTTGTGATATATATTTCGGGATAGCAATAATACCAATAATATAACCTACAATCATGGCGGTAAGGGTACAGGTGGTAAAAAATTTGGCCGTAGCCAGATCAATGCCCTGGGAAGCGCCATAACTAATAATGGTGTCGCCGGCCATTACCTCTACGCCCACGTATAAAAACAAAGTAAGGGCCCCTAAAAGTAAGTGCGGAAATTGCAGAATACTGGTCTTGCCGCTATTGGCTGCCGCCACGGTTTCATCTTCCTGATCAGTATCTACTTCGGGTAAGCTGGAGAAAATAATTAATACAGCCAATAAGACCAATACACCGGTCATAATTAGGTAAGGCGTTATTACCCGGGCGGCCAGCGCATCTAATTCCGCAACTTTTTGTACGGCACTTAAACTTCCCAATCGGCCGGTAATTTCATCGGCATCGTTCAGGATAATGGCCCCCAGAATAATGGGGGCTATGGCACCGGCTATTTTGTTGCAGATTCCCATAATACTGATCCGTTTTGCGGCACTTTCGCGCGGCCCGATAATGGTGGCGTAAGGGTTTACCGCGGTTTGCAAAACCGCCAGGCCGGTTCCCTGGATAAATAAGCCTAATAAAAATAAACTGTATAGCCGGGTACTGGCAGCCGGAATAAAAATCAAACAACCAATGGCCATAATGACCAGTCCTACCGACATACCTTTTTTAAACCCTGTTACTTTTAAAACCCAGGCTGACGGAATAGCCATTACAAAATAAGCAATATAAGAAGCAAAAGCTACCAGGTAAGATTCGAAGTTATTTAACTGGCAAGCTATTTTAAGGAAAGGAATAAGTACCGAGTTGAGCCAAGTTACAAAGCCAAAGATAAAAAACAGCGCCCCGATAATGGAAATGGATTTAACATAATCTGAACCGGTATTTTGCGCGGCTGGTGCTATTTTAGGAGAAGAGACGTTTGCCATTTGATTTTTCTAATTTATCGGTTAAAATATTAAATCTATTAATATAAAACTAAATTTAAAGTTCAGACTTTATTTTAACAGTTGATTGTTTCTCTTAATAACCTGATTAGCTGACCAATTTATTATAACAGCAGACCATAAAAATTAAATCTTATTCTGTACCGACACCGGCAAATGCGCCAACCTTTAATAAGCAGGGCTGTTATATATCCCGAAATATGCTTTAATTGCTAACTCACTTTTATTTTAAAGCCTTAATTTAAGATAGCATGCAGGTAATTATAGGCGTTGATATTGGTACCACCAGTACCCGGGCCATTGTTTTTGACTTGTCCGGGAAAGTTGTGCAGGCTTGTTACAAAGAATACCCCCTTTTAACCCCGCAAGCTACTTACAGCGAACAGGAACCGGAAGTAATTTTTGCGGCGGTATTATCTACCTTAAAAGGAGCGCTGGCAAATGTAAACCAAAAAGAGTTGTTGGGCATTAGTTTCAGCAGTGCCATGCACAGTTTGCTCCTGGTAGATGCAACGGGCAACCCGCTCACGAATGCCATTATCTGGGCCGATAACCGGAGCCAGCAACAAGCCGACACTTTACGGGAAACACCAGCCGGTAAAATGCTTCACCACAGTACCGGCACGCCTGTACATCCCATGTCGCCGCTCTGTAAATTAATGTGGTTCCGGGAGCACGAACCCGACTTGTTTAATCAAACGGCTAAGTTTATCTCAGTTAAGGAATTTGTCTTCTACCGCTTGTTTGGCAAGTACTTAATAGATTTTTCTATTGCCTCCTCTACCGGTTTGTTCGATATCCGGCAATTAACGTGGTTTGCGCCTGCTTTAGCTTTAGCAGGTGTCTCGTCTCATCAACTTTCCGAGCCAGTCTCTCCTGATCACCAGGAAACAAAACTAAACCCTACTTATGCCGCCGACCTCAACTTATCCAAGCCGGTACCTTTTATAATAGGAGCCAGCGATGGCTGTTTGTCTAACTTGTCGTTGCCGATTACCGGGCCTGGCGTAGCCGCCTTAACCATTGGCACCAGCGGGGCCATTCGGGTTACCACGCCCCAACCCGCCAACGATTTTCAGCATCGTTTATTTAGTTATATCCTACTGCCCAACCAGTTTGTAGTAGGTGGCCCGGTAAATAACGGCGGCCTTATTTTGCGTTGGTACCGGGATACTTTTGGCGCTGCCGAAATAGCCGAAGCCCGGGAAAAAGGTTTAGCTGCCTACGACCTGCTGCTGCAACACGCAGCCACCGTGCCGCCGGGAGCCGATGGCCTGGTGTTTTTGCCTTACCTGCTCGGCGAGCGGGCCCCCATCTGGGATGCGCAGGCCCGCGGCGTTTTTTTTGGTATAAACCCCAATCATACCAAAGCCCATTTTACCCGGGCCTTGCTGGAAGGTATTATTTTTGGCGTGTACCAGGTAAACCAGGCCCTGGAAGAAACTACCGGCCCCGTAGAGGTAATTTATGCCAATGGCGGTTTTGCCCGTTCTGCCTTCTGGGTGCAACTAACAGCAGATATCTTCGGCAAAAAAGTTTACGTGCAGGAAACCGTAGAAAGTTCGGCCTGGGGGGCGGCCTTGCTGGGCTTACAAGCCCTGAACATTAACCCCACCTTGCCCGAGCAAGATGCGTCGGCGACTGACCAGGTATTTTTGCCGAATCTGGAGCATCATGCCCGCTATAAAAAGAACTTTCATATATTTGAAAAACTCTACCCTTTATTAAAAGAGCCCATGGACCTGGTAAGTAAATTACAGCAAACTAATTAAGCAGTACCAAGATTATTTAATAAAGGCTGTTTTATCAGGAAAACACGAAGAAAGAATTTTAAAATATCTAATATGCCTTTAATTCTGGTGGCTATTGCCGTATTGCTCTTGCTGGTGCTCATGATTCCTTTCCGGCTCAATGCTTTCTTGTCTTTAATTCTGGTGGCCTTAGGCTTGGGAATTGCCGAAGGCATGCCGGTGAAAGATGCGATTGCTTCGGTACAGGAAGGAGTGGGCAACACCTTGGGTTCTATTGCCTTAATTCTTGGTTTCGGGGCCATGCTGGGCAGCCTGATATCGGAGAGTGGCGCCGCGCAGCGCATTACCTACAGTTTAATTAAAAGTTTCGGCATAAAACATATTCAGTGGGCGGTGCTGCTTACGGGTTTTTTGGTAGGCTTACCCATGTTTTACAATGCCGGCTTTGTACTTCTAATACCGCTTATATTTAGTATTGCCGCTTCTACGGGCTTGCCTTTATTGTACGTGGGTATTCCCATGGCGGCTTCTTTATCGGTTACCCACGGGTATTTGCCCCCGCATCCGGGGCCTACTTCTATTGCGGTTATATACAATGCCGATATTGGCTTAACGCTGGTTTACGGCCTCATGGTAGCCATTCCGGCCATTATTATTTCGGGTCCGGTATTTACGCGCTTTCTTACCAAATACAAAGCCACTCCCCCGCCTGGATTAGCGGCGCCCAGAATATTTACCGAAGCAGAAATGCCGGGCTACGGTATCAGCTTGTTTACGGCTATTTTCCCGGTATTGCTCATGGCGGCAGGTACCATTGCGGATACCATCTTGCCCGAAGCATCTCCTATCCGGAAAGCGCTCAGCTTTTTAGGCGACCCGGCCATTGCCTTGTTGCTAGCCGTTTTGCTGGCTATTTTTACCCTGGGTTTAAACCGGGGCAAAAAAATGGATGAAATTATGCGTATTCTAACGGCTTCTATCAGCAGCATTGCCATGATTATGCTTATTATTGGCGGCGGCGGAGCTTTAAAACAAGTGTTGGTAGATAGCGGCGTAGGCAAATACATTACCAGCCTGGTAAGTACTTTTAATCTTTCGCCGTTACTCTTGGCCTGGGGAATTGCGGCCTTGCTGCGGATTTGCTTAGGTTCGGCTACGGTGGCGGCCATTACCACGGCCGGCATTGCCCTGCCGGTTATCTCGGCTACCGGCGTTAGCCCGGAACTAATGGTACTGGCCACCGGCGCCGGCAGCCTCATGTTTTCGCACGTAAACGACCCGGGCTTCTGGATGTTTAAAGAGTATTTCAGCCTGAATATTCCACAAACCATGGCCACCTGGTCTATTATGGAAACGCTGGTTTCGGTAATTGGGTTGGCTGGTGTATTACTGTTAAATTTGGTTGTTTAGCCCTTGCTTCATCAGCGCTCCCTTCTTATCCTCATTCCAGCCTTTGTCATGAACTGTATAGATTTCATGTTCCGGAAAGTCAAGTTTAAGCCGCTTTGGTAAGTTTTCATCAAGCAGCAGTCTCGTATAACTTTTCTATATTTTTAGAAGTCAATATCTTTTCAGCAATCCCCAATACACTAACTGCTTGTTTTTTGCTTACGGTTGGAAAATATTCTACAAATTCGTCTAGTGAAACACCTTTTTCCCAATGAAGGAAAAGTGTTTCTATTGGAACTCGGGTTCCTTTGAAAACAGGTTGCCCACTTAATATTTCTGGTCAATGCTGATGTAGTCTTTGATATTTGTCATAATGTCAAATATACAATTTTTCAAAATAAGGTAATTTTTCAGCTTGTGTCTAACGAGTTGCAGCTGAAAAACGTGGGACTTTTCGAAGCATTTCCTGTCCACATGTGACAAAGGTAGCCACGAAGAACGAACCTTGCGGCAACCACTGACCGCCCCATGTTTTCTTAGCTGCTGTTGGCAAAAGTACTTACTTCATTCTGTCCACCCAATTTCCAAGTCTTATCCCAAAAATTCTTTCAAATTCACTTTTGTTTTCAGTCACCATGATCAAATCATTTTCGATTGCGGTGCATCCGATGAATAAGTCCAAGTCACTAATCATTGTGCCCGCTTTTTTTAATTTGGCTTTTTCTTTTCCATATTTCATAATTGAATCATAGATTGGGAGAACTGTTACCAACTCGATGAACTGTTCAATAAGTCGGTGGTTCTTTTCAGGGTTTTTACTGTTCTCTGCTCCGAAAACAAGTTCGGCTAATGTGATTTCAGAAATAGCACAATTTTCAGCTTTTACAGCCTCAAATTTTTCAGTTACTCCAAATTTTCCACGGAAAAAATGCACACATATATTGGTGTCAAGAAGGTAATTCATTAGAGTTCAATATTGTCTTGTTTGTTAACTCTTGAATTTCTAATTTCTTTAATAATCTCATCAGAATCTCGGGAATCTTCCCATGCCCCAGACAAATCTTTGAGACTAATATTTGATTTTCCTTTTTCTTCGATGGATTCAGTCAGCTTAATAATCAGTTTCTTCTTAGATCCATTGTCTAATCGTGATAGAAATCCAAAGTATTTGTCAATAGTCTTATTTGTCAATGCTAAGCCCATATTTCATTTGTTTTCATCAAAGATACAAATTTTCTTAAAAGTCGAACTTCTGTTGGTATCACCGATGTATTCTTGCCAACGGGCTCCGTATATACAAAGGCCGCGGCGAAGCAAGGGTTTTGTATATACATTGTTGTGCGTTCGTACTGTTCAATTTGGGTTTGTCAATAATTCATTTTCCATTTGCTTCTTGCCCCAATTGTGTAAATACTCTATAAATGGAATTAATTCTCGCCCGGTTTCACTCAATGAATATTCTACTTTTGGTGGCACTTCGTGAAACATTTTTCGGTTTATCAATTTATCTTCTTCCAATTCCCGTAAAGTCTGCGTAAGCATTTTTGTGGTAATATTAGGCACAGTCCTGCTCAACTCACCATAACGCAACACAGCTTTTGAGTTCAAATGCCACAAAATCATTCCTTTATATTTTCCGCCGATCCGTTTAAAGGCATAATCAACCGCACAGAGTTGCGTAGTTTCAGAGTTTTTTGATTTGTTTTTCATTTTACTAAATTATAAGTCATTGATAATTAACATTAAATACTTTTTGGTATGTAAGATACAAATAGGTACATACTTGTTGTAAAGATAATGACAACTTAGTTTTGCTGTTCATTAATATAAATAAAAATGGACTTAAAATTAAAAGACAAAGTAGCAGTAATTACTGGGGCATCAAAAGGAATTGGTGCAGGAATTGCAAAAGCATTTGCAAAGGCAGGTGCAAAAGTTGTTGTCAATTATGCATCGGCTAAAGAAGACGCAGATAAAGTTGTCAATGAAATCACTGAAAATGGTGGCGCTGCCATTGCTGTTCAATGCGATGTTAAAAATTCGGAAGATGTAAAAAGATTATTTCAGGAAACTAAAGCGGCTTTTGGCGGACTAAATATTTTGGTGAACAATGCTGGTGTTTTTTTATACGAACCATTAGAAATGGTTACCGAAGAAAGCTTTCACCTGCAATACAATACCCACGTTTTGGGCAATTTGATGTGTACTCAAAATGCTGTTGAACTGTTTGGTGATGCTGGTGGAAGCATCATCAACTTGAGCTCTACGGTAAGTCAAAATCCATTTCCAGGTCTAATCGTATATAGTGCAGCAAAAGCGGCAATAGATAATATGACAAAAACTTTATCTAAAGAACTGGGGCCGAAAAAAATACGAATAAATACTATTGCACCGGGTGTTACACAGACAGAGGGAAACCTTAGAATGGGGATAACAGGTGGCGATATGGAAAAACTAATGGTTTCAATGACTCCATTGGGCCGCCCGGGACAGGTAGAGGATATTGCAAAAGTAGCCATGTTTTTGGCTTTTGATGATGCTGGTTGGGTTACGGGCGAAAGAATTACGGTTGCTGGGGGTTTATTGTAAAATTTCAATTTATAAAAATGCTATCTGTCAAGGTTAGCATTTTTTGTTTGTCGGTAATCTTTTAGTATGACGCCCAACTACTAAATAAACGTCATTATTACGTTTAACCACCCAATATAGCTGGCTAAACGTAATCGAACTAACGAATATACTATATATTTAAATACATATTCGAAGGTCTAAGAAAAGTATCTTTCTGGCGCCATTCTAAGAAAAGTACCAGAAGTAGAAATAAAAAAGGCACGCTAAGAACGCTATAGATTTTATCTCGCATTATTAAGTAATATCGTTTAATATATTTAAGATAACCACCTACTAACAACGATATTTCTCTGAAGTATCATAATAAAAAAGCGACATCTTCGGATGTCGCTTTAAAAAAATAAAAACAGGAATCTTTAAAAGTCTATCTGCTTTACCAGATAGATAATGGTTTTCTCTTCTTAAAGGAAGGTGTTGCTGTTGGTGGGAACAGGTTATAAGTAAAAAGCAACTCGTTAGAACCTACATTTATGCCGCTGCCTTTGCCGGTGGGCATTTCGCGCAGGTAACCTATCTTAAATTGATTTTTGAAGCGCATACCGGCGGTAAAAGTAAACGCCAGGTTATTCCGGTAACCTATACCGGCCCAATAAGTATCGTCATAAACGCCTTTTAACTGGCCTTCCAGGGTTCCTTTTAATTTGCTATCGTAACGGTACAGGGTATTAAATACCAACCCCAACTCGTTGGTTATTCCGCGACGGTAACCACCTTGTAATACGTGTTGCAAAGCGTAGGTATCATCCAGGTACGGATCGCCACCAGCTAAAGCGCCTTTGGTTAAATCCTGCACGGCATAACCAAAATAGTAATCCGTAGCCGATAACACTAAGCCGGCATTCACGCCCAGTTTGTGCACGCGGTTTTCACTGCTCCGGAGCAAGCCCTGGTATTGGGCATCGCTGATATCATCAAAAACTAACCGGGTCTCGTCCAAGCGGTTTAAATTATACGTAAGGGCGGCGCCACCTCTTAAATTCAGCACATCGGAAAGCGCTACTTTATAGCTGTAGCTGGCGTTAAACTGACTTTCTTTAAAAGGCCCGAAGGTATCGTGTAAGATAGTGAGCCCCACCGCGTGATTACCAGCCGCCGCGTTGCGGGCACCACCAGGCCGCCGATTACCAAACGATTTCAGATCGGCCAAATTTAATTCTCCGGAGATAAACAAAGTACGGGGCGCATCTTCGTAGCCCGTCCACTGGTCGCGGTAAAACGTTTTTACCGCGGAGCCCTCATAAGCCGTAAGAGCGGGATTGAAATATTGCTGAAATAAGGAAAAATTACCGATGTATTTTCTATTCTGGGCCTGTGCACCCAAAGCAGCTAAAACTACTATTACAAGGATGGAAAACTTTTTCATTTGCATTACTTTATAACTGTTACTACCCCTCTTTTAACCAAATTAATGTCTTTTACCTGCACCACAAAGAAGAAGGCCCCTTTTAAAACTTGCCCGTGCTGATCTTTGCCATCCCAGCCTTTTTCGGGATTAGTGGTATGAAACAAGCGCACCCCGGCCCGGTCGAATACTTCTACCTGGATCTGGTTGTAGTATTTCAGTTCCGGAATGGTCCAGGTATCGTTGGTGCCATCGCCGTTAGGAGAAAAAGCATTTACTATTTTCAGCTGATCGGCAGCTTTGGCGTATTGCGCCTTGGTTAAGGTAAAGGTTTTTTCTATGGCATTGCCGAAAGTATCGGTACTTTTTACCCGGATAGAGAACTGGGTGATACCGGATAAACCTTTGTTAGATTTGAGGTATAATTTATCGCCCCGGATATCGAACAAGCTATTATCGCTGTCGCCCTGTCCGGTTACTAACTCGTATATAAACTCAGTATCGTCCGGGTCGGTGGTGGTGAAAGTACCCAGCGCTTCGTTGGGGATAGCTTCCGGTTTAAAGGTAGTTGCACTTAAGGCGATATCGGTTGGAGGCCGGTTGGGTTCTACCTCTACTATTATTTGCGCCCCTATATTATCGAGGTTAGTGGTGAGCGGAGCCGGTATTAAAACGCCGGTTAAAGTATACTGGCCCAACACCATACCGTTATAATCGCCCTCGCTCCAAGTAACTTCTACTTCGCCTTTGGTACCGGTAGAATACGTAACTTCTACTTTTACCGGCAGCGGAACGCGGTTGTATAGCGTCCGGATGGGCACCCGGACAATGGCCGGCGTTGTTACTGATACAATGTTGCGCATAATCATCATGGCATTAGCGCTTACTTCGGCGCCTTTGTTACCCGCTAAATCTTCGGCATAAATGGTAGCCGTTAGCGTACCATCGTGCAGGCTGGTTAAATCAAGCGGAGAAATGGCAAATGCGGCGTTCGTTACCAGTACGTTGCCGGTAACCGGCGTACCGCCCTCACTGCTGGTGATGGTGTAATATAAGGTAGTCCCCACTTCTGCCCCCGATACTTGCAAGGAAGTAGTTTCGAAGTTTTTAACATTTATTTGTTCGGTATTAAAAGCTACAGCATAACCCGTGGGGGCTGTTGTATCTATCCGGATATTTAAGGCCGGACTCGCATCACTAACATCGCTGGTAGGGTCGGTAGCCGTTACAGTTATGGCATATGCGCCGTCCGGCAGGGCTTCCGGGAAAGTATAATTCCAGGTACCTTCGGCATCGGCGGTTACTTCGGCTACGCTTACCCCATCTACATAAATAGTTACGGTGACATTTGCCTCTGCGGTACCCGTTATGGCCGGGGTATTATCTTTGGTGAGGCCATCGGTACCATCTACCAATACAGGCGTGGCCGGGGTGGCCATTTTGTAGTAGTTCAAAGTACGGACATGTTCAATCTGCAACACCGGATCGGTGCTGTAGCCCCCAAATTCTACTACGTACCTGGCATCCCTCAACCCGGAAAGATCAACCCAAACAGCATCCTGATTATTGCTAATTACGGCTTGCAGATAGTGTTCGCCAATACTTCCTAAGTTATTGGGTTCGGTTCCTACCCAATAATTATAGGCTTCATTAACGGCGGTTGGATGGTAATTGCCGGTAGAAATGGGCATACCTTTTTCAGGGCCGGCTACCCAGAACCATCGGCCCTGTGCTGCTACCTGGTTAGCGTACACATTGGTGCCGATAGCCTCATTCACGTAAGAGAACTCATCCGAACCACTAAGCCAGCTATCACTTAAAAGATAAGATTTGATAAAACTGTTCTCAAGGGCAGAAATACTGGTAGCTAAATAGCCTTTCAGGCTAAAAAACCTTTGGGCAGACGCATTAGTCAGAGCAGTTGCCCAGTTACTTTGAGTTGTAAAAAACTGATAATAGTGCGTTTTGTCGTTGATAACCAAGCTAACAAAATTGCCCAGGGCAAATTTAAAAGTCCGGTCGGCTTTGTTAGAGCTGGTGGTTATAAATGTTACGGCCCGGAAAATTTGCTGCCACTGCGCCGAGGTGGCGGTACCGGTAAAAGCTAAAACCCCGGTATTGGCATTATAAGTTTGGCTGACGCCTGCAGGCAAGAAACCGGGAAAGTTTAGAACATCTCCTGACTGAAATCCGGATTCGATGTAAACCTTGGCATCGGTTATATTTTCTACCCCGGTAACAGTAATCTCGTTATCAATTACCATGAGCTTTACAAAACCAGCATTTTTGCTTTGGGTATTACCAGCAATTTTATTTGGCTCCGGGGCAACTTGCGTGGCCAGCGACAAATAGCTGCCTGGTTTTACCGGAACACCGGTAAAGCAAACTTTACCATCCGCCACCAAACGACCGTTAACATGAATTATGGCATCATTAAAATCGCCATTATTATCAATTAAAAGCGCAAAGTTTTCAACGGCGTAGTTAAAATCTGCGGGCAGGGCAGCAATCAGACCAGACAGGTCAAAACAAACATCTACGGTTCCTTCGCTTTCATTCATATCTACCCGCCACTCTTGCTTTAAGCGGGTTGAATAAGCGGGAGGGGCTTCGGTATCCAGGGCAAAACTGCTGCCATCGTTCCCCACAGTTAAAAAATTGCCTGCTGAGTTGTTAGTAGTAGAAAAATTTGAAATTGTTAAGAGTCCGCTGCTGGCCGTATTAAGGGCATTATTAGCGCAATTAATACCAATACCGCCTACCTGATTGGTATGCGGGGCTGGCAAACTATAGTAAGAAGCTACATTATTAACAATATCAATTCCGTATTTGGTGCTCAGGTATAGGTTAATGGCCTCAAGTTCACAGTTACTTAACTTGCGGTTATAAGCAATCATTTCGGCAATGTCACCGTTAAAAACATTATCATCGCCGTCACGGCCAATGCTTAAAGCTGATTGGCTATTACTTGGATGCGTGGTATCCGTAAATTTAGCAATAATTTTACCGTTCAGGTAAACCGACGAGCCATTGGTTGGACCAACGTTTGCATCATCCGTTACGCTGCCATCGTACATAGCAGTTACGAGGCGTACCTCTCCTACTGTGCCCGCTCCCGGCACCATTGTTACCTGACCGGTGGGCCCTAGCGACAAATAACCATTATCGGTGCCTTTGTGGGTAAAGAAGAAACGATCCCAATCGCCATTATCAATTCCCCACAAGGCCTCCTGGGCTGAACCAACCCGGCTTCCTTGTTTATAAACCGTAATAATGGTTACATCCGGGTTTATGCCGGCTCTTAAATCAACATTGTTCACCACATAAGCCGAACCGCCGGTATTGCTGGCTCTATTAAAGCGAACTACCGGCTGACCATTAATTTGGTTTGGCTCATAGACACCGGCGTTTTTGCCCGGAGCAACAGTAGCATGATGATCAGCTCCTGATTTGTCGTGCCAGGTAGTAAGGTTGGCACCGGCAGATAAACTGGTAGTACCATCTCCGTTTACATCGGCGGCATCGAGCCAGAGCATAATGCCATTCTTCACATCAGCCGGGCCATTCGGACCAGCGCTTTGGGCAGCTGCCGGCCTATGGCTTACCACATATAAGGCCAGAATAAAAAAGAGTAAATGTTTCCTCATATAATTAAGTTAAAATAACAAATTGTAATTAGAGTAAGTAGTTATTTTTTGTACAATTTTGGTTTATATTTCAGCACTTAGTGTAGCAAACATGCCCGCACCCCTAAGTATATTAAACAAGTATAAAATATAAATTTACCAATCAAACACAACAACCCATAACCAAGCTAAAATTTACTCTAAAAAGCCTTTTGCTTTGTTTTAGCTCAGCCAACACGATTGTTAAACTGAAATTAGAGAGGTTTTTTATGTTTTCCTACTTTACAGGAATAATATTTTTTGTATTTAACCAACTACCTGTTAAAAGACAATTTAACCTGACATTTATAATATTATCAATAATACATCTCAGATTTAAACGGATTATCAACTTCAGAAACACAGCATTAATCTAAAGCTTAAGCTATGGTTATTTTCAGAAACTGTAACACCTAAACAAAAGTAGCAACACCAGCATCTGCCAGCATGCTGGTGCTGAGATTGGGGTATAAGAAGAAGAATTGAAAAGATTATTAGCCATGCGCAATCAACCGCTGGTTGGAGGCTGGTTACGAGGTAAAAAAGCTAAGGCTGCACCATAGCAAAGGCACGTACCGGGAAAGTACCCAAGCCTTTTATCTTGGGCGGCACAGCACTGAACGTAAAACCAGCAGTAGGCACTTGCTGCAGGTTACAAAGATGTTCCACAATGGTAATTTCGTTTTGCAGTAAAGTAGTATGCACCGGCCGGGTATTGCCCGAAGTATCATCAATATTATGCGCATCAATGCCAACCAGAACCGCTCCGGCGCTTACGAGATATTGGGCCGCAGCTTCGGTCAGGAAAGGAGAATTTTCGAAATACGTATCCGTACGCCAAAACTGGTCCCAACCCGTATGCACCAATACGGCTTTACCTTGCAAATCTAAACCTTCAAAGTAAGAGACATCAATGGCTTTTACCTGCAGGCCATCTACCCGGATAACAATACCCTCTAAATGCACCAGGCGCGAAAGCGTTAATTGCGATAAATCAAGGCCGTTTTCGAAACGATGAAAAGGCGTATCGAGGTAGGTACCGGTATTGGCCACCAGATCAATGCGGCCAATCTGAAATTCGGTACCGGGTGCATATAGGGCGCGGGAAGCTTCCCGGCTCAGGTAATCGCAGATAACCGGGGCCGGCAAGCCTTTGTAGGTAATCATGCCGGCTTCTATGGTATGGCTTAAATCAATATAGGTTGGGGTACTTCTCATTAATCAGGCGTTTAGCCAGTCTTTAAATTTGGTAACCTTATCTAAACTCACGTATACTTCGCCGGGAGCGGGCGGTTGCAGCTCTACTTGCAATTTGCTTTTCGGGAAAACATGAATATGCGCAATGGCCGCTAACTTTACAATATACTGCCGGTTTATCCGGAAGAATTGCTTCGGGTCCAGCTGCTCGTATAATTGATCCAGGCTCAGGTCCAGCGGGTATTTTACTTTGGCATTGGTCACCAGCAGCACAATACCTTCTTCGGCATGGAAGTAGGCTATTTCTTCTATACCAATAGTTTTTATTTTCTGACCGGCCACAATAGAAAAACGGGTACGGTACTGCGGCTCGCGGTGCCTAATCATTTCGTATAAAGCCTGCATGTCTACGGGCTTGCTAACGGCGGGCATAACCCAAGCCTGGTATTTTTTTATGCTGGTTTCCAGTTCTTCCTGCGTAACCGGCTTTAAAAGGTAATCTACACTTTTAAGTTTAAAAGCTTTAATGGCGTATTCGTCGAATGCCGTGGTAAATATAATAGGAGAATTCACTTTAACCTGATCGAATATAGAAAAGCTGATACCATCTTCCAGATGAATATCCAGGAAAATAAGATCTGGTTCCGGGTGCGTCTGCAACCACGCCACCGATTCTTCCACCGACTCCAATCTGGCTAAGATATGGCTGCGGTTATCGGCTTTCAGAATCATGGTTTCTAATCTTTGGGCTGCCAGTTCTTCGTCTTCTATAATAATTATATTCATTTCGCTATTCTTAAGGCAATTATGGTTTGCAGCTCCAGCATTACCGGTTTAAAGTAAGAAGAATTAAATTCTTTTAACTGTTTAGGCACCTTGGAGCTTTAAACCAACCCGGCGTACCGTTACTGCTTATTGGTATATTGCACCAAGCCGGTTGTTATTGTAGCAAAGGTATCTTGGCCTGGTACTTATCGTTTTCAATACCAAAAGAAACGGGTTTATCGGTGATGTAGCCGTACCGGTTGGTAATATTACGCAGCCCCACTTGCGACGAAGCCATTTTATCGTCGCGCACCTGCAGGTTATTATGCACGCAGAGATAATTATTTTCGTCGATAAAGATATGGATGCGTAAAGGCGACTTTTTAGACACCACGTTGTGTTTAATGGCGTTTTCGATGAGTAACTGTAAGGTAAGCGGCGGCAATAAGTAGTTTAGTTTGGCTGCCGGTAAATCAATATCTACTTTCAGCTTGTCTTTAAACCGGATATCAATGAGAAAAATATAAGAATGAATAAACTCCAATTCGGTTTGCAGCGGTACCAGATCATCGCCTTTATGTTCGAGCACGTAGCGGTAAGCTTTAGAGAGCTGTTCGGTAAATTTCTCGGCCAAATCAGGCGCCACGGTAATTAACGAGGTTAATACATTAAGGCTATTAAACAGAAAGTGCGGATTTACCTGGTTCTTCAGTGATTCGAACTGCGCCTGGGCAATTTCTTTCTGGAGCTTTTCGGCCTGCAAACCAGCCTGGTGGATATTTTTAAAAACGTGAAAACTGGTTAAAATACCGTAATAAATGGCCGCTATCAGCACCAGCATAATAAAATTTAAGCGCAGCTCGGCTGTATCGCTGAGCGGGCTCACCAATATGCCACCAAATATTATTTTAGAAGGAATATACCCTACTGTCAAGAATACAACCAGGCTGTAGAGCAAGAAGACTACCAGGCCAATCAGGTATTTTTCGGCACTCATTTCGGCCCTCGGATACTTTGTTTCCAAATAATCTACCAGGCGAATGTATCCTTCGTAAAACAGGTAAAACATTACAAAAGAGTAGCACAAATCAAATAGCAGGTGCTGGGTATTATAAATAAAATAACCGTACAGTAGGTAAGCAATCAGGAAAGTCCAGTCTAAAGCCAATACCAGTGCTACCACCATCTTAAAAGCAAAATGCCGTATCAGCACATTGGTTTTCCGTCGCATCATTACAGGGCCTGATTTATATTCCGGATGCTAAATCTACTCATTTTAGGTGGCACTCCTGTGGCTATACCCCAGATTAAAACCAAAAAGGCAGGAAAAAAATATTAGTCTCTATATTTTTTCCTGCCTAGTAGTCAACTAAACAAACAAACAACAAACAACAAACTTCTTTTAGCGAAACCTGCTGCCTGGTTAACTTTAACCGGGCACATCGCCTTCATTTCTTTTAATTTTTCTGCGGCTTAACTTCTTCTTTCAGCAGTTTGATAAGCCAGCAGCAAATTAGTGGTACAAATATGCAGGATGATTATAGCTAGATCAAATTAAGTTAGCTGATTGCCGGATAATAACCGATGAATGCCGAGAATCGGGGCTTGGATTTTTACGAAGTAGCAACCTATCTTCTTGGGCTTGCCCGGTAAAATAAACGATAAGCTATCTTAGAGGCTTTTTCTCATTTGCCACAATACTTCTTTCGCTTCTAAACAGCCCCGCAAAACTTTTAGACAAAGCTTTTCTATCCTATAAAAAATTGTTTTATTATTATGCAAAATTAACCGTTACTATATTAAACAAACATCCACCATTACCATTCATCTTTATGCATTTTCTAAAAAAGATAAGTTGGGCCTGGCTGCTGGCCGTTACACTATTACCGGCTACTAGCTTTGCTCAAACTAAAACGCAAGGTACTTCCGCTTCGAACCAGGTTAAAACCGCAAATGGTACCCTGCAGGGCATTACCGAGAAAAGTGGCATCCGGTCCTTTAAAGGCGTACCGTTTGCGGCCCCGCCGGTAGGCAATTTACGCTGGCGCGAACCGCAACCCGTTAAAAACTGGACCGGCGTACGGCAGGCCAACCAATTTGGTCCCCGGGCCATGCAACTGGCCTTATTTGGCGATATGAATTTCCGCTCGAACGGCGTAAACGAAGATTGCCTTTACCTGAACGTTTGGACTCCGGCCAAAACCGGGAAAGAAAGCCTGCCGGTGCTGGTATATTTTTACGGGGGTGGCTTTGTAGCAGGCGATGGCTCGGAACCGCGTTACGATGGCGAAAGTATGGCCCAGCGGGGCATCGTGGCCGTTACGGTAAATTACCGTCTGGGGGTTTTCGGTTTTATGGCGCACCCCGAATTAACCAAAGAATCACCTCACAAAGCATCCGGCAACTACGGCCTGCTGGACCAGAGTGCGGCTTTACGCTGGGTAAAACAAAATATTGCGGCTTTTGGCGGCGACCCGAATAAAGTAACCATTGCGGGCGAATCGGCCGGTTCGTATTCGGTTAGTGCCCAGATGGCTTCACCCCTATCTAAAAACCTGATTGCCGGCGCTATTGGGGAAAGCGGCTCGTTGCTGTCGCTGCAACCTACGGCAACGCTGGCGCAGGCCGAACAGACCGGAGTAACTTTTGCCAACAGCATCGGCGCCAATTCTTTGGCCGATTTACGGGCTTTACCGGCGCAGCAGTTACTGGAGGCCACCGGCAAACCCGGCACACCCCGCTTTCCGGTGGTAACGGATGGTTATTTCTTCCCGAAATCGCCGGCCGCTATTTTTGCTGCCGGCGAACAAGCCCACGTACCGCTGCTGGCGGGCTGGAACTCCGAAGAATCGGGTTACCGGGCCATTTTGGGGCAGGAACAACCCACACCGGAAAATTACACGCAGGCCGTACAAAAACTCTACGGTGACCGCGCCAGTGAAGTACTAAAATTATACCCGGGAACGACAGAAGATGAAATTATAGAAGCAGCTACTGCTCTGGCCGGCGACCGGTTTATTGGTTACAGCACCTGGAAATGGATAGATGCACACAGCCGCACCGGGAGCAAACCCGTGTATCGTTATATGTACTCCCGTCCGCGCCCCGAAATGACGCCCGAAATGGGAAATGCTACGCCGGGTTTAGCGGGCGGTGTTATCCGTAATGCTGATCCAACTGCCCAAAAAGCACCGCCCGCCCGTGGTGCCGTCCATTCTGCCGAAATTGAATACGCCCTAGGCAACCTGCCTACGAACAAAGTTTACGCCTGGACACCCGACGACTATAAAGTTTCGGAAGTAATGCAAAATTATTTCGCCAATTTTATAAAAACCGGCAACCCCAACGGCAAGAACTTACCTAACTGGCCGGCCCTTAAAGCTGGCAATGCGGCCCCGGTAATGCACATAGATGTTAATACCCGCGTAGAAACCGATAAAACCCGGGAGCGCTACCTGCTACTGGAAAAATTCACGACTAAATAATCAGCCGGAGAACAGTGCACTTATTAGTATATAAGTAAGCAGCTGATTGCAGCTTTTACAAAAGCCCTAAACCTGATAATGGCAAGTCTGCTATTAGGTTTAGGGCTTTCTATTTCCGGCTCTAGTAAAATGTGAATGTTAACATTTTACTAAGAACCACTACTAAAAAATACTTTCTACCGGAGCAGTTAAGGTATTTCTTTCAGCAGCATTACAGCTGGATTTTTAGCAATCAGAAAATTTATGCACAAAAAAATACTATATAAATTAGCTAATAATAATACAAATGCGTATTTTGCTAAAATATTTAGTATTTACACGTAAAACTATGAAACTAATTAGGGGCGAACGAATAGATAGAAGCGACACGATAGAATTTATACCCATAAATTTAATCCAAAATACTACTTTACCCTTCTATGCTTCCCGGGTATCCGCCGGCTTTCCGAGCCCGGCCGATGAACATCTGGAATTTAGCATCAGTATTAACGAAATAGTAGCCACAAACCCAAATTCCACCTTTTTTGTCCGGGTAAATGGCGATTCCATGATTGAAGCTCCTATTCCGCAGGGAGCCATATTAGCAGTAGATAAAGCGGTAAAAGCCGAACATAACGATATTGTGGTGTGCTATTTAGACGGTGAGTTTACGGTAAAAAGACTAATGATGGCAGGAAAGGAAATTTGGCTGAAACCGGAAAACCGCAAGTACCCGCCTATTGCCATAACCCCGGAAATGGATTTCCGGGTTTGGGGCGTAGTAGTAACGGTAGTGTATAATCCGAAAGATATATGAAAAGCTTGTTTGCCTTGGTAGACTGCAATAACTTCTATGCTAGTTGCGAAAGGTTGTTCCGGCCGGATTTAGAAAAAAAGCCGATTGTAGTTTTAAGCAACAACGACGGCTGCGTTATTGCCCGCTCCGATGAAGCCAAAGCGCTGGGTATTAAAATGGGGGCTCCTATGTTTTTAGTCGAGGATTTACTTAAAAAAGAAGGCGTACATATTTTTTCCAGTAATTATGAATTGTACGGCGACCTTTCTTTCCGGGTAACGGAAACGCTGCGGCAATTTACCCCGCGGGTAGAAGTTTACAGCATCGACGAAAGCTTCCTGGACCTGAGCAGCTTCTTTTTCTTAAACTTAAAAGTTTACGGCCAGCAAATAAAAAACACGGTAATGCAAAATATCGGTCTACCAGTTTCGGTAGGTATATCGCATACCAAAACCTTAGCCAAACTGGCCAATCGGTTATCCAAGAAATCAGAAAAAGCGGGTGGGGTATTGGTATTAACCGAAGAAAGACACATAGATGCGGCTTTAAAAATAACTGCCGTAGAAGACGTTTGGGGCGTTGGCCGGCAATACGCCAAGTTCTTCCAGGCAGCAGGTATTTATACTGCTTACGATTTAAAACAAGCCAAAGATGCCTGGATTCTGAAGCACGGCACCGTGGTTATGCTCCGGACGGTACACGAACTGCGGGGAATTTCTTGCTTAGATTTAGAATTACTGCCCCCCGATAAAAAAGGAATTTGTACTTCCCGGAGCTTTGGTAAACCTGTTACCACATTAGATGCCTTGCAGGAAGCAACCGCCAACTACGCGGCGCGTTGCGCAAAAAAGTTACGCAAACAGAAAAGCTGCGCCAAAGTACTAAGGGTATTTGTTACCACAAATAAGCACGCCGATACTTTACAGTATGCCAACAGCAAAGAAATAGTTTTACCCACCGCCTCTAACAGCAGTTTAGAACTGATAAAATACGCGACTAAAGCCTTAAATGAGATTTACAAAGAAGGCTATTTGTATAAAAAATCCGGGGTAATTGCTACCGAAATAGTACCGGAGAAAAACATACAGTTTAACTTATTGGATACCACCGACCATTTTAAGCACCATAATTTAATGGAAGCCATCGACGAAATCACCCAAAAACTAGGTAAAGATGCGGTTAAAATAGCCCGGCAGGGTACTAACGGTAAAAAAGACTGGCACCTGAGAAAGGCGTATCAATCGCCTTGTTACACCACCCGGCTAGATCAAATACTCACAATTAACATCTAGTTTAAAGCCCTGCCGAGAAGCGATGGTTTTACTTTTCAGGGCATTACCCCAAATTAAGATTATTGTTTCAGATAGGCTAAGAAAACCTTATCTGCAGTTAACTCTGTGAGTCCATTTTTAGCCGGCCAGCCTCATACGCATAAAAAAAGCAAGCTGTTTAGCTTGCTTTTTTATTAAATATAGGTTTAGAATTAGCTGTTAGCGGGTCTCCGGGAACGGGTGTTATTTTCACCTTGTCGGTTGGCGCGATTGGCCCGCTGGGCTTGCATTTGCTTCCGGTCTTCTTCGTATTTAGCGTATTGTTTTTTGCTTACGATACCTTTAAATTCTTTTTCCCAGCTGGCCCGTAACTTTTGCATCTCCTGACGCTGATTGTTATTACGCTGATCTGAATTGTTATTGCGGCTGGCCAGGCTTTCCATTTGCCGGGCTTGTTTCAGGTTTAGCTCCTGCAATTTCTTTTGCTGTTTGCTGCTCAGGTCTAAACGTTGGCTTAGCATCTCTGTGCGCTGGGTTGCGCGCTGCTCCGCGGTAAGTTTGTTCCGGCGGTCGTCATCCCGGCCAAATTTACCTTTATCGTTTCTTTCTTTACGCTCCTGGCCATAGCGGCTGTCCTGGATTTCTTTTCTATCTTTTTGGGGGGCATTTTGCGCATAAGAAGTTCCAACTATGGTTAAACCTAATGCAAACATGGCTACTAACTTTTTCATCTTTTTAAAATTTAAATGGTTTTTGATTTCTTTTCTTTTTAAGGCTAACTGCCTTGGTTGTCTTCTGTATTTCAAAGCAAGTGCCAGAAATAACCACTATTCTATCCGGAAGTGTTAAAAGGCGAATGTCTCGACGGATAGCCTTTTTGTATCGATGAATGGCTTTAGCCAACTTGTTTTATATTCTATTTTCCCGCTTTATCTAAATAATTTTAACTGCCCATATTTTAATCAGCAAGCCAGAACAGCTTTAGGACTCTATGCAGGAAAGCCGGGCAAACGATTAGTCGTAGAAAAAAGATTAGCCCGCCCGCCTAATTGTTTTTTTTAAGAATATTGCGCAAAATTTAACTATTGCGGGCCAATTCCTGTTAAATACATAGACGGGCCAGTCAATTATACTTAATTCAGGCCTTTTCAACAGAAATCAAGTAAATCAATAAATCAAATCTATTTACCAGGCAATTAACAGCTTATTTTAAGGAACTTTCAATTACTATAAACAAGAAAAATTGAGGCTTGATTGTTATAGCCTGATAGCTGGATCTGTTTACTTAAAATTATTTAAATTTAAATTGATATTGATGCAAAGCTTAAGCACTAAAATATATAAAAACGACTTTGTAAGCACTTTTCCTGGTGATGAAAGCGGTAACTTGACACCCCGCCAAACGCCCGGTGTTTTATACAGCAAAGCCAATCCTACTCCTGTCAACAACCCGGTTTTACTGGCCTGGTCAGAAAAACTAGCGCAAGAACTGGGCCTGGAAAAACCCACTAATCAGGAGGACATTAATATACTGGGCGGAAACGCTGTTGCTCCTTCTATGCAACCCTATGCGGCTTGTTATGCCGGACACCAGTTTGGCAACTGGGCCGGTCAGTTGGGCGATGGCCGGGCTATAACCCTAAGTGAACTGGAAACTGCAACTGGGCAAACCTGGGAACTGCAACTAAAAGGAGCTGGCCGGACGCCTTATTCGCGCCGGGCCGATGGACGGGCGGTTTTGCGTTCGTCGGTGCGGGAGTACCTGATGAGCGAAGCCATGCACTACCTGGGCGTACCTACTACCCGCGCCTTAAGCCTGGTTTCTACCGGCGACCAGGTAATGCGGGATATGTTTTATAACGGCAACCCGGAGTTTGAACCGGGCGCCATTGTGATGCGGGTAGCGCCCAGCTTTCTCCGTTTTGGAAATTTTGAAATACTGGCGGCCCGCCAGGAACTGGATAACCTACGGAAACTCACCGACTGGACCATCCAACGGTTTTACCCGCACATTGCGGGCGAAGGCGACGCTAAAATACTGGCCTGGTTTAAAGAAGTAGTGGAACGGACCGCCGGTTTAATGGTAGAATGGATGCGGGTTGGTTTTGTACACGGCGTAATGAATACTGATAATATGTCGATTCTGGGCCTTACCATTGATTATGGTCCTTATTCTTTCCTGGATGCCTATGACCTGCGGTTTACACCTAACACCACCGACCTGCCGGGCCGTCGCTATGCTTTTGGTAAGCAACCTTCTATCGGGTATTGGAACCTGGGCTGTCTGGCCAGCGCCATTGCGCCCTTATTACCCGACACCAAGGAATTAATAGCTATACTGGAAGCTTACGAGGATATTTATCTGGCGAAATATTATACCATGCTCGGCAATAAACTAGGTCTGGATGAAGTGAGAGAAGAAGATATTGCACTCCTCACGCAGTTAGAAAAAACACTATCCGTGGTTAAGCCCGACATGACTATTTTTTACCAGCTTCTTATGAAACTGCCGGCAGATATGGAAAATGACGCGGCTATTCTAAACTATTTTGAGGAATCGTTTTACCAGACGCCCGACCAGGACAGAAGCGAAACATTTGTTAGTTGGATAAAAACTTACCAGGCGCGCCTGAAAACAAATACCGGCACCTCCGAAGAAGCGCACGAGCGTATGCGCAAAGCTAACCCGCGTTTTATCTTACGGAATTACCTGTTGCACCAAGCCATAGAAGAACTAACCAGAGGGGAAAACAATTTATTCTTGAAATTACAGGCTGCTATAAAGGACCCTTATTCCGGTAAATTTGATGAGTTTTTTGGCAAAAGGCCGGATTGGGCCCGGCAAAAAGCAGGCTGCTCTATGCTCTCCTGTAGTTCCTAAATCAAACACTTTCGGGTAATGCCTTTTAAGTTTGGGTTAGAAATTGTTTTAAAACCTTGCTTTAAATCTCTCTTACAGGAGATGGCCTTTGATGTATGTTAATATAAACCTTGTTCGTCCTAGGCTTAATCATTAAGAAAGAAGAAGGATACGCAGAAGTTTATTTCGCTTGTAATCTCCCGATACAGGAGAAGTTTACTATAAAATTGAAGTGATAAGTAATAGCTAACGTTTGGCTAGAAGGCGTTTTAATGCTTTTTAGGTTTGTTACCCCTCGTTTGTTTTTATCTGTTTAATGTCTTGTCTGCTTAAACCAGTTAAGAGAATAATATCATCAACTGATAACCCCATTCTTAAAGCATTCTTTGCCACTTCTAGCTTTTCTTTTTCTATTCCTTTTTCTATTCCTTTTTCTATTCCCTCTAACAACCCTTCTTCCCTTGCTGTGTCCAGCGAGTTCTTCAAGTCGCGATAATATTTCAAACTATCTTCATAGGAGCGGACTTGGTCTGGCGTAAACTTGGCTATTTCGGCCGTTTCAAAGAGCTTTTCAAACACGCGTTCTCTTAATTTATCCGGTACTTTGTCCAGCCGGTTGAGGTTTCTGATCACATACAGCCACTTGTCAAATCGGGTCTCCAGCTCTTCAACGGTTTTGTTGAACTTGGGCATTTCCAGATAAATAAAGGTCAGCTTATTGTAGAACACCTCTTTTGTTTCGGTATCGGTTAGCTTAATATCGTAGCGGAACTTGTTGGTGTCCTGTTTATCTTCGTCAAACACGAAGTCCAATATGGCTATGGTATAAACGGCTTTTAACTCGTAGTTCCAGTCAGCCCGTTTAGCTTGCTCTCTGATGGGAAAAGTGGAATAATAAATTGTCCGGTCTTTAAAGAAGTTCTGTTTGGTCTTTTGCAGTTCTACAATAAATTTCTCACCTTTTTCATTTTCACAATAAAGGTCAAAAATGGCTTTCCGGTCTAACTCACCCGTGCCCAGGTGTTCACTTTTCAGGTAAGTTAAATCTTTTATCTCTCCTTGTTCTTCTTTTAAAAGCACATTCAAAAAGTCGAGCAGCAAGTCTTTATTCGGTTCTTCTCCAAACAGCTTTTTAAAGCCGAAGTCGGTAAAAGGATTTATATATCTTTCTGTAAATTCTGCCATTGTCAATATCTTGTTCAAAGATACATATTTTTCTGCCAGACTTTTTGTCTCTCAAATGGGGGTAACGGTTTGTATAAACAACGGGCGAGGCCATCGGCCGTAGCATGATTTTTATACCTTGTTGAGCAACATGTTTCTTTTTTTTTATACTTTCAATTATATGCGTACTACTGGCGTTTATATCGCCTTTAGCAGCAGGCAATATTTTTATATAAAATACTCATTATGAAGTTATCAACTTAACATATCACTTCTACAGCCACTTTGGTAGGTACGTATATACAACTTCAAGTTTAAGGCTTTCTAAATATTCCTTGCCCTGATTTTACGCTCTTGCTTTGCAGGAGAAGAATCAGGATGAGGTAGAGACTTTTTCTCTTTGCTCTTAAAATAGCCACTAAGGTCGCCCATTACTTTAACGTTTGGTCAGAGCTTTGGCCGGTGGCGTACCGACCGGGTCGGCATTTTATTTCTGCGCCAGCCGCCTTTAAAATACTTACCGGTTTGGAGACTCATCAGAACATAGGCCATTAGTCCGCCGGAGATCTCTAGCAGCAGAATAAAAATAAGTACTTCCCACCAATTATAACTATAAATATTCATCATCTCTCCTCCTGCGGTCCGGTATTTTGCTTTTAATACCGGACGCTATCTGTTTACTCTTACCGGAAAAAGGCAGTTATCTTTTAAGTTAAGGGCATAGGTAAAACCATTCCAATACAGCACCGGTACTATTCCGGTAGGAACCGTGCCATTACCTGGTATTTGCACCATAGCATTGCCCACGTAAGAAATATCCCGCATGCCCAAACGCGCCGAAACAAATAATAAAAAATTGTCTTGCTCTTGTTTGGTAGAATTAAAACTTATCTCTTTAGTAACAATACCATTAGCGGTATGCAGCTTTTCGTAAAAAATCCGGGCCGCCGGGTTAATCCAAATATTGGGTACCGATAATATCCCGATTTTGTTGCCGGCGGTTTGGGTATAACCTATGGGCCCAGGGCTATTTACCGGCTTGGCGAGCGGCGGCCGGTTATCTGCCACCAGCTCCGGACGGCCATTTTTTTCGATTTTTAAATGCCCTGGTAATACCACCGCTCTGGAGGCAGGAAGCGGGGCATTGATACTACGCTGCTGGCTTTGGTATACATCCATAATTACCGTAAACGTATTAATAAAATGGTCGGTATGCTGCACATGGAACAGCTCTAATTCGTGCACCCTTTTCCGGGCTACCAGGTAGGTGTGGATGGTCTTTGTTTTCTCGTAAACGGCTTGTATTTTAGCTGCTTGCGGTGTATCCTTATACCGGTTACTTAAATTATAAAGTAAGGTCAGTCTTGCATTCGAATTCCGGATATACGCCACATCTTTTACTTCCACCCCGCCGTTATTCCCCATAATGGTACGGCTATCCGCCGATCCATCCAAACCAAAAAGAGCACGCAAAAAATTCATCATCAAGAGAGTATTCTTTTCAGGTGCTGCGTTTCTATTTCAACCTGCACTCTTTCGGAGTTTTGTATTTCTTCCCAAAAATTATCCAGGCTTTTTAAATACATATCCAGAATAGCATCCTGTTCGGCCGACAAAACACCCGGCTGATTTACTTCTTTCTGCTCCTCACCACCTGCCATTATTCTATCTCAATTTGTTTCGATTTACCAAACGTACCAATAATTTTACTGTTCAGCTCTTCCTGCACCGTAGCCAGCTCTTTCACCGCTTCGGCCCGCTTGCGGCTGCCTTCTTCCGATATTTTTATTACGGCATCTAAAGTTTCTACCATATCCCGGTTTACTTTTTTCAGCGTCTCCACATCTACTATTCCGCGCTCGTTTTCCTGGGCAGCCACGGCCACGTTGGTTTTAAGCAGCTGGGCATTTTTCAGCAACATTTCATTGGTGGTATCGGTTACTTTTTTCTGAATCTCCAACGCTTTGCGTTGTTTCTCCAGACCTAAGGCAATAGCTACCTGCTGCCGCCACACCGGAATAACCGTTACAATGGAATTTTGTATTTTCTGCGCCAGCACTTCGTTGGTGGTCTGAATCATCCGGATTTGCGGCATAGATTGCGTAGCAATGGTATGGGAAAGCCGGAAATCATGGACTTTCTTTTCTAACCGCTCTTTAAAGGCAATCATGTCGCTGAGGCGCTGTACCGCCAGTTCATCCTGGCCGCTCTGCTCTACTTCGGCCTGCAGTTTGGGTATGGTGCTGGTTTCAATTTCTTCAATTTTCATAGTGCCCGCCGCAATTACCGCCCGTACTTCATGAATATACTCTACGGCTTGTTTAAACATTACTTCCAGGCTGGTAGAATCTTTTAACACGCTTTGCCGGGTCCTTTCCAGCTTTAGCACCACATCATCTACGTTTTCGGAAATGGTATTATACTGGCTGGCAATTTGTTTAGACTTATCGGCAAATTTCTTCACAAAAGGCAACCGGGAAAAGAAACCGGGTTTTTCCGATTCGTCGATCTTCACCATATTAATCTGGGTAAGCAGCTCGTTAATGGCGGCGCCGGCATCGCCCGAATCTTTTACCTTTACCTTGGTGAGCAGTTCATTGGAATAACTGCCCAACTTCCGCTGGGTTTCCACCCCAAAATTGCTCAGGGATTCGGGTTTAGTCGGATCAATGGTTTGAGAGAGCGCCAGCGCTTTTTGCTGGATCAACTCTTTATTTTCGGCAACTGAGAGAGCGGTATCTTCCATTTTTTTCTTTTTTAAAGTAGATGATGGTGATTAATGGTGATGGAATTCAGGTACTTTTTTATGTTTTCGTGCCGTTCGGTGGTTTCGTACCACTCAATTTCGTTCAGGGGCAGGTATTCGCCTAATAAACCGTGCACTTCTTTTAACAAGGCATCGCCTTTGCGGGTTCTAAACTCCGGATTTTTATAGAAAGCGCTGAGATACTGCACCTTCACCTGTCCGTTTTGGGTAACCGCCAGTTCTTTAATTTCTACTACCAGTTCCGAAGATTTATTATGATCGGTTACAATGGTTTTGTATACGCCTTTATTACCATCCTCCAGTGCCACTCTACACTTTTCCCGCACCTCTTTTAATGCTTTACGCAAACGCTGGTTCGGGCGAACGTAGTAACCATATATATAACCCAGAAATGCTGTTACTAAAGATAAAATTAAAATTCCCATGTATGTCTTACTTTTTTTGTTAAACGCGATAGCATATTATATACGCGAAACGATCAGGCCGGGCCGGGTATTGTCTTGGTATATCAGTTACCTAAGTACCAGAACACGATTGTATTTACCTTTTACTAAAACATTTATGCCTATCTAATAGCTGGTAATATCTCCATCAGTCAATTTGTAATCTTGATACTTGTTTCTTGATACTAATGTCTATCTACTTTATCACATCCAGCACTTTGTACATTTTTTGTACCAAACCGGCCGCCGAGCCATTGTAATTATTAACCAGGAAAGAAAAAATATATTCCTTACCGTCTTTGCCCCGGTGGTAGCCGCAAAACCCTTTTACATTCCTAATCGTGCCGCTTTTCATTTTCATACCGTTATAAACCGGCAAGGCCGTATAAAAACCATTAAACCAACTTTGCTTTCGGGCATGTTGCAGCATACTGACTTGCGCGCGCGTGGTTACCCGGTTAAGCGGCGAAAGCCCGGAACCATCCACCATATTTAATTCTGAAACGGGTATTCCTTTCTCTTTCCAGAAATTTCGGATTACTTCCACGCCTTCGTCGGTAGCACCTACTCCTTTATTTTTATAAGCCATGGTTTTTACCAAAGCCTCCCCGTATAAATTTATGCTTTTTTTATTAAACCAGTAAACAATACTGTCCAGCGGCGGCGAAGTAATGGTATGAAATACCGTGTATTTATCGGTTGGAGTTTTTATACTGGTGGTTGCCTTTTGCGGAACTGACAGGCCCATCCTGGCTAAAGTATCACTTAAAGCTTTTACAAATTGCTGACCGGCTTCCGGCATCGCTCCCGAAATTCTAAAGCTGTTTTGGTTTACCGGAATGGTACCTCTTATAACGCCGGCCGCCGCATGCAGCGGGAAATAAATATACGCATTATCGCCGGTGCCGGCTGCTGCGGCCGTAAGCTCCGATTGCAAAGCATAGCCGGTTAATGCCGGAACAGTTTTTACAATACTTACCGGGCCACCAATATTATTTCCCGATTTTAATATTACATCATACTGGTTTTCCCGCCAGTTAAATTTAGCGGGTCCGGCTCCGTAATAATTACCGATATCCTGCCAGATCCAGCCGCCCGGAATAGCTTCTTCGTTCCACCCTGCATTGTCCAGGATTATTTCATTAATAGCGCGTACGCCCAGTTTCCGGATAGCCCGACTTACACCTTTTATTTCGATATCTTCTTTGGTACCCGGCCATCGCCAACTGCCTAAAGTAGGATCGCCACTGGGTAAAATTAAAATAGAGGCGCCATCCCCGGTTTTACGGTAAGCAAATTTGGTCTGATATTTAAAGTTCTTGCCGAGCAATTCGTAAGCACTTACGCTGGTAATTATTTTCATGGTAGATGCCGGCGCCAAGCCAACTAATCCGTTCTTATCAAAAATTACCTGGCCGGTTTTGGCATCCACTACATACAAAGAGGCCATACCGTTGCGCAACTGCGCATCGGCAGTAAAATGCTGAAAGGCCGCCGCCAGTTTCTCCGTTTTAGTTTGCGACCAACCTGTAACCTGCCCCAGGGCACAGATTAAAAGTAGCATGGCTTTTACAATAGCTCGGTTCATTTTTATAAAGTAACGAAAATTTGTTGTTTTAAACCCACCACTTTCGATTGCCTGCGGATTATTCGCTTTAAACGGCAGGTTATCACCTTTAAATAACAGCTGTTTGCTGTTTTAGAACAGATAATTTTTTTAGGCCGGTTATACCCGGTAATCAGTCTGGCCGCACTTGTTCGGACTTAATTTATCTATCAGGCTAAAACCGGGAATTAATGGTAAGCACCTTGTGTTTTGCTACTAACTTAAAATATTGCTTTTCTAATATTAACCTAAATATTTTAAATATTAAGCAATAATATCTTCATTATTTTAGAAATACCTTATTTAGAAAAGACTTGTTTTCATATTCTAAGTAAAAAAATATTTAACTTACCCAAAATTTGATGTTCGGTAAGAATGAAGCTGAAGGAATTTGAGCGATTATCACTTTCCCCTAATAATCGGAATTGGAAGATTTGGGGACCTTACCTGGCCGAGCGCCAATGGGGTACGGTAAGAGAAGATTATAGTGTGAATGGCGATGCCTGGAATCATGTTTCGCACGATCTGTCCCGTAGTATTGCCTACCGATGGGGCGAAGAGGGAATAGCCGGTTTTTGCGATGGCAAGCAGATTTTGTGCCTGGCTCCTGCTTTTTGGAATGGACAGGATCCTATTCTAAAAGAACGGCTTTTTGGCCTGACTAACGCACAAGGCAACCACGGCGAAGACGTAAAAGAAATTTACTTTCACCTGGATTCTTCGCCCACCCATTCTTATTGCAAATACCTTTACAAATATCCCCAGACAAGTTTTCCTTACGACGAACTGGTGCATAAAAACCAGCGCGACCGTTTACAGCCGGAATTTGAGCTACTCGATACCCAGGCTTTCCGCGACAACCGGTATTTTGATATATTTATTGAGTACGCCAAGGCCGATATAGATGATATCTTGATGAAGATAACGGTTTATAACCGTGGTCCCGAAACAGCCCCTATTCATGTGTTACCCCATCTTTGGTTTCGCAATTACTGGAAACACAATTCGCTGTACCGCCGGCCCCGCATGGATGCTATTGCGGATAATTGCATCCAAAGCAAATCGAAGCGTAACGGCACCTATTACTTATACCATGAGAACGGCACGCAGTTGTTTTGCGAAAACGAAACTAACAACGAACGTCTTTACCAGATCCCCAACGCCGTTCCGTTCGTTAAAGATGGTATCAATGAGTTTGTTATCAACCAGAAAAACACGGTAAACCCCAAAAAGAAAGGTACTAAAGCGGCTATTTGGCTGCAAGAAGAAATCCTTCCCGGCAAATCTAAAATATTCCGGGTACGTCTGCGAAAAAAAACCACCGAGGATCCCTGGGTTGATTTTGATGATGAATTTGTAAAACGGCAAGCCGAAACCTTTACCTATTACAAGGAATTTGTAATTCCGGAAAACCTTTCGCCGGAAAATAAAAAATTAATCCGCAGCTCTTTTGGCGGACTGCTCTGGACCAAACAATTTTATTACCTGGATGTTTACAAGTGGCTGAACGGCGAATACCGGGAAAAAGCGCCGTTCCGCTCGTACCAACGCAATCTGGATTGGAAACATTTAACCAACCGGAATATTATTTCCATGCCCGATAAATGGGAGTACCCGTGGTATGCGGCCTGGGATCTGGCTTTTCATACCACCACCTTTGTGCACGTAGACCCCAGCTTTGCGAAACAGCAGTTACTTTTAATGCTGCAAGAGTCTTACATGCATCCTAACGGACAAATTCCGGCTTACGAATGGAACTTCAGCGATGTTAATCCGCCGGTACACGCCTGGGGTGTTTGGCAGGTGTACGAAACCGACAAAATAAAGACCGGGGTAGCCGATCTGGACTTTTTGCAAAGGGCTTTTCAGAAACTGCTGATGAATTTTACCTGGTGGGTAAATCAGAAAGACGTAAACGGGATAGATATATTTGCCGGTGGTTTCCTGGGCCTGGATAACATTGGCGTATTTGACCGGAACCAGATGCCGCCCGGCATTAAAAACCTGCAGCAAGCCGACGCTACCAGTTGGATGGCGATGTTCTCGCTTAATATGTTGCGCATGTCCATGGAATTGGCCAAACACGATCCGGCTTACGAAGAATCAGCGGCCAAGTTTTTCCGCCATTTCCTGAATATTGGCTGGGCCATGCACAACATCGGGGAAAAAAATATTTCTCTATGGGACGATGAAGACAACTTTTATTACGATGCCGTGCAACTGGACAATGGCCAAAGCCATCGCCTGCGGCTCCGCTCGCTCGTTGGTATTATTCCGTTATTAGCCGTAGAGGTAATTAACAGCAACATGTTCGATGAGATGCAAGGGTTTAAGCGCCGGGCCCGGAATATTATTAGTACCCGCCCCGACCTGGCTCAATCTATTTCGGATATTGAAAATAAGAACCAGGATGGTAACCACTTATTTTCTATTATGCGGGGCTTCCGGTTAGAACACGTGCTAAAAAGATTGCTGGACGAAAATGAATTCTTATCGGATTACGGTATTCGTTCCTTATCCAAGTATCACCAGGAGCACCCCTATATTTTTGAATATAAAGGCTACAAACACGACATTCAATACGAACCAGGCGAAAGCACCTCGCCCATGTTTGGGGGTAATTCTAACTGGCGCGGACCTATCTGGTTACCACTAAATTATTTAATTATTCAGGCTATTCGTAAATATTATCAGTATTACGGCGATACGTATGTTTACGAATTCCCCACCGGATCGGGCAACAAGTTAAACCTGAAACAAATTGCCCAGGAGCTTACCAAAAGGCTGCTGAAAATATTTACCAAGAATGAAGCCGGTAAATACCAATATCACTCCGATCATGCGCCTTTTTATAACGATGCCAATTTTAAAGAACACCATCTCTTCTACGAGTTTTTCCACGGCGATACCGGACAAGGCCTGGGCGCTTCCCACCAAACCGGCTGGACGGCATTAATTGCTAATTTATTACTGGAAATGGAGGAATAAGGACGGTAGATTTTAGACTTTAGACGTTCAGTATCAGATATTGTACACCAGCAAATGAACCAGTAATTGCGTATATTGGGGTATGAGAATAAAAGAAAAGTTAATAGAGAAAATCCAAAATATAGAAGACGAGTCTGTTTTACAGGACTTACTGGAAATCATTGATTTAGAGCTTAATTTAAACAATGATATTGTTGAGCTGACAGACGAGCAAAAATCTGCTATTAACGAAGGACTACAGGACATTGATGAAGGCAGAACCTTTTCTCATGAGCAGGCTCGAAAAATGATCGATGAATGGATGAGAAACAGGTAAGGTGGACTCAAAAAGCTATTCTTGACAAAATCCGGATACTGGACTACTGGATTGAAAGGAATGGCACCAAGACCTATAGCGAAAAGCTAGACTTGCTCCTTGACCGTGCCCTTAATAAAACAGCGCAATATCCTGAAGCAGGCAAAAAGACAAATTATAAAAACATCCGAGCTAAGATTGCTAGCCATTATCTTATATTCTACCGAATCCAAAAAGATTATATCGAAGTGGTACGGATATGGGATTCCAGAAGGGATCCTGAAAATTTGAAACTCTGAAAAACTAAAAAAGCCTGTGTACAATAAAAGCATTCAGCAAATGCCCCCAGAGTTTTCAGCTACCCTTGTGCAGCAGGGCTAGCTTTGCGTATAATCAGCAATCACCAAGGAACAGGCATCTGCTAAATGTAGGAACGTTAGATTTTAGACGTTAAATGCTTGCAAGACGACGCTGGGTAGTAGTACCAGTTAGCTTAAAACAAAAAATCCGCCCGGAGCGGATTTTTTGTTTTAAGCTTTATATTTATATTCCCTTGTATATTGTAAGTTTTATAAATTTAAGTTTGTCATAAAAACGGAAATAACTATTTCTGCTCTACTTCATCTATCTTACCTGCTTGCTCTACGTTAGTAGCATTTTCTACCTTGCTTGCGGCCTTCACATTTTCTGCTTTTTCTACTTTGGTGCCGCCCCCTATCTGAATCAAAGAGAAATGTACGTATCTTTTCGGATTAGCCTTAAAGTCTTTCAATAGCGCATTCAGGCTTTCGGTAGAACCATTCATATTGGCGTAGAGCGAATCATCGTTCATCAACCGGCCTACCGTACCGGTGTTCTGGTTAAATTTCTCAATGGCGTTTTGAGCTTCGGCTACCGTGGCGTTTAATTCCCGCATGGTACTATTAATAGGCACATTCCGGAGCGTATCGGTAATTTCACTTAAATTAGAAGCTAGCCGGCTAAACTTTTGTTCGGTTTGCCGCAAAGAAGACGTTAACTGCGCCATATTTGAGGTAATGGCATTTATATTACGCTGATTAGAAACCAACATGTTTTTAACCGCCTCCGTAGTAGCTTCGGTGTTTAATACGGTAGCCCGTAAACTCCGCTTGGCGTCTTCGTTAAAAAAAGAGTTTAGTTTCAGCAAAGTAGAGTCGATGGTACCCAGAACCGGCATGGCTTTGGCCGTTAGCATATCCGTAATACTCTGCTGCTGGTACGAAATCAGGGTTTCGCCGCCGTTGTAGCGTTTAGTATTGGGGCGCATAAATAAAGTAATAACTTTGCCGCCTAATAAATCGCTGCTGGTTAAGCTGGCAATAGTAGAATCGCCAACTTGTATATTTTCGTTTATAGTTAAAGCAACTTTAATCTGGTTATTTTGTTCCGGCATGATTTTCATGTCGCTCACCGTGCCCACTTTAATGCCGTTCAGCACTACATTACCCGATACCATTAAGCCGTCTACACTTTCGTAGTTTACATAATAGGTATTGGTAGAAGAGAATAAATCGGACCCTCTTAAAAAAAGATAACCGAAGTATAAAGCAACTAACGCCACTACTCCCAGCAGGGCGACTTTTAATTCTTTGGAGATTCTCACTTAATTTTAGATAAATTTAGTTCATAGCTTCGAGCTCTTGCTTGTATTCTTTCACAGCCCTGTATATTCCTGAAGCTATATACGATTGCCCCGTTTTATCGTTGAGATATTTTTCTTCGGTAGGATTAGTTAAGAAACCCGTTTCGATTAAAACACTTGGCATCGTGGATTTCCAGAGCACCAGGAAGCCTGCCTGTTTTACACCCCGGCTGCTACGCCCCACCCGGGAACGAAACTGCGATTCTACTTTCTGCGCTAACCGCAAGCTGTTATCGATATAAGCACTTTGGTACAAAGACATTAAAATATGACTTTGTGGCGAAGTAGGATCGAAACCATTGTAATTTTCTTTATAATTTTCTTCTTTTAAAATAACGGCGTTTTCCCGGTTAGCTACCTGCAAATTACCCTGCGTTTTGTGCAAACCCATGGTATAAGTTTCGGTACCGTAAGCTGCTGCCGGCCCCGAGTTACAGTGAATAGATATAAACAAATCAGCGTTGTTTTTATTCGCAATACCGGCCCGGTCAATCAACTCCACAAACACGTTGGTTTTACGGGTATAAATTACTTTTACATCCGGCAAATTTTCTTCAATATTTTTGCCTAGTTCTAAAGCTACTTTTAAAGCTACCTCTGCTTCTTTGGCCGAACGGCCGTTACAGCCCGTATCTTTGCCGCCGTGCCCGGCATCAATTACCACGGTACGCACCTTGCCATCAGCCCTTCCGGAAGGCTGAAAACCACTGATAATAAAAAAGATAAGAAAGATAAAAACGCCAACAATATTTTTCACAACATTCGTTCTTTTAGAGCTAATCGTATTAACTTTGCAAAAATATATAAAAAATAGTTTAATTCTGAAAAGATTACGCCACAATTTGCGGATTCTGCTGTTATTGCCAGTGGTATTGCTGTTTACTTTTAGTGCCCGGGCCCAAACGGCTCCTCCTCCAGTTCCAACAGTTCTTCCCACCGATAGTATCAAAGTAAACCAGGATTCTATCCAGGGAGACATTACCACCACGATCAAATATTCGGCCAAAGATTCTATTGTGTTCCACGTAGAGGAACGCCAGGTGAATATGTACGGCGGTTCGACGATTGATTACGGCGACATGTCGTTAAAAGCGGCCAATACGGTTATTGATTACAACACCAACCTGATCTCGGCGGCCGGGGCAAAAGACTCTACCGGCAAAGACGTGGACACGCCCGTTTTTAAACAGGGAGCCGAAATGTACACGGCTCACCAGATGAACTATAACTTTAAAACCAAACGTGGCCGCACTACCGGCGTTGTAACCCGGCAAGGCGAAGGTTTTTTACACGCCGAAGTAGTAAAACGCGCCCCCGACGAAGCAATCTGGGCCTCCCATGCCATGTACACTACCTGCGATTTGCCGCATCCGCACTTTTATATAAACTCTTCTCGGATGAAGGCTTACCCGGGTAAGAAAATTTTTTCGGGGCCTTTTAATTTAGTTTTTGCCGATATACCCACGCCGCTGGGTTTCTTGTTTGGTTATTTCCCCACGCCCTCCAAAAGAAAAAGTACAGGCAACTCCGGCCTGATTGTACCTACATTTGGGGAAACCCGCGAACTAGGCTTTTACTTACGCCAAGGCGGTTACTACTTTGCTTTAAATGAGAATATTGGGGTAAGTTTATTAGGTGATATTTATTCTTTTGGTTCCTGGAATGCCACTTTACAAAGTACTTACGCCAAACGCTATGCTTACCGGGGAAATTTCAGTGCCAGTTTTAGCGCTACCAAATACCCCGACGAGGACGCCTCTCAGGAATTAACCACCAGTGCCGGCCGTTTTCCGCGCGCGGAGCCCCGCAGTTTCTGGTTGCAATGGTCGCATACGCCGGCGCCCAAACCGGGCGGACAGTTTTCGGCGAGCGTGCGGGCCGGTAGTAATTTTTATAACCGCCAAAACTACAGCAATTCCATTGCTAACCGGCTTTCGCCGGCCTTTAACTCTACTATCCAGTACCAGCGGGCCGATCCGAATTCGCCGGTAACCTTTACCATTTCGGCTTTGCAAAGCCAGAATGCTACTACCCGGCAAATGGACTTTACTTTACCCCAAATGACTTTAGGCGTAAACCGGCAGTATCCTTTTCGCTTATTAAATAAAAATGCCACCGGGGGTAACTTTTTACAGGACATTGCCATTGCTTATAACTTAACGGCCAGCAACCGCATTACCAATGCGGTGCAGAGCAATAGCTTATCGGGCGTAAATTTAATTGGTGCGGAGCCCTACGATACGGTACTGGCCATTAACCCCCGGAATATTCCCACGTTCCTGCGGAATGCCCAGTTTGGTGCCCAGCACTCATTTCCTATTTCCATGAACAGCATTCGGGTGTTAAAGTATTTTAGTTTATCGCCTAGTGTTTTTTATAATGCCACTACTTATTTTAAGCAGTTAGATTATACCTATATACAAGAAGCCAATGCCGTACGCATTGATACCCTGAACAAATTTAGTGTATTAAGCACCTACGGCGCCAGTGCCAGTTTAACTACCCGCATTTACGGCAGCGCCAATGTAAACGGCAAACGACTAAAGATGATCCGGCACCAGATTACACCCGCTATATCTTATAATTACGCCCCCGATTTACAAACGGCTTACGGCGAGAATGTGCAACTAAGCGATATTGTAAACAGTACTACCGGCTACGTACCTACGCAGTATTTATCGCGTTATAACAATTTCCTGTACGGCACGCCGTCGCAGGGTTTGCAGAGCGTAGTTTCTTTTAGCGTACAGAATAACGTAGAAGGTAAAATAAAAGCTAAATCCGATACGGCCGATACCTTTGAAAAAATAAGCCTGATTGATAATTTCAGCTTTAACTCCGGTTACAACTTTGCCGCCGACTCGTTCCAATTTCAACCAATTAATGCGCAGTTCCGGACGGTTTTGTTTAAGCGTTTAAATATTTTCTCCAGCGCTAACTTCGACCCTTATCAGAGCCACCCGGTTACGGGTAGACGGATGAATGCCTTTCTGGTACAGCAGAATTTACTTAGTGTGGCTCGTTTAACCAATGCAAACCTGAACCTGGACATTGATTTGAATCCAGAGGTATTCCGGCGTAAACAGGAAGACGCCGAAGCAAAAGCCCCCAGCACCAACCGGCCCTCGCTGGAAACCGATGAGCAATTGCGGCAACAATACGTAGATTTTACCATTCCCTGGACGTTCCGGGTTAACTTTACAGCTAACTATTTTAATACCGGTCAAAGAGACGTAAATAATCCGGACCGAACAGTAAGTACCACTACCACTTCGCTCGGCTTTGATGGTTCCTTAGGCTTGACTGATAAATGGCAGATAACGTATAACTCCGGCTACGATTTTAAAAACAAGGCGCTTACGTATACCAGTATCAATATTCACCGCGATTTACATTGCTGGGAAATGAGTATTGGCTGGGTACCTTTCGGTATTTACCAATCTTATTCTATTAACATTAATGCCCGCTCTTCTATATTACGGGATTTAAAAATTACCCGGAGCCGGACGTGGCAAAACCGGTAGTTGGTTTTTAATTAGAAATTAGAAAGCAAAAATTAGAAATTAAGCTTTAATATTATGCCATTATTGCCGGGGAGAAATCTAAAGCAATAATGGCATTTTCTTTTATTTCACTATGGTAAATACATTATCAGCTAATTACGTAATGTTTCAACCTAATTAAAGTATTAGGTGTATTATTGCCAGGGAAAATAAAGGTAATACCCATTCATAATTTCTAATTCATAATTATATAATAATAGTAGTATGTCGGTACAAAAGAAGGATATTAAAATTATTACCACGCACCAGCTCCAGGCCATGAAAGAGCGCGGCGAAAAAATATCCATGCTCACGGCTTATGATTTCTCAATGGCTGCTATCCTGGATGGTGCGGGCGTAGATGTATTGCTGGTCGGCGATTCGGCTTCTAACGTAATGGCCGGCCACGAAACAACTTTGCCCATTACTCTGGACCAAATGATTTATCATGCCTCTTCGGTGGTGCGGGCGGTACAGCGGGCCTTTGTGGTAGTAGATATGCCGTTTGGTTCGTACCAGGGAAATTCTTCCGAAGCCTTACGTTCGGCTATCCGGATTATGAAGGAATCGGGGGCCCACGGCATAAAACTGGAAGGTGGCCAGGAAATTAAAGATTCGGTGGTACGTATTCTGAGTGCGGGTGTACCGGTTATGGGCCATTTGGGCCTTACGCCGCAATCTATTTATAAGTTTGGCACTTATACGGTGCGGGCCAAAGAAGAACAAGAAGCTAATAAACTCCTGGAAGATGCTTTTTTATTGCAGGAATTAGGTTGTTTTGCTATTGTACTGGAAAAAATACCGTCTAGCCTGGCGCAAAAAGTAGCCACTCAGCTGCATATTCCTATTATCGGTATTGGTGCCGGGCCACACGTAGACGGACAGGTTTTGGTAGTACACGATATGCTAGGCATCAACAAAGAATTTAAGCCCCGGTTTTTACGCCGCTACGCCGATCTGCACGATATTATGACTAATGCGGTGACTCAATATGTGCACGACGTAAAAAGCAAAGATTTCCCTTCGGAAGGAGAAGCTTATTAGTCCATAGTCCATAGTCGATAGTCCACAGACCATAGCATCAATCATAGTTGATAGATTGTAGCCTGGAGCGTTATCTTCCTTTTCGAAAATGATACTACAAGATTCTGATATTCTGTATGAAGACAACCACTTGCTGGCCATTAATAAACCGGCTGGTATATTGGTGCAGGGCGATGAAACCGGCGACATTCCCTTATCCGAACTGGCGAAAGAATACCTTAAAAATAAATACCAGAAGCCCGGCAACGTTTTTATGGGGGTGGTACACCGCCTCGACCGGCCGGTAAGCGGCGTGGTGGTATTGGCCAAAACTTCTAAAGCACTGGCCCGCATGAATGAGCTTTTCCGCAGCAACAAAGCCCAAAAAACGTACCTGGCCCTGAGTCAAGGTCGTCCGCCCCGGCAACAAGACCGGCTGGTACACTGGTTGGTTAAAGACGAAGCCCGGAACATAACCAAAGCTTTTGCGAAAGAAAATAAAAATGGCTCCCGCTCGGAGTTAAGTTATACGTTACTGGCCCAGGAGCAGGATTACTTCTTGTTACAAGTAAACCCAGTTACCGGCCGGTCGCACCAAATACGGGTGCAGCTGACATCGCAGGGCTGCCCCATAATCGGCGATCTGAAATACGGCGCTCCGGCGCCCTTACCGGACAAAAGTATTGCCTTGCACTCTTTTCGTCTGGCCTTTGCGCATCCCGTGCTTAAAACGCCGCTCCAAATTACCGCCTTCCCTCCGGCTATTGCGCCGTGGCCGCTTTTTAAAGCCCAGACAGCACTTCTGGCCTAAGCTTATTAAAGATGATCTTTATCAGTTTTGCGATAATATTTTAAAGATTACTGCTTTTACTAATTTTTCAAATGTTAATTTTGTGAACTTAAAAACGCGCAAGCTGTTGTAAGCAAATAAACTTACCTGGTTTTAAAAGCTATTTCATAATTTACCTAAACCTCCAATGCCTGTATTAGTATTCTTCGTTGCTCACTGGTACCTTTCTTTATTTGTACAAACCTTTTATTTACACCGGTATGGCGCCCATAAAATGTTTGTTATGAATAAGTTCTGGGAACGGTTCTTTTTCCTGGTGACCTACATTGCCCAAGGCTCTTCTTTTCTATCGCCGCGGGCGTATGCCATTTTACACCGCATGCACCATGCCTTCAGCGATACCGAACGCGATCCGCACTCGCCTCACTTTTCTAACAATGCTTTCACGATGATGTGGAAGACCAAAAACATTTACAACGACGTATTACACAACCGGAGCGAAGTAGAAGAGCGCTTCGAAGGTAGTTACCCATCGTGGGACGCTTTGGAAAACTTCGGTGATACTTATTTCTCCCGTATAGGCTGGGGAACACTTTATGTGTTATTCTATATCCAGTTTGCCACGCAGTGGTGGATGTTTTTATTATTGCCTTTCCATTTCCTGATGGGGCCTTTACACGGAGCCATTGTAAACTGGAGCGGACACAAATACGGCTATCAGAACTTTGATAACCACGATAAATCCCGAAATTCCTTGTTTTTCGATTTTTTAACCGGGGGCGAATTATTCCAGAATAACCACCACAAACTGCCTAACCGCGTAAACTTCGGCGTAAAATGGTGGGAAGTAGACCCTACCTACCCGGTTATCTGGACCTTAGATAAACTGCATATTATCCGCTTAAAGAAAGTAAGAGCCTAAGTTAAGCCGGCTCCTGAAATACAAAAAGTCTCTCTTATCGGGGAGACTTTTTTGTTTGTTATTAATTACAAAACCGCATCTTTGTCAATCTAAATTTCCCAACGCCTAAAATTATTCATGCCGGTTCGTTACCAATACGAAAGCTTATTATATGTTTTAACGGCTGCTATTTGTCTGTTCGCCCGGCATTACCTTTTGCATCAGGTTGGCCTCACCGATTACGATTCTATCCGGAGCTGGCAGATTGTGCAGGAAATAGGCCAGGGCAACTTTAAAAATGTGTTTCATCATGCCAGTCCGGGTTTCTACCTCTTCTATGCCGCTTTTACGCCTTTTATATCAGGAGTATATGGTTTCATATATTTAAATACCGCCTTTAATATCGGGGCCGTGCTGCTGCTAATCCGGTTTATGCAGCAACATTTAGCTATTCCGGTTCCCGAGAGTTTTTTGGTCGGCTTGTTATTTGGTTTATCGGTTTTTGCCGTGAGTACCGGCCGTAACTTCGCCACCGAATCTATCAGTATTCTTTTGTTTATACTGATGTTGGAACGCTATTACCAACGCCTGATCCACCACGACGCCAAAGCTTTTTTACAATTAGCCGCCCTGCTGGCTATCAGTTTAACGGTTAACTACAAGTTTCTTTTACTCCTCCCTATTGCCTTATTACTGGAACTGTTAGCGCGGGACGGACTTTTAAACGGAAAGTTGATAATACACGCCACCTTAATAATAGCGGTTCCTTTCGTGCTTTTTACCTTAGTAGCCCTAGCGGTGAATTTACCCTTTTATATTTATACAGCGGCGGTATTCAATATCAAAAACCCTACTGTTCCTAATCCGGCCCAACGGGTTGGATACTTTAACTTTGATGTTCTTTTTTATCTACGTTATATCTGGAACTTTGAACTGCCGTTGATTGTCCCTGCCTTATTAGTATTTCCACTAGTTTACCGGCGCGACCTTTTTAGTTACCCTTTCTCTCAATTCAATGTTTACCGCTTTCTTTTTTTAGTAAGTTATTCCTTTATGCTGGGTATGCACCTGTTATTAAAAGCACCGCGCGGCTTAACTTTTATCTATGGTTTGCTCTACTTAATTTTTTACCTGGTTTTCAAGAGGCTTATTCCTAATCGGGCAGTTTTAGTATCCGTGCTGGTACTGGGAATAGGTTACCAATATTGGAAGTTAGAACAAGCAGTTTACGCCTACGCCGGCACTTCGTATCCGCAAGTAGCTCAGTATCTAAAGCACCAAGGAATCACCAAAATAGCAACTACCGCCAGTATGGGATTAGTACCTTATGCCGAACAAAAGCAAATACAGGTAAAAGTAGTTTTAGCAACAGCAGAACTTCCGGACTTAAAAAAAGCAGGCTTTCAATACGTGCTGCTGGATAGTTATTATAAGGCCGCTCATATTCAATCCTTTCATTTTTTAGAAAACGAACCAATTTTACAGGCTTGGCCGGAACCTTCGCTCTTATCTCCCTTAGTTTACCTGGATCACGCCGAGTTTAACAACTTAACTTATACCCAACTAATTCGGAACCAGAAAAAAGCTATACAAACCCCAGCTCAGTTGCGGCTAATTAAAATACCTTAATAACAAAGTATTTGTAGCAGAAATATTACGCAAGGCCCTTTCCTGTTCCAATATAATTTTTTACCTTTGCAAACTCAAAAAAGACGGACGGGTTCCGTCGCTTAACAAAAGTTAAACATATGCCTGTTAAAATCAGACTGGCCCGCCGGGGCCGCAAAAAAGCTGCCATGTACGATATCGTGGTAGCCGATTCGAGATCGCCACGTGATGGCCGTTTCATCCAGAAGTTAGGTACTTATAATCCTAACGTAAACCCTGCCGCTATTAACTTCGACGAAAACAAAGCTTTTGATTGGGTAATGAAAGGTGCCCAGCCTACCGATACGGTAAAAGCCATGTTATCTTACAAAGGTATTCTGTATAAAAAACACTTGCAGATTGGGGTAACCAAAGGTGCTTTAACCCAGGAGCAGGCCGACACTAAATTTAACCAGTGGAAAGAAGCCAAAGAAGCTCAAGTACAAGGCAAACGCGATCAGTTAAGCCAGAATAAAGCTACTGCTGCCCAAGCTGCTTTTGCTGCGGAGCAAAAAGTAAACGAAGCCCGGGCCGAAGCTCTCCGTAAACGGGAAGCCGCTGCTGCCCAAGCTGCTGCACCGGCCGCCGAAGAAGCACCAGCCGAAGCAACTGACGCTGCTCCGGCTACGGAAGAAACTCCAGCTTAATAAAAGTTTATCGCCATGAATATTGACGCCTGTTACCAATTAGGCTACATTGTCAGGACGCATGGTGTAAAAGGCCAGGTAACTGCATTTTTTGATGTTGATTACCCGGAAGATTACGAAGAATTGGAATCAGTTTTCCTGTTGATAAACGGAAAACTGGTTCCTTTTTTTATTGATGCCCTCGACCTGCAACCAAATGGCCGCATCATCCTGAAATTTGAAGATGTAAACACCATTGAGGAAGCCGAAAAGCTTAAAAATATAGAGTTATATCTGCCGCTCAATGCTTTGCCGGAATTGGAAGAAGACCAGTTTTATTTTCACGATGTAATTGGCTACACCGTTGTGGACGAGCAACTGGGAGAGTTAGGCACCATTAAAGAAATTTACGAAATGCCTTACCAGGACCTGATGGCCATGGAATACCAGGGCGTGGAAGTATTAATTCCGGTGCAGGATGAACTAGTGCTCCGGGCCGATAAAGAAACCCAAAAGCTTTTTGTAAACTTACCCGAAGGTCTGGTAGATCTTTACCTCAACCCTACTGGTCCTGATCCCGACGAAGTAGAAACCGACGAAGACGATGCGGTTTGATATTGTTAGTTGCCAACCCGATTTACTTACCAGCCCTTTTGCCCATTCTATTTTAAAAAGAGCGCAAAACAAAGGCCTGGTGCAGATTCACATCCACGATTTACGGCAATTTGCCATTAATAAGTACGGCCAGATAGATGATTACGCGTTTGGCGGCGGAGCCGGCATGGTAATGATGATAGAACCCATTGCCAAATGCCTGGACAGCTTATTAGCCGACCGCCACTACGATGCCGTTATCTACATGACCCCGGATGGCGAAACTTTACGGCAACCTTTGGTAAACCGTTTATCGCTACTGCAAAACGTAATTATTCTGTGCGGGCACTATAAAGGAGTGGACGAACGCGTGCGGCAAAAATACATTACCCACGAAATCAGCATCGGCGATTATGTATTATCGGGAGGTGAATTAGGTGCCGCCGTCTTAACCGATGCCATTATTCGTCTTATTCCGGGCGTATTAAACGATGAGTCTTCGGCGCTTACCGATTCTTTCCAGGACGGATTACTGGCGCCGCCGGTATATACCCGCCCCGCCAACTACGAAGGCCTGCAAGTTCCGGATATTTTGCTTTCCGGCGACACGCCCCGGATAGAACAATGGCGCTTCGAACAAGCCGTGGAACGAACCCGCCTGCGCCGGCCCGACTTACTGCGTTAGTCGATTGTCGATAGACTACAGTTCACAATCCAAGTTATATAGTTGTTATCTGCTTATTAAATTGCCTAGTTGAAACGTAAATTTCAGAAGCTTACAAACCTAATTTTAGCTTTTCCATATCAGCAGCTTAACCTTTCTACTTTATAAAGCCATTATAGTTGTACTCTGTGAGCTATGAACCATCGACTAAACACTGAATACTAAAAACTTACATAAAAATTTTATCAGTACTATTTATCTTAAAAAAAATTCCTATCTTTGCAGTCCGAATTTTGGAGAGATAATAGCATAATTACAATAGCCATGAGCAATATATTAGATGTTTTAAACAACGAATACCGTGAACAACGCGCCGGCATCCCTGCTTTTGCCGCTGGTGATACCGTTAACATTCACGTCAAAATCCGGGAAGGTAACAAAGAAAGAATACAGCAATTCCAAGGCGTTGTAATTCAGCGTAAAAACGTTAACACCGCCGGTGAAACCTTTACAGTACGTAAAGTATCTAACCAAATCGGTTTAGAGCGTATTTTCCCTTTACTTTCTCCAAACATCGAAAAAATCGAATTAGTACGTCGCGGTAAAGTAAGAAGAGCTCGTCTGTACTATTTAAGAGGTCTTTCTGGTAAAGCGTCTCGTATTAAAGAACGCCGGATGAAAACAGTTTAGTGCTGTTATTTATCTTTACCAAACCCCTAAGAGCCGGCATTCGCCGGCTTTTTGTTTTAGTTTAATTTGAAAGAATTAGTAAGGCTAATCCCTGGCGCCTGCCCTGGTGAAGCAAATTAAGTTAATGCGATCACAGATTTTAATCAGCTTCATTTTAATCAGCAATATTTGGTACGGGTGCCAACCCAATCTCCGCCAGCTACCTACCTTTTCTAATAATAAACAACTGCAAGCCGTAGTGGTTACACCCGCCGGCAGCAATCAGGTGCAGCAGTACGATGCGCTGCAAAAAGAATTTAAACCCGCCTTACACGCTGGTTTGCCCCAAAAAATAGCTTTTCTACCGCTACCCGGAAATTTAGGCTTTATTCCTTCCACGCGGGCAGTCAACAGCAATGAACTTGGTTCAGGCCTGGAAATATTGGTACTAGCGGAAAGTACGCCGGCGGGTACAGTACAGGAAGTAATTCCGATTGCCACTATTTTGTTGGATATGGCTGGTGAGATGCACCACCTGGTAGTAGCGATTCCGGCCCGGCCCAGTGAGCGCATTCTGGACGTTACTGATTTAGTATCCTTTACCCGGGAGTACCCAACAGCCCGCCAGATGGTGCACCAATGGTTTTTACATTATCTGCCTAACAAGCAGGTGCGTATAGCCGGCTGGAAAGATGAAAAATATACCGAAACGCTCATCCGGAGACAGATGTTGTAAAAAAAACCGTAGGCTGCCTAAACGAAAAATTACTGTTTTCAGGAATAGTAAACAAAATAAAAGCTAAAAAAAGGCCGCTCTGGTTTCTACCCGGAGCGGCCTTTTATATTGGTATTTACCTTTACTGCAACTTACCTACTTTGGCTTTTACCACGCCTACTGCTTTTTGCATTTTTTCTACCTCCTTTTGGGTAGCTTCCTGTTGTTTCAGGTTATTGGCTATAGCGGCGGTAATTTGTTCGTGCTCTTTGACGTTGCGAGCCAGTTCTGCTTCCAATTCCTGTTTCCGGGCAGCATTCCGGTCCAGGTTTCGGTTTAAATCATCGGCTTGCTTTACTACCCGATTATGCTCATTCTGCGCACTTTGCCAGGCCTTTTCTGCCTCTGCTACCTGCTGCCTTATATCATCGCTATAAATCTTTCGGGCGAAATCTTTTAAAAAAGTTTCGGCCGCGGCATATTGTTGCGGGGTATCTTCTTTACTTACGTAAGCATTTCCTAAATCCAAGGTCCACCACACGGTTGTTCCATCGGGCGTATTTTCTACTTTAGATATGATCCGCATCGGAGCCGGTGAGATAGAATCAATTTTGGCTTTTTCCAGCACCGAAACTCCTTTGGCAATCTGGTTCTTGGGCAAAGTAATCGGCGATACAATTTTCCCGGCTTTTTCGCGCAAGTGGTTTTCCCAGGCTTTCTCTACCACTTTTTTATCTAACTGCACTAATAATTGTTGCCCTTTGCGGGGCACACCTTTAATATCTATTTCTGTTTCCAATATCTGAAATTGTTGAGCAGAAGCAAAATTAGTTATGAAAACACAAGCAAAAAAGAGTACAGAAGCTTTAAAACGAAGAAAAAACATTACCGAATAAATTAGAATAAATGTTAATAAAAGCCAAATTAACAGATTCTCTCCGGTTGCGGATAAGAATTAATTGTTTTTTTTAACTTACCGGCTTAAGTGATAATTTATAAAATTATTTTTTTATTTCTATCCGCTAAACAACAGTTCGAACATTTCAACTCCACCATTTGTTAGTACCTCATGAACGTTACGGTCTGCCGAAAAGAACATTTTAATGCCGCCCACCGCCTGCATCATCCGAGTTGGAGCGATGAACGCAATGCCGAAGTATTTGGCAAATGTAATAATCCCCATTACCACGGGCATAATTACGAACTTATTGTAAAACTCACCGGTCCGGTTGATCCCGAAACAGGTTATGTATTTGATATGAAAATGCTAAGCACCCTGATAAAAACCGAAATTATAAATAACTTTGATCATAAAAATCTGAATCTGGATACCGAAGATTTTAAAGACCTGAACCCCACGGCCGAAAATATTTCCATCGTAATCTGGAACCGGCTCCGGGCAAAAATTAGTTCTCATTTAACCTTATCGGTAACTTTATTTGAAACCGACCGAAACGCAGTAGAATATAATGGATAACTATAATATAGATGAGGAAGGCGACCACTATGCTCATCTTCCCTCTTCTTTGCACACTCCTTTGCGCGAAGATGCCTTTAAAATGACCGATGACCTGAAGATAGAGCTGATCGAAAAGCATTTTCGGGAAATTATGCACGTGCTGGGGCTAGACCTTTCCGACGATAGCTTGCAAGGCACGCCGCACCGGGTAGCTAAAATGTACGTGAACGAAATATTCCGGGGCCTCAACCCCGATAATAAACCAGCGGCGAAGCTGTTCGAAAACCGGTTTGGTTACAACCAAATGCTGGTAGAACGCGACATTACCCTTTACTCTTACTGCGAACATCATTTTGTTCCCATTATTGGCAAAGCCCACGTGGCATATATTCCGGATAAGCACGTAGTAGGGCTCTCTAAACTAAACCGCATTGTGCAATATTATGCCCGCCGCCCGCAGGTACAGGAGCGTTTAACCATGCAGATTGCCGACGAGTTAAGATCCATGTTGTTTACCGAAAACGTAGCGGTATTTATTGAAGCTGATCATTTATGCGTGATGAGCCGGGGCGTAAACGATGTGAGCAGCAGTACCATCACCACCGAATATTCCGGTTTATTTCAGCAGGAACAATACCGTAACGAATTTCTGAATTATATCCGGAAGTAAAAATAACCCGTTTATCTAAGCCGGAAAATGAGGATATTTATCGGTATGCTACTTTATTTATTTTATTCCGTAAAAAGCTCATTTATATGGGGTTCAGAAACAACACTTTTAAGGTTTTGAAATAAACCTTTAGAATTCTAAATCAGAACCTTTAGAGTTTTAAGATAGATTTTTTTCCATCGGAAATAACTGCACCAGTAAAACAATGTCAGGTAAGATATTAATAGCCGGGGGCACCGGCCTTATTGGCAACCGCCTCTCGGAAATGCTCATCGATTTGGGTTATGAAGTAGCCCATCTGAGCCGGCACGCTGCGCCGCAGTCGCAATATAAAACCTTTAAATGGGACTTAGACCGGCATTACATAGATGATAATGTATTAAACTACGCTGATTACATTATAAACCTGGCTGGCGCCAGTGTAGCCGACGGTAAGTGGACGGCGGAGCGCAAAAAAGAAATAATCGACAGCCGGGTAAAAAGCACGCGCTTACTCCGCGATTGTCTGCGCGAGACCGAACACCACGTAAAAGCCTTTATTTCGGCTTCAGCAGTGGGTATTTACGGCAATACCCACGACCACCTTGTAACCGAAGAAAGTGCCCACGGCCACGATTTTTTAACCAATGTTTGTGAGCAATGGGAGGCCGCTGCCTGGGAGGTACGCGACTTGGGTATCCGGACCTGTATTTTGCGCATTGGTGTGGTATTAAGCGATAAAGGGGGCGCTTTACCCCAAATAGCCAAACCGGTAAAATTAATGGCTGGTGCGCCCTTGGGCTCCGGTAAACAATATATGTCCTGGATACATTTGGATGATCTTTGTCGCTTGTTTATTCAGGCCATGGAATTGCCGCAGTACAAAGGTATTTTTAACGCCGTGGCTCCTAACCCGGTAACGAACCAGGAATTTACCCAAACGCTGGCGCACGTAATGCACAAACCCCTGATTGGCCTGAAAGTACCGGCTATTGGTTTAAAATTAGTATTAGGCGAAATGAGCGAAGTAGTGCTGGAAGGCCAACGGGTAAGTTCCAATAAAATCCTGTGCCAAGGCTTTACTTTCGAATACCCGGAAGTGCAGGGAGCTTTAGAGTCTTTTTACGCTATGGAGAAATCCTGAAAATCAGGAAACTGTGGCCTTCCTGTGATTATTATTTCTTTAACCGGCTGGTAGCAAAGTATCGTTATTTAATTGCTCCAACATCAAATCTGTATTTAAAGAGTCGACTTGGATCGGCTTGGGAATACGCGGCGTAATACAGTGGTAATTTTTAGTAATTTTTACAGTTGGTTTCGGAAAAGCCCCCATCTTATAACCTAAATCTTTATTTTGGTAAAGCTTCTCCATAAAGGAGCCAAAAATAGGCAACGCCGTTTTAGAGCCTTCCCCGGTAGCTGAACTCCGGAAGTGAATGCTGCGGTCTTCGCCGCCTACCCAAACCCCCGAAACCAAATCTTTGGTAATACCCATGTACCAGCCATCGGAATAATTAGAAGTAGTACCGGTTTTGCCACCAATCTGGTTCCCGTTTTTCCAGAGATCGTATTCCCACAAAGCCTGCGAGGTGCCGCCGGGTTCTTCCATGCCGCCTTTGAGCATGTGTACCATTAAAAAAGCCGTTTCTTCGCTGATTACTCGTTTTTGCTTGGGCGTAAACTGTTGAATAACGTTGCCGTTGCGGTCTTCGATACGGGTTACAAACATCGGTTCCGAATGAAAACCGTTGTTAACGAAAGTAGCATAAGCGCCCACCATATCAAATACCGAAACATCGCCGCCCGAACCCAGGCCAATAGACGGTACCGCCAGTAAATTTCCTTTGATGCCCAGTTTCTTTGCGTATTCGGCCACCCGGCCCCAACCTACCAACTCAGTCAGCTGCGCGGTAACCGAGTTAACGGAACGGGCCATTGCTTGCCGCAACGTCATGTTAATACCGGTGTAGGAACGGGTAACGTTATTGGGTTCCCACACCATAGGCTTCCCGTTTTCTACGTAGTTAATGGTTACCCGCTGGTCACGGATGCGGTCGCAGGGCGCGTAGCCGTTATCCAAAGCCGTTAAATAAACAAAAGGTTTAAAAGTAGACCCGGCTTGGCGGCGGGCTTGCTTTACGTGATCGTATTTGAAGAATTTAAAGTTAATACCACCTACCCAGGCTTTTATCTGGCCGGTATACGGGTCCATGCTCATCATGCCGGCGTGCAGAAAACGCTTATAATACCGCAGCGAATCTAACGGGGACATTACTACCGAATCTTCCTTATCTCCTTTCCAGGTAAATACTTTCATGGGCCGCGGCGTGTTCAGGAGTTCGTTAATTTTGGCTTCGTCGTTGCCATACACGCGCTTCAGCTTTTTGTAGTATCCAGTCCGCTTTATTTGGTCTTCAATAAAATGTGGTATTTCCTTATCTTTCTCGTCTACCCACGGATTCTTACCTTTCCAATGCTGGTCGAACCTTCTTTGCAAGGTTTTCATTTTATCTTCCACGGCTTCTTCGGCCAAGGCTTGCATCCGCGAATCAATGGTAGTATAAATTTTTAAGCCGCTGGTGTAAATATCATATTTCTCAAAACCGGCTTTTTCGTTTTCTTTACGGCACCATTCTTTTACAAACTCATTTACCGCCCCCCGGAAATAAGTAGCCGGCCCTTCAATGTGGTTCTCCACATGATATTTAAGCGCAATAGGCAAAGCACTCAGCGAATCGGCTGACTGCTGATCAATAATTTTATATTTGGCCAGTTTATCAATTACGAAATTACGCTTGGTTAAGGCCGCCTGCGGATGAAACTTAGGGCTATAACGCGTAGGGGCATTTACCATACCTACCAGCATAGCTGCCTCCTCCGTTTTTAAGCTATCCGGTGAGGTATCGAAAAAAGTTTTGGCAGCTACCTTAATACCGTAAGCATTGGACCCAAACTCTACTGTATTCAGGTACATGGTCAGGATTTCTTCTTTGGTATAATTGTTTTCTAAGCGGATGGCGGTAATCCACTCTTTGGTTTTAGCAATAATGGTACTTACTACTGGTATGTAGCCCAACGCTCCTTTGGTTTCTTCGCGCCGGGTTTTATATAAATTCTTAGCTAACTGCTGCGTCAGGGTACTACCGCCCCGCTTATCGCCGCGCGCCGTGTAATAAAAAATAGAGCCTATCGCTTTGGGATCAATACCGGAGTGCTCATAAAACCGGACATCTTCGGTAGCCACCAGGGCTTTCACCAGCATGGGCGATAATTTGTCGTACTTTACCGGGCTCCGGTTTTCCGTGAAATACTTGCCAATCAGGAGGCCATCCGAGGTATATAGCTCCGAAGCCAACTCGGTGCTGGGGTTTTCCAGTTTTTCGGTGCCGGGGGTATCGCCAAACAAAAAAAGGAAATTAACGGAAACGCAAAATACATAAATAAACAGCGCCGCTATGCCCAAAATGAACAGCCCCCAGATATTTTTTATAATAGTGCTATAGGTGGATCGACGCTTAATTGGTTTTTCTTCGGACATGCCAGCAAACTAAAACCTGTGCGGGTTTAACAAAATTACCGCTTTAAAAATTTCACAAATATACTTTATGGCTTTTACTTTAAAGTAAACAAGTATTAAATAAAATACGCATTCCGGCTTAGAAAACAGGTTTAAGGTCCGCGATCTAAATAATATTCGCTTATCTTCCGGCAAATATTTAAATCTAACGTAGGCCAAGCCGTAATATTGGCAACAACTCAATATGAAACGGTATCATTTGTTTGAATTTGAAGATCAATCCTGGTTTCCGGATGTGCTCCGGAAAAACATGATGGATTTCTTGCGTTTTGCTATTAGTTTAACCCGGATTTATGATCCTATCATACCGTTGCTACAGCAAATTTTACCAAAAAACCAGTCGCCCCAAATTCTGGATCTGGGTTCGGGCGGGGGCGGCGGTATAATTGGGGTGCAGCAAAAACTAAGTGCCGCGATGGGGCAGCCTGTCCAGATAACTTTAAGCGATAAATTCCCGAATATTGCCGCCTTTGAGCTGGTAAAGCAGCAAACCCAAGGCGCCATCGATTATATTGCGGAGCCGGTAGATGCCACCAATGTACCGGCCCATTTAAAAAGCTGCCGCACTATTTTCTCCGCTTTCCATCATTTCCGCCCCGAGCAAGCCCAGGCTATTCTGGCCGATGCAGCTAAAAAAGGTGTACCAATTGGGGTATTTGATGGGGCCAGCAAAAGTTACTGGGAAATTGGGGTGGCTTTGTTTTTGTTTCCTTTTATTTTCCCGTTAGTTACCCCGTTTATCCGGCCCTGGCGTTTCAGCCGTTTCTTTTTTACGTACCTGGTGCCGCTTATTCCGCTGTGCACCATGTGGGACGGCAGCGTATCTATTCTCCGGCTTTATACGCCCGAACATTTCCGGCAATTAACCAAAGATATAAAGGTTCCTAATTATACCTGGCAAACCGGCCGGGTTAAACATTTTAGCGGAGCCAAAGTTATTTACCTGATCGGCTACCCGGAGAACAGTTAGCAGTTGTACCGCATTATTGGGCGGGGGTACATGAATTCCTGCATAATTTCAACCTTTTAACTCCTAAATACCCGTAAAACCTACCGGTTTCCTAATACATGTTTACCATTAACTGTTTACTAAAAACTAATAACTGTTTACTGATAACTGTTCACTGTAAATGAAAGATGCCCTGAAGCTAATGCGGATTCCTTTTTCGGTGTACCTGATGCCGGTTTTCTGGTTTGCTGTAAGTGCAGTAGATGAAATAAACTGGACCCGGACAGTAGCGGTATTCCTTATTATTCATGTACTGGTTTATCCGGCCAGCAACGGGTATAATTCTTATTTTGATAAAGACGAAGGCAGCATTGGCGGGCTGAAAAACCCACCCAAAGTAACCGCTCATTTATTCCGGTTAGTGGTACTGTTTGATGTACTGGCCGTACTAACAGCTACCGTGGTTAATGTATATTTTGGAGCTTGTATTTTGGTGTATTTGCTCGTTTCCAAAGCTTATAGTTACGATAAAATCCGGTTAAAAAAATATCCTTTAATCAGCACGGTAGTGGTTATTCTTTTCCAAGGGGCATTTACTTATTTAATGGTGCAGGTGGGGCTGGGTTTAACCTGGTCCGAGATAAATAATGTTTATAATTTATCTTTGGCCGGCGTTAGTTCCTTGTTTCTTTGTGGCTCTTACCCGATAACCCAAATATACCAGCACCAGGAAGACGCCCGCCGAGGCGATAAAACATTGAGTTTGCTGCTGGGTATTCGGGGCACTTTGGTTTTTGCGGCATTTAGCTTATTGCTAGCCTCTGGTATATTAATTTTTACTTATTACCAAACAGATCAACTTTGGCGGATTATTTTCTTTTTAGCCTGCACCGCACCCGTCGTATTTTTCTTTACCAGTTGGTTTATAAAAATAGAAAAAAACCAAGCTGAAGCTAATTTTGAGAACACCATGCGCATGAATAAAACTTCTTCGGTTTGCCTGAGTGCTGCTTTCTTACTCATGATTTTTATGTATTAGTATTTTTTAATTTCCGCCGGTCTTATTAGCTTACCTTTCTGTTTAAGAATATCTGTTTTGGTACCAAGCCATTCACCGGGCTTTTTCTGCCGCTTACAGATTTTTTAACCCCAGTTGCCCAATATCTGTTTCGGCCAGCCAGTTTTGCTAGTAGCTTTGAAGAAAAAAATAAATTATGTATACGCCATCCAATCCTCATCAACCCAAGTCCGGCAAAGTATTCGCAGGAACGGTTTTATTGATTATCGGCACCTTGCTGTTATTCAAACAATTTGGTATGTCATTTCCGTACTGGCTTTTTTCCTGGCCGGTATTCTTAATAATACTGGGCTTGTTCCTAGGTTTTCGTCATAACTTTCGTAATCCGACCTGGTTTATATTAGTTATCATTGGGGTATTATTTTTTATTGAGCGGCTGATTCCAAGTTTCAATATCCGCCATTTCATTTGGCCCATTATCATTATTTTCTTAGGTATCTGGATGATATTCGGTAAGCCTAACTTCCGGCGGCGCCGCTATCATAATTACGAACCCCAACTTAACCCTACACATTCTTCGGAATATTATCCGGAAGCCCCCTTACCTGATGCCGGTCCCGGCATAGAGCAGGAATCGGCCTATGCCTATACCGCTGATTATACGAACCGGATTAGCAACGAAGATTTTTTGCATGCTACTTCTATTATGGGAGGGGTAAAAAAGATAATCGTATCTAAAAATTTTCAGGGTGGTGATATTACCAACTTTATGGGCGGCTCCGAAATAAACCTTACCCAGGCTGATATTCAGGGTCGGGTAATTATAGACATCACCCAACTCATGGGCGGCACCAAGTTAATTGTACCCAGCAACTGGAACGTGGTTTCCGAAATGATCTCCATATTTGCCGGCCTGGATGATAAACGCCTGATTCAGCCGGGCAATTTTAATCCGGAAAAAGTGCTAATTGTTCGGGGTACCTCTATTATGGGGGGCGTAGATATCCGAAGCTACTAAATACGGCTAAAAAGCTTTAACTGGCGGAGCAGGCTTGCTTTTTAACTATTCTATAAAAGAGGTTAAGCAGTTAATTTCTCTGGATAATGGTTTCTTATGCGAATCAGCCTTAAAAATAGTATAAAACAGCGCAACAACTAAAAACTAACCACTAAAAACCAGTAAATCACAAGTGGCTGGATCGCAATTTTTAACCGGTAAATTTCGCTACTTTTTTTGGGGCGGATGGCTGCTGTACGGGGTATTTCAAACTGTTTTACTTTACTGGTTTGGCTTTTCCTGGCAAATAGCTATTCAGGATTCCTTATTAAGCACCATATTGCTGGCTATAGCTTGCTGGCTTATTAGTAATAACCTGTATTACTATCGTCCTAAACATAGCAGCCGTTACTTATATATAGGCCTTTCCTGCATTATTTTGGCGGTACTGTGGCTGGCTTTAATCCTGTACCTTTTACCGCTATTACCAGGCATGGGCCTTAATTACGAATCTTTTCTTTTAAAATCGCTGCCCATCCGGTTCTTTACCGGCTTTTTATTAATTAGCTGGCTCGCCCTGATTAGTTTGTTGTGGTACAGCCAGCAAGACCAGATAGAAAGCGACAAGCGCCAGGCCGACATTGAAAAACTAGCCCGCGAAGCCGAACTTTTTAAACTCCGCCAACAACTGCAACCGCATTTCTTGTTTAACAGCCTTAACTCTATCAATGCCTTAATCGGGTCGCAGCCCAAAGATGCCCGCAAAATGATTCAGCAGTTATCAGACTTTCTGCGGAGCACTTTAAAAAAAGAAGACCACCAGTGGGTAACCCTGGCCGAAGAAATACAACACCTGGCTTTATATTTAGATATCGAGAAAATGCGTTTTGGCCACCGCCTCGAGACCAATATAACTTTCGACGAAGAAACTGCTGCCAAAAAATTACCACCCATGTTGCTGCAACCTTTAGTAGAAAACGCCATAAAATTCGGCCTATACGATACCACGGATGATGTTACAATTACTATTATGGCCAGCACCGTCGATAATATGCTGCAGGTTACTGTCCAAAACCCCTTCGATCCGCAGACTGCCTCACCGCATAAAGGCACCGGTTTCGGCTTAAACGGCGTGCGGCGGCGCCTCGATTTATTATTTGGCCGCCAGGATTTATTAATCACCAAATCACCAACCAATCATATTTATAATACCACCATTCAAATTCCGCAAGCCTGATGAAAGCCCTGCTCATTGATGACGAACCCTTGGCCCGTGCCTTGGTAAAAGAATACCTCGAAGAATCGTATCCGCAAATTCAGATTGCACAGGAATGCGGCGATGGTTTTGAAGGCGTAAAAGCCATTGCCCAGCACCAGCCCGACCTTATTTTCCTGGATATCCAAATGCCCAAAATAAACGGTTTCGAAATGCTGGAACTGGTAGACGACCGGCCGGCGGTTATATTTACCACGGCTTTTGATGAATACGCCATCCAGGCTTTTGAAACCCACGCCGTTGATTACCTGCTGAAGCCTTTTAGCCAGGAACGGTTTAATAAGGCCGTTGATAAATGGCTGGCGCAAAAAGACCTGACCGACAGCAAAAAACACACCGAGGCCTTGCTAGCTTCGGCGGCTGCTAATCCCGAGCGCCAGGACCGCATTGTGGTGAAGATCGGGAATAAAATTAAGATAATTCCGGAGCAGGATATTTTGTATGTAGAAGCCGATGGCGATTACGTAATGATTTATACCCCCGAGGGCCGTTATCTTAAAAATAAAACCATGCAATATTTTGAGACTACCTTAGATGCCAAAAAATTTTTGCGGGTACACCGGTCCAGTATTATTCAACTGGCCCAAATTGTCCGGTTGGAGCCTTACGAAAAAGATTCGCATATTGCTATTTTAAAATCCGGGGCGCAAATACCCGTCAGCCGTTCCGGCTACGCTAAGTTGCGGCAGGTTTTGGGTATTTAGGGGAATTAGGCTTTATCAAAAAATGAATCATCGCTTCATAAAAGAGTACCTGCTTCCGCTTTTCATCTTGATTTCTGTTAGCATGCTGGCTTACGGTTACGCTTTGTTCAGTTTTCTTTTACTCTTAATAATTGCCTTGAGCCTGGTGGTGGTGCTGATAACAGGATTTTTCAGGATCTTCCGCAGGAGTATTAGCCCCAATTGGCTGAGAATGCCTGTGATAATTATTGCTATCTGTGTTTTAGGAATCACAATAGGCTTGTTTCGTCCATTTGAGCCAGCTATCGTTCATGCCGATAATGTGAGCGAAACCCTGGCTTATGCTTATAACACAGATCAGGCAGACCGGAAAACCTTTAAATCTTATTTAGGCATGTTCCGGAACAAGGTAATTTTGCGCGACAGCATCAGGCTTGATCAGGTTCAGCAACTTTATAAGGAACAACAAATTACCAAGCCTTTAGATAAGTTTCATGCGGCTTTTATCTTTCATCATGGCAAGAAAAGTTCGCTCTATGAAATCGCTTATAAATTAGCCAGCGAGGCTGCCTCAGTAAACGAACTGCAGGATGTTTATCAGGTACAGTGGTTAGCTAAAGCAACCTACGATAGGTGGCTGGTATCTTTAGGGAAATCTCAGAAATACGGGACACAAGGGAAATTCAGCGTTAGTGTAGAATAAAAGAGAGCCTAAAAGAAGAACTGCCGCTTTCATCTCTCAATTGTGCATCCTTCTGGATTGATAAACCGGTAGTCTTAAGCAAACACGATAAGCATCATAAAATACAGATGGAACCGCAGGAGAAAAATTTACCTATTGGTTATTGGTTGCAGAAAGGGAGCAATTTACTTACCGACAAAATTGCGCAAGCCCACCAAAGCGTAAATCTGAGCCGGACCGACTGGCAAATTATGCATACTATCAAAGAGCACGATAAAATTTCATTTGAGGGATTAACGCAAATAATGGCCGTATTTGCCGATGCCAAGGAAATACAAGAAACGTTGCATCGCTTTTCAACCCATAATATTATTTCTTATGCCGATGCAACTGCGCCAGTAATTTGTCTAACTCCAGCCGGAAATTTACTGCATCAGGAATGCCTAACCAGGCAAAAGCAAATAAGACAAAAAGTAATGGCTGGTATCAGCGAATCAGATTATCAGTTGGTTATTAAAACTCTACAAAAATTAGTTGCAAATTTAGAAGAACTGTAAATTTTTAGCATAGAAGAGTTGTGGTACTTGCTTATTGTTAGCGGCATATCTATTTTCTTACCAAACCCGTTTCATGTCGTAAAGTGAAAATTGATCATCACTTGAAATAACGGGTATATTTTCAATCATTGCCTGACTAATAATCAATCTGTCAAAAGGATCACGGTGATGAAGCGGTAAACTAATAATTTTCAAGATGTGGCTCATTTCTATTTCTAATAGCTCAATGTTATTGGAAAGTGTTTCTTGCATCAACACATTTAATGCAAATGGCAGTGTTAATTTACCAATGTTAACTTTAATAGCTACTTCCCAGAAACTAGCCTTACTGACATATAAACAATTTCTTTGATCTTTGATTATTTGGGTAGCCATTGCACTAAGTTTATTTGATTCTCCGAAAATTCAAAGCAAAACTTGGGTGTCTAGCAGGTATCTCATTACATGTAATCCTTTAAATCATCTCGTGGAGCATTAAAATTCTCCGCTATTTGAATTTTGTCTTGGTATTTTCCCAGTTCTCTCTCTTTCTTTTGACTTTTATTTTGTTTGCTAGTTTCTTGAAGGGCTGTAATAAGCCTTTGCTTTTCCGGTTGGGGTAATTGTTTAACTAAATTAAATAATTGCTCAAATCCAATATCAAGTTTTAACTTCATTGTCTTTTTCTTTAATTGATTAGTAATCTAAAGTTACAAAACGTAAGCTTGTTTTTCATGGTTGCCGCTAACAGTACGGCTTTGCGGCGGGTAGAGATAATCATGATTAAGGTAAAAGAGCCGCGCTTCGGCGTTACAAATGCTTACGTTAAAATAATAACTGCCTAGTCTTAAAACAAAAAGTCCTGCCTCAAAAGAGACAGGACTTTTTACTTATTCTAATATCAAATATCGGACATCGAATATCTAACGTCCAACTTAACTATTCATTGAAATTAAAAACTCGTCGTTATCTTTGGTGCCTTTCATACGGTCTTTCAGGAACTCCATGGCTTCTACCGAGTTCATATCCGACATAAACTTGCGCAATATCCAAACGCGGTTCAGTTCGTCTTTGTCCATCAACAAGTCTTCGCGGCGGGTTCCGGAGGCCGGCACATCAATGGCCGGGTAAATCCGGCGGTTAGCCAGTTTGCGGTCCAGCTGCAATTCCATGTTACCGGTACCTTTAAACTCTTCAAAAATTACCTCATCCATTTTCGATCCGGTATCAATTAAGGCCGTGGCAATAATGGTTAAAGAACCACCATTTTCTACGTTACGGGCCGCCCCAAAGAAACGCTTAGGTTTGTGCAAAGCATTGGCATCTACCCCACCCGATAATATTTTACCGGAACTTGGCACTACGGTATTGTAAGCCCGGGCCAGACGCGTAATAGAATCTAACAAAATAACAACATCGTGGCCGCACTCTACCATGCGCTTGGCTTTGTCCAGCACTATGCTCGATATTTTCACGTGGCGCTCGGCGGTTTCGTCAAAAGTAGAAGCAATTACTTCGGCTTTCACGTTACGCGACATATCGGTAACTTCTTCGGGCCGTTCATCAATGAGTAAGATCATTAAGTAAACTTCCGGGTGATTTTCCGAAATAGCATTGGCGATTTCCTGCAGCAATACGGTCTTACCGGTTTTGGGCTGGGCCACAATCATGCCCCGCTGTCCTTTACCAATGGGGGCAAATAAATCCAGGATACGGGTAGATAAAAGCGAAGATTTGGTACTTAAGTTTAAACGTTGTTCGGGGAACAGTGGCGTTAAGTGCTGGAACGGAATCCGGTCGCGGATTTCTTCGGTGGTCCGGCCGTTTACCGATTCAACTTTTAATAAGGCAAAATATTTTTCGCCTTCTTTCGGCGGACGAATTTGGCCTTTTACCGTATCGCCAGTTTTTAAAGCAAATAATTTTATCTGCGACGGCGATACGTAAATATCGTCCGGAGAAGCTAAATAATTATAATAAGTAGAGCGCAGGAAGCCGTAACCGTCCTGCATCAACTCCAGAACGCCTTCGTTTACAATTACGCCGTCAAACTCTTTAAAGGTTGCCGCATTCGGACCACCGTTGTTTTGGTTATTACCGGGCGTATTGTTTTGCCCTTGGGGCGGGTTAGGCCGGCGCTGCTGAAAATTCTGGTCGTTGCGATTCTGATTATCACGCGGCTGCTGATTCTCGCGGGCAGGCGGCGTTTCCCGTACCGGAGCTGCTTCTCTTACCGGAGGTGTTTCCCGTACCGGCGGGTTTTCGCGTAACGCCTGGGGCTCCCGTACAGGTGCATTCTCCCGTACCGGCTGATTATCGCGGGTGGCTGGCATGGGCTCCCGGTTTTCCCGTACTTGATTTTCACGTGGCTCGCGCGGTTCGCGGTTATCCGGCGCTTCTCTGGGGCGCGGCTCCCGGTTCTGCGGTTCGCGGTTTTCACGAGGGGCAAATTCGCGCGGTGCCCGGATTTCTGCAGGAGCCGGAGCCGCTGCCGACGTTTCGCGGGGCTCCCTAACTTCGCGGGGTTCCCGGGGCGGGCGAGGCTCCTGACTTTCCTGTGACTCCTGGGTGCGTGGCTCCCGGGGTGCTTTGGTTGCTGTATTGTTTGTCCGGGGTTCCCGCCGCGTTATGGGCGCACTTGGTGTATCCACCAACGCACTAACTGTTTCTTCAACTGGTGCCGCTACCGGTAAAGCATCACCCGTTAACGGATCCGTCATAGGAGTAACGGGGTCCGTAGCTTCGAACATAGAAGCCTGAACGGTTTCTGGGGCCGCTGCTTGCTTACGAGCAGAAGCCCGGTATTTCTTTGGAAGCTTTTCGGGAGGGGTAATAGCCTGTTGATCCAGGATTCTATAAATAAGATCTTGCTTGCTTAGTTTGTTGAAATTGGTGACGCCAAGCTCTTCAGCAATCTCTTTAAGTTCTGAAAGCAGCCTGTCTTTCAATTCTTCAATATTGTACATACAGAATTATGGTGTTAATAAATATTTGCTTCACAGGATTGCGGGAAGGCAATGGGAGCGAATTTTCAGGAAAAGTGAAAGTTAGTTTTAATAGAATGAGCCAGGAAAGCGGCCCGATTATTACTTTGCATCACAATGTTATAGGAATGCAACCTAATTACCAAATAATACCGTTAATTTAGACTAAAATGTTTCAATTTTTATTTAATATTTTCTATATTCTTCTCCTCTACTTAAAAAAGTATATTTTTGCGGGGCCAAAGACAACAGCATGTTACAAATAACTGTTTTAAAAGAACAAACCGAACAGGTCATTGCGGGCCTGCAGAAAAAGCATTATAAAAACGCCGAAACGGAGGTCAGGACCTTATTAGAGTTGGATCAGCAACGCCGTAACCGGCAAGCCGAACACGACGAAGTACAAGCCCGGGCTAATACCTTAGCTCGTGAAATTGGCGGACTCATGAAAGCCGGGGCCAAAGAACAAGCTGAAACGTTGAAAGCCGAGACGGCCGAACTTAAAAATAAAGCGAAGCAATATGCCGAAGAACTCTCCCGTTTCGAAGATCAGTTGCAGGCCGCGCTGGTGAAACTACCCAACCTGCCGCACGCCAGTGTGCCCGAAGGCCGCACGCCCGAAGATAATGAAATAGTATTACAAGTAGGTAACATTCCGGATCTACCAGAAAGTGCCCTGCCGCACTGGGAATTAATAAAAAAATACGATATTATTGATTTCGAACTAGGCAACAAAATTACCGGGGCTGGTTTCCCGGTTTATAAAAACAAAGGAGCTCGTTTACAAAGAGCGCTCATCAACTTTTTTCTGGACGAAGCCATTAAAGCGGGCTATGCCGAAATACAGCCGCCCATCCTGGTAAACGAAGCTTCCGGCTACGGCACTGGTCAGTTACCCGATAAAGACGGACAGATGTATCATGCTACGGCGGATAATTATTATTTAATTCCCACGGCAGAAGTACCCATTACCAATATTTACCGCGACGAAATTGTAGCACTGGAAAAACTACCGATCAGAAATGCCGGCTATACGCCATGTTTCCGGCGCGAAGCCGGTTCCTGGGGGGCTGATGTACGCGGCCTGAACCGTTTGCACCAGTTTGATAAAGTAGAAATTGTCCAAATTCAGGAACCGGGAAAATCTTACGCAGCCCTCGAAGAAATGAGCCAGCATATTCAGGGTTTATTACAAAAACTGGAACTGCCTTATCGGGTATTGCGTTTATGCGGCGGCGATATGAGTTTTACCTCGGCTCTCACCTACGACATGGAAGTTTTCTCGGCGGCGCAGAAACGCTGGTTAGAAGTAAGCTCGGCCAGTAATTTCGAAACTTACCAGGCTAACCGGTTAAAATTACGGTATAAAGGCGAAAACGGGAAAACGCAATTGCTGCATACCTTAAACGGCAGTGCCCTGGCCTTGCCGCGCATTGTTGCTGCCCTGTTGGAAAACAACCAAACCCCGGAAGGCATTAAATTACCGGCGGTATTGCATCCTTACTGCGGGTTTGACATGATTAACTAATGCGCCAACCAAAGTGATTTAAAAATGCAGATAACTCAGGGAGACCTCCATTTTTTAAGTGGAGGTTTCTTTTTTAGGCTGATTTTTCCCTCAAGTATCGCGCGCCAAACTTAGTCTGGTGGGTAATAATTCGGGGAGGTTTGTGATTTATTACTGATCGCAGAAAAAGCTTTATTTATAAACACAAGTGAGGCTCCGTTTAATACTTACGACGGGAAAACCAATTTGCGCTGTGGCAGTTTTTTACATCTGCACCTTAGCAAAATCAATCTCCCGCATGCATTTAAAGTGGCCCTGCGGGCATTCCGGGTAACCAATTTTGGAGCAAGGCCGGCAAGGCAGGTTATTTCTTTCTAAAACTTCGAATTCGGTTAAGTAAGGATACATGCCTAGTTCCGGTACGGTATTTCCCCAGATACTGTATATCTTCTTTTTAAAAGCAGCAGCCACGTGCATTAAACCAGTATCGTGGGTAAAAACAACTTCGGCTTGCCGCACCAGCGAAGCCGATTGGTTCAGGTTATATTTCCCGCAGGCGTTGTAGATTGTTGTTTGTTGTTCGTTGTTCGTTTTTCGGTTTGATGCATTAGCAAAATAATTTTGAATTGCATCTCCGGTCGCAGCATCTTCTTTTCCGCCCAGCAGAATAATGGGGCAGTTTATCTTAGCGCACAATTCAATGATACGTTCAAGAGGCAGCCTTTTGGTGGCGTGCTGCGCCCCAATAGCAAAAGCAACATAGCCGTTTTGGTAGGTGGCGGACAAAGAGGGAATATCTATTTCGTCTTCCGTCGGAATAAAATAATCCAGTCCCACCTCATCGTTTTTAATGCCTATTTTTTTGGCCGCAGCAATATACCGGTCCACAATGTGCACCGGAGGCATTTTGTTTATTTTTAGATTTACCAGCAACCACTTTTGGATATTTAATTTAGGAAAACTGGCTCCCGGCACTCCTAATCGAAAACGGATCAGCCGACTCCGTAAGTTATGGTGCAAATCTACCACGTAATCAAATTTTTCCTGCCGCAATTCGGCTACTAATTCCGATAAACTGCCAGTTAAATAATGTACTTTATCCAAATAAGGATTAGCGGCAACTACGGCTTTAAAGTTAGGTTTGGTAGCGTAATGAATGGTTGCTTCCGGCAGTTGCTTTTTTAAGATGCGAATAACAGGTGTGGTGAGCACAATATCGCCGATAGAAGAAAAACGCAGAATTAATATCTTCATTTAAACAGCCAGGATCATTGAGAAGTCAGAAGGGCAGCAGCTCTGGCTTTTCTTTTCTCGAAATGAGTTGCTACTTCTTCCAGCGAAAAAGTATTAAAGGTCATCTCGCGGGTTAAGCCACCTTTCCGCCCCATATAAACACCGTAACGCATGTCGTGGTAGCCTTCGGTGCTGTGGGCATCCGGGTTAATGCTCAGCAACACACCTTTAGATAAAGCGTATTCTACCCAGCGCCAATCTAAATCTAAACGCCAGGGATTCGCGTTTATTTCAATAATAACCTCTTGTTCGGCACAAGCATTTATTACGGTTTTAAAATCTACCGGATAACCTTCGCGCCGTAATAATAAGCGGCCCGTTGGATGCCCCAGAATAGTTGTATACGGATTTTGAATAGCGCCCACCAGCCGGTCGGTTGCCTTCACCATATCCATTTTTAAATTACTGTGGATCGAAGCTACTACAAAATCAAAAGTTGCCAGCACTTCGCTGCTGTAATCCAAAGAACCATCTGCCAGGATATCGGATTCAATACCTTTGAAGATGCGGAAAGGCGCCAAAGCTTGGTTGAGTTTATCCATCTCTTTATGCTGCTCGCGGATGCGAAACTCCTGCAAGCCATTGGCATAAAAAGCCGATTTGGAATGATCGCAGATGCCCAGGTAATCATACCCTTTGTCGCGGCAATAAACCGCCATTTGCTCCAGGGTATTGGCCCCATCGCTGTAAGTAGTATGGTTATGCAAAATACCCCGCAGATCCTTATCGGTGAGCAGTTCGGGCAAGGCATTTTCCTTGGCCAGCAGCAATTCGTTATATCCTTCGCGCATTTCGGGCTGCACATAGGCTAAGCCAGCCGAAGCGTAAATATCTTCTTCGGAGGTGTATTTTTCTTTCCGGGAAACCAGTAGCAGGCAATCCGTGTTGCTGAATAAGCCGGTTAAATGGGCCTCGGAACCGGTAGCCCGGAACAACTCGTTTACAAAAGAAGCAGAAGCAATTAGTTTAAATTCCACGGCCAGGCCGGAAGTTGTTTCCTGGCCCCGCCAGATGAAGGGCCCGGATTGGGTTTCATTTTGCTCCAGTTCCGGAATAGACTTTAAAACATCCTTTACCTGCTGTGGATTTTCGGTTGCAACCACCAGGCTGATCTTCTCTATTATTTCCAGGCGCCGCCGGATTTCGCCGGCTACTTCTACCTGGCTGGTTTTTAATTTATCCCGCAGAAAATCGCGCAAATGATAAGCCAACGTCTCAACTTCAGCATAAAGCGCTTTTCCTTTGCTTTGCTGATTATACAACAAGGCATTTTTTATGGTTTCCTGGGTTTTGGCCCCAAATCCTTTCAGGGCAGCCAATTCGTTTTTTTCACAAGCTTCCAGCAAAGCTTCCGGCGTTTCTACGCCCAAATCTTTCCAAATGGCCCGGATTTTTTTAGGGCCCATGCCTTTAATCCGCAACATTTCCACTACTCCCGGCGGGGTGGCCGCCAGGTATTGGTCCAGTTCGGCGAAAGAACCGGTTTGGGAAATTTCTACTATTTTTGCCGCCAGCGCTTTACCAACACCTTCTATTTGCTCCAGTTGAGTGGCCGACTGCCCGGACAAAGGCGTTTCCATGCGTTCCAGTACGGCCACTGCATTGGTATACGACCGGATTTTAAACGGATTTTCGTCGTGTAACTCCATCAGGGAAGCCGCTAAGCGAAAAGCCCGTAAGATATCTTTATTCTCCAAAGGACGTTATTTTACTTTATACAAAGGTAAGTAATTCTCTTTAACGAAAGTCAGCTTTGCTTAAGCCTATTTGGTCCGGAATATTATTTCAGTAGATTTTGCCAGATGAAATAAAAACCAAAAGGTTTTTTGTAAATTAGCTCGCTTGGGTTCCGTTTCCAGTATTCTTCCCCATTACAATTTATGATAATTAAATACATACCGCTTATTACCCTTATTTTATTTTGCCTGATAGCAACCACTTGTTTGCGCCAGCCCGATGCCCATTTGTTTGGCAAAACGTGGCTGCACGCCAACGAAGAAGATACCGACGACCTTAAAATTTACCGGCCCAATACTTACCCCTTTCCTCCTTCCCGGGGCCGCACCGGTTTCGGCCTCGATGCAGATGGCACCTTTCGGTTACTTGCCATTGCGCCTACTGATGGTTTAGAAGAACATACTGGTAAATGGGAAATGGTAAATCAGAACTTAATGCGCATTACTTTTGCCGAAAATGAAGCCGAAGACTTTCAGCTCGAGTTAATTTCGGTAACCGCAGATCTATTAAAAGTAAAATTTTTGCCGGCAGCCAAGTAAGGAAGAGCTTTCTATCATCCGGAAGCGAGTTTCTGCCGGAAAATATTTTCTTTCGGCAAAAAAGATTATTGTACAACTTAAATCATTTAAAAACAGATGCCATACTGGTTAGTAAAATCAGAACCGGAAGCCTACAGTTGGGGCGATTTAGTAAAAGATGGACGTACTTCTTGGACCGGAGTTCGTAATTACCAAGCCCGCAATAACCTGCAGGCCATGAAAAAAGAAGATCTGGTATTATTTTACCACAGCGTTTCGGAGAAAGCAATTGTGGGCCTGGCCAGCGTAGAAACCGAAGCTTACCCCGATAAAACCAGCGACGATCCGCGGTGGCTTACCGTAGATCTGGTACCGGTGCGCGATTTTAAAAACATTGTTTCTTTAGACATGATAAAAAAAGACAATCGTCTGGAAAATATTGCGTTATTAAAACAATCCCGTTTATCGGTGATGCCGCTTAGACCCGAAGAATTTGAAGTTATTTTAGGTTTAGGTAATTAAATTATTAAACCAGCCGTTCCGGACGGCTATTATTATATTAAATTAAAATTGGCCAGGCATGGGAGGGAAATTAATACAAGCGGCTTTTTTTATCTGGTGTTCTGTTCTATCCTTTATATCGGTTGCGCAAACAATTACGCAACCCATCCGGACAGAATTGGAGATTGATGCTTTTAAAGAAGCTGTGGAAGTAATCTCGATGCCGGATAGCGCTTTAATGCTTTACCGCCGGCCCTACTTCGATCTTTTTAAATCGAAGCACGTTTTCCAGAAATTCGACCGCAACCTGAAACAACAATGGGAAACGCCGGTGGAGTTAGAAGATTACCAGGAGTTTCATCAGTATTATGTCACCCCCGATTTTGTTTATTTCATGTTCCTGGACCGCAACCCTGGCCGGTTTTATATTTTAAAAGTAAATTCCAGAACGGGCGAAAACAGGTTAAACAAATACAACCTGAAGGATTTTGATATAGACCGCGATGTACAATTCGAAAAATTTAAGGTACTGAATAACCAGATTTTTATCATGGCTTATAATACCCGGAACGTGCTGGTGCTTCATCTTGATCAGGGTAGCGGCCAGATAAAAACCATTCCGGCTTTATACGACCAGATTTCGGCTATTTCGCATTTCCATTTAGATACCACCTCCCAACGGGCCGAATTTGTACTGGCCGAATCGAATGGTATTAAAGGCCGGCTGCAGGTAAAGCGATTTTCTCCGGGCGGAGATTTGTATACTACTAACTTTATTTTACCCCCTTTTAAAAAGAACTTTATTACGGGGCAACTAAGTCCGGGCGACAGTACTACCAAAATAGTTATTGGTTCTTATAATACCCGCAATTTACGTACCGCCGAAGGTATTTTTAGTATGCCCTTAGATTCTTCTGAAAACAAGGCAAACTATTACCAGTTTATAAAACTCAAACATTTTTTTGATTTCCTGGGAAAAGGTGCCCGCCGCCGGTTAGCCCAGCGGGCCGCCCGCTACGAGCAAAAGAACAAAGAACTCCGCCAAAACTTCCGTTTACTTATTCAGGACTTGGAAATTTACCAGGATACTTTATATTTATTTGCCGAGGCTTATACGCCGGTAAGCCATAACAGCAACCGTTATTTAAACCGGATTACTTCTTATCCTATCGGTATGTTAAATCTGCCGCCCCACGACCGGAATATGGATCCTACGGAGTTTCGTTTTTCGCATTCTTTTGTAATGGCTTTCGATAAAAAAGGCAATTTACTTTGGGATAACAATTATGTGCTGGAAGATGCATCCACCACCAGGTTGGCTCCCGTAGCCCAACATGCGTTTGCCGGAAACAAAATTGTAATGGCTTATGCTTACGAAAAAGATATTCGGTATAAGATTATCAATCGCGACAGCACTTCGGATGATGAAGCCTCCGTACCTTTAGAAGCGCTGGACCCCGAAGAGAAACTCAGCGATCCGGATAACCCGGATTTAAAATACTGGTACGGTTCTCACTTTATCACTTTCGGGTTTCAGCGGGTAAGGTCCGGCAATTGGCAATCCCGGGAGGTTTTTTACCTTACTAAAGTGTCTTTGGCTCAATAAAACAGGAACCCTCCTGGCCCTTTGAGCCCAACCGATTCGCTTTTATAATTTATACCTGCGCTACCCGGCTTTTATTACAATATCTTTTTAAGAGACACTTAAAATGAAAGCAGAATCATAAAGCATATTATTTATATTTGCGGTAGAAAGTGGTTATGCAGAAAAGACTAATTGTTCCGGACCAGTTATTGGATATCATGATTCAGCGGTTAGCCCACCAGCTCATCGAAAATCATGTGGATTTCTCTCATTCTGTAATCTTGGGTTTACAGCCCCGCGGTATATTTGTGGCCGAACGCCTCCAGCAGAAACTGCAGGATATTTTGGGTTTTCCGGTTCGTACCGGTCAGCTGGATATTACGTTTCACCGCGACGATTTCCGGCGCCGCGAAAGTCCTGTAATGGCCAACGCCACCCACATCGACTTTCATATAGAAGATCAGCGCGTAATATTGGTAGATGATGTGTTGTATACGGGCCGTTCGGTACGGGCTGCCCTGGATGCCATGATTGCCTACGGCCGCCCGGCCAGTGTAGAATTGCTGGTTTTAATCGATCGCCGCTATACCCGCCATTTACCCATCGAAGCCAAATACGTGGGCAAATACGTAAATTCTTTACCCTCCGAGCGCGTGCTGGTAGAATGGAAAAATAAAGAAACTCCTGAAAATAACATTTGGCTTATCACCAAAAAAGAAGAAAACTAAACATGCAAGAATTAAGTGTCAGGCATTTATTAGGTATAAAAGATCTTACTCCGGCAGATATTCAGTTAATTTTTGAAACAGCAGATAACTTTAAAGATGTTCTGAACCGGACGATAAAAAAGGTACCTTCCCTGCGCGATATTACCATTGCCAATGTTTTTTTCGAAAATTCTACCCGCACCCGCTTGTCTTTTGAACTCGCCGAAAAAAGGTTGTCGGCCGATGTTATTAATTTTTCGGCCAGCGGCAGTTCGGTAAAAAAAGGCGAAACCCTGCTGGATACCGTTAATAATATTTTGGCCATGAAGGTAGATATGATTGTGATGCGCCATGCCAGTGCCGGTGCGCCGCATTTTTTATCGCGCCACATTAAAGCCAATATTGTTAATGCCGGTGATGGCACCCACGAGCATCCGACCCAAGCCTTGCTCGATTCTTTCTCTATCCGGGAAAAACTGGGCGAAGTAACAGGTAAAAAAATAGCGATTATTGGCGATATTCTGCACTCACGGGTAGCTTTATCTAATATTTTCGCTTTAAATAAATTAGGCGCCCAAGTAATGGTTTGCGGCCCCGCCACTTTGCTGCCCCGGCACATTGCTGATTTAGGCGTAAAAGTCGAATTGGATGTCCGGAAAGCGCTTGCCTGGTGCGATGTAGCGAATGTGCTCCGCATTCAGTTAGAAAGGCAGCAAATGAAATACTTTCCCTCGCTGCGGGAATATACGCTTTACTACGGCATCAATAAAAAACTCCTTGATAGCTTATCTAAAGAAATCGTGATTATGCATCCGGGCCCTATTAACCGCGGCGTTGAACTCAGCAGCGATGCGGCCGACTCACATCATTCTATTATCTTGAACCAGGTAGAAAACGGCGTAGCCATCCGGATGGCCGTATTATACTTATTGGCTTCCAAAGTAGCGTAACGCATCACTCCTGTTTTTAGCCGGTATCAAATTTCCTCTCTTTACAACTATTTTCATCTATTACAGCTGCCGTCAGCTATAAGCATACTATTTCGGGCGTAGGTTTTTCGGGCAATTATAAGTAAGAGGACGAAATTAGTTTTACGTAATTTGGCTTATCAACTTTATCATTATGTAGAACTTAAGTTTTAAAAGAATCTTCTGGTTTACTTGCAGGCTACTTACAAGATGCTTCCAGCATGACAGATAGGGGTTTAATTTATTTCTGTCCTCGTACTTAACTTACAGCAGGCACATCATCCTAAATTCCGATAATGCTTTCAATTTGGAGCAAGTTCCGTTTAATTTTTTAGGCAAACTTCCTTGAACTAGGGTGCTAGCGGTCTGTAAAAATCGTCTTTACTAGTAAAATTTAACATTCCACCAAAATAATTAACAGGTGAGTTGCCGGCAAACCACAAATTATATGGTTAAGGAGTAATAATTGCTAATTGCTAATTGCTAATTGCTAATTGCTAATTGCTAATTGCTAATTATTAATAATTTAAAGGCAAAAAAAAGAGCGGCAGGAAATTTTCCTGCCGCTCTTTTTACTTCTGATTAGTTCTGCTAAGTAAGGTCCTAAGACCAACTAATCAGCTTGTAGTTTACTCAACTACTACATCTAGTACCTGAAGTTCTACTTGAGCTCTTCGGTTCTGAGCCATACCTTCTGCGGTATCGTTAGAAGCACGTGGTTGTGATTCACCGTAACCTACAGTAGTAACACGGTTTCTAGCAATTCTACCAGTGCTGGTCAGGTAACGGGCTACTGCAGCAGCTCTTCTTTCTGACAGGGCTTGGTTGTATTCATCAGTACCGCGGGCATCAGCGTGACCAGAAACATTTACGCTGAAAGTTGGGTTCAATTTCAAGAAACGGGCAACCTGATCTAATTTAGCAAAAGATACTTTTCTCAGAACAGCTTTGTCGAATTCGAACTGGATATAAGTAGTATCTTGCAAGTTACCACGGCTAACACCTCTTGGGATTGGTCTTCTGATTGGGCAACCAGTAGAATCTACTTGGGTTCCAGTAGCAGTATCTGGGCATTTGTCTAAAGCATCCGATACACCATCACCATCAGCATCTAAAGGACAACCTGTAGCACTTACTTGAGTACCGGCCGGAGTATCTGGGCACTGATCTTGCGCATCGGCTACACCGTCACCATCAGCATCTGGGCAACCTTGTAAATTAGCTAAACCTGGTTGGTCTGGGCACTGATCCTGTGCATCAGCTACACCATCATTATCACGGTCTGGGCAACCATTCAGAGCAGCTACACCAGCTACATCTGGGCAGTTATCTTGGTAATCCGGAACACTATCCGCATCCGTATCTACTGGGCAACCATTTTCATCTACTTTTACACCAGATGGCGTATCAGGGCATTTGTCTTTTCTGTCCGGCACACCGTCCATATCGGTATCTTTTGGTTTGCCTAAGGCAAAAGTTACCCCAAAGTTATGCATTAAGAAACGGTCGTTCTTTTCATCATCTCCCGGATCGGCAAAACCATCGGTTTGATCAGTTGTTAAGTAAGTTTGTCCGGTTTGTACCATAATACCAACGCGGTCGCTCAAACGGAAATTAATACCGGCAGCACCCCAGAATAAATCATGATTCAGATCGCCATCGGTGCTCGGGTTACGAGCAGGAGTAATACCATCTCCGGTTCCGAAGAAACCATAACGGCCACGACCAGAAACATCGGTAAAGGCACCACCATAACCTAAAGCTAAGTAAGGCTGGATACGAGCATCTTCTTTCAGGATCATGCCGTTGTTAAGTTTGAGCTTAAAGCCACCCAGCACGTTCATCATTTCTCCATTGAAGAAGTAATTCATTGGCTGTCCGGATGCATACATGCCGCCGCGGTAGTTATTGTTATAATCTATCCGGGCCCGGCTAAAATCTAACATAAAGTCGAAAGAAGGACTTAAGTAGCGGGAAATACCGAGACCCCAGCCTGTCCGGCCCTGGCCGAATTCGAAAAACTCAGAGCCAAACTCGCGAGAACCAATATCACCTTTATATTGATACACACTGGCGTACCCACGGAGAGCCCACTTGTTGTCAGCATTTTGCGCGTTGCTGGTGGTAGCAAAAAAGGAACAGAGCCCCAAAGCTAATGCTACCGTTTTGTTTAAAACTTTTTTCATAGTTGAAGTTTAGTGTAATAATGGTAAAAGATTAGAAGAAAAATAGTATATTAAGTTTTGCGTATATACCCCGTTTACTAAAAAATGTTGCCAATAATTCTAAAATTCTCTCTAAATACTGCCTAACCGGTTCATTTGAACAAAATTAGTATAAGCTAAAAATATCAGAAACAAGGTATATACTTTTATGTTACGGGCTTTGTTTACTAATTGATTTGAAAAATTGCAATAAAACAGCTTATTTCTTCATTTTACTTGTATTGATTGATTTTGGTCCGTAAAAGTAGTATTTTTTTTAAAGTAAATAAGCCTTTAAAAATAAAATAGCTATTTACGTTTAGCTACTCTTACTATTTCTTAGTTGATTTATAAGTACTTAACAAGTAGCTGAGATTAAAAAAATTATTTAACCTCTGATTTTATCACCAGTTGCTTTTTATTTATACCCTGCTGCTATTAAATATACCGGAAAACAAGTTTAACTGCTACCAGAAGTAAATACCAGTTACTTACCGAACCAAGCACAAAGTAAAACGGGCCCATAAGTGAATAAAAGGATATCCGTACGTGTAAGTAGTCATTAATACGAACTACAGCGGCGTATTATTTACCCCTTCATTAAGCGCTCAATATCGTCGGCTTCCAAAGGAATATTTTCCATTAAGTCTACTGCCCCATTGCTGGTAATCAGAATATCGTTCTCCAGGCGGATACCTAATCCTTCTTCCCGGATATAAATGCCCGGCTCGCAGGTAAATACCATGCCGGCTTCAAACGGACGGTATTTGTTTCCCACATCGTGTACATCTAAGCCCAGAAAATGCGAGGTACCGTGCATAAAATATTTTTTATAAAGCGGCTTTTCGGGGTCCTGGTTCTTTACATCGCTGTCGTTTAGTAAGCCCAGTTTCACCAGTTCGTGCTGCATTACGGTGCCCACAAAGGCATGATACTGGTCTAAGGTATTGCCCGGCACCAGCATGTTTTTAGCGGTCTTCATTACCTGTAGCACCGCATTATACACTTCTTTCTGCCGCTTGGTGAAGGTGCCGTTTACCGGAATAGAACGGGTTAAATCAGAAGCATAATTGGCATATTCGGCACCAAAGTCCAGCAGCAGCACATCGCCGTCTTTGCATTCGCGGTTATTATCTACGTAGTGCAAGATACAGGCATTGGCCCCGGAGGCAATGATTGAACTGTAAGCCGGTCCGCGCGAACGGTGCCGCAAGAACTCATGATAAATTTCGGCTTCTATTTCGTACTCCATTACGCCGGGTTTTACAAACTGAAGCAAGCGCCGGAAAGTTTTTTCCGTAATACTGCAAGCCTGCCGAATCAGGGCTATTTCGGTTTCTGATTTAATAGCCCGCAGTAAATGCATGATGGGGGTACTCCGCTGATACTGGTGCAAAGGATAGGTTTCTTTTATCCATTTCAGAAAGCGGGCATCGCGGGTTTCTACTTCTACAACGGCCCGCAGGTGCTCGTTTGAGTTCAGGTAAACGTGTTCCGCTTCGGGCATAAGCGTTTGCAGCACTTGTTTAAATTCCGAAGTCCAGTAAATAGTCTGGATACCGGATATCGCCCGCGCCTCGTCTTTGGTAAGTTTATAGCCTTCCCAGGTCAGGATATGATCGTTGGTTTCTCTTACAAACAAAATTTCCTGGTGGCGGGTATCTTTCGCATCCGGGAAAAGCAGCAAAATACTTTCTTCCTGGTCAATCCCACTTAAATAAAACAAATCGTTGTTCTGCCGAAAAGCCATGGTACCATCCGCATTGGTGGGCATGATATCGTTGGAATTAAAAATGGCTAAAGAACAAGGTTTTAAGTGCTGACTAAAATTTTCCCGGTTATGGATAAACAGGCTGGCATCAATGGGCAGGTATCTCATAGCTTTGGTAAATTAAATTAAATAAATACGGTTAAACCAATCAGGTCCGGAACGGCAAAGTTAGAATAATATCTATAAGCTGTTTCAAATCCGCTAAACTTATTCGGGCGCTGCCGAAGTAAATGCTATCCAACAAAACTTTACAATCTGCTGCGATAAAACTTATTGGTCCCTTTTACTTCCCGGAAACCGGCGGGGATAAGGCTAAAACGTGTAATAGCTGTCTGGTTTGGATATCGTGCGCGCATTTAAAGTGCCCCTCCGGACATTTCTGGTAGCCGTGCAGCCCGCAGGGCCGGCAATACAAAGACTCCTTTTTCTGTACTATCCGCCCAAAATCGGCTAATGGCCCAAATCCAAAGCTAGGTACCGTAGAGCAATATACCGCGCAAGTAGGCGCATTTAAAGCCGAGGCCAGGTGCATGGGCCCGGAGTCGTTTACGTAATTAAGTTGCGCATCCTGCATAAGCGCCGCCGATTGCAGCAAACTAAGCTGGCCGCACAAATTTACCACGGCTTTATTTTTAGTTGCTTTCTTCAGCTCCTCGGCCAGTTCTTTGTCCTGCGGCGAACCCAGCAGGTACACCGTGTAACCTACCGGCAAGGCATCTAATAAATGCACCCATTTTTCTGCGGGATATTGTTTGGTAAACCACACCGAAGTGGGTGCCAGGCAAATAAACGGTTGGCTTTTGAAAGGCTGCACTTTTGAATAATCTGCTGCAGCCGGATACAAGCAAGGTTTGGCGGGCAACTCATCTGTAAAACTAGCGATTAATAAATGATTGCGGGCTATTTCGTGCTGGCCTGATGTTACATCGTGGTGGTAACGTCGCGTAAAAAAGCGTGAAAAAGGGTTCTTGTCGAAACCAATGGTTTGTTTAGCCCCGGATAAAGCCGTTAGTAAACCGGTAGAACCAAAACGTTGCAGGTTGATAACCAAGTCGTATTTTCGTTCCCGGATCTGCCCCAGCAGTTGCCATAAGTTTTTATATTTGTTTTGTTTTTTATTCCAGATAAATACCTGCCTTAGTTTCGGATGATCTTTAAGTAAAGCCTCATTGCCTTTCTGTACCAAAAAATCCAGTTTAGCTTCCGGATAATACGCCTGCAGCTTTTCTATTAGTCCGGTTGCCAGCACCACATCTCCCAAAAAAGCGGTCTGAATGATCAAGATATTATTCATGCTTATTTCTCCTGCCCAGTAAAGAAACAAAAATACGTTACGGCTGCCATTCTATTTATACTATTTACTTTTTACCAATTGGCAGATGCCGCTAAAAACTGTCTTTTCTGGTACATTTTCCGTATATTTGCGGGCTAATTTTATAGATGCATGCCTGATTATCATTTGCATACCTTGCCCAACGGCATTCGTATTATACATAAACAAGTTACCCATACCAAAATTGCGCACAGCGGCTTTATATTAGATATCGGCAGCCGCGACGAAAAACCAGAACAACAAGGCTTGGCTCACTTCTGGGAGCACATGGCTTTTAAAGGCACCAAAAAGCGCAAATCGTTTCATATATTAAACCGCCTGGAAACCGTAGGCGGCGAACTTAACGCGTACACCACCAAAGAAAAGCTCTGCTTTTACGCTTCGGTGCTGGATAAGCACTTCGAAAAAGCTTTTGAATTATTAACGGACATTACATTTAACTCTACTTTCCCGGCCAAAGAAATAGAAAAAGAGCGCGGCGTTATCCTGGAAGAAATGGCCATGTACCTCGACACGCCCGAAGACGCCATTATAGACGATTTTGACGAAGTAGTCTACCAAAACCATGCTTTAGGTAATAATATCTTGGGTTCCCGGGAAAGCGTATCCAGCTTTAAAAAAGCCGATTTCCAGCAGTTTATTCAGGAAAATTTGAGTACCGACCGGCTGGTGTTCTGCTCCGTTAGTAATTTAACTTTCGATAAAGTACTAAAGCTGGGCCAGAAATACCTAGGCCATTTACCCGCCATTAGCAAAGAACGAGCCCGGCAGCCTTTTACCCATTACCAGCCTCAGCTTATAAACCAGGAAAAACCCATTGTGCAGGCGCACTGCGTAATTGGGGCACCGGCTTATGCCCTAGCCGACGAGCGCCGAATTCCTTTTTTTATGCTGACCAATATTTTGGGCGGCCCGGGCATGAATTCGCGCTTAAACTTGGCGGTGCGCGAAAAATACGGTTTGGTATATACCATCGATGCTAACTATGCCACCTACCTGGATACCGGTTTGTTTGGTATTTACTTCGGCACCGAGAAAAAACAACTGGCCCGTACCACGGCTTTGGTTTTAAAAGAACTTAAAAAGCTCCGGGAAAAACCTTTAGGCAGCCTGCAACTCCACACCGCCAAGGAACAGTTAATGGGGCAACTGGCCATGGCCGAAGAAAGCAACATTGGCTTAATGATGATGATGGGCAAAAGTATCCTGGACTTAAATAAAATAGAAACGCTCAACGAAATATTCGACCAAATCCGGCGCATCGAAGCGCCGCAACTCCTGGATATTGCGAACGAGATTCTGGCAGAAGACAAACTAAGTTACCTGAATTATATACCAGCTTGAAAACGGTGATCAGTTAACAGTAATCAGTTAACAGTAAAAAGTTAGCCATAAACAGGAATGAGTAAGTATAGAATAAATTACCTGCGGAACAGTTTTTTTTATCTGGTAATACTAACTGCTAACCTTTAACCGATAACTGCCAACTAATATCTAATAAATATTAATTGATAACTGCTTACTGATAACTGTTAACTGTTTACTGTTTACTAATAACTGAACAATGGATTTTCTATCGCCTGAGCTGCAACGCTACGTTACCGAACATACTAGTGTTGAATCGGAACTTTTAAAGAGACTAAACCGCGATACGCATCTGCACGTCATGAAACCCCGGATGCTTTCCGGCCACGTGCAGGGGCGCTTCCTGGCCATGCTTTCGCACATGATCCGGCCCAAACAAATCCTGGAACTAGGCACTTACACCGGTTATTCGGCTTTATGCCTGGCCGAAGGACTGGCGCCCGGCGGCATGCTCCACACCATAGATGTAAATGAAGAACTGGAGGAAATGGTGCGGGGTTATTTTAAAGAGGCCGGTGCGGAAGATAAAATCAACTATTATATTGGTAATGCTTTAGAAATTATACCGGGGCTAAATTACCAATTCGATTTGGTTTTTATTGATGCCGATAAACTAAACAATGCCCGTTATTATGATTTAACGCTGGATAAAGTAGTGCCGGGCGGTTTTATACTGATTGATAACGTTCTATGGAGCGGCAAAGTGGTACAGCAAACCCTAAAAACTGATAAGGACACGCAAGCTGTGCTGGACTTTAACCGTAAAATACAGGAAGATGAGCGGGTTGAAAACATACTTTTACCCCTGCGCGACGGTTTAATGTTGGTCCGAAAAAAATAATTGAGGCACCTTTTTCTACTTTGCCTTTGTCCCACGCTTAACCCCGCATATTACTTATTTCATATTATAGCCTAAACCGGCTTACAGGCTATATTGCTGCAAATACTTCATTCTGTGCTTTTTGCTCGGTATCGTTATCCAGACCTTTTCGGCTTAATTGTGGAAAAAGTGTAGAAAGATTGTCGATAAATAATCCGCTGGAAAATTCTTCTTTCCATTCTTAATCTGCTACTTTGTTCTTGGGTAACCTGCAGCAATTCCGGGAAATTTAATATTCGGGCTTTAGCAGCAGAAATTACCTGATTCATTCGTTCAGGCTTTACTACCTAAGCTACGGGCGCTAAATACTTATTTATGAGAAAGCAGGTCATATTTTTATTTTTACTGATTAGTTATTGGGCCCAGGCTCAAGCCCCAACTATTATTGTTCCTTCTCATATTTATTTTGCCGATCAGCACTTTATTCTGCAGGAAAGCGGCCGCCAAGATTTGCAGAAGAAAGTAGATGCGTTATTAAAGTATCCTAAATATTTTCAGGTTAAAGTAGATCTGGCGGATACTTATTTCCCCATTATTGAGCGGGTTTTCCGCGAAGAAGGTTTGCCGGACGATTTTAAGTATTTGGCTTTAATTGAAAGTGGTTTAATTCAGGATGCCGTTTCTACCTCTAATGCGGTAGGTTTTTGGCAATTCAAAAAAGATACCGGTACTGATTACGGCCTGCGCATCAACCAGGACGTTGACGAACGGAAACATATCACGGCTTCTTCCCGCAGTGCCGCCCGCTATTTGGTAAAGAGCAACACCCTGTACTATAAAAACTGGCATAACACCATTCTTTCTTATTATCATGGTTTTACCGGTGCCAAAGCCCTGGCGCAACCCAATCATATTAACAAGAAAGAAATGGAAATTACCGACCGAACCGATAACTACATCTTGAAATTACTGGCGCATAAAATAGCTTACGGCAGTGCGGTAGGCAAAAATCCGGCGCCGCTGGTTATGCTGCGGGAAGTTCCGGCATCCGGCAAAAATATCAGCGACATTGCTTTAGAAAACCAGGTAGATGAAGCCGAATTAAAACAATACAATAAATGGCTGGCGAGCCAGTATATACCCAACGATAAGAATTATACCGTACTGATTCCGGTTACCAACCCGGAACAACGCATGATTTTAGCCTCGCAGCAAACGCCAGCCACACCTATAGCTTCGGCCACGGAAAGCCCGGCAATAGTAACCGAGCGCAAAGGCAAACACGAAATTAACAAGCTAAATGGCCTGAAAGTAATTATTGCTCAAAAAGGCGATACCAAAGACAAACTGGCCCGCAGAGCCAACCTTTCCACCCGTAAGTTCTTGACTTTAAATGATATGCACAGCTTCGACCCGATTGTAGCCGGCGAAGCTTATTATATAGAGCGCAAAAACAGCAAGGCCGCAGTACAATACCACGTGGTAAAAGAAGGCGAACGGGTACAGCAAATTGCCCAGAAATACGGCGTAAAGGCCCATTCTATTCTTTGGAACAACCGCCTGAAAACCCAGGAAGTACTGCTGGCCGGCCGTTTGTTGTGGATGCAGCGCCGCCGGCCAGCCAACGTTCCGGTAGAGTATAAGAAAACCCCGGACAGTGAACCTAGCCGGGCACCCGCCAACCCGGTTATACTGGCCAAAGACGAAGTACTGGACGAATTAAATACCAATAAACCCACGGCTTCCAGCCAAACACCAGACGAAACCAAAAAACCCGTTAAAGATTATCAGGGCGGCAAGTTATCCGGCACGAAACCTACTCCTCCCCAACCAGCAACCCCCGAAATAATTGCCGAAACCAAAGTAGCAGATGATACTTCGGTAGCAGATACGAACAGTGCAGTAACAGCAGCAGAAACCGAAATAGTTGCTGTAGTTGAGGCGCCACAAACCGTTACTGCAGATACTGTAAAAGAGGAAAAAGGCAAGGTAGAACAAGCCTTGGATACCGCACTCGCCAGCACAAATGAGCAGGAAGATACTTCTGAAGAAGTTTTGAGTGAAAACATTGATGCCGAAATAGAAACGATTAACAAAACACCGGCACCCGTTCTGTACCAAAAAACACCAGGCGCCGCAACGGGGGCGGTAACAAAGGAACCTGCATACACGCATCCAGCCCCGGCCGTAATGCCCGGTATCCACGTAGTAGCAAAAGGCGAAACCCTGTACAGCATCTCGAAACAATACGGTACCACGCCTGATAATTTAAAATTTTGGAATAGCCTGGGCGATTCGCCTTTGGCGATCGGACAAAATTTAAAAGTAGTTGGCCCTACGCTTCCGGTATCCGCTGCCTCGGCCAGTACGGGTATGCTGGAAGCTAATCCGGAGAAACTAGCTACTACCAGCAGAGCCGGTACTTCGGCCAGCCATACGGTAGCAGCCGGGGAATCGATGTACCAGATATCCCGCAAGTACGGCGTTACCATAAAAGACATTATGGATTGGAACCGCAAATCTGACTTTAATGTAAGACCGGGAGAAATACTGGTGATTAAAGCCGTGGGCAATAGCCGGTTTTAAGTTAATGCCTTTATAGAACAAGATCAGCGATTGAATTTGCAAGTCAAATTTTATCAGATAAACAGTAATGATTGTAAAAACCAAAGTGATATATAAAATCACCTATCCAAATGGAAAAATTTACATTGGGCAAGACATTACTAACAGTATAAACTATTTTGGCAGTGCCAACAATGATCTTATTGAAAAAGATTTTACCAGAGAACAAAAACGAGATTTTACGATCAGAAAAGAAATAATTTGGGAATCAAATACAGCAACTAACCAAGAAGTAACTCAAAAGGAAATTGAATTGATTTTAAAATATAATTCGAACAATCTTCAAATAGGTTATAATCAACGGCCCAAATTAAAATGATGAAGCTGCTATCTCTTATTAATCTTGTAAAAGTAATTGTTGGATAAAATAATCTTGTTTACAAAAGTAAAATTATCATAAACATCTTTTTACTTTTTTTCGGTTGGTGCCGTTGCCATGGTGGCCGCTTGTACGCCGGTGGCCATCTGGGGCAGTATGCCTAAACGTTCGTATATGGGTTTAACCATTTTACGGAGATGCGGCAACTGCAACGCAAAAGGCACAATGCTGATCAAACTCAGAACGCCGCTGATCAGCAAGGTATTAGGCACCCCGATGTGGTTAGCGGCGGTTCCGGCGAGTAAAGAACCAAACGGCGCCATGCCCAGAAACGCCATTGAATAAAAGCTCATTACCCGGCCCCGCTTATCATCGTCCGAAATAGTTTGCAGAATGGTATTGCTGGCCGCCATTTGTACGATCATGCCAAAACCCGTAATTAAAACTACCAGTAAAGATTGCCAGAGCGAGCGAGTTAAGGAGAAAAAGATCAAACCAAAACCCAGCATGGTGGTAGCCACCACTATTACTTTGCCCAGACCTACAACGGTAGGCCGCCGGGCCAGGTATAAAGCTCCGGCTAAAGCTCCTATTCCGGAAGCCCCCATTAAATAACCCAGCGTATTAGGTCCGCCGTGTAAAATATCGCGTGCAAAAACCGGCATCAAGGTGCTAAAAGGCATCCCCACCAAACTAATAATTCCGATCTGGATAATAACGGCCCGGATAGGCGGAAAACCAAATACATAATCGTAGCCTTCTTTCAGCGATTGCCAAACCCGGGTTTCGGTTTTAGGCCGGGGTTTGTGTTCTACCCGCATTGCCAGCAAACAAAAAATAACCGCCATAAAACTCAGGGCATTTATTAAAAAGCACATTCCCTCGCCCACGGCCGCGATCAGGATACCAGCCACCGATGGGCCAACCAGCCGGGCCATGTTAAACATAGACGAGTTTAAAGCAATGGCATTGCCTACATCTTCCCGCTTCTCTACCAGCTCAATTACAAAAGCCTGCCGGGCCGTATTGCCAAAAGCATTTACAATGCCCAGGAACACAATTAATATTAAAAGCCACTCTACCGTTGCGGTATTGGTTAAAACCATCGCCGCCACAACAGATGCTTGTACCATCGATAATATTTGGGTAACCAGTACAATGCGGTGGCGGTCGTAGCGGTCGGAAACCACTCCACCGAGCGGCCCAAATAGAAAAGAAGGAATCTGAGCCGCAAAACCCAGCAGGCCCAGCATAAATACCGAATCGGTGAGGCGATATACGAGCCAGCTCATCGCTATCTGCTCCATCCAGGTACCGATCAGCGACACGCCCTGCCCGATAAAAAAAAGCTTATAATTCCGATGACTTAAGGCCCGGAACATTTCCGAAATGGGTACCTGCTGCCGGGTGGTGGTATTGGGTTGGGTTGAACTCATCTGCAATCATTAACTGTCCAGAACAGGTTCTTACGCAACCAGCATAAAACAGATAGTATATCGAATTATAATTAATTAAAACATTTTCGGCAGGGCCGCTTTATCAGTAGATTTAGACTTGTTCGGTTTATATGCCAGTACAACTAAATAAATTGAGGTACGATCAAAACAGAAAAGCCTCTTTCGGCTAATGTGATTTTATTTTCTGGCCCACCACTATTTAGGGCTATTCGTAGAAAGAAGTGGCATCCAGCGTTTCTATTTGGTTGTTCCTCCCAGTATTTTTACTGCTGCCGTGATTTTTTTATGTAGTAATCGGTTGTTCTTACAACAATTACCCATTCCTAATTAAATACAGCGGGCTTAATTTTCGCTATTTCTTTTTTTAACGTGAAATCGGGAATTGATCGCCATATAAAACGTTATAATACAGGATATTACATTTATTTTGATTGAAGATAACAACAGCTTTTAAACTACATTTCTAGTGCAATTCGGAGGAATATATCCGGTTTGAGTTTTAAAAGCCGCCAGATCCTGCACAAACATTTTTTAACCAAACTGGCGGTAGTACCGGCCGGTGACTTTACCGTTGTAAAAGAAACCTGAGTTACCGCCAAAAACAGGCATATTAAAATAAACCAGGCCGAAGAAAAACAATACCTGCCAGGCAGGAGAAAGCGTTTTTTAAACATGTATTACCGTTGTGGTTCTTTATAAATCCCGAATAGATCTACCTGCACATTACTAAAAACTACCAGCAGCAGGTTTGGCATTTAATAGACTTAATACTAATCTAAAACGAAGGCTAAATAATTCATCCCAACAACGATAAAATCAAAGGCAACATAGCGCCTTCAGCAACTCGTTTCTATTTTTTGGTTTAAACAGAAATTATTTTTCTTAATCATCAAAGCCTTCTCCCGGTGACTTTAGCTTATTTTATACAAGGCTAAAAATTTAAATAATTAAAGCACTAACAATTTTATAAGAAACACCACTATATTTAATAAATACAAATTAATATAAACAAGATTTTATTAAAGTTTAGAATAAATATATTTTAACCCTATTTTATAAAAATACCGATACATACTATCCAGCGTACAAAAAAATTATTTTATATTGAACGCATTATTACCGATATTATACTAATTAAGGCTGATCAACAGATCACTTCATAAGTGTTTAGAAGCATATTTCTTATTTATAACTATCTATTCTATCTATATATCACCAGCAATCTATATAAATTCGAAAGAATACAGCTCAAAACTATTTATAAATATTTAAACATTATTAAATTAAAATACTATTGATTCCGTGTTCCAAAAATCTCTTTTCGGAATAACTTTCCACAAAATACATCTCATTTAAATTCTAAAAAACTATTTCTATTTATTTAATCACTCCTAAAAAAAGCAGGATAATTTATGAGCAAATTTTACAGAAATTTTATATTGACCTCTCTTTTATCGGGACTGTTCATGCAGAACCATGCCGTGCAAGCCCAAACCCAAACCAGTACATTTACGCAACGGATTACCTCCGGCACCGATGATGCGGAAGAAGCAACTGCCGGCAATATTTACCTCAACAGCTCCGACCTGGAACTGGTTTACGATGACTACCTGAATGCTGGTAACCAAACGGTAGGGCTGCGCTTTACCAATATTTTAGTTCCGCCAGGAGCTACCATCACCCAGGCGTATGTTCAGTTTACTACCGATGAAATTAAAACAGAAGCTACTGCGCTTAAAATTGAAGCCCAGGCCAGTGATCATGCCCCTGCTTTTACCGCCAATGCTTTCGACCTTTCTTCCCGTTCCCGCACTACCGCAAGCGTAAACTGGGCACCTGCTGCCTGGGCTACGGCAAACGAAACAGGTACGGCACAAGCCACCCCGGATCTCAAAAATATCATCCAGGAGTTGGTAAATCGTCCGGGCTGGCAAAATGGCACGGCTCTGGCTTTGCTATTTACCGGCTCCGGCCGCCGCAACGCGCATGCTTACGAGGGTTCAGCTACCAGAGCGGCCCAATTAATTATTAAGTATGAATCTACTGAAGCAAAGTCCAGTCCGGCTCCAAGCCCTTTGATAATCGCTAAAAATTCTATCTGGCGTTTTCACGATCTGGGCCTGGATTTAGGAACTGCCTGGATTGCTCCCGGTTACGATGATGCTACCTGGCCGAGTGGCGCGGCGGTTTTGGGTTATGGCGATGCGGTAGCCACTACCATGAGTTACGGCTCCAGCAGCACTAATAAATACCCAACTTATTATCTACGGCACCAATTTAACGTAACCGATGCCAATGTGTACGATACGCTTGTTTTTAATATCCGCCGCGACGACGGTGCGGTAGTTTACCTGAACGGAGTAGAGCAATTCCGAACCAATATGCCAACCGGCCCGGTAACGTATCTTTCTCCCGCGGCTACCACCGTGGGCAATGCCGCCGAAACAACTTATTATACTTACAAAATACCCGCCAGCCAGTTACAAAGCGGGCTGAATACGCTGGCCGTTTCAGTGCACCAGGTTCAGGGGAGCAGTTCTGATATTACGTTCGACCTGGAAGTAGAAGGTCAATTAAAATCGGCCGAGTCGAATACGGCGGTGCTGGCATTTGGTAGCAACTGGAAATACCTTTACAACAACTCCGACCAGGGCACCGCCTGGTCCGCGCCTGCTTTTAACGATGCCAGTTGGCTTACCGGTAATGGGGTGCTGGGCTACGGCAACGGCGACGAGGCTACTACTTTAACCTTTGCCGATGCTGCCAATAAGCCCGTCACGGCTTATTTCCGGAAAGCTTTTACCGTGGCTGATACTGCGGGTTTTAAAGGCCTGGAACTGCAACTTATCCGCGACGATGCGGCAGTAGTTTATTTAAACGGCACCGAAGTATTGCGTTCTAACCTGATGGCCGGCGCCTTCAATTACCAAACCCCCGCGGTAACTTACGTAGAAGGCCCGGACGAAAACACGCCGGTACTGGCCTACATCAACCGGAAATTGCTGAAACCCGGCGAAAATATACTGGCCGTGGAGGTGCATAAATATAACAACACCGAATCGGATTTACGGTTCGATGCTGGACTACGTTTGCTCACCGAAAGCAAACTGCTCACGCCAGTGGTTCAGAACTACGCCTGTAACCCGGGGGCTTCGGCTACTATTGGTTGCTTTACGTCGGTAAAACCCACCGTGCAGCAGGAAACCTTTGTTATTCCGGAAACGCATACTTTTCAACAACTGGCAAAATCCGGGGTAACACGGTATAACTCGGGCAGTACCAGTCTAATGCCCGGCGGCAACGATTTTTCGGCCTATATCGCTCAAAACAACAGCAGTAAAGTTGGTCGTTTATCTATTAACCACGAAAACAGCCCCGGCGGAGTTTCTATGCTGCAACTACACCTGGATGAGCAAAAAATGATTTGGCAACCCGACCTGGTGCACAAGGTAGATTTTTCCGGGGTAGTTAAAACCGAACGAAACTGCTCGGGTGGCCTTACTCCCTGGGGCACCATTATTACTTCCGAAGAAACTACGGCCTTAGCCGACTTAAACGGAGATGGCTACCAGGATGTAGGCTGGAATGTAGAAATTGACCCGGTTACCGGCAAAGTTATTGATCATGATGGGGACGGCAAACCCGATAAACTTTGGGCGCTGGGCCGGTTAACCCACGAAAACGTAGTAGTCAGCTCCGACCGGGTTACCGTTTACCAGGGTGAAGATGGCGGCACGGGCGGCGTTTACAAATTTGTAGCCAACCAGGCCGGTAATTTATCGGCGGGCACTTTGTACGTGTTACAGCGCAATGCAGCCAACCCCACTACGGGCACCTGGATTAAGGTTCCGAATACTACCCAGGCTGATAGAAACAATACCGGTAATTTAGCGGCTACCTTGGGCGGTACCAACTGGAGTAATGTAGAAGATTTAGATATCGGACCCGATGGCAAAACTTATTTTTCTACCAAAATTTCCGGTACCATCTGGCGCTTTAAAGACAATGGCTCAGATGTATCTGAATTAGAAGCCTGGGTAACCAACCGCAATTACACCATTACCCATAAAGAAGGTACCCAAACCGAGAACTTTGGCGTGGGTATTGATAACTTGGTTTTCGACGGCGAAGGCAATTTATGGGCTTTACAGGATGGCGGCCGCAACTACATTTGGGTAATCCGGCCCGATCATACGCCAACCAATCCCCGGGTAGAATTATTTGGCACCATTCCGGTAGGTGCCGAGCCAACCGGCTTAACTTTCACCCCGGACTACCGGTACGGATTTATTTCGCTACAGCACCCCAGCACCGCCAATACCCAAACCCAAACCGATGCTGCCGGCAATACCGTACAGTTTAACGCCCCGGTAACCTTGGTTTTTGCCCGCAAAGAATACCTGGGCCAAACCGCCTTCGCACCAGTTTTTGAACTTGGAACGGACCAGACCCGCTGCCAGGGCGACTCGGTAAAGCTAACTGCTTTTACCGGCCCGGATGCGGTGGTAAAATGGAGTACCGGAGAAGTAGGACCCGAAATAACCGTTGCCACTACGGGTAATTACACCGCCACGGCTTATGCTAATAATGGCAAAACCTATTCGGATACGGTGCAGGTTACTTTTACCAGTTTACAGGTGGAACTCGGCGAAAACAGAAGCATTTGCGCTACTTGCAGTACTACCCTGGATGCCGGCCCTGGCTACAGCAGCTATCTGTGGAACACCGGCGCCACAACCCAAACCATCAACGTTACCGCATCCGGCACTTATACAGTAAGCGTTACAAACGAAAACAACTGTACCGCTGCCGATACAATTGCCGTTACAGTAAATACCCAAGCACCTGCCGTATCGCCGGTATTTGAGCTGGGCGCGAACCAAAGTATTTGCCAGGGGCAATCTGTAAAACTGGTAGCCTACACCGGAACCGATGCCGTGGTTAAATGGAACACCGGCGCCACTGGTTCAGAACTTACCGTTATCACTGCCGGTGTTTATACGGCTACCGCCTACGGCAACAACGGCACGCAATTTACCGATAGCGTGGAAGTAACCGTAAGTAATATAAAGGTAGATTTAGGAGAAGATATTGTTACCTGCAGCAGTTGCCCGGTTACCCTCGATGCTGGTCCTGGCTACAGCAGCTATCTTTGGAATACCGGTGCCACTACGCCATCTATTACCGCAACTACCCCCGGCACGTACACCGTAACCGTTACTAACCAAGACGGCTGTACGGCTACCGATGCTATTAATGTGCTCACAATTAAAAAGGCACCTATTAAACTGGTAGAAGTTTTACCTAATCCTTTCCCAATTAGTGCCCAGATTAAAGTAACCATGGAAACCCGGGCCAGCGTGGCAATCGAAGTGTTTGTCGATGGTCAGCTTACAGATGTTTTGTTCAAAGGCCAGCTTAAACCCGGCGAAAGTTCCTTTATTTTCCAACCGGCCGGCAACAAACAAAACATGTATATTTTAAGAGTAAGCTCCGGAGGCCAGGTAATCACCTATAAACTAGTTAAGTCACAATAGCCGGTTTTTATCGTCTACTACATTCAGAAAGCTATGGATCAAAAGTCCATAGCTTTTTTTATAATCGGATGGATGGCCCGGTCATAAGGTGTTTAGTCAAAACCAATAATCGTACTTTCGCCAGCAACTTATCTTCCGGGCTCATTAAGGCATATCTCAACCTAAAACGTAACAGCTTTAAGCCCGGATCATAACCAAGTAAAGGTTTCACCCGAAAAACACGAAGTTTCCCAGCCGAACCGGTTACCCATTTACTTGACTTAATTATTGCAAAAAACATCTTGCTGGCACCTAGCTTTTTATTAAAAATCCGGCGCCCAAAAAAAGAAATATAGTTTTATTACCGGGCTGATTTTTGTAATTTTAGTATTCAGAATTTTGTTATCCGGGAGCAATGTTAACCCGAAAACAATTTCTAACGCTTAACTTTTAACTCTTAACTCAAAAAGGTGCCTGATTTTTCGCATTTACACTGCCATACCCAATATTCTTTACTCGACGGACAAGCCAGCATTGGCGGCCTGATGAAAAAAGCCCAGGCCGACGGCATGAAAGCCGTAGCCATGACCGACCACGGCAATATGTTCGGGGCTTTTAACTTTGTAGCCGAAGCCAATAAATACAACGTGAAGCCCATTGTGGGTTGCGAGTTTTATTTGGTGGAAGACCGCTTTAAAAAGCAGTTCAGCAAAGAAGTAAAAGACAACCGCTTTCACCAGTTATTGTTGGCCAAAGACCAGGATGGCTATAAAAACCTAGCCAAGCTGTGTTCGCTCAGCTACATCGAAGGCTTGTACAGCAAGTGGCCCCGCATCGATAAAGAATTGCTCCAAAAATATTCGAAAGGGTTAATTGCCACTTCCTGCTGCATTGGTGCCGAAGTGCCGCAGGCTATTCTCTGGAAAACCGAAGAAGAAGCCGAAGTAATATTCCGGTGGTGGCTAGACCTTTTTGGCGAAGATTATTATATTGAGATTCAGCGCCATGGCCTGCAAAACATTGATAACACCGGCAAAAGCCAGGAAGACATAAACCAGGTACTGCTAAAATGGGCCAAAAAATACAATGTAAAAACCATTGCTACCAACGATTCGCACTACATTGAACAGGACGACTGGAGCCCGCACGATATTTTGCTGTGCGTAAACACCGGCGAAGACCAGAGCATGCCTGTAGGCGATTTCAGCACGAAATATTACCGTTTCCTCACCGACCGCAATGAAGTTATTTACGATACCATCGATAACGTCCGGAGTAAACACACCAACTCGGCATCGGTGCGGAGTGCTTTAAATAAAATTGACGAAATGGGTGCCAAAACCCGTTTCGGTTTCCCCAACGACCAGTTTTATTTTAAGAGCCAGGCCGAAATGAATAAATTATTCATCGACGTGCCCGAAGCCATTGACCATACGAACGAGATTATTGATAAAATAACGCCGCCCAAACTACAGCGCGATATTTTACTACCCAACTTCCCCATTCCGGCCGAACACGCCGGTCCGGATGCTTTTTTGCGCCATTTAACCTTTGAAGGAGCAAAAAAACGGTACGGTGAAATAACACCCGAAATTGAGGAGCGCTTGAATTACGAGCTGCAAATTATCGAAACCATGGGCTTTGCGGGTTACTTCCTCATCGTGCAAGATTTCATTAACAAAGGCCGTTCCATGGGCGTAGCCGTGGGCCCCGGCCGGGGTTCAGCCGCCGGTTCGGCCGCTGCTTATTGCATCGGTATCACCAACATCGACCCGATTAAATATTCTTTACTCTTCGAACGCTTCCTGAACCCCGAACGGGTAAGTATGCCCGATATTGATATTGACTTCGACGACGAAAACCGCCAGCGGGTAATTGATTACGTGGTAGATAAATACGGTAAAACGCAGGTAGCGCAAATTATTACCTTCGGTACTATGGCGGCCAAGTCGAGTATTAAAGACGTGGCGCGGGCCCTGGAACTGCCTTTATCCGAAGCCAACGAACTGGCCAAAATGGTACCGGAAACACCCGGCACTACGCTAGCCAAAGCCTTCGAAGAGAGCCCCGAACTAAAAGCTATCCGGGACGGCAACGATTTACGAGCTAAAACCCTAAAATTGGCGGAGAAACTGGAAGGCTCCGTCCGCAACACGGGTATTCACGCGGCCGGGGTTATTATTGCGCCCGATGATATTACCAATTACATTCCGGTTTCTACCTCTAAAGATTCTGATTTATTGGTTACCCAGTTCGACGGCAAGGTAATTGAATCGGCGGGCATGCTGAAAATGGACTTTCTGGGGCTGAAAACCCTGACCATTATTAAAGATGCCTTAGAACTGATTAAACGCAACCACGGGGTAGACATTGATATTGATGCGATACCAATGGACGACGAGAAAACCTACGAGTTGTACCAGCGCGGCGACACCATTGGCACGTTCCAGTTTGAGTCGGAGGGCATGCGGATGTACCTGAAAGATTTAAAGCCGACCAATATTGAAGATTTAATTGCCATGAACGCTCTTTACCGGCCGGGCCCGATGCAGTTCATCCCCAACTTTATTAACCGGAAACACGGCCGCGAAGAAGTAGATTACCCGCACGAACTACTGGAACCTATCTTGAATTACTCCCAAGGTATTATGGTGTACCAGGAACAGATTATGCAGACGGCCCAGATTCTGGCGGGTTACTCCCTGGGTGGCGCGGATTTGCTACGCCGCGCCATGGGTAAGAAGGACATGAAGAAGATGGCCCAGGAGCGGGAGAAGTTTATAAAAGGCGCGAAAGAAATCCATAAAATTCCGGAGAAAAAAGCGTCGGAGGTCTTCGACGTAATGGAGAAGTTTGCCCAGTACGGCTTTAACCGCTCCCACTCCGCGGCTTATTCCGTGGTAGCTTACCAAACCGGTTACCTCAAAGCCCACTACCCCGCCGAATACATGGCTTCGGTGCTGACGCACAACATGAACGACATTAAAAAAGTGACGTTCTTTATTGAGGAAGCGCGCAAACAAGGCGTACAGGTGTTGGGCCCGGACGTAAACGAATCAATCTATAAATTCAACGTAAACCAGGAAGGCGCTATCCGGTTTGGCTTGGGCGCCATAAAAGGTACCGGCGAATCGGCGGTAGAAGCCATTTTGGAAGAACGCGAAAAGAAAGGCCCGTACCAGGATATATTCGACTTTGCCAAACGCGTAAACCTGCGGGCGGTAAACAAGAAAACCTTCGAAAGTATGGCCCAGGCCGGCGCTTTCGATTCGTTTGAGAAATACCACCGGGCTCAGTACCTGGAAATACCCGAAGGCGAAACGCAGAACCTCATTGAAAAAGCCGTCCGGTTTGGGAATAACCACCAGGCCGAAGCCAGCGCCGCCCAGCAATCTTTATTTGGCGGCGGGGCCGCGGTAGCCGCACCGTTGCCCAAAGTACCGGACGTAGCGCCCTGGACCCCGACCGAAAAATTACGCCGGGAAAAAGAAGTAGTAGGCTTTTATATTTCCGGTCACCCTTTAGACCAGTTTAGCCTGGAGATTGATTCTTACTGCACTTGTTCGCTGGAAAAAGTTGCCGATTACAAAAACAAAGATGTAAACGTAGCGGGCATCTTGTCGAATATCGTTATCCGAACTTCGGCTAAAAACGGCAATCCCTTTGCCTTGTTCACTTTGGAAGATTACGACTCTACCCTTAACATGGCTTTGTTTGGCGAAGATTACGTGAAGTTTTCGCCGTATTTAAAAGAAGGCATGTTTGTGTTTATCAAAGGCAAAATGCAGCTCCGTTACAAAACCGAAGACCAGTGGGAGTTAAAACCGCTAAACATTCAGTTGCTGGGCGACATCACCGACAAAATGGCCCAGGGTGTGCGCGTGGATATTGATATCCGCAACCTGAACGATTTGCTGATTGACCGCATCGAAGAAGCCGCCCAAGCCGCCCCCGGTCCCAAAAAGTTGGAACTGATGCTAAACGATCCCACCGAACGGCTTTACATTGAAATGTTCTCCCGCAAATACCGTATCGACCCGAAAACTTTTATTCAGAAAGTAAAGGAAAGTGAGATTGGGACTTGTAAGTTGTTGTAGATTTTGTTGCTGCTAGTAAGTGTCAGGTGAAAAACACCTGACACGGCGGAATAAATATATTATTTTTATTACTAGCTGAAAATTTAACTTTTATGATCCAAAATAAATTCGAATTAGGAACCGATGAATATTTAGAAAAAGGTCTAGAGTGCCTTAAAAAGGAAATAGAATTAGTTACTAAAGCTTATAGCAAACTTCCGGATACTAAAGATAGTCAGTCAATGGTGCTTTCCACGTTGGCTTATCAAGTAATTGAAACTACACATTCATTAATTGTATTATCAACTTTAGGAAAATTGGGTGATTGTTATGCTTTAGCAAGAATAATATTCGACCACATCTTAAATATTGGATATATTGGTGCTGGTGGGGAGCAAGTATTGGAAAAAGCTACCAAACATGCCCATCAAAAAGTTTTTAGGGATTTAGACAGGAAAATCACTATAAAAGATATGGGGTTTGGAATTGGATTAAAAAATATAGAGAATATTGAAATTTCGGATAAGCTTAATGCTGCAATCAGTGAATTTACCTCAAGTAGAGGAACAGAACTTAGAAATTGGACAGACACAAATATTTTCAAAAAAATAGAAATGATTCGAGATAAGTACGGTTGGAATATCGGGCAAGTATTAGTTATAAACCTATTTTATATTTATAGGCACGCATCTGAGATTATACATGGCAGCTTTTTTGGAGCCTTATTTACAAAGGGATTGGCTAAACCAAATCACGAATGGCCTAAAAACCACAATGAAATGCAGAAATTTATTAAAACTTATTTAGGCTTTATTATTCAGAATGTTATACTTCTAAATTCAGTAATGATGAGAATAATACATCATCATTATCCTATGAACGAAGATATAATTCAACTTGATAGTTTAATTGATGACTATAAAAATAACGTTTAAAAAATTTTAAATCTCACATATCCCACACTATGCCGCGGAAATTACTTCCGTGCCTTCCTTTCGTTAGCATGTGCCCCTACATGGCGGGCGTTTAGCGAAGCGTATCGCGTGCCAAAGATGTTCCTTTTACTTAATGAAAAACACCTGAATCGGTGAAAAGTTGCTGGTTATATAACTGGTATGTATTTTATTCGTTATATTCAAAATAAACAAAAGCTTTAAAAATGGCTGCATTAACTTTAATAATAGAGGAAGTAGAAGAAGGCGGTTATGTTGGGCAGATTAAAGAGATTCCCGATGTTTTAAGTCAAGGCGAAACTAAAGAAGAACTGCGCGTTAATATTCTGGATGCTCTAAAAGAATATCTGATGTACATGAAAGATAAAGAACTTACTAATACTGGTAATAAAATATATGAGGAGCCTTTAGAGTTAGCATAATTGAAAAGAGGCCGGTTCATAAAACATTTACAAGCAAATAACTGCTTTTTAGCAAGGCATGGTGCTAACCATGATATTTACCGTAATGATATATTAAATACGCAAACTCCTGTGCCCAGGCATAATGATATTAAAGAGCTTCTTTGTGATAAGATTTGTAAGCAATTAAAAATTCCAAAATTATAAGCCTCCATCAAGAGGCTTTTTTATTGTACTCACGCATTGTTAGCGGCACCCGGCCCTTCTCCTCAGTCTGTGCCCTCACAGACCGAAAGATAAGCCACAACAAACCTAACCAAAATCAACTCCAAGCTACAGGTAAAAAAAGGGAATTAGTACCTACGCCAATTAACGGCAGCAAAAATTTGCGGTACAAGTTTGGTCTGTCGGGGGACAGACCAAGGTGGAGGAGCCAAAGCTTTTCTAAAGGTCTGTGAGAGCACAGACCTTGGAAACGGGAAACCAGATATTGAACCTAAAATTGGAATTAACCTTGAAAATAAGCGAATGGTCATGGTAACTGGACGATAATGTCAACTTGATTTGAACGCTTACTTTCCCATGGCCTGTCCCCCGACAGGCCATTTCTATTTGTTCTTCGTATGAAATACCATGGAGCCTTTAAAGTTTGAAAGTCAACGAAACTCGAGGATGCAACTCCAGGAGGTTTACTTCTGGACCAATACGATTAAAGACTGGAAAAAATTATTAAAGCTTGATAAATACAAACACATCATAATAGAACAACTACAATGGTTGGTACAGCAGAAAAAAATTGCTGTTTATGGCTATGTAATAATGCCCAACCACCTCCATTTTATCTGGGAAATGCTACAGAAGAATGGAAAAGAAATGCCGCATGCCTCTTTTAATAAATGGACCAGTAGTAACTTTTTAAAGGACATCAGGTTACATCATCCGCAAGTTACCCCTTATTTTACAGAAGAAACCCAAGAACGAAAGCATCGGTTCTGGCAGCGCGATCCATTAGCTATATTAATGGACAACAAAGAAAGAATGGAGCAGAAGTTAGAATACATGCATTTGAATCCCATGCAGGAACATTGGCAACTTGCTACTTTTCCGGAACAATACCGTTGGTCTTCCGCTAGTTTCTATTCGAAGGGGCACGATGAGTTTGGTATGCTAACCCATTACTTGAATAGGTTTTAACCAAAATATACGTTGTGGTCTGTCAGGGGACAGACCACGGAAAAGGCAAAAGCTAACCTTTTTTGCTTTTTTGGATGTATACATCCGAAAATAAACTGTAGCGGATTTATCAATCTGAATCAGCTGTTGTTTTTTCGATAGACTATCCCAATTCTCAAAAACTACGCCCGTCTTTTAAGCTTTTTACTTAAAACAAAACTAACCTACATCTTTCCCCTGCCCTATTTTTAGCCTCACCAAATTATGCACCTTTGGCAGCTTCATATTATTAAATAGGATAAACAATTAATTAACACCTTCTAAAGCCAGCAGAAAGAGTTAAAGTACAATCTTCAAAGCAGTATAAAGCGCAAACTTATACCTTTTTATAAAATGTCTGAAGAATAATGAACCGCCAGATTAAACAATTATGCTGGTGCTATGCGTTCACCTTGCTCCGATAATAATACATTTAACCTGATCTATTAAATAAACTGGCGATTCCAAAAAGAATTTTTTTGTCAAAACCGATTACCACCAACATTTATTTAACATAATCAAAAAAAAATTTTTATTGCACTTTAAAAACATCAGCAACCCAGCCTATTCCGAGCTTTAAGGTTTAAAAAAAGGAGATAAATTAAAAAATAGGATGTTTTTATCATTTAAGCTTCAAAAATAAACCTCTACTTTTTCTTCCCTTATCTGCTTTTCTACAAAAGGCCTTTGTATCGAACCGCATCCTTTTTCAATCATAGACACCTACAATATATCATTATACAAATAATTATATTAACAAATTAATGAATATCTTATTCCCATACCCTTATAAGTTGAAGGTAAACTGAGTAAAATGCGCTTATCAATTTCTTAAATAAATTAACTGCTATAAAGTTACCTTCTTCTCTTCATCTACTTCCCGCCCTTAAAATATCAATTAGACAACAAATAAAATAATTGCATTTAGCCAATATTTAATTTTATAAATATTTAACATAATAATACAATCTTTTGAAATTTTTACAATAAAGCATTGTAAATATAAAATTTCGCACACTATATTTGATTTTACAAAACAAAATAAACAAAAACAAAGTATGCATAAAACTTTACTCACCTTAACACAACTTATACTATTAGTTGTGTTCCTTCTGGGGAGCCAGGTCTCTTATGGCCAGACCCAAAAATTAATACAAAAAAAACCTGTTCCGCAAGCGGCCCTCGACTATTTAGCTCGGAACAAGCAATCGCTTAAATTGGCCGATAACGACATTGCTGACTTAACCCTTAACAGCGAAACCGTTACCAAGCACAATGGCATGCGGCATTTATACTTGAAACAACAATACCAGGGTATCGAAATTTTTGGCGCCGTTACGAACATGAACGTAACCCGCGATGGAGAAGTAATCAGCATGGGTGATCGTTTTCAGAAAAATATCAGCCGTAAAATTAAAACCAACGAACCGGGTTTAGATGCCACGGCAGCAGTAGCCGCAGCAGTCAGATACCTGAATATTACCCCAAAAGGAGCTTTATCGGTGAAAGAAAATATCGGCGGAGCTAATCGCGCGGTAATATTTGATGCTGCCGGCATTTCTTTAGAACCAATTCCGGCTAAACTGGTTTACCAGCCCATGGAAGATGGTAGCCTGAAATTGGCCTGGGAAGTATCTATTTACGAATTAAGCGCCCAAAACTGGTGGAACATCCGCCTGGACGCCAGTACCGGCAAAGTACTGGATAAAGACAACATGGTGTTGCATTGCCAGTTCGATAACCAAGGCGTGGGTGGCACCATGCTGCATAAAAACCACAGTCATATTCAAAAACAAGCTGCTTTTAACTTCATGGAAGCTGTTTCGGCCGCAACCAACAACGCTGTTTTAACCAGCGGCTCTTATAATGTATACGCAATACCCAATGAGAGCCCCAACCACGGAGACCGCACTTTGGTGAGCGGCACGGCAGCTGACCCGGATGCTTCGCCTAATGGCTGGCAGTATAATTCGGGAGGAATTTATACTACTGTTACCCGGGGCAATAACGTATATGCTTACGAAGATCCGGATAATAACAACAGCTTTGCAACTAACTATAGCCCGAATGGCGGCACTGATTTAAACTTTGATTTTCCGGTTGATTTAACGAAACAACCGATTACGTACCGGGATGCGGCCATTACCAATTTATTTTACATGAGTAACGTCATCCATGATGTTTGGTATCAATACGGGTTTGATGAAGCAAGTGGTAATTTTCAGTTGGATGTATTAGGTAAAGGCGGCCGGGGCGGAGACCCGGTATTGGCCGAAGCGCAAGATAGCCGCAATATTTCGGCAACCCGTAATAATGCCAATTTTGCTACTCCCACTGATGGATATGCCCCCAGAATGCAAATGTATTTATGGAGCGGTATACCAGATGCCGATCAGTTCCGGGTTACTGCACCCTCGCCTATTGCCGGCACCTATCCAGCCCTGGAAGGCACTTTCAGTAAACCTTTGACTTCTACCCGTATAAACGGCAAACTGGTGCTGGTTCAAACTGCTACCGGGGTTAGCGACCAGGGCTGTGCCGTACCCAGTAATGCTGCCGCCATTAACGGCAACATTGCCGTAGTATACCGGGGCACTTGTGGCTTTGCCGATAAAGTGCAGAATGCCCAAAAAGCCGGCGCTATTGCCGTAGTAGTAATTAACAATGCCGCCGGTGGCCCCATTACCATGGGTGGTACGCCTACCGTAGCCGAACCGGCTATCGTTATTCCGGCCGTTATGATCAGCCAGGCCGATGGCAGCAACATCAGAACGCAGTTAGATGCTGGCGTAGAGGTAGTAGTTACCTTGAAAAACGATGGTTCGGGCCCTGAATTTGACGGTGATTTTGATAACGGCATTATTGTCCACGAATATGGTCACGGTATATCTACCCGTTTAACGGGTGGTGCTTTAAATAGCAGCTGCTTGGGTAATGCTGAGCAAGGCGGCGAAGGTTGGAGCGACTGGTTTGGCTTAATGATGACTATGAAACCAGGCGATAAGGCAACTAAGAGCAGAGGTATAGGCACCTACGCTTCCGCCCAACCTACCACCGGCCTTGGCATCCGGCCGGCACCCTACAGCACCGACATGGGCGTAAACAGCTACACTTACGGCGCTACCAACAATACTTCTTTAGCCGCCCCACACGGTGTTGGTTTTGTTTGGGCAACCATGCTTTGGGATATGACCTGGGCTTTTGTAGATAAATATGGTTATGATGCTGATTTGTATAAGGGAAAAGCAGGCAATAACATGGCCATGCAGTTGGTAATAGACGGGTTAAAAATGCAAGTTTGCAGCCCTGGCTTTGTTGACGCCCGCGACGCTATACTGGCTGCTGACAGAGTAAACTACAATGGTGCCAATCAGGAAATGATTTGGCGGGTATTTGCCAGAAGAGGCTTAGGTTTTAGCGCTAGCCAAGGCTCCAGTGCCAACAGAAGCGACCAGGTGGAAGCTTTTGATATGCCACCGGTTTTTGCCTGCGAAGCTCCGGTTGTTACCGTAAAACCAACTTCTGATGTATTTACCGGCGGCGATGCCAAAACCATTTACTTAGGCTACGGTGCGCAAAGTGTAACGTTAACGGCCTCCGGCGACCCTACCTTTAAATACACCTGGACACCGGCCACCGGTTTAAGTAGCGCCACCATTGCCAATCCGGTATTTACCCCCACTGCTGCCGGCACCTACACCTTTACCGTTACTGGCGTTAATGCCAATGAATGTACCAGAACGGCTACGGTTACCATTAATGTAGTAAATGTTCGTTGCGGCAGCAAAAACGATAAAGTACAGGTTTGCCACAATGGTAGTGTTATTTGCATCACACCTAAGGATGTAGCGGCTCATTTAACTCACGGCGATAATTTAGGTGAGTGCAGTGCAACTGCTACTGCCAGCTTAGTAGGCCAGGATGTAGCTGCGGCGGCAAAAGACGAATTAAAATTATCCGTACGGCCTAACCCGTCCAATGGCAAAACCAAAATTGAGTTTACGCTGACGGAGAAAGGCAAGTTCCGGATAGAGGTTCTGAACATGCAAGGCACGGTAATCAGTGTTCTGGATGATCGGGAAGGCGATGCCAATGAAACATTTACCTACGAATTCAATAAAGGTAAATTAGCTACCGGAGTTTACATCACCCGATTGATTACTGAAAAAGAAAGTAAGTTTACCAAAATAATTTTCGAGCACTAACCGCTTAGAAACCTGATGAAACAGGAGGTCTGGATATATCCGGGTCTCCTGTTTTGCTTTTATAAGCCCGGACTTTCTGTATTTATAACCTGTAACAAGGCGTTAAGCTACCAGGGCACGATATACTTTTTTACGAAAGAGCATCATTATAACACCCATATCAAAACCGGCATTTTCTACCCCGTAAGAAGGGTTTAATCTGCCAATTGGGCCGGACAAAACGGCTTACCCCGCGTAGTATCTATTATCTGACGTTACGCAAAACAAAGGTTGGTAAACTTAGATGAGCCCACTCTTGTCATCATGGAAGAATCTATTTGGTTTACTGCAAAATAGATCCTTCCAGGATGACAGGAGTGGGCTCAATATTCTTGAATTACCTGATAATATTGCTTTTGCGTAACATGAGTTATTATACCACGCTTAAGTAGGTAGCTTTAACGGTTTAACGTGCCCCAAAACACTACAATAAAAATTTTATAACTACCAACAGCCTTATTCTAAACAGCTTACCACTTGCACCTCGGCTAAATACTTTTAGTTTTAAAGCAAAAAGAAAATAATATTTAATCTTGTAAGTTATAATAACCGACAGCTTGGCAGAAAAACCAGGTTGGCTGTTTATTTGTAATTAAATCTAAAGCTATGGTTAAAACAATTCTATTCCTTCGAGCAAAAAGTAAAAAGTTAAGTTTAACGCTAATCGGTTTTTTAGTGAGCACCACCATGGTTTGGTCGCAGCAGTATTATACCCGTCAGCAGATATCTTTTAGCTTGGTCGACGATGCCGGACAACCTTTAAACGCGGCTGCTATTAACACCGGTAGTATAAAATTATATTCTATCCGCGAGGCCAAGGTATCTACTGATCCGCACTTAAGCTTTGATATGAAAACTAACCTTTTTAACTTTTCCGAATCTGTTTATTCACCGGGCATTAGTTTAGCTTTCGTGAGCGCCACCGATACCATGTACGTTTCGGTTTACGGCCGCGCCGATGCCAGCCGGGTGATAGACGGGATAAAGGTGCAAAAAGGAAGCTTTGTTTTAACTTCTAACGAGTTTGCCAAGAACAAACTTTTAAAAGTTGACAACTGGCAAAAATATTTAGAAGACGGGGTACCAGCCACTAAACAAGATTTGTCGGCGTTTGCCGAACATCTCAGAAATAAAAAACCTATTAGTATGGTGCCGCATAGCCATTAAATTACAATATAAGTACTAAGTAGAAATACACCTTTATTTCTAAAATTACGTATTACCTTAAAACTTTAAAATAGTACATGTCATGGGACACAAAGCAATTGAAATAACCGATTCTAATTTCGAAGAAATTATAAATTCTGATAAACCCGTGTTGGTTGACTTTTGGGCAGAATGGTGCGGACCTTGCCGCATGGTTGGCCCGGTAGTAGAAGAACTGGCCGGCGACTACGAAGGCCGTATTGTAGTAGGTAAAGTAGACGTTGATGCTAACCCGCAAACTTCGGCTAAATTTGGTATCCGGAGCATTCCTACCTTGCTGGTATTTAAAAACGGCCAGGTAGTAGATAAGCAAGTAGGCGCGGTGCCTAAAAATGCTTTAGCGCAAAAACTGGAAGCTCAATTATCTTAATCCGGATAGTTTTAAATAAATAAAAAAGCCCTTTCTGCTTTAAGTAGGAAGGGCTTTTTTATTTATTATTTTAACCGCTGTAGCAGCCGCATAAAGTCTGCTCGGCCTGGCAAATCTCGGCAAATCCGGCCGTAATATTTTTTATCAGGCTGGTCAGCTTTTTCTGGTATTCCATTAACGTTTTTGCATCCTTTTTCGGCGGACCGGCCTTCACCAAATCATTTAGTGCTTCGGTACACTTTCCTAACTCCTTGGTTTGGGGACCAAAACGAGCCATATAAACCACTGTTTGTTCTTTAGAATAAGAACTGATTAAATTATTATCAATACAATAACGTTTTTTCAGGAACTCCCCTACGCTCACTTCGGCCGCTTTACGTATTTCTTCGGTTTCCCGGAGCGCCTTTTCATTTTTAGACGTCTGATAAAACTTGTTATCTGTTAGGGCGGAATTTTTCCAGCTTTCCCCAAACCAATAAACCAGGTGGGCTTGCCTGCTGTTTTGCTTTGCCGCCCAACCAGGAAGGTTAGTACAAATAAAAAGAAGCGTTATAATAATTTTGCTCATCGGAAACCTATAATTTTACCTATGCTCAGGAAGTTCTTTTAATCCAGCTCCCAGTTGCTGCTCATTGGCGTGGCTTTTAAATTTTTTGCCCTCTAAGCAACACGCCATTATTTTTTTACTGCAACAAATTTAATTTTTAGCTACTTGGTTTTTATACTGCTGCACGCCCGCATCCAAAAACTTAACAAAATCGGCTACATTTAAATTATAAGCCGTAGGCGGCACCAACGGTTTTTCGGTAGCCGGGTCCATCAAAATGTAAAAAGGTTGGGCGTTATTTTGGAACTTGGTTATCTGGTAATCGGCGTTTTTCTTACCGACTGTCCGTTTTTCCTTTTGATCGTAAGCCGATATGTACCACTCGTTTTGCGGCAAGTCTGCTTTATCATCTACGTACAAGGCCACCACTACGTAATCATTTTGCAGCCGTTTCAGCACTTCCGGATGCGACCAGACATTGGCCTCCATTTCGCGGCAGTTCACGCAGGCGTGGCCGGTAAAATCAATAAAAATAGGCTTGTTCTGCGCCTGGGCACAACGTTTCGCTTGCTCCAAATCAAAATAACCTTGCAACCGGTGCGGCAATTCCAGGAACTCGGCGTATTTGGGCGTTTCGCAAAGGGTATTCGTAGCTACCAGGTTATTATTACCCGCAGTACTATTTGGCTGGAGCAGGGCACTTAGATCGAAATCGTGCGAAGATTGGGGCGGCAAATAACCGGCCAACCGCTTTAAAGGGGCGCCAAACAAGCCCGGAATCAGGTACACAACAAAAGAAAAAACCAGGATAGCCAAAATAATGCGCGGTACCGATATAAAGGGCAAGTCGCTGTCGTGCGAAAACTTGAGTTTACCCAGCAGGTAAAAGCCCAATAAGGTAAAAATCACAATCCAGAGCCCCAGGTAAACGTCCCGGTCCAGGAGGCCCCAATGATACGCCTGATCGGCCATACTTAAAAACTTCAGCGCCAGCGCCAGCTCGATAAAACCAAGGCATACTTTTACACTGTTGAGCCACCCCCCCGATTTGGGCAAACTCTTAAGCCAGGACGGGAAAGCCGCAAACAACGTAAAAGGCAGCGCAAAAGCCGACGAATACGCCAGCATACCCAAAATTGGTTTCAGCGTTTCGCCACCCGCCGAAGAAACCAAAATACTACCCACAATAGGGCCGGTACAGGAAAATGAAACCAATACCAAGGTAAAAGCCATGAAGAAAACGCCGTACCACCCGCCTTTATCGGCCTGGGCATCGGCTTTGTTTACGAGGTTGCTGGGCAAGGTAATTTCGAACATGCCCAGGAACGACATGCCGAACAACAAAAAGATAAGGAAAAATAAAATATTGGGTAGCCAGTGGGTACTAATGAAATTGGCACTTTCAGGTCCGGCCAGCTTCGAAAATAATGTACCGATCAGGGTATAAATACCCACAATAGATAAACCGTAAACCAGGGCCTTCAGAATAGATTGACTTCGGTTGGTGCTGTTGCCGGTAAAAAAAGTAACGGTCATGGGTACCATCGGGAACACGCAAGGCGTGAGCAGGGCCAGGAAACCCGTGGCAAAAGCCAGCAACACAAAAGCCCATAAATCAGAACCGGTATTATTCGCCGTTAGCGGTGTTACCAGATTATTTCCGGAAAGAGAGCTTGGGACAGCTACTGTATCGGGGTTAGCGGTAGCCACTGTATTTGCCTGCCTAACCGAATCAGCGCGGGCCGCGTCTACTTCGGCAATAATATTTTGAAATGCCGGATCGTCGGCCAAAACACCGTTATCTTCGCCGGTAACCTGCACCGCCGCCGGATTAGGCCTGCTCGTTCCTGTTATGGTATTGGCAGTGGCCGGCGCCGGGTTGGCGGGGGAAGCTGCCTCCCTAGTTGGAGCAGTAGCCGGTGGCAAAGCCGCACCGGTTACCTTTACCTGGGTAAAAGTAAAATCATCTTCAAACGGAATACATTTACCATCTACATCGGAGCAAACCTGGTATTCGTAACTGCCGGCCACTTTAAAATCAGGGCTAAGTACTTTAACCCGCTGCCGGAACTGCGCTGTTTTGGTGAAGTAAGTATATTCGCCCCCAAAAATATCGTCGTACTTCTTTTTAGGATTAATGGGTTTTACTTTACCCACCAAAGCATAAGAGGTATTAGGCTGAAAGTTAAAGGTAGTAACCGTAGGACCTAGATCCGGATCAAAATCGCTGGAATACAGGTACCAGTTTGGTTGGATGGCTACCGAAAAAATCAGCTCTACTTCTTCCCCTATTTTTGCTTCTTTTGCCGATACCTCGTACGTCCAGCGGGCAGGTTTTAATATTTGCGCCTCGCCGGCAAACGGCGCGGTTAATAAGAATAATATAAGCCAGATTAAGTTTAAAAATTTCATATTGAAAGGCCTTGCGGCATACTGCTAATTTTATCCACAAAAATAACGGATTTACCAGCATTGTAATGCATATATTTATGCCCGTTACCCCAAAGAATTTTTGGCGTCTTAAAACAAACGTTTAAATCAGAGAAAACTTATTTTGGTTTATTACATATAATAAGGGCATAGCTTAAATAAGGTAATTCTCCTTTACTGTAGTTTAAATCTACTACCTAAATTATATCTTTGATGTTTATTACCCGAAGGCGACTGTACGATGCTGCCCAATATCTATGATTATAAACATAATTTTAACCATTGTTCTGGTACTTTTAAACGGCTTTTTTGTAGCAGCCGAGTTTGCTATTGTTAAAGTTAGGGCATCACAGTTAGAATTACGGGCCCAGACCGGGAGTAAACTGGCCCAGGTAGCCCTAGGCATGACTAACAACCTCGACGCTTATTTATCGGCCACCCAACTCGGAATTACGCTGGCTTCGCTGGGCTTGGGCTGGATTGGCGAAAGCGTGGTTTCCCAAATCATTATTAATTTAATGCACAGTTTTGGCTTTGCCGGCGACGAAGCACTGGCGCATAGCATTGCCTTACCCATTTCTTTTGCCGTTATTACCATTTTGCACATTGTTTTTGGCGAACTGGCTCCTAAATCGCTGGCTATTCAGCGTACCGAGTCGGTTAGCCTGGCCGTTTCTATTCCTTTGCAAGTTTTTTATTATGTCTGCCGGCCTTTTATCTGGTTTCTGAACGGTTTTTCTAATTTAATTTTGCGCAGTGTGGGTATTACCCCCGTGCACGGCTCCGAAGCCCACAGCCCCGAAGAACTCCGGTTACTTTTTGAACAAAGTAAAGAAAGTGGTGCTATGCAGGATTCGCAGCACGAACTCATAGAAAATGTATTTGAGTTTAACGACCGGATGGTAAAACAGATTATGGTACCCCGCACCAAGTTGGCGGCCTTGGATGTTGCCTCTTCAGAAGACGAAATTTTGGATATGGTTTTTAACGAAGGCTATTCCCGGATTCCGATTTACCGCGATGCCATTGATAATGTAATTGGGGTGTTGTACGTAAAAGATTTACTAATTGTAATTCGGCGGGGCGAACCGATTAACCTGGGTCAACTTATCCGGCCGGCATATTTTGTGCCGGAAACCAAAAAGATAAACCGCCTGCTGCAGCATTTCCAGACCAACCACCTACACATGGCCATTGTTTCGGATGAGTTTGGTGGGGTTTCAGGTATTGTTACCATGGAAGATATTATGGAAGAACTGGTGGGCGAAATACAGGATGAGTACGACGAGGAAGTACCGGTTGTAGAAAAAATATCGGATTTTGAATTTAAAGTTAGTACCGCCGCTTCTATTCTGGACGTAAACGATTTTCTGCCTTATCCTTTGCCCGAAGGCGAAGATTACGAAACGGTTGGGGGTTTAATTAACGTAATTTACGGCACCATTCCGGAGCTGAACGAAACGGCTGTTTTCAACGAATACGAATTTAAAGTTCTTGAAAAGTTGCAGCGCAATATTGTATCCGTGTTGCTCACCGTAACCATAGACAAGCGGGATGATGTACTGTAATAACCGGCAGCATTCCGGGTAAGTAGTTGGCCAGTTTAAACAAGTTAAAATCTTACCAGCAATAGCAGTTTCGCATTACTCCTTTTCTTTTGTATGCGGCTGGCAAACTGCGCCTTGTTTCTGCTCTTTTGTCAAATCTCCTGGCAGGCGTTCCAGCTTGCTTTTTCCGGCAGATACTTTATTTTTCAGAATAATAAAATCTAATAGAAAGCCGTTTTGTGCTTATATTACTCAAGTTTATCTTTATTTTTACTGGTATAGTTATAAATATAAGTTTTTTTATCAGAAATTAGGGATACATTTAAAAAAGCTTTATTACTATTGTTTTTATTTAATACAGGAAAGTTGGTTTAGGAAGTTTACATACTTGGTTTAACTAGTACCATTCGTTTACATTTGGTTAAGAATATTGCTGATAAAGTTTCAATAAATAATGTTGGAACCGGTAATACGTTGAATTCTACTTCCCAAGCGCGGACCTGCTTTAGCATTATTTACTTTATTCAAAAAAACCAAATGCATAATCCTAAATGCTGCCTCCTGCTTCTGCTGGTATTTTTGTGTAGTTTATCTTCTGGTTACGGCCAAGCCTGCACGGCCACAATTACCCCGGCCGGAAGTGCGGCCATTTGTTCGGGTAGTTCCATTGTTTTAACTGCTAATAGTGGCCCAGGTTTAAATTATCAATGGAAAGTAGATGGTGTTGATACGGGTACTAACTCCCGGTTTTTAACCGTAAACACGGCCGGTAATTATACCGTAACCGTAACTGGTGGTACTACCTGCACCGAGGCGACTTCCAGCCCGGTAAATGTAACGGTTAAAACCATTGCTGCCCCTGGGCGGCCGGAATTTAGATTTTCCAGTACTCCGGAATGCTCCGGAACCCCAATCCAATTTATCGTATTAGCCGGTGCTCAGGAAAATATATTATATGTGTGGGATTTTGGTGATGGTTCTTCTATCCAAACAACTAACCTGGCCGAAATTTCGCATACCTTTAGTTCTACCGGAACGGCAACGGAGTCTTTTGATGTACGGGTATCGGCTTATAACACGTCAACCGGCTGTGTTTCTCCCACTAGTCAAGTACAGCAGGTAACAGTTAAACAACAACCAGCATTTATTCCGCCAGCTATTAGCTTTATAAATGAAAATGGAGTGGAAGGTGCTGATAATAATGTTTGTATACCTGAAACCGAAACTATTAATGTAACGGCTACTTTAACTAATAATGCGGCTAATACTGCTTTCACTTCTTATACAGTAGATTGGGGTGATGGCGCAGGAGTTATACCAGTCGGGTTTGCAGATGGCCAAAGTATCAGTAATCCTACGGGCTATACCGAAGAAGGTACTTACTTAATAAGACTCACCGCTACTGATCCTACTGCTCAGTGCCCAAGTGTAACAACCGAAATACCTTTTACGGTTGGAAAAGACCCCAAAGCGCTTTTTGAAATAGCGGGTAAAGATCGCATTGATCCCCAATTTGACGATCCGCTATGTGGTGTACCGGTCAGAGTAGAATTAAAGAATACTTCTACTGGCGGTGGACTAACTTATAAATGGGAAGTAGAAAATACGACTACCCAAGGCGCCCCGGCTGATTTTACTTTTATAGAAGGAACCGATGAAACTTCGGAAAACCCAGTATTGCAATTTAATGAAAAAGGACGGTATACCGTAAAGCTAACAGTTAGCAATGCCTGCGTAACTACTGACCTTGAAGGACCAAAAGCTGAAGATGATCCAACAACTCCAGATGTGGATGAGACAGATGAAGATGGTAAATATGTATATACCACGCAGGTACTTATTGTATATCCCCAAGTACAACCTTCAGGCTTGCCTCCTATTTGCGTAGACCCGAATGAACAAGTAACCCGTAATGGAAATGAACTGGCTACCTTCGACTTAAATTTAGGAACGCTCGATCCGGCTAGTATTGTCTGGAGCCAAAAAAGCGGCCCGGACGTAAATTTCAGCAATCGGAATATAGAAAATCCACAAATCACTTTTCCCGGCGTAGGCACCTATGTCTTATCAGTTAGATTTGCCAACGAGTGTGAGTTTTCTGATGCTTTACCTAATTCTCCGCCGTCAGATATTACCGTAACTATTAGCGCACGGCCAGCTTCTCCTCCTACTGCGGCCCCGGTTACTATTTGTGCCGATGAAACTTACACTATAACTCCGAGTTCGGGTAATCCAACGGCAACTTACAATTTTTACACTTCACCATCAGGCGGAGCGCCCTCAAATGTAGCACCAACGGCTTCTTTTACCACTCCGGCTCTTTCAACTACTACGGTTTATTATATAACTGGTGCTAATGAGAATTGCGAAAGCCCGGACCGGACGCCATTTACCATAAATGTTACTTCGCCAATAGAAGACAACATTATTGAATTAGCTCCGAACCAAAACCAGGTATGCGAAGGCCAAGCCATTACCAGCCCAATTATTGGTTCTTTACCAAACAGCGGCAATGGTTCGCCTCTGTTTGTGTGGCAACAAAGTAATACCGGCGAAGAAAATAGTTTTACGGATGCTCCGGGTGTAAACAATGGCAAAGACTATACGCCACCCGCTCTTACCCAGCCTACTTATTTCCGGAGAAGTATTACGCCTGCGTCTGGTGCCTGTACCCAGCCCAGCTATAGCAATATTGTTTTTATTGATGTAACGCCACCAATTACCAATAACACGCTGAACGCCATTGATGCGAACCAAAGTATTATTTGTGAAGGAGAAGCAGCCCCCGAACTAACCGGCTCCCAACCTAATCCCGGATCTATTATTCAATGGGAAAGCTCCACCACCAGTGCTACCGCCACCGACTTTGTGCCGGCTACCGGTGTCAACAGTTTAGCTAATTTCTCCCCCGGAGCCCTTACGCAAACCACCTGGTTCCGGCGGCGCGTAACTACCGGTGGCTGTACCGATATCACGCCGGCCCTACAAATTACCGTTTCACCCGCCCTCGACCCTGCTACCAATACCATTGCGGGCGACCAAACGTTTTGCACCACCAGTACCGCTCCTGCCCAACTAACCGGGTCGGTGGTGCCCACCCCAACCGGAAGCAGCGCCACCCCGGTTTATCTGTGGGAAAGCAGTCTTACGGGTAATGAAGCTGATTTCAGCCCGGCTACCGGCGCTAATACCGGGCAGAATTTTGCCCCGCCGGCCATAACCCAAACTACCTGGTTTCGCCGCAGTGTTACCATCGGTAACTGTGATCCGGTATTTAGTAATATGGTAAGCATCACCGTGGTTCCGCCCGTTACCGATAATACCATTACGGCTACACAAACCGTTGTTTGCCGAGGTAGCAATACTACACTAACCGGCTCTACTCCGGCGGGAGGTAACGGCACCCCGGTTTACCTGTGGGAAAGTAGTACCACCAGTGCTACCGCTGGTTTTAATCCGGCTACCGGTACCAACAATGAGAAAGATTATACGCCTGCCACCATTGTTCAGCAAATGTGGTTTCGGAGAACCGTAACCTCTTCCAACACCGATTGCCCAGCCATTGCTTCTAATGTTATTGCCATTACCATCGAAGAATTACCGGCCGTTCCGGTGGTAGAGGCCCCGGCCGTACGGGCTTGTGCGGGCAGTTCGGCTACTTTGCGGGTAACCAGCACCGGTGCTAACTACGAATGGTATACCGAAGAAACCGGGGGCACGCCCGTATCTTACGACCGGGTATTTATTACGCCTCCTTTAACCAACAACACCATTTACTACGTGCAGGCCGTAAGCCAAAACAAATGTGTGAGTGTGAGCCGTACGCCCGTAAGAGTTACCGTAACCCCTTATGCAGCGGATGCAGGCCGGGATACAACCATTATCCAGGGGCAAACTTATGGCTTACAGGCCAAGGGCGGTACCCAATACGTTTGGACGCCCGCCGAAGGCCTGAATAACAGCGCCATCCCTAACCCGGTAGCCCGCCCTACCCGGACTACCACGTATACCGTAACGGTTACTACCGAAGACGGCTGTACCGACTCCGACGAAGTAACCATTACGGTACTACCCCGGGTTAATGTATTTAACACTTTCAGTCCGAACCGCGACGGCATTAACGAAACCTGGGAAATTCAGAATATCGAAAATTACCCGGAAGCAACCGTGGAGATATTTGACCGCTGGGGCAGCCAGGTATTTAAATCGGAAAATACCTACCAGCCCTGGGACGGCACTTATAAAGGTAGTGTACTGCCGCTGGCTACCTACTATTATATTATCCGCTTAAACAAAGACGAAAAACCCCTAACCGGCAGCGTAACCATTATCCGATAGATTTAATATGAAGAATATTTATGTTTCTTTGGTTTTGCTGCTGGTAGCAAGCCAGGCCTGGGGCCAGCAGCGGCCGCAGTACACCCAGTACATGATGAACAATTATTTACTGAATCCAGCTATAACGGGTATCGAAGATTATACTGATGTAAAAATTGGCACCCGCCAGCAATGGGTTGGCTTAGAAGATGCCCCGGTAACGTATTATGTCACGGCCCATATGCCTATTAACAAAGAAGCCCGGCAGGTACGGAGCGTAGGTCCCAATAAAGGCCTCAGAAGCACCCATACCGTCAATCAGAACCGTTTTGTGCGGGCCTATCCGCATCACGGCGTGGGGGTTACCGCTCTTACCGATAAAACCGGCCTGTTACGCCGCAACCATTTAAACCTGACGTATGCGTACCACCTACCCGTTTCCCGTACCGTAACGGTATCGCTGGGCGCCTTGGGCGGTATTGTAAAAAACAGTTTTAATTTTGGGGAAGCCACTTACGGTAACCCCGCCGACCCGGCGTACACCAAAGATTATATTAACCGCACCTACTTCGACTTGGGAATGGGTTCCTGGGTTTACGGCGAAAACTTTTTCCTGGGCGTTTCGGGGGCGCAGTTGTTGCGAGCTACCCGCGACTTAAACCCCAGCGAAGAAGAAAATACCGAAGGCGTGCTGCAAAAGCATTTTTTTGCTACGGGCGGCTATAAATTTAGACTGGGCCAGGATATAAGCATTATACCATCGGTAATGGTGAAATTTGCCAATCCCAGCCCCGCTTCCGTAGATGTCAGCCTCCGGGGTGTTTACGCCGACCGGGTATGGGTAGGGGCTACTTACCGGAACAAAGATGCCTTAGCCGCTATGGCCGGTATTAACGTAAGCACAATTTTTGATGTAAGCTACTCCTACGATTATAATACTTCTAACCTGAGTATTTCCAATACCGGTACCCACGAAGTAATTCTGGGACTTAAATTATTTAATAAAGCCGGGGTTATTTGTCCGAAATGGATGCATTAACAAACTTTATAATTACTTTAAATAAAAAAATCCTTACCGGTTAGCCCGCTAAGGATTTTTTTATTTAAAGTAATAAGCAAAATTTATCGGCCTTATAGTGCTGTATTTATAGTATTTAGGCTATGTATGCTACTTATATTCCTGATCAAAGCAACTCAATTACCTTATTCCGGGTAAAAAGCACTGGTTCGGCTACTTTGCCTTAAATGGTACCTACCAGATAAAGCTTTATCAATAGCCGGTTAAGTAACAAAATTGCCTAAAAACTATCTGTTAGCGGCTTATAATTTTATTTTTATCTGAAACCCAAAAGGTTAGTGGCACTTTGTATTGATAATCTTATCCTGATACTTGTGTCCGCTTATTGCTATACTCATGACTAAACACACCTACGACCTTGGCCTGATTGGCAACTGTGCATTTCTTTCTCTTATTCGCAAAGATACCAATATTGCCTGGATGTGCTGGCCCCGCTTCGATTCCAGCTTTGTATTTGGCAACCTGCTCGACAGCCAGAAAGGAGGCGAATTTTCTATCCGGCCGGCCGGCCTAAACTTTGATTCGCATCAGTATTATATAGAGAACACCAATGTTTTATGTACCGAAATTGAGGATGAAAACGGACGCTACCGCGTAACCGATTTTGCCCCGCGCTTCCGGCATAACCAACGGTATTTCAAACCTTTAATGCTGATCCGGAAAATAGAGCCTTTATCGGGTAATCCCCGCATAAAAGTTACCTGTGATCCGGTGGGTAATTACGGCGATATAAAACCGCAAAAATTTCAGGGCAGCAACCACATCAGTTATTTGGGCCTCGACAAGCCCATCCGTCTCACTACTAATATCTCCCTAACCTATATTATGGAAGAGGAGTTTTTTGTCTTAAACGAAATTAAATACCTGGTGCTTACCTACGGCGAACCCATGGAAGCAGCCCTGGTTAACACCGCTGAAGAATTCCTGAGCAAAACCATTGATTACTGGCGGAGATGGGTAAAAAGTACCAGTATTAGTAATTACTACCAGAGTATCGTAATCCGGTCGGCGCTGGCTTTAAAGATTCACCAGTACGAAGATACTGGGGCTATTATTGCCGCCAGTACTACCAGTTTACCCGAAGCGCCCGGCAGTACCCGCAACTGGGATTACCGTTTTTGCTGGATGCGCGATACGTATTATACCCTTACGGCTTTTAACAACATTGGTCACTTTGAAGAAATGGAGGCTTATTTCCATTTTATAGCCAACGTTTCGGTGAAAGCACAAGACCGGTTTCAGCCGTTGTACTCCATTAGCGGAGGCGAAAAGCTAATCGAGAAAGAGCTGGACCTGGAGGGTTACCTGGGAAATAACCGGCCGGTCCGGATTGGCAACGATGCCTATACCCACATTCAGAACGATGTCTACGGCCAAGTGTTAGTAGCTTTGTTACCCTTATATGTCGATCAGCGATTTATTAATTCGGGCCGGGTTGACTCGCACCAACTCGTAAATAATACTTTAGTTAAACTGGAGAGATATATAAACGAGCACGATGCCGGCTTATGGGAGTTTCGCCACATTAGCCAGTATCATTGTTATACGGCATTATTTCACTGGGCCGGCGCCAACGCAGCCCACAAGATTGGCCTTACGCTCAAAGATGATAATATGGTCGCGCTGGCTTCCCGGTTAATTCAGGAATCTTCAGCCAAAATTGAAGCTTGCCTGGATAAAGAACGCGGGGTGTATACCAATGCCATTGGCTCACCGCATTTAGATGCCAGTACCATGCAACTTATTATGATGGGCTACCTGGACCCGAACTCCGAACTGGCGCGCAGCCATTTACGCCACCTGGAGAAAGAGTTAAAAACGCGGGAAGGCTTGTTTTACCGTTACCGCCACGCCGATGATTTTGGTACTCCCGAAACTACTTTCCTGATTTGTTCTTTCTGGTATATAGAAGCTTTGGCTTGTGTAGGCCGTTTAGATGACGCTACCCGCGAGTTTGAAAAAATACTGCAGTACACCAATCATTTGGGTTTATTAAGCGAAGACGTAGATGCCAGAACCGGTAGCCAGTGGGGTAATTTTCCGCAAGCTTACAGCCACGTAGGTTTAATGAATGCCGCTTATCGTATTTCCAAGAAAATAGACCTACCTAACTTTTTGTAAGTAACCAGGTTCAGGTGGCAGGCTCCAGTAGCCGCTGGCAATAGAACGCCGGATGAGGTAAAGCGGATTTTCCGGGTCGCGTTTTGTAGATAATTGAAAAGCGGCCCGGAAACCTCTGGCTTTTAATTCCGGTACGGCTTCGGTATTCCAAAGCCCGAAAGGGTAAGCGAAATGCCGAATGGGTTTACCCGCAATGGTTTCCAGTTGTTGGATAGGTTTATTTATTGGGGTTATCAAATCATTAACGGTAAATTTCTTTACATTCTGGTGATTCCAGGTATGGGAAACAATTACGTGGCCGGCCTCGGATAAGGCTTTTACCTGCGCCCGGGTTATAGCGCGGACGTCTTAGAGGAACTGCCATCACGAAAAAAACGCCTTTAAAGCCGTACTTTTCCATTTCCGGAGCGGCTACGGTGTATTGGTCCAAGTCCGTAACATCGAAGGTGAGCATGATGGGTTTAGGTGGCAAGGTCGCATCGGTTTCCAGGTAAGCCAGTAACTGGTCGGGCAAAATAGTCTGGTAGCCGCTATCGGCCAGCATTTTCAACTGGGCTTTAAAAGTCTCCTCCGGCACAATATAATCTTTCACGCGTTTAAAATCCCGGGAACGCCAGTTGCGGATCTAGTGGTAACACAAAACAGATACTTGCTTTTTTGCCCGAATAGTTGCGGCACTAGCTGGTGGGAAAATACTTATTTTCGCCGCTGCGGTATCTGTACGTAAGCGGCAACTAACTGCGGATTTAAACGATCAGCTTTACTACCGGCCACCACAGCCGCCGAATCGGTTTTAGTTTTTGATTGACACCCGGAAATAAAAATAAATAAGCTAAATGGTAATAGTAATCAAAGAATAGAAATCTAAACATAAATGCGGTAAGCGAGCATAACAAAATCTGCTTTTAACTTAAGTAGAAAGCAAAAGAAAATTAAAAACTAAGATATAAATATTTTGCTATTGCTTCTGTACGGCGAAACTACCTTGCAGCATTTGATAATTAATTTATTCTCTTGGCCCATGAAAAAAGACCACTAAACAGGCTTTCGGCTTTTATTCTTTAATAATATAGCTTATAAGCCAAAAAGTTAAAAGAATACGCGAAGCAAGTGCCGCAAGTCAGCAGATGGGCATAATGTAAGATATTTCTTAGAAACAGGCTAAGCAGATATTTAATAAAAAGAAAGTTTGGCATCTAATACTTTCTGGCTATTTGCAACCCAGAAACCTTTAAAAGCAAAAAACAAAGTTATTGTTCTTCTTGTCCGGTTTGGATAGCGGCAGCTAAATCTTCGTCGGGCAGGTTATCGGACCAATCCTTTGCTAATTCTAACCGCACTGTTTGGGCTCCGCCGCTGGGGGTGCAAACTACCGGTACTGTTCCGACTTCGGTTTCGGCAAGAGCGGCCGCTTTTTTCCCGGCTTTTCCTTCTATTCCGCCGTAAGCCTGCACGCAAGTCCAGGTGGTATTTTCTTTATCGGTTACTTCCCGTTGTTTCATTTGCTTCAGGTAAAGTTAAGTAAACGGCTGAGAGATAAAATTCCGAAGCCGCTGGCGTGTAAGTTTCCCTAATACTAGATTTACTCCGGTACAGTTACCAAAACACGAAAATTATATATTCTGAAAGGTTTTAAATCGGCTGCAGCATAGCTAACCGCAATTTATCGGCTAAATCAAGATCATCTGGGGTAAGGACTATTTTCTTACCCTGCCGGGTACAAACCAGGACGTGGTTGTGGCGCCGGGTGGCGTATTGGGTAAAACTTCCTAGGGATTTATTGTAATATTTGCCGTAGTGCCCAAATAAACCACCCACGCCAAAGGCGCGAATCGTCCAGGACATATCCGCTTCGGACAGTATTCTCACCTCGGTTAGGTCGTTCAGTTTGATGTGTTTATCACGCGCCGGTCGCTTAATAACTAGTTCGTCGGCCTGTAGTACATAAGCCTGCGGACGAAAAGCGTAAGCGCCCAACAAAATGGCGGCCAGTAAAAATAAAATACCGGAGTGCACCGCGATTATATTAAAATTGCCGGCCGCATTGGTTAGCTCGCTTACGCTCTTACCCCCTACAAAGGCCAAAATAATAATCACAAACCAAGTCATGGTTTTCGTGAACGAATCCAAACTGGCGGTATACGTTTCGGTTTTCATTTTATTTACCTCGAAAAGGTTTGAAATAAATTCTTAAGTAAACGGACACAAGTATCAAGCAGTAAGTATTAAGACTAAATTATAATAAAACATTGATTTACAGAAGCCTAAGATAACTAAATCTAAATTCATCTACTTACTTATAAGTTATGAAGTTTAAAGCTAAATTAATATATTTTCCGCAATATTTTATTTAGTAACAAGTTTTACCAACTAACTTATTTGGGTATTTTGTTTTAAAGCCGAAAACTCGCTTAAAAAGATTTTCTCTTTACTACACCTCCCCTACGGTTCGGGTATAAATAACAACAACTCACTGCCTGCGGTTTTTTTTCGGATAAGATGCGGCCTAATATTGTTCCGGATATTATATTTAGAGTAATTACTTATGAAAACTATTACTTCCTACCAAAAGCTAATGCGCGGGCCGTTTCTATATGTCTTCTTATACTTCGTTCTTTCTTTTAAACTCATTGCTGCTCCTTTAGCCGAAAATGGGCCCGACCCGCTAGCTGATACGGTTTGCCAAACGCCTCAAGCACATGCTACTTACGTGTACACCAATAATGGCACCTCGGTAGTTTTATCTTATAATGGTACCATTACCTTTACCGACGATGAGCGCGATATAAAAAGTATTTCGCCGGGCGGATTTTTGAAATACAGCAAAACCACCTTCGGCAACAAACGCGAAATCTGCATCCAGAGCGGTTCTAACGGGGCATTAAGCCGGAAGTATTTTGTGGGCCGATCCGAAGAACCGTACGAGCCCGCCGGCCGCCAATGGTTACAGGAAACCTTGCCCGAAATTATTGCTACTACCGGTATCGGGGCCGAAGACCGGGTAAGACGCATTTACAGCAAATCGGGCCTGAATGGGGTTATAGCCGAAATAAATAAAATAGAAAACGAACGGGTGCAGGGCACTTATTTCAATTACCTGGTGGGGTTACCGGCCTTAAAAGAAAATGATTTGAAAGTTGTTTTAAATCAGATTAACCGGCAGATAGATTCGGATTACGAAAAGAGTAAACTGCTCCGGAAAGTAGCACCGCGGTACCTGCAAAACAATAAAATTAACCAGGAATACCTGGCCGCTATCAACAATATGTCTTCGGATTACGAAAAAGGCAAGCTGTTATCTTTTCTCTTACAAAACGCCAAATTAAGCCCGGCTAGTTTCTCGCTGGTATTACCCGCGGTTAGCCAAATTTCTTCCGACTACGAGCAAGCCAAAGTTCTAAAGCAGGTACTGGTAAATCCGGCCCTTACGCCGCCGGCCCAAAAAGAAGTGATTGTGGTTTTGCGCACCGTTTCTTCCGATTACGAAAAAAACCGGGTATTAAGTACTTTAATGGCCAACCCAAAATACGTAAGCGAAAACTTTGACGAATTACTCAGTACCATTAAAACCATTAATACGGATTACGAGAAAGCCCAGGCGCTCTCTACTTTAGTAACGAAGCACAAACTAACGCCCCAAAATTATTTACAGGTACTGCCCGTTATTTCCGACATAAACTCCAGCTACGAAAAAAGCCGGACCTTACAAAGAATAAGACCTGCTTTGCCTGCTAATAATGCCCAGGTGCGGGCGGCTTATGTAAAAACCGCCAAAACCATCTCTTCGGATTATGAATACCGCAAAGTAATAGATGGCTTGGAATAAATTGATAGATTGTGATTACATATAATTAACCAAGGTTTCTTTATCTAATTAACCCTGCGTAATAACCAAAACCAGGTTTACTTATTAATGATCAGATATTTAGATAAAGAATTTATTGGTTATTAGCATATAAATTCCCGATTTACAGTAATTTACATCAGGGACAACATTAAGTTAATTAAAAATTAAAAGATGTAGTCCTGGTACTTGTGTCCTGATACTTATGTCTAACTATTTACCCGCATGAGATTAAACCGCCGGATTCAATTAGCAGTTCTTTCCAATACGCTTACGGGTGCTGTCCTGTTTTTGTATATATTCTATTCCATAAAAGGCAATCTGCATCTGGTTAAAGGAGAAATATGGTTTTTAATCTTCAGCTTAATCATTAGCAATCTGGCGGGTTTGGGTATGTTTTTCCTGAGCCGGTTTTTAAACCAAAAAGCCCCCTGGCATATAGCCACTGCCCTGCGTTTTATGGTGGAACTGGTAGCAATGGCTTTATTCATGGGTTTATTTACCTACGGCATTCTCCAGCTATTTTTAAAGGGACAAGATTTAAATCCGGCAGCATTTTACAAAACTTACCACGATCCGCTTATTAAGCTGGTAATACTGGAAGTAGTAATCTTACTAATTTATACCATCCTGGATTTCACCTTATATTCCTATAACCAATACGCCGCGGTCCAGATCGAATCGGTGCAAGTGGCCAGCACGCAACTGGCTTTGCAATTAGAGGTATTAAAAAGCCAGTTAAGCCCGCATTATTTGTTTAACAGCCTGAACACTATTTCAGCTATCATGTATTCCGATCCGGAGGTAGCCGAGCAGTTTATCCGGAAGCTGGCCCATACTTACCAATACGTTCTGGCCACCCAGGATAAGCAGTTGGTGCCTTTAAGGGAAGAAATCTCTTTTGTACAGGCATATTTTTTTCTGCTAAAAGCGCGTTTTGGAGCGGCCGTTCATCTTTCGTTGGAGTTGCCGCGCCGCACCTACAGCAGTAACATTCCGCCGCTTACGTTGCAGCTATTGCTCGAAAACGCGGTAAAGCACAATGCGCCTTCTGCCGATACGCCCCTCTACATCCGGATTTATTTATCCGATAAAAATTTGCTTACGGTCAGCAATAATATTCTAGCCCCAGCCAGCCGGTTGCCATCGTACCAGATAGGCCTGGAAAATATCAGACAACGGTACCGGTATTATGCCCAAGCAGCCATTTCGGTGGCAAAAACCGATGATTTTACCGTTGAATTGCCTTTGTTGTACCCGTCTTTATCGTACGCCCAATGAAAGGTATTTTCACCCATAACCCTTGGTTCCGGATTTTATTTCCGCCTTTTTACGGCTTACTGGTTTATGTGCTGGTGCTACTTATTTTTGATGGGATCAGTCAGTTGGAAAGTAATTTTTTTAGCCAGGAAGCCGTTTTTTTCATTCTTTTAACTTATGCCCTCACCGAGAGTTTAAGCCTGGTGCTCCGGTTTATCAACCACTTGTTTCCGGAGTTCAAGAGCGTGCGGCGGCGCATTTTTATTTACTTAACGGCTAACCTGCTTTGTTCTGCTTTGGTAATTTCGGGGGGCGTAACGGCTTATTTTGTTTTACTCATTCGTTACCCAGATTTTAAAATTGAGTTGATTGTTTTTAATTTGATTTTTTGGGTTACCACGCTGCTGTATACCGCCGTTTATTTCGGCATTTTTTACCTGAACCATTTCAACCAAAGGCGACTGGAGCAGGAAACCGCTTTACGCGAAAAAATGGAATACCAGTTGGGTGCCCTCAAAAGCGATATCAATCCCCAATTACTGTATGCCAGCCTGGAAACGCTTATTAGTTTGGTGCACCGCGACCCCGATGAGGCCGATAACTTTATTAATTGCCTTTCTAAAATATACCGGTATTCTTTGGAATTCCGGCGGCACGAGTTAGCCCCCTTGGAGCAGGAAATACAAGCCGCCGAAAATGTAGTGGAACTGTATAATTATTCGTACCAGGGCCTGATTCAGCTGCACCTGCAAATAGATTCGGACACGGCTAACAAGCAACTTATTCCGGACACCTTGCAAAAATTAGCCGAACAAGCTATTACCCGTTCCCTGATAACGGCCCGGAAACCTTTGCAATTATATCTCAAAATAGGTTCGCTGGGCCAGTTGATTTGGCAGTACGAGGTAAACGAAAAGTTATTATTGCCGGTAACCGATCCGGATTTATTTACCCAACTGCGCCAGTCGTATGGTTTCTTTACCCAACAACCGCTGGTCTATCACGAAAACCAGAACCAGGTATCTATCCGGATTCCTTTTCTACAGCCCGTTGTTAAAGCCGCGCCGGCCTCCGATTTAGTCAAGCGTTCCGGGTCGACGCCTCCGCTGCCGCGCGAGAAAGCAGCGCTAAGCCCACCCGAGTAAACCTTTGCATACGGGCCAAGAAAAAAAGCAAAACAACCGCTAACCAAAAAAGAAGCCCTACCTGCCTGGCCCTAAGAATAAACTATCTGCCAACTAACTTCTAACTATTTACCCGATGAAAGTCCTGATAATTGAAGATGAGATACCAGCTGCCGAAAAACTGGAGCGCCACCTGAAAAAGTACGACCCCGCTATTGTAATAGCCGACAAACTAGCGAGTGTAGAAAAAGCGGTAGCCTGGTTAAACAAGACAGAGAATTACGTGGACCTGATTTTTATGGATGTGCAGCTAACCGATGGCTTGAGTTTTGATATTTTTAAAAAGGCCAATTTGCAGAAGCCGGTTATTTTTACTACCGCCTTCAACGAATACGCCATTGAAGCTTTTAAAGGCAACGGCATTGATTATTTGCTAAAACCAATTACCTACGCCGCCGTAGCTGGCAGCCTGCACAAGTTAGAGAATCTACGCAAAAACCTGGGTACCACGGCTCCGCTTACGCACCTGGAACAAGCCCTGCAGTTATTACAAAAGAAAAACTATAAAAACCGGTTTATGGTGCGCACCGGCGAACACATCCATTCGGTGCCGGCCACCGACATTACCTTGTTTTACGCCGAGGACCGGAACGTGTTTTTACTCTGCGAAAACCGTAAGAAATATATTATTGATTACAAAATGGAAGAACTGGAAGATTTGCTGGACCCCGCCCTTTTCTTCCGGGTAAACCGGTCTTTCATGGTAAATATCAACAGCATTAAAGACGTAATTGTATATTCCAACAGCCGCCTGCTCATCCGGCTGCACACCGACTGCGATAAAGAAATAGTGGTGAGCCGCGAGCGGGTGCAGGAATTTAAAGATTGGTTTAACGGCGTTTAAAAGAGTATGAAGTAACTGTTGATAAAATAAACCTAGCTTGCAATCAGCCATAAACCAGAAAGATTTAACTTAGCGCTTCGCCACCGGTAGGCTAACTTAAGCTTTAAATGAATGGCTGGGAAAAGAATTAATAAGTTTTTTAACCTACTTCGTCAACCATATCCGCTTTCCACTGAAACCTCAGAAAAAATAACGCTTGCGCTTGTTTGTGGATTTTTCGTGGCCTTGTTTCTACTTGTCTTCCAACCCTTCCATCTGAACCAACATACTGTTGCAAAAAGAGTTTTTGCCATTAGCGCTTACGGGCTAATAACTACTTTTTGTATGCTTTTTAATGATATTGGCATTAAAAAGATATTCTCTGCCGTCTTCGATGAAGATAAATGGACGGTAAAAAAACAGATAGTTTGGTTTATTTACCAGATTGTATCTATCAGCGTTATCAATCTTGTATTTAGCACCCTAATAGGTTTAGTAACTTTATCGATAGGTGGTTTTTTGTTTTTTCAGGCCATTACCTTAGCTGTTGGTGTTTTCCCAGTTTTTATAATTACCATCATTAATTATGTTAGATTATTAAAAAGAAACACCCAAGTTGCGGTAACCATAGCACTAGAAAAGCCGGAGACAACAACAGCAGCGGATGTATCGGAAGTAATAGAATTAACGGCCGATAACGGGAAAGATAAGATTATTTTTCCAGCCCATGCTTTGTTGTTTATTACTGCCAGTGATAACTATGCTACCTTATTTTTAATGAAGGCGGGTAACGTACAAAAAGAGCTTATCCGGGGAAGCTTAACCAGATTTGAGCAGCAACTTAATACGAAACTTATCCGCCGTTGCCATCGGTCGTATATTGTTAACCTTTTCCATGTCGCCAGGGTTTCGGGTAATGCGCAAGGATATAATTTACATTTTGCCCAAACTGAAATTTCGGTTCCGGTTTCCAGAAAATATAGTGCCGAAATCCTTCATTTATTAAAGGACAAGTAAGGCTAACTTTGTCTTTTGCCAGCCACATTTGCTATTTATCCCAAAGCTTTACCTTTATCCCATTTCTTTTGACAGCCGTCCCAGGGCTTCCCATTTCAGTTTTCTTGCTGTATGTTTGGATCATACTACTGGTAGAGAAAATTCTATTCAGGTAGAATTTCAGCCGCAGTCATAAAAATAATTGCTGTCGATTCTTAAGTAAACACCAAGTTTCTATAACCATTACTCTTATTTCTGACATCTTAAACCCTCCGTATCAGCAATGAAAAATATCCTGCTTACCAGTTGCTTGCTTTTACTTACCATCTCTGTTTATGCGCAACAAATTACCCAGACCATCAGAGGGAAAGTGGTAGACGCCCAATCTAAATTTCCCTTGATTGGGGCCAGTGTTATTATTCCGGGAACCAGTCCGCTTATAGGTGATGCTACCGATGAAAACGGGGAGTTTCGCCTATCCGGAGTAGCTATTGGCCGGACAACGCTTGCTGTATCTTATATTGGCTATGAAAAAAGAGGAATAGCCAACATTCTGGTTACCTCGGGCAAAGAAGTATTCTTAACCATTGCGCTGGAAGAAAAAACCAGCAACGCCTCCGAAGTGCTCATCCTGGCCGATAGACAAACGAAGGCTTCGGTAAACAATGAAATGGCAACTGTGAGTGCCCGTTCTTTTAGTGTGGAAGAAACCAGAAGATATGCCGGTAGCCGCAACGATGTAGCCAGAATGGCCACCAATTTCGCCGGCGTAAGCGGCGCCAATGATGCCCGGAATGATATTGTTATCAGAGGGAATTCCCCGGCCGGCGTACTATGGCGATTGGATGGCATTAATATTCCGAACCCCAGCCATTACGGTCCATTGGGAGCAACGGGGGGAGCGGTAAGCATGCTCAATAACAATGTGCTGGATAAATCTGATTTTCTTACGGCGGCTTTTCCCGCCCAATATGGAAATGCTGTAGCTGGCGTTTTCGATTTACAATTGCGGTCGGGGAACAGCGAAAAACGGGAATATTTGGGGCAGATGGGCTTTAATGGCTTTGAGTTAGGAGCAGAAGGACCTTTCCGTAAAAACAGTAAAGCTTCTTATCTGGTTAACTACCGTTATTCCACGCTGGGCGTTTTCAAAGCGCTGGGCATGAATTTTGGCACTGGTTCCGCCGTTCCTATCTACCAGGATTTAACTTATAAAGTAGATATACCCACCGCCAAATACGGGCAGTTTAGTTTCTGGGGAATGGGCGGGAAAAGCAGCATTGATATACTGGGTAGCGAACTGGACACCACGGGAAATAATCTGACCGGAACCACGGATAAAAATATATTTACCGATGATTATACCGGCGTAGCTGGTTTTTCGCATCAGTATTATTTTAATAGCTCCACTTCTTACAAAATTTCATTAGCGGCTTCTTCCGTGGGCCAAAGAGAAAATTTAGACTCCTTAAGTGTTCATGATAAAGGCGCAATATTTAATGAAAGGGTTAAATACCTGCAAAATAAATATTCTGCTCATTTATCTTTAAACAAGAAAATAGACGCTAAAAAAACGCTCAGTAAAGGTATAATAGTGGATGTTTACGGTTACGATTTAAAGCATGCCAAGCTTTTTTCTAGCCCGGAACAGTGGCGCAACATTCGGAACAGTAAGGGTTATGGCACTTTAGTACAAAGCTACACGCAATTTCAAAACAAGTTTACCGACAAACTTACGTTAAACTCCGGCCTTAGCTTTCTTTATTTTTCCATTAGCCAAAGCTATGCCGTAGAACCCAGATTAGGGTTAAAATACAAAACCGCTCCCGGCCAGTCTCTCAATTTTGGGTACGGACTGCACTCTCAAATCCAACCCCTGACCTCCTATTTTATCCAAACTCCGGTTGCGGAAGGGGCTAACCTTTTAACCAACAAAAAACTTGGTTTTACCCAGAGCCATCATGTAGTACTGGGCTATGATTACCTGATTACGCCTGATGTAAGATTAAAAATAGAAGCCTATTACCAAGGTTTACGGAATGTACCGGTAGAAAAAAGGAGCAGTTCATTTTCTATTCTGAATGCCGCCATAGAGCAGGAAAACTTGATTACGGATAGCTTAACCAATAAAGGAACCGGCCGAAATTATGGCTTGGAATTTACTTTGGAAAAGTTTTACTCCAAAGGTTATTATTACCTGCTTACCGCTTCTTTGTTTGATTCTAAGTATAAAGGCAGTGACGGCATATTAAGAAATACCGCTTATAACGGCCATTATGTAGTAAATTTACTGGCAGGAAAAGAATTTAAAGTTGGCCAAAGAAATAATATCAATATTGACTGGAAATTAACTTCTGCCGGGGGAAACTACCGCATACCCATCAATCTGGATAAATCTAAAGCCTCCGGAACAGGTATCTATGAGCTTGACGCCGCCTATTCGGAAAAGTTAAATAATTACTTCCGCACGGACCTGAAATTATCCTACCGCATCAACCGCCCCCGCTTTACCCATGAAATTGCCCTGGATATCCAGAATCTGATGAATACAAAAAATGTATTTATACAACGATACAATGCCCGGAGGGGCGGGCTTGAAACCGAATATCAGTTAGGCATTATTCCAATTCCCCAGTATAGAGTATTGTTTTAGATAATCAAAACTTCTAAATCTAATGACAATATTGTTTAAGAAAGTTTTAGAACTTCATTAGGACGTAATATTCAACCTGAAATTCAGGCAGGATTAGCCTTAAAAAAGCTAATCCTGTTCCTGGCTTAAATCTTTTAATAAATTGCGCACTTCTTCCGGGGAATTTACGTGGTATTTGGCCGCTGAGCGGGTACTGCCCACTTTAATGGTAAAAGCGTCCGGCGGCATGGCTTTAAAGGTATCTTCATCGGTACGGTCGTCGCCGATAGCCATCACAAAATCGCCGGAAAACTTTTCGAGCCAACGGGTGGCCGCAATACCTTTGTTTACTTCTATGTTTTTTATTTCTACTATTTTATCGCCTTCCATTACCTGCAGGTTTTGGTTCGCAATTAAATAGTTGAGGTAGCTGCTCAGTTCGCCGGCCCGGGTTTCGCCTAAGGCCGGGTCTACTTTCCGGTAATGCCACACCAGGGCATAATCTTTTTCTTCTAACAAGGCACCGGGCGTGCGGCTCACATAATTTTCCAAAATAGGCCGGATTTCTTCTTTCCAGTCGTTCTTTAGTTTCTGAATTTTTTTCCAATCTGATTCGTACTGGTGCAGCCAAACGCCGTGCTCTGCAATCATATCCAGCGGCAAAGCTCCCAGCCAATCGGCTAAAGCTTGCCGGTTACGGCCGCTAATTACAATTACCCGGTTCTTTTTATCGGCGGTGAGATTTTGTAACAAAGCCAGCAGGTCCGCGTCGGGCTGCGTTTTGTTGGGGTCTCGGGTAAAAGGCATTAACGTACCGTCGTAGTCCAGGAAGATTAATCGTTTTTGCGCTTTGTCATAAGCCGATTTACATTCTTCCAGGCTGCGGCCTTTTAAGAGGGTAGTGGTAAGCGAATTTTGTTTGTCTTTTATAAAAGCGAGCCGGTCCATAAATATTTTAACCCAATGGTGGATATTATATTTCTGAACAATGGCCTGCATGCTGGCTATTTGCAATTTCTGTTCAGACTCCGGCAGGGTAAGGGCCTGGTAAATAGCGCTGGCAATCTGGTGTAAGTCGTTCGGATTGATTAAAATAGCCTCCGGTAGTTCTCTGGCCGCCCCCGCCATTTCGCTTAAAATCAAAACCCCGGTGCCATTATCCCGACTGGCAATATATTCTTTGCACACCAGGTTCATGCCATCGCGCATGGGCGTTACTAAAGCTACATCGGCCATGCGGTAAAAAGCCGATAATTCTTCTAAGGGGTAAGAATGGTAATAATAATGAATGGGTGCCCAGCTAATGGTACGGAACAAGCCGTTAATGCGCCCGACCAGTTCATCAATTTCTTCTTTCAGGTCTTTATACTTCTCTACTTTGTCCCGCGAGGGCACTACAATCATCACCAGTATGGCTTTTTCGTGCATCTGGGGGCAATCAGTCAAAAACTGTTCAAAAGCTTTTAAACGCTGCGGAATACCTTTCGAATAATCGAGCCGGTCGATGGAAAGCACGACCTGGCGGTTGCGCAAAGCTTCGCGAAAGCTTTGTTCTATTTCTTTTACCTGGTCGGAGGCGGCTAAACTGGCGTATTTATCGTAATCAATGCCCATCGGGAAAGCATCAACCATTACACTGCGGTCGCCGGTTTCTATAATACCATGGGTGGCCGAATGCCCCACAATATGTTTAACCGAACTTACAAAATGCCGCACATCGTCGTAGGTGTGAAACCCGAGCAAATCGGCCCCCAACATGCCTTGCAATATATTTTTGCGCCAAGGCAGCATCCGGAAAACTTCAAAAGAAGGAAACGGAATATGCTGGAAAAACCCAATGGTAATATCCGGCAGATGCTCCCGCACCATAGAAGGCAGTAACAATAACTGGTAATCGTGTATCCAGATGGTATCTTCGGGCTGAGCGTTCTTAACTATTTGCGCACAGAATTTCTCATTTACTTTTACGTACGCCTCCCAAAAGTTCTGTTCGTAAACGGCATACTGCGAAAAATAATGAAAAGTAGGCCAAAGGGTTTCGTTGCTGAATCCTTCGTAAAATTCTTTTATCTCGGTTTCGGTTAAAAAAACCGGCTCCATGCTTTCTTTTTTCAGATTGTCGACTACCTCCTGTTCCTGCGTCTCATCTTCTATATACAGGCCAGGCCAGCCAATCCAGATATTGTTGCCTTGTTTGTAAACCGAACCCAAACCAGTAGCTAAACCACCTTCGCTGGGTTCGAAAGTCATGCCGTTTTCGGTTTCTTTTATTTTAACCGGAAGCCGGTTCGATACAATTATTTTTCTCTCCATAATATTTTTCACCTCTTATTATTTACTAACTACGGCGGGATAAGTTTATAAAAAGTGTAAATAATCCCCAACAGGAGGTTAAAATCCGGAACGATCAAACAAATTATAACTTGCTAATTAACCGTTTAGATCGCGTAAGAAATGGTGGAGTTTATTTAAACCAACTACCGTACATCACATAATTATCAGCGGTTTTATCCAGGCCAGCTATTTGGGCGGGGCTGAGTTGTTTTACTTTTTTGGCCGGAATACCCGCATAAATAAAACCGGCTTCACAAAGGGTATTTTCCAACACAATGGCGCCGGCTGCCACAATACAATTAGTTTGTACCACGGCGCCGTCCATTACAATGGCGCCCATTCCGATTAAAACATTATCTTCTATAGTACAGCCGTGCACAATGGCATTATGCCCCACCGACACGTTGTTGCCAATAGTAGTAGCGGCTTTTTGGTAGGTACAATGAATAACGGCACCATCCTGGATATTGGTTTTATTCCCGATCCGGATATTATTCACATCGCCCCGGATAACAGCATTAAACCAAACGCTACAGTCATTCCCCAATACAACATCGCCCACAATGGTGGCATTATCGGCTACAAAACAGTTCTCGCCCAGTTGCGGAAAACAATCTTTTACAGGTAATATAAGGGGCATAACTTAGTCTATAGTCCATGGTCCACAGTCCATAGAAAAATTAAACATGAATCTGTCGACTGTTGTCTGTGGACTGTCGACTAAAAAAGCACTCGTTTCCAGGTGCCTTTGTTTAAGTTGTATTTTAAGGTACTGGGCAGAGCTTTCCAGAAATACTGGTTTAGCTCTACGGCAAAACTGGGTTGCATGTAACAGTTAATGGTGCATCCTTCGCAGGCCGGTAGTCTTCCTTCCAGGGCAATCTGTTTTTTTACTGCTGCGGATTGGTATAAGTTATAAAGATCGCCCAGAATAAGATGTTTTTGTAGGCCCAAATGGTAACAAGGCAAAATTAATTCATTTTCCGGCGAAATAACCAATGTAGTACTGGCGGCCCGGCAAACCGGATGAGTCACGTGATTACCGCCATCGCGCCGCAGCTGAATAAAGCCTTCGTTTAAATAAACTTTCTTGCGCTTGCCAAAGGCCGAAACATACGCTAGTTGCTCCGGCAGAAGGCTGGCACCGGTCTGGACGTTGTTATAATCAAAAGCCGGATTAATGAGCAACATTAGGTTATTAGGTAGCGAGATATTCTGATACACGGTTTCCAACTGATCTATATTTTCGCTGAAAACGGTAAACAATATATCCGGCTTTTCGCCCAAAGCTTTAGCAATCCGGATTGACTCCAGCACAAAGTCGTAACAGGCTACGCCCCGGCCTTGGTCGTGTTTTTCTTTCTCGGATGCGTCAAGAGAAAAATGCAGCATATCTACTTTACCGCGCAGGCGTTCGGCAAATTTCGGGTACAGCAGGCAATTAGTGGTAAGCGTGGTTATAAACCCCATTTCGTGCGCCAAGGCCAGAAACTGATCTATTTGCCCGTGCAGCAAAGGTTCGCCGCCCGTAAAATCAATCACGCTTACGCCTAGTTTTTTCAGGTCCTGCAGGTTTTTGGCTACATCTTCTAGTTTTATATAAGGCGAAGGCTTCTCCCAAATATCGCAAAACGAACAGCGCGCATTGCACCGGTACGTGACGTAGTAATTACATAAAACAGGATGATGAACCAGGCGCACGTGATAGTAGATTGATTTTAAGCTGCAAGTTATAAGTTTTAGCTATGCGAATTATACGGTTTACCTAACCAGCAGTAATTTAATTCTAGCCTAATCCTTTCAGCCGGACTTCCTGGTAATAATTACAAAATACGCTTAACGGGCACTCTTCGCATTTCGGACTTTTCCAGGTACAAATGCGCTGCCCGTGCCAATATAAGTGCTTGTGGAAATTAAACAATACGGGTGCCTCTTTTGGCAGCCGCTCCAATAAGATGGTATGGGCTTTTTCGGCCGTTACTTTGGCGCCAATAATTCCTACTCGCTGGCTCACCCGAAATACATGCGTATCGACGGGCAGTACCGGTTTGTGAAAATTAAAGAGCAATACCAGGGTAGCGGTTTTTAAGCCTACGCCGGGTAAATGCATCAACCAGGCCATGCTTTCCTCCACCGACATATCTTTTAAAAAGGCCAGCGAAAAATCGGGACTTTTCTCCTGAATTAGCTTTAAGGCTTTTTGAATATTAATGGCTTTGGCTCCCGGATATTGGGCCGTTTCCAGTGCTTCGGTCAGCGGTTCCAGGGGAGCGTTCATCACCTCCGGCCAGGTAGGAAACAATTCGCGCATGCGGTAATAAGCTTTTTCTTCGTTGGCGTGGGTAGTCCGGTGCGAAAGCATCGTAGAAATCAACTCGTGGATAGGTTCGCGGCGCGGTTGGCGCAAATTGAGCTCTCCAAAGAGCTCGTTCAAAAGCAAATGCGTTTGCCACGTTTTCTCTTCCGGCGATAAAGTAATTGTTTCCGCTGTAGCCATCATCTATATATCTTGCCAAAAACTTATACCAATTAGGAATTGGTACATAACTCAATGATTTTTCTAAATGCTAACTACTTTAGGCACATCTTGTTTTGTCTTTTATCGTTCAACCTGATTAAATCCGAACTAAAACCAAATGAACATAAAATTTTTAGGTACCGGTGGTGCCTTCGAACCTGCTTATTTTAACGCGGCCGCTATTTTAAAATTCCGGGAGAAAAGCATTTTGATTGATGCCGGATTTACGGTTTACCCCCGGCTGGTGCAACTTGATTTACTATTTTCTTTTGATTATATCTTGCTTACCCATTTGCACAACGACCATTGCGGCAGCCTGGCCAATATTTTGTTGCACCGGCATTTTTATGGTGATGGCCGCAAACCCACTATCCTGTATCAAACCGAAGCTTTTAAAGCAGAAATGCAGGAGTTTCTGCGTATTCAGTTAAAAGAGCCGGAGCAATATGCCAATTTTGTATCCTGTGCTACCTTATCCGGCCTGACTATTCTGGATACTTTTGGCAAGCATTCAGAAGGTTTTCAGTCGTATAGTTTAATTTGGGAGGAAGCAGAAACCCGGCTGGTTTATTCCGGCGATTTGCAGCAGACCGATTTTTTATTTGCGCACCTGCACCCTTTACCCGAGATGCGTACTACTGTTTTCCATGATATTTCTTTTAATCCTGAAAACAAAGGGCACGCCCATTATTCCCGCTTACAACCTTACCAAGCACAATATACCATTTTCGGTTACCACTGCGATCCTACCCAAAACCCCGCTGACAATACCATTCCGTTGGTTTATAACCAGCCAGAATACATGTATTAAGTAAAAAAAACTTATTTGATTTCCAGATCGCTGGGGTGACGTTTCAAATCCAGGTAACTCATTACGGGTGAAGCCGCTATTCCGTGTACCACAATGGAAAGTAAAACCATAAACCCGGCAATAGACCATAATTCTTTTTCTTCGGCAAAAGTAGCTTCGGTTAAAGCAAACGCCAGGTAATAAAAAGAACCAATTCCCCGAATGCCGAAAAAGCTAATGGCTATTTTCTCCCGGAAAGTTATTTTCTCCCGGATTAAAGGAATAAAAGCCATAACGGGCCGGATGATAAAAATAAAAGCTAATCCGATCAGGACACCTTTGGTAGTGAGCGTGCTCAATAAACCAGTAGCTAAACTGCCCCCCAGCAACAGTAATAAAACAACCAGGAAAATGCGTTCTATCTGTTCGGTAAAATCGTGGAGTTCGCGATGGTATTTGTGAGGTTTTTCGTGGCTGCCAATGGTAAGCCCCGTCACAAATACCGCAATAAAACCATAGCCATGCACTAACTCGGTTAAGCCGTACACCAGCAAAGTAGCCGAAATAGCGACAAACCCATCGCGGGTTTTCGGGAAACTCGATTTCTTAGGCAAACTAAAAACCAGGAAACTGATTACCCGACCTAAAAGGTAACCTACGCCTACCCCCGCAATAATTTTATAAAATAAGTCGCGCCACAGCCAAGGCCAAAACCAATCTTCGCCGGTAGTAGCGGCTATCGCTAAGGCAATCGCCAGCCAGGTAAACGGGAAGGCCATTCCATCGTTCATACCTGCCTCGGACGTTAAAGAAAAACGCACATGGTCTTCTTTCTCGTCGCTGGGCGGCCCCACCTGCACGTCGGCAGCCAAAACCGGATCGGTAGGAGCCATGGCGGCGCCTAATAATAAAGCCGAAGCCGGTGTTAAACCTAAAACCCACCAGCCTAAAAAGCCCAATGTACTTATACAAAGCAACATGGTTATTAAAACCAGTAAAAAAGGTATTTTCCAGTTTTTCCAATTAAACTCCCGGTTTATTTTCAGCCCGGTTCCCATTAAGGTAGTAATCACTCCCAGTTCAGTTAAGCGCACGGCTAATTCTTTGTGCTCCAAAGGATTGGGCACCGGCAAAGATAGCGGCAACTTATATAAAACAAACCCAATTAGTACAAATAAAAGGGCGTAGGAAAAAGGTACTTTCTCCATCCACGTCGGGAGCCAAGCCATACTCAGGGCAGCAATTCCTATAATGGTAATTATTAAAATATATGTATCCACGTGCGTTTGTTTGGTAGCTGTCAGGTCATTTATTTAAAACTGCCCGGTCTAAAACTTAAAAATCAGGCCGGTTATTATAGTTACCAGTATGTTATCAGCACACTGAAGATACGCTTATAACTAGATTACAAACAATGAAAGAGCAAAACTATTATAGATTTACTTATAACTTTTGCTTATTTTTAATAAATCTTAAAATATTATAGTATAATACATAAAGCTTATACTATATTTAACCTTACAAAGATGGTTTATGAAATGAGCGTTCAGGAGCACGTTACCTGTTGCTTCATTATCCCATAAAAAACAGAAGTAAGATACAAATACCTTTTAAATTAAGTAAACAGACCCAAGTATTAATTATTAGATACAAGACTTTTCTAATTATAAAATATTGGCTTTTATTTAATTAAACAACTATATTCAAAATATTTGATATAGTTTAATTTTGTTTTTTACTTATATTAAAATTTTAAAGCTGTCTTCCGGCAAAAAACAGGCTAAAGAAAGTATTACCTTATTACGCTTATGATTCTTTTGAAAGGTGATTTAGTAAATGGTCAGAAATTATCTGCCGACATTTGTATAATTGGTGGAGGCCCGGCAGCTATCTCCATGGCCCTGAATTTTTCTGCTACTAAGTACAAGGTTATACTAATTACCGGAGGCGACTGGACACAAACCCGGACTAACCGCGATTTATACAAAGGCATTATTAAACCAGCGGGATCGCATGAGCCCCTTGAGGATTCACGAAGGCGACAGTTTGGGGGAGGATCTGCGGTTTGGGCCGGACGTTGCGTCCCGTTTGATGCGATAGATTTCCGGCAACGTTCGTGGGTACCGGCAAGCGGATGGCCGGTTACTTACGATGAGATGCTGCCTTACTTAAAAAAGGCGGGTGAAGTTTGTCAGATTGGGAACTTTGACTTTGATCCGCAAACCGTTTTCCCTCATAAGCAACTGGAAATTATACCCGGACTCAATGCTCCTGACGCTGTTACCAGCCGTTTAGAAAGGTATAGTCCGCCGGTGCATTTTGCTAAAACTTATAAAGCAGAACTGGAAAACAGTTCTAATATTCAGGTGTTGCTGGATGCGCATGCCTTGTATTTAAGAATGCAAAATGGCAATAGCCGGATTACAAACCTTGAAATAGCCGCCGGACAAATAAGAGCAGATGTTTCGGCGAATTGCTTTGTGCTGGCTACGGGTGGCATTGAGAACGCCAGGCTGCTTCTGGCTTCTCCTAATAAATACTTCCCTGCCGGGTTAGGCAATCAGCATGATAACGTAGGCCGGTATTACATGACGCACATCACCGGAACTTATGCGAAATTAAATCCTTATAACCGGGATAAAGTAATGTTCGATTTTGAAAAGGACCAGGATGGCATTTTTTGCCGGCGGCGTTGGTGGATACCCGAAGCGGCACAGGAAAACAGCAAAATTTTAAATACAATTTTTTACCTTACCTACGCTAAAAGTCTCACTGAAAACAGAAACCGGGTCTTTTCGGCAATTTATAATGCGACAAAGTTTGTGGTATCAGCAATGGGGGTACGGGAAGCACTCCGGAAGGCTGTTCAGAAATCAGATCAACCACCCGCTCTATTAAAAGAAATTTACCAGCTGGGGCTTCCTTCCTTGCTTCCGTCCCGGAATAGTAAGTACTGGGGACTGTTCTTCCAGGCAGAGCAGGCGCCAAACCGGGAAAGCAGGATTACTTTATCCGGTACCCAAAAAGATGCCCTAGGTATGCCCCGGGTAGAGGTTAATATTGCTTTTATAGACACTGATACCGAATCGCTGGTGGCGGCTCATAATCTTTTTGTACAAAAGTACCGGGAAAGCAGGGCTGGTGAAATCATTTATACGGAAGAAGGCTTTCGCCATTATCTTAAAAATAAGCTGGCTAATTTTAACTCCTATGCGCATCATATGGGCACAACCAGAATGTCCGATGACCCCAAAACAGGCGTTGTAGATAAGAATGCAAAAGTCTATGATATAGATAATTTATTTATTGCGGGTTCCTCTACTTTTACTACCAGCAGCCATGCTAATCCTACTATAACGGTGGTGGCCCAGGCCATAAAACTTGCTGATCATCTGAAGGAGTTACTTGCCTCTAAATCCGAAAGCAACCCGCACTTTTGTTCTATGGTTAAATAATTCCTGCTTAAACAAAGAACTTAAACTCTTAACTATTATTACCCATCCGCTTCATAGGAAGAGTTTATATCTACTTTTAACAAAAACCCGCTCTCCCAGACAGAGGGCCAATCTTGTCTTAAAGTTGGACTCCCTAATTTAAATAGATCTCGGCTTCAGACGTGGAGCAAGATAAGCCAGGAGCTGCTTATCTAACTATAATCCAGCATAGCTTCATCTATCTGATACCTCCAAAAAGCAAACTCTTTGTTCATGCAAAATATCACTTATGTAAATCCTCCGGCGGTATATTGCTCATAACAAATTTTAACGTCTCTCTTTATTCTCATAATATATTTTAATTTTATCATTTCTGCTTAGAGATGAGTACTTTTGCGCCCGGAAATAAAAAAGCTTTTTATGAAAATAAGAACCGGATTCGGTTACGATGTACACCAATTGCGCGAAGGCCTGGACTTCTGGCTGGGCGGCATTAAAATACCGCATACCCACGGCGCTTTGGGCCATTCCGATGCTGACGTATTAATTCATGTAATTTGTGATGCGTTGCTGGGTGCCGCTAACCTGCGGGATATCGGCTTTCATTTCTCCGATAAAGATCCGCAATACAAAGGCATCGACTCCAAGATATTATTAAGCCGGGTCGTGGCGTTATTAAGTGATAAAGGCTACGCTATCGGTAACATCGATTCTACCATTTGTTTACAGGAGCCCAAGGTAAACCCGCATATTCCGGCAATGAAAACCTGCCTGGCCGCCGTAATGCAAATACCCGAAAACGATATTTCCATTAAAGCTACTACCACCGAAAAGTTAGGCTTTGTAGGCACCCAAGAAGGTGTAGCTGCGTATGCGACCGTACTGATCTATAAATCATAATTGATTTACCCTTAACAAACAAATAAACAAATAATGAAAAAACCGCTTTATCCGTTCTTCGTGCTTTTAGCATGGGGAGTTGGATGTTCTCCTAAAGTAAACCCTGCGGCAACAACAACCGCTACGGTTTCGGCGCAGCAGTTGCGCGAAGCTGCGCCTAAATATGGTGCCACCATTACGGCCGCCGATTTATCTAAACATTTAACTATTCTGGCTTCCGATGAGTACGAAGGTCGTGATACCGGCCAAAAAGGCCAGAAAATGGCCGCTGCCTATATCTCCAAAGAGTTCCGCGAAGATGGCTTAACGGGCCCGGTACAAAACAGCCCGACCAACCCGTATTACCAAACGTTTGACCTGGAAAAAACCACTTGGGGCGAAGGCTACCTGACCGTTGGCAATCGCCGCTTTGCCATGATGCAGGACTTTTTTGTGCTGGGCGGCTCGCCTTACCAGGAAGAAACTGCCACGGAAGTTGTTTTTGCCGGTTATGGTATTGATGATCCTAAATATTCTGATTACACCAACCTGGACGTAAAAAACAAAATGGTAGTGGTGCTTAGCGGCGAGCCCAAAAACAGCAACGGTAATTACCTGATTAGCGGCACCGGCAAAGCTTCTGATTGGGGAAATGATGCCCGTACGAAGCGTAACGCCGCCGAAAAACAAGGAGCCGCCAGCGTTTTAATTGTAACCGGTACTAACAACGATGAATTTAATTCTTTAACGCAACGCTACAAAGCTTACGCTACCCGGCCTGCGGTAGGCTTAAAAAGCAACACCAACGGCCAGACGAATACCGCCTTGGTTTATGTTTCGCCGGTTGTAGGTGCTGCCCTGTTTAATACCACCCCCGAAAAACTTTTTGCTTACAATACTACGGTAGCCAAAGCCGGTAAAGCTGCTCCGGCGGGTTTAACCGCTGCTAAAAACGTTAAAATCAGAACGACCCGTAATGTAAATCCGCTGCCTACCGAAAATGTACTGGGTTTTATAGAAGGCACCGATAAAAAAGACGAAGTAGTAGTAGTTACGGCCCATTACGACCACGTAGGCGTTGATAATACTTTGGAAGGTGATAAAATATTTAACGGTGCCAACGACGATGGTTCGGGTACGGTAGCCGTAATTGAAGTAGCCGAAGCTTTTGCGCAAGCCAAAAAAGCTGGTAACGGGCCGCGCCGCAGCATGTTGTTTATGACCGTAACCGGCGAAGAAAAAGGGCTGCTGGGTTCAGAATATTATTCCGAAAACCCGGTATTTCCACTGGCTAATACGGTAGCCGACGTTAACATCGATATGATTGGCCGCATGGACTTTGATTACGAAAAAACGAACAACAGCAATTATATATATGTAATCGGTTCCGATAAATTATCTTCGGAACTGCACCGGATAAATGAAGAAGCCAACCAGAAGTACGTAAACCTGAAGCTGGATTACACCTATAACGATGAAAACGATCCGAACCGGTTCTATTACCGCTCCGACCATTATAATTTTGCTAAACACCAGATTCCGATTATCTTCTTTTTTAACGGGGTACACGCAGATTACCACAAACCCAGCGACGAAGTAAGTAAAATAAACTTCGAAAGTGCCGAAAAAGTGGCTCGCTTAGCTTTCTACACGGCCTGGGAATTAGCGAACCGCGACGAACGCATTAAAGTGGACAGTAACAAAAAGTAATTATTAGTCCATAGTTGTTGGTATATTGTACATCGACAAAAGTGATATAAAATAAGCTTCTGGAACTTGATTTTTAAGGCGCTTATTTTAATAGCCAGAGAAGATCGGATTTAAGGTCCAGGTTTCTCTGGCTATTTTTGCGTTTTAAAAATAATATTATACTTCAAAATACGTAATTAACAGATACCTTTTATAAGTCAGGACGGCCCATTCGTTAAGTCAACCTTATCAACTTGACCGGCTATGGATTATCGACCAGAGACTATCGACTAAAAAGCATGAGTCAAAAATTAAAACAATTTATGTTGGATGCCGAGACCAAGGCTTTTGACCTGAATCATCGGCAAAAAATAAAATTCAATATCGGCAAGTACAACTTTGCCGTTACCAATGGCCTCAAGCAGTACACCGATCATGAGTTGGCCCGCGACCGCGCTTCTTTTATCAAGACCAACGTTATCAATAATTTAGATAAATACCTCACCGAATTTGAGCGTAATTTCACGAAGCGGGGCGGTAAAGTGATCTGGGCGCAAAATGCCGAAGAAGCCTTACGCGAAATTGGCCAGATCATGAAACGCAAACGGGTTAAATCAATCGTAAAATCTAAATCGATGACTACAGAAGAAATTCACCTGAACGACTTCCTGGAGAAAAACGGCATCGACGCGATAGAAACTGATTTAGGCGAATACATTGTGCAACTGGCCGGGCAAAGGCCTTACCACATTGTAACGCCGGCCATGCACATGTCTAAAAAAGACATTTCCGATTTGTTTGTAAAAAAGTTGCGGATAGCCCCCACCGACGATGCCCAGCAATTGGTATTAACGGCCCGCAACCTGCTCCGGAATAAATATACCACGGCGGAGGTAGGCATTACGGGCGGCAACTTCTTAATTGCCGATGTAGGGGGCGTAGCCGTAACCGAAAACGAAGGCAACGGCCGGCTTTCTACCGCTTTCCCGAAAACCCACATTGCCGTGGTGGGCATCGAAAAAATTATTCCTTCCATAGCCGATCTGGATTTATTCTGGCCCCTGCTGGCCACCAGCGGCACCGGCCAAAACGTAACGGTTTATAATACTATTTTTACCGGTCCGCGGCAACCCCAGGAAAAAGACGGCCCCGAAGATATGTACGTTATTTTGCTGGATAATGGCCGCACCAACCTACTGGCCCAACCGGAAAAACGGGAAGCGCTGAATTGTATTCGCTGCGGCGCTTGTTTAAATGTTTGCCCGGTTTACAAGAACATTGGCGGCCATACCTACGAAACTACTTACAGTGGCCCGATTGGCTCGGTAATTACACCCCATTTGGCTGGTATGGAAGAGCACAAACATTTAAGTTATGCCAGTTCTTTGTGCGGCGCCTGCACCTCGGTTTGCCCGGTCCGGATTAACCTGCATAACCTGCTTTTACTAAACCGGCAGCAAAGTGTAGCCGAAGGCTTAGCCGACAAACAGGAAAAGCTCACCATGCAAGCCTGGGAATTTGCCATGAACCACAAAAAGCTTTTGAACATGACGCCGGCCAGTTTAAAAAATTATGGTTTACGCCTGATTTTAAAAGATACCTGGAGCAAAAGACGCACCCCGTTAGAAGCTCCGCGTAAAACTTTTAAAGATCTTTGGAGCGAACACCAGCGGAAAAAGTTTCTTTAGAATTAGCCAATCCGTTCTTACCGAACGTTTTCACCGGCAGGTATCTACTATTCCCGAAAATATTTCGGGTAGCAGATTAATTATTTGTTAGGCTGCATTAATAAATAATAGAATGACTAGGAATCTACTCTATTTAATAAGTTCAATAGTCGTTCTTGGATGCGCCAGTAAAAGGCCAAGGATAGAGTGTTTAGATCTAAATAAGATGGCTTCCGACACATCTTATTATATAAGCAATCGATACTATGAAGGATTTATTTTCCCAAAAGATTATAAACCTCAGATAACAGTTGAAGAAAAAAGGTATACCCCGACCAACAAGCAGGTACGGAGAGCAGAAATGATTCTTTTGGAAATGGAAAGGAGGTATGGCCACCGATACAAAAGGCAATACATTGGAAGCATTACTCCTGCTGGTGACACTCTGATGAATATAAGGTTAATGAAAAACGGATTTAGAGAAGAATGTTTTGACGCAATAGTTGCATTTGGCTTTCATGGTCACTTTGAAAAGAACCAAAGAGTAAAAACTATAAATTTATCTACAGGAAAAATAGAAGAATAATGCATAAACACCAGCCGACGGCCTTGGCCGCCGCTTATAACAAGGCATTAGCGAGAATCTTCCTCTTTAAACAAACGAGTTTCGGCCGGCTGAGACTCGTTTGTTTAAAGAGGCTTTGGTGTGATACAAATAATTAATAGAAATTTTATATACTATATTTAATATTCATGTAAATTAGCTTGCCGATTTGGTTCGTGTACATGAAAACCGCTTTTACCTTTTTATCTAGAATCCCCGTCAGCTTCTGGCTTTTTCTTTTAATCCTGGCAGGCGTTACCGGGCTTTTAAATACCTGTAATTCGGAAACTGTAGAAGAAGTAGTACTTACGAAACAGAAAAGAAAAATCGCTCTAGTTGCTCACCGGGGTGCTGCGGATACTGCTCCCGAAAATACCTTAGCGGCCATAAGACAAGCCCTGCAAACGCCTGCCGAGTTTATTGAAGTAAATATTCACCAGACCAAAGACAAGCAAATAGTGGTGATGCACGATGCTTCGGTGGACCGTACTACCAACGGGGAAGGAAATATTGAAGACTTAACTTTGGCCGAAATAAAAAAGCTGGACGCTGGCTCTTGGTACGATTCGGCTTACCAAAACGAACGGGTTCCTACTTTGGAAGAAGTCTTACAACTAATTAAAGGCAAAAAAAAGCTCCTGATCGAAATAAAAAAAGGCCGTGATTACTACGAAGGCATCGAAAACCAAACCATTGCGCTTCTGCAAGAAAACCGCGCCGGCGATTGGTGTACCCTGCAATCTTTTTACGATCCGGTGCTGGAAAAAATCTGGAAGAACGAGATAAGTGTGCCCACGCATAAACTTATTGTAGGTAAATTACCCTGGTTGCCCCTTTATTACGATCATGGTATTCGGTGGGGAAGTTTCGAAAAATATTACCGGGCTTCGGCTATTAATGTACATCATTATTTTGCTTCCAAAGCCTTTATCCGGCACGTGCACCAAAACGGCTTTAAAACGTTTGTCTGGACCGTAGACGATCCCGAAGAAATAAACGCCATTATAGACCGGGGCGCCGATGGTATTATCAGTAACAAAGCGGCCAGTTTATCCATTCAGCTGTAAGCTGTTGTTTTCAGCGAAATAAATCAAGCACGCTTTTAAACCAGACTTTTGCTAAACAGCGTAAGGGTAATGAATGACCGACTATAATAAGATGGCAAAAGAAAACTGGTTTCAGAAAGAACAGTTACGATTGTTGCTTCTACTATTACCTTTTGTATTTCTGGCTATTTTCTGGCACGATTTCCCGGCTCGTTTCCAGGTATCGGGTAACCTGTGGCAAAAAGGCGAAGGCTACGCCGATAAATATACATTGCTGTTATTACCCATCTTAAATGTTTTGCTCTTCGGCATGTTTCTGGTACTTAATTACCGGGAGAAAGAACCGGTGGGTGGCAACGTATGGCAGCTGCTTTCGCATTTCCTGCTCTCTTATTTATTTTTTATAGCCGGTTTGGCCGCTCTCGGCTTTAAACCCGAAACCGAGATAATCTTTAAATACGGCCTTATTTGTTTATTGCTGCTTTTGGGCAGCTTTTTGGGCACACTTCCGCGTAATGCCACCATTGGCTTCCGGTTGCCCTGGACCTGGAGAAGCAATAGTATCTGGCGCAAAACGCACCGGTTTGCCGCTAAGTTATGGGTATATGCGTCTTTGTTAATGCTGATTTACCCGGCGTGGCAGGAGCATCAGGAATGGCTATTCCCGCTTTACATCGGGCTTCTAGGGCTGCTGCCCATTCTCTACTCCTATTTGCTTTATCAAAGAGAACTTCGCAATACTTTACCCCCCAACAATAAAAGATAAGATTTAACCTTATTCGGCCGGAGCATCCGGTAATATTTCGATATCCTGCACCAACACTTGCTTTTCGATGGCCCGGCCGGTTGGCGTATTAGCTAAACCACCCAAAGCGGTTTCTTTGTAGCGGGTTTCCATGCTTTGCCCTACTTCGCCTAAAGCCAGCACACACTGATCTACGGGAATAACCGGGTCTACGCCGGCAATGGCAATTTGCGCCGATGAATACGCAATAGCAGCCGCACTGGCATTCCGGACGATGCACGGTACTTCTACCAAACCGGCTACCGGGTCACAAATTAAGCCCAGCATACACTGGATGGTAATGGCCACCGCATTAAATACTTGCTGCACTGTACCGCCTAAAAGATACACAATGGCCCCGGCCCCCATGGCCGCGGCACTACCGGTCTCGGCTTGGCAACCACCTACCGCGCCGGCCAAAGAAGCATTCTCTTCTATAATAAGCGCAATGCCAGCCGCCACCAGTAATCCTTCGTGTATTTTCCGGTCGGAGAGCTGATGTAAATCCTGCAGGGTGGTTAAAATACCCGGCAATATGCCCGAAGCACCCGCCGTAGGTGCCGCCACTACCCTACCCATACAGGAATTAACTTCTTTGGCACCCAGCGCCCGGGCCACCAACAGCTTAAAATCAGCATTAAGTACCGTAACCGGTGCATTGGCTACTTTTTTGGCGCCATTGTTTACCATACCGGAGCGGGAAGTCATATCCTGGGTTAAACCGGTTTGCACGGCTTCGCGCATTACAGTATAGGCACGGTCCATATTCTCCCAGATAAACGCTTCGGTCCGGCCTTTTTGCTCTATCTCGTAAGTTATAACCGGCTCGTACAATAACGCTCCTGTTTGTTGGCAATGCTTTTCCCAACCTGCAAAATCTCTGAATAATACTGACATTTTTATAATCTTAAGGCATTTAGCTACTTTATCGGTAATTTATAAAACTAAATACAGAATGTAAATTAACTAAAATTTAAGTCTATTTAGGTAGATATGCCTTATTCCTGTAGCATTTGTGGTTTAAAATAAAATACCCGCTTACCGGTAGCCTCATTTCAGTTTAAGATAATGCTATTGATAAGCTGACTATTTAAAAATACTGTTCCCCAATATGCGGCTCCCGGCAAAGTAGCATTATGGTTTATAAGTAATAGGAACTAAATGTTTTTCGCCGGTTTCCAGGTTTACTTTTATGAGTTGGTGGTGATGCGTATCGGTTATCCATAAGTGGCCCTGGATAAACTTTACATCGTTGGGTTCTTCCAGGCCCGCTATTATTGTTTTAACCCGATTCTTAGCTAAATCTAAGGCTTTAATTTTCCCATTATAGGTATCGGCGATATACAAAGTACTATCTACCACCGTTATGCCTACTGCGTGCTGCAGCAAGGCGGCATCCGCCGCGCCGTCCTGATCGCCAAAATCAAATAAGCCCCACCCGATTAAAGTAGTAACGTGCCCTTCTGTTAAATCTAAACGACGGATGGCACTGGCTTCGGCATCGGCTATATATAAGTAGTTATCTTGCAAAGCCAAACCGCTCGGCTGATTAAAGCTGGCTTCTTTTAAAGGCCCATTCGTAAGCGCTTCCCGGCCATTACCGGCAAAACGCGTTACTACTTCCGTGCGCAAATCCATTTTTAATACCTGATGGTTTCCGGCATTGGCAATATACATTACATCTTCATCTATAACCAAATCCCAGGGACTATTCGGGTTTACCGGTTCTCCCCATTTTTCTTCGTAAAAATAATAGTCCAATTCGCCGGTGCCAGCCGCCGTGGTTACTACTTTTTCTACTAAATCTACCAGGCGAATAGCATTGTTTTTAGCATCAGCTACGTATAAAATATCGCCTTTTAAAGCCAAGCCTTGGGGTTCATTAAAAGAAGCTTGCCGGTAATTTCCGTTTTCAAAACCTATTTGCCCGCTCCCGATCACTTCCAGTACTTTTCCCTCGGTGGTAATCTGTAAAATTTGGTTATGTCCGCTATCCGATAGGAAGATGGTGCCCGCTGGCCCGGCTATTATTTTAGCCGGGAAACACAGTACCGTATCCAGGCTTTCTTCTTGCCGGAACGGGAAAACGGTGCGGTTTAATTTAGCAGCGTTTTCTTCTATCAGGCGTTCGATATTGGGTTGTACTATTTCGTAGATATTTTCGCCGGCTTTCTGCCCGATCACATTACCATTCGGGTCGATCAGCACTACGGTAGGCCAGGCATTAATGGCGTATTGCCGCCAGATTTCAAAATCCGCATCATTTACCACCGGGTGCTTAATACCAAATTTCAGGATAGCTTTCCGGATGGCGTTATGGGTTTTCTCCGCATCAAACTTAGCCGAATGCACCCCGATTACCACCAGTTCCTCCGGATACTCGGCTTCCAATCGGTTCAGGTCCGGAATTATATGCTGACAATTAATGCAGCCCAAAGTCCAGAAATCCAGCAACACTATTTTCCCCCGGAAATCGGAGAGCTTATACGGTTTATCGGTATTAAGCCACCCGTGCCGGGTATTAATTTCGGGAGCACGTACACGTCCGGTTATCATAGCGTCAGGTAATCAGGAACAGAATCAGAATTGATTTGCGAAATTATAAAAACCGCCTAAAAGCCTGAAAGGTTACAGGACGTAGACTAGCACTTGTAGACTGGTGATTGTTTCTCTACAGTTTAATAAACAGCCGTATCTAGTATCTATAAGTACAATCGGGCAAGAGTGGCCGGGCCTTCTACTCATTAGCAGTTTTAATTTTGCTTTAGTAATTCATCTAACTTATTATAGAAAGCATCATCTTCTCCTACAAATCTTGCAATGATTTTCCTATCTTTATCTAAAATGAATTTAGTCGGGAAAGCTTGTATTCCGTACTTTACCGAAATATCAGAATCAATATCTTTATTATTTATTACCTGTAGCCAAGGTAATTCATGCTTCTGGATAGCTTTTCTCCAATTTTCTTCTGTTTCGTTACAATCAATACCGACAATTTCCAGCTTATCGTGGTACTGGGAATAGTATTCCTTCATTTTCGGAAATCCTTTGATACACGGCGGACACCAGCTTCCCCAAAAATCTAATACAATATACTTATTTTTAACCGAGTTTAAAGAGAAGTTTCCGCTTAAAGAACTAAGAAGGAAATCCGGAGCTGATTCACCTTCTTTAATTTTCAGTTCAGCCTCCTTCGCCTTGGTATATTTCTGGAATCGAGTATATTCGCTTTCAAGCACATTTTTAAATACGCCATTTTTTACGTTCAAACTTAATTCATTATAATATTTATCTAATATTTCCCAAGGTTGCCTTATTAGGTAGAAAGCCGATAAGTCTTTATCCAAATTGCTTTTAATGTATTCAAAGTGTGCTATTCTGGCTGCGCTCTCAATTTCATTCCGCTTTTTAAATAGGGCATTAATTTCTTCTTTATTACCGTCTTTAGCCTGTAAAGTGTCCAATTCTAATTCAATGGCAACCGCTTCCGAAGTGGCCTCAATATAACTTTTTCTTACCTGCGCATATTGTTCATTAAATTCTGAACCTTGAACCTGGTAATCTATATAATACTTTTTTAACTCACCACTAATGTTTAAAATGTCAGTCGGCTTCACTAGTAAAACAATATATTTTTGATCTGGGTGAAAGGGACGACCACTAATTCTAATGAATTCTCCTTTTTTTGGAAATAGGTATACCAAAGCTGGTTCATTTATAGGTAAGGATAAAGCAAAACGACCGTTTTTAGATAATGTAGTATCCGTAAGCGGTTTTTCCATTTCCCCCATCTTTGCCATGGGGAAATACGAAATAAGGATAGTATCATTTCCTAATCCCTTGATATTGGCCTCAATGTGGGGTTTACTTTCGGATGAAGTTAATTTAGTAACCATTTGTTTACACGATATTATTAATCCTATCAGTATAATAAGTACAGCAGCCTTTTTAATTTATTTGTAATTTAAAGTTTAAAATATAATTGCTGCCAATAATTGTTATTTTAATACTAAATTCTTCGGTGTTTCCTTAATAGACTAATCAATCTTTCCAATTGAGAAAGAAATATCACTACAAAAATGGCCTGAAAAATCAAGCCGATTCCCGTCGCAGAAACACCCACAACAGTACTAAGCACTTGCGGTAAGAAAAGACTAGCGGCAGTACCTAATCCTGTTCCGAGAACAAAAAAAATGATGGCAACTTGAATATCTTTTAAAATAGAAGCTTTAGCGCTCAATTCATCTTCTATCTTCTGCATAACATTAGCTTCAAAATCGCTAAAAGGCATTTCCAATTTGCTTTTTCGCATTAGATCAGCAAACCTTTTATCGTTTGGTATTTGGTTAGGCATAAAGAATTATTTAAGGTTCTATTTTAAATAGATGGTTAAGAATTAATAACATGTTTTTACGCGCCCGAAACAGGGTAACCTTTACTTTAGATTCAGACCATCCTGTTACCTCACAAACGTCTTTAATGCTTTCATCTTGTAAATAAAAAAGCCTCAGGATTAAGCTTTCGTTAGGCGAGAGTTTTTTTAAGGCTTCATTTATATAATAAGTTTGTTCCTCTTCCTGTAATGATATAAGCACGCTTTCATCTACCACCTCCTGATTATATTCTTCAACAAAGGAAACAACTTCTTTTTTTGTTTTATTTAATCTCTTAAAAGCCTCATTTATTACTATTCTGTATAACCAGGTGTTGAATTTTGATTTTTGATTAAAAGATTTTATTTTTTTAAATGCATTTATAAAAGCCTCCTGCACCACTTCTTCCGCTAAAAATTCATCCTTAACTACTGAAACAGCTACGGAAAAAGCCATGTCTTTATATTTTCTTACAAAATAGCGGAAGGAGTCAGTATCGCCGGCACATACTTTTTTGATGTAAATATCATCCATGCTTTCATGATCCACTTTTTTCATTACCAACGTAATTGGCAATAATCATAGATAATCCGCTACAGATAGCCATAATCGCAAAATTAAAAATGGGATTGCTATGGGCTAATCTTATTCCAACCAATTCTATAATACCACACATCCCAAGACCAACACCAAATCCGGATATTATTATACCTGTCTTTAACCATGGAAACTTGGCTCCTTTTTTCTTTGTAATGAGGTCTTCAATTTTAGCTCCTTTCTCTAAAAAGATTAACCGTTCTTTCATTTTTGCTTGATTATAGAAGTGCCAGAATAAAAAAACACTAATAATAAAAGTAACCAGGATAATGGTTAGGTATGCTCGAGGGTCCATTGGAATTAAATAAGGTTTATTGATTTTATACTCATTAGATATTGCTTAGTAGTGAAAGGTTACAAACCTTTAAAAGTTTATTTTGAATTACTGACAACTGCTTTGTTGAAAAGCTTTGAAGCACTTTTTAGGCTTTGTGTGTGCCAGCATGGTGCGGGAATACTTTAAAAATTCTGTACTCAGATTATTTAGCGGGTGCAAATCCATCAATTTACCAAGGTCTCATAAGGTGATAAAGAGGTTTAAACATCAACTTTTCAGAAATCCAATAAAGAGATTGAAAAGTTAAAGTCTGCCACTCCTGTTATAAACTATGACGAGGGCGAGGGTATGATGAGTATAAAAAGCAAAAGACCTTAAGAGACTTTATACAATGATTAATACCTAAGTCATATCGTTCTGTCTAACTTGGACTATAGACTACGGACTATTTTAATCACAAAAAGCAAGTAATTACGTTTACCTTTGTGTATTAATTACACCAGAATTATGGCTCCAGGTTATTTATCCGATTTCGGCACCATTTTGCTTTTCCTGATTGGGGGAGCTTTATTTATATTAATAGGGCTTTTTACCGCCAAACAAATCCGGCCGCACCGGCCTAATGCCGAAAAACTGGCCACGTACGAATGCGGGGAAGAAGCAGTAGGTAACGCCTGGGTGCAGTTTAATCCGCGTTTTTACGTTATTGCGCTTATCTTTATCATTTTTGATGTGGAGCTGGTGTTTATGTTTCCGTGGGCCGTAGTATTTGGTAACAGAGAATTAATAGAAGCTACTAATGGCTTGTGGGGTTGGTTTGCTTTAACCGAAATGCTGGTATTCATTGCTATTTTGGCCTTAGGCCTGGCGTATGCTTGGGTAAAAGGACATTTAGATTGGGTAAAGCCTAAACCTGTTATTCCAACCAGTCACTCCCCGGTTCCTTTGGATTTATACCAAAAAGTAAACGAACGGCAGTATCCTGTAAAAGTAAAAGAAACTGTATAGTTAATTATTTTTTATACAGATTCGTTTTGTTACGGGCGAGAAACAGAACAGAGATCAGGCAGCAAAGAGAAAAATGGTATCAATTTAGAAAACAAAACAAAGTAGTCAGAAGCTTTCAGATTGATAGAAAAAAGAAGCTACTAAAATTAAGATAAGAAGATGGATTTTCCACGGGAAAAGAACGGTGACGGCGGCATTATAATTAGTAAACTTGATGACTTGCTCAACTGGGCCCGGCTTTCGGCTATGTGGCCCATGCAATTTGGTTTAGCTTGTTGCGCTATCGAAATGATGGCGGCTTGGTCGTCGGCTTACGATATAGACCGGCTGGGCATTATTCCGCGGGCCTCGCCCCGGCAATCCGATGTTATTATTATATCGGGCACCGTTACATTTAAAATGGCCGACCGGATTAGGCGGTTATACGAGCAAATGCCCGAACCGCGCTACGTAATATCCATGGGTAATTGTTCTAACTGCGGCGGACCGTATTGGGAACAAGGTTACCACGTAGTAAAAGGCGTCGACCGCATTATTCCGGTAGATATTTATATTCCGGGCTGTCCGCCCCGCCCCGAAGCTTTGATCGGTGGTTTTATGAAGCTGCAGGAAAAAATCCGAAACGAAAGCTTACTGGCTCCTAAAGCCGTACAAAATTTATTGGCTAAAGAAAAAGTGTAAAGTTACTGATTTGAAAAACAGGTAAATTACCAGTTTTTTTCATCTGCTCCTATTCTGATTATAATTCATAATTTCTAATTCATAATTACATAAAAGTGTCTTTCGAAGAAATAAAAGCGCTTATTAGCAATAAGTTCGGACCGGAAATTATTTTAAGTGAAAACGCCCAAGCGCCGCAGCCATTCCTGGTTATACAGACAGAACGCATTGCCGAGGTTTGCCAAGAACTGTTTTCTAATCCGCTTACCTATTTCGATTTTTTATCCTGCCTCACCGGTTTAGATAACGGACCGGAAGCGGGCAACCTGGAAGTAATTTACCATTTATATTCTATTCCTTACGATCATCATTTGGTAGTAAAAGTTATTACCGAACGTAATACCCCCACCGGCGATTTACCCATGGTACCTACCGTAACTGGTATTTGGCGCACCGCCGACTGGCACGAACGGGAAGCTTACGATTTGATAGGTATTAACTTTTCCGGGCACCCAGATTTACGCCGGATTTTATGTGTAGCCGACTGGGAAGGCCATCCCTTACGCCGCGATTATGAATGGCCCGAATATTACCACGGCATAAAAGTACGCTACGATCAGCACAACGAAGTAAATGGTTTTAAAGGCGAAAACCAGATTAGTTAAGAGTTTAGAGTTAAAAGTTAAAAACCGATTAATATTTGTAAAAGTTAGTGGTCTGTGGTCTGTGGACTATCGACTGTGGACTATCGACTATGGACAATAAAACCAGTTCTCCTTATACGCAATACCTGCTGCAGGCCGAGCCGAACTTTTTTAATCCGGATAATTTAAAGCCCGGAGAAATGCTCATCAATATGGGGCCGCAGCACCCGTCTACCCACGGCGTGTTGCGCCTGGAAGTAATTACCGATGGCGAAATTGTAACGGATGTGGTGCCGCACGTGGGTTACATGCACCGTTGTTTCGAAAAACACGCCGAAACCCGCGCCTATAACCTCACCATTCCCTACGTAGACCGGCTGGACTACCTCGCGGCCATGAATTCGGAGCACGTGTGGGCCATGGGCGTAGAAAAAATGCTGGGCTTAGACGGGAAGTTGCCTAAACGGGTAGAATACATCCGGGTGCTGGTGAGTGAATTAAACCGGATTGCTTCGCACTTTATTGCCATTGGCACCTACGCCCTGGATATTGGCGCCTTTACCCCTTTTTTATGGATGCTCCGCGACCGCGAACACATTCAGCGGTTACTGGAATGGATTAGCGGGGCTCGTTTGCTCTATAATTATATCTGGGTGGGCGGCTTGTATTACGATCTGCCGGTAGGCTTTGAAGAGCGGTGCCGGGAATTTATAAACTACCTGCAGCCCAAACTGGATGAACTGGACACCATTCTGCTGGAAAACAAAATATTCATTGACCGTACGGCCAATGTCGGCATTTTACCTTTGCCGGTGGCTATTAATTACGGTTGCTCCGGCCCGATGCTGCGCGGATCGGGGCTGAAATACGATTTACGCCGGGTAGATGGTTATTCGGTTTACCCCGAGATTGAATTTGACATACCAGTTGGGCAGGGAACCATGGGTACTATTGGCGATTGCTGGGACCGTAACTACGTACGGGCGGCAGAATGCCGTGAGTCGGTTAAAATTATTGCGCAGTGCCTCGATCAGTTGCAGGGAGCTTATAAACGTACGCCCGATTTTGATCCGCAGGCAATGTGTCCTAAAAAAATCCGGCCCAAAGAACAAGATCTGTATTTCCGGGCCGAAACGCCGCGGGGCGAATTAGGCTTTTTCTTCCGGGCTACCGGCAAATCCGATGTTCCTTTCCGATGCCACGGCCGCTCGCCGTGTTTTTCTAATTTGTCGGTTTTGCACGAAATTGCCAAAGGCAGCATGATAGCCGATATGATTGCCATTGTGGGTTCGGTTGATATTGTACTGGGAGAATTGGACCGTTAAATTAGGATTTTTATATTCTTTGTAAATTTATATTTAGAGGTAAATATATTTTTGTATATATTTATACCCAAGTATTTACCTGAATATGAATCTGCGTCTTCTTATTGTTTTATTTTTCTTTAGCATTCAATCTGTTTTTGCCCAGTATATTCCCTTACCCGACACCGCAGAACACAAAACAGCGGCAGCCAGACAAAAAATATTAAAGGGACTAATTGCGCCGGCTGCCTTAATTGGCGTAGGCTTGTATACCATGCAGGATAATGGCTTCTACAGCAGTTTCGACGCGAATCAGGATGCCCGGCAATCTTTCCCGGACTTTAGTACGCACCTGGATGATTATGTTTTCTTGGTGCCGGTGGCAGGTTTGTATGCATTTAATATCTTTTCTTCCCAAAACCGGCACGAAATAGGCCGCCAAACAACTTTATTGTTTGGTTCGGCGGCCTTAATGGGTGCCCTGGTCTGGCCACTCAAAAGCGTCTCCAACATCGATCGGCCGGATAATTCCAACGATCATTCCTTTCCTTCGGGGCATACTTCTTCGGCTTTCGTGGTAGCGGGCGTCATCGACCAGGAGTTCCGTGGCAAAAGTCCCTGGATTAGCGTGGGGGCGTATACCATAGCCAGCTCTACGGGCGTAATGCGCATGCTCAATAATAAACATTGGCTATCGGATGTATTTGCGGGTGCCGGCTTTGGATTGCTTTCGGTGCATACGGTTTATTATGTACACGAACGTTTTCTGCAAAACAAAAACATTACTTTATTCCCTTCTTCTGCGTATGGTACCCAAGGCCTTACTTTATTAGCAACCTTCTGATACCATGAAAATTCTAACCGCTACGCAAATCCGGGAAGCTGACCGCCAAACTACTTTAGAGCAACAGATTGCCTCCGTGGATTTAATGGAGCGGGCAGCCCAGGCTTTTACGGGTTGGTTTACTGCTAACTTCCATTTACAAGATAAATCCATCTTGATTTTCTGCGGTCCCGGCAATAACGGCGGCGATGGATTGGCTATAGCCCGCCTGCTGTATCAAAAAAGTATCAACGTTACTGTTTGGATAGTAGCCCCCGAAGAAAAATTTTCGACTGATTTTACCGCGAACCGGCATTGCTTACCAGCGGAAATACAAGTAATAACCTTGGCTACGGATTCTGATTCTGTTCCGGAAATAAATGCTTTCGATTTTATAGTAGATGGTTTACTAGGTACCGGTTTAAGCCGGCCGGTAAGTGGTATTTTTGCCGCCGTTATCACGCACATTAATACCAGTCCAGCTTGTGTTGTTGCTATTGATATTCCTTCGGGGCTTTTCTCTGAGCAGCCACAAGATTTGTCGACAGCAATTGTACAAGCAGATTATACCTGTAGCTTTGAGCTACCCAAACTTGCTTTCTTTTTGCCGCAAAACGCGCCTTACGTGGGTACGTGGCACGTGGAACCTATTGGCTTAAGCGCTTCTTACCTGCAATCGGCCGCAACAAATAAATACCTGATTACCCCGGCATCTATAAAAAGCTTTTTTAAAACCAGAGGCAAATTTAGTCACAAAGGTACTTACGGGCATGCGTTGTTGTTAGCGGGCAGTTACGGTAAAATAGGAGCCGCCGTTTTAGCCAGCCGGGCTTGTTTGCGCAGCGGCGTAGGATTGCTATCAGTAGCTTGCCCGCAAATTGGGTACGCTATTTTGCAAACTTCGGTGCCGGAAGCCATGACCATACCGGATAGCAGCACCACGCATATAAGTCAGCTCCCCGATTTAAGCATTTACCAGGCTATTGGTGCCGGGCCCGGTTTAAGCAAAGCGCCCGAAACCCGCGATGTTATTATAAAATTACTAACCGAAACGCCTGCCCCATTAATTTTGGATGCCGATGCCCTGAATATCTTATCGGAAAACCAAACTTTGCTGGCGCAATTACCAAAGCATACCATCTTAACGCCGCACCCCAAAGAATTTGAACGGCTGGCCGGCCCGGCCGCAGACGATTACCAGCGGTTAGAACTTTTGCAGCAATTCTGCCAAAAATACACTTGTTTCGTGGTGCTGAAAGGTGGACATACCTGCATCGGTACCCCAGAAGGAAATCTATATTTTAACAATAGCGGTAACCCCGGCATGGCCACGGGCGGCACCGGCGATGTACTTACCGGTATTATAACGAGCTTGGTGGCTCAAAAATACGCGCCCCTCGAAGCCTGTTTACTCGGCGTATATATCCATGGGTTAGCCGGCGATGTTGCTAAAACCCGGACCGGAGAAACAGCTTTACTGGCTTCGGATTTAATTGAAGCGTTAGGTGAGGCTTTTTTGCAGCTGGAACAAACGAAGCGCCCGTAATCTTATAAACTTCAGATAACCAACCCGGCCTTCTCAGGAGAAAGACGTTAAGCGCATTCTCCTTCCTAACTATTTGGTTTTATGCAAAGGCTTTGCTTTTTTTATGCTGTCAGCAGCAACAATAAAATTGCCGGCATCACCAGAATGCCATCACCGGCTACGGCGTAAAAATATTCGCTCCGGTTTTCATGCGCTAGTTCGATTAGCCCGCCATAAATAAGCCCGCAAAGTATTAAAGCTAACTGGTTAGCTCCCTGATGATTGAAGAACACCAACAGCAGATAGGCCAGCAGAAATGTAAAAGCGATCCACTTGGCAGCTCTCACCCCTACTAACCGGGGTAAAGTCAGGGTGCCGGTATGCTGGTCACGCGCTACATCCCGAATATCAAAAATAATGGTGAGGGGCAAAATAAAGAAAAAACGTTCCAGAAATAAAAGCCATCCTTTGCCCGCCAGCACCGGCCAGTTTGCGGCTAATAAAGGCAGCCATACCGTAACGGTAGCCCAAACATAAGAAATCAGGAGTAACTTAAGTAAAGGCACGTTCCGGAGCGGAATGAAACCGTTAGCAGTAGGAATTACGGGCCAGGAATAAAACAAAGACAAAAGGGCCAGGTGCGCTAACAACCAGAAATGGGCCAATCGGAAAGAATATAGAAAAATAAAAACCAGGAGCAGACCGGCAGCTATCATGGCAATGGCCAGTACCCGGCGGTGGGCCAGCACCCAGGCTTTGCGGGGCGAAACCGCTACGTGATAACGCAGTTTGGTGGGCAGCAAACTATCAAAATTATATAAAAAAAAAGTTGCCAGCCCTACCCAAACCCCTAAAGTAAGCGGTAACGGGAACTGAATAAGCAAACAGGTAGCCCAAAACAAGCTAAAAGCACAAACCGAAATAAAGATATTTCCGAAGAGAAAATACTTACCTGCTTTACTCAAAAATGTAACTGCTGCTAAAATCAATTTTTGTTTTTAAATGCGCCGGCAATTTTGCATTTCTACGGGGTATAAAAATTATCAGTCAGGAAAATAAAAGAATTTGCCAATACTGCAATCCCCCACCATCCTGATTTACGAAAGTGGCTTTTGTAAAAAAGGCCGGACTTTAATGTTCGTTCCAACTAATCTTCCGAGCAGCACTGGTTTAGGGCGGACATGGCAATCGCGTTGGCCTCGAAAAGTTGGGGCCCAATAGTGCTAGTACAATAAATACTAACATTACTGGGCCCCAATTATTTCGTACGAAACTTAAAAATACCAGCTAATTGTGCAGGCTATTTTCTTAAATGCCAACGTAAATCTGTTGTTTTGGTAAGAGATAAAAATTAATTACAATAACCTAACGCCTGATTATTCCGCTTACCGTTATAAGCAACTTTTATATTTATTCGATATTTTCCTTGGCCTCGCCTTTGGTAAAAGTAGTATTATATAATTCGATACTGTCCTGAATAATTCTATAAGCGTCTTCTCTACCTAAGAAATTCTCTACCACTACTTCTTTGTTTTCCAGTTTTTTGTAGTCTTCAAAGAAGCGGCGGATTTCTAACAAGGTATGCGGTGGCAACTCCGATATATCGTTTAAGTGGTTTATAGACATATCGTTAGCCGCAACCGCGATAATTTTATCGTCTTCTTCGTTGTTATCAATCATTTGCATTACGCCAATTACTTTGGCTTCGATAATGGTCATGGGGTGTACGTCGATAGAGCAAATAACCAGGATATCTAAAGGATCTTTATCATCGCAATAAGTTTGCGGAATAAAACCGTAATTAGCGGGGTAATGTACTGCCGAAAATAAAACGCGGTCTAACTTTAATAAACCACTTTCTTTATCTAATTCGTATTTAGCTTTAGAGCCTTTGGGTATTTCTATTATGCCGGTTACTATTTCCGGCGCCTTATCACCGTACTGCACGCTGTGCCAAGGGTTATTTTTTCTGGTCATGTATAAGTTATTGTATTAAGAATATTGCAATATTCCGATTTTTAACGCAGAATATCAACACAGATTTAGTATTTTATTAACGATTTAAAACTTGGCGTAAAGGATGGCCGGTAGTTCCGTTAGGTTCCATTATGTGCAGCCACTGGGCTAAGGTTGGCGCAATATCCGTAATGCTAACCCGCTCCGACGAAACGCCTTTTTTTACCTGCCAACCGTACCATAATAAAGGCACGTGGGTATCATACGCAAAAGCCGTACCGTGGGTGGTACCTTTGGTATCTTTTCCGCTGTAGCCTTCAAACCAGCCCGGTAATAAGGTTACCAGCACGTCGCCGGAGCGCCGCCGTAAATAGCCGCGTTGCATTAAACCTTCCAGGCCATATTCCGGCTGCATTTTATTCAGGTCGGCGGTAGTGGTGGTTTTTAATACCCCTTCAAAACGCAAGAGGTAATTGGCTACCTTTTCCTGCATCTCCGCCATGTTTATTTTTTTACTTTCTATTAACGCATGATTTAAATATATCTGGTAATTCATAAAGGCCGTTACCCAATCACCGCTGCCGTACTGTTTCTTCAGAAAAACTTCCAATGAATCCTGAACTGCTCTATTAGCCATACTATTAGCCGGTAATTTTACGCTGTTGGCATAAGCCGGGGCATGGGCAGCACCGTGGTCGGCCGAAAGAAATACCAGGTAATCGTTTTTACCCACGTATGAATCCAGAAACTTTAGAAACTCGGCTAAATCCTTATCCAGGCGCAGGTAAGTATCTTCGGCTTCAATGGAATTAGGACCAAACTGGTGCCCTACGTAATCGGTAGAAGAAAAGCTCAGCGCCAGAAAATCGGTATTGGCACCTTTACCCAAATTTTCGGCCCGCACGGCGGCCATGGCAAAATCTTTGGTGAGCGTATTCCCAAACGGCGTCGAGCGAATAATATCCCACGACTTACCTTTTAACTTAGGCAGATCATGCGGAAACACCGGGCGCTGCTCGCCTGCAAATGATTTTTCAAAATCATTGTCGTCAGGCGTACTTTCGGTGTATTGGGCTAAAGGCAGTAATGTAGTCCAGGGTTGGCTCAGATATTGATCGGGTAATTTCCGGTTATTAAATTCTTGCGCCCACTGTGGTAGTTGCGGCATATAATATGTACTGGTAATCCAGGCACCGTTAGTACCATCGTACCAGTAAGCAGCATTGGCCGCGTGACCGGCCGGCAAAATAGAACCCCGGTCTTTTATACAAACCCCAATTACCTTCGACTGCATGTTGGTAGCCAGCCGCAGTTGGTCGGTAATGGTGGTGGTAATTAAGTTGGCCGGCGACATTTGCCCCCATACCGAAGTACTGCCCACTCCTTTTACGGTTTTATCGTCGGTACAATACATATCTTTGCCGGTAGCCCGATCGTACCAGTTATTACCGATAATACCGTGAATGGCTGGCGTAGTGCCAGTATAAATAGAAGCATGGCCGGGGCCAGTATACGTAGGCACGTAATTATAATGCGTATTCTCGTAACTAAAACCGTCCTGTATTAATCGTTTAAAACCATCGTTGCCATACTTACCCCAATACCGGTACAAATAATCGTACCGCATTTGATCTACCACAATACCTACTACCAACTTAGGCCTTTCTAAGTCATTGCCTCTTTTCTGCGCCATTACCGGCAATATTCCGGTTAAGGTTAAAAGGAAGGCATACCAAAACACTTTTCTTCTCACTTGTTAATCTGCTTTTTATTTAATTCCGGGGCAAAGATAATACAGAGATCCGGCATCTGCGCAAAACCTTTTCAAGCAGATCATTAACAATTTGTTAAAAGACTAAACGCCGGTTTCAACCCCAAGAACGGACCAAACAGGCAAATAATTTTTTTTACCGGGCGGGTATATCCTTTTATTGTAAGGCATATCGGCGTAACTTACCTTTTTTTAAATAAGAGAGCATGCCCTTATCCAGCAAACCAGCAGTATTAATTGTGGGAGCCGGTCCTACGGGATTAATGATGGCCTGCCAACTGGCATTACGTGGTATTCCTTGCCGCATCATCGATCGGAGAACGGGCCCTTCCAAGCTTTCGAAAGCTTTGGTGGTGCAGGCGCGTACCCTGGAAATATTCGAGCAGATGGGCTTATCGGCGGCGGCCCTTACCCAGGGGCAGACGGCTACCGGCATAAACTTTTTGGTAGAGGGCCGGTCGGTACAACATATAAATTTAGCCGGTATTGGCCAGGATAAAAGCCCTTTTCCTTTTCTGTATGTGCTGGAACAAAGTAAAACCGAACAGCTGCTCCGGCAGTTTTTAACCCAATACCACTTATCGGTTGAGTGGAATACCGAATTGCTCAGCCTGGAACAAGATGAAGAACAGGTAACCGTTACTTTGCGGTACAAAGATATTGCGGAGGAAGAAGTATCGGTGCCTTGGCTGGTAGGTGCCGACGGCAGCCAAAGCAAAGTGCGCAAGGAACTCTACATCGATTTTCTGGGAGGCTCTTACGAACATACTTTTTTAGTAGCGGATACGGAGGTAAACTGGAAATTTAACCACGAAGAGTTATTCCTGTGTCTTTCGGAAAAAACCCTGGCCGCCTTTTTTCCTATGGTCGGCGAGCGCCGCTATCGGCTAGTCAGCTTTTTACCTTCACACTTAGCTACCGCTACTAAACCCGATTTCAATCTTATTGCCCGTTCCCTGGAAAAAGATTTGGGAGTAAACTTAAAGTTTAGAAATACCTCCTGGTATTCTACTTACCGGCTGCACCACCGGTATGCCCGGCAATTTAGCAAAGACCGTTGCTTTTTAGCGGGCGATGCGGCGCACATTCACAGCCCGGCGGGCGGGCAAGGCATGAATACCGGCATACAAGACGCTTATAACCTGGCCTGGAAATTAGCTTTGGTCATTCAGGACGCCGTAGAACCCGATTTGCTGCAAACCTACCAGCACGAAAGATTACCCATTGCCAAAAACCTGGTATCTTCTACCGACAAGGTTTTTTCATTTATGGTGAGTAGTAATCCGGTGCTCCGGTTCTTAAGATTAAAAACCTTGCCCCTTTTACTTAAAAAGGTTTTCCGGTATAATAGCGTGCGCACCGCTATTTTTAAGCGGATATCCCAAATAGGAATCCGGTACCAGAAAAGCACTTTGTCGGTTACCGCAGCCGGAGAAAACCACTTTCCGGAGCAAGCCCCCAGGCCGGGCGAACGCGTTCCGTTTATGGCTATTTTTAGTGCGGACCACCAACGCAAAATGAGCCTTTATTCGTTGCTGCACCACCCGTATTTTACTTTACTGATTTTTAAAAGTACTTTTGGACCGGACCGGGCAGAACAATTAAAAGAAGAAGTAGATGCCGAACTGGAGAACTATTTACCCCAATTGGTGCATACCCAAATAATTTATCCGCACGACGAAAACCATGTTCTTTACGAGCAGTTTGGCATTAACGAAGATGCTTTTTATTTAATCCGGCCCGATAATTATATTGCTTACCGGGCCCAACCGGCTTATACCGAAAGCCTGATGCAGTATTTGATAGAAGTGTGCCAAATACTGGAAACTCCCGAAACAGAATTTTTTGCCGAGCTAGATCCGGATTAATACTAAAGATCACAGGTCTGCGGACAATTAAAAAGGCGATTTACGCATGAAAGAAGTATTTTTAGTTTTTGTTGGTGGCGGTTTGGGAAGTTTACTGCGTTACCAATTAGGCCGTTTTATCAATCAAACTTATTTATCGGCTTTCCCCACCGCTACTTTAATCGTTAATATATTAGCTTGTTTGCTGCTGGGTTTAGTGCTGGGCTATCTCAACAAACCGGAACACCAAAACCAGGCCTTCAAACTTCTATTAGCCGTTGGCTTTTGTGGGGGCTTTAGCACCTTTTCTACTTTTAGTTACGAAACGCTAACCTTAATACGCCAAGGCCAAACTACTTTAGCGCTCGGCAACGTTTTTATAAGTGTGATACTTGGTCTGGCGGCCACATTTATTGGTTTAGTACTGGTGAAGCCTACCTGAAATTTTCTTTGTATTAAAAAGAAAGGTTTAAGTATTTATTTAGGCTGGCAAGTCAGCACTGATTGATTTTTTCCTTTAAAACGATTTACCTTTTTGGCAAAATACTTTTGGTTGTTGTATCTAAAATCAGCTAGTGTACTTAAGTTATTTGGCTCAGTTCGTGCTGCTAACGTATAAGGTTTTCTACCATTTTTGCCGAGCTATACCTTTAGCGCCTAATTGCGTTAATAAACCGCAGTGCTCTTTTTCAAATAACGTTTAAATTCTTAAACATGCCGCAAACACGTAAAACTACTACTGCCGGAGCCCAATCGTCTAAAAAAGAATTAACAATAACAAAACAAAAGCAACAACCGCTTAGCAAATCACAACAGGCTTTTAATCGCCTGGTAAAAAAAATAGAAAAACTCCGACAGGAAATAACTTCTACCGAGCAGATATTAAACGAAAAGCTGACATTTTACGGTCAAAATATACACCCTTTAGAGCAAGAGTTAGGAGAGCTGCGCAAACAAGTAGTAAAATTGCTTTTCCCTTTTTATACCGAAAAAAAAACGCTGACAAAAAAGGAGAAACAAGTACTAAGAGGCATCCTGGTGCAGCAATTAAATGATATTTTTTCTTTTTCTAACGAAGAGCCGGACGAAGAACTGAAAAAAGTATTTGAAGCCTTAGAAGGCATAAAGTACGAGGACGCGGAGAAGCAGGACCTGGAAAATATGAAAGATGAAATGAGCGCCATGTTCGAACAATTTGGTTTTAAGATGAACTTCGACGACCTGCACGAAAACATGAGCGCAGAAGAAATGGGTCGGAGAATACAGGAAATGGAGGAGCAGTTTTTTCAGCAATCCGAAAATTTTACCAGTCGCCAAACAACCCAGAAGAAAACGAAAAAACAATTAGAAAAAGAAGAACGGGAACGACAAGCCGCCGAGATAAAAAACAAAAGTGTCAGCCGCATTTATAAACAATTAGCAAAAGCTTTGCACCCCGATCTGGAACCCGATACGGGACAGAAAGTCCGTAAAGAAGCACTCATACAAGAACTTACTGTTGCTTATGACAACAACGACCTGCATACGCTGCTGCGGCTGGAATTGGAGTGGATTCAGAAAGAAGAAACAAATTTAGATCAATTAACCGACGAAAAACTGAGCATTTATAACGAAGTACTAAAAGAACAGGCTGCCGAACTGGAGGCCGAAACTTATATGCAGTTAGAACATCCGCGGTATCAGCCTTTGCTGCGGTTTGTCATGTTCCCGCTGCAACTCCGTACGCTCAACCTAAAGCGGGAAAAGAAAAATTTAGCCGAAGTATTAACAAGCTTACAGAAAACCATTACCCGGCTTGAAGGCGAAAGCGCATTGCAGGAAGTAAAAGAGGTAATCGGGTATTTTGAGCGAAGTTAAACACCTGCCGGGCCGGCATAATGCGTTCAAATTGTTACTGATGTATACAAAATAAAAACGCTCCTCTTGTAAAAGGAGCGTTTTCTATATCTAAAAAGTTAAATCTTACCGACTGGCAGCTAAAGCTTCGGCACCACCTACAATTTCGAGAATTTCGGTGGTAATAGCTGCCTGGCGCGAACGGTTGTAGGTAAGCTTTAATTCTTTCAACAACTCACCGGCATTATCAGTGGCTTTGTCCATCGCCGTCATACGGGCACCGTGCTCCGACGCATTAGACTCCAGCACCGCTTTGTATACCTGAATTTTGAGCGATTTCGGGATGAGTTCCTGAATAATATCTTCTTTGTTCGGCTCAAAAATATAGTCCAGGTTCGTGGTGGTCGTTGCTTCTGCTTGGGCTTTTTCTTCGATGGGTAAAAACTGTTCCGTGCGGATAATCTGCGTCGCTACGTTTTTAAATTCGTTGTAAATAATATCTACCTGATCGTAATATCCGGCGGTAAAACGCTCCATGGCATATTCGGCGGCGGCCCGTACCCGATCAAAAGAAAGATTGGTAAATGAATGGGTAAACTGATCAACCAACTTGTAATTCCGGCGGCTTAAGTTTTCCTGGCCTTTGCGACCAATAGTTAAGAATTCTACATTACCGGCGCTCATCAGGCTGGCGTATCGCTCCTGCACCAGCGCGTGAACGGCTTTAACCACGTTGGTATTAAAAGCACCCGCCAAGCCCCGGTCGGAAGTTACCACAATTACCAACACGCGGTTAATGTCTCTTTTCTGACTGTAATCATTGGGTACCGAATCTTCGGCCAGCCGGGATAAATTAGTCAAGATATTATTCAGGCGCTGCGCATACGGACGCATCCGGATGATGCTATCCTGGGCACGTCTCAATTTAGCCGCCGCTACCATTTTCATCGCCTTTGTAATCTGCTGCGTCGAGCTTACCGATACAATACGGTTACGTACTTCTTTTAAACTGGCCATTTTAGGGTGTTGCTTTAGATAAAGCAACAAAGGTTTTTAGAGTATAAACGATTTTATCGCTGTAATCTTTATGGTTTATCGTTATATTTAAAAAGCGCAGGGGTTTCCGCCTGCGCTTTTATATGCTTAATTGTTCTTATTTGTAACGGGCAGAAAGATCTTTCGCCGTTTGTTTAATCGCGTTAATGGCACTGTCTTCCAGTTTACCGGCTTTTAACAAAGCTAATGCATCGGCATGTTGGGTGCGCATGGTTATAGAAAAATCACGTTCAAAATTACGAACTTCTTCTACCGGTACGTTATCTAATAAACCGTTCGTGCAGCAGTAAATAATCGCTACCTGGTCTTCTACCGTTACCGGTGAAAACTGCGGCTGCTTTAACACTTCCAGGTTACGACGGCCACGCTCAATAGTGAGTTTAGTAGAAGCATCCAAATCCGAACCAAATTTAGCAAAAGCTTCCAATTCCCGGAATTGGGCTTGATCCAGCTTTAAGGTACCAGCTACTTTTTTCATCGATTTGATCTGGGCATTACCTCCCACCCGCGATACCGAAATACCCACGTTAATAGCCGGACGAATACCCGAGTTAAACAAGTTGGTTTCCAGGAATATCTGACCGTCGGTAATCGAAATTACGTTGGTAGGAATATAAGCAGAAACGTCACCGGCCTGGGTTTCAATAATTGGCAATGCCGTTAACGATCCACCGCCTTTTACCAAATGTCTGATAGATTCCGGCAAATCATTCATGTCGCGGGCAATCGCGTCTGAGGCATTAATCTTGGCGGCCCGCTCCAGTAAACGGCTGTGCAGATAGAAAACGTCTCCCGGGTAAGCTTCGCGTCCTGGCGGACGACGTAATAACAACGACACTTCGCGGTACGCTACCGCTTGTTTCGACAAATCATCGTACACCACTAACGCCGGACGACCGGTATCGCGGAAGAATTCGCCGATAGCCGCACCAGTAAAAGGGGCAAAGAACTGCATTGGCGCCGGATCGGAAGCCGCCGCCGCAACTACCACGGTATACGCCATAGCGCCACCCGCTTGCAAGGCATTTACTACCTGCGCAATGGTAGAAGCTTTCTGGCCAACGGCCACGTAAATACAGAAAACCGGTTCGCCTCTTTCGTAAAATTCTTTTTGGTTGATAATGGTATCAATTGCTACCGCCGATTTACCAGTTTGGCGGTCACCGATAATTAACTCCCGCTGGCCCCGGCCAACCGGAATCATGGAGTCGATGGCTTTAATACCAGTTTGCATGGGTTCATTTACCGGCTGGCGATAAATTACACCCGGTGCTTTTCTTTCCAGCGGCATGTCGTACAACTCACCGGCTAGAGGGCCTTTTCCATCAATGGGCACTCCTAAAGTATTAACTACCCGTCCTACAATACCTTCGCCTATTTTAACGGAAGCAATTTTATTCGTACGTTTTACGGTGTCACCTTCTTTAATTTCGCTGTAGTCGCCTAGCATTACGGCTCCAACGTTATCTTCTTCCAGGTTAAGAACGAGCGCCTGTAATCCGTTTTCGAATTCCAGAAGCTCACCTGACTGGGCTTTAGACAGGCCATAAATACGGGCAACCCCGTCGCCTACCTGCAACACCGTACCAACTTCCTGCAATTCGGCTTCGGTTCTGAAATCGGATAATTGTTCCCTTAATATCGCGGATACTTCATCAGGTCTTACTTCTGCCATGTTTATTTTTTATATAAATTTCTTTTTTTATGTTCCGGAGCATTCTGCTCTTTGCTTTGTTATTAACAGTTACTTGCGTAACCTAATTCCTTATAATTTATTTATATAAGGATTTTCTTCAAATTTTTGTTTCAGGTGCCGCAAATCAGTCCGGATGGAATCATCTACCTGCTTATCTCCTACGCGGAGTATAAAGCCCCCAATCATATTCAGATCTACTTTTTCTATTAACTGAATGGTTTTACCGGTTATAGTGGCTAACCTTTGGTTTACCTGGGTCCGTAATTCCGGGCTTAGCGGTACAGCCGTAGTAATATACGCTATCTCAATACCTTTCAACTCGTTATATTGCCGGATAAACTCGGTAGCTACGTTATCCAGTATGGCTTCCCGTTGCTTTTGGGTAACTATGCTAAAAAAAGTCTGGGTTAAGGGTTGTACTTTGTTTTGAAACAAACTTTGCAAAATCACCAACTTTTTATCGTGCTTAATAATCGGATTGGTTAAAAATAACTTAAAATCACGGTTATCTTTTACGGTTTTAGAGAACAATTGCATATCCGCGTGCACCTCCTCTACTATTCCTTTCTCCTGGGCCAGGTCGATCAAAGATTTGGCATAACGGGAAGCAACTCGTATATCTGACATTGTTATTAGTCTTTAATTGTTAGGTTTTAGTTTTTTAGTTCGTTAGTGGATTGCTGCTTTTAAACTAATCACTACTGCCTAATGCAAGTTTACTTCTTTAATGTAATCGCTTATTAAAGCTCTTTGGGTAGCCGGATCTCTTAATTCGTGTTTCAGGATACGCTCGGCTATTTCAATGGAAAGCGTAGCCGCGGTATTTTTAACTTCGGTTAAAGCGGCTTTTTTCTCGTTAATAATGGCTTCGCGGGCACTTTCAATCATCCGTGTACCTTCTACGTTGGCGCGGGATTTAGCCTGCTCCACAATAGCGTTACTTGCTTCGGAAGCTTCCCGGATAATACGGTCACGCTCGATACGGGCTTCCTGTATCAGCTTTTCGTTATCGGCTTTTAACGCCTGCATTTCCAGTTTTGCCTGATCGGCCATGCGTAGTGCCGATTCAATTGAGTCTTCGCGTTCCCGTAAGGCATTGGAGATTGGTTTCCAGGCAAATTTAGAGAGCAAAAACAAGACAACCAGGAAAGTAATGGTTTGCCAAAAAATCAGACCTAAACCGGGGGTTACTAATTCCATTTATTTATAAAAATTGAGGTTATATTTATTTCAGAAGCCTTATGCTTCCGGTTTATTATTAATTATTTCTTAACTCTATTTAATTCTTGTATTGCTGATTCAACTTTTATCCAATGAGGTAATTACATTCTGTAACCAATACCAATCAGTTGATTAACTATTCAGCAAATAATGCTTATTTCTTCATTTTCAGCGGTTCGTGCTTAAAGGCTTGCCCTATGAGCCGAACCGTTGAAAAATGAAGGGCTTTTTAGCCGGCAAAAGAAATAAGAAGACAAACTACTACCCCAAACAGGGCAACACCTTCAATAAGGGCCGCCGCGATAATCATCGCTGTTTGGATACGAGCAGCCGCTTCTGGTTGACGGGCGATAGACTCCATGGCTGACCCACCGATTCTACCAATACCTAAACCAGCACCAAGAGCAACTAAACCAGCACCGATACCGGCACCTAAAATTGCTAAACCTGTTCCCAGGCTAAATCCTGCTTGAAGCAACAATGCTAATAACATAATTATAAAATATAGAGTGAAAAAAAATAAAAAAAATCTTAGTGATGACTTCCATCGCCGTGTCCCATATCATCGGCATGATCGTGTTCTTCTACGGCTCCGCCAAAGTACATAGCGGTAAGCAGGGTAAACACATAAGCCTGCAGCAAAGCCACAAATAATTCCAGGAAGTTCATAAATATAGCAAAAGCAACACTTACCGGCCCTACGGCTAAACTTTCGAAAATAAAGATCAGGGAAAATAAACTCAGAATAATAATGTGACCGGCGGTAATATTCGCAAATAACCGGACCATCAGCGAGAAAGGTTTGGTAAATATCCCTACAATCTCGATTGGTATCATAATAGGCAGCAAAGCTACCGGTACGCCCGGTGTTTTAAAAATGTGGCCCCAGTAAGCTTTATTACCACTAAATACGGTAATTAACAAGGTAAAAAGTGCCAGCACAGCGGTTACCGCAATATTTCCGGTTAAGTTAGCCCCGCCAGGCATTAAGCCCAATAAGTTATTAAACCAAATAAAGAAAAATATAGTGAGCAGGTACGGCAGGTAACGCTCGTATTTGGGGCCGATATTGGGTTTAGCAATATCGTCGCGAATAAAAATGATAATTGGTTCAAAGAAAGACTGAATACCGCTGGGGGCTTTACCGGCATTTCTTTTGTACCGGGCCGCCACCGTAAAGAAAACCAAGAACAATAAAAGTACACTTATAAAAAGAGAAGCCACGTTTTTCGTGATAGAAAAATCCAGCGGACCAACGTGATGCTCGGTGCCATCGGCTTTTTTCTCTACAATTGGTTCTCCTTCTGCGTTGGCATAGTAGATATGGTTATGCTCCATTACATAACCCTTATAAGGTTTAGGGTTGTGATGCTCGTCGTAGAAATTAGAAGAAGAGAAAATATCCAACCCATTTTTACCGTAAACAATAACCGGCAGCGGCAAGGTAACACCATGCGCAAACTCCCAGCCGTGCTCATCCCCAATGTGATGGGTAATCATTTCTCCGGGATTAAACTTTTCTGTTTCGCTGGCGGGTTCGGCAGCAAAAGAGGCAAAAGTTAAAACCGAAAATAATATTGTAAATAACTTCTTCATTCAGAATTGATTATAATAAAAAATTTGCTGCAAATAGCTTATAATTATACCTACTTTTTCGAAATTCGGCGCAAGTTACCCAATATGCTATAGATTTCAAAACCAGTGTATAGAAAATAAATTAAGAAGAAATTTATGGCAAACTGCATCTCCCTTTCCGAAGCAAGATATACATACAGAAAAACCGCTACCATGCAAAGAAAAATCCGGCCTACCGACGATCCGAAGTAAAACAACTGGAACTTCTGAAAATCGTCGCCCATACCTTTACCCACAACATAAAAAGTAAGGAAAGTAATGGTCGCAAAAAATAACAGGATATACCAACTTAAGGAATGCACCAACGCGTAACCCGTAAAATAAACAAGCAACCCGATGCCCGCGGCCAGCAGTACGGTTAATATAATGAGATTGCGTAAAAAATGCATAAAGTAAACCCTTGCTAAGCTCCGGATATAAGCCTTCCCACTAATTCCGGGCACAAAGATAGTCTACTTTTTGGTTACCGAAGCTATTACCATATAAATAGAAGAAATTACAGCCACTAACATCAGGGCAATCGTCCACCAGGGGTTTTTATTGTTTTGTTTTTCGTCCAGCCACATGCCCCCGTAGGCGGCAATAATTAAGATTACAATCATTTGAAAAGCCAGCCCCGAATACCTTAAATAAGGCTTCAGTTGATCTTGTTGGGAAGTTTTATCTTTGGATGCTTCGTCAGAATTCATAAAAATCAATTTTAAGCTAAACCTTTCGTAAACGGATTTGGTTAGGATGGGTCTGGTTTATACTAAAATAATTTGGCATGGTAACCGGCAAAATTTTTATACTGTGCACAAAACCTTTAATTTTACTAATTACTTCCACAAGATTGTTTATTCCTACTAATTGGTAGTTTAAATAAGTTGTATTATAAAAATATCAATCTCTTTTGGGCGTTATACAAGTTAGCCGCAAGCATACCATTCCCAACAACAGAACCTCTATTGTTTTGAACAAGCCGTATTTTTACTTCTTTCTTTTCTTAATTATTGCCAGCTGTTTAGCCGGGTGTTCCGCCGAACGGCACAATCCTTTAAGCCGGGCTTATCAGAATACCACGGCCCATTACAACGCTTTCTTTTTAGGCAACGAACGCCTGAAAGAATTAGAAGCCGGGGTTGCCGCCAAAGCGATACCGGATTACAACCGCGTGCTACCTATTTTCCCTTACATCGATTCGGTTACGGCGAGCGGCTATAAAAAAGAACTAGAAGAAATTATAAAAAAAGCTTCGCATCCCATTCAAAAACACCCCACCAGCGACTGGACTGATAACAGCTATTTATTAATCGGGAAAGCCCGCTTTTACGGTTTGGAATACGATGATGCTATTAAGACTTTTAAATATGTAAACAGCACGAGCACCAACGAGGTAACCCGGCACGAAGCTTTGCTTTGGCTCATGCGCAGTTTTGTGACCGTAGAAGATTTGGAGAGCGCCCGGGCGGTTTCCGATATCATGAAAAAGCAATTTCTGACGAAAGAAAACGCTACTTTGCTCTTTCTAACCCGGGCGCAATATTACTTACTCCTCCGGGATACCAAACTCGCCATCGAAAATTTAAAACTGGCCATTCCGCTCGTTGAACCCAAAGACGAAGAAGCCCGCATCCGTTTTATTCTGGGGCAATTATACCAGCAAACCGGACAAGACCAACTGGCGTACCAGCAATTTTCCCGGATTATCCGCAAAACGCCGCCTTACGAATTAGGGTTTCAGAGCAAATTGTATTTAGGCCAGGTTACCACCTTAAGCAACGCCGCCGATAAAGAAAAAATAGACCGTTATTTTCGGAAGCTGCAAAAAGATGCGAAGAACCTGGAGTACCGCGACAAGATATTTTACGAAATGGCGCGCTTTGAGCTCAAGCAAAATAAACCGGAACAAGCTTTAAATTACTTAAATCAATCCGTAAGAGCTTCTAAAAATAATCCGGGTCAGAAAGGCTACGGGTATTTACTGGCCGGCCAGATCTACTACGATAAGCTCCAGAACTATCCCCTGGCGTACGCTTATTACGACAGCGCCGTACAGGTTCTGCCGCCTACCGCCGCCGATTACACTGCTTCAGCCGAACGCCGGGATATATTAAAAGATTTTGCTACTAATTATACCGTGGTAGTGCGGGAAGATAGTTTGCAGGCTTTAGCCAATTTGAGCCCAGGCGACCGGGATAGAAAGATAGCCGAAATTATAGCTTTAGCCGAAGCACAAAAGGAGGAGGAAGCCAGAAAAGCGGCTTATGCTGCCGCCCAGGCGACCGCTAATCCATCTACTAATAACCAGTTAAACCAAAATAGCTTTAATACTACTAATAACACCGGCGCCCGCCCGGCTACCAATACCGCTCCTGCGGCTACCAATGTGCTGTGGTATTTCGATAATCCGGCTACTATTGGCTCGGCTAAAGCCGAATTTGTGCGGCGCTGGGGTAACCGGACTTTGCAGGACAACTGGCGTATTACTACCCAGCAGGTAAACAATAGTCCGCAGGACGTACTGGCCAGCAATAACGTGGATTCTTCTACCCAAACCAACCAGGACGCTACGGCTCAACAAGAAGCTTTTCGCCTTGACCTGGTAAAAGATATTCCGCTTACGCCCGCACAAAGAGCAGCTTCGGATAAACGCATCGAAGACGGTCTTTTTGCTTTGGCTACTATTTACCGCGAACGCTTAAAAGAACCGGCCCGCGCCATTGAGACTTACGAGAAATTATTGGCCCGTTTCCCCCAAACTAAGTATGCGCCGGAAACTTATTATACGTTGTATCTGCTGTATAAAGACGCTAACGATCCGAAGCAGACCACCTACGCCAACCTGACTAAACAGCGCTTCCCCAATACGCGCTACGCAAAATTAATAGATCAGCCGGATTACCTGGTGCAGGTATCGGCCGGCAATGCAAAAGTACGGCAGTTATACGACTCGGCTTATGCGCTTTACAACAAACAAAAATATGTACCGGCCAGCAATATGCTTAATACGATCCGGAAAGAATATCCCGACTCCGACCAAAGTGACAAGATTGATTTTTTAAATGTGCTGTTAATTGGCCAGACCGAACAACCCAGTGTATTTAAATTAGCGCTGCAGCAGTTTGTTTCCCGGCATGCCAATAGCCCGCTGGCCGAAAAGGCCCGTCAGTATCTGGGTTCTTTCTCGCTCTACGAAAGTGGCAAATTGTCCGAAGCCGAGTTTGATAAAACCCACCCGAAACAACTAGTAGCGGCTAACCAAATAACGGAGCAGCCCGCTCCTAACCCGGTTCCGGGGCCAACCCCTACCAACAGCGCAACAACTACGAATAAACCGGTTACTACCCCGGAAACACCAGTTAAAGATACGCCGGCCCCTGTGCAGAAAGCAGTCCCGACCAAAACGCCTCCGGTTACGAATAAACAACCAGATACCAACACCGTTGCCAAACCCGCTAACGGAACAAATGCTGTTGCCAACCCGGAACCAGCAGCTCCGCCGGCAGCAACTCAACCTGCGTTTGCCATTATAAATATACAAGCGCCGCAAATGGTAGTTATTGCTTACCCAAAAGGCCACGCAGCTTTTGCCGATGTAATAAGTATGGTTCAGGGATACAACAATAAATATAATGGCGCCGACCAGCTTACGGTCGAAACTACGGTCTTTAATCCCACTACCGAGTTCGTCGTTATCCGGGAATTTTCTAATGCCAAGAAAGCAAAAATATACACTAGCAAACAAAAATCACCCCAATCGCCATTAAGTAAAATAAGAGGTACAAAATTTGATACCTTTGTAATTTCTTCCGAAAATTTACCGGTTCTGATCCAGAACGGTAACCTGGAAGAATATCTGACTTACTATAAGAATAACTATTAATACGACATGGCTGTTGCGCGTTCTAAATCAAAATCATCGGTTGCCCTAACTAACCGGTATTCCAAAATAGTGCAGGGTATCTGGTTGGCTTTTCTGGCGGGCCTGGTGGGCTTCGTCTTATTTGTACTGGCCGTAACTACTAATTTCCTTAATTTATTCGGCGAATTGCCCGGCTTTCAAACCCTGGAAAATCCCAAAAGTGAATTAGCCTCCGAAATGTATTCGGCTGATGGCGTACTCATGGGAAAGTACTTTCGGGAAAACCGGACGCCCATTGAATACCGCGATTTACCGCAGAATTTAGTTGACGCTTTGATTGCTACTGAAGACGTACGCTTTGAAGAACACTCAGGCATTGATTTTAAAGGTTTGCTGGCGGTAGCCTATTATAGCCTGTCTGGCCGCAGCCGGGGAGCCAGTACGCTCACCCAGCAAGTAGCTAAAAATTTATTTCGCACCCGGGCCGGCACCAGCCGCGAGGGCTTACTAGCCGATATACCGGGTCTGCGCATGTTGATTATTAAAACCAAAGAATGGATTGTCGCTATCCGGTTGGAAAAAGCTTACACGAAGAAAGAAATTCTGGTGATGTACCTGAATACGATAGAGTTTGGCAGTAACGCTTTTGGTATTAAATCGGCCGCCAAAACCTTCTTCAGCAAACCGCTCAAAGAGCTTACGCTGGAAGAATCGGCTTTGCTGGTGGGTATTGTAAATAATCCTACGCGGTTTAGCCCCGTTACTTACAAAGAGCGCTCGCAAAGACGCCGCGATTGGGTGCTCTCGCAAATGCGCAAATATAACTTTATAGATGAACCTGCCTATGCCACTGCCGTAGCCAAGGATATTAAATTGCAATTTAAGGTTGAAAACCAGAATACGGGTATTGCCCCTTACCTGCGGGCCGAAGCGGGCAAATGGTTGAAAAAATGGGCCCGGGAAAACGGCCACGATCTTTATTCAGATGGTTTAAAAATATATACCACCATCGATTCGCGGATGCAGCAACACGCCGAAGAAGCGGTGCAGCAGCACATGAAAGCGCAGCAAAAGCTGTTTTTTAGCGTAATTAAAAAAAGTAAGCCTTGGGTAGATGATAACGGACGTGTAATAAAAAACTTTTTGCAAACGGAAATAAAAAGAACCGATCGTTATAAAGCGCTGCACAACCGTTTCGGTGGCAATACGGATTCGATTAATTATTATCTGAATAAGAAAATACCGATGAAGGTATTTACCTGGGATGCTCCCGGCGAGAAAGAAGTGGTAATGAGCCCCATGGATTCTCTGGATTATTATAAACGCTTTTTACACGCTGGTTTTATTGCTACTAACCCATTAAATGGCCATATACTAGCCTGGGTAGGGGGTACCAATTATAAATATTTTAAATTCGACCACGTAAAATTGGGCCGCCGGCAGCCGGGTTCTACTTTTAAGCCTGTGGTGTATACAGCGGCTATTGATAACGGCTACTCCCCTTGCTATGAAGTAATGGACGTACCAGTTACTTTCACAACGGAGCAAGGCCCTTATACGCCTAAAAACGACGATGGTAAATTTTCGGGAGCCCCGTTTAATTTACGTAAGGCCCTGGCTTTCTCTAAAAACTCCGTAACGGCTTACCTGGTAAAAAAACTGACTCCCGAAACAGTGGTAACCTACGCCAAAAGATTAGGCCTGACCTCCAAAATCGAAGCTGTTCCGGCCGTGGGTTTTGGTACCAGCGATGTATCGATTTACGAAATGGCGGGTACTTACGGTACTTTTGTGAATGATGGTGTCTGGACAGAACCCATTTATATTACCCGCATCGAAGATAAAAATGGCAATCAGCTTTATAACAGTATACCCCGAACCCGGGAAGTATTAAACCCAGAAACGGCTTATTTAATGGTGCATTTATTAACAGGACCGGCTGACATTCAGGGAGGGACTGCTTACTACGGTTTGCGCCACCGCTACAAATTAAAAAATCAGATTGCCGCTAAAACCGGAACCACGCAAAATAACTCCGATGCTTGGTTTATGGGTATGACGCCCGATCTGGTATGCGGTATGTGGGTAGGGGGCGAAAATCGCAGCATTCACCACCGGAGCTCCGCTTACGGACAGGGAAACAAATTAGCCATGCCTATTTATGGTATTTTCATGAACAAAGTGTATGCTGATAAAAGCCTGAAGGTATCCAAAGATCCTTTCCCCAAACCAGAGCAGCCCTTATCCGTGGAAATTGATTGCAGTAAATACAACAACAGTGTTATCAGCGATACCGTACGACAAGAACAGATTTTACAGGTTCCGGTGCAGCCGGATTTAGACGAGGCGATTTAGCAAAAGAGAAGGGTATGGCCGCCAGGGAGGAATTAAAAGCAATTATCAGTCATTTGCCGCATAAACCGGGCATTTACAAGTTCTACGACGACCAGCAAATAATTTACGTAGGCAAAGCCGTTGATATCCGGAAACGGGTAAGCAGCTATTTTAACAATTCTACGCAGCATAATAAGAAAACCCGTCAGCTTATTTCCCATATCCGGAACATCGAGTTTACCATTGTCGATACGGAATCGGATGCTTTCTTACTCGAGAACAGTCTCATCAAGCAACACCAACCCAAGTATAATATTCTTTTAAAAGACGGAAAAACGTATCCGTACATCTGCGTCACGAACGAAAGGTTTCCGCGGGTAATTAGTACCCGCAACCGAATAAACGACGGCTCCAAGTATTTTGGCCCTTATGCCAGCATTACCACCATGAACGTTTTGCTGGAAATGATCCGGAGCTTATACCCGTTGCGCACCTGCACCTATAACCTTTCGCCGGAAAATATAGAACGCGGTAAGTATAAAGTTTGCCTGGAATACCACATTGGCAACTGCAAAGGCCCCTGTGAAGATCTCATCGACGAAGAAGCTTACAACCAGCATATTCAGCAAATTCGGAGTATTCTTTCCGGCAACGTAGGCTTAGCTAAAAATTATTTTAAAGATAAAATGATGGAGGCGGCCCAGGAAACCCAATATGAGTTAGCGCATAGCTATAAACAGAAAACCGATATCCTGGATGATTTTCAGGCAAAATCTACGGTTGTAAGCAATACGCTCACCAACATAGACGTCTTTTCCATCTCTTCTAACGAGAAAGGTGCTTTCCTGAATTATCTGAAAGTGGTTAATGGCACCATTATTCAAACGCAATCTTTGGAAATACAGAAAAAGCTGGAAGAAACCGACGAAGAAATTCTGGCCGCTATGATTATCCAGTTAAGGATGGAATTTGAAAGTGACTCCAAAGAAATTCTGGTAAATATACCGCTCACTTTACCAATTGATAACTTAAACATTACCGTTCCGCAAATTGGTGATAAACGCAAGCTGCTTAACTTATCTCTGAAAAATGCGATGTACCTGCGCAAAGAGAAAGAAAGCATGAACGAGAAAGCCAAGGACACGAGCGAAGTGCGTATTATGGAGACGCTGAAAAAAGATTTGAAGTTGATGGAGTTACCCAAACACATTGAATGTTTTGATAATTCTAACTTCCAAGGCGATACTCCGGTAGCATCGATGGTTTGTTTCCGGAATGCGAAAGCCGCGAAAAAAGATTACCGGCACTATCATATTAAAACCGTAGTAGGCCCCGACGATTTTGCGTCGATGTACGAGATTGTAACCCGCCGCTACCGCCGTTTGCTGGACGAAGGTGCTTCTTTGCCCCAGTTGGTTATTATTGATGGTGGTAAAGGGCAATTGGGCATGGCCGTAAAAGCGTTAAAAGATTTGGGAATTTACGGCAAAATGGCCATTGTGGGTATTGCCAAGCGTCTGGAAGAAATCTTTTATCCCGGCGACTCCTTTCCTTTATACATTGATAAAAAGTCCGAATCCTTGCGGCTGATTCAGCGCATCCGGAACGAAGCCCACCGGTTTGCCATTACTTTTCACCGCAGTAAACGCGATGCTGGCACTTTAAAGACCGAAATTACCGAAATAAAAGGTTTAGGACCTACTACTGCCGAAAAGTTATTAACGAAGTTTAAGTCGGTAAAAAAGATTAAAGAATTATCCGAAGAAGAATTAGTAGCGGAGATTGGTAAAAGTAAAACAAAGATTTTGTTGGATTATTTTCAAAATGCCTAAAGATAGCCAAACTTCCGCGCCATATTGTTTTTTAAACCTGCCTAAAAATAGCCAGACACGTATATAAGCAGAAATTTATTAAGTAGTATAAAAATAAAAAGGGAGCTTGTGTAAGCTCCCTTTTTATTTTTATACTACTTAATATTATTAGTGGCTCCACAAGGAAGATTCAAACTCCACTAACTCTTCCATGGCCCGCTGCGAAGCTAAAATTGCCTGCTGGCTGCCACCATGAATGGTGCTTAATTCATCATCGCCCGGGTTAGATACTTTCTTGATATAAGAACTAAACATGCGCAATTCAAAGGCATCCGCTAAGTTCAAATGATTGGCCTCATTTTGCGTATTATACCAAATAGCATCTTTGGGGTGCTCCCGGAAAACCTTCGCCAAATCTTTGTAAGCAAAAGAACCAAGTGGCTGATCCAAGCCGGAATCCGTATTTTTTACATAAAGCGTAATGGCCTGAATATCATATTTGATCTGCGATCTTTTTTTATCGAAGATCACGTTTTCTCTTATTTCCAGACGATCAATTTCTTTAGGTAAGTATTCTGCAACGCCACCGCCGGCAGCGCCTTCATCAAAAGGCTGGATAACATAATTTTTGTTTGCCCGCTTTTTAGCTTGCTGGATTTCGTTCCACTCGGATCTGGCCTGATTTAGAGATTCTACTTCCTCTGCACTTGGCTCGCCACTGCCTTTTGCTAAGCTCTGGCCAAATTCGGGAGTAGTTAACGACTTGGTTAAAGAGTCGTTTTTATAAGCTACTAATTCCCCTTTTTTTACCGCGTCGATAATAATTTTAGAAATCTCGTGATTTAGCGCGAACAAGGGTCTATTTTGCTTTTCTTTCAGGTTTACTACCCGCCAAAGCGTACGCTTAAACATAACATCACTTTCCGGGGTTGGCCGGGCAGAAGCATTATCGCCGGCGGCCATAGCAGCTGGTTGCTGGGCAGCAGCAGTTCCGGTTGGCTGAGTAGTACCCTGCCCGTAGGACTGAATAGCTACCCCCGCCAATAATAAAAACATAAATATTTTCCTGTTCATGACTTCTAGATTTATTTCTTAATTTTTAACGTAACGAATTAACGTAACGGAATATTGGCCTGAGCAGATGAAGGAACCGGAATATCTTCCATATCGCCTTTATAATTCAGGCGGATAATTTCTTTCACCTTTACAAATATCTGGTCACCAGGACGCAATTTAGACAATAAAGGGGCAATATTTCCGGAAGAGCTGCTAAAGTTTAAGCGGTCTAACTGGGCGCCGCCTCTACCTACCTGCACTTCAAAACTAGTTACCCGGTATCTGGCTTCCTGCGGATACATCCGTTCAAAGTCCTTATCCGGCTGCACATCAATGTTAATGGTACGAGGCGTAGTTGCAGAAATACCTTTTTGAAAATCTACCGGACGGCTGTTTACCATAATACCAATTTGCGGTAAAGGTACTCTTCTTACCTGGAAGGTTTCTTCTCCAATTTTTACCCCCCCGCTGCTTACGGTTAATTTAACCGGTGCAATGGAATTAGGAGAAATAACTACTTCTTCTTTTTTAGCACCTCTGGTGAAAGAGGCATTGGTACCGGAGAAAGAAGGATTATAGTTAGCACCTAAAGCTGGAGCCAAGGCATTTAAACGGTTAGCTACTTTGTAGTAGAGCGCAGAAACAGAAGCCGAAGAAATACTTAAGTTAGGTTCTACAACCATGTATTTCTGAGATACCGTAAAAGTAGTATCACGGCCATTGTTATTTAAAGTAATTCTTCCGGTCCAGTTCTTTTCAATCAAACCGTCTTTGTTTTTCGGACCACCCGCCGAAGCCGTAAATTCAATTTGTCCGCGACCGTTTACGATCCTTACCGGACCCGCTGAAGAAGACATTTTTGGAGTTAAATTACTGGAGAAAGCGGTTAAGAACATCTCAGCCCGGTATTTGGTACCAGCCGCTACAATATTAGATTCGGCCGTAGCCGTTCCTAAAATTTTATCGAATTTAATCTGATCAGCTCCTACCCGGCCAGCCAGATCTTTCAAAATATCTGACTCGTATTTCAAAACTTCTGCTTCTTTCTGAGCCAGAACGGCTAAAGCTGCAACCAAAGGTGTACTCTCGAAGTTTAATTCGGCGAAATCCTTATTTTTTTGGTTGGGATCTTTGCTGGCAATTGGGTCTTCTTTACCGGTTAAAGCTAATTTAGCCGGCATGTTTGAATTGAACTGCTTCAAAAACCCAGCATAGTCATTCAGCTTTTTCTGTAATTCATACGCTTTACCGTTTTTGTTAGGTCCACCAATCATAGCCCGGTTAATAGCTTCTTCTTCGGCAGCATTTTTATAACGCTCGCCATCTTCGCCTGGACCGCCTGATTCTTTTACGAGTAAATCCCGTAAACCATTCATATACGAAATCAGTTCGGCAGTTCTGGTGCGTACTTCGTTTGCAGAATTCACTACTTTCTGGTCGTTAGGACGATTACCAGCTTTAGCTACCGCTTGGCTAATACCTTTAATAGTATTGGTATTATCACCAACGGTTTTGTTATTAACAGTCATTAAACTGTCGTCTAAATATTGAAATTTCAATAGGATTGCGGATGCCACCTGAAGTGCGAGAAGGGCGGTAAGTACTAAGTACATCATACCGATCATCTTCTGCCTTGGGGTTTCTTTTCCTCCAGCCATGTTATTACTAAGTTATTATATTATGAATAATATTGTATTAAAGCCTTACTTATTGCGCAACCGGAGCCCGCATAGCATTTAACATATTGCCGTAAACAGTATTTAAAGAATGCAAGTTCCGGGTTAAGCCGCTAACTTCATTTTTAAACTGTTCGGTATCTTTAGCGGCATCAGTCATGTTATCCATAGCAAGGCTTAAGCTACCGTAGAATTTGTTCATTGATTTCAGGTGATTATTTGCATCCTGTAATTCCATTTCGTAAACGGCGTTAAGGGCACCTAAATTCTTGGTAACATTTTGTACTTGTAAGTGGTACTCACGGGCATCAGCAGTTGCACCGGCCAGTTGGGTTATAGCTTGTACCGTAGAAGAGTAAGCTTCATTGATACGATCTAAAGACTGGGCCGCTGATCTTACCTTAGTAGTATATTCTTGTGTAGCTACGGTAGCGTTGCTTAAATCGGCCATTTGGGAAGTGGTTTCGCTTAAGCGGTTTAAACCCTGCCCCAGTGAGCTGATGGTAGCAGGCGTTACATTGGCATCGCGTAACATTTTATCTAAATCATCAGTAACCGAAGGACCATTGTTTGCACTTACCGGGGCTAATTTCCGGGCTGGTCCGGTATAATTATCGGCTAGTTCGGGATAAACGCGTGACCATTCCGGATCTTTGTGTGGTTTTTGGAAAGCACTGGCTAAGAAGATAAGGGCTTCGGTACCCAAACCTACAATCAGCATTTCGTTAGCACCTGGCCAGTGCATAATTTTAAATAATGCCCCAACGATTACAACCGCGGCACCAATGCCGTATACTTTCGGCATTATTTTTTCTTCAAAAGTGTTCATTGTTTTTTAATAGGTTAATTGTTGTGTGTGTTTTATTAGGGTTTATTTTAGGGAATTTTAGGCAATAGAATACCCGTAAATAGTTTTTACTATTTATTTACAGGTATAAAGAGGGGCGTATTTGTTATCTAAAGTCTTCGGTATCTCCCAACATAATCATGGCGCAACGGAAGCCAATATAAGAACGGGCCGAGTCTTGGTATTCAAAGTTACGGGTACCAGTTTCCAGGTAATAAGCAATATCTTTCCAGGAACCACCCCGCACTACTTTGCGCGGCTCATCATCTTTGTAATAAGTAGGGTTTAAGTCCCAAACAATTGGCACTGCGGCCGGGCTGTAAGCATCTTCACACCACTCCGAAACGTTACCAGCCATATCGTATAAACCAAAGTCATTCGGCATGTATTTGCCAACTGGTGCCGTATAGCTGTAACCATCGCTGTAGTAATCGCCGCGGCCGGGTTTAAAGTTAGCCAGCATACAACCTTTGGCATTCCGCATGTAAGGTCCGCCCCATGGATAAGTAGCCATATCCCGGCCGCCACGGGCTGCATATTCCCACTCTGCTTCTGATGGTAACCGGAAGTTCGGGCTCACGGCCATTTCATTCTCGGTGTTATAAGCTGATTTCAGTTTAGTGCGCCAGTCGGAGAAATAACGCGCCGCAAACCAGTTTACCCCAACTACCGGGTAATCGTCGAAAGCCGGATGTGAGTAATAGTACTGCATCATCGGATCACCCATAGAATAAGTAAAATCGCGCATCCACACGGTAGTGTCCGGATAATACAAAGTCATCATGTCTTCAGGCGAAATCACATCGGCTGAATCGGTTTGTAAAGCCGTCATGAACTGACGGTATTCATTATTGGTTATTTCGGTCTCATCCATGTAAAAACCACGAATGGTTACCTGCTTGTTCAGGTTAGCCATAGAAGCTGCAACATCCTGCTCGGTTTGGCCCATGTGAAATGTTCCTCCGGGACACGGTACCATTCCGTACGGCACTTCCTGCGGGTTAAACTCCGGCCGGTCGTCTACCCCAATCAGGTCCCCTGCGCCATCGTTGCCACCAAACCCACAACTACTCAAGTATATAACCGAAAGCGCCAGGGATAACAATTTAAAAAACTTATTCATGATCTGTTGCAGAATGGTAAATGTTCTAACGTTTTTTAACTTTTTTTTACTTAGCAAATTTATTCAATAGAAATGTAATATACAATATTATAAATCTTAGAATAATTTAAATCTTTGTCATAAAAACCGGGCTAAATCAGCTATTTAGCATTTCCGGCTCCTAAAAAATACCAGATTCTATTTTATTCTAAAAACTATACCGTGGTGTTTTTACCGGTGGACGAACCGTATTAACAGGTTTAGGAAATATATACGACACCATAATTTCGTGTGATGTCCTGGTTTTTGCTTCTACCCCAAAAGTGGTAAAGTCAAAGGCATATCCAACCCGCAGCGTACTTTCTTTTAGCGGAAAACCACCTACCATCCCGGTAATAGCTTCCTGATAACGATATCCGGCACCAAAATATAATTTCTCGTTGTAGGTGGCCCGGCCACCTGCCTCCCACGATAATTGATTAAAATCGTATTTCCCAATAAAAGTGGGAGTTACCACAACCGCAGAAGATACATCTAAGTTCACTCCCCCAGTTAAAAAAATATGGTTTTCTCCGGTTACATTTCCGGCATCCGGAGATGCGGCCCTTGCACTATCCTCAAAAACGTATTTCGATCTAAGTAAATTGTTTAACCCTGCTCCTAAATAAAATTTTTCTGATTGATACCACAAACCTGCGCCAACATCAAACTTCTGATCCGAACTATTTTCCGGTACGCTGGGATCGCCGGGATCGTTAGCGCGGTATTCTCCTTTACTAATGCGATTTACAATGCCCTGTACGCCAATTCCTAATTTACCGTTTCCGAGTTTAACGTGCTGGGAGTAAGATAAGGCCCCATTGCTGATAGTAGTAGCCCCCAACTGATCTTGCACCAAATGCACCCCAATACCGCCCCGCAAAGCACGTATGGGCACCGAAGCACTAATTAACCCGGTATTGGGAGCGCCGCCGGCATCAAAACTACCCTGGTAACCAAACCATTGCACCCGGTATATACCCGTTAGTTCGGCCTGGCCACTAATACCGGCATAGCCCGGACTTATATACATACCATTAAAACTATAGTGACTAAACTGGGGCAGTTGTTGAGCCCAAGCGTTAAATCCGGTAAACAGAAAGCAAAATATTAAAGCGTAAAAAAGTTTCTTCATGCTATAGCTATCGTGTAAATATAAAATTACTTTCTGATAACGTTATTAACGCTCTAATTGGTATGCAATCAGAAATATATCTAAAATCCGGGAAATTTAATTCTCCCGGAGTCTTTATATATCTTTATCGCGCTGAAACGTTGTAATCTACGGAAACTCTAGCTAAAAGATCCTACTTTTTCCCGAAATGTTGCTGAATGTAGTGCTCAATGGCTCCAGTCATAGAAGGCGCATTAGGCATAGGTGCTACAATGTCCAGTTCTAAACCGGCGTCCAGTACAGCTTTGGCAGTGGTGGGCCCGAAAGCGGCAATGCGGGTATTACCTTGCACGAAGTCGGGAAAGTTAATAAAAAGAGAATGAATGCCCGACGGGCTAAAGAAAGTAAGACAGTCGTACTTTACCTCCGCCAGATCGGATAAATCAGCGGGTACGGTTTTATAAATAGTAGCTTCGGTAAACTGAAAGTTGTTATCCCGCATAAACTTTGGAATTTCATCTTTCCGGATATTGGAGCAAGGATACAAGAACTTTTCTGTTTTGTGTTTTTTAATGATGTCAAACAGATCGGTGGCGGTTTTTTCGCCGGTAAACAACTTGCGCTTGCGCAGTACAATATACTTTTGCAGGTAATAAGCAGTTTGCTCCGAAATGCAGAAATATTTCATTTCGGCGGGCATCTCTATTTTACTTTCGGCACAGATGCGAAAAAAATGATCTACGGCGTTGCGGCTCGTAAAAATAATAGCCGTATGGTCCAGAATGTTTATTTTTTCTTTCCGGAATTCTTTATAAGGTACCGGATCTACCTGGATAAACTCCCGGAAGTCTACTTTTATGCCGTACTTATTAGCAATTCCTATATAAGGCGAATTATCGTTGGTAGGTTTTGGTTGGGTAACCAAAATGCTTGCTATCTTTTTACTGTGTCTGTCTGGATTGGCGCCCTTATCTGTATTTTCAGCCATAAAAAAGCTATTCAACTAGTAAATGTTTATTCCCCTAAAAGAGCTCTTCTTTAGTAATTAAAGACAATAAGTTTCAACAGAATAATTAAAGGTATTATTTCTGTGGCGCAAATGTACGAAAACAAATGTAGATTACGAAGCAACACCTTTTTATTTAGCGTGTAAGCAATTCGTAATTCCGTAATTATTAATATTATAGAAACTGCTACATTAGAAACGAACAAAACCGTTTGCGGCATGGCCGTGTTCAAGGCTAAATAAAGCACCATAATAAGCGGCAGGAAAATTCCCATAAATAACAATGTCCGGATGAATTCCCGGTATTGCAGCGATACCAAAGGGGTCAGATCGAAAATATAGCCCATTAAACTCAGAAAAAGATATTTGAGCAGAATAAAGGAAAAGATTAAAAAAGTATAGAATAGAATACGAGACGTAATATCGGTTTCGGATACGGCAAATAAGCGGTTAAATATTACAATATTCTGAATATTGGTATGTATAGCCACAATTACCAAGGCAAAGGAAAGTGAAAAAGCAATAATAAATAATATACTGGACCAGCTGCTAATAGGCTTGGCCAACAGACCTTCTTCCAGGGCCGAACGCCGGAAGAAATTACTCACCCGGAATAAACTTTGAAAATCAGAAGTATAACTTGTGCGGAGGCTACCATATAATACCCCAATCAGCAATAAAAAAATAATAAAAGCATTGTAATTAGGATAATGCCGTACTTTATCCCAAGCCTCATTCTTCAGCGGGGCAGAAGAGGTGGCTACTCTTACTTCGGAGGCGTTACTAAACGTGGTATAATCAGGCTGCTCCGTAGGATGCCAGATACAAAGCAGGTGCCGCCCTGATTTTTCGGGTTTAAACAGTTTATTTAAATCCAGGGAATAGGTAGAGACCGAATCAGCGGTAAATAACAACTGATTATCTATAAACAAGCTCAGGTCTTTCTTAGCCGTAAAGTTAATGAGAAAAGGCTGCCCGTTCCGGATATCTATCCACTGGTACAGGGCTCCGGTTTTCCCGTGGTATTCCGGAATATACAAAGCGAAATGATTGGTTTCGGGCCGGTAAATAAGCCAGTCGGAAGATAACAGATTGGTACGGTTTAATTTAAAAGACGGCAGCTGTTCCTGCGCCAGAACGCCGGAGAAGGAAAAGCAGCAAAATATTAAACCCAGCCAAACCGCTAATAATTGCTGCTTACAAGATGCGCTGGGGGCTTTTTGCTCGGTAAACACCTAAAAATATACTTAAGAAAAGCGAAAACACAAATAGGAAACCAATAATATAGGGATTACCCAGATCGGCGAATTGAAATACAAACAAAGAAACCAGAATATTGATGATCGCCAGAATAAGCACCGTACTTATCTGCTGAAACCCCATGCCCATAAAGCGATGATGCACGTGGTTTTTATCGGGCGTAAAAGGAGAAATCCCTTTCATAATCCGGATGAGAAAAACCCGCATGGTATCGAATAAAGGCACAAATAATATACCTAAAGCCACGGATGGCGAAGAAGGCACCGCCCGCATTTCTATAAACTGAATGGTAAGTACAGATACAATAAAGCCACACACCAGCGAACCGGTATCGCCCATGAAAATAGTAGCTTTATGAAAATTGTAACGCAAAAATCCTAGGATACCGCCGTTTAAACAAACTGCTACAAAAGCATAGTTCTGGTACGAACTGCCACCGTAACGGTAAAAAAACCACCCAAAAGTAGTGGCAATAATCAGAACAATGGTACCGGCCAGGCCATCTAAGCCATCGATGAGGTTAATGGCATTGGTTATACCCACAATTACCAGAAAAGTAAAAGCATAACTAATGCCAATGGGCAACTCAAAAATTCCAAAAATACCTTGAAAGCTCCTTATCCGGATATCGGCAATAATCATGACGATGCCGGTAGCCAGCAATTGCACGGCAAATTTTTTGAAAGCCGATATGGTAACCAAATCATCTTTTAAGCCAATAAAAAAAAGAATAATGCAACCGGCCAACAATTGCTGCACGCCGTTTTCTAAAGAACCAAAAATAGTAAGTGCCGACATAAACCCGGCAAATACCGCCAGCCCGCCTAAACGGGGCGTTAAAGACTCGTGTACCGTGCGCAGGTTAGGCTTATCCAGGATATTTTTAAGATGCGCTACGTAAATAATAGAAGGAACCGCAAATAAGGCCACCAGGAAAGACCAGAAAAAAGAAAGCAAAAGTTGAATAGGCATAAATATCGGTTACAAAAGCAAACCAATTTTCTCTTAATATGATGTAGGAACAGGTTACTTTTTCAAAAAATTTCGTGTAAGAACGAAAGCCTATATTACCAGCTGGTAAAACAACTTCTTCGCCCATAATTACTAATGTTAAAATTAAGATAAAAAAACCTATTAAATAAATTTCCGGCAATTATATCTGTTTTTGCTTTTTGTTTCTGATAATTTATAAAGATGCGGACTTCTTAACTGTGCAAAACGCCGCGCTTGTTCAGCAGGGAAATATCAATCAGGTTTTCTGCCACAATGGTTTCGGGCACAAAAATAAATTTCTTATCCAGAATTCTGGAGCCAAGATAATAGCTTACCCAAAACTCATTGTAAATGTGAAAAATGGCCGGATCGATGGGTTCTACTTTTACAAAGCTTTTGGCTTCTACCCGTTCAAACATGTGGCGTAATACCGACGTCTTAATTTCCTGGCCTTCGTAGTTACCGTACCCTTTGGAAGCCACTAATACATTATCTAAATAATAAGCATTGCTGTTAATGAGGTAAACATTCCATACCTCCTGCCCCAGATCGTTTTGTTCCGTGGCTATCGCAATGGCTACACCTTCTACGGGGGCAAAATCAATATCTTTTTTCATCTGCTTGTATATGGAGGGTGGCCCCGAAAAGTTCTGCTAAATGCTTTGAAACCTTTTGCGCTACATCCGGCAGGGCCACCTCGTATCCTAATTCTTGTTTTAAAGAAGTTACGGCCTTATCCGTAATACCACAAGGCACAATGTTATCGAAATAAGTTAAATCGGTATTTACGTTGAGGGCAAAGCCGTGCATGGTTACCCAGCGGCTGCACTTAACGCCCATCGCACAAATTTTGCGGGGCTGTATTTGGGCTTCATGATCGAGCCAGACCCCGGTTAGGCCGGCAATGCGCCCGGCAACCAGGCCGTACTCCGCTAAGGTTAAAATAATGGCTTCCTCCAGGTACCGTAAATACTGATGGATATCGGTAAAAAAATTATCTAAATCCAGTATAGGATAGCCCACCAACTGCCCCGGCCCGTGATAGGTAATATCGCCCCCGCGGTTTATTTTGTAAAAAGAGGCATTTTTCTGTTTTAACACTTGCTCATTGATAAGCAGGTTATTTTCGGAGCCGCTTTTGCCTAAGGTATACACGTGCGGATGCTCGCAGAAAAGTAAATAGTTGGGCGTTGGTTGCTCTTCAGTGGGCAGTAATTTCCGGTTTTGAACCTTAATCTGAATAGTTTCGGAGAATAGTTTCTCCTGGTAGTCCCAAGCTTGCTGGTAATCTATCTTGCCTAAATCAATCCAGGTAATATCTTTATTTAAAATCTTATTCACTTTTAGTAGCTTTAATCTTTTAGCCTACCGGCCCTCTCTTCTTAATCAGCAGAAATCCAAACTACTTCTTCTAACAATCTTTAAACTATTATAAGCTTACCCAGGCACGGGTTTTCACCGGATAAAAATCAATCGGCAGGCTCGGCATAACTATCAAACCTAAATTATAACGGTGAAGTATAAATTTACTTACGCATGGTTTTAAAAGCATTAATCAGGCCGTTGGTAGAAGAATCGTGCGCCCCTATTTCCTCGACATTGGTAAGCTCCGGCAAAACTTTTTTCGCTAATTGCTTGCCCAGTTCCACCCCCCACTGATCGAAACTGAATATATTCCAGATAACGCCCTGCACAAATATTTTATGCTCGTACATAGCAATTAAGCTACCTAAAGTACGCGGGTCCAGCATTTTAAACAAAATAGAATTAGTGGGCCTATTGCCGGTAAAGACTTTAAAAGGCGCTAATTCTTTTATTTCTTCATCCGATAAACCATCCTGCTTTAATTCTTCGATAACCGTCTGCAAATTCTTGCCGTTCATGAGGGCCTCGGTTTGAGCAAAGAAATTAGATAATAACTTCAGGTGATGATCGCCGATGGGGTTGTGGCTGATAGCCGGTGCTAAAAAATCGCAGGGAATAAGCGGCGTACCCTGGTGGATGAGCTGATAAAAAGCGTGTTGCCCGTTGGTGCCGGGTTCGCCCCAGATAACCGGACCAGTGGCATAGGTTACCTGGTTGCCATCGCGGTCTACGTATTTACCGTTACTTTCCATGTTGCCCTGCTGGAAATAAGCCGGAAAGCGGTGCATGTACTGGTCGTAAGGCAATATGGCCTCGGTTTGCGCGCCAAAAAAGTTAATGTACCAAATGCTGATTAGGGCCAGGATAACCGGTACGTTTTTGTCGAAATGCGTCATCCGGAAATGCTGATCCATGGCGTGCGCGCCTTCCAGCAATTCCACGTACTTATCAAAACCAATAGAACAGGCAATAGACAGACCGATAGACGACCATAAGGAATAACGCCCGCCTACCCAATCCCAGAAAACAAACATGTTTTCTTCGGCAATACCAAACTTTTTCACGGCCTCCAGGTTGGTAGATATCGCCACAAAATGTTGGGCCACGGCCCCTTCTTCTTGGGTATGCTCCAAAAACCACTGCTTAGCCGTTTGGGCATTGGTCATGGTTTCCTGGGTAGTAAAAGTTTTGGAGGCAATCATAAATAAAGTTGTCTCGGGATCTACCTGCTTCAGGGTTTCGGCTATGTGCGTACCATCTACATTCGAAACAAAATGCACCTGTAAACCTTCTTTCTGATAAGGTTTTAAGGCTTCCGTTACCATATACGGGCCCAGGTCAGAACCACCAATACCAATGTTCACGATCTGATTTATCGGCTTACCGGTGTAGCCTTTCAGCTCGCCGTTGTAAATTTTTTCGGAGAAAACCTGCATCTGATCCAGCACCCGGTTTACGTCGGGCATTACATCTTGCCCGTCTTCCAGCACGGGTTCATTCGAGCGATTTCGTAAAGCTACGTGCAATACCGCCCGGTTTTCGCGCAAATTTATTTTCTCTCCGTTAAACATCCGTTCAATGGCATCTTTCAGTTGGGCTTCTTCGGCTAGGGCCAATAAAGCTTCCAGGGTTTGCTCATTTATGATGTTTTTAGAAAAATCGATCAGGATATTTTCGAACTGCAGGGAAAACTTGCCAAAACGATCCGGATCTATCGCAAACATATCAATCATATGCTTGTTTTTCATGATCGTATAATGCTGCTCCAGCGTTTTCCAGGCGGCGGTATTTACCGGGTTAATATTTTGTAACATAACAAAAACTTTAATTACCTCCGCGAAATTAATAACATTTCATAAAAATCGGGGTTTTCATTTTAATATCTCGGCTATATTCTTAATTATGCGGCTATTATCCGGAGTTTTTTAATATCCAGCTATTTTTTACTCATCCGGAAAATTCAGAAAGACTAAAATGGCACAGCACATAAAAACCGGTAACGCCGGTGAGCAGGCAGCTACGTATTACCTGGAACAACAAGGCTATGCCATTCTGGAGCGCAACTACCGGTTTAAAAAAGCCGAAATTGACATTATCGCCCAAAAAGAAAAAATCTTGCTTTTTGTAGAAGTAAAAACCCGCCGGGCTCAGAAATTTGGCTACCCCGAAGAAAGCGTAACCGCCAAAAAAGAAGCCTTATTCTTACTGGCCGCCGAAGAATATATTTTCCAAACCAACTGGCTCTACGATGTCCGGTTTGATATTATTTCTATTACCCTGAACTCCGAAAAAGATTACCAACTCCACCACATTGAGGATGCTTTTCACTAACAACGATTAAATTTTACATTAAATTTTATTAAACTGTTTATGTTAAGTACCGGTCTGCATCTAATTCCAATACGGATAAATAGTCTTACTTTATGTTTTAGCGGCAGACTTCCGTATTTATACCTGTTCTGTTTTGGTTCGTAAGAACACAGCTGAAAGAAGAATTTAGCATGCGTGTACTCTGGAACTACCTGCAACCCCACCGGGGATTGGTAATATTATCGTTGTTGCTGGCGGGTGCCAGTCAGATATTGGCCCTCCTGGACCCGGTTATTTTCGGCCGCATCATCGATAATTACGCTACTCCGCCTTATACTTTATCGCCGGACGAGCGGGTAAAAGGAGCGCTTTGGCTCATGGGATTAGCGGTTATTATTGCCTTACTTTCCCGGCTGGCCAAAGCTTTCCAGGAATACCTAACCAACCTGGTGGTACAGAAATTTGGGGTCCAGATCTTTAACGATGGCCTGAAGCAAACTTTGCGCTTGTCGTACCAGGAGTATGCGAACCAAAATAGTGGCGAAACGCTTTCCATTCTGCAGCGGGTACGCCGCGATACCGAGCGCTTTATCACGGCTTTTATCAATATCTTGTTTTCGTCGGTAGTGGGCGTAGGTTTCCTGGTGTGGTATGCCGTAACCAAACACTGGGCGCTCGTACCTATTTTTGTTATCGGCATTTTGGTATTAGGCGGCCTTACAAGTTTGTTAAGCGCCAAAATCAAAACCATGCAGCGGTCTATTAACCGGGCTACCAATAAAATGTCGGGGGTTATAACAGAGTCGCTGCGAAATATTGAACTGGTAAAAAGCCTGGGGCTCACGTTTCAGGAAATAAGGCGCTTGCGGGCACAAACGGAGCAGATCTTTGGCTTGGAAATGGAAAAGGTAAAGCGCGTTCGTACCTTATCGTTTTTGCAAGGCACCGCCCTCAATATTTTAAAGCAATCTATTTTGTTTACGCTGCTCTGGCTTATTTTCCGGAACGTATTGAGCACCGGTGAACTAATCGCAATGCAGTTTATTTCGGTTAGTATTTTCGGGCCGCTCCAGGATTTAGGCACTATTATTCTGGCGTACCGCGAAGCCGAAGCCGCTCTGGCCAACTTTAATGAACTGATGCAGAAACCCATCGAAAAACGCCCCGAATCGGCAATAGATATTGGCCCTTTGCACCAGTTGCGGTTCGAAAATGTGGTGTTTCGCCATAAAGACGCAACGCAAAACGCCATCGATAACATCTCATTTGAGGCTAATACTGGCGATACCATTGCTTTTGTAGGCCCATCGGGCTCGGGCAAATCTACGCTGGTGAAATTGCTGGTAGGCCTTTACGTACCGGTAAGCGGCGAGGTATTATACAATAATTATTCGGCAAAAGCCATTTGGCTAAATGCCGCGCGCCGGCAATTGGGTTTTGTAACCCAGGAAACCAACTTATTTTCGGGTACCATAAAAGAAAACCTGCAGTTGGTAAAGCCCGATGCTACCGACGAAGAAATAATGGCCGCCCTGGTAAAAGCGTCGTGCACCAATTTATTGAGTCGCTCCGAGCAAGGTATCTATACCCAGATTGGGGAAGGCGGCCTGAAGATGTCGGGCGGCGAAAAGCAGCGTTTATCTATTGCCCGCGCCCTGATCCGGAACCCGCGCCTGCTCATTTTCGACGAAGCTACCTCGGCGCTCGACTCGCTCACCGAAGAAGAAATAACGGCCACTGTGCGGGAAATATCGGCACAGCGCGAGCAGATAACGGTACTAATTGCGCACCGGCTCTCTACCATTATGCACGCCGATACTATTTATGTGCTGGAGAAAGGAAAGATAACCGAAAAGGGTAACCACGACCAATTACTGGAACAAAAAGGTTTGTACTATGCCATGTGGCGCCAGCAGATCGGCGAACGTAAGTAGGTATATTAAATAGCGAAACGAAGTAGAGCAGTCACTTACCCTAAAGCGGCTTCCGTAGTCTTATAATTTAAAGTTTATCTGGGATAATACGCTTGGCATAACCTTATTTTAATACCGCCATAAAACCTTAACTGCATGTTTTGAAAGCTTGTAAATAACCCAAAATTATATAAACTTTTTCCCGATAACACAGTACCTTAACCAGGGAGGCTGAATCTTCACCTGGTAAGAGCTATTTTTAAAATATTAAGTAGATACCCAGACAAACCGGAAAAGCAATGCTGTAAAGCTAGTCTGCAACATAAATAAATTTATTTTTCTCTCTACTCCTATCGGATTACCGGTATAAAGTAAGTCTTTTATATCAAACTATTCTGTAAACACGTTTTTAGTAAATAATCAATAAAATATAAACCGCTATGAAAAAAGGATTTTCGGTTCTACTTATTGCCCTGATTTCAGCAGTTTTGGCGATTGCTGGCTACAGATTTGTAGATAACCGTTTTAGTAACCGCAACAGCAATTATTTTTACTCCGGCGAAACAACGCCGGTCAAGTTTGTTAACAATCGTTCGGTCTCTAATTCATCGGCTGGCAACCCGGATTTCGTGCAGGCTTCGGGAGCAGTAACCCCAGCGGTGGTGCACATTAAAACTACCTACTCGGGCCGTGCTTCCCGTGGCGGCAGCCCGCTGGATGAGCTTTTTGGTTCGCCGCAGTCGAGCGCGCCGGCAATGGCCTCCGGCTCCGGGGTGCTGATTACACCGGATGGTTATATTGTTACGAATAACCACGTTATCGAAAATGCCTCTCAAATTGAAGTGATATTACCGGATAAGCGATCGTTCCGGGCCAAATTAATTGGCCGCGACCCCAGCACCGACCTGGCGCTGGTAAAAGTAGAAGGTTCTAATTTGCCTATTGTGGAATTAGGCAATTCTGATGTAGTACAAGTAGGCGAATGGGTACTGGCCGTAGGCTATCCGCTTTCTCTGAATTCTACGGTAACAGCCGGTATTGTGAGTGCGAAAGGCCGCAGCATCGGCATTCTGGACCGCCCGAGCCGCGAAGATTACCAGAGCGATTACCGAGTAGCTGCTGGTTCAGCCATCGAATCATTTATTCAGACCGATGCGGCCATTAATCCCGGCAACAGCGGCGGCGCTTTGGTGAATGCCAACGGGCAATTAATAGGTATCAACTCGGCTATTGCGTCGCAAACCGGCAGTTATGCCGGTTACGGATTCGCCATTCCGGTAAACCTGGTAAAAAAAATAGTGAGTGATTTCCGCAAATACGGAGAAGTAAGGCGGGGCTATTTGGGAGTAAGTTTCCCGGCGCCGGCGGTGGAAGACCAGATGCTGCGCCAACAAGGTATTAATCCGGCCTCGGTTAAAGGCGTTTATATAACCGGCGTACAATCCGGTAGCGGCGCGGCAGCGGCTGGGTTAAAAGAAGGCGATATTATCCGGAGTATAGACGGGGTACAAGTTGGTTCTTCCGCTGAGTTCTCCGAGCGAATTGCCCGGCATCGTCCGGGAGATAAAGTAGAGGTAGCGTATCTGCGGAACGGTCGTACGGTTAATACCAATGTAACCCTTAAAGGCGCCGAAACAGCCAATGTGGTGGCCAATACTACTTCCGGCCGGGGCCTGAACAATAAGCTGGGTGCTGCTTTTGCGCCCGTACCAGATCGGATTAAACAACAATACCGGTTACGTTCCGGGGTAATGATAACTGACCTGCAAGAAGGTGGCTTTTTTGAAAGTTCGGGTATTCCTAAAGGTACTATTATTACCACGGTAAACGGCCAGCCGGTAAACAGCGTGGGCGATTTGGATAAAGCCTTGGGAGCTTCCCGGAGCGGCATGGTGCGCCTGGATGGCATGACGCCGGATGGTACCGGTTTTGTGTTCAACTTCCCGCTTGGGGCTTAAAAGCAAGCACTAAAGTTGAAACTGGTTTGCCGGAATTGGTCTAGATCTGGCTAAGTTTCTATAGCGGTTAAACCGCTGCTGCTGGTGGGTATTTTTAATTTGGTTCGTGCATTACGGATCAGAATAAAAATACCCACCAGCTTTTTAAATAAATACCTCGGATCAATTAACCATTTACTATTACCAATCTATCGTACTAATAATCAGCTTACTACCCGATAACTATTAATAGCATAGCAGCGATCATTACCCGGTTGTCGGCTCATCTACACTGTAATTATATTAGCTATTTAATTCGCCCGCTCTATTTTAACTTTCTTATTTTTAAGCTTTTCGTTTTGCAGCGTTTGCACTAGTTCACCTACTTTATTCCGGCTTACCGCCACAAAAGCAGCCTGCTCCTGTACCTGAATCAAACCCAACTCATTTTTTTGTAAGTGGCCTTTCTGCATCAGAAAACCCACAATATCGCCTTTACTGATTTTATCTTTTTTGCCCGCACTAATATAAAGGGTTTCCCAGGGGCTGGGAGGCGGCAAAGCAGGACGGACCGGCAGGGTTTCGGTGGGCAGGGACGGCGGTAGGTAATCTGGCTTTTCGTCCGGACGCAGCAACAGGTAAACCGTGCCTTTGGCCTGCATACGGGCCGTACGGCCGTTGCGGTGCACGTACGATTCGGCATTGGCCAGCTCATAATGTACCACGTTTTCTATTTCCGGAATATCCAGGCCACGGGCGGCCAGATCGGTGCTGATGAGCAGGTGATAGGTTCCGTTCCGGAATTTCATTAAAGCACGTTCCCGGTCGGGTTGCTCCAGTCCACCGTGAAATATACCGTGCGCCAGCCGTTTTTGGATCAGATAGTGGCTCAGCTCTTCTACCGCGTCGCGTTGGTTACAAAAAACCAGGGTGGGCTTATTCCCGATTTTACACAACAACCGGAATAAGGTATTGGCTTTATCGGCATCTGTTACCGGCACGGCTTTTATCTCTAAATCAGGAATACTGGGAATGTCCTGCAAGAAGTTCAGCGTTTGGGGGTTTTGGAGGCCGGTAAATGCCGGAATATCCAGCATAGATGTAGCCGAGGTTAAAAGCCGCTGCTGCAGATTAGGTAACCGGGCAATAATAAACTGCATATCCGCTTCGAAACCAAACTCCAAAGATTTATCAAATTCATCGAGTACGAGGGTATGGATGGTAGTACCCGTTATATTTTGCTCCCGTAAATGAAACGCGATGCGGCCGGGCGTACCTATTAATACGGTAGGTGGATGCGTCAGATCTCTTTTCTCGATGCGGGTAGCGTGGCCACCGTAAAAGCATTTTACTCCAAAACCAGTGCCCATTTGCCGGAATACCTGTTCTATTTGTAGCGCCAGTTCCCGCGCCGGTACCAGCACCAGGGCCTGAATACCCGGCGCTCCGGCTTGCAAACGCGCTAAAAGCGGCAGTAAAAAGCCCAGGGTTTTGCCCGAGCCGGTGGGGCTCAGTAATACGACATCGTGGTGCTGCGCCGCTGCCAAAGCTGCCTCCTGCATGGGATTGAGTTGGGTTATTTTAAGGTTTTCGAGCGCTTGTTGCCACATCTGATTAAATTTATTTGGGATAAAGGTAAAGATACGGTATTTACGGAGATGTCCGTTTTGGTTACTGGCGCATCAAAAGTAACCTAGGAGAAGATAGAAGATTATTATCTATCGTTTACTTTTATTAGTTGATTTCAACAATATTAATCTCATCAAGGTCAGAACTATCCATCATTTTTGATATGTCTTCTATAGAACCTATTCTTAAAATTACAGGATCAGTTTCTTTCCTTTTAACTAATAATCTAAATTCTTGTTGATACGAAAGGTGTGATGGTTTCTTAAATGGAGACCATGCCCCATTATATTCTTTAATGTTATAATATTCAGTTACTCCCCAGCTTAAATCGATATTTTGAGCTAAAGCTTCTTTTTCTACTCTGGATAAGAATTCTAAAGGATTTAGAATTATGACACAGGTATCACCAAACTGCTGACATCTTTTATCTACAACTCTTGCTTCTGGCTTTTCAGCTCTGCTGAACAAACCTACTATAGAATAAATATTTCCGGCTAATTTATCGGGATAGTATTGGGAAAAATAAGCTTTACCGTTTTTCTCATAAAATATCTCTATCTCTTTACCTTCATCATTTGTCTCATATATTCTAAAACCATCTACTTCAATTATTGCTGATAACTTTTCATACACATCACCTCTAAAGTTATCTTCAATATCTGAGAAAGTACTTAAATGCCTCATATATATAACACCTTCCTCATATAGTTGACGCATATGTTCCTTTCCTCCAATTTTTATCAAGCCGAACAAATGTATTTCTTGCATATTGATAGTAAGTTGCTATTTAGAAGATTGAAGAGAGAATCAGCAATTTAGCTCTAATCAAAAACAATAAACTAAGTTAATAGTTAAACTGCAACAGGTAGTCAATACGTTACTTTTACTGTATGCTGTCCTAAACTTACTTAGTACGTTATTAAAAATATACATAGCATGACATTTTACTCTACCAGTCCGGAAGCTTTGCTTTTTGATGCGGCCCGTAAAGGCGATGTGGCGCTGCTGCAGGAACTACTCGGGCAGCAAATAGATATAAACAGCCGCGATGGCCGGGGCTTTACGCCGTTAATCCTGACTACTTACGATGAACATCTAGAGGCTTCTAAAGTCTTAATTGCAGCCGGCGCCGAAGTAAATATCCAGGATTACAGTGGTAATACTGCTTTGATGGGCGTGAGTTTTAAAGGCTATGCTGATATTGCCCGGTTATTAATAGAACACGGAGCCGATTTAAATTTACAGAATGGCAGCGGCGGCACCGCCTTAATGTTTGCCACTTTATTTGGCCGCAACCAATTAGTAAAACTATTAGTAGAGCACGGTGCCGATAAAACCATTCGCGATAGCCGGGGCCTAACTGCCTTGGATATTGCCCGGCAGCAAGGCAATGAAGAAGCCATACCGTACCTGCAGGAATAAAGGAATCGGGAAACTACTTAAGATATACTGGTAGGTTAGATAATAAGTAAGAAATAGCTTATCCAACAATAAGTTTGGCGTAGCTATCGAAATACTTACTTGCTTTTATTTAATAGCATTTACCAATTCAGGACTTAGCGGAGAAACCGCCGAACCAAAATAGTGGGTTAAATCGCCACTTTCATTTACCAGGTATTTACTGAAATTCCAGTCGGGTTGGTGGGCATTCCAGCCGTTTTGCTCGGCGTGGGTGAGCCATTTATAAACCGGGTTCTGCTCACTGCCTTTTACAACGCTGCTTTTCTTAACTAACGGGAAAGTAACGCCAAAATTTACCTGACAAAATTGGGCGATTTCGGTATCATTGCTTTTTTCCTGTTTTTTAAAATCGTTGGCCGGGAAGCCCAGAATTACCAGGTTATCCGGGTTTTGTTCGTGCAGTTGCTGCAATTCTTCGTATTGCCCGGTATAGCCACAATTGGAAGCCGTATTTACCAGCAGTACTTTTTTGTTTTTAAATGTACTAAAATCCAATAACTGCCCGCTGTTTTGGGTAGCTTTCAGGTTATAGAACGGCACTGCCGGTTTTGCACCCTGACTGTTCATTAAAACTTTACCCTTACTTGTTCTTTTAGATAAACGCATTATAAGCGGGTAAAGCGCCTTTAAGATACCTGGTTTTAGATTCATTTTAAAAATTTTAATTAAGGTTGAGCTGGTAAAATGTATGTTTGTGCTGCTATTGGCAGGTAGCTATCTTATTTTACGGCTGCTGTTCTACGTAACTTTCCAAAGTATACGATAATCAACCACGAAGAGTGCATAAAATTCAAAGAGAAAAATTTTAAGCATAATCTACCGGGTAGTAGCGCGTTTGTCCAGTTTTCCTTTTTCGTAAATTAAATTACTGCTCCGGTTGTATTCTTTCAACAGAAAAGGTTCGAACGGCTCCGCATCAGCAGTTTCGGGGTATTGCCACTCGTACCGTTTCCGGTTCCGGAAAGGCCAGTATTCATTCCAAACGCCAACCTTTTTGCCGTTTTCGTATTGTCCGTCCCAGGCCCGCAGGCCGCTTTCAAAAAACAAAACGTATTCGCCGTTTAGTTTGCCTTCGGCGTACGGAATTACTTCTTTTATCTTGGTTTTAGCGGCATCATAATAGTTTACAATGGCGTCGCGCGGAAAACCTTTCTCGTAATATATCTTATTTACCAGGATATTTTCCTCATTGTTGTTTTGGCGGTAACTTTCCCAACGCAGGTGGCGCGTACCTATAAAATAATAGCCTTCTTCTACTACCCTTTTCCCGATCATTCTTTTATACGGGCCGTGCAGTATCCGCGCCTCCTTGGGATCAATGGTAGCATCGCGGCGTATTTTATTGTCTTTGGTATTAAAATAGTATTTAGCCGGGGCGTAACGGCTGGGCTCTACATACTCGGGCAGGTAATAAAACATTTCGATGGTAGGGTTGCGCTTACTACCCGATTTGGTGTAGCTTCGCTTTATCGGATAACCCAGAAAATCTTTTTTGTTTTTGGGTTGTTTACGCTTTTTCTTTTTGGTACTGTTAGCCGCAGCACTGCTATCGGTTACCAAAGCCAGATCGGGCCGGGTAGTATCGGCAGCAGCTACAACAGCGTCTTTCTTTTTCAGGAAACCAAAACGTGCTGTTTCTTCCGGCTGAACGACCGTGGTTTCGGCATCGACGTTGTAATTGCGCTTGCTGCAACCAGAAAAAAGTAGAATGGCTAGAAAAAAAAGAAAAGCAGGAGAACGATAAAAAGGCATTTATTCTAAAATGGGTATTTTTTGGAAAACGTAAAGATGGCAAGAAAAAGTATTTTGTTAATACAACTGTTGCGAAGAATGAGTTTCAATTTGATATAACGTTATTACACTGCCGGTTAAAAGCGGCAAGCTTATTCCGTTAGTAATATCGTTGAATGATGCTATATAAAAGATAAATAGCCTACAAAACAAAAGAGGCCACAGATGTGTGGCCTCTTTTAAATAAACAACAATTAACAATTACTATTATTCTTGTCCGATCAGTTCTACGCTGCGTTTTACGAAAGCCGTTAAAGCCGATCCGGTAAGCATGTTTTGGGATAATAAGGCTAGGTCGAAAGCTTGTTTGGCAATTTTCTCTTTGCTCTCGTCGGTAGCTTTTAAAATGCGGTTGTTAATGGCGTGGTTCGCATTGATGCTCACATTATACGTATCCGGCAGGTTACCCATAAACATCATGCCGCCGCCTCCGGTGCGCTGCATATCTTTCATGCGGCGCATAAACTCGGGCATGGTAATTAAAACCGGCGCATCGTTCGGCGACAGCGGCTCAATACTAACCTGCATGTTGGTGTTGTTAATGGCCTTTTCGTACACTTCTTTCAGCGCAGTTTTTTCTTCTTCGTTCAGGATGCTTTCTTTTACCTCATCCTTTTCAATCAGCTTATCGATGTTTTCGGAATCAACCCGTTTTAAAGTGGTTTTTTCCAGCTTTTGCTCCAGCATACCAATAAAATGGCTATCGATAATGGCATCTAACTTCAGCACATCGTAAGAACGGTCTTTCGCGGCTTCCACAAAGGCGTGTTGTTTTTCCGGATCGCTGGTATACAGCAGCACCAGGTTCTCGTTTTTATCCTGCTGGTTGGCCTGCACGTATTCTTTGTATTCGTCCAGGGTAAAGAATTTTTCGTCTACGTTTTGCACCAAGGCAAAGCTTTTGGCTTTGTCGTAGAACTTATCGTCGCTCAGCATGCCGTATTTCACAAACAACCCAATGTCGTTCCATTTCTGAGAGAAGCCTTCGCGGTCGTTGCGGAATAATTCCGACAGTTTATCGGCTACTTTACGGGTGATGTAGGTATTAATTTTTTTCACGTTGGCATCAGCCTGCAAAAAGCTGCGCGACACGTTTAAAGGAATATCCGGCGAATCGATAACGCCGTGCAACAGCATCAGGAATTCCGGTACCACGTCTTTTACTTCGTCGGTAATAAATACCTGGCGGCTGTACAATTGTATTTTGTTTTTCTGCACTTCAAATTCGTTCTTCACTTTCGGGAAGTACAAAATACCCGTCAGGTTAAACGGATAATCGACGTTGAGGTGAATCCAAAACAAAGGCTCTTCGGCGAACGGGTACAGTTCGCGGTAGAAATTCTTGTAATCTTCGTCGGTTAAGTCCGCCGGTTGTTTCGTCCAGATCGGGTTCGGGTTATTGATCACCTCGTCTTTAAATTCCACTTCTACCGGCAAAAACTTGCAGTATTTATTCAGTATAGTCTGCAGGCGGGCTTCTTCCAGAAATTCTTCGGAGTCGGCGGCAATATTTAAAATAATATCGGTACCCCGTTCGGTGCGGTCGGCTTCGGTAATGGTAAATTCGGTGCTACCATCGCAAATCCAATGCGCGGCAACGGTATCATCCTGGTACGATTTGGTAATAATTTCGACGGTATCGGCTACCATAAACGCCGAGTAAAATCCAAGACCAAAATGGCCGATAATCTGGTTAGGTTCCGGTTTGTCTTTGTATTTTTCCACAAACTCGGTGGCACCCGAAAAAGCAATCTGGTTAATATATTTTTTAATTTCTTCGGCGGTCATGCCAATACCGGAGTCGCTGATAATAATTTTTTTGGCTTCTTTATCCACCCGCACTTTTACTTTCAGCTCTCCCAGATCGCCTTTAAACTCGCCAATAGCCGATAAGCGCTTTAGTTTCTGCGTAGCATCTACGGCATTGGATACCAGTTCGCGCAAAAATATTTCGTGATCCGAATACAAGAATTTCTTGATAATCGGGAAAATATTTTCGGTATGAATGGAAATATTACCTCTTTCTTCCATAAGTATATATTTAAAATATTGTTTTGCTGTTAATTCTCAAGTGCCCTTTCAAAAGTTGTTCCAGCTAATGGCCAGAGCATTATTTGTGACAGGTTGGCAGTTTGTTAAAACATTTTTTACGTAATCGGTAAAATTATCCTTTATCGGAGTATCCGATAAAGATTTGTTTACGTTGCAACCAATAACTACCTTTATGTTGTATTCTTAGTTGCGTGGCCGTTTTTACCAAAGTTATATCGCTGTTCCTGTTACTCCTGTTTGTACGGGTGCTGGTACCCGACAGCGTTATTTTGGCCTTGCACCAACACACCCACACGGTCGAAAAAAAAATTAGTAGCGGTTCGGGCGACAAACAGGTTGACGCCAAGCACATCCACTGCCCTACCGATCATCTTTATCATAATACTTTTTACACCTTACCGGCTGCGGTTGTGCTGCCGGTTATTTTGCACCAGCACCTTTCTTACCAGCCAACTTTTAAGTCGGTCTGGAAATTCACTTTCCCGAATAATAGCTTATCCCGGGGCCCGCCAACTGTATTCTCTTCTTTAGCATAACGCTGATATTTATTTTTTTACCCCGATTTAAAGCAGGTTCTGTTTAAGCAGCAGCCCTGTTTATATCGCAGGTAAAAATCTGGAGTTCAATTAATTATTCATGCAGTAAAGCCGGCTTTACATTTAGTCCGGTATGCTTTATCCTTGATTTTGAGATGAGAATATATGCTTTTATTTTGTTTTTTATTTTTTCGGTATCCGTAGCCCAAGGGCAAAATAGCTTGCGAGGTCGCGTTACAGACGCGGCTACGCAGGAAAGCTTAATTGGAGCCACTATTTATTTACCTGATATCCGGCAAGGCGCTGCTACGAACGAAACCGGCAATTTTGTAATAAATAATTTACCGCGTGGCCGTTTCCTGGTGCAGGTGCGGCTAGTAGGTTACGGCGCCGTGCTTCGTACCATCGATATAAATGGACCAACTACTTTTAATGTTTCCCTGGCTTCATCAGTAACCGAACTAGGTACGGTACTGGTAACGGGGGTGTCGGCCTCCACGGAAATGCGCCGCAACCCCATACCTACCGATGTGGTAAATAACCAGGAATTGCAGCGGCAAGCCAGCACCAATGTTATTGATGCCATTGCCCGGACGCCCGGCGTTTCCCAGATTACCACCGGTGCCGCCGTTTCCAAACCGGTAATCCGGGGCTTGAGCAACACCCGCGTGGTAACGCTAAACAACGGCATGCGCCAGGAAGGCCAGCAATGGGGCGATGAACACGGCGTGGAAATAGATGAGTACTCGGTAGATAGGGCCGAAATTATAAAAGGCCCCGGCAGTATTATGTACGGCTCCGATGCCATGGCCGGCGTGATTAACTTTATTGCCGCTGACCCGGTGGAAGAAGGTAAAATTATTGGTTCGTATGTTGGAAATTACCAAACCAACAACCATTTAATTGGCAATTCTGTTATGAACGCCGGTAACCTGAACGGCTTTAACTGGCAAACCCGGCTGAGTCAGAAACTGGCCGGCAACTACCGCAACCGCTACGACGGCCGGGTATACAACACCGGTTTTAAAGAACTCAACCTGAACGGCTACGTGGGCCTGAACAAGAGCTGGGGATATTCGCACCTGAATTTTAGTTCGTTTAACCAACGCTTGGGACTCACCGAAGGTGAACGCAACCCAATGGGTAACTTTTTGAAAATAGGCGAAATAGGCGGCGTGGAAGCCGAAGTACCCGTAACCGACGAAGATCTGCAAGGGTACGAAATTGCGGAACCTAACCAGAAAGTAAACCACCTGCGTTTTGCCTTACAAAACAACTTTATTGTGGGTGCTTCACGCTTTACTTTAAACCTGGATTGGCAACGTAACCGGCGGCGCGAGTTTGGTCATGAGCATGAAGAGGAACATGAGCCTGAGCCTGAACCCGAAACGGAACATACCGGCGAAGAAGATCCATCGCTTTATTTCGACTTGCAAACGATGGGTTATGACTTGAAATATTTTTTACCGGAAGTCGGTAACTGGAAAACGACCTTTGGCATAAACGGCATGCGACAAAGCAACCAGAACCGCGGCGTAGAATTTCTTATTCCGGAATACCGTCTCCTGGATGTTGGCTTCTTTGGTTTTACCCAGTATAATACCGATAACCTGCACTTAAGCGGCGGTTTACGGTTCGATCGGCGCAGTATTGTTTCGGAAGCGCTTTACTTAAATGAAGAGGAAGCGCCTACAGCCAATCCGGCCGAAATAGCCGAAACCAAGTTTGGTGGTTTTAAACGTAACTTTTCCAATGTTTCGGGCAGCGCCGGTGCTACTTACGATTTCTCCAGTAAGCTTTCGGGCAAATTAAATGTGGCCCGCGGTTTCCGTTCGCCGAACATTGCGGAGCTGGCTTCTAATGGCCGCCACGAGGGCACCATCCGGTATGAAGTAGGCAACCCCGATTTAACCCCTGAAACCAGCCTGCAGCTGGATGTCGGCCTGAACCTGAACACCCAACACATTACCGTAGAGATTAATGGTTTCCATAACAGCATTCAGAACTATATCTTTCCGGAAAAGCTATTAAGTGTTCTGGGCGGTGACTCCATCAGCGATCCCGAAGATCCGGCGGCTACTTTTAAATACGTACAAGGCAATGCCCGTTTGTATGGCGGCGAAATTAGCATTGATGTGCATCCGCACCCGCTGGACTGGCTGCATTTTCAAAATTCTTTTTCCCTCGTAAGGGGCATCCAGGCCAACCAACCCGATTCTAGCCGTAACCTGCCTTTTATACCGGCACCGCGGCTGCAATCCGAAATCCGGATAAACTTTAACGGACAAAATAATTTAGTTCGTAATTGGTTTGCCCGCCTGGAAGTTGAGCATTATTTTACCCAGAACAAAGCCTTTACCGCATTTGGCACCGAGACACCCACGCCGGGTTATACTTTGGTAAACCTGGGCGCCGGTTTGGATGTACCCAATGGCACCAGCCGCAATTTATTTTCTTTGTACCTGGCGGCCAACAATATTTTCGACCGGGCATACCAAAGCCATTTAAGCCGATTAAAGTATGCGGCCGTAAACGAGGCTACCGGCCGGCAAGGGATTTTTAATATGGGCCGCAACATCAGCCTGAAACTAATCGTACCGCTCTCTTTCCGGAAGTAAACTTTTTTTGTACTTTTGGACTTACAAAATACTAGCGCTGCCTTAACGGGCGGCGCTTTTTATTACAAAACAACCAGCAGGTTTTACCTGTATTTTACCTTAAATATACATGTTGCTTTATAATATAACCGTTAGTATTGATAATGCCGTAGCCGAGGAATGGCTAACCTGGATGAAGGAAACGCATATTCCGGAAGTAATGGCTACTACTTATTTTATCCGGTACCAAATTGCCAAAATGCTCACTGAAGCTGCTGATACCGGCGGCATAACGTACGCTGTACAATATTTCTGCCGTAACATGGCCGATTTTGAAGAATTTCAGCAAGACTTTGCGCCGGCCTTAGTAGAGAAACACGCCAAGCGCTACCCCAACCAGTTTGTTACCTTCGAGTCGTTGCTGGAAATTGTGGATTAGGAAATTATTAGCTTGATGGTTACTAGTTTTTTTGCACTAAGGTGCTTTCTATTTTACAGGCTTGAAATTGCAGAAACACCAAATAACAGCTAATGCTATGTAATCCGGCTCTAAACTATATTTGTTGCACGTAATTTCTTGAGCGATCGCGTTTTCAGATTTCTAAGTATCTCTTTTCTAACTATAAAATCTTTAGTTAGCAACGCATCTTTCGCGCTGCCAAAATAATTTAGATGGTCTGTGCGGTCCTGTCCAGTATAAAGCTTGCCATTAGGATAAGTGATCTTAAAGATAACATCCATGTTTTTCCATACTATGCATAACAGCTAACAAGTGGACTAAAAAGCGCTTTAATGCTTTTTAGGTTTTGTTACCCCATGTTTTTATTTTAATTTTATACTATCATATTCAGTTTTTGATATTGAGTCAATTTTGTTTTGGTTCAACATCAACTCGTCCGAATTATTTAATTTCGATTTATATTCTTGTTTATCAGCAAAAGATTTTGGTTCTTGAGTTACGTTTTTGGTTGTGAGCTTTTCGTAAAAGTCTACTGCGCTATAAATTCCACCAAAAAGACCTGAAATCAATACTGGCCAGAAGGTTCTTGATTGCCATTTGGCAATATTATAGTCAAATATTTCTTTCCGTTCAGCTCTATTAGATTTTGTTTTTTCACGATCCAAATGTTTTAACCATCCACCATTCTTAATTATTTCGATTCCTTTCGGAGATAGTTTACACGTTGGTATATTAAGGTTAATCTCTCCAATATGGTAGACAGTGTTATCTAATCTTTTAGCTAAGTCTCTATCTATTAAAAGATTTACAATATTATTTTCTAATGAAATATCTCTATTTTCCAAATCATCAGCTTTAGAAACACAATCTTTCGATTCTGCTAATTTCTTTAAAGCAGCATCAATTCTTTTATCTAAATCTTTTAGCATTTTGTAATTCTGTGATAATTTGTAGATCTATATGATAATTACGTTGTCCAGCTAATACAGAATTTAGAAAGTTTAGTTAGAACATAGTATTACTACAATCGGTACCCCATTATAACCTTCATATTTTCAGTTCAGTAGAAATGTAGTAATAAGAAGTAAAATCCATCACAATATACTTCACCACGCAAAGAGGCAAGCGAAAGATTTTAGCTGATAGATAAATAAAGAAAAAGCCACGGGTTAAGCGTGGCTTTTAATCATATCAATTAGTTCCTGTTTGGTTTTTATTTTCCGGTTAAAGTTGCGGATTTTACTTTCGAGCATGTTCCGAAAGGCTTCGTTGCCCGGCGTATCAGCCAGGCGCCCCAGGTTAGTTTCCAGCACTTCCAGCTCCTGCTTATCCGATTTCATAAAATCCCGCAGGGCATTAATACGCGCTTGGGTTTGCTCCGTAGGGTTGGGTTTAGCGGCCATATTCTTTTTCCGCAGGAAATGTTCCAGGCTGCTTAACTCAAATACCTTGTCGCAGGCCACAATAAAGCGCTCCCACAACTTATCCGATTCTTCGCCTTTTACCGGGCCTACTTTTTTCCAGGCGGCCTGCAGTTCTTTGGCTTTGGGTACGGCCGCCTGAATATCCTGGGCAATTAAACCTTCGGCTTCTTCTACCAACTGGCGCTTGCGGGTGAGGTTATCTTCAAAGTAGCGGTCCTTCGATTCGGTTTTAGTTTGGGTGATGCGGTCTTTTAAGCGTTCGAAGAAATGGTTATGGGCTCGCCGGAACCGGTTCCAGAGGTCGTTGGACATTTTACGGGGCAAGTTGCCGCCAATGGCTTTCCATTCTTGCTGGTACTCTTTCAGCTTTTGGGTGGTACCATCAAAATCATCGGAATCCTGCACGGCTTCCGATTTGGCAATCAGGTCTTTGTATTTATCAATGGTGCGGTTAAGCAAGCTCTGCTTATCGTCGTAGAATTCTTTTTTGCGCTGGAAGAAAACTTCTACGGTATTCCGGAAGCGGTCTTCAATTTCATCCGCAATGGCTTTGTCTACCGGGCCGGTTTTAATCCAGTTTTGCCGCAGCTCTTTTAGTTTTTCGGTAGTGCCTTTCCAGTCGATGCTGTCCTGTAAAGCTTCTGCTTCCGTAATTAAAGCTACTTTGGTGCTCAGGTTTTTATCCCGGTTTTTAGTAATGGTAGCCTTAATTTCGTTTTCGGCCTGCGTTAGCTGCTGGTAAATTTCAGCAAAATCGCCTAGGGCATCGTATTTTTCTACCTGCTCTTTTAAGTGCATTACTTTCATCAGAAAAGAACCCTTATTTTCCGATTCGGTTACTTTAGCCAGTAGCGCATTTACTTTCTCCCGAAATGTTTCGAAGCGAAACGCAAAGTATTGCAACGATTCGTCTTCTACGTCTTTTACTTCGCCTACCTGGCGGGCCGGAAAATCCAGAAATGGCTTTAACCACACCTGGTTGTCCTGCACATACCCGTATTTTCTGGCTTCTTCCAAAAAATCTTTATTTTCCATTTACCGGATAAACTAAATTATATAAGTTTAATTAATTAGTTGTTCGTAATTTATGTTACGCAAAATCTACTTAAAAAAGCAATCTAACTTACCACCATCATTCCAAAAAAATCTTTCAGAATGACGGATTCAGGAGGCATGTACTGCTATTTATTTAGTTGTTCTTTTCTTGCGTAATATTAATTAGTAATTAGTTTTTAGTTATTAAACTAAAATACAAATATATAACCGATTAAAGACGTCGATTAAAATTGATTTACTACTTACTTCTTTTTTAGAACCGGAAACACCGTAATATTTCCGATATTTGTGCCACAAAACTTCAAAATATAGGCATTAGAATATACTTAATGCCAGTTAAAAAGTTGTTAAAGGTCGCTACTAAACTTCTCCCGGCATCCGAAGAAGGTAGAAAAGAAACAAAAATCTTTATTTAAAATCAGCATTACGTATAATCTCTAGCAAAAAGACCATGAGCGAAACCATTATTTTTTCGATGGCCGGCGTAAATAAAATTTACCCGCCGCAGAAACAGGTTCTTAAAAATATTTATCTTTCTTTCTTTTACGGGGCTAAAATCGGGGTTTTGGGTTTAAACGGTTCCGGTAAATCATCCTTGCTCAAAGTTATTGCCGGCGTAGACAAACAGTACCAGGGCGAAGTAGCTTTTTCGCCGGGTTATTCGGTGGGCTACCTGGAGCAGGAACCCCAGCTCGACCCAACTAAAACCGTGAAAGAAATTGTGGAAGAAGGCGTAGCGGAAGTAGTGGCGCTATTAAAAGAATTCGATGAAATCAACGAAGCCTTTGCCGATCCGGACGCTGATTACGACAAATTACTTACCCGCCAGGGCGAAGTACAGGAAAAACTGGACCAGCATAACGCCTGGGAACTGGATAGCAAACTGGAACGGGCCATGGATGCCTTGCGCACCCCACCCGGCGAAGCCGTTGTTGGTAATTTATCGGGCGGGGAGAAACGGCGCGTAGCCTTGTGCCGCTTGTTGTTACAAGAACCGGACGTGTTGCTGTTGGATGAACCGACAAACCATTTGGATGCCGAATCGGTGTTGTGGCTGGAGCAGCATTTGCAGCAATACAAAGGCACCGTAATTGCCGTTACCCACGACCGGTATTTCCTGGATAAAGTGGCCGGCTGGATATTGGAACTGGACCGGGGCGAAGGTATTCCGTGGAAAGGAAATTACACCAGCTGGCTGGAGCAAAAAGCCAACCGCTTAGCCAAAGAAGAAAAACAAGAAAGCAAACGCCAGAAAACCTTGCTGCGCGAACTGGAGTGGGCCCGTATGGCTCCTAAAGCTCGTCAGGCCAAATCCAAAGCCCGTTTGGGTAATTACGAAAAATTGGCCAGCGAAGAAGCCAAAGAAAAAGAACAAAAACTGGAGCTGTTTATTCCGGACGGTCCGCGTTTGGGTAATGTAGTAATAGAAGCTGAAAACCTGAGCAAAGCCTTCGGTGATAAATTATTGTTTGAGAACCTCAGTTTTTCTTTGCCACCCGCCGGTATTGTGGGCATCATTGGGCCTAACGGAGCGGGTAAATCAACATTGTTCCGGTTAGTTACCGACCGCGATAAACCCGATACCGGTAATGTCACCATTGGGCCTACTGTAGAAACAGCTTACGTAGATCAGCAGCACGAATCCTTGAATCCGGATAAATCGGTTTTCGAAACGATTTCGGGCGGCACGGAAACCATGTTACTGGCCGGTCGCCAAATAAACTCCCGCGCTTACGTAAGCAAATTTAACTTTACCGGCGCCGATCAGGAGAAAAAAGTAGGTGTATTATCGGGGGGCGAACGCAACCGCGTGCACCTGGCCATGACCTTAAAACAAGGCGCTAATTTATTGCTGCTGGATGAACCCACGAACGACCTGGACGTAAACGCCATCCGGGCCCTGGAAGATGCCCTGGAAAATTTTGCCGGCTGTGCCGTGGTTATTTCCCACGACCGCTGGTTCCTGGACCGGATTGCCACGCATATTCTGGCTTTCGAAGGCGAATCGCAGGTGGTTTGGTTCGAAGGAAACTTCTCCGATTACGAAGAAGCCAAACGCAAACGCCTCGGTGATGTAGAGCCTAAACGCATCCGGTATAAAAAACTGGTTTAAAATATAAACTGATAAACAGATTATACAAAGGGCAGCCGCAAAGCTGCCTTTTGTTTTGAAATTATTAATGGCTGAAAAGTCCAGTGCTTTTGGCCGGGTTCTAAAATAGTAGCAATTTTACCAATACCATCAAACTTCAATAACTGTAACCGATGCCCGCAAGCAATCCGGCTAGTTTCTTCCACCAAAAACGCAGCACCGCCGAAATAAAAGCCGAAATTAGTACGGCCTTTTTCCGGACTTGGTGCGATTTGCATTTATCGGACGAAGAAAATACCGCGGGAGAAGAATTAATTACGTTTTTGGATCTGAATGCCGGCTCCGGGTTGGATGCGGAAGGCAAGGCATTAACGCCCATTAAAGTTTTAGAAATTATCTCCGAAAGTGCTGTTTCCGATACTGATGTAACTAACCGGGTAAAAACTGTTTTCACCGACGGCAATAAGGCAATTCTAAATAAATTAAAAGAAAACCTGGAAGCCCAAGCTTTTTACGCCGAATTAGGGCATCCGCCGATTATATTGGATGAATTAAGCCAAAATGATTTTCTAACTGATCTGTCCACCAACGCTACCCCGGCCCTGATGCTGATAGATCCTTTTAGCTATAAATGGGTGCAGGAGGTGTTTTCCGGAACGGTGCTGCAAGGCAACAGCGATTTATTGCTGGTATTCGAGTTTGCCAAATTGCAGAAGGCCGTGCAGCCGGAGCAGCTTAACAGTTTGCGCAATTTCTGGGGAAACCGCTTGGCAGCCATACATAGGTTTTACCTGACAACGGGTAGCACGATAAAAAGAGAGAAGTTTATTACCGATCAGTTTGCCCAAGCTTTCCAAGACCATCATTATTACCCACTTTCTTTTAAAATTAACTCGCCGAATAAAAAGCAAACCAGTCATTATCTATTTTTCGCTTCGCGCAGCAAAGCGGCTTACTTAAAAATGAAAGAATTGCTGCAAACGTACAGCGATTTGCAAATGGATGCGGTGCCTTTGTTCGGGGCTAACTTGCAACACGAAGCACCGGCTATTCCGGGCTTTTTTAAATTCAGCCATTTGTTTTGCCTGGAGAACCTGGTAGAAGAGCTGGCGCAAAAGAAAAAAGATTACCATTTTCAAAGCATCCAACAAGTTTACGAAGATCATAGCCCGGGCACCAACTACGTACTCCCAAATTACTTGACTGCTTTTACTACCTTACGCGATCTGGGCCACATCAATATTCTGAACAGCGCCAACAAACAGGTAAAAACTGTAACGGAAGCCGGTATTGTTTTTTATAAATTACACGGTACGGGCACCAAATAAGCTATTCCGTTAGGCAGCCGAGAAAAAGTTTAGCTAATTTTTCCTGGCTGATTAAACCTATTAGCATTCCGGTTATCTAAGAAATTCTATATTATTATTCTCCCTAAATTCTACTACATGGCGCTAAGATATCTACTTTCAATTTTAATCTTATTCAGCTGTTTTCCGGTGAGCGCCCAAACGGTTACCGTGAGCGGAAAAATAGCCGATGCGAAAGATAATTCGGCTTTGCCGGGCGCTACCGTTTTGCTTATTCATTTACCCGATTCGGTCCGGGCCGTTTCTATTACGGATAACGAAGGCCAGTTTTCTTTTCAGCCCCGGGCCGGGCAGTACTTGCTGCGGGCTTCTTTTCTGGGGTTTGAGACCCTGCAACGGCCCTTGGTAGTAGCCGATAAGCCTCTTGCTTTGGGCACGCTTACCCTTACGGTAAATACCAAAACCCTGAAAGAAGTAGTTGTAACCGAAAGAGTACCTGTGGCCGTGCAGAAAGGCGACACCACCGAGTTTAACGCCAAAGCCATGAAGGTGAACCCGGATGCCAACTCGGACGAACTGGTAGAAAAAGTACCGGGCGTGGTGATCCAGGACGGTAAAGTAACCGCCCGGGGGCAAGATGTAAAAAGAGTGCGGGTAGATGGCCGGGAGTTTTTTGGGGATGATGCCCTGGCTACCCTGAAGAACCTGCCGGCCGATGTAGTAGATAGAATACAATTAGTAGAAGAACAAAGCGAACAAGCCCGTTTATCCGGCATAGATGATGGTAACCGCGAAATGACCATGAATATTGTAACGCGCCCCGACCGGCGCAACGGCACCTTTGGCCGGGTAACGGCCGGAGCCGGAAACGATGGCCGCTACCAGGCCGGAGGAACCATCAACCTTTTTAATCCTTCCCGCCGGATTACCCTGCTGGCCGGTTCTAACAATATAAATCAGCAAGGCTTCGGCATGGAAGATTTCCTGGGCGGCGGCTTTGGAGGCGGACGTAACCGGGGCGGCGGGAACTTGGGGGCTAGCCAGAGCGGCATGACCATTACCCACAATGCCGGTATTAACTATTCGCAGGAATGGGGCAAAAAAATTACCTTAAGCGGATCTTACTTTGGTAATTACACCGACAACAGCGGGTATAACGTTTCGTACCGGGAGTATTTTCAGCCCGATACCCTGCAGCGCAGCGATGAGGCGGAACAGGAAGACTATGCCCGGCGCAACACCAACCACCGGCTTAATGCCCGTTTTGAGTACAAGATTGATTCGGCCAATACCCTGTTTATCCGGCCCCGGCTGAGTTTCCAAATGAACAACGGCTTTTCCAATTACGATCAGCAAGTTAACTATTATGAAGATCCGGTAAGTACCTCTGTTAATAAAACCAACAACGATTTGGCCGGCTATAACCTGGGTACCGAAATGATTTTCCGGCACCAATTTGCTAAGCGGGGCCGTAGTGCCGCTATCGGGGTAAATGTGGGCGCCAGTAATAACAGCAGTGAAAACTATACCAATTCTGATAATACCACTTATAATACCCGTACCGGTTTGCCGCAATTTCTCCTGACCAATCGCTTTCGGGATCAGCTAAGCGATGGGTTTGATGCTAACACCAATTTTACTTATACCGAGCCATTAACCAAAACCAGTAATGTATCGCTAAACTATTCTTATTCCCTGAACCAGAATAATTCTAATAACTATACTTACGATTATTCCGAAGCAGAACAAGACTATACTTTACTAAACGAAAGTATCTCGAATGTTTTTAATAATAATAGTTTTGCGCACCAGCTTGGGTTAGGGTATAATTACTTTAACCAGAAAATAAATTTTAATGCCCGGGCTTCTTACCAATATGCGGAGTTAAACAATGAGCGCCAACTGCCCAACTCTACGCAATTAAGTAAAGGCTTTGTCCGGATTATTCCTAATGCCAGTTTCCGTTACCGGTTTTCCCGCTCTAAAAATATGCGCATATTTTACAATGGCAATACTGTTAATCCCACGCTGGAGCAGTTGCAGGATGTAATCGACAAAACCAATCCGCTAAACCACCGCATCGGGAACCCGGACCTGGACCAATCGTACCGCCATAATTTAAATTTCCGGTATACCGCTGCCAATACCGAAAAGTCTACCACTTTCGTGGCCAGCGTAAGCGGATCACTTACCCAAGACCAAATTGTTAATAACCGTTTTGCCAATAATACCGGCGATTTGTTGTTGCTACTGGGTGATACCTTACAAGACAGGGCCACGCTTACCCGGGCCGAAAACCTGAACGGTAATTACAACCTCCGTTCTTTCGTGAGCTACAGTTTGCCGATTAAAATAATCAAATCCAACTTAAACTTCGACTTATCGGCCGCTTTAAACCGCACGCCGGGAATTACCACGCCCATCCGGAACCCCGATATCATTACGTCCATCAATACTTTTTCTTATTCTCAGAATTATGGAGGGGGCGTAACCTTAAGCAGCAACATTAGTCAGAACCTGGATTTTAACGTTTCTTCCCGTTCTTATTTCAACAATGCTTACAATACCTTAAATCCGGACGTACGTACCCGGTATTTTAACCAGTTTAACCGCGTGCGTTTAAACTGGATATTCTACAAAGGTTTTGTTTTCCAAACCGATTTTAATCACCAACTCAATACCAGCGGGGTGGCGGGCGTAGATAATATCAGTTTTAAAATGTGGAACCTGAGCGTAGGAAAGAAAATATTTAAGAACCAAAACGGCGATATCCGCCTTTCTGTTTTCGATGCCTTGGGACAAAATCAGGGTTTCCGGCAAACCGTAACCGCCGATTATTTCGAAGAAGTACAAAGCCAGGTTTTGCAACGGTTTTATATGCTTACGTTTACCTACAACATCCGTAAATTTGGCCAGGACAACAGCGAACCGGCAGAAAGAGAACGCGATCCGAATCGGCAGTTTGATAACGGAGGATTCCGGCGAGAAGGTGGTGGCCGCATGCGCGAAGGCAATAATGGTTTTTGATTTTTTCTGCTTACGTATAAAAAAAGCAGCTTCTCAGAACTGCTTTTTTTTCTCTATCAGTGTGGCTTGCTTTACGGGCAGATACTTGTTTTTAGACAACTTAAATTTTCTTCTTTTTAACCGCATAACCAGTGGTGGATAAGTTATCGGATTTCGTGGATAGATATTCTGCATTCAACTTGCAATTAAGCGCGGCAACTGTTTTTTTTGTACTGAATAAGTTCAAGTATTAGTTAAGACAGTATTCTGTTGGTTATTGGTAGATAATATGTTGGCCGGGATAAAAAAATTAAAATTCTCTTTTTTTCTTTTCACTTTTTTTTGTTTTTATCAGGTAAGTCACGCCAAAACAATGCTACCGGACTCGGTGGGCGTACAGGTGGTAAACGGCAACCGGTTTATTGTACACCAGGTAGTCTCTAAAGAAACTTTATATACTATTTCCCGCCGGTACCAGGTGCCGGTTAAAAAATTAGTAAGCGCTAACCCCCAGGCCAAAGACGGACTGCAAACCGGTTCCTTGCTGTACATTCCGCGAGCCATAGCCAAAACCCAGGTCGCAGTTAAACCCGTCGGTTATACTATAGATAGCAATAACAATAAGATTCACCGGGTTGCCAAAGATGAGACCTTGTTTTCTATTGCCCGGCACTACCAATTAAGTACGGGCACCCTGAAACAATGGAATAATTTAACCTCTGATAACGTAAAAGCTGGTCAGGACTTGATGGTTGGCGTACCGGCTACCAAGAAGCCAACCGTTGCGGTACAAAAAACAACGCCGCCGCAAACTACTGAGCCGATCGTGCCCGTAACTACTACCGAAGTAATAACCCGGAAAAGTGATACGGAAGACCGCGATTCGGTAATGGCCGTACAACCAAAACCCATCACTTACTTAAAAGAAAGCGGCATTGCCGAAGTAATTAACGGCCCTGACGTAAACAAATACCTGGCTTTGCATGCCACCGCCCCTATCGGGTCTTACATTACCGTAACCAACAGCATGAATGGCCGCCAGTTAAGTGTGCGGGTTATTGGCACCTTGCCCAATACCGGCGCCAACGAAAAAGTTATCATTAAGCTATCCCGGAAAGCCCAGCAAAAGTTGGCTGCGCTCGATAACCGGTTTCTGGTAGATGTGGTTTACGCTGCCCAATAACTAAGATTTAGTGCAAAACAAAAAGGCCAGAGCTTAAAAACTCCGGCCTTTTTGTTTTAACAGGAAGGTTATTTTATAAAGAATAAGTCTTATACCAAATAGTAAATAAAGGATTTCATACCCAAACCTAACCCCGTCATTCTGTAAGAATCTTATGACTTACCTAATCAGAAGATTCTTACAGAATGACGGATTTAGGTTTGATAAGGGTGGTAAGTTTAAGCTTTTTTAAGTTTGCTAGGGAATATTGTTAATACGAAGTGGTCTAATCTATGAAATAGATAAAGAACTACTTCAATCCTCATTGTTAATTTTTGATTTTTGATTTGGCGAAGCATTAGTTTACCTTCTTAAAATCCAACTCTGAAAAGATAAAGTCCGGGTTATCTGCATCCAGGCGCATTTCGGCTACTTTCCCGTCGGAGTTGGTTATAAACCGCACCTGGGTGGGCGTTAATAACGGATAATTATTCTTCCAATCCAGGTCAAAAATATGCGGACCGGATAGTTTAAGTTTACCGCCTAAAACCGGAGCCGGCACTAATTGTAGTACCAGTTCTTTTTTTACTAAAGTTACGGTTGCATCGCCGTACAGCGGGCTGGTGTAGCGACCCGTGTAAGCCGCAAGCGGTAGTAACGCCTTTGCTTTTACTTTTGGTGTATTTTCCTCTTTGGTAGTAGCGCCTTGTCTGGCCTTGGCCGCAGCATCCAGGTAGTATTGGCTCCAGTCGCGGCTGTTAGTAATGCCCAGGAAAGCATCCATGGTTTGGTTAGCCAGAGGCGTCATAATGCTGCTCATGCTATTGGTGAGGATAACCATGCCGAAGTTTTCTTCCGGCAGCATCACTACCCGCGAGTTCATGCCTTCGTGGCCGCCACCGTGGCTGACGAGTTTCCGGCCGTGGTAATCATTCAGGAACCATCCCAAACCGGTAGCAGAAAAATGCGTGGCCGGGTTAGCGGCTAAAGCTTCTTTGCTTACCGGTAAAGCTTGCAGGGCGCTCCACATGGTATGCGAAGCCGCTTCACTGAAAAGCCTTTTACCTTTATAAGTGCCCTGGTTGAGTTGGAGCCGCAGCCACTGCGCATGTTGGTTAACGGAAGTAAATATACCGGCGGCCGGGTTCCAGTTGTCCCAAGCGGTAAAAGTACTGGGTACGGGATTACGATTAGCATCAAAACCGTGGGGAGTGGCTACATTGGCTTTGCCTGCTAAATCACGCACCGAAGTGTAAGACCGGGTCATGCCCAAAGGCTGAAAAAAACGCTGTTGAATAAAACTTTCCCAACTTTGTCCCGCTACGGTTTCGATCACCTGACCCGCCACCAGAAACATCAGGTTAGAATAGCCATAGCCGTCGCGGAAACCATATACGGGTTGTAAGTACCGGGCGCGCCGGATGATATCTTCGCGCGAATAAGTGGTATTGTACCAAAGCAAATCGCCGCTGAACGTAGCCAGACCCACGCGGTGGCTGAGCAAATCTTTTATGGTAATTGCCTGCGTAACGTACGGATTATATAACTGGAAATAAGGCAGGTATTTTACTACCGGATCGTCCCACTTCAGTTTTCCTTCGTCTACGAGCATGGCCAGGGCGGCGGCCGTAAAAGCTTTGGTGTTAGAGGCAATACCAAATATCGTATTAGCATCTACTTTACCGCCATTTTTAACATTTAATACGCCGTAGCCTTTGGCAAAAATTACCGAATCGTTTTTTACCAGGGCAATGGCCATGCCGGGCACCTGCCAGTCTTTTAGGGCTTTTTGGTAATAGGCATCCAGTTGGTTTAAATTTACTGCCGCACCAGTGCTTTGCGCTAATGAGAAAGTGTGGAGCGAGATAAAGAGTAAAAAGAATAAAGCAGAACAGTGTTTTAACGCAGCAGTACGATTGATCATAAAAGAATGAACAGCTAATAAATGAAATTGCTAAGTTAGAAAAAGATGGTGATTCCAAAACCATCTGCAGATCTGGTTGTGTTTAGAATTAAACCAATGGGGAGCCGGTAAGAATACCTGCTGCTCAGCATACCTTTGATTATGGAAATTGGTATTAAAGAAAAAGGCAACTCGGGGAGTTGCCTTTCGTGCTGTTATTGGGCGGAGGTAATTTGGTTATTTATGTTTTCCGGTGATGGTAAATCGGCCAAAATGCGTTCGGCCATGCGGTTCAGATTGTCTTTAATAATCTTTTCGATATCGTTTACGTGCGAAATATACGGTACCCGCACTTTGTTGCCCGCTATTAACTGGCCTTGGTTGTCGTAGATAGTATAATGTACCAGGAATTCCCGTACAAAGTCGTACTTGGTCCGGTCGAGACAACTGGTGTAATCGGTAGAAATTTCAAACTGATTGATGAACAAATAGTAATCGACGGCGTAATGCTGGTTGAAATACGGGTAAAAATCGGGGTCTTTTACTTTAACGCTCCAGTACTTATTCGGGTCTTTGGCTACACTGGTATTACCGGCTACTTCGGGTCCGGCGGGAGCACTTAGTTTATCTTTTTGTTTCTGCAACCACGAAGTAGCGCTCTTAACGGGCTTCTCTACCATGGGTGCCGGGTTAGATTTAGAATAAGTAATATCCTGATAACTATAACTCACCGATTTATAAACTTTATCCAACTCATTTACGCCATCCCGGAAAGCACCGCCTAATAAATTAATACTCTCAAAACCTTTGGGATCCATAAACGCATTGAGCCGGCCCCGGAATACATGACGTACATTTTGCCGCGGAATTTTAGAGTACAAGCCGATATCATCATCCGCATCCGAAAAATACAAGTAAGGATCGAAGGGAATAACCAAAATACGCTGGGCTTGTTTCTGCTCCGGACTGTAAGGGGTAGAAGCCGTACGCTGGCCCAAGGTGGTATTGGCGGGAATTAGTGGCTGAGACGCCACGGCACTCGCTTTCTTCGGGTTGGTATTGGCCTTACCAGTTACCGGGGGCTTAGAAACGGGAGCGGTTCTCTTACTTACTTTTATGGTGCTGCCTAAAGTCAGGTTTTCGCCGTTCCAGCTTTTAAGCGTATCTACGGGTACTTTGTATAAGCGGGATAGGCTATAGTAGGTATCGCCTTGTTGCACTAAATGATATTCTTTAGAGACGGGTTTGGTCAAAGACTTTTGCACCGAATCGGGAGGAAGCGCCTGCGTAACGGCTGCCCTGAGGGTAGTAGTGGTACTTAGCCAACATAAAAATAACCCTAATAACCGCACAATTCTACCAGTACTTTGCATTATTTAATAATTAAGCTAAACATACATTTTGAATATATTTTAAAGATAGTAACCCTGGCTTTCCGAAACAATTTTAATTATCCACGTATGGGAGCCTATTATCCACAATGTTGCTGTAAAGGCAGCAGTTTGAAACAGAATAAAGTATTTGCTATCAGGCAGAAAGCTAATAAGGTTTTGCTAATCCTGCCGCGTACTTAGAGTTAAGTTAAGTTAGACTATAAATTTAAAAAAGTTTAAATATATGGCATATATGCCGGAACAATCCCAGGATCAAGATCCGGGCTTTGGCGAAAACTACGCCCGCCGCACCAAACGCATCATTAATAAAGATGGGAGTTTTAATGTTGTCCGGAAAGGTGCCGGTTATAGTGTACGGGATGCGTATTTATTCCTGATTAATATTTCCTGGTTTAAATTCCTGCTGTTATTGCTGCTGGTGTATGCCCTGGTTAATCTGGGCTTTACGGGTTTATACTACTGGATAGGCATTGCGCATTTAAAAGGAGTAGAAGAAGGAACAAAGATTCACCAGTTTCTGAATGCTTATTTCTTTAGTGTACAAACCTTTACCACCGTCGGATACGGGGTTATCTCACCGCAGGGATTACCGGCCAACATTATTGCCAGTTTAGAAGCCATGAGCGGCTGGTTGTTTTTTGCCTTGGTTTCGGGTTTGTTGTTTGGCCGGTTTGCCAAGCCTACTACCCGCATCTTATTTAGTCGCAGTGCCATTATTACGCCGGCCCAACCTTTTCCTCAACTCATGTTCCGGATTGTAAACAAACGTAATAATTTACTCATGGAACTCGAAGCTAAAGTGTTGCTGATGGTCGTAAACGAATCGAATAATGAGCACAACCGGCAGTATTTTGGTTTAAAGCTGGCCATACCAAACCTGAATTTCTTTACCCTGCCCTGGACCATCGTGCACGAGATAGATGAAAGCAGCCCGCTATACGGCAAAACCGCTGCCCACCTGGAAAACACAGATGCCGAAATCCTGATTCTGATAAAAGGCTTCGACGATACCTTTAGCCAGGAGGTGCACGCCCGCTATTCGTACCGGTTCGAAGAAATTGTTTGGGGCGCTACATTTCTGCCGGCTTACGATATAGATAATAAAGGCGAAATAATCATGGATGTAAAACAACTGCACAAATATGACCTAACACCGCTGCCCGAAGAAGCATTACGTCGCCAGGAAGAAGGATAATGGAAATAGATGGTGGATAACTGACATAAACAGATTAATTAATGCCGCCTTCGTGCGGCCGTTCCGGCGTAATAACCGGCTTTAACTGTTCCTTTTCGAGAAGTAAGGCTTTTTTCTGCTCTTCGGTAAGCGGTTGCAGGTTATTTAAATCGGGCTGGCCGGCATCTACCCAGCAAGTATACCAGAAAGCGCCTACCATTTTAATGGCGTAACGCATTTGCCGCTCTACTTGCCCGCTTAGTTTTTGATGATAAGCAATAGCATACTCGCGGGAATAAGTTTTAACGGTAAGGTTTCCCCGTTCGGCAAAGCCGTACTTTTTATCTTCCGGAAATTCTGTTCCTAGTTCCCGCTCCATCTGTAGCACCGAATCGAGGGCCGCATGCGAACGCCCCACTATTTCCCAGGCCTGCCGGGGCGGGTTAGGAATATAAACCGCCGAACCAATAAAATAATCGTACTGGTTAGATAAAAGTTCCGGTAACCGCGACTCCCATAAACCATGAATACCGTGTTGGTTCGTGAACTGGCCATTGTAATTGCGAGTGGTATGCAAAGGCACACAGGCATCGGCTACGTAATGGCCCAAATCAGCCGAAATCCTTAGAATAGTGGCTATATCGTGTTGTTTAAACGCTTCGGTGAGTTGGTATTTAACCAAACTAATGTGCCAGGGCACGATGCCGTGTTTCTGCAAAGTGTCGGTGCCCAACTGTTTTACCGCTTCCGGCCAGTAATGGGGCAGTTTGGTTAAAGCACTATCGCCGTACACATCCAGGTCAATAAAGTGGCGGGGGCCTTCGGCCGGAACCACGTACCGCCGCCGGTCCGGATTTACTGCATTTTCGGTTATATAAGTAATGTTTTTTTTATAAAATCCCACCATTTCGGGCGGCAAAGTAAAAACCGCCAGGCGGTTAATACGCTGGTGCGCAAAAAAGCCCCAGGAAAATACATTTATCGGGCAAAAACAGGCGATCAGAAAAAATAAAAAGCCCAGGCGTTTTATCATACCAGCTTTTACTGATTACAAGTATTAGAAATTAAGCCCGGCAGTTCTGCCGGATAAACCGGGTTTAATTTCTAAATATTTAATTGGTTCAGGCAAATAAGTTTATGGTTCCCAAGTTAATACAAAATAAGTTTTAACGCCATTATTCCCTAAATTCCAACTGCAATTCTTTGTTGATCATAACTCCGGCTTTGGTGCCCTCGGCGGCGGCTACAATTACCAGTTGCATATCGCGGGCAGCATCGCCGGCTACGTAAAGGCCTGGTATATTGGTTTGCTGGTGGTTATACGTCCGGATAACGCCTTTGCTGGTAAAATGGCACTCTAGTTGCCGGCCCAAATCGGTTTTCTGATCCTGACCGGTGGAAAAGAAAATGGCATCGCAATCTATGCTGGCGCCGCCTTCTAATATTACCTTTTTCAGTTGAGTGCCTTCGCCTTCTACCCGGGCAATAGGAGCCGTTACTATTTTAACTTTATTCCGCTCCAGTAACTGTATATCGTCGGCCCGTAACCGACGGGTGCCATCGGTAAATAAAGTTACATCGCTGCTCCAGGTTTTTAATCCCAGGGCCGAACCTACCGCATCGCGGTTTTTACCGTAAGCGCCTAGGGCCGTATTTTTATGTTCCCAACCGTCGCAGTAAGGGCAATGGTGTATGCTTTTCCCGTTAAAAGCGTCGGCTCCAGGTATTTCGGGCCAACGATCGCGGATACCGGTAGCCAGTAATAATTTACGGGATAAATAAACCTGGTTGTCGCTATCGGTTACCTCAAAAAAGCCGCCGGAGTACTGGGCACTTACTATTTCTTTTTGCTTTAACTCAAAGTCGTATTTTTCCAAATCCTGGTGCGCCATTTTTAAAAAGTCCCGCGGATTAACGCCATCGCGCGACAAATAAGCGTGCATGGCATCTGACCAATTATTGCGGTAGAGCCCGTTATCAAACAAAAGTATTTTGCGCATACAGCGCCCCAACAGCAAAGCGGCACTTAATCCGGCCGGGCCGCCGCCGATTATAGTAACATCATACATAAATTATTAAGAATATTATAGAAAAGTTTTACCGTTTTCCCTAAACGTTAATCGCCGGATTTAGATAAGTTATTTTTTGGTGCCGAAATGAATTTAAAGTTATTGCCCAGGAATAGATGAGAATACTTCTGTCCGCAGGTACTCTCCGACCCAAATCCGTATCACATCGGATTAGGCTTAGTTTCAACAAGTATTCGCCATTACTTTCACCGCCTTTTCTTTTAAAAACTGCTTGAATACTTAACAGCTTCTTGTTTAAAATTAAAGATACCGGCAATCAATTATTTATAAATAAAATAAATAGATTTATCGAGCCTGTTTAGAATAAAATCTGGTAGCCGTTAGGAGGGTTTCATCATTAACTTGAAAAGATATGATTTATTAATACGTTAAACCAAAACCAGCATTACAGAGCTTTATAAAATAACTACCAAATTGTTCATCTGCTTTTTAATAAGGCTCAGGTTAATCCTTATAAACCTTTTCAACCAAAGCCAGAGCGAGGTTTTATTTTTCTCGCCAGGGGAAATGCTATAATCGAAGATCTGAAAATCGGGTATTTAAGTGTGGTGGAAAATACGTTGGCTCCCCCGGCCGGCTTATTCTCTTTAGATGGGGTGCATCCCAACCCACGCGGACAAGCTTTGATTGCAAACGAATTTATCCGGGCGATTAACGTGACTTTTAATTCTACCTTGCCACCCGTAACCCGTAAACATTGATAACTACCGTGTTGATGTATTGCCGGCACAGTAAAACGGGTAAGATATTAAAAGCAGGCGGCCATTATATGCTTAAGCATATAATGGCCGCCTGCTGCTATTGCTAATAGTTTATTTAATTACTAAATAATTGGGTTTGGGCTGCCGATAATTGCTCTAACATCAGGTTCTGGTCTGCTGCATCGGTGAAAATGACAGGTAATAGCTGTTGGTAATAAGCAATGCCTTGCAACAGGTTAGCCCGGAAAGTTTGTATATATTTCTGTTGTTTTTCTGTTACCGGCTCTACTTGCTCTTTGGTTAAATTAAACCAGTAGTCGACGTACATTTTAAGTTCGTTAATGAACATGTGGGAACGAAAAGTCTGGTTAAGCAAATTGGTGCGGCCGTAGATATGATCTACCATCTGGTGCAAAGAAAATATACCCGAAAAATAAGCCAGGTTAGGGCCAGGGCATACTGTTACCGGACGGCTGGCCGGGTTGCGGCCCAGGTGCAATACCTGGAGCGCGGCATTTGCCAGCCCATCGCACAAACATTCTTTGGCCAAAACCTTGGTGGTTTCGGCGGCCTGTTGTTCGGGCGCCAGATTGGCCGTTTGCAATTGTGCTAATTTTAGGCGTTGGTATTTCCGGGAAGCGGTACAGATAGGCACATCCGTGAATTCGGTATTGGAAACCAAATGTTTTTTGGTACAGGGGCTGCCGGGCAGGTCGCGCTCAATCCGACTGTTCTTAATAACTTCGCTGCTGGTGCCCCGCAAGGCGTTAAACGGTACGCCCAGCGGCGATATAGGACTTAAATATAAATCTGCCGGGCCGGCCTGGGCTAGTCTTTCCAGGGTTTCGCTATCTACGGTAGTGGCTTCGGGTACCAGTAAAAAAGGTGTACCCCAGCCGGTGGCATCTACCTGGTAATATTCTTGTAAGAAAAGCTGTTCGGCGGCGGTACCAATGCCTCCCTGCACGGTTAATCGCTGAAGGGGTAGAGAGCTGGGTACCGGTAGTTTTTTTTCGGTCAGGGCGGCGCTATAAATAGAGAAAAGTTCGGTTTGCAGCACCTGCCGGTTTTGTTTAAATTCTTCCAGAATAGGGCCTAGTAAAAAGCCATCGGTGGCAAAGGCGTGTCCGCCGCAGTTTAAACCCGATTCAACCCGGAATTCGGATACCCATATTCCTTTTTTAGCCAGTATTTTGCCTTGCACAAAAGCCGACCGGTAATCGCTTACTTTTATAATAACTTTCTTGCGGAAGTTACCGGCAGCATCCGGGAAGAAATCCGGAAACTGGTCGAGGTAAGCGTATAGGCGCATATTCATGCCGGCCGAAAATACAACCGAAGCCTGCACCTGGCTTTGGGCAAAACCCCGTAGCGCCGCCATTGCATCCGAGTACACGGGCGGTAAAGCTTCGCCATTTTTGCGGTAATTGGTTTTATCCAGCTTGGTCATAATATTTACATCAATAGCACCGGGCCGGATTGCCTGCCGTAAAACATCCTGCGCCGCTTGCTTCTCTACCGGATTGTGGAGTTGCAACATTTGTAAATACTGAACCTTAAGCGGGGAGCTTTCCGGGAGCAAGGTAAAATACTTCGTTATTTCCGATTCCGGCGTAAATGGCTGCGCCCGTAAAGCTTCTGTTTGCTGCGTAACTAATTTATCCAGTAAGTTCAGGTAGGCGGTAATGCGCTGGGCCCGGTAATCGTCCTGATTGGCAGGAATCGGGGTAAAAGGATCTTCGTTGAGTCGGCTATAATAGTCCCGCATTTGTTCAATCAGGGTATCATCATTCAGCGAAATAACCGAAGCAATACCGTAACGGGCTACTTTTAACGGCGAATCAATAGAGAAAGCCAAACCCATTACCGGGATGTGGAACGTGTGTAAAGTGGTTGAATGCATATTTTACTTTTGTAAATAACTTGGCAAAGCTGGCGGTCATCCCGGCCTTAATCCGCTTATTAAGATTAATGCTCTAATTTTAAAATAAGGTAGCATACCAAAATCAGTAAGATGCTGACGTTAGTTAACTCATATTCTGAAAATTAAATGAATGCGTGTGCGGGTAAGTAATATTAACTTAACAACTGCCCGAAGGTAGGCGGCCAAGAACTATTCCATTATGACGTACATCATATTAATTAGTGATATCCGTCATATTTTCTATTGTAAGGTTAACAATAGTTTTATAGTTTTCTCCAGGAGGCGGTACACAAAGGTTTTTGCGTAAGATCAGATATAACCTGCGGGCTTATTTTTCTGGCTGCTGTTCTATCCCGGAAGATTTAAAGCCGCAAAAGATCACCTATTTACCAGGTTTGTGTTTTTTTGTGAAAAATAGCCGTTCTTCGGGCGGTTCTTTCTTTAGATCTAACTTAGGGTGAAAATAATAATCTTTGCTACTATTGATGGGTCACCAGCCAGTTCTCTCCTACTCATAATATTAAATTTATGGGTACATGTAGCGGCCTGTACCTTGTTCTGTCCCCGACAGAACAACGCTAAAACGTGTACAACAGCTTTAACTTTCGGTCTGTGAGGGCACAGACCGAGGTAATAAACACCTGTTTCAAAGAGCCGGCAAGAAGCGTAAGTTTGGGTAAGTTTAAGGAGAAAAATAAAAGCTGCTAATGGCTTTTATTTGTTTTTCTGATTTGTGTTTGTTTCGCAAAAAAAAGCCGCTCTTTAAGCGGCTTTTCTATAAACTTATGTAAGGTAAAAATAATATTTGCTGTTATTGTTAGTGGGCAGCCAGCCAGTTTTGGCCTACGCCCAAACCAATTTCCATCGGTACGCTTAACGGCAGGGCGTGCTTCATTAAATCTTCAATTTTGGGCGAAACATAATCTAGTTCTGCCTTCGGCACATCAAACAGCAATTCGTCGTGTACCTGCAATATCATTTTGGTGCCGAGTTTTTCCTGCTGCAGCCAATCGTGGATATGAATCATGGCTATTTTAATAATATCGGCGGCAGTGCCCTGGATAGGCGCATTAATAGCGTTGCGTTCGGCGTAGCCCCGGATATTGGCGTTGGCCGAGTTAATGTCGCGCAAATACCGGCGGCGGCCCAGTAAAGTTTGTACGTATTCCTGTTCGCGGGCTTTGTTAATGGCTTCGTCCATGTAAGCTTTTACGGCCGGAAACTCCTGGAAATAAGCTTCAATAATATCGGCGGCTTCGCGGCGCGGAATATTTAAACGGTCGGCGAGGCCAAAAGCCGAAATACCGTAAATAATACCGAAGTTAATGGTTTTGGCTTTGCGGCGCATATCACTGTCTACGGCACTTAAATCCACCCGAAATACTTTGGCGGCGGTAGAAGCATGCACGTCCAGACCGTTTTGGAAAGCTTCTTTCATGGTCGCATCACCGCTAAAGTCGGCCATAATGCGCAACTCAATTTGCGAATAATCGGCCGATAATAGCAAGTGATTAGGATCGCGCGGCACAAAAGCTTTCCGGATTTCGCGGCCTTTCTCGGTCCGGATGGGTATATTCTGCAGGTTCGGATTGGTAGAACTTAAACGCCCGGTAGCGGCTACGGCCTGGTTAAAAGACGTATGCACCCGGCCATCCAAAGAACAAATCAGTTGCGGCAAGGCATCGATGTACGTTGATTTAAGCTTGGATAATTCGCGGTGGTCCAGGATAAGCTGCGCAATTTCGTGTTTGTGGGCCAGCTTCGATAATATTTCTTCGCCGGTGGCGTGCTGACCGGTTTTGGTTTTCTTGGTTTTTTCCTGGATGCCTAACCGCTCAAATAAAATTTCGCCTAGTTGTTTCGGCGAACCAATATTAAAATCGGTACCGGCAATTTCAAAAATACGTTTTTCCAGATCTACCAGGTAGCCCGATAATTCTTGCGACGATTCGGCCATGGCGGCCGCATCAATGGTAATGCCTTCTTTTTCTACCGCCGCCAATACTGGTACCAAGGGGTTTTCTACTTCGGTAAACAGCTTACTAACGCCGGCTTTTTCCAGACGCGGGGCAAAGTATTCTTTCAGGCGGAGCGTGACGTCGGCATCTTCACAAGCGTATTCGTATATTTCCTCCGGGCTCAGCTCCGCCATGTTCAGCTGGTTTTTACCTTTTTTACCGATCAGTTCGGTAATCGAGATCGGTGTATATCCCAGGTACGTTTCCGACAGCAAATCCATGTTATGGCGCATATCGGGCTCCAGTAAATAATGAGCCAGCATGGTATCGAATATTTGCCCTTTTATTTCTACGCCGTAGCTTTTCAGCACCAGGATATCGTATTTAATATTCTGACCGATTTTGGTAATATTCTCGTTTTCCAGCACGGCCCGGAATTCGTCTACCAGGGCCTGCGCTTCGGCTTTATCTTCGGGTACCGGCACGTAATAAGCTTCGCCGGCAATATAACAAAACGACATGCCGATCAAGCGCGCCGTAATCGGATCGATGCTGTTGGTTTCGGTATCGAAGGATATTTCTTTTTGCTTTAGTAAATATGAGACCAGGCTGGCGCGTAATTCCGGCGTATCTACCAGGTGGTAATCGTGCAAAGTATTGTTGATAGTCTTTTTTTCGCCGGTAAGCAGCGGCGCGGCATCGGGCGCATCGGCTACTAATTTATCAATCGTTTCGAAAAGGGAAGTTTGCTGATCGGATTTTTTGCCTTTTACTAACGTGCGGGGCGCGGCTTTCGCCGGCGTTTTGGCCGGAGCGGTTAAACTGGTGCCCAATATGCGCTGGGCCAGTTGCCGGAATTCCAGTTCTTCGAACAGCTCTTTGAGCTTTTCTTCGTCCGGTCCGGTATACTCGAACATTTTCTCATCAAATTCGACGGGTACATCCAAATGAATAGTGGCCAGTTCTTTCGATAGTAAACCTTGATTGGCGTAGGTGATTATATTTTCGCGTTGCTTGCCTTTCAATTCCTCCACACTAGAGATCAGGTTCTCCACAGAGCCGTATTTCTGAATTAAGGTTTTAGCGGTCTTTTCGCCAATGCCGGGTATGCCCGGAATGTTATCGACGGCATCGCCCATTAAACCCAGAATATCAATTACCTGTTTTACATTGCTGATTTCCCATTTCTCACATACTTTTTTTACATCCAGAATATCTACGCCGTTACCTAAAAAGGCCGGTTTGTATAAATACACGTGGTCGGTAACCAATTGGCAGAAATCTTTATCCGGGCTCATCATGTACACGTCAAAATCGGCTTTTTCGGCCTTGCACGACAACGTGCCAATCACGTCGTCGGCTTCGTAACCCGGTATTTCCAGCAACGGAATATTAAAGGCGGCAATAATTTTTTTTACGTACGGAATAGCTATCCCAATATCTTCGGGCATAGCCTGGCGGTTGGCTTTGTATTCGGTAAAGTTTTCGTGCCGGAAGGTTTTGCTTGGTCCATCACTGGCTACGGCAATGTGCGTAGGCATTTCTTTCGATAAAACTTCGAACAGCGTGTTGGTAAAACCCAGGGCGGCCCCGGTGTTCATGCCTTTGGAATTCACGCGCGGGTTTTTGCTAAACGCAAAATGCGCCCGGTAAATCAGGGCCATAGCATCCAGCAGAAATAATTTTTTGGTTCTTTCGCTCATAAAAATGGGTGCAGCATTATGAAAGTATTGGGTAGTGATATTTTCCTAATATCCATTCCAGCCAACAATAAATATAATTAAAAACAAAATAACTGCTACGCTGGTATTTTGTTCAATGGTTTTAATTCTTGTTCAAAGCTATGCGGTTTGCGTGGCATTTCCTGCTTTATAATCTAATTTCTTACCACCAGATAACCGCTCTTGCGCCACTAAAAACAGAATCTATCCGGCGTGTTGATTATATATCACCTGAGGGAGACCTTGAATTAGGAAAACATAGCCGTAATTATGATAAGTAAGGCTAAATTTAACTGGTGATTTTCTTTCCTGCTAACTCATATATATAGAATATCCGTATAGTAAGCCGTATTGTTTTGCCCCGCCTGTTTTAAGCTGGCTTTTTCTTATTACTCGAAATGTTAAAAAAAGTACTAACGCTTTATTTTTGTCTGTTAACCTCCATACTGGTAGCCCAAGCGCAGACCGCCGATACAGTTTTACAGGTGGTTTATTTAATTGGTAATACGGCTACCGATCCTATTCCGGAAGTTCATCTTACGGCTTTTCAGCAGGAAATTAAAGCCCAAAACCGGCCTTTTACCATTGTTCATTTGGGCGATATCGTGGCTAACGAAGGTTTATCCAAAAAAACAGCTGCGAATAGTACCCGGCAGCTAGACCAGTTGCTGCAACTAACGCAAAATAAACCCCAGGGCAATATATATTTTGTGCCCGGCGATAAAGACTGGGATAACTCCGGTAAAGAAGGCTGGAAAAAAGTGCGGAATTTAGAAAAATACCTGGCCGATCTAAAAAGCAAAGCCCGGGTATTGGTGCCGGGGAACGGCTGTCCGGGGCCGGAAATTATTGATATTGGCACTGGTTTGCGCCTGGTAACCATTAATACCCAATGGTGGATGCACCCTTACCGCAAACCGGTAGAGCCCGATACCGATTGCCAGATTAATACCGATGCAGATTTCCTGGAAGAGTTGGACGATGCTATTTCGGAAGCCGGGAAGCGCAATGTGCTGGTAGTCGGGCACCATCCGGTTATATCTAATGGCGTTTACGGCGGCCACATGCCCCTGAAAAAGCACCTTTTTCCGTTCTCGGACCGCAATAGCCAAAACCGGGTACCGCTGCCGTTGCTGGGGAGTATTTATGCTGCTTACCGCCAAAATATTGGCACTCCGCGAGATATGGCTAATGTTCGGTACCAAGATTTTAAAACCGGCTTAACAGGTATTCTGCAAGAAAATAAAAATATCATATATGCGGCGGCGCACGATTACTCTTTGCAACTGAACAATGCGGCCGAAAATTATCACTTGGTTTCAGGCAGTTTTAGTCAGGCCGATTATGTAGGTAAAAACGCCGCGAGTTTGGTAAATGCGGCAAAGCCGGGCTTCAGTAAAGTAACGTATTACGCCAGTGGTAAAGTCACTTCGGGGTTTTATACGTTTACTCCGGCTGGCTTAAAAGAATTAACTTCCGTTTTGCTGTTTCAATCGGCGTGCGTACCGGATGCCACCATTAAAGTGCCTATAAACCAGCAGTTTGGATCTTGCGTAGCCACCAGCGAACCGGTAGTAACCCAAGATTCTGCTGCTACGGCCACCAACCGCCAGTTTACTACTATTGCGGCTGGTCCGGAATTTAAAGCCAGTCCTTTTAAAAAATTGTTTCTGGGGCAACTATACCGCCCAAGCTGGGTACAGCCAGTACAATTACCTGTTTTTTATTTAAGCCAGACTTTTCCAAAATTATCGGTGGTAAAAGTAGGCGGTGGATTACAAACCAAATCTTTACGCCTGCAAGCACCAAGCGGCCGCGAATACGTATTCCGGTCCGTAGCCAAAGAACCGGTAGGCGTGGTGCCCGCAGAGTTGCGCCATACCATTGTAACCAACGTACTCCGGGAAATAAATCCCAGCGCGCAACCTTACGGCGCCGTGGTGGTTTCTCGCCTTTTAGATGCTACAGATATTTTGCACGTGCAGCCCACTTATTATGTAATGGGTAATGACCCGGCGCTACAATCGGTAGGGGGAGCATTCGCGGGGTTATTAGGCCTGCTAGAAGAACGCCCCAAAGAACAAATCAGAAAAGAAGATAACTTGGGCAGCGCCGACGATATTAAAAAAAGCTATCGTTTTTTCCGGCAATTATACCAGGATCACGACAACCGAGTAGATGTACGGGCGTACGGCTTGGCTCGCGCTTTCGATATTTTTATTAATGATCCGGATCGCCACGCGGGTAACTGGCGGTGGGCCGAATACAAAAACGGAAACGAATCGGTTTACCGGCCTATTCCCCTCGACCGCGATCAGGCTTTTACCCGCTGGGAAGGTTTGTTTTTCTGGCTGGCCGACCGGGAGTGGGCTTCCAGTAGTATTCAGAATTTCGACGAAGAAATAAGCGGCATCCAAAGCTTAACCTGGACAGCCCGGCACTTAGACCGGTTATTGCTCACTTCTCTTACCAAAGAACAGTGGCGGGAAATTGGAATACAATTACAATCCAAAATGACCGACGAAGTAATTGACCAGGCTATTGCGGCCATGCCGCAGGAAGTTCGGGAAGCTGATGGACAAGTAATAGGACGGCGGCTTAAGACCCGGCGGCAACACCTGCCCCAGGCCCTGGAAGACTATTATACCTTGCTGGCCCGCTACGTAGATGTGGTTGGCTCCAATAAAAACGAATATTTTAAGGTAGAACGTTTACCCGGCGCCACCGTGCGGGTGCAAATGTTTGAAAAAGATAAAGACACCAACGGCCCGGAAGGTAATAAACCTTTATTCGATCGGGTTTTGAAAAAATCCGAAACCAAAGAAATCCGGCTGTACGGCCTGGATGGCAAAGATGTATTTGAGGTGAGCGGCAACGTACCGGCCAGTATCCGGGTCCGGATAATTGGAGGGGCGGGCAAAGACAGCATCCGGGATGTAAGTGCGGTAAAAAGCTTCCGGAAGAATACCTTGGTTTATGATAATACCGATACCAAACTCACCCTGGGTAAGGAAAGCCAAAACCTGACGTCGGATGCGCCGGATATAAACCAATACAACCGCGAAGCTTTTGAATATAATACTTATAACCCCGGGGGCAGCCTGATTTATAATAAAAGCGATGGCCTGGGTGTTTCTTTTGGCATCAACTACAAACGCCAGCGTTTTCGAAAGCCTGACTACGGTAGTTTATACGGTTTCCAGGCGCGTGCCACGCAAAACGGTAATTTACAGCTTACCAGTAATATTTTGTGGCGGCAGGTTTTGGGTAAATTTGATATTGGTACTTATATCGATGCCGGACAGTATTTTCAATACTACAACTTTTTTGGATTAGGCAACAACACCGGTAAAAACGAAGCGCTTTACGATGCCAATTATTACAAAGCCCGTTACGGCGGCATTATGTCGCAGGTATTTGTACAGCGGCAGTTTTTCCGGAAGAGTTATATCCGGGTAGGGCCTTTGTTCGAAGCCTTAACCACCAACTTTAACCAAAATACGTTCCTGGCTGAGCCCACCAGCCAAAGTTACAATACTACCCCGCAGCTTTTGGTGGGCCTAGGAGGCGAATTAAGCCTGGACTTGCGCGATAAGGCGGTGTTTACCCAACGGGGACTGCGGTTTTTTGTCCGGCATAGCAGTTACCAGCGGTTAAAGAATAACAACGATTATATTGGCCTCACCGCAGGCTTTGCGGATTATTACGGTACCGCCCGGATTGTAGTTCCTATTACCTTGGGCGTGCGGCTGGGCGGGGCCAAAAACCACGGAAAGGATTTACCTTTTTTTAAATACACAAGTTTGGGCATGCTGCAAAATTTGCGGGGCTACGTTATCAATCGCTTTTCCGGCGATGCCAGCGCGTATATTAACACGGAGTTGCGGTTTCATGTGGGGCAGGTAAACAACTCTTTCTTGCCGTTCCGCTACGGCCTTATCACCTTCTTCGACCGGGGTAAGGTTTGGTACCAGGGCCGGGCTACCGGCGGCTGGCACGACGGCTACGGCGGCGGCGTTTATATTGCCCCGTTTGCCGAACGCTTTGCCTTTTCGTTCTTACTGCAGCATTCGCGCGAAGAAAGTATTTTGTTCCAGGTAGGAGCTGGTTTCCGGTTCGATCAATAATTAATACTAATATTACTTGCGTGGTGCGCTTTTGAATAGAACCTCATTCTTGATCAAAATGTAGAATCGTTTTCAGTAGCGGCGTTGCACTACCACGCCGCTACAAGAATGGCGCACAACCTATTTCATATTGGTATAAATGCATACAAATGCTGTATCACAATATTGGATCCTATCCCCTTAAAGGGATTATAGGGGTGTTTACACCAGGGCTGATGATGTAAACCCATTTTCTCAGATAAATTTTGTTAGCATGAAACATTCCTGCAAATTAAAGCTAGCCTTAGATCTATATGCGTTTACACCCCTGTGGTCCCCTCAAGGGGACAGGTTCCAGGCAGCAGGTGCCTATCTTTTACTATAGAGCCAGAATAGTTGCTTTTATAAGATGAAATAACTTCTATCAGACCTGCGTTTCTAATTTCCAATTTTAATTTGGAACAGCGCTAGGAAAGCAGGCTGTAGCCTTCAATTAAGGTAGCAAATTCTACTACTTCGTGAAATAAATGAGCATACTGCAATCTTTCGGGGTCGTGCCGGTAGGCTTCCATGTCACCGGCCGAAGGAAAAGAAATAACGTGAATTTCGTCGGGCTGCTGCGGGCCGGTTTTTCTAATCTGTAACCGGATTTCCAGTTTGCCGCCGTGCCGGGGCAATAAAGGCAAAACCTTACTTTCGTAATCCTGAAAAGCGTCGTACTTGCCTTCCCGCACCTGCACCAGGTACGTATAATAAATGCGATCGGTGTTCATTTAAAAGAATTATTGTAACCGTAAAAGTAAGAAGTTATTTTTTGCTTTTTAATGAATTCTTCCAAACCGGCATATAATCGTAGGTAGGGTAAAATTCGGTATTAAAGGCACCCCAGGCGCCGTTTTCGATAGATAAGTTTAAAGTCCGCAGGGCATAAGCGGGTATCTTAACCGTTACCACCTGCCCGATCCCCATCATGACGTACCACGATATAACCCGGGCTTCTTTCGGCGGGAACTGCTCCCACAATTTATTCTCTTCTTGCTTTTTCTGAATTTCTTTCAGGCTTTTGTCTTGCTGGTGTTTCAGAAAGATGGTAATCATCACGCTGTCGGCGGGTGTTGCTTTAGCAGCGGCAGTTTGGGCAAAGCCAGATGTACGGGCTAGAAATAAACCCAATAGTAAGAACAAAGAAAAGTATTTCATAAAAAGGCCAGGTTATAACTTTAATTACGCCGTAATACGGATAATTAGTTATAGAAGATCACCTCTATCGCAAGTGTCTTCTCCCCTGCTTCTATGCTTCCGGCCGCTATAACGTTATAAATAAACCCTCAACAGAAAATCACCCAGACTGGAGGCATGCGCAATAGATAGCCACGAACGAAGTGTATGCGTGGCTATCTACTTTTATAAAATTACCTAAGGACTTGTATGGTGATGATCTAAACTCCTACCAGTCGCTGCTGGCACCACCGCCCCCAAAGGAACCACCGCCAAAGCCGCCAAAACCACCGCCTCCTCCACCAAAGCCGCCACCTCCACCGAAGCCACCACCAAACGGGCCGCGTCCACCGGAGAAATCACCGAAAATAACTGGCGGAATGAACGGACCGCCTAAAGTACGCATGCCGCCCCGGCCACCCCGTCCGCCGCCCCGGTTGCGAAAACTTATTAAAAGAATTAAAGCCAAAACCCCAATAATAATCCAGAAGCCTACTGAGGAACCGCCACTAGTTTCTTGGGGGTCGGCTTTAAACTGGCCGCTGGCGGCATCAATAATATTGTTCGTGGCCTGATCCAGGCCCTGATAGTAGGCATTGTTTCGGTAGTTAGGTTTCAGGGTATACTCGGTAATCCGTTTGGCAATAGCATCCGGCAAAATAGCTTCCATGCCGTAACCGGTGGAGATGTTTACTTTCCGTTCTTTTACCGCGGTTAATATTAATATACCGTTGTTTTTGCCTTCCTGCCCGATGCCCCAGGTCTCGGCCAGCCGGTAAGCATAGGCCGCAATATCGTAAGGCCCGATGGAAGCTATGTTTACAATAGTAATCTGGGTAGAAGTACTATCGTTGTAAGCCAACAGTTTTTGTTCCAGGGCTTGTTGTTCCTGCGGCGTTAGCAAACCGGCCAGGTCGTTTACCAGGCGCGGCGGATTGGGCCGGGCCGGAACATCGTCCGCCTCCTGGGCCCACCCGGTAAAAGTGGTAGTTAAATATAATAAAAGTAAAAGAATGTGTTTCTTCATAATTAGGGAATAGGAACAGTGGGCGGGCGGAACGGATAGAAGAAACTGCCGGTATTTATTTAAAAAGTCCTGCTGTCCAAACCTGTGGTTTATGCTATTGGTTAATTTTTACCGAAAGATACGTCGTTGTCTAATTCGTTAATATCGGAATGATCGCCGGCGTAAGGGAAATAAGCTTTTAAGTGTTCACCCGCCATTATGACGCCTTTACTCAGGCCTTCGGCGTATTTGCCTTGCTTAAAATAACCAATCACCAAATTGGTAACATCGTTCCAGAAATTAGGCGGCACCACGGCGTTTATACCAGCATCGCCCAACACGGCAAATTTATGGCTTTCCAGGGCTACATAAAACAAAACGCCGTTGCGCTGCTTGGTTTGGTGCATATGCAGGTAAGCAAACACTTCGGTAGCCCGGTCCAGTACTTCTTTATCGCAGGTATTTTCGATGTGCACCCGGATTTCGCCGGATGTATTTGTCTCGGCCTCTTTAATGGCATTTACAATTTGCTCCTCGTCCGTGGCCGTAATGGTATCTTTCATGGTAATAAATTAAAAGTTAAGCGTTAAAAGTTAAAAAACACTGGTTTTAGCAGATATTTTGGCGGACTTTGCTCCTTTATTTTGCCAAAGTAAAATACTGATACCCATAATCCTTAACTTTTAACTAAGCTACTGCGCTACTTAAAACTGGACGTTAGGAGCACGTTGGGCCGCCGGATCAGCTGCAAAAGGTGTTTTCCGTTCAAAGCCAAACCAACCGGCAAAGATATTACGCGGGAAAGACCGGACATAAGTGTTATAATCCTGCACCGATTCGTTGTAATTCATCCGCTCGACTGATATGCGGTTTTCCGTACCTTCCAGCTGCGCTTGCAGTTCCAGAAAGTTTTGGTTGGCTCTTAATTCCGGGTACGCTTCTACGTTAGCCAGTAAACGCGACAGCGAACCGCTTAACTGGCCTTGTGCCGCCTGAAATTTAGCAATATTTTCTTCCGTCAGGTTTTCGGGACTTAATTGGATACTGGTAGCACGGGAGCGAGCTTCTATTACCTCGGTTAAAGTACTTTTTTCGAAGTTAGCGGCGCCTTTCACGGTATTTACCAGGTTCGGAACCAAGTCGGCCCGGCGCTGATACGCATTTTGTACCTGGGCCCATTTACCCGCTACATTTTCGTCTTTTTGCACCATTTCGTTGTAGCCGCAAGAAGTTTGCGAGGCCAGTACAATAAAGCCAAAGAAGTAAAGCAATAGTTTTTTCATCGTATTGTATTAAGAGATTTTAGTTTTAATAAGCTTGTGTTGTGATAGAGGTACGAATTTTAAGTCGCACAGTTATAAATATTAAATTATTACTATATGAACACAGCATATATTTTCCTGTTTCCCAGCTTTGTGGCATATTTAAACTAAGTTTTACCCGATTATTTTGATAAAACCTATATTAAAGAATAAATGTTATTTACTATTCTGCACAGCCTATGCGCATTTGCAAAAATGCTTCTGAATAGCTTGTAAAATGTTAAAACACTTTAAAACTAACAACCAGAGACCAAATATGACTAAAATTACGCAGCTTTTCGGTATTCAATATCCCATTATCCAGGCCGGCATGATTTGGTGCAGCGGCTGGAAACTGGCTTCGGCAGTTAGCAATTCCGATGGCCTGGGCCTGATCGGGGCCGGTTCAATGTACCCGGATGTTTTACGTACACATATTCAAAAGTGCAAAGCGGCTACTACAAAACCATTCGGGGTAAATGTACCCTTGCTGTACCCGGACGTTGCGCAACTGATGCAGGTAATCATGGAAGAAGAAGCAAAAATTGTTTTTACGTCGGCCGGTAACCCCAAAACCTGGACCAAGCCTTTACAGGAAAATGGTATTACGGTGGTGCACGTAGTAAGTAATGTAAAGTTTGCTCAAAAATCGGAAGATGCCGGGGTAGATGCCATTGTGGCCGAAGGCTTTGAAGCTGGCGGGCACAACGGGCGGGAAGAAACAACTACTTTCTGCTTATTGCCATTAGTGCGGGAAGCCGTAAGTTTGCCTTTAATGGCGGCGGGCGGTATCGGGAATGGCCGGGGTATTTTTGGGGCTATGGCTTTAGGAGCTGATGGTGTACAGGTTGGTAGCCGGTTTGCTGCTGCTGCCGAATCATCGGCACATATTAATTTTAAGCAAAGCATCATAAACGCCCAAGAAGGCGATACCGAACTAAGTCTGAAACAACTTACGCCGGTGCGCCTGCTCAAAAATAAATTTTACCAGGATATTAAAGCCGCCGAACTGCGGGGCGCCAGTAAAGAAGAATTAGCTTTATTATTAGGTTCGCGGCGTGCCAAACACGGCATGTACGAAGGTGACCTGGAAAACGGAGAGCTGGAAATTGGCCAGGTATCAGCCATGATCAACAAAATACAGCCCGCCGCCGAAATTGTACAGGAAATGTGGCAGGATTTTCTAAAAGCGAAGCAGGCGTTTTACAAACAATTCGAAAGTGTATAATTTAATATTAGATCATCTGGATTAGGTAATCTGACTATGATAACTACGGTATTAAGGAATTAAATCTTGCTGGCGAAGAAAGGCAGAGAAGAGCAGAAAACGAATGCCTTTAAAGCCAGTTCAAACCTATAATTTTAAAATGGAATAGCGGAGATTATATACAAATAAGAACCAGCCTTTCGTTCGTTCGTAAGACACACATAGTATTTTTGGTATTTTATCTGTCTGAACAAAATAACTTATTATCAAAACCCGCTTCATGACCCACACGGCCCCGCATTATAAAAGGCAATTGCCGGCAATTTTAGCCTTTTTACTCTTATTTTGTGCTTTCTCCTGTATCCGGAAAAATATCAAAAAAGAGGAGGCCCAGGATAAGCCAACCGAACAGCCGAAAACCGCTGCTGCAGCTACTTCTGCGCCTGCGTCCACCACTATCAACCAGGTAAATGTTTTCCTGGAAGTTTCCGGCAGTATGAAAGGTTTTATGCCCACCAATAAAGCCAATGGTATTACGGAATTTCAGCAAACCATTGATCCGTTATTAGCTACTATTCAACAAAGCAATACCATTCAGGACAAAGCTTATTTCGAAGTGCGGGAGAAGCCATACCCCATTGATTATAACCGGCTGGCCCAAACCGTGCGCTACGGCATTCAGCAGGCGGCTTCCAGCACCACCATACCGGCCATTCTGGATTCGGTTATCACCAATAATCCGGACGGGGTAAATATTCTGATTTCCGATTTTATTTATTCACCGGAAAATGGCCGCGCCATCAGTTTTGTCAGTACCGATATTTACCGGGTTTTAGCCAAAGCCAAGCAGCAAGGGCAGGCCATTTCTATTTTCGGCGCTACTTCCAGTTTTAATGGTACTTTTTACCCGGCGGTTAAATCAACGCAAAAAACCATTGTTAAATGCTGCGATTCACCGATACCGTATTACGTGTGGGTGATCGGAAAACCGGAGCAGGTACAATTATTTAACCGGGAAGTAGTAAAAAATACGTTTCCGGAAGAAGTACACGCCGGTTTTACTTTTGCCGCGCCGGCTTACTCCGTATTGGATAAATTTTTACCTGCGGGTGCCTGGTATTGTGCCTCCAACAGCAATAATTGCCACGAAGTAGCCGTAAGCGATCTGCAAAGCCCCTTGGAAATAATAGTGGGCGTGAATCTGGCTAGTTTGCCGGCGGCTTTCCAAAGCGAAACGTACCTGAAACAAAACCTAAAACTAGCAGCTGACAATACCGATGCGAAGATCACGAATATTTACCCGGCCGCCCAGTTTAAGACCCAGGCCGGCGTGGCCGGTAAAAATACCGACCCGTTGAAGCCGTATACCCATTTCGTAAAACTGCGGATGAGTAAATTAACGGCCCCGCAAACTGATCTCCATTTTTCGTTAGCCAATCAAAGACCGGCCTGGGTAACGCAATGGACCACTTTGGACGACAGCCAGATAAACGAAGAAGGGGCCAAAACATTTAACTTGGCCGGTATTCTGGATGGTGTAGAACGGGCTTTTGGCGCGGGGGCAAATAACAGTATATTTGACGTAATCATTAACTTAAGAAAAGAGAAATAAAAGATGCTACCAGGTTTTTTCCGATTTATTTACGAGCTTTTCATATCGGCGCCGCAGCCGCCCCAAACCCGCCCTACTTTCTGGAACGAGATATTCCCGACCGTGGGCCTGGTAAACATAGTAGTAAGTTTGCTGCTGATGCTCATCTTTTATTACCTGATCAATCATGTTTTGCCGGTCGCTTTTTTTAAAAAAGCCTGGCACTGGGCTTTGTTTATGATTCTGAGTGCCGGTATAAATTTGTGGTTTGCTTTGTACTACTGCGGTATTAAAGACCTGGAACAGAATTCGTACATCTGGAGTTTTGCTATGGTAAATGCTCTTTATGGCGCCTTGTTTTATATTATTTTTTCGTTTTTGTTCCGGCGCTGGTCCCGCGGGGCGAGCACCACGCCCGTAAAGTTTTAGGGTAAAACTTTACTATAACCAGGAAGGGATTCATTGCTGTCGCGGGCGTCCTCGCCCGTGACGACTATTTTCAGGCCTCCGGTCTCTGAAAATAAGAAAAGTACACCTGGCCAGAGGCCAGCAGAACAGAAGACACGGGCGAGGACGCCCGCGCCATTTAAAAACTAAATTAGTAAGGATAGAAGAGAAAGTCTAATATCTAGCATCTAACATCTAAACTATGTCTAAACTATTTATATTCGGAATAGGCGGCACCGGATCCCGGGTTATCCGGTCCTTAACCATGCTGCTGGCCGCCGGGGCCGAAATAAAGAACTGCGATAAAATTGTGCCCATCATCATTGATCCGGATGCCCAGAACGGCGATATGAACCGCACCGTAGAACTTTTAAAGGTATACCGCCGCCTGCACAAACACCTGGGCAACCGGCCCGATGGTTTCTTTAAAACCGATATCAGCACCCTTTCCAGCATTGCCAACGATACCGACGGAGCGGTGCAGGATACCTTTGTATTTGATTTTGGCGGCATTAACCAGCGCTTCCGCGATTACATTCATTACAATAATTTAACGCCGGGTACCAAAAGTGTGGTCGATTTATTGTTTACCGAAGATAATTTAGAAAGCCCGCTGACCATTGGTTTTCGGGGTAGCCCGAACATCGGCAGCATTGTGCTAAATAAACTGGTCGATTCGGCGGAGATCCAGTATTTCGCGAAGAACTTCCAGAAAGGCGACCGCATTTTCTTTATCAGTTCTATTTTTGGCGGTACCGGTGCGGCTGGTTTTCCGTTGCTGCTCAAGAACCTGAAAGATAACCAATCGCCGCTGGCCAACGCCGGCTATATCCAGGATGCGCTCACGGGTGCCATTACGGTGCTGCCGTATTTTGCTTTGCAAGCCGATGATGGCAGTGTGATCGATTCGAATACGTTTATTACCAAAACCCGCGCGGCGCTTTCTTATTACGAACAGCACCTAAACGGCCTGGAAGCTTTGTATTATATTGCCGATACCCCGGATGCGCCTTACCAGAACCAGCCGGGCGGCAGCAGTCAGCAAAACAAAGCTCATATTATTGAGCTTCTAAGCGCCATGGCGGTGCTGGATTTTATGGATTACAGCGCCGCCGATTTTGGCACCGAAACCCTGTATCACGAATACGGTTTAGCCGAAGATGCCCGTGAGATACAGTTTGGCCATTTATCACCGGAATCGAAAGAGAAAATTGCCGAAAGCCTGAGCCGCTTCCTGTATTTCGCTACGTACTTTAATAAAAACCTGCGCGAAGACACCGATTCGCCTTATTACAAAAATATCGGCCTGAATAATTTATTGGGCCGCGATCCTTTGTTCAAAGACCTGGACCGGATTATTAACAGCAACGATTTTGGCTTTCTGAACTGGCTGCGGGAACTCAACAACAACCAACGGGCTTTTGCGCCTTTTAACTTGGGTACCGATGATTTCAACCGGTTGATCCGGGGCAAAGAAATCACCACTAAAGCCTGGAACCCTTTCGATAAAGGTATCAGCCACGGTTTCTTCCGCAACGAACTGGATGCCACCGAAAAAAAACTAACCGAACCCGATCCTTTCCGGAAATTCATATCGATCTTTGAAGAAGCCACCCAGAAAGCTTATGCGGAGAAAGTGAAGACGGTGTGATTTAGATGTTAGATACTAGAGGCTAGATATTAGATGTTAGATATTAGCAGAAAGATGTGGAAGAATTTAAAAAAAAGCGAATAATAACAGGAGTATAAAATATTTGAACCAGGAAAGAAGAAAAAGGTAATTTAACTCCCCTCCTTGGATAAGGAGGGGTAGGGGTGGTTTGACATTCTATCCAAATAAATAATAGTAGCATGGAAGATGAAATTCATAACCGTAAAGGCCTTAAAAACCTCCGTCGCCAAAATCGCAGCAACCTAACCCCGGCCGAAGCAGAATTATGGAAGCACTTACAAGGCAGTAAATTAGAAGGAAGAAAATTCAGAAGGCAACACAGCGTTGGTAATTATATCTTGGATTTCTATTGCCCGCAGGAAAAGCTAGGTATAGAATTGGACGGTAAAGATCATTTTAGTGATAACGGCTACGAAGCTGATGCTTCCAGAACGGCTTATTTAAACAGCCTGCATATTAAAATTATCCGGTTTGAGAATAAAGAAGTATTTGAACAATTGGAAGGAGTGTTAGAGGAAATCAGACAAAATTTTACCACCCCAACCCCTCCTAAAATAGGAGGGGAGGCTGGCTGATGCAACGCTTAGGCCTATCTAAAGCATTAGCCGCAACTCCTTCCCTGTTTTAGGGAAGGTGCCCGGAGGACGGAAGGGTAAAGGAACAACAGTAGTTATCTCTGAGCCTCTATTCTGAAATTTGCCATTGTAAAAAAAATATTAATCTGTAATCCCCGGATTATAGATCAGCAATTAACACAAAACCACCATGGACTAAGAACCATGGACTATCGACTAAAATTATGCCCAAGGTATTTCGCTTACACGATAAAGGAAAACAGCAGATAGAAGGCTGGCAGCAATCGTCGCAGGTAACGCATATTGAAATAAACGATATTACGGACCCCACCGGAGCCAAGGCCAGCAAGATTGTAACGTCTATCCCAACGCCTTTTGCCCGGATGCACCTGTTCGAAACGGCTTTCGATTTTGTAAACGCCGATAAAAGTGGGAACAAGCATTCTTTGTACCACGAACTGGTATCGCATTACTGGGATTTATTTGAGATGCTGTTTAATTATCATCATTACAAAGATGCCGGTAAAAAAATAACCCTGCGGCGCTGGAACATCGACAGCGAACTGCATGCGTTACGCAGCAATCCCAATACCAAATTGCTGGGCGATACGCTCCGGTTATTCCTTAACGACCATCGTTTTCAGGGCTTTGCCGATTTGTACCTGATTTATTACGAATACACCCGGCCCAACGGCGAAACTGCCGAACGCCTGATTGGCGGCACGTCGCCTTTCACGATCATGTTTACCACGCCCAAACTAACGCCGCTGGATATTGAAAGGCCGCAGGCGCGCGGGCATTATTTCGATAACAATATTGTACTGCTGCACGAGCGCGACAAAGCTTTTCAGGATTTTGTGTACGGTTTGTTCCTGGCCCGGCCTACTTTGCGGCAGAAAAACTTTTGCGGCAGTGTGTTTGCCAACCTGGATCTGGAACGGTTTAATGCCCTGGAACTCCGCGGCGACGTATCGGCCAACAGTTTCGATAATGCTTACGCGACCCTAGCTGATGCGCAGGGCAATATCGTAACAATAAAGGAGGTAGCTTTGCCCACCCGTTCCAACAACATCGAAATCAGCAGCGATTTGTTTATCCGGGTGAGCGATGGTGTAGATAAGCCGGCGGTGCTGCCTATTATCCTGAAACCTAACTTAAAAATTGAGGCTAATTACTTAAATGGTCAGCGCTGGGATGCCGCTACTGCCGTGCCGTGGGCAGATGCAACGCCGCTGGAGAGCCGCGTGCTGCCCGGCAAAAAATACAAATACCCGTACCTTACCATTGGCGATTTCCTGGAAGAGAATTTAATTGAACTGCCTTACGAAGTAAATACGGAGCGTTTCCATACGGGCCAGATTACCTACAGCTACGGGGCCGATGCCCGCCTGAAGCATAAGTTTCCGTATTTACTGCCCATAAAACGCACCTTTTTTAGTTATTTCGAAGAACGGGATTTATACGAAAACCTGACGTTTGCCCTGGATATCAACCACGTAAAAGTGAGTTTACGCATTCCCGTACACCGCGGCGAAGCCATTACGTACGAACGCAGTTATTATATCAATCCGCAAAACGGCAAAGACCAGTACGGCAACGAAATCCCCGAAAAAGGTACCATTATCAAAGCCAAAGTGGGCGTCGGTTTTTTCCCTTTCTACAAAATGCGCAGCCAGCCGCAGCATAATGATTTGTATAAAATTATGCTGGTGGATGATGATACCGCCCCGACTTTGGTAAACAAACGCTACGACCTGCACTTTTACGTGGGCAACCAGCAAATTACTGCCGAAGGCGGGAGCCGCAGCGCTACCAAAGTAGACCGCACGGCCAAAACCATGTCTTCGGCAGGATCAGCTTATTATGAGGTTAAGAATACCCATTTCGATTACCTGGAATTAATTTGTCCACAAGGTCCGGAGGTGAAAGGTTTAATTGTGCCGAAATGGACGGAACTGGACCGCGGGACGCAAAACTTTACTTTTTCCGTCGATTTTGGTACTACTAATACGCACGTGGCTTACAACAATGCGCCGAGTGCGCATCCTAAAACGTTTAACATTGGCCTGAGCGATATGCAAGTAGTGCTGCTGAACGCGCCTTCGGCAGATGCGAATAAAACCGTGTACGAACGGTACCGGGCCGGCTTTGGCGAATTGTTCCCGGTACTGGTAAATCAAAACCGCGAGTTTGTACCTTCTTTTATTGGGGAGCAAGGTTCTATTTTTGAATTCCCAATCCGGACGGCTACCTGCGAAACGCCTAATTTCCCGAACGAGCCAACCAAGGTATTGGGTAATATTAACATTGGTTTTGCCATAAATTCGGAGCTATCGATGGTGCAACAGGCGCGTTACGAAACCAACCTGAAATGGTCGATGGAACTGGATACCCACAGCGAAGAACGGATCGAGGCTTTCTTCCGGGAATTGCTGCTGATGATGAAACACAAAGTAGCCCTGAATAACGGTATCATCGAAAATACCCGTTTGATCTGGTTCCGGCCTTTAAGTTTCGATGCTTTTTCCCTGAACCAGTTTAAAAGCAAATGGGACGAGGCGTACCAGCAGATATTTAAAACCACCCAGCCTACTATTTGTCTCACCGAGTCGGTAGCGCCTTATTATTACCTTACGGCTACGAACCAGGTAGTGGCTAACCGGGACGAGAACGTAGTGAACATTGATATTGGTGGTGGTACTACCGATTTACTCTTCCTGAAAGGGCAACAACCCGCTTACAGCACGTCTTTCCGCTTTGCTGGCGACGATTTGTGGAACGATGGTTTCAGCCGGTTACAGGGCGCCGGTAAACAAAACGGTTTCCTGCAATCTTACAGCAAAGAAAGCCGCTCTATGGCCGGCAACGAAAAAGAACAGGAAGCCCGCCAGGCCTTTGCCTTGGCCATGACCAACGAACAATTCCGGTCGGCCGACGTGGTAAGTTTGCTGTTCAGTTACGACCAGGAACTGAAATTCACCAATCATTTAATGAAAGCCCGCCATTTGCGCGTTATTTTCTATTTACACTACACGGCTATTATTTACCACATTGCCCAACTCATTAAATACCTGCAAATAGATACGCCGCGCTATTTTTGTTTTAGCGGAAAAGGCAGTTTGTACGTGAAACTACTCAGCGGTGGCCCCAATATGATGGTGGTGGAACGTTTAACCAAAGCCATTCTGAAAAAGGTAACCGGCCAGGAACCCCGCGCTAATTTTAAAATAATATTAGCTGATAACCCCAAGGAAGCTACGGCCAACGGCGGGGTTTTATTTGATGGCTCCGCCGAACAAGGCGCCTACGAATACATCCAGGAGACCAAGCTATTAGGCAGCGCTGAGTTGCAGGATATCCGGACTAATTTTACTACTTCCGAACAAATTGACGCGCCCACCCGGGAATCGGTGCTGGCGAATGCCCAGGCTTTTCTTAATTTAGCCCTCCGGGACCCGGAAGTATCGTCGTTGTTACCTGATTTGGGCGTGCAGGCCGATATGAATTTCCTGCGCGATTACCTGCAACAGCAAACGTCCGATAGCTTAAGCATTGGCCTGAACCAATTGCACAAACATTTACGGGCCGACGAAGTATTACCGGAAACGTTATTCTTTTATCCGTTAAAACAAACCTTGTATCAATTATCTAGAGAACTCTATGAAAGGCATTATGCAAATAAAACCACCGTTTAATCTTCTCGGCCCAAGCCTTAAAGCCGCTCTTCTATTTTGTTTTCTGTTGCTGGGACAAATTTTGGTTATGGCGCAGAGTAGCCCGGACCCTTTAGAGCAGGCTAAACTGGATATCTGGACCGAAACCGCCGCTTTTGTATACACCGACGCCAACATGCCGGAACCCCAAACAATTGCCATGGCCAATTCCATGAATGCTTTTGTAGTTGCCATCCGGGCCGAAGACGCTAAATCGCATATCTATTCGAAAGTTTACCAGCCCATTGAGCAGACTGGCACTTATAAAAGAGGCAGCACGGCGCAGGTAAAATTGGATATTTTAATTAAATCGATCAACAGCAAACTGCGCGAAAACACCCAACGCATGCAGGATATAAACCGGCGCCAGCGCCTAGGCGATTTATACAAACAGTTACAGCAGATTGCCGCTGATTACACTAATCCGGCGGCGGCCAACGGAGCCAATCTTACCGGCCAGGTAGATTCGCTGAACGCGGGTAATGAAAGTTTTACCGCCCCTGTTAACACCCGTACGGATGCCGAAAACGCCGGAGGAAATGAATATGCCGAAAACCAATTAAGTTCTTTATCCAAAAGAGAAACCACCTCTGGCGGCATGGATTGGCTGGGCACGGCTGCATTAATTTTAGGTTTAATAAATTTAGGTTTATTTTATTTCCTGTACAAAGGCATCGATAAACTGAACCAGCGCATGGATCAGCGTAAGAAAGAAATAGATAACCTAACCCAGCAGGTAAACACGGGTGGCAGCCGCATTTCCGGTAACAACGGGAAGCCCAACCTGGCCGAGATTGAAAACCTGGTACAAAAAGCGGTTGCCCGTGAAACGGCTAAATTCAGACCAACGCCGGAACCATCACCGCTTGCTTCACCGCAGGAAAGGCCCATAAAAGTTGCTAATCCGAAGGCCACGCCCTTAACGGTTGAAAGCCAACCAGCGGCTGTTTCCGAACCAGTACCGGCCCCAGAATCGGCTCCTGCTCCTGATAAGCCATTAAGTAAATTTGCGCGGGTACCGGTAAACGGTGGTTTTCATGAGCAAGACTTACATAATACCCAGCAACACGACAGCATCTACGAAATACGGGTAAGCAAAAAAGATCCCCACAAAGCCGCTTTCCGGATTGTGCCCAACAGCAGCGTTCATCGCACCGCCATCGAAAGTGCTTATTTATCGTTGAAAGATGCTTGTAATTACCAGCTCAATAACCAGCACGCTACCCGCATTGTTACCGACGAGCCCGGCATGCTTACCTATCAGGATGGCTTCTGGAAAATAGATAAAAAAGCGCAGATTCATTTTGAGTAAGGTATAAATTAAATGACGATTGCTACAAAAGGTAGAAAAGCTGAATTTACGAAATGGTTTGGGCCATTGCTTGATGCATTAAGAACTCTAGGTGGATCAGGAAAACCAAAGGAGGCTTGCGAGCAAATTGCTAAATCTCTAAAACTGCCTGATAGCTTTTTGGAAGAAACTTTAGAATCAGGCGGATCTAGGTTTCAGAATCAGGTTGCTTGGGCTAGGCAATACTTAGTTTGGGAAGGATTATTAGATGCTTCAAAAAAAGGAGTTTGGACTATTACGAGTAAAGGCCAAAGTACCCAATTAACGGAAAAAGATGGGCATGATATTTTTATCAAATGGGTAAAGATTCATCAAGCAACCCGTAAGGATAAGTCTAAGAACGAGATTATAAAAGAGCAGGAGCAAGAAGATCCGGATAATATTGAACTTGGTTTAACTCCGTCTTTAATTGAGGTTTTACAAAGTGTATCTCCTAAAGGGTTCGAAAATATTTGCAAGCGACTTTTAAGAGAACATGGGTTTGAAAATGTAAATGTTACGGGAGGTTCTCATGATGGGGGTATTGATGGTTATGGTACCTTAGAATTGAATCCCTTTGTAAGTATAAAAGTGCTTTTTCAATGTAAGCGTTATAAGGGAACTGTTTCCCGAGCACAAGTTGGTGATTTTAGAAATGCCATGATAGGAAGAGCTGAAAAAGGCATGATATTAACAACAGGAACATTTTCGGAAGATGCTAAAAGAGAAGCTGCCCGAGATGGGGCACCTCCTATTGAGTTGATTGATGGTAGAAAACTGGTTGAATTATTTGAATTGGTGCAGTTAGGTGTGAAACCAAAAACTGTCTACGAAGTTGATCTGCAATTTTTTGAACCCTTTATGAAGTAAAAGAGACTGGCGTGCCGAAGAAATAAAATATGTTTGAAATAATATTTGAAGTTGCCGTTATCATCGGAATTGTGCTGTTGCAGGGCTATGTGTTTTTGCAAACCCGGCAGAAAATTCCCCGTTTAGTGGCTATGTTCCCGGTTAAAGCCAAACTACAGGTTTTAAAAGAATACCTGAATGCTGCCGGCAAAAATACCGATGAAGCCCGCACCAACTTGTCGTCGGCGGCCGCTGAAAAGCTGCAACTATTAGAGCAAGGCAAGAAATTTCTATACCTGCGTAATCCGTCCGAAATACACCGGGTAGTGAACCTGAACAACCGCGGCCCGGAAGTGGAAATGAAGAAGACCGTTTACAACGGTTTCGAAACCGCTTCCGAAACGTATTTTATTCCGTATATGCGCCTGCTCCATATTGCCCAGAGCACGGATGCCGAAATAGTAGGCTTAAAAAGCGATGTAACCCCAGCAACGCCCCAACCTGTAGCCGCCACTCCGGAAGTAGAAATTGATATTATCGCCGCCGAAAATCCATCTGGGGAGTTCGCCGAAATAATAGCCGACACGAACGAATACCTGCGCAACAACAAAGGCGCAGCCGCTGATTTTAATATTCTGAAAGATATAGCGGAACGACAATCCGAAGGGCTGGAAGATGAAATACAATCTACGGTAACTACCCCTTTGTACATTGGCTTGCTGGGTACTTTCCTGGGCGTAATTCTGGGTTTAAGCGGTATTATCTTCGGCGGGGGCGTTACAAACGAATCTATTCCGACTTTTATTACCGGGGTAGTAGTGGCCATGGTAGGTTCTTTCTGCGGCTTGTTGCTGACGTTGTGGGGCAATAATTTGTTTAAAGATGCCCGTTTCACCCGCGACCGCCACAAAAATGCTTACTACACTTTCCTGCAGGCGCGTTTGCTGCCCAAGCTGCACAGCGATATGGCTACGAGCCTGAGCAACCTGAAATCGGTACTGGATGCTTTCAACAAAGATTTTTTTGATAAAGTAGCTGATTTTAAACCCATTATTGCGGGCATTACCGAAAACATTCAAGTGCAGCGCGATTTTCTGGTGAAAATGGAAGAAGTGGGCTATACCCAGATTGCGAACGCTAGTGTGCAGGTTTTTGATAAAGTAAGCAAAAGCACCGAAGAGTTTCAGAAGTTCCTGGGCTACCAGCAATCGCTTAACCGGTCTTTGGAAATGAGCGACCAAACCGTAACCAAAGTACAAGGCTTACTAGACCGCATGAGTAATTTCGAAAAAGGCATCAACAATTTAGGCCAGTACATTGGCCAACACGATAACCTGATTGCGAAGCAACTTGATTTCTTTGGCAAACACGAAAAAGAAATGGAAGATATATCGGCCAAGATCGAGCAATTTTACGACCAGTCCGCCGGCCGCTTAACCGAACTGATGGATGCCCGGATGCGCTACCTGGAAAAAGACGCGCAAAACGCTTATGAAAGATGGGCCGCTCACTTTGAGCACCTCAACAAAGAAAATATCTACGACCGCATTGTCCGGTACATGGAACCGTTCGGGGATCTGAACCGCCAGCAGCACAACATGCAGCAAGACCTGAGTATTACCCAGAAAACCATGTTGCAGAAAATGGACCGCGATGCCGAAACGCAAGCCCGGCTGCTGAAACAAATGGAAGTACTGAATTATCATTTGGATAAAGTAACCCGCCCGGGTTTCTTCAAAAAACTATTCACCCGCATTTCGGGGCAGTAGATTAATTTTCCATAGTCCATGGTCGATGATTCATGGTTTATAGTCAATAGTGACATAAGTCTTGTAAGTTAGAATCTTATCAAGAAAAGGTATTTTAAAAATCAGTGTAATCCCATAAATCAGCGTTAATCCGCGATTCTGAAAACTTGAAACAAAACAAAGATTTTTTTTGGCCCAGTTACGTCGACCTGATGACATCGCTTTTTATTGTGATGTTGGTGTTGTTTGTGCTGAGTTATAAGCTGTTCCGGGATAAACAAAACGAGTTGCTGGTGCAGGTAGAGCAGCTCCGGAAAATCCAGGAAATAGAAGAAGCCCTGAAGCGCCTGGAAGGCAAGTATTTTAAGTTCGATCCGGTAAATAAACGCCACGAACTAAAAGTGCAAACCCGCTTCGATCCGAACAGTTGGGAAATAAAAGAAGGCGACAAAGAAGCCTTGTACCGGGCCGGCTTAACCCTGAAAAAAATTATCGATGATATTCAGGAAGACCAGGGCGTAAAATATTTGGTGATAATCGAAGGCATGGCCGCCCGCGATCCGGCTAACCCCAACTTTCACCGGATTCGGCGCGATTACGGATACCAGTTGAGTTATAACCGGGCTTTGGCTTTGCTCAACTTGTGGCAGAGCCGGAATATAAAATTCGATGAGAACCGCTTCGAAATTATTCTGGCCGGCAGTGGTTTTTACGGCACCGGCCGCTACACCGACCGCCGCGAATACGACAACAAACGCTTCCTGATCCAGGTTATTCCGAAGATTGGTATAATTGATAGGCTGGGCCAGTAAAGTATAATTACAGTAATTACCCTCCTATCCTTTTATATTTCAGGGTGAATTATAGAAAAGATTCGTTCGAAGCCATAGCTACGCAGCAAACTACATCAGTTTGGGCAGTGAGGGCCTGCTAGGGTTCCGGTGCGCAGCATTCCGACCTAAGGAGGAAAGGAAGCGTAGCCCGCCCGAATGCCCAAACGGGGCCCCGCGGCCTTGAGCGAACTTAGGCAGAAGAAGTTAGTTTGCGCTATCACCCTGAAAGATATAATCTTTCAAAAGCTAAGCGGTAAGAGTTAGATCCTTCGACAAGCTCAGGATGACACGAAGAAAATTAAGAAAAATGAAAATAGAAAATACGCATTAAACTTAAGCTAAAGCACTTAGGTGATATTGCTATTTAAAAGATATAATCTTACAAAATTAAAAGCCTTATAATGTTTACTATATTTATCTGCCTATTCTTTATCTACCTGGGCTTAACCTCTACTCCACCACTTCCAGCCAGCCTTTTAGTGTCGGCGGACAAGCATCCGGATTTCTAACCGAATAATAATAAACTCCTTTAGTTACCTGTTCCGCTTGCCAGTCGTTTTTATAATTGCTGCTTTCATAAACCAGTTGGCCCCACCGGTTATATAGTTTTAGCTGGGTGCCCGGAAGTAAATTCTGAATAACAAAAGCATCATTTTTACCATCGTTGTTAGGTGTTATAATATTGGGCACGGCAAAGCTTGCCCCTACTTTTACTTCTATGGCAACAGTATCTGCCGGAATACAATTATCGGCGTTAGCCGCCCTTAAAGTTACAGTATAAATGCCGGCGTTTTGGTAAGTATGCTGCGGATTTTCTTGCGTAGATACAATGCTGCCGTCGCCAAAATTCCAAGTATAATTTACGGCATTGGTGCTGCGGTTAGTAAAGGAAATAACAGCGGGTGCACAGGAAAAAGCCGGGGTATCCACCAAAGCTTGCGTTGTGATACTCAAAGCTTTGGTTAGTTGAAAACGGGTAACAGCTGCATCATTGTCGCTGTTACCGGATCGTTTATCAGAATAAGCTCCGGCGGTTAACGGAGAATTATTAGAGGTAGTACATTCTATATGATGCAGGTAGCCGGCCTCGGTAATGGTACTCTTGTTAGCATAATGAATATGGCCAAATTCCGTACTGCCGAAGTAACTGCCGTAAAGTAGAGTCTTGGCATCGCGGGCTAACTGACAGAAGTAAAGCGTTTTTCTGGTCTGCTCATAGGCATCAGGCGTTACCGGGCAATCCGTTACGGCGTAAGCCGAAAAATAAATATAGCCGCAATCATCTACGTTAAACGCAGTAGGGACAAATTCATCATTAAAGCCGGAACTGCCAATATGGGTGGAAAAAGCCGTAGTGATAAGCGACGCATTTACTTTATGAATAAAATAACCACCGTTGGTATTGGGAGTAGTATACGCCCCCGGCGTAACCGGATATCGACCAGTAGTAAAGCCCATAGCATAAATATTTTCCTCATTATCCAGGTAAAGTAGCTGCACCCGGTCGTTGCTGTTGGTACCAAAATAAGAGCTGGCCAGCAGGCGGTCTCCCGTGGGGGCAATAACCGAAATAAACCCGTCCTTTGAACCGCTTAAAGTGCGGCTAAGCACACCGCTGGTAGTAGGAAAATTCCGGCTGAAAGTATAGCCACTTACGTATACCTGTCCCGAAGCGCCCACTTTTATATCGCTGATAATATCGTGAGATGCCCCCCCCAGGAAAGTCGACCAGATAACCTGGCTTAGCGTACTGTTTAGTTTTACCACCGCCCCATCGTAATTACCATTAATTCTGGATTGAAAACCATTTACTATCGGGAAATCGGTAGATTGGGTACTTAAGCCTACATAAATATTGCCCGTAGCGTCGTAAGTAAGTCCGGCCGGTAGCAAAGAATAATAATCGCCTTCAAATAAACTTCCTCCCAGGTAAGTAGAAGCCAGTAATTTATCGCCGGTATTGGAAAGCTTGGCTACTACATAATCCAACAGCCCTGAGTTGCCACCCTTGTTCAGTTTTTTTTCATAAGAAGTGGCAAAAGTCGGGAAATTATTCGAGTTGCTGGTGCCCAGTATTACAATTTCGTCCTGATTATTATAAGCCAGTACCAACGGATAGTCTTCATTTCCTCCGCCCAGGTAAGTACTGAACAGGAGAGCCGTTCCGTTAGCGTCGTACTTGGAAATTGCCATATTAAAACCCCGGCGGGTGGTTTGGTAGGCACCGGGCGTGGTTGGATAGCCCGGCTCTATTAAGCGCACGCCGGTATAAGTATTACCAGTGGCATCGGCGGTAACACAATTTGCCGAAACGCTGCTGACAGAACCGGAATAAGTAGCAAAAATAAGCTCAGGATCAATAATTAAAGGCAGATCGGGATTGTACGGACCAGTAATTTTAAAACCCACCGTATTGTACTGCAGGGTAAAGGCACAAGCCACAGCTTGTTGCTGGCCGTTAACTTCCTGGTAAGCATAAGGTGCTTCTTCCAGAAACTCATTCACCGAAGTCTTAATACGTAATTTACCGTCTTGCAGGCTAAGCTGTTCTACGCCTTCAAATTTCATTTTAATAGCTGCCACATTGGCCTGCGGGGCTAAGATATAATCGTACTTTAATTTATCTCCAGTTGTGTATACCTGCAGGTCGATGCCCGGAAATATTTGGCGGTATTGGATGGCCCCAAAAGCATTTACCCCGGTAGCCCAGCGGCGGGCATTGTTGCCGATAAAATAGTTGCGCAAACCAGGTTGTTGGTTTTGAGGCCTAATAATACTTTCGGGATTAGCTCCTAAGAATTTAACCTGGAAAGCATGACCTTTAAACTGCGGCGTTTTGGCCGGTTCAGGGGCTCTGTTTTCCGGGTTAAAGTAAGCCGCTTCTAAAAAGTTATAAGTAAAACCATCTTTTTCCAAGAATAGCCAGCCTTGCGGAACTTCGGTAGTGTATAAAATTGGTTGGGGCCACTGCCCTTTGTTTTGAATAAAACTGTAGCTGCGGCTAGGTTCGGGCGCGTGCGCAAACGCAGTAAGACAAATAAATAGAAAGAATAATAAAGTAAAAGTTTTGTGCATAATAACCGGATAATACTTGCTCGCAGAAATTAAATATTCTCTAAATCAGGTAATTTATGGGGGTGCCTGGGTTCATGCCGAACAGTTAATAATAAATATAAGATTTTAGGCAGTATTTCAACGCTTTATAGGACGGAATTAATATTTGTTTTACCTCTTTTTTTATTAGCTTCGGACTTAAGAATAATCATGCAACTAAAATGACGAAAATTAAATATCTCTGGGCCGCTAGCATCAGTTTGTTCTCAGCCTGCCAGTCGGCCAATAACGGTAGATACACCGTTGCCGTAAAGGAAGCGCCTACTCAGGAAACAGCATCTCCTATTAATGCCGCAACTAAAACCATGAAATATCCCGAAACTAAAGAAATAGAACATACAGATAATTACCACGGCACGCCGGTCCCCGACCCGTACCGCTGGCTCGAAAACGATACCACGCAGGAAGTAGCCAATTGGGTAAAAGCCCAAAACCAGGTTACCTTTGGTTACCTCAATCAAATTTCTTTTCGGGATAAAATAAAAGCGCGCTTAAGCCTGATCTGGAATTACCCGAAATACGGCGCACCGTTTAAGCGGGGCAGTAATTATTACTTCTACAAAAACGATGGCTTGCAAAACCAGGCTATTTTGTACGTGCAAAAGGGCCTGAACGACACGCCCGATATTTTCATCGATCCGAATAAATTCTCGGCCGATGGTACCACTTCTTTAACTACCGTTAGTTTTTCCAAAGACAATAAATACGTGGCCTACGGTACTTCCGGCGGCGGCTCCGACTGGAATACCTTTTCGGTGCTGGATGCTAACACCAAGAAAAAGCTAAACGATAACCTGGAATGGATTAAATTTTCGGGTGCCGCTTGGTTTAAAGATGGATTCTTTTACAGCCGCTACGATGCGCCCAAAAACGGCAGCAAACTGGCCGCTAAAAACGAATATCATAAAGTATATTACCACCAGTTAGGTACGCCCCAGGCCAGCGACAAATTAATTTACGAAGACAAAACCAAGCCGCTGCGCTACTTTTACGCCCAAACCACCGACGATGAGCGCTACCTGTTCATTACCGTTTCGGAAGGTGCCACCAGCACCAACGCTTTGTATGTAAAAGATTTACGCAACGATAAAAACCCGTTTCTGCCGGTAGTTACTGATTTTGAAGCCGAATATAACGTAATTGATAATATCGGCGATAAGCTGCTGGTGCAAACTACTTACCAGGCGCCCCGGAACCAGGTGGTGCTAATTGATCCGAAAAAGCCCCAGCCGGCCAACTGGAAAACCGTTGTACCGCAATCCGAGAACGTGATTACTGCTTCGTCGCTGATTGATGAGCGCATTATTGTGAATTACATGAAAAATGCCGCCAGCGAGGCCGTAGTATTTGATGTAAACGGCAAGCGCCTGCACGAAGTGAAACTGCCTACCTTGGGTACCGTTTCGGGCTTTGGCGGCCGCAAAGAAGATAAAGAAGTTTTCTACACGTTCAACTCTTTTACCTACCCCAGCGCCATCTATAAATATACCGTTGCCACCAACACCTCGGAGTTATTCCGCAAAACGGAGGTAGATGTAAAAATGGACGATTACGAAACAAAACAGGTATTTTATACGAGTAAAGACGGCACCAAAGTACCGATGTTTATTGTGCATAAAAAAGGTTTGGTACTGGACGGCAATAACCCGACTTTCCTGTACGGTTACGGTGGCTTTAACGTGTCGTACACGCCTACTTTTAGTATCTCGCGCATGTTGTGGCTGGAAAATGGCGGCGTGTACGTGCTGGCCAATATCCGGGGCGGCGGCGAGTTTGGCGAAGAGTGGCACCAGGCCGGTGTAACGCCGCGCAAACAAAACGTGTTCGACGATTTTATAGCGGCGGCCGAACATTTAATTCAGGCCAAATATACTTCGCCGGAGAAACTGGCTATTTCGGGTGGCTCTAACGGTGGTTTACTGGTGGGGGCGGTAGCCAACCAGCGGCCGGATTTATTTAAGGTAGCTTTGCCGGCCGTGGGCGTAATGGATATGCTGCGTTTTCATAAGTTTACCATTGGCTGGGGCTGGGTGCCCGAATACGGCTCCAGCGATAACCCGGAGCAGTTTAAAAACCTCATGCTTTTCTCGCCGCTGCACAACATTAAAGCAGGCATCAGTTACCCGGCTACTTTGGTAACTACCGCCGACCACGACGACCGCGTGGTGCCCGCGCACTCGTTTAAATACATGGCTACTTTACAGGAAAAAGGGGTCGGGCCTAATCCTTACCTCATCCGGGTAGATGTAAATGCCGGCCACGGTGCCGGGAAATCCACGGCCCAGCAAATAGAAGAAGCGACGGATGTATGGTCGTTTGTGTATGCCAATATGGGTATCAATCCGTTTGCGGATGCTAAATAGCTTTAGTATTAAGTAAGTAGTAATTCCCGCGGGCTGCGATCGACAAAAGTAAACGGGCTGATCTAAAGAGAGGTGCTGTTAAGTTCTTCTAAGTAAGATGAAATAGATGGCGCGGGGCTCTTGCCCCGTGTCTATTTTTTCATTAGGTCTCTGGCCTGTACGGTATATATTTATAAAGGCCAGAGGCCTGATGAAAGTCAGTACGAGCGAAGACGCTCGCACGATAGCGCTAATGTTTAATTTAAATAGCTATATAACCACCTAGGTGGCTGTTTAGTAGTTATTTATTATTAAAAAATCCGGATATTTCTTTCTTCAGGAAGGCGTAATCTGCAACTATTTAGTAGTGTAGCGTTACTTTCTACGGAGTCGTATTAAAATAAAAACTGATAAATGAATATTACCATCCGAAAAGGAACAAAAACAGATTTACCGCAAGTACATGCCCTGATAATGGAATTAGCCCTTTATGAACGGGCACCCGACGAAGTTACCAATACTCTGGCCGATATGCAGGAAGATGGTTTCGGCGAAAAGCCGTTTTTTGAGTTTTTGGTAGCCGAAGTTGAAAATAAAGTTGTTGGGCTATGCCTGTACTATATGGCATATTCCACCTGGAAAGGTAAAATGCTGTACCTCGAAGATTTAGTAGTAACCGAAACGTACCGGCGCTACGGCGTAGGTAAAAAGCTGTTCGATGCCTTTACCCATCGGGCTTTAGAATTAGGTGCCAAACGCCTGAAATGGCAGGTGCTGGAGTGGAACGAACCCGCTATTGCTTTCTACAAAAAACTAAATGCCAACCTGGATGGCGAATGGGTGAATTGCAATATGGGTGAGCAAGAGATTAAGGATTATGTGGCTAATGTGTAAGTAACTAAATCTGATGGACACTAAAACCTATACATTAAAATCTTTTGAAGACTTAATAAAAATTGGTATAACATTAGGAGAGAATTGGTTTAGAGGACATTCTAAAGTTTATAATAATCTTACCCCTGGTATATTTAGAAATGAATTTCAAAATAAATCCTATAGGGCTGCTAACCCTAAAACTGAATTAAGAATAGCCGAAAATTTTAAAAGAAAAGCTCCGGCAATTGCTTCAAATTTACCTAAAATAAATAATAATCTTGAATGGCTTTTCTTAATGCAACATTATGGAGTGCCAACCAGATTATTAGACTGGTCTGAAAGCATACTTGTTGCCGCGTTTTTTGCAGTAACTAATGATAAGGATGATGATGGCGAAATTTGGACTCTATTTCCAGAGAAGCTTAATCATATATATAGATTTGGTGGATTTCCAACTAATAGAAATAAAATTTTAAAATTTTTAGCAAATGAGGCTTTTCATAATAATCCCCAAGAATTAGCTAAAAAATATAAATTAGATAAAGTGCCTAATTCACCATTAGCTTTTCTGCCTCCATTTAAGGATCCAAGAATGAGCACTCAGCTAAGTTGTTTTACAATTCATCCTAATCCTATTGGGGGCAGAACAATATCAGAAATAATTGATGATGAAAAATTTTTAACAAAATATATAATACCAAAGTCTTTAAAATTAAAATTTGAGGAGTGTCTTAAGTATTTAGGAGTATCATATAACACAATATTTCCTGATTTAGAAGGTTTAGCAAAAGCTATCAAGCAAGATGAAAAATTCCTATGGTGGGGGCGACCAGATCCTCCTAAATTTTAATAAAAAAGCCTCTCCCAAAAGAAAAGGCTTTCTTATTTATAGCATAATTTAATTTTTTAATCCATAATCTCCAGCAAAGACTCAAAAGTAACAAACTGTTTCGGGGAGCGCTTGATGTGTTTCGCTACCAAAGCCGGAGCAAGTTCCTGACGGCAATTTTGAGGTAGTTGTACACCTACTTTTGTCCAAGGTTGTTAGTCTAAACTCTGATTTAACTTATTTTGGGATAAACTATGATTGCTCTGGTGAAAGGTTAATCCTGGGGACTATTAAGTAAAAATTTAATAATTAAATAAAAAATACAGCCTTGCCCCCATCGTGCATCAAGCTGATTCTTCTTTACAAAAACTACTATCTACAGATACCAGAAAATCAGAGTCCTTACTCATTGCGTAAGGCATTTACCGGATTGGCAATAGCTACTTTTAAGGCCTGGAAACTTACCGTAATAATAGCAATGAGCAAGGCAATTACGCCGGCCACGATAAAAATAAGCGCATTCAACTCTACCCGATAGGTAAATTCTTCGAGCCATTTATGCATGGCCCACCACGCCAATGGCCAAGCCAAAACATTGGCTAACAGTACCAGTTTCAGGAAATCGGAAGAAAGTAAGGCTACGAGTCCGCCTATGGATGCGCCTAATATTTTGCGAATGCCAATTTCTTTACGTCGCTGTTCGGTGGCGTACAGGGCTAAGCCAAACAAACCGAGGCAAGCAATAAAGATGGCCAGGGTGGCGAAAATGGGAAACAGCACACCTTGCTTCTGCTCGTTCTTATACAATTTATCAAAGTCCTGGTCCAGAAAAGTAAACGCAAACGGATATTTAGGAGCTACCTGGGTATAAATTTTTTGAATAGCCGCAATGGCTTGCTGCGGATTACCCGGCGCCAGTTTAATAGCAATAACGCGGGGGTCCGACTTCATCATGATAGCCAGTGGCTGTATGGCCTCTTTTAACGACGAGAAATTGTAATCCTTTACCACGCCAATTACCCGACGACGCAGGGTTGTTTCGCCATCGCGTGACTCATCCAAAAACTCCTTTCCTAAAGCTTCCTGCGGTGTCCAGCCGATTTGTTTAGCCGCAGCCTCGTTGAGTATAATAGCCGAAACGGAATCTGTAGGGAAGGCCCGCGAGAAACCACGACCGGCAATTAACTTAATACCTAAGGTAGATATATAATCGTAATCCGTGAAAACAGTTCGGAAGGCCCAATTATCGTCTGGTTTATCGACAATCTTAATCGTATATCGGTCGTGGAATCCGCCGGGTTCGCCGGACATCACCGACACATTTTTTACCTCCGGCAGTTGCCGGACCTGCCGCATAAATGTATAGCATTTCTCCTCAATATCACCGTTATCGACGGGAACTTTAAGTATATTTTCTTTGCCGAAACCCAGTTGTTTATGCTGCACAAACTGCATTTGCCGGAAAATAACTACCGTGCCGATAATCAGAAATATGGAAACCCCAAACTGGAATACCACCAGGGATTTGCGCAAAACCGGGTTACCGGTGCTCCCGGTAAGCTGGCCCTTCAGTACTTTTACCGGCTGAAAAGATGACAGGAAAAAGGCCGGGTAACTGCCGGCCAATAGCCCCACTATTATGGCTACTAAAATCAGGAATAAATACAGCAATGGGTTAGTTACCGGCAGGGTCAGTTGCTTCTCGGCAAAGGTATTAAACACCGGCAAAACGGTATAAATAAGTGCCACCGCTAAAACCACCGACACCGTAGCCAGCAAAACCGACTCCACTAAAAACTGCCCGATCAAATGCTTTTTGTGGGCTCCCAGCACCTTGCGAACGCCTACTTCCTTGGCCCGCCCCACAGAACGCGCCGAAGCCAGGTTCATGAAGTTGATGCAGGCAATGAGTAAAATAAACACGGCAATGGCCGAGAAAATGTACACATTACTTTTACTACCGTGCTCGGCAAAATCAAAAGTGGTAGAATCATCCAGGTAAACGTTTTGGAAGGGCTGCAGCTTTAATTTTACATTCATACCTAACTCGCGCATGGTCTCGCCTAGGTATTTCTGGACGAAGCCGGGCATTTTGCTTTCCAGCACCGGCTTGCGGCCTGCATCTGGTAGCAGCAAATAAGTATACAGCATATTGTTGCGCCATACCTTAAAGCCTTCTTCGCTTTCCATTATTTTAATGGAGCTAAGCATATTAAACTGTAGCTGTGAGTTGCCCGGCACATTGGCCATTACGCCGGTAATTTTAAAAGTATGATTTTTATTAATGGTTACCAGCTTACCCATGGGCTCTGCAGCACCAAAGTATTTTTTTGCCATGTCTTCGGTAATAACCAGCGTATTGGGATCGGCTAAAGCGGTTTGGGGGTCCCCTTTTAATAACCGGAAAGAAAACACTTTAAAAAAATCGGGATCGGTAAAGTAAAAGCGGTCTTCATTAAAGGATTTATCGCCGTAGGTTACCAGCGCGTTATTGGCCATTACCCGCACGGCGGCTTGTATGTCTTCCGGGAAATCGGCGGCCAGCGTGGGCGCATACGGCCCCGAGGTATACGGGGTGCTAGTTAAATTTCCACTCATGTAATTATCGCGCAGCAATCGGAAAATACGATCGCCTTTCGCGTGGAACTTATCGTAGCTCAGTTCGTTCTGCACAAACATGAAAATCAGCAAACAGCCGGCAACTCCCAGGGTTAATCCGGCTACGTTAAGGGCGGTATAAAATTTCTGCCGCAGCAGGTTCCGGTAAGCGATTTTGAACATGTTTTTCAGCATGATGATAGAGATAAAGGTTTATAAACAGTTCCGCTCAAATGACTTCTGCCAAATCCGCACAGGGTATTTTTACTTACAGAATTAAAAGTGCCAGACCTTTAGCACACTTTAGTTCAATTAGTTATGTATGAGCATAATAAATAACATGTCCGGTTCTGATACATTTTTCGTCCGGTTTTGTAACAGGCAAGCCTCCACTAATCTGATAAATAACCTTATTAATTGCTAGCTTATCCAAAACATGGCATTTGCATATCAACCTTAATTAACACGAAGTTCTACCTTCTGTTTTTTAAGACTGATAAAAATTTGCGTATACCTTTGCACCCATACCAACAACCTGTTTATGCCTAGATTTTTGCCCGGCGTTGCTTTTGCCATGTTATGGGCTTCGGCATCGGTAGCTACTAAAATTGGCGTAGCTTCGGCCCACCCGCTGTTACTAGCCAACATTCGTTTCTTAATTGCGGGCAGCCTCATGCTATTTTATGCCTATGGATTACAGCCCGGCAAAAACAAATTACCCCGGGGAGTTGAATGGCGGCATTTACTTATCTTTTCGCTGTTAAATACCACCATTTATCTGGGATTTTTTGTACTGGCCTTAAAAGAAGTATCTGCCGGTATTGGCAGCCTGGCTACGGCTACTAACCCGTTATTTATTAGCTTGCTGTCGGCGGTTTGGCTGCGCCGGCCCTTGCGTTGGCCCGAAGTAGCCGGTATAGTACTGGGGTTGGCCGGCGTTGCATTAGCCACTTACCCGTTGTTGCAAAATAGTTATGCTACGCTGAGGGGTTTACTTATTCTGCTTACGGCTATGGTATCAGTATCGGCGGCTACGGTTTATTATGCGGGCATTAAGTGGGCGTTGCCCAGCCTGGTAATTAATGGCTGGCAGGTTTTGCTGGGCGGTTTTTGCCTGCTGCCTTTTACGCTTTTGTACGCCGATTTTGAAACTTCGCATCTGGATGCCAGCTTTTGGGGAGCCGTTTTCTGGTTAATCGGCCCGGTTTCAATTTTATCGTTACAGCTTTGGTTTTTCCTGGTAAAGCAGGATGCCGTGCAGGCATCGTTGTGGTTATTTTTATGCCCGATCTTTGGCTTTTTGTATTCTTATACCTTTTTGGGAGAACCGATCACGGCTTATACCTACGCCGGTACAGCTTTGGTCATTGGAGGTTTGTACCTGGCACAACGGGAGAAATTCCGTAAACCAGCAAAGGTTATGGATTAAGTAAACAGACCTAGGTATCAGGATGCGTTTATTAGTTGTGGTTAAGCAATAAAATAGAGATTACTTTCATTTAAGTAGGCGTATATCTTTTGCAAGATTGCATCTTGCAAATTGTTGGTGCTAACTAGTTCGTTTTGCCTAAGTAAGCTCAAGGCCGCGGAGCCCCGTTTGGGCATTCGGGCTGCTGATCTTTCTTTTCCTCCTATCGTCGGAATGCCTCCTGCGGCGGCACCAGAAAGCTCAAAGGCCCTCATTACCCAAACTGATGTAGTTGCCTGCGGAATTACGGTTCTAACTTTCATTATTATAAATGAATATATTACTCACCTTTTGTTCGCTAAACAGAAAAGCAGTGGCGGGTGCACTTTTGAAACTTCACTGTTCGAGCGGTCAACGAGTTTTAAACTGCCTTTATTCTTTTGCTATTCCTTCCCTAATTTAGGGAAGGTGCCCGGAGGGCGGAAGGGTTTCTCATCAAGACAAAAGTAAGGCCCCGCCGGCGAGGCGAAAGTCAACGAGTTAGAAAGAGGCTTCATCTTGCAAGTTTAATTCTGTCTGAACGTTAGTTTATAGATAAATCAAACAGCTACTTGGCGGCAAACAACTCTAATTTTTAGCCTTTTACATAATTCTACCTGCGTCATTACTTGGCAAAGAACTTTTCTTTAAATAATGCGGCTCACCTGCGGGCGTTTACCCAGAATAAAATTAAAGCTACCGGATTACGTTTCCTGATAAAACAGTATCTTTCGTTATAAACTACTTTGCAGCTTTGGCTTACCCGCTTCGTTTATTGGTTGTATTTCTTTTGCTGCTAACGGCGGTACCAGTAAGAGCCGCACTTTTAAAAGGCCGGATAACCGACGAACAAGGCCAGCCGTTGCCTTTTGCCACCTTATACCTGAAAAACTCCACCACCGGTACCGCCACCAACGAACAAGGTTATTACCAGTTAACTTTAGCGCCGGGCACTTACGAAGTAATATTTCAGTACGTGGGATATAAAGCCAAAGTAGAGTTGGTAGAAATCGGCACTTCGGATGTAGAGCGCAATGTAACCCTGCAACTGGATGTATATAACCTGAACGAAATAGCTGTAAAAGCTACCGATAAAGATCCGGCCTACGCCATTGTAAAGGCCGCCATTGCCCGCCGCCGTTACCATCTGCAGGAAATTGCGGCTTATTCGTGCCAGGTATATACCAAAGGTTTGGGCCGCCTGACCAGTGTGCCTAACCGGGTACTGGGCGTAAAAGTAAACGACTTTAAAACCGGCATTGTCTACCTTTCCGAAACGGTGAGCGAACTGCGTTTCCGGCAGCCCAACCGCATGCACGAGCGCATGATTTCTTCGAAAGTAAGCGGCGATAGCCGGGGCTTTTCTTTTAACCGGGCTTCCAGAACGGCCTTTAACTTTTACGAGAACTTATTACGGGCACCCGGTTTAAGTGAGCGGGCATTTATATCGCCTATTGCTAACAATGCTTTAATGTTTTATAAATATACTTTGGTGGGAGCTACGCAGGAAAACGGGCAGTACGTAAACAAAATAAAAGTAACGCCCATCCGCCGCAACGATCCGGCTTTTACGGGTTATATTTATATTATGGAAGATTCCTGGCGCCTGCACAGCCTGGACCTGAAACTTACCAAAGCCCACCAGATAGAATACGCCGATACGGTGCGGGTACGCCAGTCCTTTGGTCCGGCCAAAGCAGGGGTCTGGACTTTGTTATCGCAAAAAATAACGGTTGAGTTCGATTCTTTTGGCTTTAAAGGCAATGGTTATTTTACCACTATTTACTCTAAATACAACGTACAGCCGGCGCATCCGGTAGCTCCACAACCGGAAGCTCCAGTGTCGGTAAATACGCCTTCTGCTCCTACTCCGGCACAAAATAAAATTTCTTTGTCGGCCCGCAAAAGAGAACTCCGCAAACAGCAAAAAGCTAAAGTTGATGCTTTGTTCAATAAAAAACAACTGAAAAACGAGGTAATGGCTGTGGAACAAGATGCCAATACCCGTGATTCTACTTATTGGGCCGGGGCGCGCCCGATACCCTTAACCGCCGAAGAAAAAACCGATTACGTGAAGAAAGACAGCATCCGGGTAGTACACGAATCGAAACCGTATAAAGATTCCCTGGATAAGAAAAGCAACCAGTTTGAAATATCTAATCTGTTTTTGTCGGGCTACCGCTACCGCAATTCGTTCCGGAAGTATTCTTTTGCTTTCGATCCGTTGATAGGTGTGCCCGAAGGGCCATCGGTTTTGCAGTACAACACGGTAGAAGGAGCTGTATTGAACGTAGGCGTTACTTACCAGAAAGGAGACGAAGTAACAAATAAGAGCTTTAGCCTGAAACCAACCGTCCGATACGGTTTTGCGAGCCGGAAAGGATACGGCCAGGTGACGGGAAATTACCGGTACAATCCCAAAAAGTTTTCTTCCGTATCGGGCGGAGCTGGTCATTTTGTATCATCGTTTAACCAGTTGGAAACACCGCCGCCCGTTTGGAACAGTTTGTATACGCTATTGCGCGAACAAAACTTTTTAAAACTGTACGAAAGAACCTATGTAACTGGCCGGTACAATACAGAACTATGGAATGGCTTTTTCATCGGCGCTTCGCTGGAATACAGCGACCGGAGACCATTAGCTAACGCTACGGAATTTGTAGTAACCGACCGGCAGAACAAACAATTTACCAGTAATGTACCGGTTAACGCCGAATTAGCCGATGTTAGTTTTTCCCGTAACCAGGCTTTTGCTGTTAATCTTGCTATCCAGTTCCGGCCGGGTCAAAAATACATTAACCGGCCGAACGAAAAATGGCTGTTATCCTCTAAATATCCTACTTTCCGGTTTACTTACACCAAAGGCCTTAAAGGTATATGGGGCAGCGATGTAGATTACGACCGCCTTGCTTTAACCGTCAGCGACCGGCAGGAACTAGGCTTGGTAGGCACCACGCATTACAACATGCAGACAGGTACTTTCCTGAATAAAAACCAGCTATGGTTTATGGATTACAAACATTTTGCCGGCAACCGCACCATTTATGCCGGTGGCTTCGGGGGTTTTCAGTTACTGGATTATTACCGCTACAGCACCACGCAACACTACCTGGAAGCGCATTTGAGCCACGAATTCAATGGTTTTATCTTTAACAAAATACCTTTGTTTCGCCGCCTGAAACTACAGGAGGTTGCCACCCTGAACTATTTGAATACCCCGGAATCAAAACACTACCTGGAACTAGGCGTGGGCATCGAACATATATTTAAAATACTACGGGTTGATTTTATCACCAGCTTTCAGTCGCAGGAAAAATTAGGATCGGGCATCCGGATTGGCTTTGGCTTTTAAGAATATTCTAAAACTGGTTTCTTCTGTTCTTTATCATTTCCTGGCGCAAATGTTAAGCGTAGCATCACTTGAGACTTGTGCCAGTGGAGAAAAAAAGCTTCGTTCAGAACACTGTAAAGGCATTTTCGTTGATAATAGATTTTATATTAAGGGAATAAACCAAGATGGAACACACCATGCAACCAGACTTTAGCCGCCTGGAAAACGCCATTCGCCGGCTCTATCCCCAGTGTACCGATGATGAATGGGCCTACCTACGAAGCGGCTTTGAGGTAGAATCCCTTAAGGCCTATGAACTTTTTGTGCAGGTAAGGCAGGAGCACCGATTAAGCTTCGTTGACCAAGGACTGATGCGCGTCTACTATATCAATCAACAGGGGCAAGAGATCACGATCCGCTTCGCCACCGAAGGCGACTACTCTACCGATTACTACGCCTTCATCACCCAGACGCCCAGTCTGTTTCATCTCCAGAGTCTGGAGCCGACTACCTTGCTAACTGCATCTTACCAGCATATCCAGCAATGCTATCAGTTATACCCCGGCTTGGAACGCTACGGTCGATTAATAGCCGAAGAGGTCTTCAAGGATCAACATCAACGCATTGTCAGCTTCCAGATGGACCCAGCCGAGCAACGCTACTTACAATTCATTCAACAATACCCCGCCCTCTTCCACCGCATCTCGCTAACCCATCTAGCGTCCTATCTGGGCATCGAGCGGCAGTCGCTGAGCCGGATTCGCAAAAAAATCGTGGGCCAGTGACGATTGTCACATTTGTGTCAGGCCCAGCCGCTTCGCGTGTATGATCTTTGTCTCAACGAAAAAGAAACATACACACTAAAAAATTCAATCATGAAAACAACCTTCACCCGCATTCTCTCTGTTGTATTTACAGTCCTGGCGGCTGGTATGGCCATGCTGAGCGGCATCGGTAAGTTGTTAGCCCTGCCCCAGGTGGTCGAATTGCTCACTAAGATGGGTGTGGCGGCTCACATCAACCAGTTAGGTATAATGGAGATTAGTTTCGCCCTGCTGTATCTAATGCCAGCAACTCGCAAGCTGGGGTTTGTGCTGCTGACCGCTTACTTCTCGGGGGCGCTGGCGGTCGAACTCTCGCACAACTCAGCGTTAGTGGCAGCGGGCCCCCTGGTGGTGATCTGGGTGTCGGCCTTCCTGCGAGACCGGTCAATATTTCTATTGGCTAAATCGAATCAATCGCCCGCGAATCTTCATTGGTTTGAGCTACCTGTCGTCAGCTAAATGCATGATGGTCTGCTCGGCAAAACGGAGCCATCAAGGCTTGGCCATGGTGTCCCCTTGTGCTGAACAGACCAATCTTGAACCAAATTTTCTAGTAGCAACCTGCTTGCCCTCACTTTAATCTATTTTTTATTACTAAACTAACTTCTATGCCCAATACCTTGCAAATAACCCCCCGCCTGTGGCAACTAAAATTAGGAGTGGTCAACAGCTTCCTGCTAGAAACCAAAGATGGCTTGCTTTTGATCGATACGGGTTACCCTAACAGCACAGAAAAGCTCTTCGCGGCCGTGCACGAGACTGGCCATGACCCCGCCCACATTCAACACTTGCTGCTCACCCACTGCCACATCGACCACGCGGGCAGCGCTGCCGAGGTGCGGCGCCGCACGGGTGCGCGCACGTATGCCCATGTCACGGATGCCCCGCTGATAACCCAGGGAATAGCCGAGCGGCATAATACGACCCGCAGATCCGGGCTGGTTCCCGCCTTGATATACCAATTCTTTATTAAGAACGCTGGCGCAACCTACGAGCCGGTACCTATTGATCAGCTGTTGCAACACGGGGAGCTGCTACCCTTGGCGGGGGGCATCGAAGTCATTCACACGCCGGGCCACAGCTCCGGCCATATGGCCCTGCTGCTGCGGCAAGAGGGCGTTCTGGTAGCCGCCGACCTCTGTTCCCACGTGATGGGCTTAAGCTACAGCACGGTAAATGAAGACATTGCCCTGGCCCAACAGAGTATTCTGCGCGTGGTGGATTATCCATTCGAGCGAGCCGTATTTGGGCATGGCAACCCGCTGGACCGGCAGGCCAATCAACAGTTGAGAGATAAGTTCTCGGGTAGCTAAGCCACAGGCTTCACATTCCCTAGCGCAAGTGTTAAGCGTAGCGTCACTTGGGACAATCTATAAGGCAAGTATTCAAACTTGCGTATAAAATAAAACATAAGTCTGAATACTTGCCCGAATGAGTAGACACAAGTCAGCTTCGCATAAGACTTGCGCCATTAGAGGACCAGTGGAGTTTTGCCTTTAGAATTGCTTATAACTAAACGCTCTTACGGCTATCAATTAAAAGATTTTAAATTAAACTATTTCGGGATAAATTGGGCACAATGCTTATCTTAACCGCGCCAAAGAAAAGAATAAAATCAACGTATGAAAAAAATTTACGCATTATTGCTAAGTACTTGCCTGAGTTCGCCGGCTTGGGCGCAAACCGGAGCCTTAAGCGCGAAAGTTAATCCGGCCGCCGATAAAGTTGAACCAAAAGTAATTGCCTGGCGCCGCGATTTTCATCAGAACCCCGAACTAGGTAACCAGGAGAAACGCACCGCTGCTATTGTGACCAAACACCTGAAAAGCTTGGGCATGGACGTAAAAACCGGGGTAGCTAAAACCGGGGTGGTAGGTATATTAAAAGGCGGTAAGCCAGGTCCGGTAGTAGCCTTACGGGCCGATATGGATGGGCTGCCGGTAACCGAACGGGTAGCACTGCCTTTTGCCTCTAAAGTAAAAACCACTTACAACGGCCAGCCCGTTGGCGTCATGCACGCCTGCGGCCACGATACGCACGTGGCTATTCTGATGGGCGTAGCGGAAGTACTGGCCGGTATGAAAAATGACCTGGCCGGTACGGTTAAATTTGTGTTTCAGCCGGCCGAAGAAGGTCCGCCGGTGGGCGAAGAAGGAGGCGCTGCGTTAATGGTAAAAGAAGGCGTATTAAACAACCCCAAAGTAGACGTAATATTTGGTCTGCACATTAACTCCCAAACCGAAGTAAATACCATTGCCTACCGCCCTGGCGGCACCATGGCCAGCGTAAACGACTTGAAAATAACCGTGAAAGGCAAACAAGCCCACGGCGCTTATCCCTGGTCGTCCGTCGACCCGATTGTGGTAGCGGCCCAGATTATTAATAATTTACAAACCATTGTGAGCCGCAACCTGAACGTGACCGAAAACCCCGGCGTGGTTACCATTGGTTCTATCCAGGGTGGCAACCGTTCTAATATTATCCCGGAGCAGGTAGACATGCTGGGCACCATCCGGACTTTAAGCGCCGACGACGAAAAAATGTTTATCCAGCGCGTAAAAGAAGTAGCCACTAAAACGGCTGAAAGTGCCGGGGCCACTGCCGAAGTAAAAATCCCGCTGAGCATCCGCTACCCGGTTACCTACAACGATCCAACTTTAACCCAAAAAATGCTGCCTACCCTGCAACGGGTGGCCGGTGCCGACAATGTAGTTTTAAGGCCCGCTGTTACGGGTGCCGAAGACTTTTCTTTTTTCCAGGAAAAAGTACCGGGCTTATTTATATTCTTAGGCGGCATGCCCAAAAGCCAGAAGCCCGAAGCAGCACCTTCGCACCACACGCCCGACTTTTTTATTGATGAAAGCGGGTTTAAACTGGGGGTACAGGCCATGTGCCACCTGGTACTGGATTATATGAGTGCCCCGGCTAAGTAAGTTGTATGGGAGTTAATAAAATATTAACTAAAATAAATATAGTATATTCGTTAGTCCAGTTCCGGTTATCAGCCCCTAATTGTTCTGTAAACCGGAATAAGATACTATCCAAAGGTGTAATAACCGGAACGAACTCCGTTTATCCGCTAGTTATGCTGCATTTAAGATATGAAAAGATTGAAAAACAAAATAGTAGATTTCTTTGCCATTCTTATCGGAGCGCTGGTTTTCATTTTGTTCTTGCCATTCATATTAATTTCTATTCCTTTTGACTGGATTAAGCAAAGGAAAGTAGATAAGGAATTTAAAGAATACCTTCTTAGTCTTGGTGACAAAAATTTTTTCTGCTATAACAATAGAACGGAAGCTAAAGATTTTATAGAAAAAGAACTTCTGCCAAAACTCAATGACCAAATTGAAGTCATTTATTTAGAAGGACGAGAACCAAAATCAAAATTCGTAAAGAACTTCATTTCACTTGCACTTTATAGACTAAAAAACTATAATAAGTTTCCTCATTTATTTAAGGTTAGAAACGGAGAATTAATGGACGAATCTATTAATAATGAATTCTACAATACAATGAACCAAAATAAACCATTGGACAAGTTGTTACAGAGAGTAAACTTATTCTTTGATTTAACGGAAGAAAAGAAAAACGCAGCATAACACTAGCTAAACGCCAGCCGGGTTGTGTTCCAGAAGTTAATTACTTACTTTTCATAACGGGTAAAGAGAAAGCATATAAAATACAAGTAAATCTCCCGGCCGACCGTTTAGCCGCGGCCCGTTAGCTTAAATTAAAATGAAAAAAATATTATTTTACTTTTCTTTTTGTTTGGGTTTAGCTTCCTGTAAACAGGTGGTGGAAAAGCAGCCAAAAATATTCTATGTAATTAAGAATGGGGAGAATTATTTAAAGAACGAAAAGTTTAAAGATAATCCGCCGCCGCCTGTAGACATTGTTTATGGAAATTTAAACTTCATTTTGACTAGTAACGATAAGGTATATTTTCATCCTAAGTCATACTACTTCAAATGTGGCTTTGGTAAGGAAGCTATTGAAAAGGTGCCGTTTATAGGTTTAAAATCAGATGACATTCGGGAAATAAGAAAAGAAAGGTTAAATACATTTTTAGATTCAGCCTTTAACGCAGGCCCATCTCCACTTCCATATTTTGTAATTACTATTTCAAGTTTAACTGATACAATAAAGAATCCTGCTTTTGAACATATAAGCGAATTTCTGGCAAAAGATATAAACCGGTACAGCATTCGTTTAATAACAAAAGAAGAGAAGCTTGCTATTATTGATAGAGTTAGTAAGGATTAAATTTATTTAAATCAAGTTATCAATAAACTGCTCTAGATTAACTTTTAAAAGCCTAATAGTGAAAAATAAATAACCTAAGCTAACACAACCTAAAGCACACTAAAGCGTGCCTTAGCCAAGTACGTTAGGGTTAATTAATAAATATAATGTCTAAAGAATTATTCGATAGAATTCAAGATTGGTATAGAAACCATTGCGATGGAGAATGGGAACATGATTTCGGAGTAAAAATAAGCAACGTAGATAATCCGGGTTGGAGCGTAGAAATTGACCTTGTAGATACCGCCCTCGAAAATGCACAGTTCAAAAGGCACTTTGTCAATGGCGATAATGATTGGTTATTTGTGGAAGCTAAGGACAAGAAGTTTGACGGAAGCGGCGACACAAGTAAATTAAATGATATACTAAGAATCTTCCTTGATGAAGTACTACCTGCCCAAATTGACCCCGAGTTTACCTACACGATATATATTCCTTTAAAAGAGCGCCATATTCCTGTTTGGCAAGAGGTAAAATCCAGGTTGGTAAGTGAAAATATTTTTGAAATTACAGAAATTGAAGAAATAGCTCTTAATATACTCCAAGTTCGAGATGTAAATGATTTCACGAAAATAGAAATAGAATCCTTAGGAGAACACGGCTATAAGATTGGGGATTGGGTCAATTGTGAACTTGAATTGCTTTATGAAGGAGTAAAACCAGTAGTTTCAGGAAAAGTAATAAAATAACAAACCCTAACATTGTGCATAAGCCATGCTTCGGCCGACGGCCTTGCACACCTCATGCACTAGCCGTTGGGTGCCATGCTAAAAAATATATCAGATAAAGAAGATTTTCGTATTATTAAGTTATGAATTGGCAAGAACATATTATTTCAGACAAAGAAGTTCTACTTGGAAAACCTACGATTAAGGGAACAAGAATATCCATAGAGTTGATTCTTGAACTTTTAGCTACGGGGTGGACTGAAAAACAAATATTAGAAAGCTATCCTAGGCTTAATGAACAGAATTTGAAAGCTGTATTTGCTTATTTGAAAGATTGTATTCAACAAGAATTATTCTTTCCATTACCTAAATCAGCTTAATGAAGTTCTTGGCTATTGAAAATTTTCCTGTTCCTAGCGTTCGGACATTACGAGCGTTAGGAATTGAAGTAGCAAGTATTACTGAAACTACTCCTGGAATCTCAGACAAAGAAGTTATCCAAATTGCCCAGAAAGAAAACCTGATTATCCTAACCTTTGACAAAGACTACGGCGAATTAATTTTCAGGCATAGCGTTCACAATCCTCCAGCAGTTGTGTTTTTCAGGTTTAAAGGTACGACTCCTGTATTTGCCGGCGATTTATTAGGTGTAATAATAAAGGAAAATAGAATCAAACTAGAAAATACCTTCACAGTTATTGAGGAAAATAACATCCGGCAGCGCCAGTATTAAAAAAGCACGGCACCCAACATTGTGTAAACATCATGCCACGGCCGACGGCCTCGCCGCCGCTTACACTAACCGTTGACATCAATCAAGGAAACAAAAAAGTAGCCGCTAAACAGATTAATAATTATATTGCTTTATGAACGTAGTGGAACAAAATATAAAGGCAATCTCAGTGCTCTGTCAACGTCATAAAGTTGACAGGTTATTTGTTTTTGGCTCCATTCTATCAAATAAATTCCAGGCAGAAAGTGATCTGGATTTCTTAGTTAAATTTGGAGACATTGCCCTTTACTACTATTTCGACAATTACATGGAATTTAAGGAGTCGTTGGAAAAGCTACTGCAGCGTCCTGTTGACTTAGTAGAAGAACAAACCATTAAAAATCCTATTCTTAAGAAGTCAATCGACAGAAACAAAAAATTAATCTATGGACGAGAGGATAGCAAAGTGGCTGCTTGATATACTAACGGCTATAGACGAAATAGAACAATATTTTGATACTTACCCTAAATCCTTTCATTCGTTCCAGTCCAACATTATCCTTCGCCGAGCAACAGAAAGAAACCTAGAGATTATAGGTGAGCTATGAACCGAATTCTGATAAGAGAACCTGATTTCCCGCTTGAAAATGCAAGAAGAATAGTAGGTCTAAGAAATCAAATAATCCACGCTTATGATAATATTTCAGATGAAAATATCTGAGCTATTATCATCAATCATTTACCAAAGCTGAAAGCAGAAGTACACAAACTGACTAAATAAGTACTAATGCTAACACTAACTAATAAAGCATTAAAATGTATTTTAGTCTAATCGTTGCGCAGAGACAAACTAACAATTTCTCATCAATCTTAGGTTTTTAAGCTTAAAGTTTTGTTTATCAACCTGAGTACAAATATTAGATAGACTTTCTTGAGCCGGATAGTTAAAAATAAACCTTTCGTTAACTTTTTATTTTTATGTCCGTTAAATGAGATTGAAGTACGAACGGTCAGAATAAAACTATGAAAAAATTATTGCATATAACCTTAGGTCTGGCGTTGCTGGTAACTACCAGTTGCTCTTCCGACCAAAAGAACGTACGCGAAGATTACCCTGAAGGAGAATCAGGAACGGCCGAAGCTATTGTGGGCGATGATCCTAACTTAGCCCAGCCCCGCCCCGCTCCTATTGGTGATACCGCGGAAACAAGAGCTCAAGCCGATCAATTCGGCGAAACGAACGTCGAAAACGTTGATTCGGTAGCAAGAGGCCTGGAGTAATTCAGGCCTTTTTTATTTTAGTTTGGTAGTAAGGTTAAAGTAGCCTGGGGCGTTTCCTGGCCCGTTCCGGGGTAAGGAGCAACCTGTTTTAAAATTAATTGATAGGGAGTATTTTCTCCGGCAGACACTGTAACAGTATCCGCCGTTAGATTTCTTTTGTTCCGCGGGTCGTTGGGCATATAGTCGCCAATAAAAAGCCGGACAATTTGGGTTTCCCCGTTTCCCGGCGTGGTAACCCGGAAAGTAGTAACGGCTGCTCCCTGCCGGATGCACATGGCATCGGCCGGGCAACGGCTATCTTGCAGATCGGTAAAAGTTATTTCGCCTAATTTAATCTTGCCTGCCCCCATTAAAGGTACCGTTTGGTCTAGGTTTATTAGAAATGCTTTATCCGGCATATCTATTTGGGCTTGCGGTATTTCTTTTGGTCCGCATTGCCAGCATAGCACTGCCCCGGTAAGCAGCAGAAAATTTTTCATAAGCTAATATTTAAAAGGCCTATCATATAAAACCAGGAGATATGCCCCAGGATTTCCAATATATCCGAAAGCTACTACCTTCTCCCATTTGCCAGGCTACTAGTTAGCAAATACTGTTCCGCAAAACTGAATAAGCAAAAGCCGGTTAATGTATCAAATACAAATAGCAATAACTATTCTTATATGGCTCTATCTTACCCCTGGTTGCCATTTATTGCGTAAAGATTATTATCAGCTTAATCCGTTGACTTTGGCCGGTGATAAAACAATGATAAATCGAAATAAATAGCTAACCATTACCTATGCCTTTATTTAACCCCAAAAGAAGAAGTTCGCTGGCCAAGTCACTTTCATCGCGTAGCTCCCGATACCAACCAACCAGAGTTGCAAATTCCAGAACTATAAATTCCAGAATTACAAATTCCAGAAGAAAAACCACCCGGAGAAAAGCTAAAGCCGGATCGCTGGTGAAAGGAGCGGAGAACAGACTAAAGAATTTTCGGCAGGCTTCTATTCTGGCGGTGGCCATAACCGGATTTATTTTGTTGATGGTTTCGCCCGGAGAAGCGGGTCTGGCGCAGGATACCTTAGAAAGCGAAACCTTAACTGATTCCTTAAATACGGTTAATCCGAACGACAGCCTGACCTCGCCGGCAACTGACAGCACAGCTGTTTTGTCCAGTAAAGAGGCAACCGACGAAGCTTTAAGCGCCCTGGAAAATCTCTGGAATAGCTTTTTCTATAACTTACCTAAAATACTCATTGCGCTTGCGGCTTTAATCCTGGCCTGGGTAATAGCCTGGCTGCTTAAAAGATTGCTGCGGAAATTAATTGGCACCTGGAGCAGTTCGAGTGCTATTATCTCTTTGGTTTCGATAGCGGTTTGGCTCCTGGCCATTGGCGTAGCCTTAAGCGTAATGGCCGGCGATATTCGGGCTTTGGTGGGCTCTTTGGGTTTAATCGGTTTGGCTTTATCCTGGTCTTTGCAAACGCCTATCGAAAGTTTTACCGGCTGGTTGCTTAATTCTTTTCAGGGTTACTACCGCGTAGGCGACCGGATTAGGGTAGGCGACGTATTCGGCGATGTTTACCGCATTGATTTTCTTACTACTACGGTCTGGGAAATAGGCTCTCCTTTCCAGGCCGGCTACGTTAATGCCGAACAGCCCACCGGCCGCATGGTTACTTTCCCGAATAATGAAATCCTGACCGGTACGGTAACCAACCTGACCGGCGACTTTCCTTATGTTTGGGATGAACTTCCGGTAAGTATTGCGAATGAATCGGATTTGCCTTTAGCCCTGCAAGTATTAGGGAAAACCGCGCAGGATTTGTTGGGTACTTACATGGAAGAACCTGCTCACCAGTATGGCCGCTTAATGCAGGAAGCCGGCTTGCAGGATAAAATTGCCGATAAACCCCAGGTTTTCTTATCCACCGAAGATTCCTGGACCAATCTGAACATCCGCTACCTGGTGGGAGCCCGGGAACGCCGCAAATGGAAGAGCGAACTGACTCTCCGGATTGCCCGGGAATTAAGTAAGCCGGAATATCTAAACAAAATAATACCGGTTTATCCGCGCCAGCAAGTACAACTGATAGATCCGGCCGGAATACCGCAGCCAGTAAATCCGCTGGCAAAAAACACCGGCGAATCAGCACCGGATATTACCTAATTAATTGGGGTGATAGATCGTACCCGGAAAAAGAAAAACATCCATCTATTATTCATTTGCTTGTTGATTTGCAAGCGCTTATATCAAATAGTAAAATCATCGCCATTCTATCTTCATACTTGTGTCCTGATATTAATGTCTGGTTATGATTTTCCTAAATCGCTAATAGTTAGCCCTGATGAACAAAATTATTATAAAATGGCTGAAAGAAAAGGTTAACCAAACCCGGAATAGCATTGCGTTTTTACCGGCCATTATAGCTTTGTCGTTTTTACTGGTTTCCTGGCTTATGCTGGAATTTGACTATTCGGATACCGGGAAAGAACTAAAAGCCCAATTATCCTGGCTCCGCCTGAAAGATGCCAGCACCGCCCGCAGTATTATTTCTACGGTAACGGCCGGTATTATCTCGCTTACTGTGTTTAGCTTTTCGATGGTAATGATTGTTTTAAACCAGGCGGCCTCCCAGTTAAGCAATCGGATATTAGACAAGCTAATTGGCAACCGTTTTCAGCAGGTAGTGTTGGGGTTTTATATCGGCACCATCGTGTACGCGCTATTTTTGCTTAGCACCATCCGCGACATAGACGAAGGCATTTACATACCGGCTATCAGTACTTATCTCCTGATTTTGCTCACTATCCTGGATATTTTCCTGTTTATCTATTTCCTGCATTATATAACCCAATCGGTTAAATACGACACCATTATAACCCGTATTTACGACCAAACTAAAAACTCACTGAAACATAGTTGTTTACACGAAACAGAACCGGAAAAAATAAACTTTCTCACCCCAGGCTTACCGGTAATGGCACCAGTTTCAGGTATTTTTCAGGGGTTCGATGAAAAAAGCCTCTTAAAATTATGCGAAAAAGAGAACCTGATTATTTCTTTTCTGCATCCTACCGAAACGTTTATTTTAAAAGATACGCCTTTATTCTGTATTTGTAACCGGCAATTAGTACCGGAAAAGTTGGAAGAACAGCTGCATGTTGCCATTAACATGCAAACCGGAGAAGATATTACCACCAATTATTTTTATGGGTTCCGGCAGTTAACAGAAGTAGCGGTAAAAGCCTTGAGCCCCGGTATAAACGATCCGGGCACCGCCATTATTAGTTTGCATGCCTTAGCCGATTTGCTGGCTTACCGTTCGCAGCACTTCCTGGAACAAAACCTAAAAGATGCGCAGGGCACTGTTCGCATTATGATGAAAGTAAGAAGCTTCGAAGAAATTTTTTCGGCCTGTATGCTGCCGATCTGGGATTACGGGAAAGAAGACCGGCTGGTGCAACAGGCCATGAACCAGGTTTTAGGGCAGCTCCACAAATACAGCCATACGCCGGTGCTGCAGCGCTTATCGCAACTGGTGCAGGAAGCTATTACGAGCAAACACATTTAAGTTAATCTATCCGCTAAACTCTAAAAAATCTTATTTATGTTCTTCGATAACCTATCCCAAATTATAAATATACTTATTACCGGTTCTCTTACTTATGTGGTATTAATAATCATGCTGCGGATATCGGGGAAACGTACCTTGGCGCAAATGAATGCGTTTGATTTTATAGTTACCGTTGCCCTGGGTTCTACTTTGGCTACGGCTGTATTATCGAAAGATACGCCGTTGGCAGAAGGTTTAACGGGACTAGCCCTCCTGATTTTACTGCAATTTATTGTCTCCTGGTTTTATGTACGCTTACCTTTTATAAACAAGTTGGTAAAGTCGGAGCCCCGCTTGTTATTTCTGCAGGGAGAATTTAAAGCTAAAGCCATGTTGGAAGAAAGAATTGGGAAAGAAGAATTATTGCAGGCAGCCCGCAGTCAGGGTATTCTTTCTCTCGATCAGGTGGAAGCTATTGTACTGGAAACCAACGGTAAATTTAGTATTATTAAAAGCTCCGATAAAAAAGCCAACTCTACCCTGCAAAATGTAAAAAAAGATTAGGTAATATTAACTCAAAAAAAAAGCAAATCATTGCTAATTAACCGGTTACCGGCACTGGCCTCTTCTTAAAGTTCAGGTTATAGATGATTACGGATAAAAAGATCAAGGCGTAAGCGGCAGCTTGTTGGGCATTGGTTTGCTCGCCAAAATATAAGAAGGCAATTATAAAATTAATAATCGGGTTAATGTACATCAGAATACCAATGGTGCCGGACTTTAGTTCTTTTAGCGCAAATAAATTCAGGAACAACGGTATAATGGTAAACGCCAGGGCAATGAGCAAAATCAGGCCGAAGAAATAAAGATCAATACCCAAGGCATGATCGGCATTAAAATAATTATAAAAAGGCCCCAGCAGTATAAACGTAACTGTAAGCTGCAAGGTAAGCAACACCAGTTTATCGTATTGCTTCAGTACCCGCTGTATAATCAGGTAGAAGGCGTACGAACTGGCAATTACCAAACTAAAAAGTAAATTCCGCACCGAACCGGAACCCAATAAAAAACAGCTGATTAAACTCAGGCCAATGGCTAGCCACTGGTTAGGTTTTAGCTCTTCTTTTAAAATAACAAAGCCCAGCAAGGCCGTTAAAATAGGACAAAGCAGGTACGAAAAAGAGCCGGTCTGGATATTGATATGATTGATTACATAAATAAAAACAAACCAGTTAACGGTTTGGCATAACCCGCCCAATATATTTAGACTAATAAAGCTGCGTTTCTCCCGGACAGAAGCCTTTTTATACTGCTGATAAGTTTCGAGTAAGCTATGGCGCCGGAAAATAAAACTAATGATAAAAAGCAAGGCCACCGAAAACAAAATTCGGAAATATAAAATCTGCTCGCTGGGGTAATGGGTAAGTGCTTTTAAGGCCAGCGGAAAAAAGCCCCAAATGGTAAAGGCAGCAATTGCGGCCCCGTAATATTTATTTGGTTTCACGATGTTACGCGTATTTAAAGAAGGCGGCAAAGGTAAGGCTTTCTCATCTCATTCGCTAAGTAAATCAGTATAACCCTTTTATAATTCCCGGCAAAAAATCAGGCCCGCGGAGGGGGTGGTAAAGCCGCGCCGCACGCGTTACAAAAAGCAGCATCCGGGTCGTGGCCGGCTTTGCCGCAGTTTCTACAAACTTTTTGGCGCCCTGCCTTTCCGGCATTAGAAATTTCTACGGTTACAATCCCGGTAGGAATGGCAATAATGCCGTAACCCATTAACATGACAAGACCGGCTAACATTTGGCCCAGCGTGGTTTGCGGGGCAATATCGCCGTAACCCACCGTAGTTAAAGTAACAATAGCCCAGTAAATGCTTTTGGGAATGCTGGTAAAGCCATTTTCGCCGCCTTCTACCACGTACATAACCGAACCGATAACCATTACCAGCGTGAGTACCGTACCAATAAATACCAGAATTTTGGGCAGGCTGGCCCGCAAAGCTCCGGAAAGCATATTGGCTTCTTTTAAGAAATGCGTTAGTTTAAAAATGCGGCCAATGCGTAAGAGCCGCAGCACCCGGATAACCATAAAATATTGGGTACCCGGCACAATTAAGCTAATATAAGTAGGCAAAATAGCCAGCACATCTACGATACCAAAAAAAGAAAAAAAATATTGCCCCCGTTTAGGGTAAACCCAGATGCGCAAAATTAATTCTAACGTAAATATAATGGTGTACCACCATTCGGCGGCCCGAAACAAAGCTTCGTATTTTAGTTGCAGGGAGGCAATGCTTTCCAGCATTACCGTAAGTACACTTAATAAAATAAGCACCAACAATACCACGTCAAAGAGCTTCCCCGCCGGCGTGTCGGATTTAAAAATAATATTGTAAAGCTTTTGTTTGAAGGATTGTCCCGAAACGGTTTTCATAGTAAACCAATAGTAAACTTAATAGTGGTATCGTACGCTGTATGGTAAAGGTTATAATCTGTACGGCATTATGCGGGCGAGTGGCCCAAACTCCTGTTTCGGTTTAGTACCTTTACGTTTTCATTTACCTGATTTTATGATTTCTTTTAAAGATGTAGCCCATATTACCCAAGGTACCCTCCTGCAGTATAGGCAACCCCAACTGGTGCAGCACCTGCTTACCGATAGCCGGAAAATGGGCCAACCGGCCGGCTCTTTGTTTTTTGCCATAAAAGGTGCTTTTAATAACGGCCACGCCTATGTGCCCGCTTTATACGCCCAAGGAGTCCGGCAATTTATTATAGAAGAAATTCAGGATATTCCGGGGGTTAAAAACCCGGAAAGTTTACCGATTGCTTTCCCGGAGGCCAATATCATACTCGTTCCTAATAGCTTGACGGCCCTGCAGCAAATAGCAACTTTTCACCGGCAGCAATTTCCTATTCCAATAATGGGCATTACGGGTAGCAACGGCAAAACCATTGTAAAAGAATGGCTGGCCCAATTATTAAGTCCCGACGAACGGATAGCCAAAAGCCCCCGCAGTTATAATTCGCAAATTGGGGTGCCTTTGTCGGTGTGGCAGCTTAACGAAACGCATACCTGGGGCATTTTTGAAGCCGGTATTTCTCAGCCCGGCGAAATGGAAAAGCTCCGGGCCGTTATACAACCCACGTTAGGCCTGTTTACGAATATCGGACCAGCTCATAACGAAGGTTTTACTTCCCTGGAGCAAAAAATACAGGAGAAATTACAGCTGTTTCGGGAGGTTTCGTGTTTGTTTTACTGTCTTGATCATACCAAAATACACGCGGCGGTACAAACTGCCGGCCTGCCTTCTTTTACCTGGTCGCGGCACCAGGCGGCCAATGTACAGGTACTGGAAAGCCGTACTCAGGATGATAAAACTATTATTTGGTTTCGGTTTGCCGAAGAAGACCACACCTTGGTTTTGCCTTTTGCCGATGAGGCTTCGATAGAAAATATACTGCATGGCCTGGCAGTATTATTATGGCGCAAACTACCGATTGCAGAAATTCAGCAGCGGTTGCATAAATTACAGCCCGTGGCCATGCGCCTGGAAATGAAAGAAGCTATTAACGGCTGCTACCTTATTGATGATACCTATAATAACGATCTGGCCGGTCTTTCCATTGCTTTGGATTTGTTACTGAACCAAAAACGGCAAGGCCCCAAAACGCTGATCTTATCGGATTTGCTGCAGTCCGGGTTGAGCGACGATACGCTTTACAGCCAGGTAGCGGACATTATAAAAGCCAAACCTTTAGATAAACTAATAGGTATCGGGGAAAAAATAAGCCGGCACCGCCTTAAATTTGACTTAGAAAGTTATTTCTTTCCTACTACCGCCGATTTCCTGGCCCACTTCGACCAAAATAAATTTCAGCACGAAACCATCCTGATAAAAGGCGCACGGGTTTTTGAATTCGAAAAAATTGTAGCAGCTTTTCAGCAGAAAGTACACGGCACGGTACTGGAAGTAAATTTAGATGCCCTGGTGCATAACCTGAATTATTACCGCGCCAAGCTACAACCCGAAACCAAAGTAATGGTAATGGTAAAAGCTTTTGCGTACGGCAGTGGCTCTTACGAAATAGCCAATTTACTGCAGTTTCACCGCGTAGATTACCTGGCCGTGGCCTATACCGACGAAGGCGTACAACTCCGCGAAAACGGCATTACCTTGCCCATCATGGTTATGAATCCGTCGCCGGATTCCTTCGTTAAAATACAGCAGTACCACCTGGAACCCGAAATTTATTCGCCCGAAATACTGGCTGCCTGCCTAACTGCTATTAAAAATACGCCTACCGTTTTAAATATTCATATTAAGCTCGATACCGGTATGCACCGTTTAGGTTTTACCGAAACAGACTTACCGGATCTGATCCAAAAAATAAAAGTTAGTCCGCAGGTACAGGTAGTCAGTACATTTAGCCATTTGGCCGGTGCCGACGAAGCCTTGCACAACGATTTTTCCCAATTGCAGATTACCCGTTTCCAACACCTGGCAAACCAACTGGAACAGGGTTTGGGTTACCGGGTACTGAAACATATTTTAAATTCGGCAGGTATTGTGCGTTTTCCCGAACACCAGCTCGATATGGTACGTTTGGGCATTGGTTTATACGGGGTAGAAGCCGCGGGCCAGGAGCAGGAAAACCTGCAAACGGTGGGCAGCTTAAAAACCACTGTTTCGCAGGTAAAACAAATTGCCCCCGGCGATACCGTAGGGTACGGCCGCAAAGGTAAAGCTGAAACCGGCAAACAAATAGCCACCATTGCCATTGGCTACGCCGACGGCTACGACCGCCGCTTTAGCAACGGTGCCGGGCAAGTGCTGATTAACGGGCAGCCAGCCCCCATTATTGGCAATGTATGCATGGATATGTGCATGGTAGATGTAACCGGGATGGAGGTAAAAGCCGGCGATGCCGTAGAAATATTTGGAGAAAACCTGAACCTGACGGAAATGGCGACCAAGATTGGTACTATTCCTTACGAATTGTTAACCAACGTAAGTCCGCGGGTAAAGCGGGTGTTTTATGCCGAATAAAAAAGGGAGTTACCAGCATTTTAGCCTAACAAGCTTTATGCTGGTAACTCCCAAAAAATTGATAATAGTACGTAATTTAAAACAAAGCACCAGCTAGGTGATAGGCTTTAGTAAATATAACTATAGCAATATAATTAATAAGAGCACTATAATAATAACCGCACCTAACGAAAGATAGATACCACCTCCGCCACGGGCTTCTTCTTTCAGGGATTTTAATTCACCGCGCAAAGCTTTCCGCTCTGCTCTGGTAAGTTGCGATTTATCCATTTCGTTAATTTCATTTACCCGGGCTTCAATGTCCCGCGCGCGTTGTTCAGTGAGTACAGTTGGCACTTTTTCTTTATTTAAGTCACCGGTAGAGGCGCTAACGGATAAAGAAGAAATTAACATGATGAAAGCAAAAGCCAGGGTTTGAAAGATTTTTTTCATAGTAAGGAAGAGTTAGTAAGTAAATTTATAGAATATTTAGCGCTCTAATAAACTGCTTTTTTAAAATAAAAGTTACAATACACCGGGTAGATTGCGCGGGGGCGGTTGCCTTTATAAAAATATACTTTTTTATGTACATCTGTAAAGAGCTATTATCAAAAGTGAGTAGTAGGTGAAATTAACCTGAATTTTGCTACGTATTGGCTTTAGAAAAAATCATATACTGGTAGTAGATCCCGAGATTTTTTGTTAGATACTGGCACTTTTGCCCAAATTATTTACAGCTTTGGTTTGTTTTGCGCAGTTGGGTTGTATCGAAACCCTGGGCAGCAACATTCTGAACTAAGCGCTGGTAAATCTGCTCAGGCAAAATTGGCTGCCGCGATAATACCCATAAGCTTTCCCGGTCGGGATTGCCCACTACCGCATAAGAGTAATCAGCGGCTAATTCCAGAATCCAGTAATCGCCTACAAAAGGCCAGAAAAACTGCACTTTTAACTTACTGTTTTGGCCGTTGTCTGCTACAAAGGCTTTGCCTCGGATACCCTTTAATTTACCGGTAGGGCTGTTTTTACGGCAGGCATTGTATACTTCTACATAGCCTTTAGCATTAACCTGATACTGAGCCATGGTACAGTGGCAGCCTTTTTGAAATCGCTGCGGGAAAGCTGCTATTTCGTACCAGGTACCGGCATAACGGTTCAAATCTACTGTAGGAACAGTTGCTAAAGGCGCGTATTTTTTAGGTCGAGCAAATAGAAGATAAGCGGTACCCAAAGCCACTATTCCGGCGCCAATCAAATATTTTTTCTTTAAACTCATATTTTCTGCTGCTAAATACCGAGTTAGTAATAGGTGAACCAGTGAAAATGGGTATTGTTGTATTATAGTAGTAGATAAAGTTCTGCCCGGTAGAACAAAACAAACCACTTGCAGGGCAAGTGGTTTGTTTCGTTAAAGTTATACTATTTGTCTTTCTTTACGCAGTTAGGCACTTTCTTGCCGCTTTTGGTTTTCATACCTTCTTTTTCATAACCTTCCCAGCAAGGATCTTCTTTTTTGGCGTTCTCTTTTTTAGTTGGCATATCATCAAATTTTTAGTTTGTATTTATGCTACGGCATAAAAAAGTAAATGGCAATTTTATTTTTAATTCTTTAATGCTGCTGAACTTATAAGTATAGGTTATGTCGGCCAACAGTTAAGCGAAAGGTTATAATACAGTTTAGTACCTAACGTTATTCAGGAAGTAACTTGTAAAGTAGTAAGAGCCTAAGACGCTGCCGAACCTGGCCCTGTATGTAACAGTTCTTCTTTAAATACAGTAAAGTTTAAAAGAAATACGGAAGGAAATTAGATGGAATTTCTTTCTTCGCTTCTAAACTAAGTCTTATTTTTCCAGAAACAGCATTCGGTGCAATAAGCAGCTTTTATTAGCTTTACCGTAAAGCCTATTAAAATCAGAATATCACCATAGCTTTGGCTACCCAAAACAATAGCTACTTTCATTAGTTATAAAACTTTTTAATAAAATCATTCTACATTAAACTTTTGCTCATGAGATGGATTGTCGGTTTACTCTTTATTATTCCTTTTTTATTTTCCGGCTGCGGCATACGCGAACGGGAAACATCAATTCAAAAAAGAGAAACAGAACTAGCCCAAAAAGAGCAGGAATTATTACTGAAAGAACAAAATTTGCAGCTGAAAGAAGCAGAATTAGCAAACCTGGCCCAACAAATTAAAAAAGCGCAACAAATTGACAGCACCACCCAGCAGCCGGCTGATAGTATTAGTCAGGCGCTCATGGGTAAGTGGAACGCCCGCATGACCTGTACCGAAACAACTTGTACCGGGTCGGCCATCGGCGATACCAAAACAGAAAACTGGGAAATATATTACCAAAACAATAAATTGGTGGCCCGCGCTATGACCGGTGAAAACTTAATCCGGACGTATACCGGTGCCTTTAGAAATACTACGCTGGAATTAACCGAAAATGTAGAACCTTCCCCGTCGGCCCCGGCTACCAAAATGGTGGTACGCCTCACTTTGTTAAACCCGACAACTATGGAAGGGCAGCGGGAAATTCTCCGTATCGGCGACTGTAGAATTGTTTATGCTTTACAGTTAAATAAACAGTAATTACGACAACCTTATAAAAGAATGTAATGGTATTGTTAAACGAATTAATTTTTGAGCTGCCTTTACGAAATCCGGTTATTATATTTTCGCTGGTGCTCTTTATTATCTTATTCGCCCCTATTTTATTCGATAAAATAAAGGTGCCGCACATCATCGGATTGATTTTAGCGGGCATTGTTATCGGGCCTTATGGCTTAAATTTATTGCTCCGCGACAGCAGCATTGTGCTATTTGGCACGGTAGGCTTATTATACATTATGTTTACGGCGGGTTTAGAAATAGACCTCGAAGAATTTAAGAAAAACCGCGTAAAAAGCCTCGTATTTGGTATTTATACGTTTATTGTGCCCATCAGCATTGGCACCGTTGCGGCTTACTATTTACTCGCTTTCGAATGGCCAGCGGCCATTTTACTGGCCAGTATGTTTGCATCGCATACTTTGCTGGCCTATCCTATTACCAGCCGCTACGGCATTAACCGCATCCGGGCCGTTACGCTTACCATTGGCGGCACTATTATCACCGATGTTTTATCGTTATTGGTACTGGCCGCTATTGTGGGCATGTATAAAGGCGATATCAGCAGTGCCTTCTGGATCAGGCTGGGCGTTTCCTCTATTATTTTTGCGGCTATTGTTTTTCTGGTATTCCCTTTAATCGCGCGCTGGTTCTTCAAGAAATTCGACGATAATATTTCGCAGTATATTTTTGTATTAGCCATTGTTTTCCTGGGCTCTTTCTTAGCTGAGGTAGCGGGCCTGGAAGCGATTATCGGGGCCTTTCTCTCCGGCTTAGCTATTAACCGGTTTATACCGCATTCTTCCCCGTTAATGAACCGCATCGATTTTGTTGGCAACGCTTTGTTTATTCCGTTCTTTTTAATTGGCGTGGGCATGTTAGTAGATTTTAGCGTGCTGTTTAAAGGATTGGGTGCCCTGAAAGTAGCCAGTGTGATGATTGTAATGGCAGTAGTGGGAAAATACATTGCCGCCTGGTTTACACAAAAAAGTTTCAAATTATCCGCCGACGAAAGGCAAATGATTTTTGGACTAAGTAATGCCCGGGTAGGCGCTACCCTGGCCGTGGTATTAGTAGGGTACAACGTTATCTTGGGCGAAACTCCGGCCGGTGATCCTATCCGGTTGTTAAACGAAGATGTTTTAAATGGTACTATTTTAATGATATTAGTTACCTGTACCATTAGTTCCTTAACGGTAGAAAAAGCGTCGAAGAAAATTGCTTTGCTGGAAAATGCGCAACAAGATGCGTCCGAAGAAGAAGCAGATGGCAAGATTCTTATTTCCGTGGCTTACCCGGATACGATTACGAACCTGGTAGATTTAGCTTTATTAATTAAACCCCATAAAAGTAAAGCGCCCATGTATGCCTTGCACGTACGCGACGATGAGGATAACGCCGGAAGCAAACAGACTACGGGCAAGAAAATGATGGAAATGGTTATTAAACATGCTGCGGCTACCGATAATACCATTGTGCCCATTAACCGTTTTGACTTAAACATTAGCAATGGCATTATTTATACCATCAAGGAGCACAATATAACCGATGTTATTATTGGTTTGCACCACCTGGCCCACGAAGCGGATGGCTTTTTTGGGCCGGTAACGGAAACCATTTTAAAACGTACGCCCGAAACCATTTTTATTTATAAAGCCGCTCAACCAGTAAATACGCTTAAACGCATTGTCGTGGCCGTGCCGCCGAAAGCGGAGTACGAGAGTGGTTTCCGGCATTGGTTCGAAAGAATCCAAACTATTTCCCGCGAGACCGGGCTGCCGCTTTTTATATATGCTCATGCCGGCACCATCAAAATGCTGCAGCAACTAAACGGCGGCCATAAGTCGCCGCTTTCTATCACGTATGAGCCCTTCGAGAATTGGGAAGAGTTTCTGATATTTAGCCGGGAAGTACGGCAGGATGATTTATTTATCATTATTTCGTCGCGCAAAGGGTATCTTTCTTATAACCCCGAAACCGAAAAATTACCGAAATACCTGACCAAATATTTTGCGCGTAGTAGTTATATTATTCTTTACCCGGAACAAGCCGAAGCTATTGCGGATGCCAACCTGAAGCCATTGGAAGATACTTCTGAGTTATTGGATAAAGCCGGCAACTATATAAATAATTTGTTTACGGCCGATGATGATAAAAATAAATAAAGTTAAAAATGGTCTGACAGGCTTGAGATAAAGGAAACGACAAAATAAAAAGTATTTTGGAATAACAAGGAACACCTAGTAACTTGCGTTTGTTTATACATAGTCTAAATAAGAATAAGGTGCAAAAAGATCAGCGCAGTGTCCGGGATTTGAAAATTGGGGAGAAAGGTACGATTTGTTGCCTGAATGATGCGGAAATGTCGCTGAAACTGTTGGAAATGGGCTGTATTCCGGGTACTGTAGTAAAACTGAATAGCAAAGCGCCGCTCGGCGACCCGATTACCATTATCGTAAATGATTATACGCTTTCTTTGCGTTTAGACGAAGCAGCCACCATCATGCTTAAAAAGTAGTCTATGGCAGAAGTGATTCAACCGGAAGCGGCCACGGCAGTAAAAAGCCCGGTTAAAAATACGATATCTAAAATTGCGCTCATCGGAAATCCTAATTCCGGTAAGTCTTCTTTGTTTAACCAGCTTACGGGCTTAAACCAAAAGGTAGGTAATTTCCCGGGCGTTACCGTCGATAAAAAAACCGGTATTAGTCAGCTTACGCCGCAGCACAAAGCGGAAGTAATTGATTTGCCGGGCACCTACAGCCTTTACCCCAAATCGCTCGACGAGAAAGTTATCATTGACTTACTTTACAATAAAAAGTCGGAACTGTACCCCGATGTTATTATTATTACTGTTGATGCGTCTAATTTAAAACGCAATTTGTTGCTGTACACGCAACTAGCTGATCTAGGCATTCCGGCGGTGCTGGCTTTAAACATGACCGACGTAGCCGAAAAGCACGGCGTTAAAATTAATGTAGAGCAGTTGCAGCAAGATTTAGGTGTGCCGATTATTCCCATGAATGCCCGGCAAGGTATTGGCATTACGGCGCTTAAAATTGTTATTGCGCAGCAACTTAATAAACCCGCTAAATCTTTTTTTGATATTCCCGACGATTTACTCGTGCTGGTGCGCCAGATCCGGTATTATTTTGAATTGCAGAACGATTACCTGGCGCTGCATTACGCGCACCAGTATAAAAAACTTTCGTTCTTAACCGAATCGGATAAAGAGTACATCGAAGACCTGCTCCAAAAATATAATTTCAATTCCAATACCCTGCAGGCCGGCGAAACCATCGAGCGCTATACGGTTATTAATGAGTTGTTGCTTGATTCGGTTAAAGTTACCAAAGCCGAAAGCAACGAGAAATTCAGCAACAAACTCGACCAGATTTTAACCCACAAAGTTTGGGGTTACCTCATATTCTTTAGTGTGCTGTTCCTGATGTTTCAGGCTATTTTTGCCTGGGCCACTTACCCCATGGATATGATTGACCTGGGTATTGCCACGCTCAACAATTTTATTCAAAGCCGTTTCGACGGGCCCTTGGTAAATTTGTTGACTGAAGGCGTTATTGCGGGTTTGGGCGGCGTACTCATTTTTATTCCGCAGATTGCCCTTTTGTTTGCGTTTATCGCTATTCTGGAAGAAACCGGATATATGGCCCGCGTTACGTTTATGATGGATAAGATTATGCGCAAGTTTGGCCTGAACGGAAAAAGCATTGTGCCGCTTATTTCGGGCGTAGCTTGCGCGGTACCGGCGGTAATGGCGGCCCGCACCATTGATAACTGGAAAGACCGGATGATTACCATTTTTGTGACGCCGCTGATGAGCTGCTCGGCCCGGATTCCGGTTTATACCGTTTTGATTGCGTTGGTAGTACCCGCCCGATATTATTTGGGTTTCCTGAATTTACAAGGTATGGTGCTCATGGGTTTGTATTTACTGGGCTTTTTAGCAGCTATTTTATCGGCTTGGGTAATGAAGATGATCCTGAAAACAAAGGAACGCAGCTACTTTATTATGGAGTTTCCGGTGTATAAAATGCCGCGCTGGAAAAACGTGGGTATTACCATTGTAGAAAAAGTAAAAGCCTTTATTTTCGAAGCCGGTAAAGTAATTGTGGCTATTTCTATTATACTGTGGGTACTGGCGTCTTACGGCCCCGGAAACGCCATGGAAACGGCGGAACAACGCGTCCGGCAGGAAGCCGCCGCCCAACAATTATCCGCCGAAGAAACCGAAATGCAGGTTTCGGCACAAAAGCTGGAATCTTCTTACGCCGGTTTATTTGGCCGCGCCATTGAACCCGCTATTCGCCCCCTGGGTTACGACTGGAAAATTGGTATTGCTTTGTTAACTTCTTTTGCAGCCCGCGAAGTATTTATCGGTACTATCTCTACAATTTACAGCGTAGGCGGCGACGGCGATAACATTAGTACCATTAAGGAAAAATTATTAGCCGAAAAAGATGCGGCTGGCAACCCGTTCTTTACGCCGGCCCGGGCTTTTTCGCTGCTGATTTTCTACGTATTTGCCATGCAGTGTATGAGTACCCTGGCCGTTGTTTACCGCGAAACTCGCAGCTGGCGCTGGCCCCTGATGCAGCTCTTTTACATGAGCGGTTTGGCTTACGTAAGTGCGTATTTTGTTTACCAGATCTTTAAGTAAGCTATTGTAATTTAGCTTAAGAATATAATAATTTAGAACTGTTTTTCAGGTTAAAGATTATTATATTCATTAGTCAAAACTACGTTCTTGTAAAAAATCACCAAATTTCTCTTTGATAATTCTTACGTTAAATTCATTTGAAACTATTTCCTTCGGTCCTGCATCTTGATATGGAGGCATAGTTGGGGTGCCCCAATGTAAAATAAACTCTGTATAGAATTTATTTTCATCAAAATTCGGATCAATAAGAACAATCTCAAGTTTGTTATTGTACTTACGCGCATTCCGCACAATATCATTTATATGCTCATCTCCAAATGAATACCCAACGATGTAAAGTCTGCCTACTTCAAAACAATCTCTATCAAAAGCCGAAAACATTTGTCTGAATGGAGATGTCGCAGTTCTTTGTACTTTCTGATAACCGGTTATAATTGATGATAACAACAATCGCTTACCTTTCTCAAATGTAATTGTTCCAGCAGGAGCATCAATTTCGCCAGAAGGAACCAAATGGAATTCATAACCAGATAATCCGTTGCTGTTTAAAATTTTAAGGTTCCAATAAGCAGAGCCGTGCAAATTATAATGAATATGAGAATCAAAATCCGAAATTATTCTGGGCAAGTTTGGCGGTATGCTTTGGTTATAATCAACAGCGGTCCCATTTAAATTAAATCCTTCAAAAACTTCTAATCCACTTGTTTGCAATAATATTTTAAAAGCCCGATCATAATTTAAGGTGTACATTCTTAAAGTATAATCTTGGTTTACCAATTTGTTCATCCATTGGCAAAATTGTTTATTTATTATCTCATTAGTTGGTTTTAAAATTTTATTATGTCCTGATGTATAATAGCTGTACTTAAGAATTTGGGATTTAATAGTAGCTAATGAATCATTCAAAAACATTTCAAAGTATTTCTGAATAGGATTTATATCATTGGAGATAAAATCAGTTTTAAGGTGAGGATTCCCAGGAATAGTTATTGAGTATTTTCCAGTAGCAAGATTGGGCTAGCTATGTTCAAAAAAATGGAAGTCTTCAAGTGAAGTATCCAGATTTGCAATTGAATATAAGTTGGTTGGTATTTTGCTGCTTTTTGCTGACCAATAAGTATATAAATCTCCAATTACGTTAATTACAGTTTCAAAATTTACAGCTTGTTTGTTAGGTGCTAGTTGTTTTTCATTTACTAAGTTTAAAGCTTTAAAAATTTTATTTGTTATTCGTTCTCCGTCTTTCCCGTAGAAACCTGTTGCTGTAAGTAAATGAGTAAGGCAACAATGTCGATACTTTATTTCATTAGTGCCATGTTCCGGTATAGTTTCTAATTTATCTCTATTGCACCTTGTAAAGGGCCCTCCCCAATCTATTACTGCTCCAGCGCCAAATAGAAACACAACTTTTTTATTAGACAAATTACTTTTAGTTCTTTGTTTATAAACCTATTGAGTTTTTATAACTAAAAAAGTTCAAGAGATTAAACTAAATTTTTACTTACAAAGAAAATTACAGCTAGTTGCTTATATAAATTTGGTTACGTTTCTCCTAGTTGGCAATAATATCGGTGTGGATTGTCTATAAGCAGAATTGTTAATTTGCGTATTTATTTAATGATCTATTCTTCTTTCAGGATTTTATTTGTTGTGCCAAGAGGAAACAATTTCCGAATGTTTTTCTCCTACTTGGTACATGATTAAAAAATCATCTAATACCAGGATCCTAGTTTGGCCGTCTTCTGCTAGTCTCCCCAGAAAGTTTTTTTTGGTTATCAGTTCTGTTTTTTGTTCTATTTGATTTAAAAGTTTCAGACTGTATGCCGTTGATTTATTCCTGATATTATAGAACTTAAGGGTGGCAATTAATTCTTCTTCGGCTTTTTTAGACCAAATTATTTGCTTTTTAGCCATCCCCTAATGTCGTTCATTAGTTGCTGATGTTCTTTATATTCTCCAGTCTTTATTTGTTCTTTACCTATCCGGATGCTTTCTTTTTGTTCTGAAGTTAAGGGGAATAAATCTTCTGAAGATTCAGCGGCTTTTGTGTTTAAAATAGTATCAATAGTCTCTAAAAATGAGAAATCATGTATCTGGTTTATTTTGTCTATCAGCTTTTTCTTTAACTCGGCAGTACTCATCTCAGTAATTTAAAGGCTCCTATTCAAATATACATTATTTTAATGGAATGTGTTTTAGATTTAATATGCTGGTAAGCAATAGAATGATTGTTTAAGAATTAAAATAATTATTTATAAAGCAGAAAAACAGTTGGTTGCTTATGTAATTCCGGCAGGTTTTTCTTCCAGTTAGCAATGGTATCGGTGCGGATGAGTTCGTGGGGGGCGGTGATATTGGCGGCAATGCAGAGGCGGTAAGTTGGCGTGAGATGTTGGGTTAAATCCTGTAACAGTTGGTTGTTGCGGTAGGGCGTTTCCATAAATATCTGCGTTTGGTCTTTCTGCAGCATTTCTTTTTCCAGGTTCCGGATAGCGGCTATCCGGTCTTTTTTCTCGATGGGCAGGTAGCCGTGAAACGCAAAAGACTGGCCATTGAAACCGGAACCCATCAGCGCTAACAAAATAGCGGACGGGCCTACCAGCGGCACTACTTTCAGGCCTTGTTGGTGCGCAAATTTTACTATTTCGGCTCCCGGATCGGCCACGCCCGGGCAACCGGCTTCCGAAATAATGCCCGCACTAACGCCATTTTTTAAAGGCTCCAAAGCTTTTTTAACTTCGGCTTCCGAAGAATCTTTGTTTATAACTACAATTTGCAGCTCTTCGATAACTTTTTCCGGCGCAATGGATTTGATATACCGGCGGGCCGTGCGGGCATTCTCGACAATAAAATAAGAAAGATTACCTACACAAGAAATTACCTGTGGCGGTATTACGGTTGCACCTGTATCTTCGGCCAGAACAGTAGGAACCAGAAAAAGCGTACCGGTTGGTTGCGTTTGCATTCCTTAAAAAAGCTTAGTTTATCGGGCTATAGTTGATTGGATATCTTACCTAACAGCTAAAGCACTACTGCAGAAAATCAACCACTAAATTATAAAAAGCTTCCGGGGCTTCGGCATGTACCCAGTGGTCGGTATCCGGGATGGTTTCGATGCTGGCGGCCGGAAATAACTTTAGAATAGGTTCAGTGTCTTTTTCGGGTTTAATGTACCGGGAGTTACCTCCTTTTATAAATAAAGTTGGTTTGGTAAACGGCATGTCTGACGTGATTTCGCTGCCTACTTCTTCTATATTTTCTTCAATTACCGGGAAATTCATGCGCCAGGCAAACGAATTATCTTCGCGGCGATACAAGTTCTTTGCTAAAAATAAACGTACATCCTGCTCCGGTATATACTGCGCCAGCACGTCGTCTACTTCTGCGCGGGTTTTTACTACGCTTAAATCTACGGCGTGTAAGGCTGCCAGAATATCCTGGTGATGCGGTGGGTACGATTTAGGCGCAATATCCACTACAATTAATTTAGATACTTTAGTGGGATGCTGCAGGGCAAAGTTCATGGCCGTTTTGCCGCCCATCGAATGCCCCATAATGGCTGGTTCCGCTATATGCTGATCTTCTAATAGCTGCACTAAATCCTGCACCATTAAGCTATAGTTAAAATCCGGGCTGTGCGGAGAGCGCCCGTGGTTGCGCTGATCAACTAAGTAAATTTTATATTTTTGCGACAGATATTTAGCCAGGGTCTGCCAGTTATCTAAAAAACCAAATAAGCCGTGCAGAATAATAAGGGGCTGGCCGGCTCCTAATTCGCGGAAGTGTAATTTCATAGTTAGGATTCAAATAAAACAGATGGCTTTGTTTTCCACCACCAGACGGTTGGGATTAAGGTATTTAGTTAATTTATCCAACGGCATCAGCAGCGACGTAATAGTAATCTGGTGGTCGTTTTTTAATTCGAAAGTAATATACTCGTAGTTGCTCCAAAAATACTTGGCACGCTGGCAACGCACCCGGGTAGCCCGGATAATATCTTCTTTGCGGTAATATAGTTTATGCCGCACATCGTATATTTTAAAGGTCTCGTTCTTTTTATCAATTTCTACGAGCTTCTGAAAATCGACAAAAAAGTACTGAATGTGAATGGCAAATACCGGCAAAGCAAAAAAGGACAGCAGAATGCCAAACACCAGCAATAACGAAGCTTCAAGGGGCTGCATCTGCGGTTTGGTAAAATAAAGAATAATCAGCGGACCGGCTACAAACAAACAGAGTAAAGCCCAGAACAACATAAAAAAATGCCGGCTCGGATCGGGAGCATATAAACCTTTATCTTTAGATAAGGTACTTATTAAAAACCGGAGCAAATACAAAGCTACTGCAATGAACCCCAGTGTTTTTAAGAGTTTAATATATAGTATCATGCCAGCTTAGCGAATTTTATTTTTTATTAAACAATGGCAATAACCGCCGCCGCTATATTAAAGCCGGAAGCAATACCAAAACCAGGCTAATAGTCAGGCAAAAGCCTTACCAAATTTTAACGTAGCAGTTGCTTTTATTTTACACCGGGCTAATCCAAAACAAAAATCATCCGCTTTTAAATCCCGTTTGTTCAAACAGGTGCTTATTCCAATTGTTTTAAATACAACCGAATGGTTTGCTCCAGGCCGTAGTACAAAGCATCGCAAACAAGGGCATGCCCAATTGATACTTCCAATAGGCCCGGTATATTGGTTTTCAGGTATTTTAGATTATCTAAATCCAGATCGTGGCCGGCGTTTATGCCTAAACCCAACTCGTTTGCTCTTCGAGCTGCCTGAGCATAAGGGGCTAAGGCGGCAGCCGGATTTTGTAAATATTGCGTAGCGTAAGCTTCGGTATATAGTTCTATGCGGTCGGTGCCGGTTTGGGCCGCACCTGCTACCATTTCTGCTACCGGGTCCACAAATATAGAAACGCGGGTACCCATAGCTTTTAAATCCGAAATAATCCGTTTTAGGTAATCCTGGTGGTAAATAGTATCCCAACCGGCGTTAGAGGTAATAGCACTGGGCGCATCGGGTACCAACGTCACCTGCTCCGGCTTTACTTGATGTACCAGTTCCAGGAATTCGGGCGTTGGGTTGCCTTCGATATTAAACTCGGTGCTTACTACTTTTTTTAAATCCAAAACATCCTGGTAACGGATATGGCGCTCGTCGGGGCGCGGGTGCACCGTAATACCTTGCGCCCCGAAGCGCTCGCAATCCAGTGCCACCTGTACTACATTGGGCCGGTCGCCGCCGCGGGCGTTCCGGAGCGTGGCTACTTTATTTATATTTACACTTAACTTGGTCATGGAATAGTCTTTAGTTTTTAGTGGTTAGGTCTTCTTTGTTGTTCACCCTTAACTGTTACCGCAATTCTGGACAAATAACTAAAAAAATACAGAAGAAACAGCATAAAATTATATAAACTAAAATATCCAACAATTTTTACCTTCAACCTTGTTTTCCTAAGAAACTGTTTAGCGTTTTAATTATTAATAGATGTTACGCAAGCATTTAATTTAGCTTTCTTGAGCCCACACTTGTCATCCTAGAAGGATCTATTTTGCAGTAAATCAAATAGATCCTTTCAGGAGGACAAGTGTGGGCTCATCTAAGTTTACTTATACTTTGTTTTGCGTAACATGAGTTAAAAACTCATGTTACGCAAATCTATCTAAAAGAGGTATAAGAGGTAATTAGAGGTATGAAAACGGATATGGATTTATACACGGATTATTTGCTGAGCAGCTTTGGTCAAGTGACAGCAACCGGCTTAAGTGCTATGTTAGACCAAGGCGTAAGCCATGATGATGTGACGCGATTTCTGAGCCAGGTGGAGTCAGGTAGTAAAGCTTTATGGGAGCAAGTAAAGCCGGCAGTCCGGGCGGCAGAGAAAGAGTTATCTGAACAAGAAACCGGCTTACTGGTGCTAGATGATTCGATCATAGAGAAAGCCTATACCAATGAGAATGGGTTGGTAAGCGTACACTATGACCACAGCAAAGACCGGTATGTAAAAGGCATCAATCTAGTCAGTGCCCTGCTGGTGTTAGGAAAAGTAGTGCTGCCGGTAGCTTATGAGTTAGTAGTAAAGACACTCCGCTGTGAAGTAAAGACCAAGAAAGAAGTATGGCGATCGGAAAGGACCAAAAATGAAATGTTTCGGGATATGGTAAGGGCGTGTGTCCAGAACAGCTTACGTTTTAGCTATGTACTCGGTGATAGTTGGTACACCAACTCTGAGAACATTAAGCAGGTGCTCGGACTGGGTAAGCACCTGATAGGAGCCGTTAAGTCTAACTTAGAAGTAGCTTTATCGCTGCAAGACAAGAAAGCAGGTAAGTTTGTCAAGTTAAATCAACTACAGCTAGAACTAGGCCTCAAGCAAGTATATATCCGGCAACTGGCAGTACCAGTAAGCTTATGTAAAGACATCTTCATAAACGAAGATGGTAGCCAGGCTGTGCAGTATCTACTCTGTACAGATTTAACCCGCTCTTTCCAGCAAATCACGACTACCTATCAGAAACGGTGGGGCGTAGAAGAATATCATAAATCATTAAAACAGAATGCTGCCGTAGCCAAAGCACCCGTGAAAACTAGCACCACCCAGGCTAATCATTTGTTTGCCAGCATCTGTGCTTTTGTCAAACTTGAGCGATTAAAGATAATTAACAACACCAATCACTTTGCCCTTAAAACTAAACTCTACATCAAAGCTACTCAAGCTGCTTTTTACGAATTAGCTCAACTTAAGCTTAAACTTGCGTAACATCAGTTATTAATTTAGCTATTTTCTTTAGGGTATTACAATTACAGGGATGTATCCTTATCCTTAAAAGTTATTTACCTTCTTCTAAGAAGGAATTCTCTTAATTATTAAAACCCCTAAACAAACTCCATAGTATCCCAGAAACAGATAATTTCAGGAGGCAAATAAATCAGATACAAGACACTAGAATTTTAAAAAGTTAAAAATTAATAAGAAACAACTTAATACTCTTAAGCTGGTTTTTGCTTTGGTATATGTTTATGCTAGGCAGTCGCGAACTTTTTCCTAAAGACGCGGAAAAGCTGGCGCCCGACGGTAGTGAGTTTTTCGTATTGGCTACGCCAGGCTAACAAGCATTTGGTGGAGGAGTTAAAAGAAGCAAACGAAGATTTAGAGCGAAAAGTAATAGAACGGCCCCCTGGAGGTACATGTACAAAAAGTAGCAGTTGGAAAATTGCTCCTGAACATTTTGCCGGCCAAGGTAGGATGCGAGTTATAGAAAAAAGGGTTGGGGACCTATTATACAGGCCTTTTGGTAACCAGGGTGGTAAGGCGCAAAAAATTTGCTACGATATTTGGGGCGACACGGTAAATGTTGCCAGCCGCATAGAATCGAGCGGTGAAGGCGGTAATATATATTCCGGAGCCACCTTTACCATGGTGAAAGACTGGTTTACCTGTTTATACCGGGGCAAAGTATCGGCCATAAATAAAGGAGATGTAGATATGTATTTTGTGCAAAAAGATAGTCGATAACAGCTGGCTCATTTATAAAATTACAGGTATAACATTGGCTTTTTAAAGATTTACCCGCAATAAAATTCCGCATCTTATAGCCTGATACTTGTGTCTCTGCACTTAATTTCCTATTTTTAAAGCAAATATCCACCTCTATCCTATGAAGCAAATAGAAAAACACACCGCCTCCCGGCGGGATTTTTTAAAAAAAGGTGCCCTTGCTGCGGTTGGTTCCTTTTTTATTGTACCCCGCCACGTTTTAGGTAAAGGCTTTATCGCCCCTAGCGACAAACTTAATATAGCCGGTATTGGCGTAGCCGGCAAAGGATTTTCCGATGTAAATAATGCCTATAACAATGGTGCTAACAACATTGTAGCCCTCTGCGATGTAGATTGGAACTTAGCCAAAGAACAGTTTGCCAAACACCCCAAAGCCAAACGCTACAAAGATTTCCGGGAAATGCTGGAGAAAGAGCGGAAAAACATTGATGCCGTTACCATCTCTACCGCCGACCATACCCACGCCGTAGCCACGCTGGCCGCCATGCAGTTGGGCAAACACGTTTACGTACAAAAACCACTTACCCATAATATTCAGGAAGCCCGCTTGTTAACCGAAGCCGCCCGGAAGTACAAAGTAGTTACGCAAATGGGTAACCAGGGAGCCTCAAATCCTGGTCAAAAGCAAATGATGCAGTGGTTTAACGATGGCGTAGTGGGTGATGTGCATACCGTACACGTCTGGACCAACCGCCCGGTTTGGCCGCAGGGCATCCCGGTGCCGCAACCCACCGGACAAATTCCGGATACCCTGGATTGGGATTTATGGATGGGGCCTGCTAGCAAGGTAGGATATACGCCGGCTTACCATCCGTTTAAATGGCGGGGCTGGTGGAATTTTGGTACCGGCGCCCTGGGCGACATGGGTTGCCATTTGATAGACCCGCCGTACCGCGTATTAGGATTAGGATATCCTTCGGAAGTGGAAGCCAGCGTAGGTTCGGTATTTATAAAGGATTGGACCCCGGAATATATTCCGGAAGGTTGTCCGCCTTCGTCGCATGTGCAGTTAAAGTTTCCGGCTAACGATAAAAATAAATCTGAAATTGTAATGACCTGGTCCGATGGCGGTATTCGTTCTTTCCGCCCCGATATTATTCCGGCCGATGCTGAATTAGCCGAAAAAGATGGCAGTAACGGGGTATTTATGGTGGGCACGAAAGGCGTTATCAACTGTGCTACTTACGGTGATAATCCCAAAGTATTCTTAAACAACGGCACTGTTATTAACAGTAATTTAAATAAAGTTGATGCGCCGGAGTGGGGACATAACTTAGCCTGGCAGGAAGCTTGTAAAGAAGGATTTGGCAAAGCTAAACACAAAGCGCTTACTTCGCCGTTTGAGTACGCCGGCCCTTTAACCGAAACCGTATTGATGGGGAATTTAGCTATCCGGAGTTATAACTTACGTAATTCTACTGCCGATGGCAAGAACTTTACTTATCCCGGCCGGAAAAAACTGTTGTGGGATGGCCCCAAAATGCGGATCACCAATTTTGAAGAAGCCAACCAGTTTGTAAAACGCGATTATCAAAACGGCTGGAAACTGGCTTAACCACCCGTTTTAAACTGTTTTGAACTTTTATAAAAGCCACTGATGCTTTACTTACGGGTACGGTATCAGTGGCTTTTAGCTTAATGGAATAGAAAGTGTTTGGTGTTTAAGTTGCTTTTTGCTTGCTCCTGATTACTGCCATTTTTTGGAAATATCTGATAAAAACATCCTGTTCTTACTGGTAAAGTAGATACCATTGAGCGGCGATTTAGAAAAGTAAGTTTTTATAGGCTGACCTGCATCGTACTGAAACACATTATGGCAAAACCAAACACAATTACTTCACCACCAAATCATCCAAATACCGGGCAACTTCTTCCGGGTTTACTCCCGGCTTAAAAGTAATATATTCGTGATTTCGGTCTTTGTCCAGCAGCCATTTATTGCTGCCATCTTCATACACCTGGCAGTAACCTTTTGTAACCGGCGTGATATATTCTTCTGACTTTTTATCTAACAGAAATACCGCTAACTGGTCCCAGCTGGGCCGGCCGGCAAAATTGTTATACAGTTCGTAAGCCCGGTAAACCGGACTTTTGGCGTTAAGCTTATTTTTCAGATACGAACCGCCGGTTATAATTTGGTTACCGGCTTCCCAACCCACAAAGGTTACGGGTTTGGTCCATTCCTGCAGGCAATATATAGTAGAACCAGGGTCGGGACGATAGAAGTTAGCTTCTTTTCCTTCCGGGTACATGCCGCCCATGCAAATCCATTTCGCTACTTTTTTCGCTACCAAATCCTTACCCGTTAAAGGCGAATATTTATCACCTCCCGACTTTAATAAGTTCTGCAAACTGGTAAGATGCCCGATGGTAACAATTATAACCGATTCATCGGGGCTTTTACTTAATAACTGGCGGTAAAGTGCTACGGCATCCGGCGCGTTTTCGTAAGATTTTAAGCGGTGCGGAAATTCAGCGCTGATTTGTTTTGTGTACCGGGATTCGCGTTTTAATTCTTGTTGATTTTTAAGAAAGCCAATAGGCAAACGAGCCCGGCCATAATGTTTATTGATTGCACTGGCACATAAAGGCGCATCCGGATCGCCACTGGTTACAACCACGCCTAAAAATTTAATCTTTTTCTTATCGGCGTAAGCATGCAGCATGGCCAAAGCTTCTGCGTCGTCTACATCCGAGTCGATATCGGCATCCAGGACAACCCGGTATTGCGCTTGACTTAGGTGAGTTATGAGCAATAGAAAACAAAAACAGGCAATTGCATACTTCATGATCAGAAATTTACTCACCCTGTAACGTTATTACCAGCCAGCGGCGGGTAGCGTGGTCGCGGTGTTCGCATAAATAAATGCCTTGCCAGGTGCCCAGGTTTAATTTACCGTTAGTTATGGGTATAGTAACCGAACTACCTAACAAAGCAGCTTTCAGGTGCGCCGGCATGTCGTCGGAACCTTCGGAATTATGCCGGTAATAAGGGGCATCTTCGGGCACCATTTTGTTAAAATGGCTTTCAAAGTCCTGGCGTACCGTAGGGTCGGCATCTTCGTTAATGGTTAGGCTGGCCGAAGTATGCCGGATAAAGATATGGGCCAGGCCAATATTCATTCGCTCTAGTTCCGGCAGCTCGGCTGTAACCAGATCGGTTATTAAATGGAAGCCCCGCTTTAAAGCTGGCAGGCGGATACTCTTTTGAAACCAGGTCATGGTCGTATTCTTTCGTACGCTCCAATATCGGGTTTTTCCGCATCACGCAGTACATTTTTTAAATCATTTTTTACCGCAGGCAGGGGCTGGGCTGCTCCATTAGCAACGGATAAGGTATCCAGGGAAAAATCAAAAGGATTTACCGTTCTGACAAATTGGGGGTCCTGGTTGAAAAGGTTGGTTTTATTCAGAGATTGCTGGTAAGCCTGCGTTTGTAATATATTATGCCGAAAAACCGTATCCAGTGGTAAACCAGCCTCATTTAAAAAGCCCATTTCCTCTCTTAAAAAACCGTTTCTCTTACCGGCCCAAATAATAGAATTTATCACGTTAAGCTTAATACGGTAGTCAGTGTTCTGACCAGTAGTACTCTTAAAACGATCGGTAAAAAAGAAAGAAGGGTTTTCCCGGCGGAAATCGGTAAAATTAGCCAGGGTGCAGTACGTAAAGTCGTAATTACCGCCGCCAAAACCGGCCACCGCGTATTCGCCACAATTAGCAATGAGGGTGTTAAGGGCCTGCACATCGGCCGAATAACTTAAAATACCGGCTCGCGACATATTTCGAAGCGTACATTGCTCCAGGCGGATATCGTAGGTAGCCGGGTCCTGATCGGGGTTTTCGGCCCAGATACCCACCTCTGCATTTTTAATATCGGCGTATTGGATAATATTATTCTTGCTTGGCGCCCGGAACTTTATGCCGCCCCATAAACCCGGAATATCGTTGTAAAATGGCTCTAACCGGTGACCGGCAAAAGCTACCCGTTCCTTGTCGGTACCTTCTATCCGCAAGGTGCCATCTACATACATATAAGCCCCCCGGTTCGCGTAAATGCGGGCACCTTTCTCGATAATTAACGTGCTGCCTTCTTCTACGGTAACGTGGTCGTAAATAACGTGCGGTTTATCGGCTGGCCAGTTGTTATTACCAGTGAGCGTTACTTTTCTATGAAAGTAAGCGTTTTGGCCGTAGGCTACTAGCTTTACCTGCTGTACCGCCTGGTTTAACGTAAAGGTAACGGAATCATTTACCAGGAAAGGCGAATTATTGTTGTTAGGCTCGATAAAAACCTTTACCAGTACATACAGGCTATCACCGCCCCGGATGCGGACTTTCTGGGCCTGGGGCGTTTCTAGGCCGTTGATAATAATGCGGTAAGCAGAAGCATCTAGTTTGCCGAGTTTAATTTCATCTATCTCAACGGCATTCTTATTAAAGTTATAAACCAGCAGCCGTTTGGTTACACTACCGGTCCGGACAAAAACCGTATCGAAAAGAACCGTATCTGCCGAAAAGGACAAGTTGATTTTGGGTTGCCGGATTACGACATCTGCTTCCGGTTCGCAGGAAAATACAGAAAATAAAACCAGACAAAGCAAAAAACAAGTAACCAGGTATTTCACGATTAAGTTTTTATTGAAAAGAGCAGTACAGGAGTTTAATGCTTGTGAAGTTTAACTACGTGGCACCTAATTATGGCACTTCTCCTTCACCACTTAAAATTGACATTGCTAACAGTGCCTTTTGGGCTCGGCAAAGCATTTAAAAAGCAAAAGCAACGAATTTCGAATTTTAGAGGGAAATTCGTTGCTTTTGCTTCTCATAATAATGCTAAATTATCAAACCCACCATTCCTAAAATTTACCGGCCAAAAGCAACCGCTATTAACCTTAATTTGGTTAGGCTACTCCTTCTTTCAGCTTTTCGGCGCTTTCGGCAATACGCAATTCTTCTACGAAATCGTCGATGGCACCATCCATTACGTTAGGCAGGTTATAAACGGTATAGCCAATCCGGTGGTCAGATACGCGGCCTTGCGGATAGTTATACGTCCGGATTTTATCGGAACGGTCGTTGCCCCCAATCATACTTTTACGTTGCGCTCCTTCTTCTTCGTTTTTCTTGGCCAGTTCCATTTCGTAAACCCGTGACCGCAACACTTTCAGGGCTTTGTCGAAGTTTTTCAATTGCGATTTCTGATCCTGGCACTGGGCCACAATACCCGTAGGTAAGTGGGTTAATCGTACCGCCGAATACGTGGTATTTACCGACTGTCCACCCGGACCCGAAGCACAGAATAAATCTTTGCGGATATCGTTCATACTTAGTTCGATATCAAACTCTTCTACTTCCGGCAACACAATTACGGAGGCCACGGAAGTATGAATACGCCCCTGGGTTTCGGTAGCGGGTACCCGTTGCACGCGGTGCACTCCCGATTCAAACTTCAGTTTACCATAAACGTCTTCGCCCGAAATACTACTGATAATTTCTTTGAAACCGCCCGAAGTACCTTCCTGCGCATCAATCAATTCCATACGCCAGCCTTGTTTCTCGGCAAAGCGGCTGTACATGCGGTGCAAATCGCCGGCAAAAATAGAAGCTTCGTCGCCCCCGGCGCCGGCCCGGATTTCAATAATTATATCTTTACTGTCGTTGGGATCTTTCGGAATTAACAGATTTTTAATCAGTTCTTCCATTTCTTCCTGCTGGGGCAGCAATTCGTCGAGTTCTTCTTTGGCCATTTCGCGGAACTCTTCGTCTTTTTCGGTAGAAATCACTTCGCGGGCGTTTTCTATATTGCCCAGCAGGTTCAGGTATTTTTTATATTCAACAACGATTTTTTCCAGGTCTTTGAATTCTTTATTAAGCGATTTGTATTTCTTCATGTCGCTCATCGCATCCGGCTGAATGAGCTGCTCGCTTACGTCCTCGAACCTTTCTTTTATCGCTTCTAACTTATCTAACATTTTAATAGGAATTGGGTTTTATACTACAAATATAATAAATAACATTGGTGTTTGCTTACAAGTTGCATGGAGCGGTTGCACTTTGAGCTTTATTTTAGTTGGATTTGTAATTAAACATTTACCGGCAGAAAACAGAAATGTTATAAGCCCATTATGCGGCAATTTGTTTTACTATCGTAAAGCAAAGTTACGCCAAACCATAGCTGTTGTTACAGCATCCATAATCCGTAGCAAAGTAAAATTCATAAGTACTTTTATCTCCCGAAATAATAAGTTTTGGACCCAGCCGGGTTCACCTGCCATGCAGGTATGATTGGTATAAAATTTAAATACAGAAAAATATGGTACCTTTGCCATGTTATATATAACACTATTTATACATAGCACTGATACTCTTTGATTTTGCTTTTTTGATTGCTTTGTTATGAACAGAATATTACAAGTAGATTTTTTTAGAGGCCTTTTTCTGATTATTATTACTACTAACCATTTTCTATCTACACAAAATATAATACACCATTTCACTTTCGAATACCTAGGTTGGATTACTGCCGCCGAAGGGTTTGTGTTTTTATCGGGTTTTACCGCCGGCTTGGTATACTCCCGTAAGCTAGTAGAAAACGGAGAAGCCTTTATATCGCTCGCGGCTAAAAAGAGAGCCTGGACCATCTACAAATATCACCTTATCTTATTTCTACTTGTTGCCCTTATTAAATTTTCTTATTCATTTATAACAGCGTATTGGTTTCATAATCATAAAGATTTTTTACTGCTCTTTCAAGAACCAGTATTATCTACTATACTGGCTGCTTTGTTGGTTTACCAGCCTACTCATCTGGATATACTTCCCATGTATGCCCTTTTTATATTATTGCTTCCTTTCACTTTGAAGTATTTTAATAATGGCCGGACATGGCTCGTGCTAGCTCTATCATTCTTATTCTACGTGATAGGTACTTTTAATCTTGTTTCGCTACTAGTTGATAATATCGGACTGCTTGAACAAGTTAATACCGGCTTCTTTAATCTGCTTAGCTGGCAGTTTTTATTTGTAACCGGATTATATTTAGGTTCTTTAACGTACCAAGGCAAAACCAACCGTATTTTGCAGAACAACAAGCTGTTTTATTTTGCTATTGCAATCTGCGTGCTGCTATTTGTTTATAAAAGAATTTATTACCGGATAGATGTGTTGCATTTTGATTTAACTTATGCAATCAGTAGAGAAAACTTAGGCCCATTAAGGTTGCTTAACTTTTTCGCCTGGCTCATGGTAATGAGTTACATTGCTTCCCGACACAAAGCATGGTTTTCGTTTAAACCTGTATGTTACCTGGGCAAATATTCTTTAGAAGTCTTTTCGTTGCACATATTATTAATCGTACTTCTAATACCTTTAAAAGCTTATTCAAATAACTTTCACGCTATCAGATTAACGGATAGTTTGCACATTTATCCCTGGGCCAGTTTAATGTTGCTGTTTATTTTGCTACCGGCCTTATTTCTAGCTCCGGTTATAAAGAACAAAATTAATAACTACCATAAACGTCTTCGCCCGAAATACTACTGATAATTTCTTTGAAACCGCCCGAAGTACCTTCCTGCGCATCAATCAATTCCATACGCCAGCCTTGTTTCTCGGCAAAGCGGCTGTACATGCGGTGCAAATCGCCGGCAAAAATAGAAGCTTCGTCGCCCCCGGCGCCGGCCCGGATTTCAATAATTATATCTTTACTGTCGTTGGGATCTTTCGGAATTAACAGATTTTTAATCAGTTCTTCCATTTCTTCCTGCTGGGGCAGCAATTCGTCGAGTTCTTCTTTGGCCATTTCGCGGAACTCTTCGTCTTTTTCGGTAGAAATCACTTCGCGGGCGTTTTCTATATTGCCCAGCAGGTTCAGGTATTTTTTATATTCAACAACGATTTTTCCAGGTCTTTGAATTCTTTATTAAGCGCTTTGTATTTCTTCATGTCGCTCATCGCATCCGACTAATGTGCTTTAAATTTCATTTTAGCCGATTATATAATTTATACCAGTAAAGTAAGAGGACAGGAATAAATTAAACTATCCGTATGGGTCATGCCAGAAGCATCTTGTGCCTTGCCGGTAAGTAATCAAAATATTTTTTTGGGATCTTATGTTCTACAGAATAACCATGTTGATGAGCCAATATATGTAAATCTAAGTTGGTCCGCTTACTTCATTATCCAAAATATTATAAGGCTTCAACCCTTGCCGGCATTATCTTTTATAAAAAAAATAACAAAGATTTGGAATATATTATTATTTAACAATTTAATAATATTATAAGTGGTTTATATTTAATGATATTTATTAATATTGCAATAATATTTTGCATTATTATGAACAGAATTTTACAGGTAGATTTTTTCAGAGGACTTTTGTTGATTCTTATCACTACTAACCATTTTCTTTCGAAGCAAGATATCATACACCATTTTACTTACGAATATATTGGCTGGATAACCGCTGCCGAAGGCTTTGTTTTTTTGTCGGGCTTTACTGCCGGCTTGGTATACTCCCGTAAGTTAGTCGAAAAAGGAGAAGCCTTTATTTCTATGGCGGCTAAAAAGAGAGCCTGGACCATTTACAAATATCACCTTTTCTTATTTTTACTGGTCACCCTCGTATTATTCTCTCATCCAGTTATGAAAGAATTTTGGCACGGTAGCACTCAGGAATACAAATTCCTCTTTCAGGAGCCTACGTTAGCCGTTTTACTAGGCAGTGCTTTGGTATACCAACCCATTTACCTGGATATATTGCCCATGTATGCCCTGTACATGCTGCTATTACCAATTGTACTAAAATATTTTGCCAGCGGGAAGCAGGTATTAGTCTCGGCAGTATCCTTCCTGTTATATTTAATCGGCACTTTAAATTTAGCCACGCAAGCAGTTGAGAATATTCAATTTTTTAATCAGGTTAATACCGGCTTTTTCAATTTAATTAGCTGGCAGTTTTTATTTGTAGCAGGTTTATATTTTGGTTTCTTAACTTATCAGAATAAAATAAGCCCAATTTTACATAACAAAAAGCTATTTTATTTTGCCTTGATTATGTGCGGATTACTGTTTGTATTCAAACAAGTGCATTATAAAATAGATACCTCCTATCTTGATTTAGATTATTTGGCAAGTAAAGAAAACTTAGGTCCATTAAGGTTGCTTAACTTTTTTGCCTGGCTCCTGGTAATGAGCTATTTCGCCTCCCGCTACAAAGCATGGTTTTCGTTTAAGCCAGTATGTTACCTGGGTAAATTCTCTTTAGAAGTTTTCTCTTTTCATATTTTGTTAATCATTCTTTTTAAACCTTTAAAAGAATATTCCAATAGTTTTAATGCCATCAGGCTAACCGATAGTTTATACATATATCCTTGGGCCAGTTTTATGTTGCTGTTTATTTTATTACCCGCTTTGTTTTTGGCTCCAGCTATAAAGAAGAATTTCAAAAATTATACTTTAAAAGGAAAGCTTGCTGCGCACTATACTCTGCGTAAATATTTATGACACTTACTACCCGCAATTTTCATTTAAAAATAACTTGGTTTATAAGTCCGCTATAAAAGACTCCTATATTAAAACAAATAGAACTTAATTTAAAAAAATTAATAATTTATTAACATATACTTTATTATATATTACTTGATAATCGCATGACTTATGCGTGCAGACATCTGACTTTGAATACTTTAATGTAAATTTTAGTTATACCGGATTTTTATAGGCTGATCGGGAGAGGTAAAAAACGGAAGGGCAGAAAATAGCAGATTAAAAAGTCGCTGATTAGGCTGCTGATCCAAATTTAATTGGTAGCGGAAACCAGCTATGGTATAAGCATTTTCACTAATTATAATTAATAATTATCCGGGGCTTAAGCTTTTGCTTTGCCATAAAAAGCACCCCCGAAAACTATTTCGCTTAGCCAATTAATCTTCTATTTTATAACTAAAATCACATGATATCCGCTGATACTTCTTTTGTTCAGTTGCAAGAGACTAAGCCCATTATAGAAAATAAAGGGCGGCCGCGTTTGGGGCTTTCGACGTTGAAATTAGACAAACTCACCTTGTTTAGTTTGCTTTGGGCCATGGCTTCCCTTATTCACATCCTCTCCTTCAGTAATCGGTTAACCTCGGCAAATCCTGGATTGTGGCTGGTTTTACTCTCTACTGCCGCCCTTATTCTATTTCCCGGATCGGTTTACCTGTTTATGGTTATGCTTTTTTTCCGAATAGCAGATTACATTTATTGGATGCCCTTTACGCCCAATCATTTACTCTTTGAGTTTATCTTGAATATTGGCATGTTAAGCGCCCTGGTATATCGGGTGTTTTTGAATAAACCCGCTTATGATTTGGCGGATACAAGTTTTAGTAAAACTAATTACCGGGAAGTGTTATTTGATTTTTTCCGGCCTGTTGCTACCGTAAGCCTTATTATACTTTATTTTTATGCTGTTTTCCATAAACTTAATTCTGATTTCTTCAATCCGGCTACCAGTTGCGGTACTTATTTAATGGAGTACTTTACAAGCAGCATGCCAGCCATCAATAACAATTATATTATCAGAATGTCGGCCATTTGGGGCACGTTGTTCTTTGAGGGTGGCATACCAATCTTGTTGTGCTTCCGCAGAACCCGTACCGCCGGGATAGTTATTGGTCTTTTTTTTCATTACTTTCTTTCTTTTCATCCGCACCGCGGTATTTACAGCTTTTCGGCCCTTATCTTTTCGCTATATTTTCTTTACCTGCCCGATAACTTTATTCAGCGGATGGGCTTTACCGGCAAAAAGCTTTTTGGCAATTACTGGCGACAATTAATCAGTGCGGCTACTTATTCCAGGCTGCTTTTGCCGGTTGCCATGCTGCCGGTTATATTCGTTTTCCGGTACAACTGGCCTAAACTGTTTAGCCTGGGTTTGTATATATGGCTGACCTGGGGTATTCTGATAATGGCTGTTTACCTAATGGTTATTCTTTCTGGCAAGAGCAAAGATATTTATGCTAGAAACCCTTTCCGGATACCCGCAAAAGCGCTTTGGCTATTTCCGGTTATTGTTTTGTTAAACGGCCTTAATCCGTACTTTGGTTTTAAAACCCAGACCAGCTTTTCCATGTTCAGTAATTTAAGAACCGAGGATAAAATTACCAATCACCTTTTTGTTCCGGTTTCTTTACAGACGGGCACTTTACAGCACGACCTGGTTGATATTACTTCGTCGGACGCTGAAGAATTAACAGAGTATAAAACCCACAATCAACTGATTACCTTCTTCGAATTCCGCCGGATTACAGCAAGTTTAAACAAAAATTTTTATGTAAACTATCAGCGAAATGGGCAACCGCAAGTGCTGCAGGTAAAAAACGGAAAAAGTAACCAACCCGAACTCTTAACACCGCATCTGTGGTTGCTAAGTAAATTATTAGCTTTCCGGCCTATAGATAAAGGACCTTGTTTATGCAAACATTAATCAAATGAAAATCTTTATCTTTAGCCCAACTATATAAATCAGGCAATTAGTATATTATGTGAGCTAAACTGTGGCACTGTGGTTGTAAGATCAGAGTGCACAATGGCTTAACGCACTTGTTGCCTTTTCCCTTAATTTCCAAACTCATGTAAACACTCCTGCTGTTCTAGCAGAAATTAACAAACTTTATAAGTAAAAAAGTTTGGTACTAACAGCTAATGTCAATAAAGTTTAAGTTGTCAGGCATGATACATAAGTCCTCTTTGGAGAGCTATATAAAGGATAATACTTTAAATAACAGCAAACCTGGCACAAAACCGGCATTTTATGTGCGGCGCTAAATACTGGTATTTGGTTGCTTATGAAGCAATTTAACGTGAGAAAATGCTGCATTAATTCTTTGTCGCAGGCCATTGTTAATTGGTAGATGCTCATAAACCCAGCGCCAATCAATAAGCAAAAAGCATAATACCTGATAATCCGAAAAAGGTAAATTCATCAGCAAACCAATAGATTTATGCATCAGTATGGCTCCTAGTAAGTAAAAAACGCGGGGCCAGCCATTAAGCAAAAGTAAGAAAGCACTAAGCTCAAAAACAGTTGCCGATACTGCAAAGGCCGTAATCAGGAATTTATTTGCAGCAATGCTGTGACCAACTTTCTGCCAGAAGTTACTCCTTTGCCGGTTGCCATAAGAATATGTATAGATACCAAAACCGTCTTTCCATTTTTCTTTTTGCGGTACATTTTTGGGCCCGATATACATTGGTTTATTTCCTTCGGTATAGGGGCTGGCGCTGCCGTCCAGGTAATGAGTTAAGGTTTGCCCGTCTAACCAGGCCAGGCCGCCGTAACGAATTTTAGAAACACCGGCTGTGAAGTAAACACTAGCGAGTAAAATTAAAATAAGCTTAATTCCCCAAACCGATGCCGGAGGTCCAATGATAGCGGACAACAAATTTCCGGTTCCGATTTTATACCGCCGGTAGGCCCATTTTAATAAGTTGTCGACGGAGAAACTGGTAGAACCCGGGGCCAGTGCCAGTACTAATAATACCTGAGTAGTTAAACTGGCTTCATGGTTAAAGAACCCGCGCGATACCTCCACATCTATTATATAAATAGTAGCCAGGCCAAAAATAAACAAAGCCGGGCGGGTAAATAAGCCCACTGCCGCACAAAAAGCAATGAAATAATAAAAATACGCAAATGTTTGCGCATATTCCGGCTCTAAAGGAAACGGCAAAGGAAGCAGGTTTATTAATAAACTTGGCTCATGCAGGTTATCTAATTCGGCATTGATATAAGTAATACTGTGCATGGCTATCCCATACTGGCGGAAAATATAATGAACACCAAGTAAAACCAAGGCAATTCTTATAAGTCCCAAGCTGTAGAAACGGGTTTTAGCGAAAAAATAACGGTCTAAAAAAGAAACCCATTTAGGCTTTACTGGTTGCTTGTCCATGTATGTTTAAAATTTTTAGATTGTACATCGTAATAGCCAATAACATGTTTCGCCAGCAGCTTATAGTTTCTATCGTATTGGCTCACTTCCAGCCGAACAGTATTTATATGAGTGGTATCGTTAGCCAAATCAGCTTTAAAATAATTAGAGAAAAAATTTTGCATGCGCTCCTCCAACTTCGCCGGCGTATCCTGTTCAAAATACCCCAAAGGAGAAATAACTTCTGCCGAGCCATAAACTTTGTTTAGAAAAAAGCGCATTATAACAAAGTTCGAAGTTTGCTCCGTTTTTTTGTTTAATCCAGGATAAAGATTCTTCTCCGTTTGGTTATTCTGGCCAATAAAATCAATATCATAAAAGTACGTATTTGGGCCTATATAATGCCCAAACATAGGTGCCGGCGTAAATGGGAATGCCTCCCGGCCCATTGTAATTGCATATAAATTGGGCAGAATAAAAGCACACATAACCAAAACAGCAAAAACTTTTTGCGATGTTTTCATAGTTAGAAGAATTTAATTACTGGTGGTTATTCAACTTAGAAACCCAAGAAACTTATTGGCGGCAAAGATAATAAAGTTAAGCCCCAAGTTTTATTTAAAGTAAATATCATTATTTTTATTTATAATATTTTTATAAAACAAACCGCTACCAGCCAGGTTATAGTAAAATAGTTTTTAGATGAAGTACGCAGTTTAACTTAAATATAATTAATTATATTTAAGTTATTTTATAAAAAAATGCATTAAAACCATCAAAATGAATCTAATTCCGATATTAGGTTAAGAATTACTACTTAATATTATTTTATAAGTTTTGGTCGGGCCTAAAAAAGAAATCAGTTAAAATAAAAATATTTATCTTTCACCCATTAAAATAGAAAAAAATAATAAGTATTTTGGAAAAACGCGACTTCGACGCCGTTGTAGTGGGATCAGGTCCCAACGGGCTGGCGGCGGCTATTACCATGCAGCAACAGGGCCTTGCTGTTTTGTTGATAGAAGGGAAAGAAAGCATTGGCGGCGGGTTAAGAACCGCCGAAATAACCTTACCGGGTTTTATGCACGATATCTGTTCGGCTATTCATCCTACGGCCATAGCTTCCCCTTATTTAAAAACGCTGCCTTTGCAAAGCCACGGCTTGGAATATATTTTCCCGGATATTGCGGCGGCTCATCCCTTCGACGACGGCACGGCCGGAGTTTTAAACCGATCATTAGAAAAAACCGCCCAATCGTTGGGCATTGATGAACAAGCGTACCTGAAGTTGTTCCGCCCTATTCTGAAAGATTGGGATGGGCTTATTAAGGATATTATGGCGCCGCTGCATATTCCGGCTAACCCGTTTGCAATGGCCGGCTTCGGGCTTAAAGCACTTTTACCGGCGGTTACGCTCGCTAATAATACGTTCAAAACCACCCCTGCCCGCGGCTTATGGGCCGGCATGGCCGCACATTCTATTCAACCTTTAACCAATATAAGCACCTCGGCTATTGGCTTGGTATTAATGGCAGCCGGCCATAAAATGGGTTGGCCGATTCCGAAAGGTGGTTCTGTTACTATAGCTAACGCTTTAGCTTCCTATTTTACTTCGCTGGGCGGCGAAATCCAGACAAACTTTATGGTCAGTTCGCTTAGCCAGCTTCCTTCCTGCCACGCGGTTTTGTTTGATCTTACGCCCCGGCAAATATTAAAAATTGCGGGGCACGAGTTTTCAGATATGTATAAAGGGCAGCTGCAAAAGTACCGGCACGGTATGGGCGTTTGTAAAGTAGACTGGGCCTTAGATGGACCTATTCCGTTTACAAACAACGCCTGCCGGGAAGCCGGCACCGTGCACCTCGGGAACACGCTGGAAGAAATTACCGCTTCCGAACAGCAAACCGTAGATGGAAAACACCCGGAAAAGCCTTTTGTGCTGCTGGCTCAGCAAAGCCTTTTCGACGATTCGCGCGCGCCAGTTGGTAAACACACTGCCTGGGCTTACTGCCACGTGCCCAACAATTCGGCCGTAGATATGAGCACCGCCATCGAGCAGCAGGTAGAGCGCTTTGCCCCCGGATTCCGCGATTTGATTTTAGAGAAGCACGTGATGAATGCGCAGCAGATGGAAAGTTATAACCCTAATTATATTGGCGGCGACATTAACGGCGGCGTAGCCGATATTACCCAGCTTTTTACCCGACCGGCCTTAAAACTTTCTCCTTACCGCACTTCTACAAAAGGACTGTATATCTGCTCTTCCTCTACCCCGCCCGGCGGTGGCGTACACGGCATGTGCGGCTATCATGCGGCCCGGCGGGCGCTGCAAGATATATTCAATATTCGCCTGAAAATGGTAAACTGATATTTTCTAATCTGGCTGAAATTAAATTATTTGGTTTTTCTCACCACAACCATTAAGTACTACTTCTGTGTAAAGGTTTAATTTTTAAACTTTTCTTCACCAGTATTTAAAAGCTTGAAATTATGAATTAGCCGCCGCAGGTTATACCTTCACATTCCCATTTAGAATATCTTTTAAACTGCGAGTGGTATGATGCGCAACCAATTTTGTTCTCCTGTTTTTTTATGGGGATTGCTGATCTTTATCAATGTGGTGGCTTGTAAGCCTAAAAAGCTGGAAAACGGACGGGCCATTGCCGAAGAAGTAGAGCGCCGGACCGTAAAACGTTTTACCGAAAAACAAATAGTAGCGGAAGCTAAGCGGTTGGGAGACAGCTTGACCCACTTTGCCGATAGCTTAAGTAATGTTCGCCTCCAAAGAAGTTTAGCAGCGGGCGGTTTAGCGGTCGCCCTAACTCATTATCCACCGGAAAGATATCCGGAAGTAAAAGCTTTTGCCCAAAAATATGCCGCCAATCCGCAACGCAAAAAGCCAGATCCGGCAGCTAATCTTACCAAAGGAGCACGTATCAGTCCGCTGAGCCAAACCGAAGTATTATATACCAAACCAATTTTCCTGAACCAGAAAATATGCGCTTCCTGCCACGGCCCGGCAGTTCCGGATGCCGACAAACAACTGCTGCAACAGCATTTCCCAGCGTTTAATCTATTGGGGTATAAACCCGGCCAACTATTAGGCGAGTGGTACATCCCGATAAAAAGAAAAGGCATACTGGAAAGCCTGACCCTGCGGGACATGAAAAAGCCGCGCCAGCAGTCGGAAGATTAGAAACCCAGGAAATCTTACAAATTTACCTTTCCGGATCGCGTTACGTATAAACTAAACTGTTCGGGAAAAAAGCCTTAAATTTGCCGAAGTTTTAATTCTGTACTTTAAACTTTAAAATTATGCCTGTAGTACAAGCAACTGATACCGATTTCACCGATATTCTTTCTGCTAACGAGAAAGTTATTGTTAAATATTACGCCGACTGGTGCGGCAACTGCCGTTTGTTTTCGCCTAAATTTAAACGCATGGCTGATAATGAGCAGTTTAAAGATGTAACTTTCCTGGACGTGAACGCCGAGCAAAGCCCGGAAGCCCGGAAAGCAGCCGGGGTAACAAACCTGCCTTTCTTTGCAATTTTTAAAAATGGCACTTTAGTAGATACCGTAGCCGCCAGCAAAGAAGAAGTTGTAACCAACTTAATCTCTAAATTAAACTAATTTCATGAAAGTACCGGCCATAAAAAAACTGGTAGAGACGCAAACCATTGAGTCGTTGCGCCATGCCGAAGAGTTATTGATCGACGAAAAACAACCGGATTTTGAAATAGAAGGCGCTGATGAAGGCGAACAACTAACGCACGTTTTCGGGGCTATCTGGATACTAAACCACATGCACGATTATAACACCGATTTTAAAACGGCCCTGCGGGAGTTTACCCAAAAAGTCCGGATATCTATTTCTTAGTTAGCAACTGAGATAAGAAACAGAAAAAAGGTTGACTTTGTTAAGTCAACCTTTTTTTGTACCCGGCATCTATATAGAAATAAACTTAACCCGGGTTTATTTTTATAGTTGGTTACGGGAAAAGAAATCTTCGGCTAATTTGGCGCCCCTTTCGGTACAAATGCCCCGGATATAATACAGGTAAATGCTCCGAAATACCTCGGCCAGGTTATACCGGTCCGGCGGAAACACCACCGGATTCAGGATCATATATAATTGTTCAAATATGATTTTTGTAACCAGCAAGAGGTTTATGTCGTGCCGAAAAGTACCTTCCATTACGCCCTTATTCAGAATACCATGCACTTGGGGGTAAGAATAAGAATCTAAATGCTCCAGGCTGTTGGCCCAGGCCCGCGGGTAATCCTGCTGTAATTGTTGAAACAAAGCCGGGTTGGTTTTTTGCAGATTATCAATTCCTTCTTTAAGTAAAAACAAAATATCATCTACGGCACTTTTAGAATTGGCCAGCAATCGCCGGTGTTCTGCAATCTGCAATTCCGAATCATAAGCCATTACCTGAGTAACCATGTCGTCGAGGCTAACAAATATTTCCCGGAAGGTAGCCTGCGAAATGTCTAACTTTTGCATCATGCCGGCCTCTGTAATGCCTTCTAAACCGTTCCTTTTAAAAATATTTAAAGCTTCCTGTAAAACTGTCTCGCGTAACGACATAATTTCTTTTTTAAAACCAGGGCGCGTTTGTTTCTTCCCTTTAAAAGTGTACTTCCTAGATATTGGCAGCACCCAAAGTGCCAACATGCTACAACTCTAAGTATTATACCCCAAAGTTAGAAAGAAATACTTTAGACCACTTAATTAAATACAGGGGATTAAAACCTTTACAGGAGTAAGTGTAAGTTTATTATTCAAAAACTAATTTAGCAAAAACCTGGTCGGCTAATTGGCTGCCCTTTTCGGTGCAGATACCTTTTAAATAATACAGAAATATACTCCGAAACACCTCGCCCATATTATACCGGTGCTGCGGAAAAAGGTGGGTATTATGCATTACGTTTATTTGCTCAATCATGGCTTTGGTAACAATCTCGAGGTTGATACTCCGGTGAAAAAAGCCTTGCTGAATGCCTAAGTTGATGAGGTCGTAAAACTGGTAATACCCGTGCATTTGCGTGTGCCGGGTATAAGTGCGCCATATTTGCGGATATAAATGCTGAATCTGCACAAAATAGCTGGAATTGATATTGATAAGTTGTTTGGTGTAGTGCCGGAAAAGCAGAATTATTTCTTCTATCAGGTTGCCGGCCGTTTGATGAATATCAGCATCTTCTCTTTTCTTTCCTTCCAGGTCAAAATCCACCGCCTGCCGCAGAAAATCTTCTTTGTCCCGGAAATGTTCGAAAAAATCTTTTTCTGTTAAGTTAAACTGCTCTATAATTTTTTGTTCGGTAATATTACGTACGCCTTCTTTATAAAAGAGCTGCATCGCCGCTTTAAATAACTCCTCCCGGTTCACCTGTGTATAATTTATAGTTTGTGCGAATCATATCAACCGCTCTTTTTTTTCCGAAATAATTTAAAAGCTTTTGTCGGCTGTTATACAGCCCCGGAAAACCCTCGTCAGAAAAAGAAATCAGGTACTGCCAATTCCAAGGTTAAAAACAAAGCTCTGCAACTTCAGCTCATTAAACCGCCTTTGTACAGCCATAGAAAAACCAGTAAAGCCCCAAAAGATAACTGCCCGAAATGGTGCGTCGCCTGGTACATTCATTTCTCTTCCCGAACCGGCAGCGCATTAGAAATATGAAGAAGAAACCGCCCAATGTACCGAATAGTTCACCCAGGCTGAACCTGAAAAAAATATCACCTAAAAACCGGTAATATTCTCCAACCAAATACGGCATTATGCCAACAACTATTTTTTATTATACTTGCCGGATGAAAAAATTCAAGAATAGTTATGCCTGATTTCTATCAGAAGCAAAAAGGCTACTGGTAAATAAATGTTTGCTTTATTTGAACAATTTTATTTATATTTAATGATTATTATTGCACAAGGTTGTATTTAAAGCCTTTTAAAGCGTTGTTTACTAAGTGATATTTTATTTATTAGGTATCGCCGACATGCTGCTATACTAGTCTTAACTTTAGAAAAGCCGCTCCTGCAATAACGATAGCAGATAAAATGTTACTTGGCAGAGAAGGACAAATGCTTACTCCTCGGCCGTGCGGGCAGAAAAAAGGTGCTGCTATTATTATTGTATAATAGAATTTAACTAGTCAGGCTTTGTTATCTTTATCTTAAGCAAGAAACAAGAGATACATACAGAAATAAAAGCCTGGCGCAGAAAAAATAACACTCAGAAAATGGATAGTTTCCAAATCAAAAAATCCGCTAAGGTATATGATGTCGTAATCGTTGGTTCCGGTGCGGGAGGCGGTATGGCCGCCTATATGCTGTCGAAAGCAGGTGCAAATGTATTATTACTGGAAGCCGGCGGCTTTTGGGACCCGGCCGATCCTAAATACATCAACCAACTCAAATGGTCTTACGAATCGCCGCGCCGGGGAGCGGGTACTACCCGTCCTTTCGGCGATTTTGATGCGGCCTGGGGTGGCTGGCAAATCGACGGTGAGCCTTATACCGTTGATCCGGGCACGGAGTTTCATTGGTTTCGTTCGCGCATGTTAGGCGGTCGCACGAACCATTGGGGACGTATTTCGTTGCGGTTTGCCCCCAATGATTTTAAGCGCAAAACCTTAACCGGTGTGGGTGAAGACTGGCCGATCGGTTACGATGATATTGCCCCTTACTACGACGAAGTAGATAAGTTAATCGGCGTTTTCGGATCGAAAGAAAATTTACCCAATGAACCGGATGGTATTTTTCTGCCCCCACCCAAGCCCCGCTTACACGAACTAATGCTGAAGAAAGCGGCGAAAAACATTGGTATTCCGGTTATCCCGTCGCGGCTTTCTATTCTAACCAAGCCCATCAATAAAGACCGGGGTTCCTGCTTTTACTGTTCGCAGTGTAGCCGCGGCTGTATGGTTTACGCCGATTTCTCTTCTTCTTCGGTTTTGGTAAACCCCGCCCTGAAAACCGGCAAGGTAACCTTAATAAACAATGCCATGGTGCGCGAGGTACTAACGGATGAGAAAACGGGCAAAGCCACCGGCGTATCTTATGTAAATAAAATAGATTTACAGGAAGTTTCGGTGCAAGCCAAAGTGGTGGTGTTAGCCGCTAGTGCCTGCGAATCGGCCCGGCTCCTGCTCAATTCCAAGTCCAGCCGCTTCCCGAACGGCTTGGCTAATTCCAGCGGTGTTATTGGTAAATATTTAAACGATTCTACGGGCGCTTCGCGGGGTGGCTTTGTGCCGGCCCTTATGGACCGCAAGCGGTACAACGAAGACGGTGTAGGGGGTATGCACGTGTTCACGCCTTGGTGGCTGGACAATAAAAGCCTGGATTTCCCGCGGGGTTATCACATAGAATACTGGGGCGGCATGGGCATGCCGGCTTATGGTTTCGGGTCGGGCATCGAAGCCCTGAACGGCATTATACCGGGCCGGGATGGCAAAACGAAACCGGCGGGTGGTTATGGCGCCAGTCTAAAAGATGATTACCGCCGCTTTTACGGGGCTTATGTAGGCATGGCCGGCCGCGGCGAGCCAGTGCCCTTAGAAAGTAATTACTGCGAAATCGACCCCAACACCGTAGATAAATACGGTATACCGGTGCTGCGCTTCCATTATAAGTGGTCGGATTACGAGGTAAAACAAGCCAAACACATGCAGGATACTTTTGAAGAAATTATTCATAGCATGGGCGGCATTGCCTTGGGTAAAAAGCCCGGTCCCGAAAACAATTACGGCCTGGAAGCGCCCGGCAAAATCATTCATGAGGTAGGCACGGTGCGCATGGGCAATGATCCTAAAACTTCTGCCCTGAACGGATACCAGCAAGCCCACGATGTAAAAAACCTGTTTGTGGTAGATGCGGGGGCTTTCCCGTCGCAAGGCGATAAAAACGTTACCTGGACTATTCTGGCTTGTTCCATGCGCACATCAGAATATATTATTGAACAAGTAAAACAAAATAATATTTAAAAGTACCGCTCACAGATAGTTGAACAGGGCACTAATAACAGCTACTTAGTATGAAACGCAGAGAAACCTTAAAATTAATATCGCTTAGCTCTTTGGGCTTGGTAGGATTAAACCCGCAGGTAGTGGCCGCCGAGCAAATTGCCGTACCCGTGCCGGAAGCACCAACCAAACCGGTTAATGGCCGCCAGGATTTTGAAGCTGCCCGCGATGCTAAACTAAAATCCGAAAAATTCTTTACTCCGCAGGAATTACTCACCGTTACCGTGCTGGCCGATATTATTATTCCGGCCGATGACCGATCTAAAAGTGCTTCGGAAGTGGGCGTACCAGCTTTTATTGAGTTTATGATGAAAGATCAGCCGGCCCAACAAACACCCATGCGGGGCGGTTTGCAATGGCTCAACAGTAAATCTACGAAGCTTTACGGTCAGCCTTTTGTTAAATGCACCCGGGCGCAACAGATTGCGTTAGTAGACCAAATTGCTTATCCCGAATTAGCAAATCCCGGCATGACGCAAGGCGTAGCTTTTTTTAATATGATGCGCAATTTAACCGCCGCCGGTTACTTTTCCAGTAAAGAAGGAATAGCCGATATCGGCTACATGGGCAATAAACCAAACCAGTGGGATGGTGTGCCAGCCGACGTATTAAAACAATACGGCTTAACCGGTAATGAGTAGTTGGAGCGGCTTATTAAAAAGAAGAAACTGTAATTAAATACACTATTGTCTTTGCCCACCTGTCAACTAAGGAGTCGCAAAACATTTTAAAGCCTTGCCTATCATACATGAAAAAGCTTACATTATATTGCCTGCTGGCTTTTGCTATAATGGCCTGTTCTCCTACTAAGCCCGTAACCCGGGCTGATGGTTGGATTCCGCTGTTTAATGGCAAATCCTTAACCAACTGGAAAGCGAATGAAAATCCGCAAACCTTTAAAGTTGAAAACGGAGCAATTGTGGTAAATGGTCCGCGCGCGCACCTGTTCTATGAAGGCCCGGAAATGAATCATAATTTTAAAAACTTTGAGTTTAAAACCCAGGTGATGACTACGCCAGGATCTAATTCCGGTATATTCATTCATACGGCTTTCCAGGAAAACGGCTGGCCTGCTCAGGGATACGAAGTACAGGTTAATAATTCGCAATCCGACTGGCGCCGCACCGGCAGTCTATATACTTTTCAGGATGTAAAAGAAGTACATGTACCGGATAATGAATGGTTTACGGAACATATTATTGTACAGGACAAAAAAGTTACGGTTAAAATAAACGATAAAACCGTAGTAGAATATACCGAGCCGGAAAACGTGTGGCGGCCCGCCGATGCCAAGACCAAGGTGCTTTCTTCCGGCACTTTTGCTTTGCAGGGACACGACCCGAAAAGTAAAGTTTATTTCAAAGATATTATGGTTAAGCCGCTGCCGTAACAGTACAAGTAAAAAAAGCTATTGTTCAAACGCCATTAATCAGAGTGGCTAAAAATTCATTTTCCATAAAAACATCTGGCATTCCGTTGTATGCTTGTGAAACGATGATTTCACAAGCATCTATTTTTTTATAGATAGGCGAGTAAACTAAATCTTCAAAATTCACTTATGTATGCCTTTCCTATTGCTTAATAGATAGGAAAAGTTTCTATTACTAACCCGTTAAATATAAAACTTTAACTGGTATTTAATTAAAAAGGGGAAGGACTAATCGACGCCCAGCCGCCATCAATCACTAAACTTTGTCCGGTAATATGGCGCGCCTGGTTGGATACTAAAATTAAAGCGGTGTGGCAATATCTGCCGGATAAGCCGGACGCCCCAGTGGGGTAATCTGTGACCAGGTACTTTGATAATCGACATCTTCTGCGGTCCGTTCGGTAAGGGTAGCACCCGGGGCAATGGCATTTACATTAATGTTATAGGCTGATATCTCAATTACCAGATTTTTGGCCAGTATTTCCAGGACAGCTTTGGTTATGCCATAAGCTGCCAAATTTTTATGTGCTTGGTGCCCCGTAACCGACGACATAAATAAAAGGCTGTCTCCCAAACCTTGCTTTTTAATCTGCCGGACTTCGGCCTAGGCTAAAAAGAAACTGCCGCCTAAATTAGTGTGCAACACTTTATGAAAAGCCTCAGGGGTATATTCTAAAAAATTGCCAAATAAAGTAATGCCCGCATTAGCGATGACTACAGTGAGCTTACCAAACTTTTCAACTGCTGTATCTACCATTTTCCTATAAAGGCTACATCCGCTGCGTCACCTGCTAAGCCATAGCAGAAACCATATTCTTCATTTATCTTTTTGGCGGTCTTTTGGGTTAAGCTATCATCAATATCGTTTAACAGAACAGCAGCTCCATTTGCCGCTAATTGGCTATAAATTTCAAAACCAATGCCTGCCCGGCACCGGTTACAATTGCCACGTGCTGTTCGAAACTTTTTGATAAATTCATTAATGAAGTATTTATTAAAAATCGTTGAAATTTATTCCTCTGGGTTAATTGTATTAATGGGAATCTCTGGTTACGTGCATTGTTAATTTATTAATATTAAAATATAGATAATAGTAAGGAAAAAGATGAGATACATTAAGAAAATTGCTGTTTCAACTAATTTTAATTAAACAGCGCTTTCATTTATTTGCTAATCCCTTATATCATTGATATATTTAAAATCTCATCTAAATAATGTTATGCTAAAAATCAAATTTTCACCACTAACTCTCTTAATGGCGGCAGGAATAGCCTGCGTGTGTAGTAGCGATATTTTTGCGCAAACAAACGTAGTTACAGCTAACACTATCTCCTTAAACGATTTATCGTCGTTTCGGAACACTGGTAAGAGCTGGCAGCTTGCCGCCGATGTGAATGCGGATTTAAACAAGACCAATCTCCTAACAACAAGTAAAGGCACGGGTATATTGGTAAATCTACCGGATAAAAAGAACCATGGAGCGGATTTATTTACCACTACCGAGCACGGAGATGCTGAGTTGGAGCTGGACTACCTGCTGGCCAAAGGATCTAATTCGGGCATTTATCTTCAAGGCAATTACGAACTACAACTACTTGACAGCTGGGGGGTGAAGAATCCGAAAGCCGGAGACAACGGCGCTATCTACGAACGTTGGAACGATAGCAAACCGGAAGGGCAAAAAGGTTACGAAGGTTATGCACCCCGCCAAAATGCCAGTAAAGCCCCGGGCTTGTGGCAGCACCTGAAAGTCTCTTTCCAAGCCCCTAAGTTTGATGCCAGCGGTAAAAAGATTGCCAATGCCCGGATGTTACGCGTGGAGCTGAACGGCGTAACTGTCCAGGAAGACGTAGAACTACTGGGCCCGACCCGCGGCGCTATGGGAGTAGAAAAAGCTACCGGCCCGTTGCGCATCCAAGGCGATCATGGCGCAGTTGCTTTCCGCAATATTTCCTTAACCAATGGATTGAAAGCTCCTCAACAAGCTACTAACAACCGAAATCCTGTAGACCCAATTTTAGTAGATGCCCCGGTAAATACGGTGCTTCGCAGTTTTATGGATCTGCCCGGCGAACCACGTTTGCGGGTGGTACACGCAGTATCAGTAGGTAGTCCCCAGCAGGTACATTATACTTACGATATGGATAAAGGCGCTGTTATTCAGGTTTGGCGCGGCAACTTCCTGGATGCTACTCCTATGTGGCACGAACGGGGAGATGGATCGTCCCGGCCGGCCGGAGCTGTGCAGCGTTTCGGACAACCGGTTTTTGCCTTGGCCAAATTAGGATCGGCCCAAGCTGCCTGGGTAGCTGATAGCGCCGGCACCGGTTATCGCCCCAAAGGTTATACGCTCGACGAAAATGATCAGCCCACTTTCCTTTACCGCATATACGGAGCTACCGTTTCGGATGCTATTCGGGTGCTGGACAATGGCCAAGGCTTACACCGCGAACTGACGGTACAAAATCCGTCTGGTGGTGATTTGTACGCGCGCTTAGCAGAAGGCGCTACTATCGAAGAAAAAGCCAGGGATATGTATCTGGTAGATGGCAAAGCCTATTACCTGCGCCTGGATGATGCTAAAGGTGTGAAACCAGTTGTACGCGATGTCAATGGTCGGAAGGAACTGGTAGTACCGGTTCGGAACAAAGTTGGTTATTCTATTCTGTTTTAGTTTTTAATAATGATATTGATGAAGAATTCTATAAACTATATCTGTAATAAATTCCTGCGTAGAAGCACCTTGCCACTTCTGCTGGGGGCCCTCACTTTAACTAGCGTTTCTACAGCTCAGGCCCAGGAATCAGCCAAAGAAGAAGATTATTTTAAAATAATGAAAGTGGTGGCACCAGAAGGTACTATTCTGGAAGTTGGTGGCCTAACAATGTTACCCAATGGTAATTTAGGCATTTCCACCCGGCGAGGCGACGTGTTTATTGTGGAGAATCCCACTAGCCGTCAGCCCTATTTCCGCAAGTTTGCCTCGGGTTTACACGAAGTTTTAGGTTTAGCTTATAAAGACGGTGCCCTTTATTGTGCCCAACGCGGCGAATTAACCAAATTGGTGGATACCAACCAGGACGGCAAAGCCGATGTTTACGAAACCGTTTATGCGTGGCCCCTATCCGGGCATTATCACGAGTACAGCTTCGGACCCAAAATTGCGCCGGATGGTTCTTTCTTTGTAACCGGTAACGTGGCTTTCGGGAACGAGAAATGGTATATGGGCGAAAGCCGGGTGCCGTGGCGGGGCTGGACCATGAAAATAAGCCCGGATGGAAGGATGGAGCCTTGGGCGACGGGCATGCGCTCGCCCGCCGGTTTAGGCATGATTGATGGCGAATTATTTTACTCCGATAACCAAGGCGAATACGTGGGTTCGGGCGGTATCTGGCACGTAAAAAAAGGTATTTTCGCCGGGCACCCGGCTGGTTTACGCTGGACTGGTTTACCGGGTTCGCCGGTAAAACTCACTACCGAGCAGTTTAATGCTAAACTCGACCCGCGCGATTTTAGAGATGCTAACGGGCGGGCCATTAAGCCCGAGAACGTAGTGAACGAGCAGTTTGTCACCAAAGCTGACCTGAAGAAAGTGTTCCCGGAACTACAGATGCAAGCCGTCGTGTTGCCTCACACCATTCTGGGAATATCAAACTCCGAGATTGTGCAAATACCGGAAGGCGCTTTTGGTCCGTTTGCCGGCCAGTTATTAGTTGGCGATCAAGGACAAAGCAAAATTTCACGGGTAATGCTGGAAAAAGTGAAAGGCGAGTACCAGGGTGCAGCTATTGAGTTCCGGAGTGATTTCCAGTCGGGTGTTATGCGGATGGTTTGGGCGCCGGATAATTCTTTGTTTGTTGGGGAAACCAACCGCGGTTGGGGCTCAGCGGGGGAAGCCAATGAGGGCTTACAGCGGCTGGTTTGGAACAACACCGTGCCGTTTGAGATGAAAAACGTACGTGCGATGCCCGATGGTTTTGAGATCGAATTCACTAAACCGGTTAACCGGCAATCAGCCGAAGACTTAGCCTCTTACGCCATCGAAAGCTTAACGTATAAATACCACCCGGTGTACGGCAGTCCGCCCGTTAACATCCAGAACCCAAAAGTAAAAGGGGTGAAAGTATCGGCCGATGGTTTAAAAGCCCGGTTAATTGTAGATGGTTTACGGCAGTATTACGTGCATAATATATCACTGGAGGGGGTAAGAGAGCAGGAGCATTCTTCCTCACTGGTACACACCAATGCTTTCTATACGCTTAATAACATACCTGATGGGCCCAAGTTGCCGTTGGCACAAGCCAGCACCCGTAACTCCGGTAAAGCAGTAGCGGTAAAAACAGTACCTACCGAATTAATGAAAGATAGATTTAACTATAAACTACAATCAGCGGTGCCGGAAAGCGGCCTTAAAAACAATAATAGAACCGCAGCCAAAGGTGGGGTAAAAGGAAGTGCCAAAGGTACGGGTATAGTGGCTAAAAACAGCACCACTGCAACCGCTAAGGCTCCTACATTTGAAGCAGTTAGGCCTTTGTTGGTTAAGAATAACTGTTTAGCCTGTCATAACGCGGATAAACGCCAGGTAGGCCCAGCTTATAAAGATGTAGCTAAGCGCAACTACACCAACGAGCAAATTGTAGAACTGATTCACAATCCAAAGCCTCAGAACTGGCCGGAATATGCCACCGAGATGCCACCTATGCCGCAGGTGCCTAAATCAGAAGCCCTGAAGATTGCCGCCTGGATTAACTCCCTGGATAATGCTACCAGTGCCTCAACTCAGATTAAGAACCCGGATGAACAATAAAATAAGTTCTTGGAATTAAATATCATATACTTTCTTTAATCGGCGAGAGCCTTAAGATATATACTTATTTCTTAAGGCTCTCTTTTTTAAATAGATGTTTATTAAAAATAACTTCAACTTTAATCATGAAAAAGCTTTTTCTTTTATCCTTGTTTGTCGTTTTATTTGCCAGTGCTTGCTCCCGTAGTTCTTATCTCTCCCATCCAAATACGACTAAAACAGGCTGGCAAGACCTTTTTAAAACTGATCTTTCCAACGCAATTAATCCTAAAAATATCTGGACTTACGAAAATGGTGTTTTAACAGCATCCGAAGATATGACCCTTTGGTCGGATAAAGAATATACCGATTTTAGTATTGATCTTGAATTTAAAACTGCCTCCGGAACCAACAGCGGTGTAGTGGTACATGCCAGCAATACCGATAATTGGATACCCAACAGCGTGGAAATCCAAATTGCCGACGACTACAGTGAGGAGTGGTCCAAAGCCCCGGCAACCTGGCAATGCGGAGCTATTTTTGGCCGCAAGGCTCCCGTAAAAAGCAACGTAAAAAAGCCGGGCGAGTGGAATAGGTATACCATTACCTGTAAAGATAAACTAATATGGGTAGTATTGAACGGCGAATTAGTAAACCAGATAGACATGAGTTTGTGGACCGATCCGAAAAAGAATCCGGATGGAACAGAAATTCCGGCTTGGTTAAATAAACCATTGGCCACTTTACCCCTACCGGGCCACGTGGGTTTGCAGGGAAAACACGCTGGCGCGCCTATTTATTTCAGAAATGTTAAAATTAAAGAAATTAATTAATACTACATTTTTTCAATAGTCTGCATAGCTATGTTGGATTAAATCCGCCAGATTTCACAACCTGGCGGATTTGCATAACTCTAATAGAAGCTAGAAACTAAGAAACGGTATTGTATTATCTGGTTCACTCGCGTTTGATAAGGGATTCCCTTGTTTTCTTAAAATACATTTATCACCCGGGCATACTCCTTCAAAACTTCATCGCCGGGCTTTCTGTCTGTCACTAAATAATGAATGGCATTCAGGTTACAGACTTTCATCTTTTGCACCGAATTCAACTTCTCGGCAATACTAATAATAGCTGTTTTCTGGGCCGATTTTATCATGGCTTTTTTAACCTGTACTACTTCCCAGTCAGAATCGGTAATGCCGTCTTCCAGTGATATGGCGTTGGCGCCCAAGAGGCATAAATCTACCCGTATTTCGGAAAGCTGACTGATGACTTGGGCGCCGAAGTTAATGTGCGAACTTTTAGAAAGCTGCCCGCCAATAAGCATCACATTGGTATTGGAACGCTCGGCCAGTTCCAGGGCAACCAGGGGGCTTACCGTAAAGAAAGTGCAGTTTAAATTATCCGGAACTATCCGAGCTACTTCTATCATAGTGGTGCCGCCGCCGATTAGTAAAATCATGCCGTCCTGAATAAGTTGCAGCGCTTTACGGGCAATTTCTTTTTTTGCTTCTTTGGCGTAAAATTCGGTTTTTTCGAAAGGATAATGAAAGGATTTAGACAGGGCGCCGCCATGCACCTTCAGAATTTTGCCGCTTTCGGCCAGTTCGTTTAAATCTCTTCTGATGGTATCTTCCGATACGGTAAGTTGTACACTTAAATCGGAAGAAAGTACTTTATTATGAAGATTTATCTGCTTAATGATAAAAGCCTGTCGTTCTTCCTTCAGCATATTCAGGTTAATTAGAGGTCGTTCCAAATATAGTCTTATTCTTTTTAAATCCGAACTGCCGGAAAATATTTGACTTTATATCAGAAAGCTAAAAGAAAACACAAGTTTTCCGGCAGCTTGCATTAACCTACTTGTTTATTTTCTACGGCGATTAAGCTAATTTAGAACAGGTAAAATAAACCGATATAATATAACAAACAATTCTTCATAGAGAATTTAAATAGCTAATCCGGAAAGTAAATTATGGCTAAGATTAAAATTTTTTGTTAGCTGAATTAGACCAATTTAAGCCCGTTTTAGTTGGTATTTAGCCGGGAAAACACCTTCCAGCACGAACATAATAGCTCCTGAATCGTTATTATATTATAAAAATTACATTAATTCTTAAAACTATGAAGAAATTTTTCATTTTATCATTTTTGATGTTGGCAGTAGGGTTTCAATTAGCGGCACAAACACTGCCAACGCTGCCGCAAACCACGGAGGCGGTAGCAAATTCGGCGGTACAAAAAGGAAACTGGCTGGTAGGTGCCGGTATAGGTTCTATCGGGCAAAACTTCAAGTCCAATACTTTTTCCTTGGATATTCAACCGCGGGCAGGCTATTTTATCAGCGATAACGCGGCCATTGGTGCCGAGGCGCAGTTAGGCCTAGAACTATACGACGATGGACAGAATTTCAAATATGGTTTAACGCCTTTTATCCGGTATTATTTCCCGGAAGGTGCAGCCCCTACGCACCGTTGGTTTGGGGAAGCACTGGTTGGTTTTGCCGGTAGTTCTTTGGAAGACAGCGACGATGATTCTGCTTTATCAGCGGTTTATGGAGTAAGGGCCGGGTATGCTCACTTTGTAGCCCGTAATGTAGCCTTAGAAGGAACCCTGAACTTAATCCGTAGTCACGCGGACATTGATGTTGGAGACTCCGGTAGTACCGGTTTATCTTTGGGCCTGGCCTTTCAGATTTATCTACCGTCGGGTGGCAACAGGTAATAACTGCAATTTGCGGTTTGCTCTTAATTAATACTACCAGCCAGTAGCCATACATAATTATTGGCAATCTTATTATATGTCGAAGTAGTTAATACAACTGCTTCGACATTTTTTTTGCCTCAAAAGCAGAGAACAAGTAAAATATCAGGAGAGTCTGTCATTATCAGATTTGGTATAAGCAGTTTGAAAATGAGCATTGGGGTTTGTGCTTAATCTTTAGTAGCTTAGACCAATAATATCAAACGAACTCATGAGTGCATCAAATCAACTTAACCGATCGCTGGGGTTGCGCCTGGTCATTGTCATGGTCATCGGCAATATTATTGGCTCGGGCGTTTACAAGAAAGTTGCTCCCATGACGGCCGAGTTGCATTCGTCGGGTTGGGTACTTATTTGCTGGATTTTAGGCGGTATTATAACTTTGTTCGGTGCGTTAAGCAATGCGGAAGTGGCCGGGCTGCTTGCCGATACAGGCGGCGAATATACTTATTACAAAAAGATATACAACCGGTTCTTTGCCTACTTGTATGGCTGGTCGCAGTTTACGGTTATCCAAACGGCGGCTATTTCGTCGTTGGCGTATGTATTTGCCCAGTCTTTAAACAGCATTGGTCCGCTGCCGCCTTTGTTCGCGGCCTACGCCGATTTTAGTATTGGCAGTGTTTTTTATCCTTTTGTCGATTTTCAGGTAAAGCTAACGGCTATTATTTTAATCTTACTGCTTACCTGGCTTAATACCAAAGGCATCCGGGCCGGCGCCGGCGTCAGTACCGGTATCCTGATTTTGGTTTTCCTCGGCATATTTATTATTATCTTTTTCGGGTTGAGTTATAGTGCGGGCGCCGGACTCCGGAATATAGATTTAGCTACGCCTAATGCTACCCCCGTAACGGTAAGTGCTATATTTACGGCTTTGCTGTCGGCTTTCTGGGCTTATCAGGGGTGGGCTGCTATTGGTTTTGTAGGCGGCGAAGTAAAAGAGCCGCACCGGACTATCCCCCGCGGCATTGCCATTGGCGTACTTACCGTTATAGGTTTATACGTACTTGTCAATACTACTTATTTGTCGGTATTATCGGTGCCGGCGTTGGAGCAAATTCATGCGGCCGGCAACAAAATTGCCGCCATAGAAGCGGTCCGGAGTTTCTGGGGCGCGAATGGGGTTTTGTTTATTTCGGTTTTGATTCTGGTTACCACACTGGGTTGCACCAACGCTACTATTCTGGCCAGTTGCCGCACGTATTTTGCCATGGCCCGCGAAGGCATGTTTTTTGCGCCTGCTGCTCAACTAAATAAAAACCACGCGCCTGCTAATTCTTTGTGGTTCCAGTGCATCTGGGCTTGTTTGCTGGTACTTTCGGGTTCCTTCGATCAGTTAACCGACATGATTATTTTTGCCGTTTTTATTTTTTATGGCGCTACTACGTTAGGCGTTTTTATTTTAAGACGAACCATGCCCGATGCCCACCGCCCCTACAAAGTTTGGGGCTACCCGGTAGTACCGGGCTTTATGATCTTGTTTTGTGCCTTTTTGGTAGTAAATACGGTTTTTGCCCGGTCAAGAGAAGCGCTTTTCGGCTTATTTTTAATGCTGGCCGGTATTCCCCTTTACCTATACTTTGTCCGGAAGCTATCGGCTATAAAAATTAGTTAACCAGGATAATAAATACCAGCAGGTAGCGTAGTGACACTGCCACAACGCCACGGAACACGATTTCTTCTTTTGAGGAAGGATGTGGTTCTGGGTTACACGCATTGCAATTAGAAGATGATCGCAGCAAGACTTAATTGAATATCAATCTATTTCGGTCTGTTTACTTATCATCATAATCCTTTATAAAAACGGATACTTCCGGAACGAAACATTGCCCATGGCATCTTTTTCGTAGCGGGCCAGGCAATATTTTTGCAACTCTGCCGGAAAGTTTTCAGCTCCCGGGTTTACTGTTTTCGGGAATGGCCGCTCTGATAAGAAAAAGTAAACTTTGGTGTTGCCGTATTTGGTGTGGGGCATCAAGTTGCCGTATTGCTCCATTTCCTGCCAAAGCGTATCGGTAAGCGTTACGGCATAAATCCGGATAATAGGGCCGGTATTGTTCTCGTTCCGGTAAAAAGCAACTTCTTCCATATTACCCTTTAAGTCCTGCACGCTTGGTTCGTTAACAGCATCGGCTATAAACCAGATGATAAATAAGGCTACCAATATGCCGATTAAATATTTTCTTCTGCTTTTATTCATTTAGCTAATAACTACTGCTATGTGTTTTACCGATAAATACCGGTATAGTACCGGTTTAGTTAAGTAATTCTGCTGCTTAACAGGTAAAAGGCTATAAATCAAAAGCCATTCTTAACCGAATGGCTTTTGATTTAAGGTTGATTACTTTTGAATTATTTTTTAGGTACTCTTTTTTGTAATTCTGTTATGGGCATGGTAAGCATACGGCCTACTGGTTCTTTGCCCCGATACGTTATAACCCGCAGGTTAGCCGCATCTTTGGGTACTACTAAGGCCTGCTTATAACTAGGATAAAACTGGTCCGGAAAAGTATTATCGAAAGAGTATTTAATATCTAAGCCGGGTATTTCGGTGCTTAATGCTACTTTTAGCTGATTATCCGGAGTCCGGCTCACGTTAAAAACAGGATCGTACACACTAGGCGCGTATTTCTTTTCGGCTACATCAAAGCGGGCAAAATGCTGTTCTACGCGTGGATAAAAGTTGTTCCAGTTTTTCTTGGCTTTCGGCGACCAAAGCGATTCGGCAATGGCAAAGCCCCGGGGCCAGGTCATATACTGAGCGTGGCGCATGTTATAAACCTGTTCGGTCCATAAGTTGGCCTGGCCGCCTTTTATGTATTTGGCATCTACGCTGTCCGGCAGGGGTTCAAACTGGTACGCTTTATTTAAACGCAGCGTGGCATAAATTCTTGGTTCGATAACCGGATCGCCCTGCATGTAATCGATGTAAGCAAAGGTGGTGGGGCTCATTACTACTTCGTGGCCCATTTTAGCGGCCTGGATACCGCCTTTCATGCCGCGCCAGCTCATAACGGCCGCACTGGGTGCCAAACCACCCTCCAGTATCTCGTCCCAGCCCATAAACTTTTTTCCTTTGGCCAGCACAATTTTCTCTAAGCGTTTTTCAAAATAACCCTGCATTTCGTGCATATCTTTCAGGTTTTCTTTTTGCATCAGGTCGCGGATGGCGGCGTTTTCTTTCCAGAAATTTTGCGGGGTTTCGTCGCCGCCCACATGAATATACTCGAACGGGAATAGCTGCGCTACTTCGGTTATTACTTTGTCCAGGAATTCGTACGTTTTCTCGTTGGCGGGGCACAATGTATTATCTACCAGGGCTATGGGCGGCGCGCCCTGCGACCAGTCCATGATTACTTCGCCGGAACGCACGCGGTAATTTTCTACGCCGGGGGTGCAGGATAATTCGGGGTAAGCAACGACAGCCGCAAGGCTATGACCGGGCACATCTATTTCAGGCAGAATATTAACGAAGCGGTCCTGGGCGTATTTTACCAGTTCTTTAATATCGTCTTGGGTGTAAAAACCACCGTAAGTGCGGGGTTCCTCCTCCGTCGGCAACGAAAAAGTACCAAAGTAACCTTCTTTTTTCACGCTCCAGGCGCCAACTTCGGTTAGTTTCGGTAAGCTCTTAATTTCTATCCGCCAACCTTCATCGTCGGTTAAGTGCAGGTGCAGCAGGTTAAATTTGTAGCGCGCCATATCATCTATGTATTGTTTTACTTCCTGCTTCGTAAAAAAATGCCGCGACACATCGAACATTAAACCGCGCCAGCCAAAGCGCGGATAATCGGTAATTTCTACGCAGGGCGCCGCCCATTTTACATTCTTTACCAGCGTAGCACTTTCAATTTCTTTCGGGAATAACTGTACCAGCGATTGCACCCCGTAAAATAAGCCGGCGGGTTGGTTTGCTCTAATAATTATTTTAGCCGGGGTAACCGATAAGGTATAACCTTCCTTCCCGATTTTAGCATCCGCTTTCTCGTTTAATATTAAGCGGATAGGAGCCGTAGAGGCGGCGGCACTTACCGTTACTTTGCTGCCCGTTGGCGTAGACAAACGATCTTTTAAAAAGGCGACTGCCTGTTTCATTTCGGGCTTGCTGCTGGCTTCGATTACAACCTGCCGGGGTAAAACAAATTGTCCGGCCTTTTTACTCCAGGTCACCGGTTCCGGAATGATAGTAATACTGGTTGCTTGGCTAAAGGAGGTGAGGGAAATAGAAAAGAAACAAAGCAAGAAGAACAGTTTTTTCATGTGGCGATAATATGGTGGCGTTTAAAAGCTGAAATATAAAACTAAATCAGCTTTAAACTGTAAATTACCGGCTTGAAATTGAGGAAAGAAAAGATTTAGACCTGCCCTTTAGCTTTTTTGAACGGATGGGCATAGCTTAACAATAATGGCGGTTTAAAAGATTGTTAAGTATTTCTAAAAGATTAGCAGGTTCAAATTATTGAGTATAAAGATAGGTTGTCCAGAAAATAAGGTTTTCAGGACAACCTAAATCATCTACACCTTCACGGGTTTACCCTTCTTCGCTGCTTCGTAAATCGCCATCATGTATTTTATATCCCGCAGGCCTTCTTCACCGGGCGTTTTAGGTGTTTTGTTTTCCATGATGCACTCCGACAGGTGATCTATTTCGGCTGCAAATTGGTTGCCTTCCTGTATTTTCTCTTTTTTAGTGCCGTCTTCCAGCTTTAGTTCCAGGTTGTGCTCGTAGTAATCCGTGGCCGGGTCCAGAATAAGCGAGCCTTTGGAGCCGAACGCCTGGAAGCGTTTTACGCCTTCGTAACCATAACTGGAGCTGCAGTTGGCCAGTACGCCGCTCGGAAAACGCAACTGAAAAGCTACGGTTTCTTCTACTTCTTTAAACCGCGGGTCGTTGGGGTCGCTATGGATCATGGCATTAATTTCTACGGGCTCTTCGCCGGTGAGGTAGCGCATGGCGTTTAAGGAGTAAATACCAATATCCATTAAAGAGCCGCCGCCGGATAATTGTTTATCGGCGCGCCATTTATCTTCGGGTTGCTCCGGTTTCAATAGGCGGCCGTGGTCGGAGGTCAGGAAACGCAACTTGCCAATTTTCCCGTTCCGGATCATCTCAATCGATTTCAGGTTAAAAGGTTCGTACTGTGCGCGGTAAGCAATCATGAGTTTTTTGCCGGCTTTTTTGCAGGCATCAATCATTTTTTCGCAATCTTCTACGCTGGTAGCCATGGGTTTTTCGCTCATTACGTGCTTGCCCGCTTTCGAGGCCCGTACCGTATATTCGGCGTGCATGCTGTTGGGCAAAATAATGTACACCACATCTACCTCGGGGTTATTTTTTATCTCGTCGAAATTCTGGTAATTGTAAATATTTTTAGGATCAACGCCGTTCTCGTCGGCAATCTTGCGGGCTTTCTCCGGCGAACCGCTCACCAGTGCCACCAGTTTCGATTTTTTACAATTGGGAAATGCCGGGATTATTTGCTGGGTGGCAAATTTGCCTAAACCCACAATCGCCCAGCCTAATTTTTTTTCGGCCATAGTTTTATTTGTTGAGGTTTCTGTAGAAGCGGTAGCTGCCGTAACCGGCGCCAAGCCTGCTAAAGCCGCCCCGTAACTAAGTTTACGGAGAAAATGACGGCGCGATGATTCGTTTTTTGCGTTTTCCATTATCGTAAAGAGCTTTTTAGTGATAAATAGATAAGCTCTAAACCCCCAAGTACGCGTAATGTTTTTTTTAAAAAAACATTAGAAAAAGTTTTATTAGCCTTTATTCGTTTCATTGTTACTATAAATCAGGATAATGACAAGTTATTTCCCGTTAATATCACCCAAATGCTGAACCCACAACTATTTACAAAACCTTCGCTCCTTTATCCCCGATTAGTAACTTTGAATAAATTATTTAGATAGATGAAACTGATCATAATCCTGCTCTCGACCATAATTCTCTTTACCAACCTGCAAACAATAGCCCAACCAACCTTGCCGGTGCCCCTTAACTTGCAGGCTACTTACACCAAAGGCACGCGCTCTCAGGATGGCCGGCCCGGTAAAAATTACTGGCAAAACACCGCCGATTATACTATTAAAGTTTCCTTTGATCCGAACACCCGCCGGGTAGCCGGAACCGTGGATATAACCTACGTCAATAACAGCCACGACTCGCTGCAGCAAATCTGGTTTAAGTTGTATCCTAATTTATACCAGAAAGGAGCCGAACGGGCCAGCAACATTTCGCCGGAAGACGTAACCGAAGGCGTACAGTTTGAGAAGTTAATTATTAACAACGTAGCCAGCGATGTAAAAAAACTGGCCGTAAACGGCACCAACTTACCCGTAAAAATAAAACCCCTGGCGCCCAAGCAAACAGCCCAGATTTCCCTGACCTATGCTTATACCTTAAACAAGGGCTCGCATACCCGCACGGGCCAAATAGACGAAGGTGCTTACTTTGCGGCTTATTTCTTTCCGCGCATTGCGGTTTACGACGATATAGATGGCTGGAACCAACACCCGTATACCGGCTCCCAGGAATTTTATAACGATTTCTGCAACTTTAAAGCCGAGATAACCGTGCCGCAGCACTATGTGGTTTGGGCTACCGGCGACCTGAAAAATGCAAACCAGGTACTCTCTAAAAAATATACCGACCGGCTGCAACAGGCCGAAAAACAAGATAAGATTATCAGCATCATCAACGAATCCGATTTAAACCGGAAAGATATAACCGCCAGCCAAGCCCAAAACACCTGGCAATTTGAGGCCCGCAACGTTACCGATTTTGTATTCGCCACTTCCGATCATTACGTATGGCAAAGCACCAGTTTGGTAGTAGACCCCGCCACCAAACGCCGCACCCGCGTAGATGCCGTATATAATCCCCGGCACAAAGATTTCCGGGAAGTAGTTTCTTTTGCCCGCAAAACGGTAGAAGCCATGAGTTATACTTTCCCGAAATGGCCTTTTCCGTACACCCACGAAACGGTTTTCGACGGTCTGGATCAGATGGAATATCCCATGATGGTAAACGACAACCCGCTGGAAGACCGCGCCGAAAGTATTGAACTTACCGACCACGAGATATTTCATACCATGTTCCCGTTTTACATGGGCATTAATGAAACCAAATACGGCTGGATGGACGAAGGCTGGGCCACCATCGGCGAATGGCTCATCTCCCCGATGATTGATCCGAAAATTGTGGATGATTACGGCGTAGAACCTTATGCGCGGGCGGCAGCTACCGAAGTAGATGTACCCATTACTATCTTAAGCACCCAACAAACCGGAACTGCCTTTTTCCTAAATTCTTATCCGAAGCCGGCCCTGGGTTATTTGTATGTAAAAGATTTGTTGGGCGACGAACTGTTTACCAAAGCCCTGCATTTTTATATCCAGCAATGGAACGGCAAACACCCGATGCCTTTTGATTTCTTTTACGCCATGAATACCGGTGCCGGCCGCAACTTAGACTGGTTCTGGCAACGCTGGTTTTTCGATAGTGGTTACCCGGATTTAGCTATTGCCCAGGTTACGCAGCAAGGCGGCCAGTATACCATAACCGTAGAAGCCAAAGGCAGCAAACCCGTACCGGTTGATCTGACACTTACCTTAGCGGATAAAACGGTGCAGAAGATCCACCGGAACGTTGGGGTTTGGGAAACCGGAAATAAAACCTTACAAATAAATGTTACCCCTGCTAAACCCATAAAACGCATCGTACTGGGTAGCACGTACGTGCCGGATAAAAACAAAAACGACAATATCTACGAAGTAAAATAAATAATAACCAAGTGTTCCGTAGCCAAACCAGAATTATATGGAGAAGACTTTTTCTGGGGAAATTTTGCTTAAGTAAGCGGATAGAAATAAATGAATCTATGCCTATCTATCCGCTTACTTAAAAGCTGCAGGCAGTAAAATAGCTACAAAACAAAAAATCCTTGCTACTAGGGGTGGCAAGGATTAAATCTACTAAAAAGACTGCTTTTATTTTTTTAAGTTTTTAAATAAGCTTACTGAATTATCAGCATCAACTTTAATTATAAAATCTTTGGTTTCGTCCATCAGGTTAATAAAGTAAAGCGTCTGGCCATTTTTGTATTCAATGATTTCGCCCATTTTATACCCACCGAACTTGGTTACTATATTTTTGATAGCCGTAGCCGAAAGTTTCGTAATTTCTACGCGTTGGGTAGTAGCAATCAGTTCGTTTTGCCAGTTATAGAAAGCCGACATTGAAGCGCCATTCTTAATATAAGAAGCCCGGACGAATTTTGGAGATTTACTCCACGTTACTTTCTCGGCTCCTTCTAATTCATCACCTACGTAAAGGCGAGTAGAGGGTGTTTTGCTTTCGCTAGTTTTTACGCCATCTGCTTTTGCAAAGGTAGAAACTGATAAAAGCATCATAAATAAGGCTGCGTAAATTGATTTTTTCATAACATTAACATTTAATATTTGATACAAATCTAAAGCAAATACCAAATACTTGTCAATGTTTTTAGGTTAAATTTATGTAATATTTAAAATAATTACATTTTGTTTAAATTTACACCAATCTAAGAATATTAAATTTTTATATAAACAAAAATAAGGATAAACATTTAAATTTATCAATGTAATTACTTTATCATTGAACATATATCAATTTACAACCATTTTTAACGATAAATTTATAATTTATAACGTATCAATATTAGATTAATTATAATTATAGTTTCTTCAATACTACGAAGCACTCAGTTCACCTTCTGAAAACCTGAACAAACTGATTAGCAACTATTATAACAGCAGCATTTTCTTATGACTTTAAACAAGAGCAAAGTCCTTTATTTCAGTTTTACTTGGTCGTTAAGATAAATATTGCCGCCTTGCACAATCCGGGCCGTTATACCACCGTGGCCGCGCATGGCATTGTAACCGCCAGGACCTAAATTTTCTTCCATGCGGGAACAAGGATGACACAGACCAGTATACTCCAGTAATACTTCTCCTACCCAGAACTGCCGGTCTTTCAGCGCTACTAAATTAATACCTGCTACCACCAAATTGCGCCGGATTAAACCCGGGCCCAGTTCCGCCAAGCCCATAATGGAAGCAACTGCCGCCAGATGCTCGGACTGGATGAGTGTAACCTGCCGTTTGCTGCCGGGTTTGCCCTGGTAGTGATCGCCGGCCAGACCACGGTCGGTAATAGCGGTTACAGAAGTAACAACTTCGGGTACGGTACGTCGCTCCGGCCGGATACCAATCCAGGTAACACGACCAGTTTGCGGCATAGTATGCATAAGTTTACCCAGAACAGATTCTTCGGAAGATGGGAATGGCACAGGTTTATTTCTTAGTTTGCTTTAATAATACCTGCTTTGTATAATCTTGTTTTGATTTAGAAAAGAAAAATAAGGGAGAGGCTTATATGCCCTTCATAGTGGCGGCTACGATAAGGACACATAATTAAGTAAACGGACTAAAATAAATTAAACAATCCAAATTAGTCATGCTGAAAGCATCTTGTGAGTTACTTGCACTTAAACCAGAAGATTCTTCTGGAATTCTTCTGGAATTCTGCAGAATGACGGATGCAGAATAAATTCTTTTCGAAAATTATAAACTAACTTATATTACAAAGTTGCTAATGATATTGCCCGCAACTTTTGATCTGGTTTCGTTATAATCTGCGTTCAGCTTTCTGATATAAGTATCCATCTCTTCCGATACCGTTTTTATATACCCAGTAAATTCTCTCAACGTTTTTTCATCCATATCGTCTTCTGCGATAGCAGCAGTCAGCCCCAACATAGTTGCCACCGGCCTGCGCATAACATGCGATATATCAAACAAGATTTGCTCTAACGTTTTTATGTACTCTTTCCTTTCGGTAATATCCTGGAAGGTGCCGTACCATACTACGGTCCCATCATCTTTTCTCTCGGGCTTGGCATTGGCCCAATGCCAACAAGTATTACCATTATCCAGGATAACTCTATATTCTATACTCCAATTGGTAAGGTTTAAGCAAGAAGCCTGCAGACTCTCCTTTACTGCTTCCAGATCGTCGGGATGAACGACCGTATAGGCTATTGCGGCGTTCTCTTTTAGCACTTCGGGATTAAGGCTTGGATGTATAGCCGTTATCCCTTTACTTACAAACACAAAAGACATCTTGCCATTCGGCGGCATTTCTAATTGAAAGATCGCACCGGGAGCCTGGTCGGTTAGCTTCCTAAGTTGGGCGGCATTTAATTCAATCTTATTACTTTGTTCTATTAAAAGTTTCCTGACCTCCAGATACTCCATTGCCTTTTTCGCCAGGAGTTTTAAAGCGTTTCGCTGGTTTTCGGATATTGTACGGGGTTTATTATCGATGATGCATAAAGTGCCCAATACATTACCCTGGGGGGTTTCTAAAGGGGCACCCGCATAAAAACGAATATGGGGGTTACCCAAAACCAACGGATTATTCTTAAATCTTTCGTCATTCAGCGGGTCATCAACCACTAAAACTTCTTTGGGGTTTTGCAGGGTATGCTGGCAAAAGGCATCGTCGCGGGGTGTCTCCTGCGCCTCAACTCCTTTTCTGGCTTTAAACCATTGCCGTTTTTCGTCTATAAATGATACCAAAGAAATAGGCGTATCACAGATCACCGAGGCAATCTCGGCTAGTTCATCCAACTCTTTTTCCGGTAAGGTATCTAGTATTTTGTAACTTTTAAGTTCCTGCAGTCGGTCTTGTTCATTCATAAAGTAAACTTCAATTCTTGTAGTTACAAAGTCTTAGCGCTATTGTCAGGCACTGACTGAATCGGATATTTATGCTGGATGCCAGACTTGTAAAAAGATTTAATTAAAACTGGTTTTATACCCGCTAACAGAATGCCATTATGCCAGGCCTGCTAAGTAAAGATGCGGGAAAGAACACCTGTTAATTAAAAATATTACCAAGTTGTAAGAGATAATCTTCTATTTAGTTGGTGCTGCTTTACTACTTTCAAAACACATGCTAAACGGTTGCAAACTCATTTTCCATGGGTGCCAGAACTGCCTTAATATTAGCCGGAGTAAGTGGTTTATTGATATAACCGCCTACGAATTCAAATGTTTCTGCCTTGGCTATATCCGACAAATCCACAGAGGAAGTTAAAATATAAATCCGGCACCTACCAAGCAATTGCTGTTTGTAAGAAGTTAGTGCTTCCAGAAATTCCCACCCGTTCATAACCGGCATATTCAAATCCAGAAAAATAACCTGGGGTATATTGGTCGGAATATCCTGAACCAAAACCCGGAGGGCTTCTTTAGCCGAAAGAAAGGAAGTAATACTACCCGGGTATTTAGCCTTTTGTAAAGTATGCTTGGTCAGAAAATGAATGATGCTGTCATCATCAATGATGAAAGTTTGCATACTTTCTTGGGCGCAAGTGTAAATGGTATTATTTTTTAAAAGATTAATCATATTACAGCTAAATAACCGTTTACTGCGTACTAAATTATGATTTATTCCTGAATATAGAAAAAGTATTTTATTATTTTAATAAAGAAGAGCTACTATTGAAAGGAGAAGACATGGTGGAGAATACAACCGTACCTATAATGATCTAATATTCTACGAAAATGCAAAAGTCACAAAAGCTTACTTTAAATGAAAATAAAATAAACACCCCATCCGGAATTAAAGAGAGTGAAAAATTATACTCCTTAGATGAACTGGAGAATGAGTTTTACGGTGAAAAAGGAACTCCCGAACGTGACCGGTACGAGTTTGAATTATCACTGGAATTATTAAGCGAAAAGATAAAAGAAATACGAAAAGCTAAGCATTTAACCCAGGAACAATTAGGCGTTTTAATTGGCGTACAACGGGCCCAGATAACTAAATTAGAAAATGGCTATAGCAATGTGACATTAGAAACCATAACGAAGGTTTTTAAAGCCCTTAATGCCAAGATTACCTTTCAGATTAGAGTAGAGCCATCAGCAGAATTGAATTTGCATATCTAAATTGTAATAGAATCCTATACTGATCTTTATTATAAGCCTTTCAGAAATGAGAGGCTTTTTTTATCCTTGCCGGTCTGCTTTTGTGCCCGGTATTTGGGTTTATAATGCCAAACAGAGATTGACTTTCCGGTAAGTGCGTAGAGCGCTTCGCTAACTCTACGCATAACGGTAATATATCTGTGAGGTAAAAAGCTTAATTAAAATCGTTTGATATTTACGGTGTAAAATGTTTTTAGAATATTTAAAACCGGATGGTTACTGACAGGAGCAATACTTTCAAAACTTTGGTTTCGTAGATCTTTAAAACCGGCTATTTCAGAAAACGCTTTTGATGATATGGTTTTAAACCCCATCGACCAATCCGGGAAATTACGTTCTGCTAATTCTCCATCTTTTAACCTTATTATACTGTGATGCCGGGAGTCCTGCGCTATTTTTTTATAAATACCCTGTACTATCTCCTTCTCTCCTTCTAAAACCTGAATAATGTTGCCATCGCTATACAATAACAAACCCGTTACATCTTGTTGTTTATTATTTTTATTACTTACTTCTAAAATACTTTGTAATTCTTGATTATCAAATAATTGCGTGGCCGAACTTAGGTAGATAATGTAATACATGCGGAAAAACTATTTTAATGTTATGGCTTGGTGTTTTATACAATTTATAAGTAAGGATAATAAAGATAAACGTTAATAATGAAGGAGCCAAAACAAAAGGAGTTATTCCGACTTAGTTTGACTTAAGTAGTCCTTCTGCGTAGAGCGGTTCGCTAACTTTACGCATAACAATAGTTGTTTTATAAAGATGTATCTTCCCATTCTAAAGATTCAAAATTAAATGACCTAGGCAGTGTGGGTAAAAGATTTAACACACTAGTATCTCCCCAAAATTCAAATTCTTTAAATCTTATTGTTAGTAATCTAGTTTCATGTTTTCTGATCAATGCTTCTAAGGCAGAATGTAAATTATCTCTAAAAATTCCTGCGTCATTAATCTCAACAATCTTAACTATGATCCCTCTTGGATTACAATAGTCAGCTATTCTATATTTCATTGCTATTGACTTTGCTTTTCAAATAAGTATATTCCTCTTTTTCTTTCAAGCTCATTTTCTACGAAGAATTTAAGCTTAAATAGCCTGTTCATAGAATCTGGTTCATCTATTTGCACCTCAAATTCATCAACCTCATTATTATAGTTTGGGCATAATTTAAGAAAATGCTCTAGCACATCTCGCTTTTTAGGGTCAGTCATAGGATTATTATACATCATTACAAAGTTGTGTTTCAAATCCCAATGGTTTTGACATTTATCTGTAATTGCATTTTTATGTTTGAAATACAAATTTGTAAACACTACAAAATCAACGCTTTCATATTCTTTAGGATCACAAAAGCTATTTAGAGTAAACAATCCTCCATTGCCAGCATTTTCTAAATAGTTTATCCAGATCATTATTTCTTTGATGTCATCAAGACCAATGATAAGGATATTTGCCTCATTTTCTGAATTGTTGCTTTGCGGATTAAACTTTTTATTTGCATCAATTAGGAACTGCTTTAATTTATTATCAAAATTTACAATATTAGAAGATCCCTTTGGAAGATTTAATGCTTTGTCTAGAGTTTTTGTGATACCTTCAAAAAGACCATCAGGTAATCTACCTAGAGAACGCCCCTTCATTCCAGGTGAAATATTTATATCTTTTTTGTCCAATATTGGAGTTTTAACTTCAATATTAAATTTAAATTTCCCATCAGAAAAACTACAATCAACATCTGTATTATTGTTAGGATTAGACTTCTTTTCGTATTGAAAATGTTCACCAAAATTTTCAGCAAAGAATCTTAACACACTCAGTTCAACTGCATGTTGGATAAATTTATTTTTATCGAAATTGTTATACTTGAACAATAGTTTATTTTCAAGTATATCTTTTAGTTGCTTTTCTGATAAATAGGGTTTCAGAATGTTTAATACTTCAATAAACTCATCATAATACTTTAGTCCTGCAGCTTTAGCTATTTTGATATAATTACCTGAATTAATCTGGTTAAAATCTATTTCCATCTGCTTTATTAATAAAGATTAATTTCTTTTTAATTACTTCTGATATGTAGAATTAGCAAAGCGCTCTACGCATGTCCGAAAGGCCAATCTTCAGATTGGCATAAATATTTAACTAAATCCAACTAAAACTGCAACCGAAACACCGTACCTTCCCCTTCTTCCGATTGTACCTGGATATTGCCTTTGTGCAGATGCATAATTTGTTTGGCTAAGCTTAGGCCAATGCCGGAGCCGTCTTTGTGGGTGGTAAAAAACGGGATAAAAATACTGTCCAGAATTTCGGGCGGGATGCCCGTGCCGTTATCAACTACTTCCATTACCACGCGCTCATGATCATCCAGTTTGGCTACCAGTTGTACCTGCGGATGGGCCCGGTCGCGCACGGCTTTGGCGGCATTGAGCACCAGGTTAATGAGTACCTGCTCCATCAGGCGGGTATCGGCTTGCAAAACCAAATCGGGCGGCGCAACGGTTGTTATCAGCTTTATATCTTTATCTTCCAGTTGGTGCCGCAGCAAGCCGCAGATGCTGTTAAATAATTCCTGCACGTAAACCGTGGTGAGCAGCGGGTTGGTTATTTTACTTAAATTGCGGTAAATCTGGGCAAACTTCAGCAAGCCTTCGCTCCGGTTTTGAATAATGCCAATACCTTCGTCTATATCGTCCAGCAAATCGGTATTATACATCGGCGGCTCCGTAATGGCTTCTTTTTCCAGGCGTACGTGTTTGCGCAGGGTATCGGCCAGGGAGGCAATAGGCGCTACGGAGTTCATAATTTCGTGCGTCATCACGCGGAGCAGTTTCTGCCAGGCTTCGGTTTCGGTTTCGTCTAAAGCCGTGCTGACGTTTTTAAAGGCAATGAGCGTCAGGTTTTTGCCGTGCAGTTTGAAAGCGGTAGCCGAAAGCAACAACTGCAAATTCTTTTTACCGACCGTTAATTTAAATAAAGAGGAATCGCCGGGCTTTAAATTTGTAATGGTTTGGTACAGGTTTTCGTTGCGCTTGCTTAAAGCCTGTATATTTTTAAGGTAAGGCAGCTCAACGGTTTGCTTAAACGATTCGTTTACCCACGCGACTTCCCCGTTTTCGTCGTAAGAAATAATGCCGGTATCAATTAGTTCCAGAATGGTTTGCAAGTAGCGGTACTGTCCTTCTTTTTCGGCGCTTAAATCGCGGTACGTTTTATTTATCTGGTTAAAAGCGTGGTGCAGTTGCTTTAACGACGGGTTGGTATGATTCTCATTAAACTGCTGCGAAAAATCGCGGTATTTTACGGCCATTATAAATTTAGCCAGTTCGTTGTTGCTGCGCGTTACGTAGCCGGCCAGTTCCACAATTAAAATTACCATTATAAAAGCAGCAAAAATAACCGGCACGTACGACGAATGCAGGATATAATAAACGGCCACGTACATCAGGCCAAAAAGCAGCAATAACCGGAAAAATATCCCGATTTCTAAGCGTTTAAATATCATGTTTTTCGAGGCGGCGGTAAAGAGCGGTGCGGGTAATACCTAATTCTTTAGCGGCTTTAGTAATGTTGCCGTTATTACGTTCTATTACGCGTAAGATGGTGTTTTTTTCTACTTCGTTTAGTTGCAGCGGCGCGTCCAGGCTAACGGGCACGCCCAATACCGAAGGCACCTGCTCCATGGCCGAAAAAGTAAAATCTTCGGGTTTCAGTACCTTGCCTTCGGCCAGAATAACGGCCCGTTCTACGGCGTGTTGCAATTCGCGGATATTGCCCGGCCAGCTGTGCTGCTTTAACTTTTTAAAGGTAGCAGGATCAAAATCGGGCGTTGGTTTGTGGTTACGTTCGGCATAAAGACCGGCAAAATGCCGGGCCAGCAACAACACATCGTCGCCGCGTTCGCGCAAAGGCGGCAAGGTAATTTCTACGGTATTAATGCGGTAAATCAAATCTTTCCGGAATTGGTTTTTGGCAGCCAATTCGTAAATAGGCACGTTCGTAGCCGATACCAGCCTAATATCGATTGGCACCGGTACGTTGCTGCCCAACGGAATAACCTGCCGGTTTTGCAAAGCCGTAAGTAATTTAGCCTGCTGCGGCAGCGATATATTCCCGATTTCGTCCAAAAACAAGGTTCCGCCCGAAGCGGCTTCAAACCGGCCCGCCCGGTCTTCTTTGGCATCGGTAAAAGAGCCTTTTTTATGCCCGAACAACTCACTTTCGAAAATACCTTCGCTCATGGCGGCCAGGTCGGCAGTTATAAACGGCTTGCTGTTCCGAAACGATTTCTGGTGCAGGGCCTTGGCTACTAACTCTTTTCCGGTACCGTTTTCGCCCAGTATAAGTACGTTGGCTTCGGTGGGCGCAATTTTTTCTATTTTATGAAACACGTCCTGCATCGCCTCCGATTCGCCCAGCATATCAAAGTCAGTGGCCGTTGTGCGTTTGGGTGCTTTGCCGGGGGTAGCGCTTTTGGCCGCCTTGTTTTCCAAAGCATTTTCCAGCGCTTCCAGCAGTTTGTCGTTATGCCAGGGCTTCACAATAAAATCAGTAGCGCCTTCTTTCAACGACCGTACCGCTGTACCAATATCGCCGTAAGCCGTTATCATAATTACGGTAGCACTTTTATCTTTTTCCAGGATGCGGTTGAGCCAGTAAAAACCTTCGTTACCAGTATTTAAGGCACTTTTGTAGTTCATGTCCAGGAAAATAACATCAAAAGCTTGCTTGTTCAGCAACGACATCAGGTTTTCCGGATTCTTTTCCGTTACTACTTCTTTAACCTCCGTCTTCAGTAACATCTTTACGGCGAAAAGCACATCACTTTCATCGTCTACTACCAACACCCGCGCGTTTTTGGTATTCATATTTGTTTATAATTTAGAGGCTATGTTTTTATTTGAAGCAATATTTAAAACTATATTATTTTACTTTTAAATTCAAATAGCCGTGCAACTTTGTAAATAATAAAGGCAAAATATAAAGATAAGATGACAGATATATAATATCGGAATAGGTAACATAAATAATGCAGAATTATTAACAACCTGATTATCAGGAGCAGTTACATTATCACCTTGGTTTTAGCATTATTTAGTGTTACAGAAGCGAACATTTATTGTATCAAAACCGAACAATTTTAATTGTTCAAGCCTTTTATCTTTACACAAGTTTCTATATATCAACTAATTATATAATTGGCATTGTTCTTACTATAATTCTGGCAAGCGGACCAGAATACCCGCTTAAAGCTGAAATCATGGACGTAATTATAAAAAAGAAAAAGTGGACGCCGAAAAAAATTATGATGCTTGCGGGCGCTGGCCTGCTGGCCGTGCTGATTTTAACGAGTTATTTATCTACCAGCGGCGCCGCCAAACTAAACGTAGATACCCAGCGCATTACCATCAGCAAAGTAAGCAAAGGTAATTTCCAGGAATTTATTCCCATCGATGGCGTGGTTCTGCCCATTAAAACCATTTACCTGGATGCCACCGAAGGCGGTACCGTACAAAATATTTTGGTAGAAGATGGCGCTACTTTAACCCAGGGACAGCCCATTCTGCAATTAGCCAACACCGACCTGCAACTGGAAATGGTAAACCGCGAAACGGCCGTTTTTGATTTGATTAACAACCTGCAGGATACCCGTAACCTGATGCAGCAAAATCGCATTCAGCAATTAAACCAGTTAGCCGATATTGAGCACAACCTGACGGAAGCCAAGCGCATTTACGACATGAACAAAAAACTGTACGCCGATAAAGTAATTGCGCAGCAGGAATATGCCCAGAGCAAAAACAACTACGATTACCAAGTGCGCAAACGCTCTTTAACCAAACAAACTTTAAGCCAGGACTCCGTTTCGATGCGCCAGCAAATCCAGCAAATGCAGGAATCGGTAACCCGCATGAAAAGCAACCTGGCTTTGATGCACAAAAAAATGGACGACCTGACCATAAAAGCGCCAGTGGCCGGTCAGATTACGTCTTTAAACGCCGAAATTGGCGAATCTAAAAACCGCGGCCAGCGCATTGGCCAGATAGATGTGCTAAACGGCTTTAAAGTACGCGCCAACATCGACGAGCATTATATATCGCGCATATTTACCGGCCAGAAAGGCGAGTTTGCTTTTGATGGCAAGACGTATGAGCTCAGCGTGAAAAAAGTATTTACCCAGGTTACCAACGGCCAGTTTCAGGTAGATATGGAGTTTACGAAAGAAGTACCGCAGGGCATTCGCCGGGGCCAGACTTTGCAAGTACGTTTAGCTTTAAGCGACCAAACGCAGGCAGTGTTGGTACCCAAAGGTGGCTTTTACCAGAAAACCGGCGGTAACTGGATATTTAAACTAGACGAAAACGGCAAAAAAGCTTATAAAGCGGATATCCGGCTGGGCCGCCAAAACCCCGAATATTACGAAGTGCTGGAAGGCCTGAACCCCGGCGACCAGGTAGTAACCAGCAGCTACGAAAGCTACGACGATATGGGAGAGTTGGTTCTTAGCAATTAGCTTGTTAGCGGTTAGCTTTTAGGAGAATTTAAATAGTTAAATTTAATTTTTTAATAAAAGAGTTAAGCATTTTTTTAATAGCGGTGAGCTCTTGGAAAACTAATTCATAATCCGGGTTAGAAATAAATGATAAATCCTTAGCTAATAATAACTGATAATCTAATTCCGAAGCAGAACCCATAGCAATGGTAAAAAATCGTTTCATATCGGCATCAGAGTTTCGTCCACAGCCTTCGGCTATATTAGTGGGAATGGAAGAGCAAGAACGCCTAATTTGGCTAATAAGTCCAAATTTCTCCTCTGCCGGAAAAGCGGCGGATAGTTTATAAATATCTAATGTTAATTTATGGCTCCATTGCCAAATGCCTAAGCTTTTAAAATCTTTCATGAGATTAAATCTATACCATGATTTAATACAATTAAATTAAAAGAACAAATACTTAAGAAAAATGAAAGGGTAAGAGCAAAACACGAGATATGAATTTAAAAATATTAAATAGAGAAGCTAACTGATAACTGATAAAAGTTATAAAAATAAATAATTACGAAAAGCTAACCGCTAATTGCTAACTGCTAACCGCTAAAAGAAATGATAAAAATTGAGAACCTCGAAAAAGTTTACCGCACCGAAGAAGTAGAAACGAAAGCCCTGAATAAAGTATCGCTGGAAGTAAAAGAAGGCGAATTCGTGGCTATTATGGGGCCCTCGGGGTGCGGTAAGTCTACTTTGCTGAATATACTGGGCTTGCTGGACGAACCGGATGGCGGCAGCTTTCAGTTTCTGGGCACCGAAATTAGTAAATTTAACGAGCGCAACCGCGCCGATTTGCGCAAGAAAAACTTAGGTTTCGTGTTCCAGAGTTTCAACCTGATAGATGAGTTAACGGTGTTCGAAAACGTGGAACTGCCTTTAATTTATTTGAGCGTAGGTGCCGCCGAACGCAAAGAAAAAGTAGAAAAAGTACTGGAGAAAATGCAGATTATGCACCGCCGCAACCACTTCCCGCAGCAATTATCGGGTGGTCAGCAGCAGCGGGTGGCCGTAGCCCGGGCCGTTATTAATAACCCCAAATTAATTCTGGCCGATGAGCCGACCGGTAATCTGGACTCCTCTAACGGCAACGAGGTAATGGAACTCCTTACCGAGTTAAACGAAGCCGGTACTACGGTAATAATGGTAACCCACTCCGAACACGATGCCCGCTATGCCCACCGCATTATCCGCTTACTGGACGGTGAAGTAGTAATGGAAAATGTGCGGGAGCAATTTACCGCTTAAGTTATAAGTCGGGCTACTTTCTTAAAGTCAGGGTATCACCTAATTGCTTTTAACCTGTAATTGGAAGCTTCCCAAAAGCTTCCCCGTAACTTTATACCTACTGCTATGCTAAAAAATTACTTTAAAATTGCCTTTCGCAACCTGTGGCGCAACAAGGCTTTTTCAGCCATTAATATTTTCGGTCTGGCTATAGGTATTGCTACTTGCTTGGTAATTACGCTGTTTGTGGCGGATGAACTGAGTTACGACCGGTATAACAAAAAGGCTGACCGCATGGTACGCCTTATTTTCCGGGCTTCCCTGAATGGGCAAAAATTAGGAACGGCTACTTCCGCGGCACCTGCTGCGCAAACAATCTTAACGGATTATCCGGAAGTGCAGGAAGCTACCCGGATGCGGACTTATAGTGCCCCTTTGGTTACCTACGGCAATAAAACCTTAAAGGAAGAAGCCTTTGCCTACGTCGATTCTAATTTCTTCCAGGTTTTCACGCTGCCATTCATCCGGGGCGATGTTAAAACGGCGCTAATGCAACCGAATACTATGGTTATTTCGCGGACTATCGCCAAGAAGTATTTTGGAGACGAAGACCCGATGGGGAAGGTGCTGCAATTTAAAAGCGAGCACACCAGCTATAAAATAACCGGAATAATAGAAAAAGTGCCCGCCAATTCTCACTTCCATATTGGCCTTTTTGCTTCGATGGCCAGTTTGCCCGAAGCCAAACAGCAAATTTGGAGCAGCAATAATTTCTTCACCTATTTGGTGCTGCGTCCGGGTTATAATTATAAACAACTAGAAGCCAAACTCCCCCAAGTTGTAGAAAAGTATTTGGGGCCGGAGATACAGCGAGACATGGGCATGAGCCTGGAACAATTACGAAAAAAAGGTAATGATGTAGGCCTGTTTTTGCAACCCCTTACAGCTATTCACTTGCATTCCGATTTGACAAATGGACTGGAGCCCGGCGGCAATATCAAATACGTATATGTTTTCGGCGCCATTGCCGTTTTTATGCTGCTCATTGCCAGTATCAATTTCATGAATCTTTCTACGGCTAGTGCTTCCAAGCGGGCCCGGGAAGTGGGTATCCGCAAAGTACTCGGCTCGGTAAAAGGAGAATTAGTGCAACAGTTTTTGCTCGAATCCATGTTGCTTACCACTGTTGCTTTAGTAATGGCGGTTGTTTTAGTACAGTTGGTATTACCGGTTTTCAATGATTTAGCCGGCAAAGAATTAACCTTATCCCTTACGTCTAATATCTGGCTGTTGCCGGGCTTGCTGTTATTTGGTTTAGGTGTGGGTGTTTTAGCAGGTAGCTATCCGGCTTTTTTTCTTTCTTCGTTCCGGCCGGTAGTGGTATTAAAAGGCAAGCTTACAGCGGGCCGCGACAGTTTAAGTTTACGTAGCGGCCTGGTCGTTTTTCAGTTTTTTGTTTCCATTGCTTTAATCATCGGCACCACGGTGGTGTATAAGCAACTCACCTATATTCAAAACAAAAAAGTTGGCTACGACAAAGACCAGGTGTTGGTATTGCACGATACCTACGTACTGGGCCAACAAGAAGAAATTTTCCGGCAAAAGCTTTTGCAAGATACCCGGGTAGTAAATGCGAGCCTGTCTTCTTATTTGCCGGCCGGCCCCACCGGTACCAACAGTTCGGTGGTGTTGCCCGAAGGTAATAGTTCCCAAAGCGTAAGTACCCAGCAATACTACATTGATTACAATTACCTGCCCACCTTGGGCATGCAAATAGTAGCCGGACGAAACTTCTCGCAAGATTTTGCCACTGATTCTGCCGGTATTATTATAAACGAGGCGGCTGCCAAAGCCTTTGGCTGGCATAAAAAAGTAGTTGGCAACACTGTTACTAGTATTTTTAATAATCAGGGCGATAAGGTTATTTACAAAGTAATTGGGGTAGTAAAAGATTTTCACTTTAAATCGTTGCACGAGCGTATTGGTCCATTGGTTATGTTCCTGGGCGATAACTCGGGTTCCCTGATTATAAAAGTTAAAACAAAAGATATAGCCGGTTTACTAACCTCTATCAAACAGCAATGGACTAGCTTTACCGCCGAAGTTCCCCTGGAATACACCTTCATGGACGACCGTTTTGCCCAAACTTACCAGGCCGAACAAAAGATTGGCCGCATATTGGGCATTTTTGCCAGCCTCACCATTTTTGTGGCCTGTCTGGGCTTGTTTGGCCTGGCTACGTTTACGGCCGAACAGCGCACGAAAGAAATCGGCATCCGCAAAGTACTGGGGGCTTCGCTCCCCAATATTGTAGGCCTGCTCTCCAAAGATTTTCTGAAGCTGGTTTTACTGGCTACTATTATTGCCTGGCCGCTGGCCTGGTACAGCATGCACCAATGGTTGCAGGATTTTGAATACCGTACCGATATAAGTTGGTGGGTATTTGCTTTAGCTAGCGCAGCAGCCTTATTAATAGCTTTAATTACGGTTAGTTTTCAAGCCATAAAAACCGCCGTAACCAACCCGGTAAAAGCCTTGCGGAGCGAGTAATTCCGGATATATCTGAACAGCTTATAAATATTAAAATTATGTTCAAAAGTTATTTAAAAATAGCTTTCCGTAATCTTTGGCGCAACAAAACCTTCTCGTCCATTAACATTCTGGGGTTGGCTATGGGCATTACGGGCGCAATTCTTATTTTCCTGTTAGTTACATTTCACTTAGGCACCGACCGCTACCATGCCCAAGCCGATCGTATTTACCGGATAGTGACAGATTTACACCTGGAAGATGGCAACATCGAATACGGGCCAGGCAGTCCGTACCCAATGGCTAATGCTATTCAAAACGATTTCCCCGATATTACAACCGCTGCCTTTATTATCCGAAACCACCACCTTACAATTGAGATACCCACTACCGGCCAAGCGGCGCCAAAACGTTATCTGGAAAAAGAAGGAATCAGCTTTGTTAGTCCGCAATGGTTCCGGATGTTTGATTATAACTGGCTAGCGGGAGATCCGCAACAGGCACTAGCCGAACCTAACGCAGTGGTATTAACCCAAAAATGGGCACGTAAATATTTCGGGCAAGAAAATCCGGTGGGTAAATTAATGCGGATAAATAACCAATATACCTTTAAAGTAACCGGTTTATTACAAGACTTTCCGGATAATACCAGTACTAAAGCAGATATGTTTGTGTCGTTGAGCACATACAAAATTATTCAACCAAACTTTATGGAAAATGATTGGGGTTGGATTGATAGCAACAAAGAAACATTTGTGCTGCTGCCGCCTACTCGTACGGCCCAAGAATTTGACAGTGCTATGCCAGCCTTTTCCCGGAAATACCACGGTGCCCTGGCCCATGTATACCAGCATCACTTACAGCCCTTACGCGATATTCATTTTAACGAGAAATACCAAGGTGTTATCCGGAAACCTTTATTGTGGGGAATAAGCCTGATTGGAGTTTTCCTGATTTTAATTGCGGGAATTAACTTCGTCAACCTGGCTACTGTACAATCGTTTCGACGGGCCAGAGAGGTAGGAGTCCGGAAGGTTTTGGGAAGTTCGCAAGGCCAGCTTTTTCGGCAATTTATGGGGGAGACGGCTATAATTACCTTAGCCGCTATTGGCCTTTCTCTGGTCTTCGCTACGTTATTACTACCTTATCTTAACCAATGGACTAACCTCTCGTTACGCCTAAATCTGACGTCTAATCCGTTGTTGGGGTTATTTTTGGCAGTGCTGCTAGTAGCGATTGTTTTTATGGCGGGTTTCTACCCGGCGGTTGTAATGGCGGGCTTTAATCCGGTAACGGCTTTAAAAGGTAAGGTTACTTCTCCATCGTTGCAAGTAGTATCTCTGCGTAAAACCTTGGTAGTTCTCCAGTTTGTAATTGCCCAGGTGCTAATAATTAGTTCGCTGGTAGTAGGCAACCAAATGAAACTTTTCCGGAATACCAATCTGGGCTTTAAAACCGAGGCGGTAATAATGCTACCTGTTCCGGAACCGGCGGCTGGTAAAATGGAGGCTTTCCGGAACGAACTAAAAGGGCAAACTGGAGTGCGCCAAGTCAGTTTTTGTTTTCGGGCCCCGGCAGCAACTATGAACAACGGCGGTAGTTTTAAGTACGACAACCGCAACCAATGGGAAGCTTTCCCGCTGCGAGGCGTATGGGCCGACACAGAATACCTAGCTACTTTTGACTTGAAATTACTGGCTGGTCGCAATATTACGGACCGGGATTCTGTGCTTGAACTTCTGGTAAACGAAGCTTTATTACGCAAACTCCAAATCCAAAACACTAATCAGATACTCGGCAAAGAACTTATAATTGGGGAGTTGGGTGATAAACCGGGTAGAGTGGTGGGGGTAATACGCGATTTTAACCTCCGCTCTTTGCACACCACCATTGAACCCTGCGTAATTGGGCCCGCGCAAGATACCTATCAATACGCCGCCGTTGCCTTGCAAGGAAACAACCTGGTTCGTGCTCTGTCGGACATTCAGGGGAAATGGCAAAGTTTATACCCGCAAGCAGTATTTGAATACCAGTTTTTAGACGAGCAGATTGCCCGCTTTTACGCCAACGAAGAAATGCTGGAGAATCTTATTGAGGCTTTTACCTGGCTAGCTATTTCAATCAGCTGCTTGGGCTTGTACGGTCTCATCGCCTTTGCTACCGTGCAGCGGACAAAAGAAATCGGCATTCGCAAAGTGCTGGGCGCCTCAGCCACCAGTATTGTCCGGCTGCTTACCACCAATTTTCTTAAGTTAGTATTATTAGCCAATTTAATTGCCTGGCCGCTGGCCGGCTGGGTAATGCACCGCTGGCTGCAAGACTTTGCTTACCGCATCGACTTGGGGTGGTGGGTGTTTGCACTGGCGGGTATTTCGGCGTTGCTGATTGCTCTGCTTACCGTTGGGTTCCTGGCCATAAAAGCCGCAATTGCCAACCCGGTGAAATCGTTGCGGAGCGAATAATCGCTAAATGTAATGTTGCGCCTTTAATTTAAAACTTACCTTAAAACAAAGATATGTTCCGGCACACTCTCCTCCTGGCCTACCGCAGTTTTCTCCGGTTTAAAAGTACTTTTTTTATCAACCTTATTGGCTTGTCTACGGGCTTGGCCTGCTCGTTATTTATTTACTTGTGGGTGAGCGATGAACTACACGTAGACAAATTCCACGAGAAAGATGAAAGGCTTTTTCAAGCAATGGAGCGCCAGCAAGCCACTGACGGCATTTTAGTGAGTGATAAAACGGCTGGCCTGGTGGCCCAGGCGCTCACCCAGGAAATGCCGGAGGTGGAATATGCTGCTGCGGTGCTGCATTATTCCGGGTTCCCGACATCTATCCTTTCTGCGCAGCAGGAGAATAAAATAAGAGCCACCGGACAGTTTGCCAGCAAAGATTATTTCCAGGTTTTTTCTTATAAACTTATTGCGGGAGATGAGGCAAGCGTGTTGCGGGATAAAAACGCAATTGTGCTATCGGAAAAACTGGCCCGGCAATTATTCAAAACTACTCAAAATGCGGTGGGTAAAACCCTGCAATGGGAAATGGGATCTTTAAAAAAACAGGTAATCGTTTCGGGCGTTTTTAAAGATATTCCGGTCAGTTCATCCGAACAATTCGATTTTCTTTTATCTTTTGAAGCTTATAAAGATACTGCTCCCTGGGTTTTAAATTGGGAAAACGATGGTACCCATACTTATGTCGTGTTAAAAAAAGGTGCCAACGTGGCGCAATGCAACAACAAAATAGCTAATCTTATAAACAGTAAAAACGGCGGTGCGCACCGGCAGCTATTTCTAAAGCCTTATTCTGAAAAATACCTGTATGGCAACTATGAAAACGGGGTACAAGCGGGCGGCAGAATCGTGTATGTAAAGCTGTTTTCTATTATAGCCATTTTTATCCTCCTGATTGCCTGTATTAATTTCATGAATCTTTCTACCGCTAAAGCCAACCAAAGGATAAAAGAAGTGGGCGTTAAAAAAGTAATAGGTGCGAGTCGGCGTACGCTTATGGGGCAGTATCTGGGCGAGTCTTTGTTAATGGCTTTTATCTCCTTAAGTGTAGCCATTTTACTTGTGGTTTTGCTGCTACCTTCTTTTAATCAAATTACGGGCAAACATCTCCTCCTGCCGGTTGATACCACCTTGATTGCAGCCATTCTGGGTATAACTTTATTCACCGGGCTTATAGCAGGTAGCTATCCGGCTTTATATTTATCCGGATTCAGTCCGGCAACGGTACTAAAAGGCAGGCTGCCTGGTTCAATAGGCGAATTATTCATCCGAAAAGGACTGGTAGTATTTCAGTTCGCGCTATCCGTTATCCTGATAGTAGCGGTTTTAGTGGTATACAAACAAATAGCATACATCCAAACCAAAAACCTGGGCTACGACAAAGACAATATCATCCATTTTTTAAAAGAAGGCAGGTTGTATGAAAATCAGGATGCTTTTCTGGCGGCGGTAAAAAATATACCGGGCATTGTAAATGCCTCCAGCGTAGGCCGCAGTATTATTGGTAGCCACAATACTACCAGCGGTCTGGCCTGGGAAGGGAAAAATCCGGATGAAAATACCGCTTTTGAAATGATACGGGTTAATTATGACTTGATCCAAACGCTGGGTATCCAGATGGTAGCGGGGCGTGCTTTTTCCCGGAGTTTCGCTACCGATGAAGCCAAAATTATTTTTAATGAAGCCGCTATTGCGGCTATGGGATTAAAAGATCCGGTGGGTAAAAATATTAACCTGTGGGGTCAGGACCTGGAAATTGTGGGCGTGGCTAAAAATTTTCATTTTGAATCGCTCCACGAAAATGTAAAACCTTTGTTTTTTAAATTAGAACCCGGGCAAACCCACGCCATCATGGTAAAAATAGCGGCCGGGAAAGAAAAAGAAGTTATTCCCAACCTCCAAAATCTTTATACTGAATTTAATCCGGGCTTTACCTTCGATTACCAATTTCTGGACCAGGATTACCAGGCCTTGTATACGGCAGAACAAAGAATTTCAGCTTTGTCCCGGTACTTTGCCGGCTTAGCTATTCTTATCTCTTGCCTGGGTTTGTTTGGTTTAGCCGCCTTTACCGCCGAAAGAAGACGGAAAGAAATTGGGGTTCGAAAAGTATTAGGTGCCAGCAGCTTAAATATTATTTATCTGCTGTCCGGCGACTTTACTAAACTGGTTTTAGCCGCTATTTTATTTACTTTACCCTTAAGTTGGTTAGCCGCCCGGCAGTGGCTAAACAACTTTGCTTACCGGATAGACTTGCAATGGTGGTACTTTATTGGAGCGGGCTTAGCGGCTTTATTGATTGCTTGGTTCACGGTGGGCATACAAGCCGCCAAAGCAGCCCGGATTAATCCTGTTCATAGCCTGAAAGATGAATAAACAGCATGCTGCATAATATATTCAGTCGTGGTGGAGCACGCACGAACGGCTACAGGATTTCGAATACCGCATTAGGGTGTTCTTGGCTTTGGCCGGTTTAACCACAGTTATTGCTTTAATATCCGGCAGTTTTCAGTCTATAAAAGCTGCACTTGCGAAACCGGTAAAGAGCCTGCGTAGCGAGTAGAATTGAATTTCTTCTTCTAAAATAAACCTAGTAATGAAACTACAAAAATTAAAATTATCATCAACCCGCGTTTGCCTTCTACTTGCCGCTATTTTGTTCTCCGGGCAATTTGCCTTGGGCCAGCAAAGCATTAAGCAAACCATCGATTTAAAGAATACCAAAACCCTGCAGGCAGAACTACAGATAAATGCCGGCACTTTTAAATTAACCACCCAGGAGCAACTAAAGGTAGATGCTGGTTTTACTTACTCCCGGCCGGGTTGGAAACCTTTGGTAAAATTTAACGAGGCAACCGGTACCCTATCCATCAAACAACCCGAAGAGAAAAACAACAATATGCAGAATAAAGACCAGAACAACTGGAACCTTAAACTACCCCGGACTTTACCCACTAATTTAATATTCCGGATGGGAGCCGGAGAAGGAACTATAGATTTAAGTCAGGCCAAACTTAACCGCCTGGAAGTAGAAGCCGGAGCCGGGGAATTTAACTTTAATTTGGCCAATACTTCGGTAGCTGATTTAAAAGTGAGCGCCGGAGTAGGTTCTTTAATCTTAAATCTAACTGGCAACCGTACCAGAAACTTAAAGGCCGAGATTAGCGGTGGCATAGGCGATTTAACCCTGGTACTGCCCAGCAAAGTTGGGGTGCGGGTTAAAGTATCGGGATTGGGTGGAGTAGAAAGTACCAGCCTGCGCAAACAAAACGGCTACTATGTAAACGATGCTTACGGCAAATCGGCGCAATCTTTAGATATAACCGTGAGTGCCGGTTTGGGAAGTATTAAAATGGAACTGGAGTAATTAGTTTGTTTCCCGCCAGACAGAAACGGGCTCACCTCTAATTTAGAAGAGCCCGCCTTATTGATTTATTACTTGGATTACTAATCCGTAGAATGAATTTCCCCAATCCCTTTCCTTGGATCTTTGGGGCACAGACCGAAAAAAGGATCAAGGAAAGAGTAATTGCCATAAGTTGTCTGCATCAACAAAATCAAGATGAATTTCTTCTGCTTTGTCTCCGCCTGGCTACTACCGTTGATTTTTTAGATTTTCTCACCCTAGCGATTTTCTTAGTAACTCGTTTTATTCTTTTTTCGGCAACCATTGGTTTTAATACTTCCGGGTACAGAATAGCCTGCACGTTTTGCATATAGGCCAAACTGCCGTTGGGCACGTTGCTTAGCACAATAATAGCACTATGATCTTTGCGGTTGCGCATAAAATAATTATTAAACCCGTGCCACAAGCCGCCGTGATACTCCACCGGTTCGGTATCGGCTAACTTGCGGAGACGCCACCCAAAGCCGTAACCTTCTTTTTTGGTTTCTTTAGCAGCACCTGTAAACGCTTCTTCCAGGGTAGCGCGCTTCACCAGTTTTTCGGTGTATAAAGCCTGGTCCCATTTATATAAATCTTCTACCGTAGAATAGATGCCTTTATCGCCCTGCACACCATCCAAAAAATCAATTTCCCTTTTCTGGCGGCGGGCCGTGTGGCCGGCTGGAATGAGGGTTCTTTTATTTGTAAGTACCCAGCTGTGTTGCATGCCCAAAGGCCGGAATATTTTCTTTTCAATAAATTTATTGAAGGGCAGACCCGACGCTTTGGTTACGATAGCGGCCAACAGTACATAGCCTGTATTGCTGTAGTTAAACCGGAGGTCGGGGCGGTAATACACCTGGGGCTGGTGTACGGTCATTAACCGGATTACTTCTTCGTTGCTGATAAAAGATTTCCGGTCGGGCCAGTACTTCTCCGTGAAATAGGTATAATTGGGCAACCCCGACCGGTGCGTTAGTAAGTGCCGGATGGTAATGCATTCGTAAGGAAAATCGGGGAAAAAGCGTTGTACTTCGTCATCGTACTTTAGTTTACCGGCTTCTTGCAGCATCATTATAGCCATGGCCGTAAATTGCTTCGAAACAGAGGCTAACTGAAAAGAATTTTGGGTGGTTAGGGTATCTTTCTTACTAAAATCGGCATAGCCAAAGGCTCCTTTGTATATTACTTTATTATACTGCGTTATTAAAACCGTACCGTTAAATCCTTTCCTTTTTTGTAATACCCGGAACAAGGAATCTAACTGGTGCTGTTGTTGCCGGACTTTTTCCGGATTAGATAATGCGATAATCTGATGGTACTGGGCACTATCGTCCACCAGATCCGATAAATTATCGGAGGAGGATTGGGTACAGGATAATAAAAAACACAACCCAACTGCCCGGCAAAAACTAAGAAAAGAGTTTAATCTGTTCATGGATACCATGAATAAAAATTTGTAAGCGATAAAAGCAATTATCTAAATAAAGAAAATTTCTTTACAACTCCCGGTTTTTATTCAGGTTTTTCCGCTGCCGGTATTTATTACTGTTGGTTTTCGAAGGCAATTAAATCCTGCAGTAAATCCAGGCTAATAGCGCCGGGGTTGCCGTCCCCGACTGGTTGGCCATCTACCTGCACAATGGGCAAAATACGTTTGGTGGTACTGGTGGTAAAAGCTTCTTTGGCCTGGGCAATGTCGGCTAGGGTTACTATTCCTTCTTCGGCACGATACTTTTTACCGGCTACTGCCAGCACGTTTTTCCGGGTGATACCTTTCAGCACGTCCTGCGCGGGGGTTAGCACGCGGTTGTCCTGGGTTACAATAAAGAAATTGCTGCGCGGGAATTCGGTTACAATGCCGTTCTGGTGGTATAACACATCATCGGCGCCTTGTTCTCTTATTTGTTGCTGCAAACGAATACCCGTAGAATAATTAATGGTTTTAGCCGCCGCCAAATCCCGGATGTAAGCGTAAGTAATAATTTTAATTCCCTGCTGCGCCTGGTCGGTAGATGGCAACGTAAGCGGATGTTGGGTGATAACCAGGTTAGGCGCGGCCAGCTGATAACCATCCGGGGAGTAGCCGCCGGTCAAGATCATTTTTATACCGGAATTGGGTAATTGGTTTTTCGCGAATAACTGGTACAGCACGTTTTTCAGTTCGCCGGTTGCCAGCGGCACGGGCAAGTGCATGAGCCGCGCCGATTCGTAAAACCGCTGTAAGTAATCGTCTAAGAACAAAGGCACTCCCTGTTGCAGCTTAAAAAAATCGAAAATACCGTAGCCGCGCTGCACCGACAAATCGCTGATGTGCAGAAAAGCGTTTTCCAGGGGTATTATTTCGCCTTGGTGATAAACATAAAGGTTAGCGTTGGAGGGCATGATGTTTTTTGATTATTTTAAGGGTTTTATCGATGGGCAAAGCCTGAACCTGGTGCTCTTGATTTCCACTTACCGTATCGGCTTTGAAAAGCGAATTAATAATGGCTTCTTGGGTAGCTTCAATGGTAGCCAGGAATAAAGGCGATACATCGTCGTTACGCAACAAGGTTACCGTTTGGGTCTTTTCCGGGGAATTGTACGAAATCCGCAGGCCGGGGTGCGTCGAAAAAGCAATCACATAATCGCCGCTGCCGTTGGTACCCACGCCCCCAGTTTTTCCCAGTCCCAGCATGGCCCGCTTAGCCATCCGCTCCAGGTTACGCGCATCCACGGGCGCATCCGTGGCCACAATAATCATGCAGGAGCCATCGCCTTTGTCGGGCACGTGCTGGCTCAGGTAAAATTGTTTTAGCTCTTCGCCTACCGGCGCCCCGTTTATCTGCAATACGCCGCCAAAATTGGTTTGCACCAATACGCCCACCGTATAGCCGCCTAAAGCCGCCGGAATCTGGCGCGAAGCGGTGCCGATGCCGCCTTTAAACCCGAAACAAACCGTGCCGGTACCGGCGCCTACGTTCCCTTCGGTTACCGGTCCGTCTTTGGCCTGTTTAATGGCTTCCAGAGCGTGGGCCTCTGTTATATGCCGGCCACGGATGTCGTTCAGGAAACCATCGTTGGTTTCGCCTACTACTGCGTTCACCGATTGCACCTTTTCGTTGCCGGGTAATTGCAATGTGTAACTTACCAAGGCGTTCAGGGCGGTGCCTACACTTAAAGTATTGGTTAGTAAAATCGGGGTTTCTAAATTACCTAATTCCTGTATTTGGGTGCTACCCGCCAACTTGCCAAAACCATTACCCACGTACACGGCGGCGGGGACTTTCTCCTGAAAAATATTACCCGCATGCGGCAGTATAGCCGTAACACCCGTGCGGATATTTTCGCCTTCTTTTAAGGTTACCTGCCCTACCTTTACGCCCGGCACATCGGTAATAGCATTGTTTTTACCAGTATTCAGTATTCCGATTTTTATACCGTATTCGCGGGCGCGTTTCCGTTCCTGGGCCCGGACGGTTCCGGCCACCAGCAGCATCAACAGGCAAAGCAATGCTTCTTTCAGAAATATCATACGTAAGCTTTCAGGTAATTTGCCCCCATAATCTACAGGAGTTCCGAATTTAGGTAGAGTTATGTAAATTTTATAAATTTTATTTTCTTGCCCCTATAATATTTCCCAGCACCGTCAGAATTTTACTGCTTTCCAAACCAGAAGTATAGCGGTATCCTGGCTAGGTTCCGGTTTTACCTAATTGGCTCACCTAACCAATAACTTAAGCTTGCGACCAGGCTGATTTTGGGTTTGAGCTTATCCTGATTTAAATTGCCGCTTTTAGGCGGTATATGCTTATGCAAAAAATGTAGTATGGACAGGTATTTAGGAATTCTAGTTTCGGTTCTGGCGGTAGTTTTAGTAGTAAATTACCTGTACCGGAAATTACGGTTGTGGTCTTTACCGAAAATATCGCCCGAAGCTAAAGCTTTGCACCGGGCTTTGGTAGATTTGGGCATTCCGGCGGAGTTAGAATTATTTGATGGTTATAAAACCGTGGATATAGCTGTTCCGGACGCCAACATACACATTGAAGTAGACGGTGCCCAGCACCACACCAGTTCGCGCCAAGCCCTGGCCGATTTAAAACGCACGTATTATTCTTTGCAACAAGGTATTTACACCATCCGGATACCCAACAACTTGGTACGTTACCACTTACCCGAAACCGTAGATTTTGTGGCCCGCATTATTCAAACCAATGCCCGCCGTACCCGGCGCAAACAATAAAATAGCCCAAACATTTTTTACTTAGAAAATTTTAGCAATAGCGATAGGTTTAAACCCACCGGAATTCAACTAATTACCTGTTATAAAACCGGACAAAAACCTGTATCACAACCGGACGTTTATGCTCGGCTTTATTATGTATATATTTAATAATCAAACATTTATATAACTGGCATTTTTATAGAGGAAATATTAACAGTTAATTATTAAAGTTTAAATTAGTCATTAACAATACAAAATTAATATTGTGGTCTGTGGACCATGGACTATCGACTAATAAGGACTATCAACTAACGTGACTATCGGCTAAAAGATAAAAAAATGTTATACAACTACTTAAAAATAGCACTGCGCAACCTGATGCGGCACAAGGTTTTTTCTTTTATAAATTTATTTGGTCTGGCTTTGGGTATGGCCGGTACGCTGCTAATTGGGCTTTGGGTATACGACGAATATAGTTATAACCGCTTTTATCCGGCATCAGATCGGTTGTATGCCGTGCGGATGTTTGACGGTGATTACACCAGCCTGATTACCAACAGCCCGCTGACGGAAGCCCTGAAAACCGATATTCCGGCCGTAGAAAAAGCAACCAAGCTAAGTTGGCAGGAGAACTTATTGCTGCAGGTAGGCGATAAGTCTTTTAAACAACCGGGCTATTATGCTTCCAGCGATTTTTTTGATGTATTCCAGTTTCCGGTGTTGCAGGGTAATCCGCAACGCGCGCTACAAACCCCTAACAATATCGTTATTACCCGCGAGGTGGCCAATATCTATTTTGGCACCGTAAACGCCGTGGGCAAAATTATCCGGTTCGATAATAATAAAAGTTATGCCGTTGGAGCGGTTATCGAAAATGTGCCGGCCAATTCCTCCCTTCAATTTAATTGGATTGTAAATTTTAAGGTATTTGATCAGGATTGGATGCACATTTGGAGTAACTATAGTTTTACAACCTACGTGAAGCTCCGGCCAGGCATAACGGCCGCGCAAGCCGAAGCCAGTATGCGGGGCATCGTGCAAAAATATGATCCGGACCCGCGCAGCAATAAAGTTAGGCCAATTTTGCAGCCGCTGGCCGATGTTTATTTATACAGCGAATACGAACATAGCCAAGCAACAGGTGGCCGCATTAAATACCTGCGTTTATTTAGTTTGGTGGCGGTATTTACCTTGCTGATTGCCTGTGTTAATTTCATGAACTTATCTACGGCGCGGTCGGCCGGTCGGGCCCGCGAAGTAGGCGTACGGAAAGTGATTGGTGCCGGCCGTTCGTCTTTGCTGGGTCAGTTTATGGGCGAATCGCTGCTGATGGTTTTATTGGCTTTACTGTTGGCTTTGGCTATCGTAACCCTGGCCTTACCCGCTCTAAATACCCTTACGCAAAAGCAATTATCCTTGAACCTGGCCTCACCCGCATTAGGGACCGGCTTACTTGGCCTGGCCCTGATTACCGGTTTACTGGCCGGCAGTTACCCGGCTTTGTTTTTGTCTTCGCTGCAGCCGGTACGGGTACTTAAAGGTGCCTTCAAGACCGGCGTTAATGCCGCTCTTATGCGGAAGGGATTAGTGGTTTTTCAGTTTGTTTTGTCTATTTTCCTGATTGTGGGCATGTTGGTAGTAAGCCGGCAAATGCATTACTTGCGCACCAAAAACCTGGGCTTAGACCGCGAAAACGTGTTTTATGTGCCCGTAGAAGGAAATTTATGGGTCAAACGCGACGTGTTCCGCCAGGAACTGTTGCGCTCCGATGTCATTAAGGCCGTTACTTCTACCGGTTCTTTGCCCATCGATATTCAATCCAGTACAACGGGTAACCTGTTTTGGCCCGGTAAAGACCCGAAAAGCCGGGAAGAAACCGTTTCGCAGATGTGGGTAGGCAACGATTTCCTGAAAACCATGCATATTCCGTTGCTGAGCGGGCGCGATTTCCGGGAAGGCAGCACCAGCGATTCTGTTAATATCCTGATTAATGAGTCGGCGGCTAAACTAATGGGCTTGCAAGATCCGGTGGGGCAGTCTATTACGTTTCAGCGACAAAAAGGCCGGATTATTGGTTTAATGAAAGACTTTCACTTAGCTTCGTTGCATCAACCTATTCAGCCACTCGTTATTCAGCAACACCCCAACTGGACAAATTATATATTAATTCGGTCGCAGCCCGGCCGCACCGCCGATGCCATTGCCGTTGCCGAAAAATTATCGCGCCAAATTAACCCGGCGTATCCCTTTGATTACCACTTTTTAGACGAAGAATACGAAAAGCTGTACCGCAACGAAATGCTGATCAGTAGTATGGTAAACACGTTTGGTTTGGTGGCTATCTTCATTTCGTGTCTGGGTTTATTTGGCCTGGCCACTTACACCGCCGAACAGCGCACCAAAGAAATTGGTATCCGCAAAGTATTGGGTGCCTCCGTTACCGGCATTGTCAGTATGCTTTCTAAAGATTTCCTGAAACTGGTTTTAATGGCTACGGTTATTGCTTGGCCGCTGGCCTGGTACGTGCTGCAAAAATGGTTAGAAAATTTCGCTTATCGCACATCGGTTTCCTGGTGGATATTCGCGCTGGCGGGAACCTTGGCTATTTGCATTGCCCTCATTACTATTAGTTTTCAGGCGATTAAGGCGGCATTAGCTAACCCAGTACAATCACTCCGGAGTGAGTAAACAGAATACAGAGCAGCAATGAATTGCAGTGGGTTTAAACCCACTGCAATTCATGTTATTTCCTGTTATAAAACCGGACAAAAACCTGTATCACAACCGGACAACTTTGGCATCTTAAATTATATATATTACTGACTATCAATAAAATACAAAAATGGCACTTTTGTAGAGATAAGAATAAAAGATGAAAATAAAAGGTTCAAATAGGCCATTCAGCCATTTAACAAATTAATATTCGGTAATCAGAACTGTGGTCTATGAACCATGGACAAAAAGACTAAAATATGTTTAAAAATTATCTCAAAATTGCCTTCCGGAATTTGCTGCGGTATAAAGCATTTTCCTTTATTAATATTTTTGGTTTGGCCCTGGGTATGACCTGTAGTATTTTAATTATGCTGTGGGTAAAAGATGAACTGAGTTATAATAAATTTCATGCGAATTTAGATAACCTGTACCGGGTTATTGAAGACCAGCATTATCCTGGCGGCGAAGATTTGGTATTAGAAAATTCGCCGGGTCCATTGGCAGATGCCTTAAAAAAAGAATTCCCCGAGATTACCCATGCCACGAACATTAGCTGGAATACTCAAGTGCTTTTTGCCAATGGCGATAATACCTTTAAAGAAAGGGGGGCGTACGTAAGCCCGGATTTTCTGCAAATGTTTTCGTTCCCGTTGGTAAAAGGAGATGCCAAAACCGCCTTAAATCAGCCCAACTCCGTAATAATAGGTGAAACCTTAGCCGATAAATATTTTGGCAGCACCGATGTAATTGGCCGGATAATTAAGATTAACAACGAGAGCAGCTACAAAATAACCGGCGTAATGCAGGATGTGCCCAAAAACTCTTCGTTGCAGTTTAGCTTTTTAATGCCAGTAATGGATTTTAAAAATCAACCGGGCAACGAATGGCTGAAAGAGTGGGGCGGCAATGGCATCAGGACAATGGTGATGCTGCGCCCCGATGCCGACAAAAACGCGGTAAATGCCAAAATAGAGAAGTTTCTTGTAAAGAAAAATCCGGGTAGCACTATCGATATTTTTCTGCAGCCTATAGCTGATATGCACCTGTATGGCTACTTTAAACCCGGCCGCATGGCAGATGGCGGAATCAGATACGTGAAATTATTTTCGGTTGTAGCAATTTTTGTACTGGTAATTGCCTGCATCAACTTCATGAATTTATCTACGGCTCGCTCCGCGAAACGCGCCAAAGAAGTAGGCGTGCGGAAAGTAATCGGGGCGGTCCGTTCTGTTTTAATGGGGCAGTTTATCGGCGAATCTATCTTAATTTCGGTTTTGGCCATTTTTATTGCCATGGGTTTAACCCAGTTATTTTTGCCGGTTTTTAATGAATTAACGGGCAAAGCTATTAAACTCCATTTTGCCGATCCGGTATTTTTAGGTTCCCTGTTGTTAATTGCGGTGGTTACCGGAGTGTTGGCCGGCAGCTATCCGGCAATTTTCTTATCTTCTTTTAAACCGGTAAGCGTACTAAAAGGTACCCTTAAATTTAGCAACAAAGTAGCTTTTTTCCGCAAGGGCTTAGTCGTATTTCAGTTTGGCTTGTCGGCTGTTTTAATAATCGGTACGGTGGTGGTTTACCGGCAGGTAGAATTTATGCGCAAAAAAGATATCGGTTTAAACCGCGAAAATGTAGCTTATATTACCTTGGAAGGCGATTTAGTTAAACAAGCCGAATCTTTTAAATATGAATTAGCCCAGGCTCCCGGCATTAAAGCCGTAGGGGCCGCCAGCCAGACCCCAATTATGGTGGGCAGTAATGGTGGTGACGTTCAGTGGAAAGGCAAAGATCCGAATAAAGATATTTTGTTCAGCTTCCTGCAGACGGATTACAGTTTCCTGCATACCATGGATATTAAATTGAAAGACGGCCGGTTTTTCTCCCAAGAATTCGGAGCTGATTCGGTAAAAGTAGTGGTAAACGAAGAAGCCGTACGTTTAATGGGCCTGAAAGAACCGCTGGGCGAGAAAATTAAAGTGGGTGATACGGAGGTTAATATTATTGGGGTGGTAAAAGATTTTAATGTAACCGGTTTACAAGCTCCCATGCAACCATTGCTGATGTTCCTGGGCTTGGAAAATGCCCGTTATGTCATGATTCGAACCGAGGCTGGCCAAACAGAACAAGCCATTGCCAGTTTGGAGAAGCTTTCCAAAAAATATAACCCTAATTACCCCGTTGATTATCATTTCCTGGACGAAGATTTTGAAAACATGTTTAAAAGCGAGCAGGTAATCGGGAAGTTAGCTAATTATTTTGCCGGCATTGCCATTGTTATTTCCTGTTTGGGTTTGTTTGGCTTAGCCTTGTTTACCGCTGAGCAGCGCACCAAGGAAATTGGTATTCGCAAAGTATTGGGCGCTTCGGTGCCGGGCATAGTGGGCATGTTGTCGAAAGATTTCCTCAAACTGGTGTTCATTGCTAATATTATAGCCTGGCCGCTGGGCTGGTACCTGATGCATAACTGGCTCCAGGATTATCCTTACCGCGAAGAATTAAGCTGGTGGATCTTTGCGGCCGCTGGTTTGGCAACCCTGGTAATTGCTTTCCTAACGGTTAGTTTCCAGGCTGTACGGGCTGCTGTGGCCAATCCGGTACAGTCCTTAAGAAGTGAGTAATTCCAGTCTATAGTCGATGGTCCACAGAAAATAAGGAGAAGACAAGTTTATTGTTTATTTAACAGGCACAGCGAAATCACCGGAACTGATATTATCCATTAAGCAAATCAAACCGGATTTATAATATTTTCCGGGGCAACTGGGGTAAGGGCAAAATCTGAGATTTCTTTTACCTCGCCGGGGAGTAAATCATTAAGACTGATGGTACCTACCCGTACGCGGATAAGGCGCAAAGTAGGAAAGCCCACTGCGGCCGTCATTTTACGGACCTGCCGGTTTTTGCCTTCGGTAAGCGTAATAGAAACCCAACTGGTGGGGCCATGCCGGTCGTCTCTTATTTTTCGGGCGCGGGGAGCAAATTCCGGTACTGTCTCCAGTTTAAAAGCAGCACAAGGTTTAGTTACGTAACGGTCGTTACGGATACCAATTTCTACGCCTTGCTGCAATCTGATAACAGCTTCGGGGGTTATCAAACCATCTACCTGGGCATAGTATTCTTTTTCTATGTGTTGGCTAGTAATATACTGGCTCATTTTGCCATCGGTAGTCAGTAACAGCAAACCTTCACTATCTTCATCCAGGCGGCCAATAGCCATAGTACCCGCCGGGAAATCATATAATTCACCCAGCCGCTTTTTCTTTTTATGTTCTCCCACAAATTGGCTGAGGTAACCGTACGGTTTATGCATTATAAAATGTTGGTGTGGCATACCCGTAAAGATAACCCTTAAAGGGCAAAAATAAACTGTTCTGGCCTATTATTGGTTACATAAGAACGTAAACCCAAGCTGTAGTTTCAGATATTAGCGGTCACCTTTCCGACTATAAAAACAGAAAACTGAACTTACTACCTGCTACTAAATACCCACTACCGAAATATGTTTGAGCCTAATAAAAAGAAAAATTATACCAAAAAAGAAGCCCTGATGAAAGCGGCGGCTTATTGCGCTTACCAGGAACGCAACGAACAGGAAGTACGCACCAAATTATTTAGCTACGGCCTGGAACCTGACGAAGTGGAGGAATTAATTATGCAGCTTTCGGCGGAAAAGTTGCTGGACGAAGAACGGTACGCCAAAGCTTACGTGCGGGGTAAATACTCTTTAAAGCGTTGGGGTCGGCGTAAAATTCTGCAGGGTTTAAAAGCCAGCCGTATATCCGATTACTGCATCAAACAAGGTCTAAAAGAAATTGATCCGGAAGTGTACGCAGAAAATTTACAATACTTGCTGGAGAAGAAAAATCGTACCGAAAAAGAAAAGAACCCGATGCTGCGTAATCAGAAGTTATCGCTTTACTTGATAAGCAAAGGCTACGAAAACGATTTGGTGCAGGATGCCATTAAAGGGTTACTTAGTCGATAGTCGATGGTCCATAGTCCACAGACCACAGCCTACTGTAAAACTTTTACCCATTAGTTCTCCAATCCGGCAGGAGAGCCTTACGTGGCACACTTCTAACTATGTTTTTCGCCGTTCATATTTTCCAAGTTGTAACTATAGACTATGGACTATCGACCATGGACTAAAAAAATCAATCCCGGCGGGGTGCTGCCGGCGTTTGGGTAGTTTGTTTCCGGATTAACACTACTTTTCTTCCCGTAATACCTTCCAGCATTGGCTTCAGAATTTTATTGGCATTTTCCGCGGTTTGCTCCAAAATGCCCGAATTTATTGCCGCATTCCGCACATTTTTTTCAGCGTATTTATATCCTTCGTCTACCAGCGCGGCGTCCTGAAAATAAGTATTTTCCAGGGCAAACACTTTGGACTTATTATGATCTACTTTGAAGTAACATATTTCGGGCTCCGGTAATTTTATGGTAATGGTGGAGTCGTTCGTAAAGGCAATATCCTGGCTGGTAATCCGGCTCATATCAATGCAGCCTACGGCTTCGCCGGCTACAATTAAAACACTTTTGGAATTGGGCAGCCACTGCAAAATCTCTTTATTGTATTCTACTACATCTTTGAAATTATAGCGCACCAGTTCCATTTTACCTAAACTTTCGATGCTGGTGAGTACCGTATTATGGCTAACCTGGCTAGTGGGGTTAGTAGTACCCAGGAGCGTATCTTTATAACTGCGCCAGACAAATACTGCCAGTACGATGAGGATGATATACGGAAGCAATTTGCGCAGCAGGTAAGACATAAAAAATATATAGTTTAGCGTTCTATTATCTTAAACGAAAAATATGCCATTTATGCAGTATAAATCTCCAGAATGCTAATTATTATACTCTTAAAACTTAATTCCCAATCGCGCTTCAAAACCGGCTAAGCCCTGCAAGCCGCCCGTATGTATGGCAACGATGCGCGAACCGGGTTTAAAATAATCTTGCCGGATCAGATCATAAATACCGAACAGCATTTTTCCGGTATAAATTGGCTCCAACAAAATACCCTGCTGCGCCTTAAAATCTTTTATAAACTGGAGCAATTCGGGTTTTACTTTGGCGTACCCGCCAAAATGGTAAGTAGTTTGCAACTCCCAATTGGCGTACTCCCGACCGGCATACGCATTTATCAGCTGCTTAATCTCCTGATATAAAAAATCGCCTCCTTTCAAGGCCGGAAAGCCAATTATCTTTTTCTCACCAGCTAAACCGGCAATAATACCAACCAGCGTGCCACCCGTACCGGCAGCACAACAGATATAATCAAAAGGTATATCAATCTCGTTTATAATTTCGGTGCAGCCTTTTACGGCCAGTAAATTAGTGCCACCTTCGGGTAAAATATAAGCTTCCGGGTACTGCTGTTGTAGCGCGGCTAAAAATTCCGGATTATCTTTTTGGCGATAAGTTTCCCGGTCAAGGTAAGAAAGCTGCATACCGCAGTTTGCCGCAAACGCCAGCGTAGGATTCAGGGAAAATTGTTCTTCGCCCCGGATGAATCCTATGCTTTTTAAGCCATATTCTTTCCCAGCAGCGGCTACAGCGGCAATATGATTGGAATAGGCGCCGCCAAAGGTTAAGAGGGTATTTTTTCCCTGTTCTTTGGCCGCAATTAAGTTATATTTCAGCTTACGCCATTTATTGCCCGATATAGTAGGATGCAGTAAATCTTCCCGCTTCAGGTAAACTTCAACTTTTTTGTGATCGAAAAGCGGATCTTCAATTTTCTGTAAAAATGCCGGTTGCATGATTAAATCGAAAGTAACAGCAAAAAAATAGCGATGAGAAAACCCATCGCTACCGATATAATTCTATTGATAACTTACTCTCTGGTAGCCGGCGTTCTTACGGCGTAAAATACACCCCCAACAACAATTAGTAACATCAGCACCGAAGAAATCAGCGAAACCGTGTTACCTAAGGTATATTCTTTAGGCTCGAACTTAAACTCAATGGTATGGTTACCGGCCGGTACCGGCATGGCCCGCAAAATATAATTAACCCGGATATGATCTACTGGCTTACCGTCCAAGTAGGCTTGCCAGCCATCTTTATAATAAATTTCCGAAAATACGATGAAGCCGTTGCCAGCTGCGGAAGCCTGGTATTTTAAATCGTTGGGTTCGTAGGCGGTAAGTTTTATGCTGGAGCCGGTAGTGATAAATTCTTTCTGCGGCACCGGAAACTTCGTAATATCCACTACCGCTTCGGTGCTGGGTTTTAAATCTTTTAAAGCGGTCAACTCGGCATCAGGCGAATTTACGGGTACCAGTCGATCAATAAACCAGGCATTGCCCAGCGCCTGCGGATTACGCTGCACCGGCGCTTGCTGATCCGTAGTGATAAAATAGCGGGTGTTCAGCATATTGAGCACTTCGATATTATTCTGGGAGATATGTTTATCGATCACGTCCTGGTAGCGGCGTAATTTGGCCCCGTGGTAGCCCCCGATTGATTTATGAAAATAGGAAGTACGGGCATCCTGAAAAGGGCTGGCCGCCAGGTTAAATACCCGGTAACTTAAGTCTTTGTCTTGTAAAATGGCCTGGTCGGAAGCAGATGGCTCGAAGTGGGTTTCTACCAAGCGCGCCTGAAAATCGTTATTACTCAAATACCGTTTGTCTACCGTCCAGAGATCAATTAACACTAAAAAGCCGATTACTAAAGTAGCCGTAGTTGCCGTTAGCTTGTTTTTTAAATAGAAATATAAGACGCCCGCGGTTAATAAAATAAATACCAGTGACCGGAACGCATCGCCACGCATCATACTTTGCCGGTCGGCGCGGATCGCCGATACGGGCCATTGCATTTGTTCAAGTTGCGCATCTACGCTGCCGACAAAAGAAGCCGTACTGGCTAATAAGGCTACCACTACACACAGGCCGCCAGTAATAGCGGTAGCCAGCAGGAGTTTCTTCTGGTTATCTTGTTTATCGCCGGTATTTTGCAGCATCCGGTACAAAGCGAACATCGCCAGAAGCGCCATGGAGAATTGGGCAATTACCAAGGTCATGGACACCGCCCGAAACTTATTGTAGCCCGGAAAATAATCGAACATGAAATAATTGAACGCTTCAAAATTCTTACCCCAGGCCAGCATAACCGATAAAATGGTAGCAATTAATAGCCAGATGCGCAGGCGTTTTTCGACAACGAACAAACCCAATACAAATAAAAAACAGATAATGGCCCCCACGTAGACCGGGCCGCTGGTACTCGGCTGATCGCCCCAATACAAAGGCAGCGCGTTTAGTAATTGTTCCATTTGCCCCGGCGGTACACCCAGTTGGGCAAACGCCTGCGCTGTTTCCGAATCATCGTCCAGCGCTCCCTGGCTGGCGCCACCGTAGAAGTTAGGTATGAGCAAAGTCATGGTTTCACCCACGCCGTAGCTCCACTGAAAAGCGTATTCCCGGTCCAGGCCGGAAGATGTTTTGTCGCCGCTGTTGGTTTGGGTTAACTCCGATTTACCCCGGATAGAATATTTACCGTATTCTACGGCGGTATACAAACGGCCAAAACTCACGCCGGCCGCTATTATTGCCACTAAACCCAGTACTGCTACGCGCTTCAGGAAATCGCCCAGCCACTTTTCTTTGATGGCATACACCAACTGCACAATGCCGAAGATTAACACCAACAGTAAAAAGTAATAGGTAATCTGCGGGTGATTGGCCCGGATGTGCATAGTTAGACCAAAACCAAACAAAGCCGCTCCCAACAGCAAGTGGCGGGTTCCGCGCCGGAAAGCATATAACAGCCCCGCCAAGGCCAGCGGTACAAAAGCAATGGCGTACGATTTGGTGTTGTGCCCGGCCTCCAGGATAACAATATTATAAGACGTAAACGACAACGCAATGGCCCCCACCACCGATAACCAGGTACTCATACCCATGGCCACAAACAAGATGTAAGCACATACCAGGGTAACAAATATATTGGCCGCTACTGCCGGTAAACCCAGGGTCATGGGCTTTAGGAAGTACTGAAACAAATCGCCGGAATAACGGGTGGCAATGAGGTAAGCCGGCATGCCGCTGAACATGGAGTTGGTCCAGAGCGGTTCTTCGCCGGTTTTTTCGCGGTACTGCTCTATTTCCCGCGATCCACCTTTCGACTGCAAAATATCGTTTTGGTACAGACTTTTGTTATCTAAGAAAATGGGCGATACGTAGGCAACCGTTAAAACCAGGAAAAAAAGAACAGCCAGCACATGCGGGAGAACCTGGCTCTTGAAATCTATTCGGGGCATAGAGAATTAGCTATTGTTTTGTACGCGTATTTTAATTTTAAAATTACAGAGAAATACCTCATCTGTAATTATCCACTAGATTTAAAATAGTTATTACTGCGGTAAGTTAGGCAATTAAGCCTGAACAGAAAATTTATTTGCCCGCCGGAAGTTGTGCCGTGTTCTGCGTCCCTGGTTCTTATTACGCCTTAAGGATATTCAACCTGGCTATTTCACCTCTTCGTAATCCACGTATTCGCCGCCCGGAAAATCTTTTGGTTTGGAATCTTTAGTCTGGGGCACGTAATCTACTTTTACTTTACCTTCTGGTTGGGGCTGCGGCGGGGTAAACGACTGGCCAAAGTGGGTAAACGTGCCATTCTGCAAGGTTCTCTTCACAAAAGCTTTCAGGGCCCAACGAATTACATAAGGCATAATGAGCCGGAAAACAAAAAACAGTATAATTAAGATGAGGAAAAATTTCATTTGCTATTAAACTTAAAGTAAAAATCACCGCCGTGATCTTTTAATAGAACATTATTACAGGGTAATAACGTTTGATTTGGCAATAAAATATATGTTTCGTAACCAATAGCCGTTAACAAGTCTTTTACCTGCTGCCGGTTTTCGGTACCATTGAGCTCGGTTTGAATCAAGGGCTTGAATTTGCGTAAGGTTTCCTGCATGTTCCGGAATACTTCGTACTCGTACCCTTCCACATCGCATTTCACAAAATCCAGGCGGTTCAGGTTTATAAAAAGCTCATCCGGAATCTTCATTTCTACTTCGTAGGTGCGGGTATAATTATCCTGGGCCGAGGACATAATTTTGGTCATGCCGTGGTGCAATAAACCGTTGCGCTCGGGGGTTCCCATCCGGATGCGGGTATTCTGGCCCCCCAAGGCATAAGGCCACATAGTTAAGTTGGATAAGCCACTGGCTTTTACATTATCCCGCCAGATCTCCTGAAACAAAGGGACCGGTTCTACGGCCATTACTTTACCCGCTGCTCCCACCAGCCGCGATAAAAAAGTAGAATAATAGCCCAGGTTAGCCCCGATATCCAAACAGGTAAAACCCGGCCGGATAATTTTTTTCAGAAAAAACAATTCGGGATATTTTTTCTGCATCAGCCCGGAACCTACCAGCATGATGTATATTTTGCTCACCAGCCGGATATACCGGTTAAAGCCCAGGGTATTTACCAGAATTTTACGGAGTGATTTCAAATGGTTAAATAATATTAAACAGCTACGGATAAAATATGAGCCTCAGATTTTCCTTCCGGAATGTCTAAACCTTCTGCTTTTAATCCTTCTAAATTAAACTGTATAGCTTCATATATATTCTTTTGCAGTTCTTCTTTCGTATCTCCAGTAGCAATACAACCAGGTAAATCAGGCACATAGGAACTAAATCCGGCCTCTGTTTTTTCAATAATTATCAGGTATTTTTGCATGGTGCACTTGAATTAACTTTTAAGGCCGGCTTGTTTTAAGATACTATACTATTAAAGGTACCCGGCGCCATATCATCAGACATACGATGCACGGCTATGGTAACTAACCCGGCTTTAACCGGATGTTTATATTGCCGATGACTACCTTTCTGCCTCACTAAAAACCAACCATCATTCTCAATTAACTTAATAGCTTCTGCTATTTTCATATTACGTTAATGGGTACACAAATATCTTAAAAATACGTCAGAAAGCCTAAAGCCGGTATTTGATGGCCGAATTGAATATTCTTTAATTTGTTATTTTTCTTAAAAAACTAATTCCAATCAAGTTTTTTTCTTGATTGGAATTAGTTAATGGTTTTAGTAGTATTATTTATCTGCCGCAGGCGGAGGTGTTACTTACTCAAATACAAATTCCGCTCCGAGTAAACTTTGGTAAAATAATCGTCTTGCAGGTCATCGATGAAGTAAATGGCTTCGCCAGTTGATTTCATTTCGGGACCAAGTTCTTTGTTTACTTCCGGGAATTTGCTGTGCGAGAAAACCGGCACTTTAATGGCAAACCCTTTTTTAACCGGATTGAAGTTAAAATCTTTTATCTTTTTCTCACCCAGCATTACTTTGGTAGCATAGTTTACATAAGGCTCCTGGTAAGCTTTGGCGATAAACGGTACCGTACGACTGGCCCGCGGGTTGGCTTCTATAATATATACCAGCTCGTCTTTAATGGCAAACTGAATATTGATTAAACCAACCGTGCGCAAAGCCAGGGCAATGGTGCGGGTGTGTTCTTCAATCTGCCGGATGACGTTTTCGCTTAAATCGAAGGGAGGCAGCACGGCGTAGGAGTCCCCGGAGTGAATACCAGCGGGTTCAATGTGTTCCATAATGCCGATGATGTACACATCTTCGCCGTCGCAAATGGCATCAGCTTCGGCTTCAATGGCCCGGTCCAGGAAGTGGTCCAGGAGTACTTTATTGCCTGGGTTATCTTTTACAATATCTACCACCTGCGCTTCCAGTTCTTTTTCGTTGATAACGATTTTCATGCTTTGGCCGCCTAATACATAACTGGGGCGCACCAATAACGGGAATTTTAAATTTTTAACCGCTTCCAAAGCTTCGTCGGCGCTGGTTACGGAAGCAAAAGGCGGATACGGAATATTATTATCTTTTAACAAATTAGAAAAAGCGCCGCGGTCTTCGGCCAAATCCAAGGCTTCGAAACTGGTGCCGATTATTTTAATACCGTAGCGTTCCAGCTTTTCGGCCATTTTTAACGCGGTTTGTCCACCTAATTGCACAATGACACCTTCCGGTTTTTCGTGCTGAATAATATCGTATACATGTTCCCAGAATACCGGCTCAAAATACAGCTTATCTGAAATATCAAAGTCCGTGGATACGGTTTCGGGATTGCAGTTAATCATGATGGTTTCGTAGCCGCATTCGCGGGCGGCCAGTACACCGTGCACGCAACTGTAATCAAATTCAATTCCTTGCCCAATGCGGTTCGGCCCGGAACCCAGTACCACTATTTTCTTTTTATCCGAAACATACGATTCATTTTCGCCTTCGAAAGTAGAGTAGTAATAAGGCGTTTTGGCTTCAAACTCACCGGCACAAGTATCTACCAGCTTAAACACGCGCTTAATGCCCAGTTCATTGCGACGGGTATGCACTTCACTTTCTTTACAACCGATCAGGTAAGCAATTTGCCGGTCGGCATAGCCTTGTTGTTTGGCTTTACGCAAAATATCGGCCGGTAACGTAGCTACAGAATATTGGCGAATTACGCGCTCGGTTTGGTCCAGTTCCTCAATCTGGTGCAGGAACCAGGGATCTATTTTGGTAATTTTCTGAATGGTAGAGGTAGGAATACCAAAGCGCATGGCATCTTTCACGCTGAATAAGCGGTTCCAGCTCGGGTAGGTCAGGCTATCGATGAGCTGGTCGTAATTCGTCATTTCTTTGCCGTCGGCGCCAATACCATTGCGCTTAATTTCCAGGCTTTGGCAAGCTTTCTGCAGCGCTTCCTGAAACGTACGGCCAATACCCATTACCTCGCCCACCGATTTCATTTGCAAACCCAGTTGTTTATTGGCGCCCTTAAATTTATCGAAGTTCCAACGCGGTATTTTTACAATTACGTAATCTAGGGCCGGCTCAAAGAAAGCCGAGGTGGTTTTGGTGATGGCATTTTTCAGCTCATCCAGGTTATAGCCAATGGCCAGCTTGGCAGCAATTTTGGCTATCGGGTAACCGGTAGCTTTAGATGCCAGCGCCGAAGAGCGGCTAACGCGCGGGTTAATCTCGATGGCAATAATATCGTCGTTATCGGGATTTACGGAGAATTGTACGTTACAGCCCCCGGCAAACTGCCCGATGCCGTTCATCATTTTAATGGCCAGATCGCGCATTTTCTGGTAAACCGTATCGGGCAGCGTCATGGCCGGGGCCACCGTAATGGAGTCGCCGGTATGAATACCCATCGGGTCGAAGTTCTCGATGGAGCAGATAATAATAATATTCTGGTTGTTGTCGCGGAGGAGTTCTAACTCGTATTCTTTCCAACCCAGAATACTTTGCTCTACCAGTACTTCGTGCGTGGGCGATGCGTGCAGGCCGCGGGTCAGGGCTTTATCAAAATCCTCGGGGGCGTTCACAAAACCGCCGCCGGTACCGCCCAGCGTAAACGAAGGCCGGATTACCAAAGGAAAACCGATTTCCTGCGCAATTTCTTTTCCTTCCAGGAAAGAGGTAGCTGTAGCGCCTTTGCAGACATTTACGCCCAGTTCCAGCATTTTCAACCGGAATTTTTCGCGGTCTTCGGTGGTCTCGATGGCTTTAATATCTACCCCGATAATGCGCACGCCGTATTTTTTCCAAATGCCGGCATGTTCGCAATCAATGGCTAAGTTCAGGGCCGTCTGGCCGCCCATAGTAGGCAATACGGCGTCTATTTTATGCTTTTCGAGGATTTCGATAATATATTTCTTCTCGAGCGGTTTCAGATAAATGTTATCAGCGGTAACATTATCCGTCATAATAGTGGCCGGATTGGAATTAATGAGGGTTACCTCAATGCCTTCTTCCCGTAAAGAACGGGCCGCCTGGGTGCCGGAATAATCGAACTCTGCTGCCTGACCAATAATAATCGGGCCGCTACCAATAATTAAAACTGATTGAATGCTATAATCTCTGGGCATGCGCGCTGTTGGTGTAAATTGCGCAAAGGTAGAATAGAAAGTTAAAAATTGATAGTTAAAAGTTAAAACTTTTAAAAAAGCATCTCTCCGGCATGTTGTTTTGGTTAACTCCTACCCATCTAAATGCATAAAAAAAGCCCTTTGGAAGTACAAAGGACTCGTAGATTTAAGATGGTAGCACTACTCCTAAGAAACACGTGTTACCGACTCTGCTTCGGGCTCAACTTCTGTTTCACTTACCGGTTCTGCTACTGTTTCTTTTTTACCGAATTGCTTTCTGATGTAATAATAAGCGGCCATTATTACTCCGATTACTACTTTCCAGAATTTTAGGATAAGGGCAAAGAACCCCACTTTCGCCAACACTTTACCGGCTATTAACCCACCTACCCCGTAAGCTGCTACCTGGTCGATATCGGGATTGAAATCGCGGTAGCGGTTACCTTCGGTAAAATCTACTGAAGCCAATACCGGGTTAATATTCTTTTTAACGGCCGGCAACACGTCCATGCCGCCAATGGCATTTAAAACCAAATAGCCTTTGCGACCTAAAATCCGGATGTTATAATTCAAGGTATTCGATTCGGTTTCCTGGAATTTCAATTCTTTGGCCCAATGTAGTTTGTGGTTTTTGACATCGTAAAAGGGCGGGCTGGCCCAACCTACTAATTCTACAGTGGGATAACCTTCCTGGGCCCGGGCCGGGTTGGCGTCGCGGGTATCCTGTTGCATTTCTTTCAGCAAATCGTCGTAATTTAAATCTGCCGCATCGTCATCATTTATATAGCCTTCTTCGGAATAACTGATTTCGATGGCGTAGGAATTATCGCTAAATGGTCCCTGGTTTTCCGGGAACAACATACCCAGGGTACTGGAATCGGGCGGATTGCCCCACAACTGCGAAAGCACGTACTGGCTTTGTTTTGCACTCAGGTAACAGTAACCGGCTGGCACCTCCATAACCGCCAAATTCTTACCTAAAATTATTTTCCCGGTTTCGTAGGTTAATGATTTTTCAATTTTTTCCTGCATTAACTTCAGCGAATCTACCGGAGTTTCCGGGTCAGCGGCAGATAAAATTAAAGGTGCCCAAAGAAAGAGCAGACAGGCGAGTAAATGTTGTTTCATAAATATGCTTTAGCGTGTAGTATATATTAAAAATAATATATATTTTCCTTAACAACAAAGAATATCTAAGATTATATTTACAAATAACTTACTCTAAAATAGTGGTTTAATAAATGCTGGATATAATATAAATAACAACGGTAAATTTATAAGAAACGCGTCTTTAGCTCGGGCGTGGGCAGCATACAACTTTCCTGCTGACCAAACCAACGGTACCGGTTCCGGGCGACCAAAGAATACAGCCAGTCGCGTAAGAAAGTTGGTAGTATAATAAATCCATAGAGCATGGGCCAGGCCCCGGAAAGGCGCCGTATGATACGTAAAGCAGCCGCCGATTTCTGGTAAAAGCGGCCATTCTCTAAAAAAACCACCGAATCTATTTGCCGGTAAGCTTCCGGTAAGTTTTTCAATAATTCTTGGCCTTTATCCGATTGAAGCGAAGTAAACTTAAACTGGCCGGCTGGGTCGTGTTGGATAACAAACTGCACAAAACCATTGCAAAGGTTACAAACCCCATCAAACAGAATAATACGTTGGCCTTGTTTCATAGATTAGGAAGGTAAGCGTTTCTTTTTAGAAATATCAGGAAAAATCGCCTGAATCTTTTCTGTTCATTTATTTACCAGCAGTTTTTCTAGCACTTACATTTTCTTTAACTAAATGCTTTTTCATTTAATCTAGCTACTTATTCAGTTTAGGTACTCATTTTACCGGCATTCTCTCAGAGACTAAACTTATTACTCCTGCATCCAGCTATAGCTATCATAACACCAAACTGCGGGTATTTGTTATCTATTTTAAACCCTTATAAAAGGTTTTTTCTTTAAGTATAAGCATACTCTTGTTTGGCGAAAACAAGCAGCAAAATTCTACATTTTATACTGATTATGCTGCACAAAATATAGCGTTAATTAAATACTTGGCACCAACAGCTTAGGTATTTATACAAAATATCTCCGTATTTATTACCAGTAAATGTTATAGTTATATACTGAATTCTGCTCTTTCTGATCCGGTATTACAAAAAAAAATGTCTTTTATACAACCTTTCTTAACAAACATTCCGTATTAGGGGGACTGTCTCAAAATATTAATATATAGTTAAAAGGGATAAAATTATGAAGAAGACTTATTTAACGGCTCTTGCATCAACGTTTATGATGGGATCCATTTTCTTTTCTTGCGCACCTGCAGGCTCTACTACGGATGGCACTACATCTGGTACAGGTACTGGTACAACATCAGGCACTTACAGCACAACCTCCGGTAGTGGAACTACTTCAGGTACTGGAACTACTTCAGGTACTGGAACCACTTCGGGCACCGGTACTACTTCTGGCACTTATGGTACTACTTCTGGTACCACTGCTGGCAGCGGTACTTATGGCACTACAGCCGGTACTGGTACAACTTCCGGCACAGGTACTACCTCCGGAACCGGAACAACATCTGGTACTATAGGAACTACCTCCGGAACTGGAACAACATCTGGTACTGGAACTACTTCCGGTACTACTAGTGGCACAACTTCCGGAACTATGGGAACTACTTCTGGTACAGGCACGACCTCTGGTACCATAGGTACAACTTCTGGTACTACTGCGGGCAGAACTACAACCGGCACTACGTCTGGAACAACTACTACTGGTACTACTTCTGGTAGAACTACTACTGGTACTACATCAGGTACTACTTCTGGTAGAACAACTACTGGTACCACATCGGGTACTACATCCGGCGGTACTACTGCTGGTGGCACCACTTCCGGTACTACTACCAGCTAATACAATCTGATTTTAATATCTAAATTAAAAAGGCAAAAATCCGACAGGGTATTTGCCTTTTTAGTTTTATTCCTCGTAGGTTTGAAATGAACTTGCGTACCGCCTATGGACTATTTGTACCGCTATTTCAAAAAGATATTTACCGTCGACCTACGGGCGCTGGCTTTGATGCGCATCTGGGTAGCGGGTATTATACTTACCGATCTGGCCATCCGGGCTTCTGATCTGGAAGCCCATTATTCTAACATGGGCGTTTTGCCCCTGCACGTTTTGTTTCAGTATGCCTGGAACCCTTATTTCCTGTCGGTACATACACTTAGTGGTTTGTGGTGGGTCCAAGCTATTTTATTTAGCTTATCCGCAATATTTGCTCTTTTCTTACTCTTCGGTTACCACACCCGTTTAGCTACGGTTATATCCTGGCTTTTAATGGTATCCCTACACAACCGCAATACCCTTATCTCGCAGGGTGGCGACGATCTGCTCCGCATGTTATTGTTTTGGGCCATGTTTATGCCTTGGGGTAAGTACTATTCTGTGGATGCTATCCGGAAAAAAGGAACTTTAGCCCAGCCGCCTACTTATATGAGCGCAGCTACGGCTGCTTATATGATTCAGATATGCATTATGTATATTTGTACTGCCCTGCTTAAAAATGCGCCGGAGTGGCGTACCGAAGGTACCGCGTTGTATTATGCTTTAAGCCTGGACCAAGTATTAATGCCTTTGGGCCAGGTTATTTATCCGTATCCGGTTTTACTTAAATATTTAACGCATTTTACTTTCTATACCGAGCTATTTATTCCGGTTTTACTTTTTATTCCGGGTTACACCACTTTCTTCCGGTTTTTGTTTGTGGGTATATTAGCCGGTTTTCACGTGGGCATAAGTTTAACGCTTTTTGTGGGGTTGTTTTACCTCATCAATTTTGCTTCTTTAGCCGGGCTGATACCCAGTATAGGCATGGATTGGTTTGATCGGAAAGTAGTACCCGCTTTTAGCCGCATTTATTTACGATTGCAACAGCTAAAAACTCACCTACGTAGTCCTGTTTCCGTTGCTTTTAAAATCAAACTTTCTTATCCGACCGCCTGGTCCGAGTGGTTAGTACCGCTGCAGGAAGGCGTGGTGCTTTTTTTTCTGGCATATGTAATTTGGTGGAACCTGGACGTGGCGGTAATGCACGGCCGGCTCATGAATGACAAATCACGGACGTTAGGCTCCTTATTGCGGATAGATCAGTACTGGGGCATGTTTGCCCCGGCAGTTTTTAAAGACGACGGCTGGTATGTACTGGAGGGCACCACCACTCAAAAACAACAAATAGATCTAAACCAGAAAGGCCGGAGACTCAATTATACCAAGCCGGCTTCGGTAATGGCTTTATTTAAGAACGACCGGTGGCGAAAATATTCGGAGAATTACCTCTTTACTTATAATGAATTTATGCGGCCATACTACTGCAACTATCTACTTCGCGTCTGGAACGAAGATCACCCAAACAATCCTGTTACGCAACTGGAAGTAATTTATATGAAAGAAATATCATTACCCGATTACCAGTTCTCTCCGCCCACGAGAGAAGTTTTGTGCACCTGTGGTATCTAAGCAAGAACAGAAAGTTTAATCTATTTTCAGCTTTATTCAAAAGTACTTTAGCTAACAGCTACGTTTACTGCCGTGAGCGTCCTTGCTCGTAGCTAGGTCTTGCACCGGCCTCTGGCCTGTATAAATTAATTGTCGATTAAATAGCTCAATAATCTTTATAGCGGCCAGAGGCCGGAAGAACAGCATCACGGGCGTGGAAACCCGCAACAGAGACAAATATATGGTAATGAAAAACTTACAAGGAACCGTCTAGTTATTATTAACTCCCAAACACTGATCTTCTAGCTCGCATATCAGAATATAAGTTAAATATTACCTTACCTCCCAGGCTTTTAGCTGCGTTAAAGCTTGCTGGGTTTCTTCCCATTTTTTTGTGTCCCTTTTGGTGCTCGAAAATGCCTGCGGATCCTGGTAATACTGCAGAATGTTAGTTTTAAGGCCCGGGCTTAACTCTTTGAAGTCGGCTTTTACCAATTTTTGCAACAATTCGGCGTACGTTGCATCGGCCTTCTGATAAACTCCCGGTTCGGTTTGTTTGCCAGTATCAAAATCCGTGTTTTGTAATTGCAAGTTCCGGAGGCCGGCATCTTTTAAGCCCGCCGTATAATGGGTAACCGTAGTCGTGAAACTTTCCATAAAAAGCTGTTCGGCTTCGGGCGTAGGCGGCTTAAAAGCCAGGGTACGTTGCGGACCAATCTTAGGCAAAATCCGGAAAAGCCAGCTTAAAAAACGTTGCCACAGGCTAGGTTCTTCGTAAGTATTTCCCCATTCTTTCTGGTAACTGGCGCGGCTAATCCGGTATTGGAATTTACGACGGGTAATACCCGGAACCGATTTCTTGATATGAGATTCTTTCATGTTCCAGGCAGCTTTGGTGAGGCCCGGAAATATATGGCTTACGGTACGCCGGTACGTACCCACCGCCACGCCTAAAGAAACAAACTGATCTTTTAATTCTAAATTATACGTTTTCTGAAAAGCCCGTTCCAGCACCTCTTTACTTACCTCAAAGCCAATAAACTCATGATAAGCTTCCGGGGCATAATTGCCGCGGGCCACCTGCAATACATCAAATCCAAACTCCATTTTTACGTGCGCAATGGGGTCTTCTTCGTACGTAATTTCGTCGCCAAATTCGGCTTTTAATTCGGGGTAAACCAAAGGCACAGCCCGGTTCGTAGCCATGGCGTGCCCGTAATTATCGGTGTAATAATGCGACAGGGCCCCTAAGGCAAAAGCATATTCGTTCAGGTTCTCCGATTCCTGCATTAAGGCCAATATAAAATCGCCGGTGCGTACGTAATGCACCAGATCGGTAAAGAATTTACTTCCCAATGGGTAGTAGCCCATGTCCTGGATAATAGCGCCGCCATAAGCATGGGCGTGCGCTTTTTTTAGATCTTCCTCGGTAGCGTTCGGGAAACGTTTTTTTAACAGCGGCACCAAAGAATCTTTCCAGACCACATCAATAATGGCCTGGTGAGTCAGAACACTAAAACCAGCTGCCTGCCGGGCAAAGGCCAGCATAAGTATTATACCAATAACTGTTTTCGAACACATCGCTCGCAAACTTCTTCCCATAATAAATCTGAATTTTCGAAATATAACAAATTTATTTTGATTGAAAAGATAATTCACTCCTAGCAGCGTCCTCAAAAGTAATTATACCAGGACCACACCACCTCTAGCATCTATTTATGCCTTTTTTGATTTACTAAATAGGACTAATCAATAGTATAAGTCACCGCATTCCGACAATATACTATTGCATTTTTCAAACAACAGGCAAAGACGAAGTTACCGGCAAAAAGATATTATAGCGTTCAGCAGGAGAATACAAGAGCTGCTTTCCCGTACGGGCATAATCCTGTCTGATAATTCACTGGGCCCCTCGGTTGCATAACCCGCCCTATTTAAATAAGCGTTTCAACTTCTCCCAAAAGCTGTATTCGCAATTACAATTATCGGAAGCCAGGTAATAAGATTTGTAATTTTTAGCGGCCGGGTCAGTACAGCCTTTCAGGTTCAGAATTTCAACCTGCCGGAAATCAATCGGGTGGCTTTCGGCTTGCAAAGCAATGTAGCCTTCTTTCAGCAGCATACCGTTTTTATCTTTCCAGATATCGGAGTAAGCGTCCTTTTTGCCCTGGGCCCAATATACTTCGCCAATCTGGGGCTTCTGGTAAGATAATACCGTATCGCCTTCTACAATATGATGTACCACCGAATCACCCAGCACCACGGCTTCCACCGAAACCCATCTGTCGCCTTCGTAAGTTTTAGAATTGGAGTTGATGCAATGGTCCGGATTTATCCGGCCGGCCATTTGCACCATGGTACCGGGCGTACATACATTACCGGTGGTCCGGGGACCGGTACCCAAACCGCCTAGCAGTTGTATCTCCAGCGACAACGGGAACTCCTGATTCTTGGTTAAGCTTTTGGCAGATTGCGAATGAAACATTATACCGCTGTTCCGCACGTTCCAGGTGGCCCCGCCGGGTACCTGGTCTCCGGTAAAGCGGTACTGAAATCTTAGTTTATAATGCGAAAAAGGCTTTTGGTAGTACATGTGGCCGTAATTATTATCGAACTGCTGGTATTCGTCGTAGGATATCCGCACCATTCCATCCTCAAACCGGAAGGTATTTTTGTAATTATCGTTGAGTTCGTGGCCCGCTATTTTAATATCCCAGCCTTCCAGGTTCTTTCCGTTAAAAAGGGCTTGCCATTCTTCCGGCGTAACTTTCTGCTGCGCCAGCACGGCCAAAGTACCTAACAGGAGTAAGCTAACGATACCTAAAAAGAGAAAAACTATTTTAAGAGTATAAATTGGAAGTCGCATTTCAAAGAGGCAATTGTTTAGTGTTCTTAATCGAAGCAAATAACAGCAATTTCGCTGTTTTCAGAACAGCAATATAAACATTTACCAAGTAATTAACAGAACCAAACTAAAAAAAGCCAGCCGCTAACAACCTTTAAAAAGCTTTAAAACACTTTATAGTTAAACAGTTTAAACAAAAAATTATATAGTTCAACGGTTATTTATGTCGGTTTACCGGAAAAAGATTCTCCCGCCCATCCTAATTGCCTTCCTTTGAATAAATATTACAACCGGTTAGCAGCCAGCTTAACGTTTCGGTAGGTGAAATAACCACCGGAAAACTTATCGGCAGTAGCAACTCATCCGGATTAAACCTATTGCGGGCTAAACTAAATTTTTACGCGGTAATGCTTTAACGCTAATTAAAAATATATGATAAAATACTTTATACCAGACATATAGCTTTTATGCTTAACATAGCGGCCAACCGGTTAGATTTCCAGTTACAGCCATTTACTACTATTTACAAGGCTTGCGGATACCATAAAATTTACCTGTTCGGTGGCCGTAACCAAAGCAAAAATAACCAGTGTACCTGTTCGAAAATAATACACACCTGTTCGGTATCGCACAGTCAAACAAACTAAATAATACCATAAAAACTTAGTAATCAGAAACTTGATTAAATATCTATTTATGGTATAAAAGTAGTAGGCAACCAATGCACTTAAAATATCATCGGAATAAAAAACTATAAATATACAACCCATGAAAAATTTATACCGCTTTCTAATTTTGGCTTTAGTTTCGGTACTAGCCCAATCCGGATTTGCCCAGACCGCCGGCCAGCTAACCGGAAATTTAAAAGATGACAAAGGCGCAGCTATTGGTTTTGGTACCGTAGCAATTTTACAAGCCGCTAACTCCACTATTGTAACCGGCGGCGTAACCGATGCCGAAGGCAATTTTCAGATAAAAACGCCGGCCGCCGGCGAATATATATTAAGGCTAACCGCCATTGGCTATACCGCCACCGATACGCCGCCTTTTAAAGTAACCGACGCCAGCTTCGGCCATGATTTTGGTAGCCTGGTATTAAAAGTCGATACTAAAACCTTGCAGGAAGTAAAAGTACAGGCCCTGCGCCCCACTATTGTGAACCAGGCCGATAAAATGGTGGTGAGCGTAGAAAATACCGCTTTGGCAGCCGGCTCTACGGCTTACGAAGTACTGGCTAAATCGCCAGGTGTTTATATCGATCAGGATGGTAATATTCAGCTGAACGGGAAAGGCGGCGTCCGGATTATGATTGATGGCAAGCTGACTTATTTATCGGGTAAAGAACTGCAAACTTTGTTGCAAGGCATGTCGGCGGAAAACCTGAAAGACCTGGAAATTATTACCAACCCGTCGGCCAAATACGATGCCGAAGGCACGGCCGGTATCATCAACATCAACTTAAAGAAAAACGATATATCGGGCCTGAACGGCAGTGTATATGGTGGCTACCAGTATAACGGCCTGCACGGCTACTCCGGCGGCGGTAACTTAAACTACAAAAAAGGCAAGTGGAATTCTTTTGCCAACCTGGATGTAGCCCGCCGCACCAATATCCGCACCAATACCATGTACCGCGAATTTAATAACGAAGGCAGCAGCGTTATTTTCGACCAAGCGGGCCGGGAAGAAGGAACCCGGTTTATACCTTCGCTGCGCCTGGGCCTGGACTACGACCTGACCCCAAAACACAGCTTAGGTGTAATGGCCAACCTGATGCACTTTAGAGCCGATAATGAATTCATCACCACTTCTTACCTGACCAATGGCAACCCTGCCCAGGATTCCTTAATAAGAGCCTCCAACCAGATTGCCGGCCGGTTTAATAACGGCACGTTTAATGCGCATTACGTGGGTAAGCTAGATTCGGCGGGCACTACGCTATCTGCCGATATAGATTATGTAGCCTTGCGGGATAACCGCGACTCCCGGTTTGTTAATGCTTTACAACTGGTAAGTGAAAACACTCCTGCTACTACCGAAATATCTACCAGTTACAACCCGCCCCGCTTCGATATTTATTCGGCTAAGATTGATTTTACCCGGCCTTTAAACAAAACCACCAAATTAGAACTGGGCGCCAAAGCCAGCCACGTTTTATCCGACAGTGATTTGCGGTTTTACAATATACTGGAGAACCAGGAAGTAGTAGATCCTACCCGTACCAGTCATTTTATATACACCGAAAATATATATGCGGCTTACGTTAATTATAGCACCAGTTTTGGCGAAAAATGGAGTGTACAAGGCGGCTTACGCGCCGAACAAACCGATGGTGAAGGACGCTTGGTCAACACAGGAGCCGTTAATACCCGGCATTACTTAAATTTTTTTCCCAGTGTTTTTGTGTCGCAGAAAGTAAACAAAGATTACCAGCTTACTTACAACTACAGCCGCCGCATCAGCCGGCCCCGTTACGAATCGCTGAATCCATTTTTCTTTTACCTGGATAAATATACGTCGGCCCAGGGCAATCCTGACTTAAGACCGCAGTATACTAATTCCTTTGAAGTAAAGCAGATAATTAAAAACACGTACAACCTGGTAGTAGGCTATGCGGTAACGCAAGACTTTTTTGCCGAAATTCCGGAACAAAACAACGAAAATAATACCACCGTATTTAAGCAACGCAACGTAGACGAATTTAAAAACATTAGTGCCACGTTAATTTTGCCGGTTAAAATTTCGCCCAAGTGGGATATCAGTAATAATGTAAGTTTATCGCACCAGGATTATACCATTGAGTTACAAGGTCAAGCCCTGCGGAACGAACAATTATTTTTATATGCCCAGTCTACCCACAACATTCAGTTACCTAAAAATATCCGGATGGAGCTAAACGCGGCCTACCAGGGCCCATCGGCTTACGGCTTGTATAAAATTGCCGGTAACTGGGGCTTGGACCTTGGCCTGAAGCGCACCTTTTTGGATGACAAACTAGACCTGAGCGTAAACGCCACCGATATTTTCCGGACCCGCCGGATAATTGGCACCGCTAACTATAACGGCAACGTGAATGAGTTTGACCAATATTTTTCGCAGCAAAGTGCGCGTATTAACCTGCGCTACCGCTTCAGCAAAGGCAAGCAATTTGATGCCAAACGCCGCAACAACAGCCTGGAAGAACTAAACCGGGCTGGCGGCAACTAGACCGAAGAACAGATCAGATTATACTTAAATAAAATAGCCGGCTTCGTGCCGGCTATTTTATTATTTAGGGAAGTTGTTGTAGATAAATAACAACCCGGTTACTCTATTTGTTTTCGGTTATATAAAAATTTATATCGGTTTGCAATTTTGTTTGGGCGGCAACGCTGTTTAGTTCCTGCCACGCGGTGGTTGGTTCCAACCATTTTTCTTTTTTATCCAGGTAAATTCGCACCGGTATATTAAATCCGGGCACCACGTTGGTCCAGCGGTACTGTAATTTACCGTTGGCCATTTTATATTCCAGGTTAGGAATGCGCACGTCGCGCAAATACTGATCGAAGAAAGGCTTCAGGTTACGGCCGGTTTGCTGGCTCAGGTAATTTTCTATTTGAGCCGTAGTAACGGTTTGGTGATAGAATTCTTTATTCAATCCGCGCAAGATTTGGCGCCATTTTTCATCATTATTAACAATTTGGCGCAGCGTGTGCAGCATGTTGGCGCCTTTGTAATACATATCGCCGGAACCGCTGTTGTTTACATTGTAATAACCAATAATTGGCTGATCGTTCTTAACATTCTTGCGGGTACCAATTACGTATTCGGCAGCGGCTTTGGGGCCATAATAGTAATTCAGAAAAAGATTTTCGGAGTACGCCGTAAAGCTCTCGTGAATCCACATATCCGCCACATCTTTATAGGTAATATTATTAGCAAACCACTCGTGCCCCGATTCGTGCACAATAATAAAATCAAACTTCATACCCCAACCGGAGCCGCTCAAATCCCGACCCAGGTAGCCGTTCTGGAATTTATTGCCGTATGTTACGGAGCTCTGGTGCTCCATGCCCAGATAAGGCACCTGCACCAGTTTGTAGCTATCTTCATAAAAAGGGTAAGGCCCAAACCAATGCTCAAAGGCTTTTATCATGCGGGGCACTTCCTTAAACTGCTTTTTGGCTTTGTCCAGGTCCTGGCGCAGCACGTAGTAGTTCAGGTCTAGCAGTCCTTTTTCGCCGGCATATTTTTCCGAAAAGTTCACGTAATCCCCAATGTTTACATTCACGCCGTAGTTGTTTATGGGGTTGGTAACGGCCCAGTGATAGGTTTTGGTGTTATCGTTATTCTGAGTTACCCGCCGCAATCGCCCATTAGAAACATCCATTACATTTTGGGGCACCGTAACGCTTATCTGCATGGAGTCCGGCTCGTCGTACATATGATCTTTACAGGGCCACCACAAACTGGCGCCATCGCCCTGGCAGGATGTAGCAATAAACGGCAGCCCTTTTGCATCTTTTTTCCAGGTTACACCGCCGCTCCAGGGCGGATTTTTACTTACCTGCGGTTTACCACTGTAAAAAACAGCTACTTCATTCTGACTGCCAATCTTCTGGGCCTCCTGTAACTGAATAAAATACGCGTTACCGTCTTGTTTAAACGTTAAATTTTTCCCGTTTTGTACCGCTTTCTCTAAGCGCATGGGTGCCTGCAAATCTATCTGCATTACCTGGCTGGGCTTTAGTACCCGGTAGTGTACCGTATTTACACCTTGCATAGAAGAATCGGTGGGGTTAACCCGGATATTTAAATCATAATGCGTCAGATCCCACCAAACCCGCTCCGGCGTAATTGAACCCCGCAAAGTATCCTGATGGGTAAAGCTTGGCAGCTCCTGGGCTTGGGCTTTATTTAGCCAGAAAATAAAAAAGCCCAGAAAGAGAAAACTGCTTCGTAAATAGAATAAAAAACTTTTCATGTGTCAATCAGGTCGGGATCGCACCCTAAGTATTTTGTTTGATAATCCTGGCAGATAAATTAATGAGGAATATAGGCTGGAAACCGCCGGATGAAAGCTCTGAACCCCAAAAATTCTATCCAAAATCCGGCACTACCTGCAGGCAAACTGGTGCTGGCACTTCCACCGAAACTCCCGTGGGCGTGAGCATGCCGGTTTGGGTATCGATGCGGTAAGTTACAATATTGTTGCTGCGCTCATTAGCTACCAATAATATCCGGCCGGAAGGATCAAGGGTAAAGTTGCGCGGCCAATTGCCCTGCGTATCCACGTGCTGCACCAAGGTAAGTTTACCGGTTTCCGCATCAATGGCGTACACCACCAGGCTGTTGTGCCCGCGGTTAGAACCGTACAGAAACCTCCCGTCCACCGAAACGTGTACATCCGCACAGTAACTTTCGCCGGTAAAATCTTCGGGCAAAGTAGAAATAGTTTGCAGGACCTTAAAAGAACCGGATTTTGGCTCGTAAGTCAAAGCCGCCATCGTGGAGTTTAGTTCATGGATCAGATAAGCGTATTGTTCGTTAGGATGAAATACCAGGTGGCGGGGGCCGGAACCTGGTTTACTAGTAAAAGCCGGTTTTTTTTGCAGGCTAAGCTGTCCCGATTTATCATCCAGTTTATAAGCATAAACTTTATCCAAGCCCAGATCTATGGCAAAAACAAATTCATTGCCGGGCCCGGAAATAATACAGTGCGCATGGGCAGCCTCCTGGCGCTTTTTATTTTTACCGGAACCAATGTGCTGCTCCATATCGGAAGCCGGCCCTACCTCTTTGTTGGGTTGAATAGGAAACACGCACACGTTTCCGCCCATATAATTAGCTACAAACAAAAAATTACCCGATCCGTCGGCACTGATATAACACGGCGACCCGCCCACGGTGGACTGCTCATTCAGGAAAGTCAGATTACCGGTGTCAGGATCGATGGTGAAAGCACTAAGGCCGCCGCCTTTCTTGCCTTTGTATTCGCCAACTTCGTTTACCGCATACAGGTATTGCCGCCGGGCATCTACTATTAAATAAGAAGGGTTTTCGCCTCCTTTTACCGCCAGGGCTTGGGTAAGTTCGCCGGTTTCAGGGTTAAGCCGGTACCCGAATATACTTTCTTCCTCGGGCTTGGCGTAAGTGCCTACATATACCATAAACGATTCTTTATTAATGCTTTGTTTGGCGGTAGCGCAGGCCGATAAGATAAAAGGCAGACCCGCCAGGCTTAGTCCGCTGATTTTTAAGAAATTTCGTCGGGAATGACTTTTATGTTGCATATAAGTGGTGGATCAGAAATGTAAGCTAAGGAATTACCGGATAAATTTAAGCTAAGCAGGTAATACTTTATACCTTTACCCACAAAGTAAATATTATACTTTCAATTGTTATATAAATAGTTGTTAGTAATTAGCTTTTAGTTGTTAGCCTAAAAGCTAAATAATTATCCCATTAAACAATTCGATCAAATTTGATTTATCAATAAACTATCAGTAAACAATAAGCAAACGAAGAAAATAGTTTTAAATTGATCTCACCCAAAATAATCTACCCACCAGAATAGCAGATATGCGGGAGCCCGTGTTTACCAATTCATTAACTGATGTTACGCAACAAATAGAATATTTAAATAAATAGTAGTACATGCCTCCCAAATCCGTCATTCTGAAAGAATCTTCTGACTTACCTACTCAGAAGATTCTTTCAGAATGACGGTGGTAAGTTGGATTGCCTTTTTTAAGTAGATTTTGCGTAACATCAGGTTATTAAAATAAGATTCCTTAGATTTAACAGTTAAAGAAAAGCACCTCTAAATCCCCGTCTACGAAAGGTAATTTTAGTAAAGAATATGGTAAATCTGTTCTTTTCTAATTCTAATGGATTTTTAAAATTTCTTCTAAAAGCGATTGAGCTTAGCTTAATATCCTACTTCCTCTTCTTCCCGGCGCAAGTTTCTTTCCAGCACAAATGTGCCAAAGGGCAGCAACGAAGAAATAAAAGCTATTACTACTTTTAGAAACGACCAGCGCCGTACGTACCAAACCTGCAGCAAAACCACGCCAAACAGTACAAATAAAACGCCGTGGGCCCAGCCTACATATTTTACAAATTCAGGTTGATTGGCTAAATATTTCAGGGGCATGGCAATAAACAACAGTACCAGGTACGATATGCCTTCTAAAATACCAATAATCCGGAAACGGTGAAGCGTGGCCCGGGACTGACTATGGTTCATAAAATTTTACTTAAGTAAATACCGATATCAACCTTCGGCCAGGTATTACAAAGATACAGAAGGATTACTAATCACGCTCCGCTTATAGACCTCATATTAAAAAAATTAGCTCTAATTTTACCTTTCCTTCAACGCCATCTACGCAGCTGATTAACCTAACGTTCTGTTACCTAATATAATCCGGAAAGAAACTTTCTTTAATAGAAGTATTACTATTGATTATCCCATTTATTATCTTATAACTGCCACTGAATATCAATGCTTTTATAGCAAGTAAGCTGAAAACGTCTCTCTCTTTTCCACACACCCACCTATCTTCAAAACAGCCGGAAAAATTGGAAATTTACGACAATGCCCAAAAAAGTATATCTTTATAAAAAATGCTTAAAACAGATTGATGGAAAATTTGGTGCTGCTGGCCCTGGTAGTGGCGGCAATTATTATAATACAAAACTTAACGGGCAAAATTAAGCAACTTCATTCCCGGTTTGATGCCTTAGATAATGAACTGCGTAAGATAAGCGCTGAATTACGGGGAAGAGAAAAAACTGAAAATCAACCCGAAATAAAGCCATTATTACAGCCCAATGACATAAGGCCAGCCATTCCGCATTTAGAAGTACCTCTTACAACTCCCTTAACAACTGCTACAACGTCAGCACAAAATATTGCCGCCACTCCGGTAATACCGAAGCAGGCAGCATTTAAAGAAGTACCGGAACCGGCAGTTGCTGCTCCAGTTGGAGCACCATTACCAGCCAATCCGGTACCAAGAGAACCAGCTTTAAGTCTCCGGGAAAGATTCCTGAAAAATAATCCCGACCTGGAAAAATTTATCGGCGAAAATCTGATCAACAAAATCGGGATTGCCATTCTGGTGCTGGGCATCGGCTACTTTGTAAAATTCGCCATTGATAAAGACTGGATAAACGAAATTGGCCGGGTATTTATCGGGATACTGGCGGGCGGTTTGCTCATTGGTGTGGCGCACCGGTTACGCAAAACCCTTCCGGCTTTTTCGTCGGTGCTGGTGGGCGGCGGGCTGGCCGTCTTGTATTTTACGGTGGCCATTGCTTTCCACGAATACCATATCTTTTCCCAAACCGCCGCTTTCCTGATCATGGTGGTGATTACGGGTTTTTCTATTTTGTTGTCGGTATCTTATAACCGGGTAGAACTGGCCGTTTTAGCCATTATTGGTGGCTTTACCACGCCTTTTATGCTGAGCACCGGCGAAGGCAATTACCTGGTGCTGTTTACCTATATCCTGATCTTAAATGGAGGTATGCTGGTGCTGGCTTACTTAAAAGACTGGAAGATAATTAATTGGATTGCTTACGTCTTTACGGTTATCTTGTACGGGGGCTGGCTTTCTACGCGGGTGGCGGGAACACCAAATCCGCCTTACCTGGGGGCATTGGTTTTTGGCACCTTGTTCTATTTCATCTTTTTCCTGATGAACATTATCAATAATTTAAAAGAAAAAGCCCGCTTTGCGCCTTCCGATATTACCATTCTGCTCAGCAATACTTTTTTCTATTACGCCGCCGGTATGTTCCTGCTGATGCAAATACAAAAAGGTTTGTACCAAGGCTTGTTTACCGTAGCATTGGCGGCTTTTAACTGCTTTTTTGCTTTTTTATTATATCGCCAACAACAGGCCGACCGCAACCTAATTTACCTGCTCATTGGTCTGGTGGTTACCTTTATCAGTTTAGCCATACCGGTACAACTGGAAGGCAATTACATTACCCTATTCTGGGCGCTGGAAGCCGTTTTGCTCTTGTGGCTGGCGCAGAAATCCGGGCTCCGGTTAATTGGCTTCAGCTCCGTAATCGTAACAGGTTTAATGATCATCAGCCTGCTCCTGGACTGGCAAGCTATTTACTTTGATAATAGTACTAACAGTGCTATGCGGGTTCTGCTGAACAAAGGCTTTGTTACCAGCGCGGTTTCATTAATAAGTTTAGCGGCTACTTACAAACTATTGCAAAAGCAACCGGATTCCTGGCATTTTAAATATATACGCCTAGATGTAGGTTTTTACCGGCAGCTAATAGGCTCTATCTTGGTGGTGCTGCTTTACTTCGCTCTGGCCCTGGAACTGCATTATCATCTTTCTATCCGGGTAGCTTTGGCGCTGAATCGCACGATTATTTCGGGCACGTACAACCTGGCTTTTTTGGTTTGCCTGATTTTTGGGATGCGTTTTCAGCTCAAGCCCAGAATATTACTTTGGGTGACCAGTTTAGGTATTCTGGGTGTGCTGGCTTACCTGGTATTATTTAGCCCTACCGTGTTGGAATTGTTACGGAGCCATTTCCTGATCGGCCAGGCAGAGTTTATTGGTTTCTTCTTTCATTATCTCAACCTATTATTGGTGCTGGTTCTGATTTATTTTATTTACCGCAACCTGGCGGTATTTAACCAACTTTATCCGGCTTTACCTACAATTTTGCGGTGGGGTTTGGGTATGGCAATCGTGTTTATCGCCAGTTCCGAATTACTGTTTCATGTGCTTTACTTTAATTTCTCCGGCCAGGAATCGGCTGTGCTGCCCCGGAATAATGCCGCCGGAGCCGCAACGCAGTTCAGCAATTTAATCCAACAAACTAATAAAGTGGGCTTTCCTATTTTGTGGGGTTTTTGCGCCTTTGCCTTCATGTTTATGGGTTTGCAAAAGAAAAATAAAAGCCTGCGCATCATGGCCCTGGCTTTATTTACCATTACGTTGGTTAAATTATTCACCTACGATATTCGGGGTATTTCGGAAGGCGGTAAAATTGCGGCTTTTATATCTTTGGGCGTGTTGTTGCTGGTTATCTCATTTATGTACCAGAATATTAAAAGAATTATTTTAGCCGATGAAGCGGCAACGCCGGAAAAAAAATAGTTTATGCACCGAATTATCTGTTTTCTGGGTGTTTATTTATGGCTGATCCGGTTTGGTTACGGACAACAATTCCAGTACCAAGCCGAACTGCCCCCAGTACAAACCAATAACTTTTATAAGATTCAGCTTACGCCTGCTATTACAACCCACCTGCAAAATTCTTTTCATGATATCCGGCTGTACAACGCAAAAAAGCAGGAAGTACCTTATTTAGTAATGCGGGATCAGCCGGTACAAACCCGTAAGTTATTCCGGCCTTACGAAGTAATAAGTAATACCAGCACGCCCGACGTGGGTACCGCCCTAATTTTGCGCAATCCCGCCCAAAGCCGTATTAACAACATCAGCCTTATTATCAGAAATTCTAATGTGCGCAAAAAAGCCCGGCTTAGCGGCAGTGCCGATGCCCGTACCTGGTACGGCATCGAAGAAGATTTCTGGTTGCAGGCTATTTACAGCAACACTGCCACCACCGAAGTTAAAATACTCAACTTCCCCCTCAGCGATTACGAATATTATAAACTGGAAATTAACGACTCAGCCAGTGCGCCTTTGAATATCTTATCGGCCGGTTACTACAATACTTATGCGGAGAACGGGAAATATACCGCTATGCCGGAAGTAAAATTCCGGCAAACCGATAGCAGTGCTGTAAAGCAAACCTTTATCCGTTTTGCGGTGCCAGCCCCAATCCTGGCCGATCGAATTTCTTTTGAGGTAAGCGGCCCGGCATTATACCGGCGCCAAGCCACCTTGTTCCAGGCGCAAATCCGGAAAAGAAAACGCTGGAGACGGCCGTATAAAACGTACGAACCCGCTGCCTTTTTTCAACTACAGTCGGCCGGCGAAAACACCCTTGCCTTACCGGATTTTAACACCATGACTTTTACCTGGTGATTGATAACCAGGACAGCCCGCCGCTGCAAATTAAGCATATCCGGTTTTACCTGCTCAATACCTACCTGGTAGCGTCACTGCAAAAAGGCCAGGCATATTATTTGCAATTCGGCGATGCAAAAACAAAGGCACCTGCTTACGATTTATCTTATTTTAAAGACAACATACCGCCTCAACTACCAGTAATCGCCCCGGGAGAAATAAACACGCTCACCAGTCCCGACGAAACTCAATCCGCCACTTTCTTCCGGAATAAAAATATCATCTGGGCCGCCATCATCCTGGTAATCGGTTTGCTGGGTTTTATGACCTACCAAATGCTACAGGAAACAAAGAAGCAGTAATGGCTTAATCTTTCGGGGTATGGTACCGGCGGGAAAATTATGCCTTACAAAAGAGAAAATTCGCTCATCTCCTGCTCAGGATAATTTTTTAGAAAGCGATTGCATCTGTATCCGTTTTAAACCAATTAGCTCCTGGTGTACGGGATCTGCTAATTAAAAATCAGCTGGTATAAAACAATGCCACCACGCATCATGCCGCCGGAGAAAACATAAGTAAATTTATTCACCTAACAACCCAAGAAGAGTTACCAGGCAACAGTGGACAACCAAAATATTTAATCCACAATAACGCCGGCCACAAATACCGCCATTCAAATTCTATCCGCCAGTACCCGCTAAAATCAGCAGCCATTTTGCTACTGCAGCAGCGAAACCAGGCGGCATTGGCAGCAGCAAAGAAGAGCAGAAAAGCAGCAGCATTTCTGCTCCTGGCAGGAGCAGCAGCATCTCTGAATAATCCAAAAAAAAATCTTTATTTTGCTTTATATTAATTTTTATTCCTTTATATTTATAAAAAAAACCCCAAAGCCATGACCGAATTATTAGAAGCCGCCATTGCTCCGGCCAATATTATCCCAACGGCATTACTAGCTTTTGTGCTCTTATATTGGCTAGTGGTGCTGGTTGGTTTGATAGACCTGGATTTAATAAATATAGACGTGGAAACTGACATGGAACCGGACGCCAGCGGTATAGAAACGATTGCCTGGTTAAATTCGGCGCTAGCTTTCTTTAACCTGGGCCGGGTGCCTTTTATGCTGTTTTTGAGTTTCCTGGTACTGCCATTTTGGGCGCTTGCCCTCCTGGCCAATTATTACCTGGGCACGGCTGGCAATTTTATAGGCTTTTTACTTTTACTGCCGGCTTTTATAGGGGCGTTATTTATCTCAAAAATATTAACGGCTCCATTCGTGAAGCTATTTGCCATCCTGGAAAAAGAACATGATTCCCAGGCGACCATTCTGGGGCAGGTGTGTACGGTAATATTGCCCGCCTCTCCTACCGAATTAGGCCAAGCTACGGTAAAAACGGAAGGTTCGCCGCTTTTACTCAACGTTAAAACCACCGGCAGCGCCAATCTTAGTAAAGGCGAAACCGCACTGGTAATAGAATACGACGAAAAAAGTAAATTCTACCTGATAGAACCTTATCAACTGCTTTAATACAGCTGAATGCCCTTTTTTACACGAATTAATTTAAAACTACTTATTTCAAGCTATTACGCACAATTACAACCTAACCTATATTTAGTCTTACGCTTACGATTAAGCTCACAATTAAATAATACCACCTTCAACCAGCCAGCGCGTTCCGATTTGCACTGGTTCCTGGGCAACTCCTTCCCTTGATAAGGGAAGGTGCCCGGAGGGCGGAAGGGTTGACCCGGTGAGACCAAATCTCAACCATTACTATTCTTTTATTTAAAATTTTCATCAACCAATTTCTAAACCTATTATTTAAACACTCTTACTCCCTACTATTATGATTGCACAACTTTCCTGGACTATCGTCGGTATTCTGGCGATTATCCTCTTTGGCTTAATTGCCATCGTCGTTAAAATGTATCAAAAGGCTATTCAGGGCGAAGCACTTGTCCGGACCGGCCTGGGCGATACCAAAGTTTCGTTTTCCGGCGTATTTGTCGTGCCCGTTATTCACAAGCTCGAAATAATGGACATCACCATTAAAACCATTGTAATATCCCGCACCGGCTCCGAAGGTCTGATTTGCAAGGATAATTTACGCGCCGATATCAAGGTAAACTTCTTTTTGCGGGTCAACAAAACGCCCGAAGATGTTATCCAGGTAGCCCAATCCATTGGTTGCCGCCGCGCCTCCGACCATACCGCTTTAGAAGGTTTATTCGATGCCAAGTTTTCTGAAGCTTTAAAAACGGTAGGCAAGCACTTTGATTTTGTAGAATTGTACCAAAGCCGCGACGACTTTAAGCGCCAGATTTTACAAACCATCGGTACCGACCTGAACGGTTACGTGCTGGACGATTGCGCCATTGATTACCTGGAACAAACGCCGCTTACCAACCTGAATGAAAATAATATCCTGGACGCCGAAGGTATCAAGAAAATTATCGACTTGACTTCGCGGCAAAAAATACAATCGAACCTGATTGAACGCGAACGCCAGAAAACCATTAAAAAGCAGGACGTAGAAGCCCAGGAAACCATTTTGGAACTGGAACGCCAGCTAACCGAAAACGAAGAAAAGCAACGCCGCGAAATAGCGAATATTAAAGCCCGCGAATTTGCCGAAACGGAGCAAGTACGCCAGGAAGGTCGCCTGAAAGCGGAAAAAGCCCGCATTGCCACCGACGAAGAAGTAAAAATTGCGGAGCAAAACCGCGACCGCCAGATATTGGTAGCTGAGCGCAGCAAGCAACGCACCGACGCCGTGGAAACCGAACGTGTAGAACAAGCCCGCATGTTAGAAGCGAACGAACGCGAACGCATTGTGGCCCTGGCCCAGATAGAAAAAGAAAAAGCCATTGAAGAAGAGCGTAAAAACATTCAGGGCATTATCCGGGAACGCGTAACCGTAGAGAAAGCCGTGGTGGAAGAAGAAGAGAAAATAAAAGACACCAAAGCTTTTGCCGAAGCCGACCGGGTAAAAGCCGTGGCCATAACCCAAGCCGAAATGCAAGCCGAAGAAGCGCTGGTAAAAGAAATAAAAGGCGCCGAAGCCGCCCGCAACGCCGCCGAATTCCGCGCCAAGCAATTGCTCATTGATTCCGAAGCCGAACAAGCTTCGGCCGTTAACCGCGCCCAGGCTATTAAAATTATGGCCGATGCCGAAGCTACCCAGGCCGCCGCCCTGGGTTTATCCGAAGCCCAGGTGATGGAAGCCAAAGCCACCGCCCGTCAAAAAGAAGGCGAAGCCGAAGCCGTCGTAACCGAACGCCAGGCCGTAGCTGCGGCCAAAGCCACTAAAGTAAAAGCCGAAGCCCAGGCCGAAGCCGACGAAAAAGTAGGTTTAGTAGCCGCCAAAGTAGCAAAAGAAAAAGGCTTAGCCGATGCCCAGGTAGTGGAAAATATGGCCTCCGCCGAAGAGAAAAAAGGCTTGGCCGAAGCCCGCGTTACCGGACAGAAATTTACCGTAGATGCCCAGGGCATAGAGCAGAAAGCTGATGCCATGAAAAAACTGGACGGTGTAGGCAAAGAACACGAAGAATTTAAACTGCGCCTGGATAAAGATAAGTCTATCGAACTGGCGCAAATCAATATTCAGAAAGATATTGCTGCCTCCCAGGCCGAAGTAATTGCCGAAGCCCTGAAAGCCGCCAAAATTGATATTGTAGGCGGCGAAACCATGTTCTTCGACCAGATTATAGGTTCTATTACCAAAGGCAAATCCGTGGACCGCATGATTGGCAACAGCGATGTTTTGGGTACCGTGAAAGACACGTTCTTTAAAAGTAATGGCGACGGCAAAGTGCATTTCAAAGAAAACCTGCACTACTTCATGAACCAGTTCGGCATGAAATCCGACGACGTGCGCAACCTCAGCATCTCCGCTTTATTACTCAAAATGATGCAACGCAGCGCCGACGGCACCACCACCGACCTGCTCCAACAACTCACCAGCACCGCCACCGCCATGGGTATTTCGGATAAGCCGGTGAAGAGTATTGTATTGAATTAAGGGAAATTCAGAAACCCGGCAGTTTTAATAGCTGCCGGGTTTTAAAATCAACTTAAACGACTTATTTATAAAGCTAATATGCCCGTTAAGTATGTTAATCGCAAAGGCCAGGCAAACTACTTAAGAGCCGTTACGGCCAAGAAAGGCGGCACCCGATATTATATTATCAAGAATCCGGAAAAATACCCAAACACCGCGTTGCTTGATAACCTGCCGGAAGGTTTTGAATTTTATGAACAGCCCAGCGAAGCGCTAGTAGTTTTACGCAAAACTTTACAAACTACTATTACCCCCGAGGAGAAGGAAATAGTAGCGGAAGTAATGCGGAAACACGAAACGGTTGATGATTATATTATTGACACGGAAGCCAATGCAATCTTAATTTACATTGCTCATTTAAGCCGGGAGGAGTTTGGCTTCGATGAAGAGCACTTCCAACTAATTCAGTCACATAACGACAAATTAAGGTTCGAGAAAACAAACCCCGAAACTTACAAAGCCCAACGCTTTTGCCATTTAAGTAACTATTACGGTTGGATTACCATGGAAACCAGCTCTGATTTAAAGTACTTAGCCCAAAAATATTGCTATCATATTGATAAAGAAAGCCTATTAGAATTTTGGATTGAAGGAGAAGAAGATTGGTAAATATGTTTTTAACTGACGCGAAAAAGTTAACACCCCTCCAACTCCCCTCAAGGGGAGAGTATCAGATACTGTGAGCAATACAACTAAATCACCATTGTGAATTTCATTCTGATAAGCATTAAAAAATATTACTTATTATACATTACCTGATTGCACGTTATTGCGAACTCTCCCCTTGAGGGGAGTTGGAGGGGTGTTTATCCTTACTCACAAACTAATGGCTAACTACAAAAACAAAATAATTCCCTACCGGAAAGATTTAAGAGATAAAGCACGTGAGTTAAGAAACCACAGTACCCTTGCCGAAATATTACTCTGGCAACAATTAAACCACCGCCAGTTACTGGGCTACCAATTTCACCGGCAAGTCCCGATGCTAAACTACATTGTAGATTTTTACTGCCATGAATTACTATTGGCCATTGAAGTAGACGGGAATACGCACGAGTACAAAGTTGGCTATGATAAATTCAGGCAAAGAGAAATTGAAGCTTATGGCGTTAGCTTTCTCAGGTTTAATGATAAAGAAGTGAAGCAAAATATAAAGTGGGTGCTTAATGAGATATATTATTGGATAACGGAGCGGCAAAGTAAACACCCCTCCGGCTCCCCTCAAGGGGAGAGTTCGCAATAACGTGCATTCAGATAAAGTAAAACTTTATTGGTTACCCAAGAACCCAAGATATTAGACCTTTTTTCACAGCATCTGATACTCTCCCCTTGAGGGGAGTCGGAGGAGTGTTATCCCTTTATAAAAACATAACCAAAGAACCTTAACCAGTTCCTACAAACCAAAAGTATGAACAACACCAATACCACCGTCGAAACCACCACCCAAAACCAACTGAAAGGCGGCACCTACGAAATATTACGCAACCGCCTGCAAAAAAACGGGCAGGAACTGCGCACCTTATTAGACCAGCTAAACCGCGAAAGGAAAATTGTTTTTGGCGCCATCGAAACAACTTTGCTGGCTACCGAACGGGTTACGACCGAAAATAACTGCGTGCCCTGGGACATGGTGCCGGTGGGCGAATCGTTTATCTTTGGCTACAACGTACACCTGGGCCTGAAATCCGAAATAGAGTTATCGGATGTATTTAGCGTGTATAAGTATGAAGGCCGCACCTTTCATCCGCAAACACTGGACCTCATCCATAACCCCACTTTTACCGAAGATTTTAAGAAGCTGTACAAGTACTACAAAAACACGCAGTTTGTAAAATTTGCCGTAATCGGGTCGCACTTGTTTATGGTGTTCCGGGTGGGCAAGGGCGTGAACGATATTAAAACCTTTAAGTGGCTGGTAAAAGACGGCACCCTCACCTACCTGGATAACCGCTCCGACCACGAATTCACCTTCCCGAACCAACACGATTTCACGTGGAAACGGACGGTGCGCGAAGCCCAGCGCAAAGGCAAATACCCGCACGTATCCATCGAAGACAAAGTATTTGTGGAAACCATCCACGGCGACCTCACCATTAAAGTAGAAGACAACACCGACTCCGGCCGGGGTATTTATTCGGAACCGGTAGAAGACAAAGACCAAACCCTGGACGATTCCGAAATTTACTATGCCGTGTTCGGCAATATTATTCTGCTTAAAATCCGGCCGTACCGCGAAAACAACTACCGCTACCTGGTTTTTAACGCCAAGCTGCGCGAGGCCCGCCGCATTGATGCACTGGCCGATTGCGGCGTATTCCTGCCCAACGACCAAGGTATTATTTACGCCTACGGCTATTACTTGCAAACCGGCGAGTTTAAACAGTTCGAGAATGGCCTGCAGGATATGCTGTTCGAGAAGCGCATTGCTTCGCCGAACGGCGAGGATTTCCTGTACGTGTTTTACAACAAAGAAACCGGGGTTTACCTGCTGCTCTCCTACAACCTCATCACCCAGAAAATAGAGAACCCGATTATCTGCCACGGCTACGCCCTGTTCGAAAACGGTGAGTTGTGCTATTTCCGCGCCGACCCCGAAGCCAAGAAACACCACGCCATTCAAATTTGGCAGACACCTTACATCGGCAGCAACTTTTCGTTTCCGGTCACCAAAGAATCGTACTTGTACAAGCTGGGCAACAAAGACATTGTGCGGGCCATGGCCGAAGCGAACGAAATCCTAAAGCTGCTGCAAAAGGAAGACTCCTACACCAACCTGTACCTGGATTTAATTAAAAAAACCACCAGTATCCTGGATGCTTACCACTGGCTGAACCAACCCGAAGCCTTTAACCTGGCTGCGCCTATCACTGCTATCCGGGCTACCGCTACCAATGCTGTTGACGAATACGAAAAGGTACTGAGCATTAAAAAAAGTACCCGCGAAAACACCAGCCAGGTATTGGGGCAGGCCGAGGCGCTGATTCAAAACTTAAAAATGCAGAAGCCGGCGCATATCAATGATTTTGTAAAGTACCTGGCGGAGCTACGGAGCATGCGGGGCGCAATAATTTCGTTAAAAGAATTACGCTACGCCGATTTAACCCCAATTGAACAATACGAAAATCAGGTGCAGGAATTTACGCAGCTTACCGCCAACGAAAGCGTAACATTTATGCTGAAACCCAATGCCCTGGCACCCTACGAGCAGCGGGTAAAAGACCTGCATAGCGCCATCGATAGAATCGCCAAAGTAGTAGATGCGGATGCGACCGAAAAAGAAATAACTACGGTAGCCGGCGAACTGGAAATGCTGATTGACGTGGTAAGCAACCTGAAAATAGAAGACGCCACCCAAACCACCCAGATTGTCGACACTATTTCCAGCATTTACGCCGGATTCAATCAAACCAAAGCAGCCCTCCGGCACCGGCGGCAGGAACTGGTTAGCGTAGAAGGCAAAGCCGAGTTCAATTCCCAGCTAAAACTCATCAACCAGAGCGTAATTAATTACCTGGACGTATGCGACACCCCCCAGAAAACCGAGGAATACCTGGCTAAACTGATGGTGCAACTAGAAGAACTGGAAGGTAAATTTCCGGATTTTGAGGAGTTCCTGGACCAGGTAAGCACCAAACGCGAGGAAATTTACAGCGCTTTCGAATCGAAGAAAGTAGCCTTGCTGGAAGCCCGGAACAAACGCGCCGACAACCTCCAAAACGCTGCCGATCGCATTTTAAAAGCAGTGCAGAACCGCGCCCAGAAGCTAAGCACTGTAAACGAAATTAACGGTTATTTTGCCGCCGACCTCATGATTGAAAAGGTGCGGAATACGGTGGAGGAACTGCTAACCCTGGGCGATACCGTAAAAGCCGATGCCATTCAGAGCCGCCTCAAAACCCTGCGGGAAGATGCCGTACGCCAGCTGAAAGACCGGAGCGAGCTGTTTGTAGACGGGCAGAATATACTGAAGTTCGGGAAGCACCAGTTTACGGTAAATACCCAGCCGCTGGAGTTAAGTGTAGTGCACCGCCAGGATGCTATGTATTACCATCTTACCGGCACCAGCTTTTTTGAAAAAATAGAAGACAAGCAATTCTTAAGCTTCCGGCCGGTGTGGGAGCAAACCCTGGTATCGGAAAACAACCAGGTTTACCGGGCCGAATATTTAGCCTTTAAAATTTTGCAGGTTGCCCAAAATACTGCCGCCTTGCCCCCAGCCGATAACCTGACCTATTTAAACCTGGATGAACTGCATAAACTAACCACGGCCGAACTAACCGCATACGTACAAAAATTCATGGCCGTGCGTTTCAACGAAGGCTACCTCAAAGGTGTGCACGACCACGATGCAACCCTTATTTTAACCGTCCTTATCCGCCTGCTCAAAACCGTTGATTTGCTTCGCTACCCGTCATCGGCCCGGGCCTGCGCACAGCTCTACTGGAAAGTATTTGCCCCCACCGCCCGCAAAGAAACCCTGCAAAACCAGTTAAAAGGCGTCGGTGCTATTCTGCAGGTTTTCCCCGAAACGCGCCAGTTCCAAAATATTATCCAGGATTTGCAGGCCGATATCCGGCAGTTTGTCCGGGAAACCGGCTTGGGTAGTGAAGAACTGATAGCCGATGCCGGCGAATATTTATTTTACGAACTAACCCGTGGCGATTATTTTGTAGTAGATGCCCAGGCTAATACGCTCACCCAGGATTTCGGGCAATATTTAACCCTGAAGAAAGTTTCCGGTGCTTACGAAGCTTCGGTTCGGGCCCTGGAAGATAATCCGGTGCTGCGCTACGAACTCATCCGGCACTGGCTGCAGGCATACAACAGCCAGCCCAATCTGCCCGACAAAACCGAATACCTTGACGAAGCGGCGGTGCTGTTATTTACGCAGGAGCAGCCGGGCCGACAGGTGCTGAATGTATCGCTGCACGACGTATTAGCTGATATGCGAGGCGCGCACCCGCTGCTGCAGGAGCAAACCTACTCATTCCATTTCCACGCGTTTAACCAAAAACTGAAAGCCTACGATACTACCGTAGCACCCCAGTACACGCAGTTCAGCGAACTAAAAAAGTTTTTGGTGCATACTTTTGCGCAGGATTTGCGCCTGCACGAATTTAAGCCACGGGTGCTGTCGTCTTTTGTCCGGAACCGGCTGATTGACGAAGTTTATTTACCGCTCATCGGGGCGAACCTGGCGAAGCAGATTGGTACTGCCGGCGAAGCCAAACGCACCGATTTAATGGGTATGCTGCTGCTGTTATCGCCGCCCGGCTACGGCAAAACCACCCTCATGGAATATATTGCCAACCGTCTGGGCCTTATTTTCATGAAGATAAACGGACCCGCCATTGGTCACCAGGTTACTGCCCTAGACCCGGCCGACGCACCCAACGGGGCCGCCCGCGAAGAGCTGCAAAAACTGAACCTGAGCTTTGAGATGGGCGATAACGTAATGATTTACTTAGACGATATTCAGCATTGCAACCCGGAGTTCCTGCAAAAATTTATTTCGCTATGTGATGCCCAGCGCAAAATAGAAGGCACCTACAAAGGCAAAAGCAAAACCTACGATTTCCGGGGCAAAAAAGTATGCGTGGTAATGGCGGGTAACCCCTACACCGAAACCGGCGATAAATTCCAGATACCCGACATGCTGGCCAACCGGGCCGACATTTATAACCTGGGCGATATTATCGGCAACACCGAAGACGCGTTTAAACTGAGCTATATCGAAAATGCGCTCACCTCCAACGCCACCTTAGCCCCTCTGGCCGGAAAGAAAGACGTGTACGCCCTGTTGCACCTGGCTGCCACAAACCACAGCGAAAACTTAAACCTGGAAAACAACCACACTCCCGAAGAAATAAACGAATACGTGCTGGTGCTGCAAAAGCTACTTAAAATACGCGACATCATCCTGCAGGTAAACCTAGAATACATCCGGTCGGCGGCGCAGGCCGATGCATACCGCACCGAACCGCCGTCTAAGCTGCAAGGCTCTTACCGCAACATGAACAAGCTAGCCGAAAAGGTAATGCCCATTATGAACGACGAGGAACTGCAAACGCTCATCCTATCGCACTACGAAGCCGAATCCCAAACCCTAACCACCGGCGCCGAGGCCAACCTGCTCCAATTTAAGCAACTCATGGGCGTGGCTACGCCCACCGAAACCCAGCGCTGGGAAGACATCAAAGCCACCTTCGTGCGCAACCTAAAACTAAACACCTTCGGCTCTGGCAACCAGGTAGGCCAGGTACTCGCGCAGATGGAGAATATATCGGAAGGGTTGAGTGGGATTAAGGAAGTTCTGGGGCAGTTGAGTACGGATAAGATTGGGTTGGATGGGGAGTTTTAAAATGTAAAAGTACATTTTATAAAGTTGGATGTCCGGTATAAATTAAAATTTAACTACCCTAAATTTAATTCGTAAATTGTATATCAGATAAACTACATTATCATGAATATCGAACGTACTGAAAACGAAATAATTATTCGGCTCCCGGCTAACGTGGACACCGAAGGCTTACAACGTTTTTTTATTGATTATTTAATTTATAAAGAAGCAACGGACAAATTGAAGGCATTTAAAACAAAGAAATAAAATCTCTAAAGATAAAAAAAGGAGCGAATAGTGGAAACTTCATTTATAAGATTAAGTGGCGACAAATTAAAAATTAAAATAGCCTTAGTATCATTCAAAGAAGATGGAAATACCATGGTTTATGCGCCGGCTTTAGATATGTATGGGTATGACATTGATGAAGAGAAAGCCAAGAAATCTTTTGATGTTGTAATTGAGGAGTATTTAAAATTTACAATTTCGAATAAAACCTTAGAAGAAGACTTAACTAATTTGGGCTGGAAAGTAGTCCGGACAAAAAACGAAACAGAGTTTGTTTCTCCTGCTTTTCGGGAATTACTAGACACGAACGAAACCCTACAGGATATCTTCGACAAAGACTTTCATAAATTTAATGAAACGGTAGAGATAGCTGAAATTGCCTAACCTATGTCCCGTACCTCTCTTTCTAATGTATCTGTTCGGGAGTATAGAATTATTTTGGCAAATGCCGGCTGCACTTTTATTCGCATTACCGGCGGGCATGAGTTCTGGACAAAACCAGGCTTAACCCGCCCTATTGCTTTCCAAACGCATATTAATCCGGTGCCGGAACGAATAATTAAACAGGGGCTAACGGCCTTGAAGTTGACCCGGCAGGAATTCTTTGACCTCCTTAAATAAAAGGCACACTACTTTCATCTGAAGATAATATTTAAAAGATGGCGCTTTTAACCCTAACCTACGAATACCAACAGGAAGCCGAAGGCATTTCCATTACTTGCCTGCATACCGATGAAATTTATACCCATTGTTATAGTGAGGAAGATATAGAAGCCACTACCATTGAAGCTAGTGAATTGATTCTGGAAGATTATATTGGCCAGGTAGTGCCTTTAAAAAATTACACCCAACACGTCACTTTAGAAAAAAATCAGTTCCAATTGGTTTTCGATACTACCACGGGAAAGCATCTGGCGTTAGTTTCGGCTTAGTTTTATATGATTTTAAATATTCAACAAGAGATCTCTCAAAAGAGACCTCTTGTATTTGACCCAATTAAATAACTTATATTAAGCACTTTATCTCTTATTATTACTATATCCAACTTCATTTAATTCCTAAAACTAATTATATTAATTTAAGGAAGAATCACAAGGCTCCTGCCTATATATAACCCGATTAAAAATGAATGAAAAAGTAAGCAGTATAATAAGTGGAACTTTTGAAATTGACTTAATTGAAATTGAGCTTAGAAAGGGAGATACTTGTATCACAGGAAAAGGAGTTATATATCAAAAAAATGAAGAACTTCATCTTAAGCTCTTTAATGATAACCCTATAGATGAAGAATGTAAAATAGAAGAGTTCGTAAATTCAGTAAATCAGCCTAATAAAACAAAAATACTACGAGAAGACGATTATTACATTTTATTAGGCAAAGACCAAGAAGGGAATACATACAAAAGCAAAGCCGTTGTATTTTACGTAGCTACTGAAATAATATCAGGAAAATTGTATTCTGATTTAATAAAAGAAAAAACAGATGAATGGAAGTCAGTAACAAATACCTTAGAGATTTATATAAATGATAATAATTCTATTCCTCTAAATGACCGTAAAAATACACGTGCTCTATTCAGTAAAAGTGAAATACAATATTCCGAAACATCTGAGGATGCATGGTTTTTTAATGTTCCAGAAAAGTATAAAATACAAGTACAAAGAAATAATAGGTATCAAAAAATCCTAGTTAGAACAGAATGTAAAGTATCTGAAGATGAAATAAATAAATTATTAGATTCTTTACGGTTTGTTTTCGGTCGATACTTCGATTGGTTCTATATAAACTATAATTTCGGTAGTAAAGAGAAATTTCATTTAAGAAGGAGCAGTAATGTAAATACAATTTTTGTCCCACCATTGAAAATAAACAATAATTACAATGTAGAAAATTATGAAAAGCTTTTCAACTGTTATTATAATTACTTGTCCAAATCAGATGAAGCAGCCAAAAATTTAAATTTTCATGTTCGTAAAACAAATATTGCGGGATATTCTTATTTGGGAGCATTCGAGTTAGTACTTGCTACCTCTATGGAAGGACTTCTTAAAATATTTAAAACTGAAACGAATACAACAAAAAGTAAAGATGATAAAACTGCAAGTGACATCAGAAAAGTAAAAAAGTTCTTAGTAGAAGCTTTTGGGAAAGAAGAAAATCAAGTCAAAAACAGAGTTGATGGGCTTTTAGATAATATGCAAGCAATCAGCCCTGCAGGTATTTTAAACCAATTGATAGCTTCAGAAATAATTGACAAAAAATATAAGTTTAAGGATTTATACAAAAAATTTAGAAACTCTTTAGCTCATGCAGATTTGCCTAACAGCGATACGATTAAACGTTTAAGTGATTTAAACAAAATTTTAGCTTTGTTTTACCATTTAGTATTCTTACAGATTGGCTACAACGGACAATTTACAAATTACTTCAATGATGAGCTAGAGGATTTTACGCATACTATTAAATAAACGTCTGCCGCCATTTTGAACCACTTGGCGCGCGTTTAGCGAAGTGTAATGCGTGCCAAAGATAAGCCTTCTCTTATCGGTTAGGCTCGGCAATCAGCACCTCTAACGGAAAGCGTAGCCCCCGGTGCAGGTTTCGAATCATTTCCAAGGAAAGAGAACGTTTGCGGCTGAGTACTTTGGATACGTTACCCTTATTACCCATATAAGGCACCAAGTCCTCCTGCTTTAAACCCAACTCTTCCATCCGAATCTTAATGTATTCTATCGGATCTGGCTCTTCAATCGGGTAGTTTTCCTCCTCATACTTGTTTATAAGCAGAGCCAGTATCTCCAGCTCGTCCGCCTCCGGCGTGCCCGGTTCCGCTTCCCACAGCGCTCGTATTCTTCCAAGAGCAGCCTGGTAATCAGCTTCGGTACGAATTAATTTTATATCCATGGTAGAATGCTTTATATAATATAATTCTGCTCTTTTAAAGGTCTTTTATTTTAATTTTATCGTACTCGGCATGCGTACCCAGCCATAGTACATATACCCTTTTTGTTCTGAATCCGACCAAAGCCACCAATCGGTAATCATTGGCCTTGATATTGAAAACGACCTTGCCATCTACCACCAATTCTGCGCTGGGAAAGTCGAGCCGCATGTCTTTTACGCTTTCCCATTCGGCTTTTTTGACTGTTTTAAACCAAGCGGTTAGGTAAGGTTTGGCGGCTGCATGCTTTTCATAGTAATCCCGGATAGCCTTGTAACTGATGATGTGCATGAGGGGAATAATAAGTTATGACAAAAATAGTATTTTATTGTCAAAAAGACAACTTTTCTTCTCTTTTGGAAATACGCTTTCTTTTGTTTTAACGGAGGCCCGGCACTTTGTGCAACAAACCAGCTGGATTCTTATCAGCTTTGATCCAGCCTATTTTTAAATCGTAACTAAACTTAAATAATCCATCAGTAAGAGCCACACCACCTTTAAAAATCCACTTATCCCGGCATAATCCCGGGCTGAAGAATATAAATACTGTTCCGGATCTTCTACAACTTCGCTTTGTACCGGGTTTTGGTGGAGGTAATTTAGCTTTTGCGCTTGTAAATAATTGGTATCTAACAGCAGCGGGTGGTTGCCGTCCGGCCATACTTTGTAGTACTGTACCCGTTTCAGGTTTGCGTCGGCTTTGGTAAATGCCGGTAGTAACCATGCCTTTCGGCTTTCATTTATTTCCGGAAGCAATTCTACTAATTGCCGACTGGTATGCTTTTTTAAATCCCGCAAAATGACAGCCAATGGTTTGCCTGTTGTACTGATAATCAGGTGCAAATGGCTTTCCATTAAGCACCAGCCATGAATAACCAGTCCTTTTTTGCTCCTGGCAATATGGCAACGAAGCGATAATGATGCGTTTGCATTCCTTGCAGGTAAAAAGGTTTATCCAGTAAACAACCGTGGAAGTCACAAAGTAAATACCCTGGGAATCATTAAATTTATACTGCTCCGGCATCTTTCCCCGCTATTTAAAAGACTTTTTGGCAAAAATATTAAGGCTTTTAAACGGGTTTACGTTGGCACGCGTTCCGCTTCGCTAAACACGCGCCAGGTTAAGGATAAGGGTGGTAAAACTTATTATCAAAAAGAATATAGTTATTTCTGTTTAGGTACTTAAATTAACCCCTGCATTCTGATTTTATAAACTATTCCCAATGAAACTCTTCGTTACCTTATATCTAATTGTGCTAACGGCTTCTGGCCTTTTTGCCCAAACCAAAACAGCAGCTAGCCCCACTCCCGCCGACCAGCAAGCGGTGGAAGCTACCGTGAAAACCTTATTTAATAGCATGCTGGCCGCCGATACGGTTATGGCCCGCTCGGTTATAGCGCCGAACTTCCGCGTTATCGTGCTGGTACAAAACCCAGACAAGCAAACCAGCACCCGCGAAACGTCCGCCAAACAGTTCCTGGCCCAGATAGCCTCTAAACCGCCCCAAACCCTAGACGAAAGGTACTGGGCCGGCCAGGTGCAAATAGACGGCGACCTGGCTTCTTTCTGGTGCCAGTACGCTTTCTTTAACGCGGGTAAGTTTAGCCATTGCGGCACCGATGTATTTCAGTTGTACCGCTCACCGCAGGGTTGGAAAATTGTAAATTTATCCTATAATATCCGGCGCGAGGGCTGCGACATGAAAGCTATTCCGGCAAAGTAAAGGCTTTCAAGCCATTAGCTTAGGTGCAGTCACAATGTTGGTTACTAGTAATTGATTTCCGCCCTTAAATTTATAGGTATTTAAAGCTGCGTATAATATTTTTATTACACTTACCCTGGTTCTTACTTACAAGCCGCCATCAACTGCTTATTTAACTCCTCAAACAAAACGGTATTCCCCTCCTGCTGGTACTGGCTGATGTTTTCCTGGAAAACCGGAATATCGTAAATAAAAGCTTTTAAAGCATCGGGGCTTAGGTCCGTGAAGTGGCGGCCGTAACCCAATTTTTGCACCTGGGCCGCATTTAAAAACTGTTCGAACTGGTTGGCAATGGGTACGGAGCAAATGGGCTTGTGCAGGTAAACGGCTTCGCTGAGTAAAGAAAAGCCACCGTTGGCCAGCACGGCTTTGGCGGTAGCCAGGTTTTGGATAAACGCCGTTTCGCTGAAAGCTTTTAGCTGTACGTTGCCGTGTTGTTCTTCTTTGTTAAAGCCGTATACTAGGAATTTTTCTTGGGGCAACTGCTGCAATAATTCAATTAAGTTTTTGTGGCTGGTGCTGGTTTGGTATACCAAAATATGGTCGTGTATTGCGGGTTTAGCCTGCAGTATTTCGTCCCGGATAATGGGCGGCACCAGCGTAGTACGTTCTTTGCGCAAGGGTGCCGCAAAAAACGTAGCGATTAAATAATGTTCGGAGTTAGGCACTTTGCCTTTTACAATGTTTTTGGCAATAGCAAAGTTGTTGCGCTCCGTTGCCGGAATAATAATATCTAACTTAGCCCGGTTAATAATTTGCATGTTATCGATGCTGATAACCGGCAAACGGTGGTATTTGGCAAACAAATACGAGAACGATTCAAAATCCGAAATAATTAACTCCGGGCTGAATTGCTCCAACAACGTGCGATAACGATGGAAGTTTGCCTGCAGGTTGGTCGGGGCAGTGCGTAAAGTAAGCACAGCGGTTTTCAGGACCGAAACGGCGGCATGGCGGTAAGCCAGGTGGTAACCTTTTATTTCGTGTACCCGGTCCGGAAAAGCTTTCGCTAAAAACTGGTAAGCCCGTGCACTCGACACCACCTGCACCTCGTGGCCCTGCGCCAGTAAATAAGTGATAATTACTTTACTGCGGGTGGAATGGCCCATGCCCTCGCCGGGCACACCGTATAATATTTTCATGTAAATATGCGACCTAAATTAAAGCACCTAAAAAACTAAGCAAATATAACCGGCTACTAATGCTTTTAAAACTTATAACCTTTAACTTAAAACTTACCACTTACTAAGTTAATTTAAATGTTTGGGAAGCACGCCAAATAAGCGGTTGAGCAAACCAGTTACAGAAAAAATATAAGCCAGCATCAGCCCAAAAGCGGCACCCAGGGCTACATCGGTTTCGGTATGCACGCCCAAAGCTACCCGGGAAAGCCCTACCAGCACGGCCCAAATAATGGGTACAATCAGCCAGAATTGCTTTTGCGGCGGCAAGACACGCCACAACCAAAACACCAGGATACTGCCCAATAAAAAAGCATTTTGCGCGTGCCCCGACGGAAAAGAATACCCAGCTTCCTGTACCCAATGGTTTAATACCCGCGGGGCAATAGCTTTTACCTTCTCCGGGTTGGCCTGAATAAACTGTTGTAAATATTCGCGCCGTTGGGCTACCTCGTTTTGGTAATATTGCAGCAGCAAGGCAGGATCTTGTCTCGAAGATTGCAGTAAATAAACGTGGCTGGGACGGGGCTTCCGAATAAGTGGTTTCAGGCCGTACTCGTTGGCAAAAGCAATACCACCTACCACTAAAGTAAAAAAGCTAAGCGAACCCGCAAAAGAAGCCATCCTTTTCTTCCAAGTCTGGCGGGAAGTTGCCAATATGCCGCAAAGCGTTATAACCAGAAAAGCGGTACCATAAACACCACCCGATTCCGACAGAAAATACCAGAAGTTGGTATCCCAATCGCCGCTTTCGTAGCCGCAAAAAGCAATAGGCAGGCTAAACAGCATTACTACCATTACCAACCAGGCCCCAAGGTTTAATAAAATGGCTCGTCTATGATTCTGAAAATGCGCGCGCATCTGTTTTTTTAAAGTACCATCATTTCGTTCCACAAGCGGCCGAACTCCCGGCTAAAGTTTTTTACCAGGATTTTATCGTTTGTTATAATCAGGTTTTCGTGGTTATACTGGGCTGCGCTGCGGGTCCAGTTGTAACTGCCGGTCAGAACGGTTTGGTTGTCCAGAATAGCAAATTTGTGGTGCATGTGGTTGGTGGTATTATCAATGCGCACCGGAATACCAACCTGCGCGAGTTCCCGGATATCAGAGCCTTTATCGTAAAGTTTTTCGTTGTCGGTTAGTATTTTTACCGGAATACCGCGGCGGTGGGCCTGCAAAATGGCCCGGGTAATGCGGTCGTCGGAGATGGTAAAAACGCATATCTTAAGAGAGCTTTTCGCCCTGCTGATGCCCGCAATAATAGCATTTAAACAAGCATCGCCGGGACTGAAGTAGGCTTTATTATCTGTTTGACCGGTTTTGGTTAATAAAGAAAGGATATTTCTCATGTAAGGAGATAAAGGGTAAAAGCCAGCTAAAGTAAGTTAATTTCACTTTGGTAAGTAATACTATAGTCAAATTATTTCTATTCGAAACAGATATCAGCTAATCCATATACTACATACAACCTGTTCGCATAACCGGATACGGCAATAAATATCTAATCTTATCATCTTAACCAAAGACTATAAACCACGGGTCTTTAAAGAACGGGAAAAGACTCATTTGCCGAATAAAGGAACATTCGCCAAAATGCCTGCGTATGTTAACTTCCTCCTAACCTCAAAATAATGAAGACAACACAAAAAACATATTTACGCGCCCTAGGCATGGGCACTGTAGCGGGTATGCGCTCCATGATGGCGCCGGCGCTTTTGAGTCATTTCCTGGTTAAATCACCGGCCGGGGAGCTTAATTTTTCGCCCTTGCATTACCTGCAATTACCAAAAGTTGCCCAGGGTTTAAAGTTGGCCGCTGGTGCCGAATTAGCAGGTGACAAAATACCTAGTGTACCCGACCGCACTATACTACCAGTAATCTCGACCAGAATTTTATCCGGTGCCTTGGTGGGAGCTACCCTAGCTAAGGCCAACAAACAAAATACTTTAACCGGTGCCTTCATCGGCGGGGCGGCGGCGGCGGCTTCCTCTTACCTGTTCTGTTATCTTCGGAAAAAGCTGGTAAGTACCACCGGTTTGCCAGATTTTCCTTTTGCTTTAGTGGAAGATGCCTTAGCTGTAACGGGCGGCTACATGATTGCCAAAGGATAATAACTTGTTCTGGTAGCTGACTATGCCGGCTACCAGAACAGTTAAATGTTATATATATACCTCTTTTTTGCTAATTTATAAAACTATCTTAAATACCTGGCAAGCCATATGGATTTTAACATTTTCTAAAACCATAACCGCGAAAGCACAAGCCGGCCGCGGCTACTATCCTTCATTGTAATACTTTATACTTGCCTTTTCTTTTCCCGCTGCTTAGATAGGAAACTATATACTGCTATCTTCGCTCATTAGAACTTCCATGGGGACTTCTTTGGGTTTTACGTGTCTTCACCTACACCTTTACCGCTTTGTCCCTTTCTTGTTCTTTTACTGAACAGGCTCCATGAAAAAATTGCAAAACACCATTAAAGATATTGCCCGGGATTTAAATTTATCTCCTTCAACCGTTTCACGGGCATTAAACGATCATCCTCATATCAGTCAGGAAACCAAGCAAAAGGTAAGAGAAGCCGTAGAGAAACTAGGATACCGGCACAATGCGATAGCAGCTAGCCTGCGCAATAATAAATCTAATATCGTTGGCCTTATTGTTCCCCGGATTTCCATGTTTTTCCAGTCTACAGTAGTTACAGCTATTCAGAATAAATTGCACGAGCAGGGTTATAACTTAATGATTTGCCAATCGAATGATTCGCCGGCTCTGGAAAAGGAATTGGTAAATGTATTATATGCCTCACGGGTAGAAGGATTAATTGTGGCCTCCACTTTATATACAACCGATTTTTCACCCTTCGATATTTTTTTAAATAATAATATTCCCCTGGTATTTTACGACCGGCTTCCAAAGAATTATGCTGCTCATAAAATTCATGGCGATGAATACCAGGGAGGCTACCAATCTACCCGGCATTTAATAGAGCAAGGTTGCCGGCGAATTGCCCATATAGGCGGACCTTTAACCTGTAACTTATACCAGGATCGTTTTCAGGGTTACCAGGATGCTCTCCGGCAAGCGGGTATGGAACTGGATAAGGAAACTGTTTTTTTTCATGAGCTAACGAAAGAAAACGCTTTAAAAGATTGTAACGAAATGTGGCAAAAAAGTAATTTCCCGGATGGTATTTTTGCCTGCAACGATACTACTGCTATTGCTATAGTAGAGTTTGCCCGGGAACTTAATATTCTGATTCCGGAAAAATTAAAGATAGCTGGTTATACCAATGATCCCCGTAGCCAAATTATTGAACCTCCTATAACTTCCGTGGAACAATTTCCCTATCAGGTAGGAGAAGAAGCCGCCAGTCTGATGTTGAAATTGATTCAACACAAAATTGAACCAGATAAAAATTATATTTCTATAACTACTCCCATAGAACTGGTAAAACGGAAATCAAGCTCTTAGAAAAAAGTAAATAATGTAATTTAATAGTTGTTTTTTGCTTCGTAAATTAAAATTATTTATTATGCAAACGATTGCACTAAGGTATAGTCATTAGAATGGAGCTGGTTAACATTTTATAGTAATTAATATAAATAGGAATGAGCGGAATAAAGCAATGCTCATGGCGCGATAAAGTAATGGTTATAATGGGGCTACATTAGGGGTGTTTAATTAATCAATCCAAATTTAAAGCAGAATTTATTTATGTCATTAATACAAAGCTGGCGCTGGTATGGCCCCCACAATCCGGTATCGTTGCAAGATGTAAAACAGGCCGGGGCAACAAATGTGGTAACCGCCTTGCATCATATTCCGAACGGGCAGGTTTGGACGATTGAGGAAATCAGGAAACGAAAAGCCATGATTGCCGAGGCCGGGCTCACCTGGAGTGTCGTGGAAAGTGTACCCGTACACGAGGCTATTAAAACCCAAACCGGAGAATACCAGCAGTACCTAGAGCATTACAAGCAGTCTATCCGGAATTTAGCTTCTTGTGGCATTTTTACGGTTACCTACAATTTTATGCCGGTGTTGGATTGGACCAGAACCGACTTGAGCTATACGGTGGCGGATGGTTCCAAGGCGCTCCGTTTTGAAAAAGCAGCTTTTATTGCTTTTGACGCTTTTATTCTGAAAAGAAAAAAAGCAGAAAACAGTTATACGCCAGCAGAACTACAAAAAGCAAAACAGCGCTTAAACGAAATGTCGGCCGCGGAAAAGCTGCAGTTACAACGGAATATAATAGCCGGCTTGCCGGGTAGCGAAGAAAGCTTTACTTTAGAACAGTTTCAGGTTGCTCTGGATGCTTACCAAGACATTAGTGCCGATAAACTAAGAAAGCATTTAATCTACTTTTTGCAGCAAATTATTCCGGTAGCGGAAGAAATCGGCGTAAAAATGGTGATCCATCCGGATGATCCGCCCTACAGCATTTTGGGTTTACCCCGCATTGTGAGCACCGCCGCCGATGTGGCCGCTTTATTTAAAGCGGTGCCTTCCTTACACAATGGTTTGTGTTTTTGTACCGGTTCTTTTGGGGTAAGAGCCGATAATGACCTGCCCGGAATAGTAAAGCAATTTGGAGACCGAATAAACTTTATTCACCTGCGGAACATTAAACGGGACGAAGAAGAAAATTTTTACGAAGCTAATCACCTGGAAGGAGATGCGGATATGTATGCTGTAATGAAAGAAATTGTAACCCTGATGCAAAACCGGCAGATCAGCATTCCCATGCGGCCCGATCATGGTCACCAGATGCTGGATGATCTGCATAAAAAAACAAATCCGGGTTATTCTGCTATTGGTCGTTTACGCGGTTTAGCCGAATTAAGGGGGTTGGAAATGGGCATTGAAAAATCGCTTTTCAGCAAGTAAATTAATTACCAGACCCTCTTTACTTGGTTATAACATCTTGCAGGAAAGAATAAAGCAATAGCTTCCGGTTTAAATTTAGAATAATTACTTCATCCATTATCAAAACTTATGAAAGCAAAATATATAATATTAGCTGGTTTTTTATTTCTTACATTTTCAGGGTTTTCGCAGCAAAAAAAATCCGGGCAGTGGCAAAATTTGTTTAACGGCAAGAATCTGGCGGGTTGGAAGCAATTGAACGGCCAGGCCAAGTATGAGGTTAAAAACAATGAAATTATTGGCACTACCGTTTCCGGTGAGCCCAATTCCTTTTTAGTAACCGACAAGGAATACGGCGACTTTATTCTGGAACTAGAACTGAAACTGGATGCCCCCATGAATTCGGGCATTCAATTCCGCAGCTTAAGCACCCCAAATTATCAGAATGGCCGGGTGCATGGGTATCAAATGGAAGTGGACCCTTCGGACCGGTCCTGGAGCGGGGGAATTTACGACGAAGCCCGGAGAGGCTGGCTTTACTCCTTAGAATTCAATCCCGAGGCAAAGAAAGCTTTTAAGAAAACCGATTGGAATACCTATCGCCTAGAATGTATTGGTACTACCATCCGAACCTGGGTGAATGGCATACCCACCGCCCACTTGGAAGATGCAGAGACCGCCAAAGGATTTATTGCGCTACAGGTGCATTCGATTGGTAAAAACGATAAAGCCGGCAGCCAGATTCGGTGGCGTAACATTCGCATCCAAACCGAAAATTTAAAACCGGCCCCTTTAACTTCTATTTTTGTGGTTAATACCTTACCTAATCGGGTTTCGGAACAGGAGCAGAAAAATGGTTATGTTTTATTGTGGGACGGTAAAACTACCCAAGGCTGGCGGGGCGCTTATAAAAAGAGCTTTCCGCAGCAAGGCTGGGAACTAAAAGATGGTGAACTCCGGGTGCTAAAATCAAATGGCAGCGAATCAACCAACGGCGGTGATATTGTTACCCAAAACGAATATGGGGCTTTTGAATTGCAGTTTGATTTTAAGTTAACCGAGGGAGCTAATAGCGGCGTTAAATATTTTGTAACCGAATCAGAAAACAACAAAGGCTCTGCCATTGGTTTAGAATACCAAGTTTTGGATGATGAGAAGCATCCGGATGCCAAGTTAGGTGCCGCCGGAAACCGGACTATTGCTTCTTTATATGATTTAATACCATCTTTGAAAACCTCCGGATCCCGGAAAAAAATAGGCGAGTGGAACCGTGGTATGGTGCGGGTATTACCGGATGGCAGCGTGGAGCACTGGCTTAATGGGTATAAAGTTACGGAATATAAACGTGGCACACCTATCTACAATGTTTTAGTAGCCAGAAGTAAATATAAAGATTATCCTAACTTCGGCATGGCCCCTAAAGGCAGAATTCTGCTGCAGGACCATGGTGATTTGGTATCTTTCAGAAGTATAAAAATTAAAGAGCTGAAGTAAATTTATACAAGAGTAAAGTTAAAACTTGTACCAAATTTAAGGGTGATATAAATTACCCGTTGGATATTTTACTTATTATTTTTCCTGTAAAAAAAATAGCTCCTATTTGTTCTTTTTCAGAGCTGTTAAATGCATAATCAAGTCTGAAGAACTTAATAGATGTAACTAACTTCTAGGTTTATAATAGATTAGTTGAATTGGTGTAAACATACTTAAAATTTTTAGTGAAAATTTTAACCTATTTCATTAAAAAAGAAACAGTAAGTTTTTCAAGTAATTAAACAATTTTTATTAAAATATTATAAAGGGTAAAATTTATAAAATTCGCTTTTTATCCATAACTCCTCAAAAATTGCTTTTAATAAAAATTTGTATAAGTTTAAACATAATATAATTAGCAAGGTCTGAAGAAAAGATAAATACATCCTACCTATTTTAAACCTGATCGATTTGGATGTACGTGTTAAATTGTATTTAAATTAGCTATAATTTGAATAACCAATAATTTTTATGTATTAGAAAATTTTATTAAAAGACCTTTTAAATTGATATAGTCTTATGCAAACGTTTGCATAAACAAATTGCAGTACATCATAAAATTTAGCGCTTTATACAGTTTCCACCACAACTTTTCACCTATAATAAACTAGCATTTATGCAAAAATCTACTAAAGAATGGCAAAAGGCGGTTATTGGTTTATTTATGTTTTATGCATTTAATGCTCCAGCCGAAGCGGCAGCATTAAATACCAGAGATGTAAAATTAGCCAATAATATTTTTGCACCTGTTAATTCCAATCCAATGGTAAATTGGGAAATAACCGGGAAAGTAGTATCTGCTTCCGGAGAAGCCTTACCTGGCGTGACTGTATTGTTAAAAGGTACTACCAACGGTACAGCAACAGGAACTGATGGCACCTACTCTTTAAGCGTACCAGAAACCGGCGGAACCCTGGTTTTCTCTTTTGTTGGCTACACCACCCAGGAAAAAGCTTTCACAGGACCAGGCCCTGTAAATATTACCTTAGCCGATGATGCCAAAGCATTGGAAGAAGTGGTAGTGGTAGGTTATGGCACCCAGAAGAAAAGTGACATAACTGGTTCAGTGGCATCTATTAAATCGGAAGATATTACGGTGGTGCCCGTAACCAATGCTTCGCAAGCGCTGCAAGGCCGGGTAGCAGGTGTAAATGTAACTACAGCCGGATCTAAACCCGGAGCCGGGGTAACCGTGCGAATTAGAGGTAACCGTTCTTTTTCTGCTGGTAATGATCCTTTATATGTGATTGATGGCATTCCTATTACCGGAGGTTTAAACGATATAGCCCCCCAGGATATTGAGTCGATGGAGGTGCTAAAGGATGCCTCGGCTACGGCTATCTACGGTTCCAGAGGTGCAAATGGGGTAGTGTTAATTACTACTAAACGGGGCAAACTGGGTAAACCGCAACTAACATACGATTCTTACGTGGGCTTTTCGCAAGCTTTGGGGAAGGTAGATGTAATGAACGGAGCAGAATTTGCCGAATACAAAAGAGAATCCAGAAGAGCTACTGGTAATTACAATGACAACGACCCGGATGCGGATGCGAAATTGTTTCAACCGGTAGAATTAGAATCAATAGCAACAGGCATATCTACTAATTACCAGGATATGATGTTAAGGAAGGGTTTAATCCAAAATCACCAGTTAGGCTTAAATGGCGGTACGGAAACCACGAAGTATGCCCTTTCTCTTAATTTTTTTCAGGACAAGGGTATTATCAAAATTCAGGATATGACCCGGTATACCGTACGCCTGAACTTAGATCAGCAATTAGGGAAACGGATTAAATTAGGAGCATCTACGCTAGCTAGTAAAAGTATTATAAATGGATATGATTTAAATCCGTATGATGATGCTTTATCGGAAAACCCGCTGGGGTTGCCTTATGATGAACAAGGAAACCTGATATTTCTGCCGACCAACGATGGGCTTCGCTCCAATCCGTTAAGCGAACTTGTACCCGGAGCCAACATTAACAGGGAAGATCGCATGCGTATTTTCAGTAGTTTGTACGGCGAACTAAGTATTGCGGATGGACTGACATATCGTTTAAATTTTGGCCCGGATTTAATTCAAAGTCGTACTGGCAATTTTACGGGTCGTTTAACTAATGCCCGCCGAAATAACGATCCCACTGCTGGCACCAGGGAAAACCAAGTATTTAATTACACCCTCGAGAATATTGTTAATTATAATAAGACATTTGCTGAGAAGCATAGCATAGGTTTTACCGGGCTATACAGTGTGCAGCAGCGGCAACAGGAAGCAACCAATATTGATGTGCAAGGAATACCGGCCGAACAAATGGAATATTATAATCTGGGGTCTGCTTTAACAGTATCCGGGGTTGGGTCTTCTTATCAAAGATGGAATATTCTATCTTATATGGCGCGGGTAAATTATGGATTTAAAGATCGCTATTTAATTACCCTTACCGGCCGGGCCGATGGATCTTCCCGTTTTGCCGATGGAAAAAAATGGGGTATATTTCCCTCAATAGCATTGGCCTGGAATATTCAAAATGAATCCTTTATGCAGGATATGAGCTGGTTGTCTATGTTAAAATTACGTGCCAGTTATGGCGAAACAGGCAATACCGGGATTGATCCCTATCAAACCCAAGGATCATTAAGCCGAACTACGTATTCATTCGGCAATACCGGGGTACTGGGTTTCAGGCCCGGAGCTATCCGTAATAATGATTTGCGTTGGGAAACAACCCAATCGGCTAACATTGGTCTAGATTTTGGCGGTTGGAACAACCGGGTTACCGGTACCTTAGAATTTTACCGGCAGAATACCCGGGATTTATTAATGAGACGACAGCTACCCTTAACGAGTGGCTTTGGCGATGTTCTGGCCAATGTTGGTAGTACCCAGAATTCAGGAATAGAATTATCTCTTTCTACCCGTATTATACCCGGAAACGATAACGGTGGATTTAGCTGGGACATGGATTTAAATGCCTTTGCTAATAGAGAGAAAATTACTAAGTTGTTTCAAGGTGAAAAAGATGATGTTGGCAATGCCTGGTTTATCGGACAACCAATAAGAGTATTTTATGATTACGAAAAAATTGGTATATGGCAAACCGATGAAGCAGAGCTAGCAAAAGTATATGGCCAAAAACCCGGTGAAATAAAAATTAGAGACGTTAACAACGACAAAAAAATAACGGCTGAAGATAGAGTTATTCTGGGGACAGACCGGCCTAAGTGGCAGGGCGGAATTACGCAACGGTTTGCCTATAAAGGATTTGACCTGTCAGTTTTTGTTTTCGGCCAGTTTGGCAATATGATTCTGAGCCGTATTCATGATGGTGATAGAACTTCTTTATTCGGACGATATAATAGCTTAGATGTAGATTACTGGACGCCTACTAATCCGACCAATGCCTATCCTAGGCCTAATCAGAATCAGGAAACACCAGTCTACCGCTCTACCCTCATGTATTTTGATGGCACCTTCGTAAAGGTCCGCAATATTAACCTGGGGTATAATGTTCCAACTAATTTTGCGAACAAAATAAGAATGCAATCCTTAAGGATATACGCTACTGCCCAACAGCCATTCGTATTTTCTTCCTATGTCCGCAAGCACAAAGGTGTCGATCCGGAAGTTGACCCGGACGAGGCCGACGTAGAAACTCCCTCCTTTTCTCAGTACTTATTAGGAATAAATGTTCGATTCTAAGGAAAATTAAGCAAAGTATGTTATGAAAATTAAAGTTCTTATTCTTCTGATATTTACCGGGTATCTTTCTTCTTGTAACAATTTGCTGGAAGAAGAAATGCACAGCCAGCTTACGGATAATTTTATTAACACAGCCGCAGGGTTAGAGTCGGCTGTCGTAGCCGCCTACCAGCCTCTACGACAATATTATGGAGTAGAGCGGGGCATGACTACCACCGTTTTTGGTACCGACATTTATACCTATGGCTCGGATGGTGGTTTTAAGTTTTTCAATGATTATTCATCGCAGTTGGATGCCCGAAATACCTACAGCCGGGAAATCTGGAATAACTTTTACATCGGAATCAATAATTGTAATGCCATTATAGAACGTGGACCAAATGTTACCGATGCACCAGAAGCTACTCGCAATATGAGAATAGGCGAAGCTAAATTTCTTCGGGCTCATCATTACTTTATATTGGTACAAACTTTTGGACCGGTACATATATCACTTCAGGAAACTAAAGGTGTTCAAACAGAATCCAGCCGGTCCGATATCAAGGAAGTATATAAGGTTATTGTAGCTGATTTAGAAGATGCTATTGCCAAATTGCCAGCAACAACCACTAATTATGGTAGAGCTACTAAGCCGGTTGCTGAACACTTACTAGCCCGGGTTTTACTTACTAGGGCTACTTCTACTGCTGCAGAGGCGAACGATTATGAACGGGCTTCAACCTTGGCTAAAAATGTAATACAAAATTATACCTTTTCTTTATTACCAGATGTTTTCCAGGTATTTGCCCAGGATAATGAGCAAAACAATGAAATTATTTTTGCAGCGCAATATATTAATAGTCCCATTTACAATGGCGATGGACCTAACAATGCCAGCCGGTTTTTCCTGATGGAATACGATGTGCAACCGGGTCTGAAAAGGGATTTGCCCAATGGTACGCCTTGGAAGCGATTTAGGCCAACAAATTACTTATTAAACCAGGTGTATAAAGATCGAATGCATGATGTTCGGTATGAAAAATTCTTTAAGCATGTATTTTATGCTAATAATGAAGCATCTATTCCAAAAGTGAACGGTGTACTCAAGTATACGGTAGGCGATACCGCTATTTGGCTCCCGGGAGTAGAACTGCCAGCGGCTGTAATTAGTCAAAAACGTTATCAGGTCATTACTCCTAGCAAATACACTCCCAAACTTTATCCATCTTTACGTAAATTTGAAGATGCTCTCCGGGCGGATAATCAAGCAAATGGGGTTCGCGATTTTCCAATGATGCGTTTAGCCGAGACCTACCTGATTGCGGCAGAAGCCCTAATGTATAGTGGTAAACCAGCCGAAGCCGTAGGATATATTAATACGCTCCGGAAACGCTCAGCAAGAGTTGGAAAAACGCCGGAAGAAACCTTGCAGCACCAGCAAGCTATGAGTATTACCGAAGCGCAGTTAAATATTGATTTTATTTTAGAGGAAAGGGCCCGGGAATTAGTTGGAGAGATGTTCCGTTGGTTCGACTTAGTTCGTACGCATAAACTTGTTGAAAGAGTAAAGCTTTACAACCCTGATGCTGCTGCTAATATTAAAGAAACCCACATGCTCCGGCCAATACCACAGGACCAGATTGATAGAACAACTTCTTCTTTTGCGCAAAACCCAGGCTATTAACACTGTTTTTACAGGAAGCAGCAATTGCTGCTTCCTGTATTTTATATACCAGATAACATCTTAAAGCATCTGATTTCATCCGCAATATTTTACCGAAAACTTACCCCCAAGATGGGTCTGGCAGGAAGAATCGCATTCGGGTTCACATTCTTTAGCTTACGGAAAGTGGAAATTTTCGGAAGCGGTTCTTTAATAGGAAAAGGTCGTCACCCGCTTTCGGCTGCCATTTATTTAAAACATGTAGAAGGCCGCATGCGCGAAGGGAAAGCAATCCACCCCAAATCTATTTCGGCCCGCCCGCATGCCATTACCCGTATGCCAAATTTTAAAGATGAAGGCCATTTAAGAAGCACTTACACGGATATTGAAGACTTTGCTATGTCGCACGCAGTTTTTAAAGATGGCACCTTTGCCAGTGAGTTGGTTTTGGGTGGCGTACATAATTGGATAGAAGTAAATGCCAATAATCACCGCACTATCTGCAACATCAACCCAAATACATCGATGCAGGCCTATACGCCCGCTGAAGCTTATTTTAAAGACGTGTATGTAGAAGAAAAAACCGAAACCAAACAAGGATGGTCGTCTATTTCACCGGATGAGGGATGGTTTTCTGGTTACCAGCACGAAATGGATGCCTTTTATAGAACAGCTGCTTACGGTGATCCGGTAGAAAGCAATAGAAGTTTAGCCGCTGATGTTATCGCTACTAATTATGCCGGTTAGGTATCAGCAGCGCAAGAAGGTGCCGAGGAAGGTATTACAATTATGTAAATAGTTTTATTCATACTTTAATCGAGTAAAAAGAGAAATAATATAATCTTATTTTATATTTTAGAATTTGCAAGATAATCAATAGCATACACGCAATATTATTCTTTAAACAGTTAGCATCATTTAGATTACATCCACCAGCAATACCTTAGCCGGTAGAACAGATAAATAGATTAAATTACATAATGGGAAAAACTCAAATAAGCCACCACCAAACCCAAAAACCTAAAGTAGGTAATTATCGCTGGATAGTTTGTGCCTTGCTTTTCTTTGCTACCACTATTAATTATATAGACCGGCAAGTAATTGGCTTATTGAAACCAACGCTGGAAAATGAATTTAGCTGGACAGAATCGGACTATGCCAATATAGTAATGGTTTTTGCCGGTTGTTACGCGCTGGGCTATATAATATTTGGTAATTTCATCGATAAGATAGGGTCCAAACTGGGGTATACCATTTCTATTATTGTCTGGAGTATTGCGGCTATGTTACATGCCGTAGTAAAAAGCACCTTTGGGTTTGGCGTCGTAAGGGGTTTGTTGGGGTTGGGAGAAGCCGGCAATTTCCCGGCGGCCGTAAAAGCAGTAGCCGAATGGTTCCCGAAAAAGGAACGGGCTTTGGCAACGGGCATTTTTAATTCTGGTACCAGTATTGGCGCTGTAGCCGCTCCTCTTTTAGTACCCTGGATTTTGGGTGCTTACGGCTGGCAGGAGGCTTTTTTAATTACCGGAGCTCTTGGATTTATTTGGTTGGTTTTCTGGTGGTTTTTATACGAAATTCCTTCGCGCCATAAAAAACTATCCACCGAAGAATTTGCCTATATCCACAGCGATAATGAGCCGGTTACGGCGGAAAACGCCAGCCCTATTAAATGGAGTTATTTGCTCACTATTAAGCAAACTTGGGTTTTTATTGTTGGTAAAGTTTTAACCGATCCTATCTGGTGGTTTTTCCTGTTTTGGTTACCATCTTATTTTTCTACTACTTTTAACCTCGATCTTAAAAAACCTAGCCTGCATCTGGCTATTGTTTATACGGCTACTACTTTTGGTAGTATTGGGGGCGGCTATCTATCGTCTTATTTAATAAAGCGGGGCTGGCCGGTATTAAAAGCCCGGAAAACTACTTTACTCATTGCTGCTTTTGCGGTATTACCCATTATTTTGGCCCGGTACGCAACCGATATCTGGACCGCAGTAGGCATTATAAGTTTGGCTACTGCTGCTCACCAGGCGTGGAGCGCTAATTTATTTACCATTGTTTCGGATATTGTTCCCAAGCGCGCGGTAAGTTCAGTAGTGGGTGTGGGTGGTATGTCCGGTTCTATTGGATCTACGCTTTTTCCTTTGCTAGTTGGCTCCCTTCTGGATTATTATAAAGCCGCCGGCAATATTGGTGCGGGTTACAACATTCTGTTTATTATCTGTGGATTAGCCTATTTAATAGCGTGGTTTATTATTCACCGGCTTACTTCCCGCCTGAAACCGGTTGAGTTATAATGAAGGCGGACCATTAAATACTTACTTTTATTGATGATATTATGATAAAGCATACCTTTTCTTGCGTGCTTCCGGTACTAATTGGCAGTATGCTATTTTCCTGCTCCACCCCTAAAAAAGATACCAGTACCCAGGCCAGCACCACCGAAAAAGCAAACCCCAGCGGTACGGATAAAATAAAACTAATTACCCTCGATCCGGGCCATTTTCACGCCGCCCTGGTGCAAAAAAGTATGTACGCCAATGTTGATTCGGTGGTATACGTTTATGCTCCTGCCGGAGAAGATTTGCAGGAACATCTTAAAAAAATAGAAGCCTATAATACCCGATCTGAAAACCCGGCGGCCTGGAAAGAAGAAGTTTATACCGGCGCCGATTACCTGCCGAAAATGCTGCAAGAAAAGAAAGGAAATGTAGTAGTGCTGGCCGGAAATAATCAGAAAAAAACCGAATATATAAAAGCTGCGGTAGCTGCCGGTTTAAATGTATTGGCCGATAAACCCATGGCCATCAACAGTCAAAGCTTTGATCTATTAAAAGAAGCTTTTGCCTCCGCCGAGAAAAATAACGTGTTGCTCTATGATATTATGACGGAGCGTTACGAGATAACCACCATGCTGCAACGGGAATTATCCAGGCTGCCCGAAGTTTTTGGTACGCTACAGGAAGGCACCCCCACCGAACCGGCCATCACCAAAGAAAGCGTACACCATATCTTTAAATACGTATCAGGAAATCCGCTTAAGCGGCCCGCCTGGTTTTTTGATGTAACCCAGCAAGGTGAAGGCATTGTGGATGTAACTACTCACTTAGTTGATTTGGTGCAGTGGGAGTGCTTCCCGGAACAGGTAATTAATTACGAGCAGGATATAAAAATTTCGGATGCCCGCCGCTGGAAAACACTCATAACGCCCAGTCAATTTAAAAAAGTTACCCAAATGGCTACTTATCCGGAATACCTGAAAAATAGTGTAGAGAAAGATAGTTTATTGGGCGTGTATTGCAATGGCGAAATTAATTATCAAATTAAAGGTGTTCATGCGAAAGTATCGGTTATCTGGAATTTTCAGGCACCGGAAGGAGCAGGAGATACGCATTACTCCTTAATGAAAGGCACCAAAGCCAATTTAATTATCCGCCAGGGGAAAGAACAAAACTACAAACCGCAATTATACATAGAACCAGCCAAAGGCACTGATATTAAAGGTTTTGAAACAGATTTAAAGAATGCCTTAACTAAGGTGCAGCGCCAATATCCCGGCGTAGAATTTCAAAAAGCCGGTAATGCCTGGCTGGTAATAGCGCCCGAGAAATACCATAACGGACATGAAGCCCATTTTGGCCAGGTTACCGAGAAATATCTGCAGTTTTTAACGGCTGGTGAAATGCCGGCCTGGGAAGTGCCTAATATGTTAGCTAAATATTATACTACTACCAAGGCGTTGGAAATAGCGAAACAAAAAGCTAAAGATATGTAATGTTCATTCCGCAGCTTTTATTTAAACTTATATCTTGGGCAATTATATATTAAACAAACAGTTAAATATATAAGCCGCTAAAGCAGACTTTATTTTAACTTAATTAACTACTAATCAGGTTATCAATATCTTTTTATTCTGATTTTAAAATAGAATTTTATTCTTTATGAAAAATTATAGTGGTCTATTTATCTTAATATGCCTGTTTTTTTCGGGGCTGCATACTATCTCGGCTCAATCCGGGAAACCGCTTTTTCCGCAAACTCCCGGCTTGGTTTCCTATACTTATCGGAAGAGCTTTGCCAAAGATGTGCCGGCCACCCTGGATACCATCAAGGCGCTGGGCATCACCGATATGGAGTTCTCTAGCTTATTTGGCCAGGAACCGGCGACACTGCGCCGCTTATTGGATGAGCGCAATATCAAATGCTCCTCTTTTGGGGTGAGCTTCGATGAGTTAATAAACAAAACCGAAGAAGTTGCCCGGAACGCAAAAACTTTAGGTGCTTCTTACGTGCGGGTAGCTTGGTTTCCGCACAAAGCACCATTTACCATAGAACATGCCCAAAAGTTTGTCGCCGATTTTAACCGGATAGGCAAAATACTAAAAGAAGAACACGGACTTACCTTTTGTTATCATAACCATGGCTACGAGTTCCGGCCTTACCAGAAAGGCACTTTCTTCGATTACATTGTGCAAAATACCAATCCTGAATACGTGTCTTTTGAACTGGATATTTTATGGGCTTTCCACCCCGGCCAAGACCCGGCTCAACTACTAAAAAAATACGGGGAGCGCTTTAAACTCATGCATTTAAAAGATCTGCGCAAAGGCGTTAAAGGCGACTTTTCGGGTGGAACACCGGTCGAAAATGATGTTGCGCTGGGTTCCGGACAAATAGACTTAGCAGCCGTTTTAAAAGCGGCAGCGAAAGCCAACATCAAACATTATTATATTGAAGATGAAAGTGATAGCAAAAGTATACAACTACCCGAAAGTATGGCTTATTTAAAAAGTCTAAAGAAATAAAAAGGGTAATAAGCAACTGCTTTTTAAACCAATATGCCAAACCCGCTTTATACGGCTCCTTAAATGTATGATTAGAAAATTTCAGATTCATAATTTAAGCTGAAACTACATTTAACGTTTTAATTAAGTTTACCACCAATTTGCCAGTCACCCAGTAGCATGAAAAAATATAGTTATCCGCTTCTTTTACTGTTATTTACCTGTATTTTATTTTATTGTCAGACCAATAAACCCGTAAGTTCGCCAGCCGCGTCTGCTCAGCAAGCTGATACCGATAAACCCAAATCGGCTGAAGTAGATTTAAATGCATCTCCGGTTGTTTCCCCAGCCGAATCCATCGGAAAAATGCAGGTTGAAGAAGGTTTTGAAGTGCAATTAGTAGCGGCCGAGCCCCTGGTAACCACCCCGGTGGCCTTGAATTTTGATGCCCAAGGACGCATGTGGGTGGTGGAGATGGAAGGTTACATGCCCGATACGATAGGAACCGGCGAAGACATCCCCAACGGTAAAATAGTTATTCTGGAAGATAAAAATAAAGACGGCGTAGCCGATGACCGCAAAGTATTCCTTAACTCGCTGGTATTACCAAGAGCGCTCTGCCTGATAGAAAATGGCATTTTAGTAGCGGAGCCTCCCCGCTTATGGTATTACGAAATAAAAGATGACAAGCCCGGCAAAAAAGTTTTGGTAGATGAAAATTATGCCGAGGGCGGCAACGTAGAACACCAGCCCAATGGTTTATACCGGGCCATGGACAACTGGATTTACAATGCCAAGTCCAGTAAGCGTTACCGCAAAAGAGGCGATAACTGGGAAATAGAACCAACGCATTTCCGGGGCCAGTGGGGCATCAGCCAGGATAATTACGGACGCTTATATTACAACACCAATTCGGAGAATTTATTAGGCGACTTTTTTTCGCCCGGCTTGGGCGCTACCAATAAAAATCAGCGGGGCGTTGCCGGTTTTAACGAGAAAGTAGTAGCCGACAATAAAGTTTATCCCATCCGGCCTACACCGGGCGTTAACCGAGGCTACATGAAAGGTATTTTGGACGACAGCAAACGCCTGGTAAATTTTACGGCGGCCTGCGCGCCCTTGGTTTACCGCGGCAATTTGTTTAATCCAGCTTTTCAAAGTAATGTTTTTGTGGCGGAACCTTCGGCCAATCTGATAAAGCGCAATATAATTGAGGAAAATGGTTATGTTTTGGATGGCAAGCAAGCCTACCAAGAGAAAGAATTTTTAGTGAGTACCGACGAACGTTTCCGGCCGGTAAACTTATACAATGCCCCGGATGGCGCCCTGTATGTAGTAGACATGTACCGCGGTATTATTCAGCACAAAACGTATTTAACCTCTTATCTTAAAAATGAAATTGGCCGCCGGGAATTAACGCAGCCTTTGGCTTGCGGTCGTATTTATAAAATCGTTCCGAAGAAAAAGAAAGCGAAAGCTGTACTTTTGCCGGATGATGCGGATAAACTGGTAAAACTACTGGGACATGACAATGGCTGGGTGCGGGACAACGCCCAACAAAAGTTGATAGACGGTAAATACACCCAGGCCGTACCAGCTTTGCAAAAAGCGGTACAAGAAGCTAAAAATCCGTTGCTGGTAATGCATGCGCTCTGGACGCTGGAAGGATTAGGTGCTTTGCAAACCGAAGCAGTAGTAGCCTTACTCCACCAACCTGTTTGGCCCATCCGGATGCAAGCCTTAAGTGTTTTGCCCTCGGTGCTGAATAAAACTACTTACCAGCAGTTTGTACCGGTACTAACGCAAATGGCAGGGCAAAACGATAGCCTGGCCGCTCCTTACGTGGCTTATACCGCTAATTATATTCAATCTTTCGATAAGACAGCTGCCCGGGATTTGTTGCGGCAAGTAGTAAAGCAGTACCCCAACAATAAATACGTGGCCGATGCGGTTATCAGCAATTTATCAGGTCAGGAAGAAAGTTTTAGCGACGAGTTAGCCACCTTAGTGCCTAATGCAAACGCCGTTATTAACAAGCGCCTGCAAGGAGTGGTTACCCATATCCGCAATGCCCAGGCCAACCGCGATCCCAAAGTACTGTTAAAAGAGTATCCGAAAGGAGCAGCTTTATTTAGCTCCGTTTGCCAGACTTGCCACGGGGCAGACGGTAACGGCGTAAAAGCTTTAGCGCCGCCTTTAAACCAGTCGGAATGGGTAACCGGCGATAAAAACAAGCTCATCTCTATTGTCTTGTTTGGCTTAACGGGTCCCGTAAATGTAAATGGGCATTTATACAAAGCCCCGGAAATTAACGGTGACATGCCGGGTATTGGCTACAGCCAGGAGTTGTCCAATGAAGCTATCGCCCAGTTACTTTCCTTTATCCGGAAGTCGTGGCGTAATGATGCGGAAAAAGTAACTACCGAAGAAGTCGCTAAAGTACGACAGCAATTAAAAGCCCGGCAAAATGCTTTTACCGTAGCAGAACTGGAAAAAATTTAATGTTAAAGTGCTTCTAATCAGCTGAAAGGTAATGGCCGAAGTAGCTTAAAATTTATAACATTCTAATTGTATCATTAGGGCATAAAGCTATTGCTTAGCCTGCACTAAAACGTACTGATCCATCGCACGGTAAAAATCGGCCATGATTTTATCCCGGTCAAAGTTTTCCCAGACGGTAATTTTGCGGGAATTTTCGGGTCTTTCTACCCATCTGTTGTTTTGCAGAATGGGAGCCGAAATCTGTTTTACCTTTGCCCAGGCCGGGTTTTTCACAATAGCTACCGCGGCCATATCAAATAAAGCCCGGGATGGCGGCGTGCCGTGGTATTGGATATGCTCGAACAGGTTAACGGAATAATCACCAAAATTATTGAAAGTAACTTTATGCCGCCCTACTACCGGTGGAGCTACTGTAGGGCCTTTTTGGGGCATGTATTTATTTACTTCGGCTTTGGTTATTTTAACGGCATCAGTACCGCTAGGCTTGCCGTAACGCACCGTTACCATTTCGAAGGGTACCGTGGTGTTTAGCACGTAATTCATAGCAATGGTATCGTTGTCCTGGTTGTATTCGCCGGGCTCCGGGTAATTAGATCCCAGCCACACCACGCGCACTTTCTGCGCAATAGCAGGTTCTTTTTTAAGAGCCAGGGCCACATTGGTCAGTTTGCCCACGGCTAATATTACCAATGGTTGATCTCGCGCCGCTTTGGCTTTTTGAATTATAAAGTTTACCGCTTCCGCGCCATCGAAAATAGACGTATTAACATGCTCCTCGATTTGGTTAAAGCCGGCATCTGCTCCCCTGAGCAAAGGAATCTTAGTGTACAAATCACATAATTTAAGAATCCGTTCGGCTTCGGCGTAATGTTGCGTAATGTTGCCGCCATTATACGTGGCATTTACCGTTACACCTTCTACACTAAAAGTATTACCATTAAAAAGCAGGTAAGCCAGGGCGTGCTGGTCGTCGAGTTCATTATTGGCATCCGTATCGAATATTACCGGAATTTTAGCGGCAGTCATCTTTATGCTGTTGGGGGATGTTGTACGACAATTCTGGAAAAAGAGGCATAGTAAAACAACTAACAGCGGGCAGTATTTCTTCATAAGCGGCAGTTGGTTTTAGGTCGATGATCATATATTTATCAGGCAGATAAATATATTAAACAAAACCGCCAAACAGAAACTTATTACGCCCGGCACAACGTAATCTTTTGGAAAAGATTACGGGTAAAGAACAGGTAAGCACTAATCTGAATTTAATAGATATTATTTACGATATAAATGATTGATTTTTTAAGCTGATAACTAACCGCTAATTGCTAACAGCTACTTACCTATTTCATCACTATTACTTTCTTCGAAGCAACTTTGCCGCTTTTTAAAATTACTTGGGCGTAGTATATACCGGGAGGTAAACCGGCCATGTCAAAGTGTATCAGCGCCTGCTGGGGTATTCCGGAACGTACGGTTTGCCCAATAGCATTTAGCAATAATACCGTGCTCACCTCAAAATCAGCGGGTATCTCTACCGTAACATTTCCTTGCGCCGGATTGGGGTAAACGCGCGGCTCGGAGTGGGTGACTAAGATGTATTCTTCTGCTATTTTGGTACTGGTATACGCCCCGTATTTCACGGTAAGGGTAACGGCGTATTTCCCCGGGTTCTGGTACGTAACGGTAGGGTTTTGTAAGGCAGAAGTAACCGGAAAGCCCCCGGGAAACGTCCAAAGCCAGCTGGTAGCGCGCGCACCAATCGAATTATCCGCGAATGCAACCGTGGCATTGGTTACCACCACCGAATCACTCGCGCTAAAATCAGCCCGTAACGGATAAGCACAGGTAACGGCACTGAGTAAACCGGGCCGGGCGGAGCTGATCATGGCATTCATGTAAGAAGCCTGCCCTTTGGTAAACAGGTTCATGCAGGCATCATCGGTGTAATCCATAAAATTTTGGTACATATCGCCGCCTTGCGCCGCATTGGTGCAGGAGGTTCGGGTAGTGCCGCGCGGGCAACCACCGGTAGCGTCGTCCTGGTTAGGCGTATCGGCAATGCCGTCCGAATCTTCGCACCCGTTATCGGTTGGCCCCCAAATATGCTCCAGGCCCAGCCAATGGCCAATTTCGTGGGTAGCCGAACGTCCCTGGTTATAAAGAAAATCCTGGTTAGGATTAGTGGGATATTTACCGATGGCTTTGTAGTAGATCACGACGCCATCCACATTGGCGTCACTCCCCGGCGACTGGGCCAGGCCCAGCAAGCCGGCTTCTAAATTGCACACCCAAATATTCAGGTATTTTTGCGTATCCCAGGCATCTTGCCCACCCCAAACACTAAACTTCACCGCATCGTTTAAGCCAAAGCTGGTTTCGGCAGTGGCGGTGCGGGTAATACCGTTGGTGGGGTTGCCCGACGGATCGGTAGTAGCTAAGCAAAACTGAATGCCGGTATCGGCGGCTAAGCTTTTAAAAGCCGGGAGAGTTTCAACCGAGTCAGCATTACGGTGGCGGTAATCCTGGTTCAGGACGGCCAGTTGCGATTGAATTTGCTCGTCCGAGATATTCTCTTCGGTGGAGTGGTATATCACATGAAAAACAACCGGGATTTGGGTAACGGGTTGGGTCAAACGGGCTTTAGCGCGGCTGGCTTGCAAAGCTTCCGCCGCTTGCCGGGCTTTCTCGAATTTCAACTTTAATCCCGGGTTTTGCAGCAAGAGCTGTTTCTGCATTTGCGTAGTTCCGCAAACCCGCTTTACCGAATCAGTTAATATATAGGCTTTGGCACCCGCATATTGCCCCATTAAAAGCAGCAGTAACAGCCATTTTATGCGGGGCATACACAACCAATTTGTTCGGGAATAAGTGGCATAGCTGCTTACTTTACATATCCGGAAAGATATCCCGATTCAGAAAAACCGCACCAGCAATTTACCGGATTTCCGTAGAAATGATGTAATGCAGTGCTGAAAATATGAGGGGTTTTTGCTCTCCTTCAATTCTAAAAGACTGAACGCGGTTAACCCCGTTTTTAGTATTACAGGTGAGCCGCATTTCTTTCCGGCTGGAGATAAGCATATTATCACTTTCGCGCGTAGCCTGAATAGAAGCAACCTGGTTATGATCTTTAATGGTAACGACTACTAACTGAATCTCACTTTCCGTATCGGGTTTGCGGCGGTACGTTTCCGTTAGGGTGCCATTTTGCGCCTGGCGGGTTACCGTATAAGCATTACGGAAAGCCGGTTTATTTAAATCAATTTCGGCAAAAGATTCCAGCTCTTTTGCCCAGTTCAAGTTTTTTACCGTTTTTGTTTCGGTGGTTTCTCCGGATTCCTGCACGCTCTTTACCGCTACTGGTTTTTGGGCGTTTAACAGGCGTACCTGTTCCTGTATAAAACCGGCAATGTTAAAATATTCGGTTTGGGTTGAGAATGGCGGCCCCGGCGTTGTATCCTGACAACTAACCAGCAAGAATAAACCTAAAACCCAACTTAAAACCGAATATTTCTGCAAAGCACTTATGTTAACGTTGTCGTAATTTTAATGTTGTAATAACGATATTCCGGTCATATCTACTGGTTGGGCAATACCCATTAACGCCAGAATAGTAGGGGCCAGATCGCCTAATTTGCCACTTTTTATGCTCCCCTGGTAATCGTTAGATGCCAGAATCACAGGCACCAAATTAGTGGTATGTGCTGTATTAGGCGTGCCGTCCGGATTTATCATCATATCGGCATTGCCGTGGTCAGCAATAATAATACAGGCGTAATCGCTGTTTAAAGCAGCTGTAACTACGGCCTGGGCACAGGCATCTACAGTTTCGCAGGCTTTTACAGCGGCTTCAAAAACGCCCGTATGGCCTACCATATCGGGGTTTGCAAAATTCAGGCAGATAAAATCCGCCGTTTTATTCTGAAGTTCCGGTACAATGGCATCCTTTATATCGTTGGCGCTCATTTCGGGTTGCAAATCGTAGGTTGCTACTTTGGGCGACGGACACAGCAGGCGCCTTTCGCCGGCAAATTCAGTTTCGCGCCCGCCGGAGAAAAAGAACGTAACGTGCGGATATTTTTCGGTTTCCGCAATCCTGATCTGGGTACGGCCCGCATCAGCTACTACTTCTCCCAAGGTATTGTTCAGGTTATCTTTATCAAAAATAGGTTTCACGCCCACAAAAGAATCATCGTAATTGGTAAGCGTTACATAATATAAATCCAGCTTACGCATGTTCTGCTCCGGGAAATCGCGTTGCGTTAAAGCCTGGGTTATTTCCCGCCCGCGGTCCGTCCGGAAATTAAAGCAAAGCACTACGTCGCCTTCCGCAATGGTAGCCAGCGGCTGCCCGGCGGCATCTACGGCAATAATGGGCTGAATAAATTCATCGGTTACATTGGCTCCGTAAGAAGCCTGCACGGCGGCAATTACATCCTGAGCAGGCGTACCGGTGCCGTGTACCATTAAATCATAAGCCAGTTTTACGCGTTCCCAGCGGTTATCGCGGTCCATGGCGTAATACCGGCCAATAACGGAAGCAATTTTACCGCCGGTGGTATTTAAATGTTGCTGGAGGTTTTCTAAATAACCTACGCCGCCTTTCGGATCGGTATCGCGACCATCGGTAAAAGCATGCACGTAAAATTCCGGCAGGCCTCTTTCGGCGGCAATCGAGCAGAGCGCCTTTATATGTTCGATATGCGAATGGACGCCACCATCGGATAACAAACCAATAAAATGAAGCTTTTTGTTTTGATTGCGGGCATAATCCAGGGCATCGGTTAAAACTGCGCGCTGGCCTAATTCTTTCTCCCGAATGGATTTATTTATTTTTACCAGATCCTGGTACACTACGCGGCCCGCTCCAATATTCATGTGTCCTACTTCCGAATTACCCATCTGGCCTTCCGGTAAACCTACAGCCTCGCCGGAAGCTTCCAGGGTGGCATGCGGATAATTTTGAAAAAGCGAATCAATAAAAGGGGTGTTAGCTTGGTTAATAGCCGAAACTTCAGGATTGGTAGCCAAGCCCCAACCATCCAGAATCATGAGAATTACCTTTTTATCCATAGTGCAAATATACTTATCTGTGGTAAATTGTATAAATTATTTATTAATTTGTGGAACCGGTAAAAAAGCAGCTTTTAAATCTAGGTTTGGGCTTGGCATAGTTTTGGCTATCTTTCGGGTGTTTAATGTTAATATTGATATGAAAAAGATAAAGCTTGTTCTGGTTTGGTCTCTGATGCTAATGGTATTATTGGGAGCCAGTACAGCAAACGCACAAGCCGACATACCGGGCGAAGTCAAAACCGCTATTCGTAACGGTTCGGCCCGCGATTTAGCCCGTTATTTTAATAATACCGTTGAAATTGGTTTTGATGGCGATAAATCTACTTATAGTAAAACCCAGGCCGAATTTGTACTAAAAGATTTTTTCAGCAAAAATACGCCTACCAATCTGGAGCTTAACCACCAGGGTTCTTCGGATCAGGGCCAGCGCTATGCCATTGGCACCTACACCACCAAAGCCGGAGCCTACCGGGTTTTTGTAGTGGTGAAGCAGGTAAACGGCAGGTATTTAGTAGATACCGTAGACTTTACAAAGAAATAAATTTAATAGATGTAACCACTTCCGGAATAGAAAGTAAAAAAGGTTCGCAATTAACTGCGGGCCTTTTTACTTTTACACCGTGGAAAAACCAACTTATTTAACCGAAGCCGCCATTACCCAGTTTATTCAGAGCGCCCTCCGCGAAGATGTAGGCGATGGTGACCATTCTTCCCTGGCTGCCATTCCGGCCAATGCCGAAAATAAGGCGCGTTTGCTCGTAAAAGACAGCGGCATACTGGCCGGGGTAGAATTGGCGCAAAAGATTTTTTGGGAGGTTGATCCATCGCTCACCATGCAGGTATATCTAACCGATGGCAGTGCCATAGAACAAGGCGATGTAGCTTTTACCGTAACCGGCCGGGCCCAGGCCATCTTAACGGCTGAACGCCTGGTATTAAATTGTATGCAGCGCATGAGTGGTATTGCCACTTATACCCACCACCTGAACCAATTAATAGCCGGCACCAACGCCCGCCTGCTCGACACCCGCAAAACTACTCCTAACTTCCGGATGATGGAAAAATGGGCCGTAGTAATTGGCGGGGGCGTAAACCACCGGTTTGGGTTGTTTGATATGATCATGCTGAAAGACAACCACGTAGATTATGCCGGGGGCATTGAACAGGCTGTTACCGCTACCCAACGCTATTTAACCCAACACGATAAGAACCTGCGTATTGTAATCGAAACCCGTAACCTGAGCGAAGTGCAGCAGGCCTTGGATACTGGTGGAATAGATAGAATAATGCTGGATAATATGCCGCCTCACCTGATGCGCGAAGCCGTAGAACTGATAAACGGGCGCTACGAAACTGAAGCCTCGGGCGGTATAACCGAAGAAACCATTGCGGCCGTTGCAGCCTCCGGCGTAAACTATATTTCGGTTGGCGCCCTTACCCACTCCAGCACCAGCCTCGACTTAAGTTTGAAAGCTTTTTAGCCAGTAAGGCGCTATATTCTTAAGGCAGGTTCCTTATCTTTAGTAAGCAAGCCTTAGCCAGGAAAATAATTATATTTTCAATTTTTAATTCAGGAAAATTAACTGCTCCATCTAATTTTAAGAAGGAATATTTAGTGAAATTTATTCTTTGCGAAAAGGATATATTCCGCTCTAATTTCAGTGCCTTACCCGCTAATTACGAAAAGCTAAATCCTGATTGCTAAAAGCTAAATTTTAACTACTTTTGTGTCCGAAATTATAAAGGTTAGTTGTAGGCACCTGTATAATTCCTGATTCATCATTTATAATTCTTTTTAAAAGTGTTAATTAAAACAAAAAAATACCAGCTGGAAACCAGCCAATATATTAAAATGGCGATGGTGGAATTGCTGCGCAAGCAATGGTGGTATATAATCGGGCCGATAGCCATTGCTTGTCTGGCTTTTATCTGGCCTTCGTGGTGGTTTATCTCCGGAGCTATTTTAATTGTGGTGTTATACTTGTTGTTTTGGGCCGTACAATTTACCGGCGTTACCCAGGTAGAGCAAAATAAGGTTATGTTCCAGAAAATGTCTTACGAGATAGATGGCCGCCAAATCTTAATGAAATTAAATGAACGCCAGGGCATGCCGGTATCCTGGGACATGATTAAAACCGCTAAAAAAGCCGAAGATCATTTTTTACTTTCTTTATCCAAAGCGCAGTTTATTTATTTGCCTTTCCGGATTTTTAATAATCCCAACGATCTGAAACTAATGGAAGCTTATTTGAAACGTAAAAATTTGCTCGTTTAATTGCTGAATTTCGACTTCTCTGCCTGATATTCGTACCTAATAAGCTGCACCTGCGTAGCAGCTATTATATAAATAGTAAACATGACCAGTATGACCAAACACATATTAAATTTAGCTCTGATAGTTGGTGGACTTTCTTTAGTGGCCTGCAGCAGCGAGCCCTCCGATTTACGTCCGGAATTTAAAGTTTCGGTAGATAAAGTACCACCAGGAACCCGTTCCTCACCTAATTTAGATAATGCTGCCGATAACAGCGCCCACGATCAGCAACAAAATGTACAACTAAACCATGATGAGCACGCTAATGCTATAAATGAAGACGGCAAAGCGATGGGCAAGGAAGAAGAAACGGTTAATAAAGAAGCCGTTACCAATCACGAGTAAAAACTTAAAAGCCGGTTAGTTACGCTCTATATTTAGCTCTTGGTTAGTAACGGCCGGTAAATTTATTTATATGAAGTATTTATTTATAATAGTTGGGCTGCTGGCTGGCGGACTAGCTCTGCCGGGATGCAATAATTCTGGCCAAGCTACCCAAACCGAAATAGCTACCGAAAGCACCGCCGCAACAGATTCAACGCAAATGCTAACCTACGTATGCCCTATGGGCTGCGAAGGAAGCGGCAGTAATATACCGGGCAAATGCAAAGTCTGTGATATGGATTTGATTAAAAATGTTAATTACCAGGTACCGCATGATTCTGCCGCGCACCAGTAAGATATTCTGATTACCCTAAATAAAAGGCAGGTAAATTACCTGCCTTTTACTGTTTTTTAATAAAGCCGCTCGGCATTATGTATTATTGGAAGTAGCTGCAGTTAGCTTCTCTTTCCGGATATAATGCCAGGTAACCTTTTCTGGTAAGATAAAGGCAAACGTCTGGCCTGAATATTTAATAACTAACTTCCGCTTCTATGCTGATAGCCATAGCAGTTCTTTTTTTAACTGTTTTATTTTCGGGTTGGCTGGTACGATTTTTCCCGCAACGTAAACACAGCTGGCTGAAGATAATTCTGGCATTCAGTGGTGCCTATCTTTTTACGCTTACTATAATTCACATTCTGCCCGATGTATTGCTGGGTGCCGGCGATCCGCACACAGTAGGTTATTATGTATTGGCCGGCTTTTTCCTGCAATTGGTATTAGAAATATTCTCCCAGGGTATTGAACACGGTCACATGCACCTGCACGAAAACGAGCGAAACACAGGTATGGTGCCGTATTTACTGCTGCTATCGCTTACTATTCACTCTTTCCTGGAAGGCAGTATACTGGTAGAAAACCGCGCAGTAGCTCCCCATTTGCACGTGAGCGATAGTTTCTATCAGGTATTAGTTGGCATTGCTATTCATCATATCCCCGCTGCTTTTGCGCTCATGTCTATCCTGGTTTTCCGGCTGAACAACTTCCGGAAAGCTTTTGGTTACTTATTTGTATTTGCGGCCGCCTCGCCCCTCGGAATTTTGTTTAGCAACTACATTATTCCGGAGCAACTCCAGCAAGGCCAGGTATTTAACATTTTATCCGGACTGGTAGCCGGTAATTTCCTGCATATTTCTACTACTATTCTTTTCGAAACCAGCCCCGAACACCGCTTTAACCGCAATAAAATTCTGGCCACCTTAGCCGGTGCCTTGCTGGCCCTGGGTATAGATTGGCTGCACTAGTTACGGTTTAAATATCAGGTTTATACTTTACTGCATCTAACCTGTTTAGCATTTTAAACCTCGTAATGATACTATCCCCTTAACAAGATTATAGGAGTATACCATTATGCTTATCAGTTATTTAAATCTTTTAAATATTTTCCTGCTCTCTTTACCGGGGAATTTCCCTAATTTATTAGAAATCCTAAACAGACTTATCATATAAAAAAGATTAGCGTACGCCTAGCAATTGGTTCAGTAATTCTTATGTCTTTCTATGTCCGGTAATAATGGTGGTTTATTTACTTCTGCTACCGAACTAATTAGGAGGCATAAACCATCTTGCCGCTTCTTATTCTAAAACTTTCCGACTCTAAATAAGATTACTGTTCGCCGAAATTTATTTCTCAATTTTACTAACAGGATTCGTATAAATTGCTAATAAATTAAAATAAGATTAAAATTATATTAAAACTTTATTAAATTTGGATTTAATAAATAATATTATTTTTCACAGTAGAATATATTACATAAAATAAATATATTATTTACTTAATATTGCATTTTTAAATCTAATAACTTAATATTATAAAATATAACACTTATACTCCTTTATTTACAGCAAAACACCAGGGGTATAAAAAATTTTAACTTTAAAAAAAATGAAAGCAGTTTTACTCGCCGGAGGCTTCGGTACCCGAATCAGTGAAGAAAGTGGTGTTCGCCCTAAACCCATGGTAGAAATTGGTGGCAAGCCGATTTTATGGCATATCATGAAAATGTACTCCTACCATGGGGTAGATGAATTTATTATTTGCTGTGGTTACAAAGGCCACATGATTAAAGAATACTTTGCCAATTATTGCCTGCACAATTCCGATGTATCTTTTGATATGCGCACCGGCAATATGGAGGTACACCAAAACCACACCGAACCCTGGAAAGTAACGCTGGTGCATACCGGCCAAAACTCCATGACCGGCGGCCGACTGAAGCGCGTAAAGGATTATATCGGAGATGAAACTTTTTGCATGACTTACGGCGATGGCCTGAGCGATGTAAATATTACCGAGTCGATTCAATACCACAAGGAACAAGGCACTTTAGCTACGCTTACCGCCGTACAACAGCCGGGCCGGTTTGGCGCCTTTACCTTAGGAGCCGAAGAAAACAAGATCAATCAGTTTCACGAAAAGCCGGACGGCAGTGAAATGCCCTGGATTAACGGCGGCTTTTTTGTGCTGGAGCCGGAAGTAATTGATTTTATTGAAGATGATAATACGACCTGGGAACGGGATCCGCTGGAGAATTTAGCTAAAGAAGGCCAATTATCGGCTTACCGCCATACCGGTTTCTGGCAGCCGATGGATACCTTACGCGATAAGCACGTACTGGAAGAAATGTGGCAAACCGGCAAAGCTCCGTGGTACCACAAAATAGATGCTATGACTACAATCTAATTTTATTATTCTAGCTAACGGTATATAAATTTCATAATTAAGAATATAAAATGATTATAGTTGATAGATACCTGCAAAAGCGGGAGCAGGAAGGTAACCCAATCCGGGTAGGTTTATGGGGCGCCGGTGAAATGGCCAAAGGCCTGGTAAACCTGGTAATGAAGTATACGCCGGGCATGGAAATAACCGTTATTGCCAATCGGACCATAAAAAAAGCCCAGGAAGCTTATGAATATACCGGCCATACGGCTCAGGTTTGTAACGATTTAACTTCTTTGCAGACCTGTATTTCTGCCGGCGGCCTGGCCGTTACCGAAAATCCCGAACTGCTTTGCGAAGTAGATGGCCTGGATCTTTTAGTAGAGTGTACCGGCACCATTCATTATGCCGCTAACTTAATAATGAAAGCCATTGAGCACAAAAAACACGTGCTCATGTTTAATCCGGAAGTAGATGCTACCGTAGGGCCAATCCTGAAAGTTTATGCCGATAAGGCCGGGGTAATGCTGAGTGGCAGCGATGGCGATCAGCCGGGCGTAATTATGAACCTGTACCGTTTTGTAAAAGGTTTAGGTTTAAAGCCGCTTATTTGTGGTAACATTAAAGGCTTGCAGGATTATTATCGCAATCCAACCACCCAGGCCAGTTTTGCGGCCCGGTGGCAGTTAACCCCCGAAATGGTAACCCAATTTGCCGATGGCACTAAAATATCGATAGAGCAGGCCTGTGTGGCTAATGCTACCGGTATGGGCGTAGCTAAACGCGGCATGATCGGAATTAACTACAATGGCCATATAGATGATATGGTAGGCATGTACGATGTAGAAGAACTGAAGCGCTTAGGTGGTATTGTGGACTACGTAGTTGGCCCTAAACCAGGTCCCGGCGTATTTGTTTTTGCTTATACCGACGATCCTAAAATTCAGCATTACATGGATTACGGGAAATTAGGTACCGGTCCGCTTTACAGCTTTTATACGCCTTATCACCTGATCTACGCCGAAATTCCTTTCTCTATTGCCCGCATGGTCTTGTTCCAGGATATCATCATGGCACCAATTGCCGGGCCGGTAGTAGAAGTAGTTACGTTTGCCAAAACCGACTTAAAAGCCGGGCAAAAACTAGATGGCTTAGGTGGCTACGATACGTATGGCCAGTGTGAGAACGCCACTACGGCCCGCCAGGAAAACCTGCTGCCCATTGGTTTAGCCGAAGGAGCTGTGGTTAAACGTGATTTACCGCGCGATTATGTGCTTACTTTTGATGATGTAGAGTTGCCGGAAGATAATCTGGTGCAACGTTTATACCGCGAACAAACCCAGTTATTCTTTCCTGAACTGCAGGAAAAATCTGTTTTAGCTTAATCTTTTCAAAATATAAAACTTCTGTAAAACTCTATAATTTTATGATTCAAACGTCACAAGCCAAAACCGATAACCGGATTTTGCAGGAAGACATGGTAGCTATTTACGAAAAGCTAACCGCCCAGGAATTAGATAAACTGCGCGATACCACCATTCTGTTAACCGGCTGCGGTGGCTTTCTGGGCTACTACTTCCTGCACTTTTTTACGCATTTTGCCGAAGAACTCCAGATAAAACGCATTATTGCCTTAGAAAACTTTTTAACCGGTACCAAGGACTGGCTCGATCAATTAGTTTCCGGCAATCCCGATTTAATAAAGCTGCACGAATTCAATGTGATTACCGATTCGGTAGAAGACGTGCCCGGTGCGGCCGAAGCCGATATTGTGATTCACATGGCTTCTATTGCTTCGCCTACTTTCTATCGCATTTACCCCATCGAAACCGTAGATGCCAATATTACCGGCCTGCGCCGTTTGCTGGATTTTTATGCTGAGAAACAATTAAGAGGTTTCTTATTTTTCTCCAGCAGCGAAATCTACGGCGATCCGTTCCCGGAATTTATTCCTACCAAAGAAGATTACCGCGGCAACGTGGCTTCCATCGGGCCGCGGGCCTGCTACGACGAAGCCAAACGTTTCGGCGAAACCCTGTGCTACTTGTTTGCCCAGAAATACAACATGCCGATTGGTATTGCCCGTCCGTTCAATAACTACGGTCCCGGCATGAACATTAACGATAAACGCTTGCCCGCCGATTTTGCTAAGGCTGTAATTGAAGGCCGCGATTTGGAAATTCTCTCGGATGGTACCCCTACCCGCACGTTCTGCTATATTTCCGATGCCATTAATGGTTACCTTAAAGTATTGCTGCACGGCGAGTTTGATGTATTTAATATTGGTATGGACCGGCCAGAGCTTTCGGTAAAAGAATTTGCCGAAATCTTCAACAAAGAAGGAAAAGAGATTTTTGATTACCAGGGTAAAATATCTTTCCAGGTATCCGCCGACAAAGAATATTTAACCGATAACCCCAATCGTCGCTGCCCCGATATCAGCAAAGCCAAAGAAATATTGCAATATAATCCTACGGTTTTGGTGCAGGACGGCATTAAACGCTATTTAGAATTTCTTCACATTTTTAACGGTAAATTATCATGATTACAGTACTAGGACTAGGATTTGTAGGTTTAACTACGGCATTAGGCTTTAGTAAAAAAGGTTTTAAAGTTTACGGCATCGACGTAAACCAGCAGCGGGTAGACAGTATTAAAAGATACGAAGTTCCTTTTTACGAGCCACACCTGGATGAGGTACTGCGGGAAGAACTGGGCAATAACTTTATTGTGGATGCTTCTTTAAGTGAAGCCGTTAACGATAGTAAAGCCATTATTATCTGCGTAGGTACACCTGGTAACCCGGACGGCAGCGCCAACCTGACGTATTTGTTAGATGCGGTTAAAAACGTGTTTGAAGTAAGCGAAGGCGATTTTAAAGTAATTGTTACCAAATCTACGGTACCGCCGTCTACGGTTTCTAAAAAAGTTAAGCCGTACGTAGATGAACTCAATCAGCAGTACAACAAACCCGTGGGTCTGGCTTCTAACCCGGAGTTTTTGCGCGAAGGTTACGCCTGGGACGATTTCATGAACCCCGACCGCGTAGTAATCGGCGTGGAAGACGAGCCCTCGAAAGAGATTCTGAACCAGATTTATTTACCTTTTAATGCGCCGGTGCATTACGTAACGTATAACTCCGCCGAGTATATCAAATATTTGTCTAACACCTTATTATCTACGCTCATTAGCTTCTCTAACGAGATGGCCATGATCGGCGACCATATTGGCGATATTGATGTACCGGGCGCTTTCAAAATTCTGCACCAGGATAAACGCTGGTTTGGATCGCCGGCCGCTATGGCCAGTTATGTATACCCGGGCTGCGGCTACGGTGGTTATTGCTTACCCAAAGATACCGCTGCCCTGAGCAGCATTGCCCAGGAACACGGTTTTATGCCGAGAATACTGGAAGGCAACCTGCACATAAACGAAGAAATTAAAGACTTTGTAGCTAATAAAATTGCGGCGGCCGTACCAACCGAAAGCACCATTGGTATTCTGGGTTTATCGTTTAAAAGCGGTTCCGACGATGTGCGTTTAAGCCCGAGCAAATTTATCATTGAAAAACTGCTGGCCAAGGGCTATACCAACATTATTGCCTACGATCCCATGGCGAACAAAGTATTTGCGAAAGAATACAATTTGCCTATCACTTACATCGATTCTTTAGAAACGCTGGTAGAAAAAGCCGATGAACTGGTATTACTGACTAACTGGGCGGAGTTTAAGCAAAACAAACAGCTGTTAACCAGCAAGCGCTTATTCGACTTCCGGTATGTATTCACCGATATTGCTAGTCAGTCGTCGGTAGCCAACCCGGTTACGGCCTAAAGTATTCTGATTCTGAACTAATTCAAAGGTATCACCAAGGAGCAATCCAGAGGTGATACCTTTAACCGGACAGATATAACCTCTTATTCTTACAACCGGAATTATAGCTATTATTTTTTATCGGTTTAGTGTAAAGAAGCATAAAACCCCGGATGTTAAGATTAATTTTTTATGAGTAAGTAGTTTAAGTAAAGGTAAAAAAGGTTATTATTTACTTCTGTTTTAATCCACCTAAATCAAGATTGTCACTTTTTATAAATGAAGCTTTTAAACAAATTTGCCAACGGTCCTTTCTTATTTGAATCTAATTATTTTGAAGATGACAGGGGCGTTTTCCTAAAGGTTTTTAATTCTGATAATAGTTTTCTGAATCAATATACGGTGCGCCAAATTAATTACGTCGTATCCGTTGAGAAGCATACGTTACGCGGCTTACATTACCAGCAAGGTGAAGCCGCCGAATCTAAAGTATTCCGGGCGGTGAAAGGAGCGGCTCAAATTGCTTTTGCCGATGTACGACCAGATTCACCTACTTACCAGCAAGCTACTACGGTGGTACTGGATAACCCCAAACAAGCCATAGCCATTCCGCGTGGCTTTGCTACCGGTTATTGCACCTTGGCCGATAATACCACTATGCTATACTTATCGGATAACGATTACCACATCAGCACCGAAGCCGGATTGTTGTGGAGTGATCCGAAATTAAACATTGAGTGGTTAGTAGAAAATCCGATTTTATCCGAAAAAGATAAAGCCTGGTCGCTTATTGGCTAAATTATACTTGTTTACAATTTGCTTAATATACTTATACTCATATTTTTTATGGTTATTTCTTTTAGACTTATTAGCTCTTTTTTATAATTCTTCGTACCTTTCACTTTTATCAGAAAATATATAATAAATTATATTTTAGCGCTTAGTATTCTCTTTTCAATATGAAGAAGTTTTACGACATGGTAGTTGTAATGCCTATTGGACCAAAATTTTCCATAGACTTTGCTATCGATAACATCCACAGCATTCAACATTACACCAGCTGCCGTTACAAAATAGTTATCATTACGGAACCAAACGCTACTGTCGGTACCGAACTGCTCCGGCAATTTCCGGATCTTGATATTCTGGCTTCGCCCAGAAGCTATCCTAAAAATGGCGGCTTATACGCCAAAGTAGCGCATGCTTACCGCCACGTAGTAGAAAACTACCGCTTTGATGCTTTACTCCGCCTGGACCTTGATGCCATGATTATAGGCAAAGACCCGGAAGTAGAAGCTATTAAAATGTTTAAAGCTAATCCCAAAATGGGTATTGCGGGGCAATATCCTAATGCGTACACCGGCAAGCTATGGGACAACTCCTGGGGCCGGAAAGAAACCCTAAAAGCGGTAACCTGGCAATTACCCCGCCGGCCACGTGGCAATTGGGAGATTTTTAAATTATATATAAAAGCGCTTAAATATAATTTTGTAGCTGGTGACTTTGTATTTGGCGGCGTTTGCTTCTTAAGCGAACCTTTTATGATTAAGATGTACGAAGAAGGATATTTGCCAAATGAAAACCTGGGTAAATGCTATCTGGAAGAAGATCATATTTTTAGCTTGATAGCCAAGGCTTATGGTTTTGAATTAGGCGATCTGGCCTCCGGCAACCTACCGTTTGGCTGTGACTGGCTGACGATGCCTGCTTCTCCGGAACAACTGCTTAAAGACGGGAAAAAGATTATTCACTCCACCCGCTCTTGGAAAGAGATGAAAGAACCCCAAATACGGGAATTTTTCAGGAAGAAACGGGAAGAAGTAAGTACATTAGCCAATTAATTTGATCGGATAAGAGATTAAGGGACAGCAAAAAGGGATCTGCTTTTTGCAGTCCCTTTTTTTGTCTCTTGACGTTCTTGCTTATCGAATAATCTCTACCCAACCTTTCCATATATGTCCTTTGGTACTAGTTAACTGGTAATAGTAAATACCATCCGTAATGCCTTCTCCCCGCCAGGTATTTTGGTAATTTTTTTGTTCGTAAACCAGCTTTCCCCAACGGTTAAATATTCTCAGATCGGTAGGTAAGCAGGTAATACGGGGCACAAAAGTATCGTTCAGGCCATCGTTGTTAGGCGTAAATACATTGGGTACTAATTTATTTTTATCGGCTCGCACCGCTACTACTTTTTGGGTTACACTGCAGCCCTGGCCATAATAAGCGGTTAGGCTTACTTCATATTGCCCGGTTTGGGTGTATTCATGAGTAGGAGTAGCTTCTCTAGAAGTTGCGCCATCGCCAAACTCCCATAAATAACCAGTCGCCCCTGTAGTGGCATTCGTAAAATTAGCGGTAAACGGTATAAAGCCCTCAATACTAATATCGGTACCGCACTCGGTAGGTTCAGCGGCAGCTTTAATTAGGGGTTGGGGATATACCATTATTTCCTGCGTTACGATACCATTGCAGGCACCAATGGTTACCGAGTAGGTTAAGGTATTAATGCCGCCCAGCCCTAAGCCCGGCGTAAAAACGCCGTCTGCACTTACGCCGGTACCCGACCAGGTACCGCCCGCCGGGGTTATGGCCGGAATCTGGAAGGCCGGTACATCCGGACAAAGCGCCACAACCGGTCCTTGGCTAAATTGAATGGTTGGCTCTACAATAACCGTTTTGGTTTGGGTAACAACACAGAAATCATTTGCCACAGTATAAGACAGCACATGGGTACCTACCAAAGCCTCACTGGGTGTAAATAAACCATCAGCACTTATCCCGGTACCTGACCAGGTGCCACCAGCCGGCGAAAAACCGGTAAGCATAATGGGGAATGATCCCGAACAAATGCGTTCGTCGGGTCCGGCTATTACGGCGGGCATAATATTTACCGTTATTGTTTGGCTACTGGTAACCGTGCAACCTTCAGGATTTATAATGGCATACGTAATGGTATGGTTACCCACCCCCGCTACCGCCGGATCGAAAGTATTGCCGAATATACCAGGTCCGGTAAAACTACCGCCAGGCACGGAAGGAATTAAAGTAAGCGCATTAGCGGGCAAACAAATCTGGGGCGTTAAACCCGTAAATGAAATCGGCTCAGTAGGTTTAACGGTTATGGTTTTGGTGCTAATACTTTCGCAGCTGCCGGTTTTTACGGTATAAGTTAAAGTGATGGTTCCCTCCAGACCGATTGGGTTAAACGTACCGGTAGGCGTAACGCCCGGCCCAGACCAGGTGCCACCCACCAAAGGCGTAAAGCCGCTTAGTTGGTAAGCCGGTTGATTGGAGCAGATCGTTTCATCGTTACCCGCAACGGCCACGGGTACATTTACATCAAACTTAAAAGCGGCATTATTGCAATTAGATGCCCGGTTAGTTCTGGACCAGGCTCCGGGAGTAGTAGGAAAAGCAGAAATACCGCCACAACCACCACATACGGCCTGGTACACAAATCCCCGCTTATCAAAGCGGCTCGTACCGCCGTCTACGTGCTCACCATGCCCGTTTGAAGCTTGTACGCCGCCAAAATAAGTAGCATATTCCAAAGTTTGGGCGTTCTGGGATAGCAGCAGCAGATAAAAGTCTTGTCCATCGGTAGTTCTCTGGTAAGCGTCATTGGTAACCGGCAGGTTGTATGTAGAGCCATTACCATAAAAGCTGCCATTAGCTCCTCCGCCCCAACCGGAAACATAAATTCGGCTGCAGTTATCTACTAAAAATGCCGTTGGAGAAATGTTAATCGTACTGGAAGCAGTCGCATCGGTAGCGCCAAAAACGGTAGAAAAAATACTGGTAGTTAAATCGTTGCTTAATTTATGAATAAACTGTTTGCCGTTTGCATTGGTATATACATTTTGAGAAACCGGGTATTGACCTAAAGTCTGGCCCAGCAGGTAAACGTCATCATTTGCATCTAATTGTACAAAGTAAGTTTGGTCGTATTGATCGGTGCCGATATAAGATAAACGTTGGAGTGCAGCGCCATTATTACTAATCTTTGCCACAAAGCCATCCGCGCGCCCGCCCAGAAAACCAGATATATACGCTCCCGTGGTGCTGGGTAAGCCGGAACTGGTAGTGCCCCCGGCAATAAATATATTATTCTTACTGTCTAATTGAATGGAATAAGCCGCATCGGCACCACTTCCCCCTAAAAAACTAGACCACTCTAAAGATAAGGCCGTAGTGAATTTAGCAACTATAGCATCGTTAGTGCCCTGCCCATAAGTTTGCTGAAATCCGTTTTTAACCGGAAAATTAGCTGACTGGGTAGAAGATACAATATAAACGTTATCCGCCGCATCCGTGATGATATCACCCCGAAACTGATCGCCGTAATTTTTATCTAAGGCTTGTACGGGTCGCCTGCCGTTAGGATATGTTGCAAAAATTCCTTCATTGCTGGAGCCACCTAAAAAAGTAGAAGCCAGCACCCTAGCCCCATCAGCACTTAGCCGAGTTACAAATAAATCGGTACCTTTGCCAAACACAATACCATTTAAGGGGGATATAAAAGTAGTATTATCAGGATTATTAAAGGTTCTATCCACAGCACCTGCCGTAGTAGGATAATTGGAAGAACTGGTAGAGCCTAGAATTAGCAACTCATTTTTGCTGTTTACCACTAAACTACTAGGTATTTCGGTGCGGTTACCGCCCAGGTAAGTAGCATAAAGTAAGGCTGAACTACCACTGGCATTAGTATTATATTTAAGTATACCAACATCCCAGGCTGTTTGATTATTTATTAAATTACCAAACCCATCATATACACCTCCTGGCTCAATATCGCCGTTCCATTGTCCCAGCGTTGTGGGGAAGCCAACGCCCAATACAATACCACCCGAATACAGGTTGCCGTCGTTATCGTAAGTAGCCGTAAAGCCCCAGTTATCGGCGCTGGAACCCGAAAAAGTAGAGAACACCAATGTCGGATCTATGACCAAGGTTTGAGATTTATCGTAGCCGTTCGGAAACTCAAATGAAACTACGTTTTGCTCCAACTTAAACTGACACGGCACCGGCACTACCGCGCCGTTTATTTGCTGGTAAGCCACCGGCTTTTTTTCTATTACTTCGTTTACCGAGGTTTTAATATGCAAATCGCCGTAAACCAAAGATAGCTGACTGGCGCCTTGGTATTGCATCCGGACAACGCTGGGATTGGTGTAAGGCTGCACCGTAAAATCATACTTCAGGTGCGTCTCTTTTTCGTAAATCTGCATGGAAATACCCGGATACAGGTTCTGGTAATCTACTTCTTCGTAAGCTTTAACATTCGTAGCCCACTTACCCGGATCATCGCCAATAAAATAATTACGCAAAGCCGGCGTGGCATTTTTACCAGTCAGGTTAGAAGAGGTAGTAGTCGCGCCTAAAAACGTTAGGGAATAAGCATGGCCTTTTATCTGGTTATCCTTTGGTTCGTTCTGGGCCTGGGGGTTAGCATGCTGATGCGCCAGCGCCGCGTCATCGTAAAAGTTATATAAAAAGCCACTGTTTTGCAGGTACAAATGCCCGCCCGGTAAATTGGCTCTAAACCGCACCGATTTATCCCATTGGCTTTTATTCTGGATAAACTCCAAACTTTTCTCAAGTGTGGGAGGAGCAGCCATGGCCGGCGCTAATTTAGGAGCCTGACCTAGTCCGCTTAAATGGATAAAAAGTGAAAAACAAAGTAATAGGGTAAAACTATATTTCATGCATATAAATTTATATACTAAAGATATAGAGAAAGTTTTAAAAATTAGCCAAGTAACACCGAAGATCTGCTCCCGTTTCTTAGGTCAGACCCAATTAAAGGTTATATGGTTGTTTTTATGAAAAAACAATAACTAATTTTTAGAATAAACCCGAGTCAGCAGGAAGTAAATAAGACTTTATCTAAAATTTATTGAGTTTAGTTATAACTCATGTTACGCAAAAGAAATTTATCAGATAATTCAAGAATCTTGAGCCCACTCCTGTCATCCTGGAAGGATCTATTTTGCAGTAAACCAAATAGATCCTTCCAGGATGACAGGAGTGGGCTCATCTAAGTTTACCAACCTTTATTTTGCGTAACGTCAGTTATAAATAAGACTTTGCTAATTGCGATTAGAAATATCGGCTAGCTAAACCCCTATAGGCAGGCCAGTTACGGATGGTAGAGCACAGAACAAAACTCCGGCCAAATACATGTTCCGAAAAAACATAAACCAGCACAAGCTAAAATTGGGCAAATAATTGTAGCCTGACGTTGGATGATAGATAAGGCATCAAAAACTCGGTAAGCACCAAAAAACTCTATATTACCGGGCAGCTGTACCATTGCCCATTCGGATAACCTTAACTTTTACGGGCGCTACACCTGCTTTTACTAAATCTACTCTTCTAGCCGCTTTTAAGGATAAATCTACAATGCGGCCCTTTACGTGTGGTCCCCGGTCAGTTATTTTCACTTTTACTGTTTTACCGTTTTGCTGGTTGGTTACTTTTATTTTTGTACCAAAAGGTAACGTTTTATGCGCAGCCGTTAATTTACCTTTCCGGTAAGGCTGGCCATTCGCCATTTTTTTACCCTGAAACTTATTGCTGTAATAAGAGGCTTTGCCTTCCTGCGTAAAACGCCGGGAGCCGGAGCAGCCCAGTAGCCCGAATAGAATAAAGAAACTTATATAAGTATAAAATTTCAAACAACGCATAAACCAAGAATACATAATAACAAAAATAAGCAATGCCGTTTAGTTTAAAAATGCAAACCGCAAAAACCTGGTTACGACCCCGGCGTAAATGGAAAACAACTAAATTTACTTATAATTATGTCTATCCAGCCTGCTTTAGAACAAAAATTAGCCAAGCGCTACGAGCCCTCCAGTTCGCTACAAGATAACTTCCGGGGGAAAGATATTACGTTTGTAACCAACAAGGCCGGCGACCCCATTACTTTATACATTGGCAAACGTAACCCGGACGGTAGTATTGCGGGCGAACGATACGCGCGTAAAATTCAGTATGCACCCGACGAAGATACAATTATAAAAAGTCATTGGGACTTAAAAGGAAAAGTACAACGAGGTTAAACTATTAATTTTGCCTCCTATAAAATTAACTTTTCAGAAAAACAAACTGCCCTCCTAAAACAAAGAGGGCAGTAAAAATTGTTTTTCTAAACTAAAACCAGACGGCTACTATTGGCCTTTAAGAATATTCTTAAATTGAGGTACTATTTCTGATTGTAATTATATAACTCTACCGCTTGGGTTAGCTTATCCTTTTTAAAGATACCGGTAAGCCACGGAATACTAATTAAAGCGGCTCCGGCATATACCGTTGGGTTTACCTGGAAGCCCACAGTATTAGCCGAATTCCGGAACGATTGGGTGAAACCGTAAATAAGCAACCCAGCACCAGCCAAAGATACGCCGGTTTCCAGGTATTTACTTTTCCGGTATTGATGCAGCAATTCTAAACTGCCCGGGTTATCTCTTAATGCTTCGTACAAGTTGTTGTAATTATAGCTTTGCAGTTCACCGTTATCTTTGGAAAAGAAATAAATATTGCGCCGGTTTGAGCCGCCCATACCATAACCACCAAAACCACCGTAGCCGTAGCGCCCGTAGCCGTATGGCCCGTACGGGCTATAATTGTTATAAAACGTTTTGGAAACATAATATTTAGAAATACGCCCACTTAGTACGCGTTCGGCAAAATCATCACTGCCGCCGTACGGATCGGATATTTTGAGGAAAAAGCCGTTTTCATTCTGGTAATATCTTACCGCACTTACTTCATACCGGATGGAGTCGTCGAGCAGGAAATAATTGCTTTTGAGAAAAGGACTTTTTAACTGCACCCGCCGGGCATACACCTGCTGGCCGTTTGCCAGACCCACAAATTGGGTGCGCGGGTCGTTATCGCTACCGTTTTGCGAAAACGCCAAAAGCGGTAAGCAACTTAAATAAAATAGAAAGATCAGTTTTTTCATATAAGAAATTATCAAAGCTTTAATAAAAATATGTATACGGGTTTCTTAAGGTTAACCAAAATCCTAAGGTGTAAACATAACGAAAGCAGTCCGAAATTAGCATGTACCCGGCACTGGTTTTAAGATAAATTACGGCCGAAACCAGGCACTTCAACCGCTATTTTTCGCCATTCGTCGCTCTAATCCAGCCATTCACTCACTCTTGTTTTCAGCAATTAAAATAAGCCTGCATCTTTGTATCGTTCGGTAAGCAATACGAGCTATAAAATAAAAAAATTAGCGCTGTAACTTTTCGCGAGCAAGCTGGTGAATTAAGAAAAAAGAATCAATCGGCCAGCTAAAAAGTTTATAGTGCAAGCAACTTAAAAAGAAACAGTTGCATCTTACTAACAACAGGCAGCGGAGCAGACAGGTAACAGGCTTTTAAAGGCAAGCCATTTAAAATAGAACAATTAAGGTTACTATATTTTACATTTAAAAATTACCTAACAATAATATGAAAAAGTTATTATTCACCCTTGCTCTTTTAGTAAATACTGTTTTCGCATTTGCCACCGAAGGCCAAACCACGGCCCGGGCTACTACTGATAACGTAAAGATGTACCGCCAGGCCGGCACTTCTTCGGAGGTAGTGCAATCGCTTAAAAGCACCGATGACTTAGTGGTAATCCGGCAGCATAATGCCAACTGGACCTTGGTTACAATTAACGACCAAGTGGGTTACGTAGTAACATCGGAGTTAAGGGCGCCCCAAAATCAGACTCGCTTAAAGTAGGAAAAAGTGCTGCCGTAATCTTAGTTTGCGGTAGGCCGGATAATTTTCAATTATTCTTATAGCTTGTCCGGGAAAACGGTTCTTAATAAAATAATAACGCTTCCCGGACTTTAATTAACCTTTTCTTAACTAATACGTGCCCGTTGGTTATTTACCTTTGCCTCGCGGTTGCAACTAGTACTTAACTTAACAATTGCTCCCAACTAAGACTATTATAATATAATATCCACCAACCCTATGAAAAATATATAATCTCAATTTATTTTCTGCCGGTTACCCCGGTTTTTGCCGGCAGGAATAGCTTGGGTTACTAGCTCTTAATACCACAAGGGCCTATAAAGAGGTTAAGAAATGGCTTACCCGGTAGATGATGGCTTGATATTGGAACAGCTGACCAACCGGAATATTGCAATACTTAACAGGTCCGTAGTTACTCTTTTTTAGTTTAAGTACTACTGTAACAAAAACGAACAAATTTGTACGAAAACGCACACTTACTAAATCAGCCTTGAATAAAATAGCCTTTAGAACGCTGCAGAAGCATTTTTACTAATTGGCACACCACTTGTAAAACTATAAATACCCGTTGGCCTACTTCTGAACAGGAAATATCTATTAAATCTAACTCAGAAATGAAGGCAGTAACCAAACTCTAAATCGACTATAAAAAATTAGAATTAAAGAACTTTAAAAACTTAAAACCATGAAAAAAATTATTTTCACCCTCGCCCTTTTAATTAACACCGTCCTGGTATTTGCAAAACCTGGTCAGCAACTGGCCCAAGCCGCTACTGAGAATGTAAAAATGTACCGCCAGGCCGGCACCTCCACCCAAGAAATAAAGTCTCTGAAAAGTACCGATGAGGTAATAGTTATTCGCAAACACAATGCAAACTGGACCATTGTAACCGTAAATGGTCAGGTTGGTTATGTGCTTACTTCCGAGTTAACGCCTAAAAAAGAGATTAAAAACATTGCTATGGCGAAACCTGGTCGCCGTTAAAACTTTTTGTTTGTTTGTTTTGCAAAAAGGGGGATACACAAGTATCCCTTTTTTTATGCCCCACATCCGGCATATATCTTTACTTACTTTATTAATTTACCGGCCAAAACTATTTAAAGCATAAACGAACTTTACCCATCTAATTTGGTTATTTTAATAGACCTGCTTTTTAATAGCAAGCGGCTAGCGGCCGCTTTTACGGTACTTTATTTAAATACTAGACTTATGATTCGTTTGCAGCATTTTTCTTTTTTAATACTATTATGGGGGATGTTTTCCTGCGCGGATGCCAACAGCCAGAAAACGCAGAGCCAGCATAAACCAGTGCAACTTACCCCGGAACAATTGGCGGGCACCGAACTGGCTACCTTTGCCGGCGGGTGTTTCTGGTGTACCGAAGCAGTGTTTGAACGGGTACAGGGCGTAAAACAGGTAATATCGGGTTATGCGGGAGGCACCGAGAAGAACCCTACTTACGAGCAAGTAAGTGCCGGCCGTACCGGACATACCGAATCGGTGCAGGTTTATTATGATCCGCAGGTAATTAGCTATCCGGAATTACTCGAAATGTTTTTTTACGCGCACGACCCTACCACGTTAAACCGCCAGGGGCCGGATATAGGCCGTCAGTATCGCTCGGCAATATTTTATCATAATGCCCAACAGCAGCAACAAGTCCAGGCGTATGTGAAAGAACTAACGGCAAAGAAAACTTATAAGAATAAAATTGTAACCGAAATAAAACCTTACACCGTTTTCTGGCCGGCCGAAGATTATCACCAGGATTATTACGAAGTGGCCGAAAATCAAAGTAACCCTTATATTATTAGCGTAACTGCTCCGAAAGTAAATAAATTTGTGCAGCATTTTGACGCTAAACTAAAACCCCAATTTCAGCAAGCCGCTAGCGGCAGTTAGTAACGTCGTGTTTAAATAAACTTTCGTTAGAATCCTGTTCTGGTAAGCACTGGCTAAAGCCAGTGTTTATATAAGTTAGCTTCCTTAAAAATTATTTTAACTTTTCTTTATCTTTAAAACACTAAGCATAAATGACCGGACAAAACCGCAGTGATATTTACCCCGGACTGGCCGTAGAGATCATCCTGAAAAAGGATCAGCGCACCGGCAGGCGTACGTCCGGCATTGTAAAAGATATTTTAACCAGCGCTTCTTACCATTCGCGCGGTATAAAGGTACGGCTACAGGATGGTCAGATTGGCCGGGTTATTCAGGTAGGCCACGTTGGCAGTTAATCTGAAATTTTGTTTTTAGTTTTCAAAGCGCGTGGTTATCAGTTAAAATGAAGGCGGTTCGTTTTCCAGGTCTTCGGCTGATTCCAGCAGGCGCATTTCCCGCTTGGGTTTGAAAAATTTACTATCAGCATTAATGCTTTTTTGCGGGCCTAATTTAAATACCGGGAATAAAAGATGGGGCTGACAGCTTATAAAAAGCGTATAATATTTTATATCGAGTGCTAAAATTTCGCCAGTGTTCTTTTCTTCCGTAAGAAAATAATGTGCTGTATCAATCTGATTAGCCATCAATTGTAAATAAAGCAAATTATTATATTTGAGTCAATTATAATATTAACTCAGGGTTCTATTTAAATATTAACCGGTATTAATCTCCAGTTTATAACAGGTATTTTTACCAGCGCGCATTAATACGGATGTTGTCTTTGCTGGTGCTTATCGGGGATATAACCAGCATTTTGTTCAGCAAAATTCTGCCTTACCGCATACCTTTATACCAAAATGTAAGTATAAGAGACCTAAAGTTTATGGCCATGAAAAATTCTCAGG